>OIYO01000038.1_pt1 | contig 130501 bp, 108 predicted proteins | sample 1588191 | NCBI WGS metagenome assembly OIYO01 (sample SAMN03283275) | human gut metagenome | biome: human-associated habitat; material: feces | host: Homo sapiens | place: Peru | collected 2012 | reverse complement strand
GCAGCAGCAGATAAGTTTTCGGCAGAAGAGCCGACATTTTGGGCAGATCCTCTTTGGGGATGCCCTTCAGGCCGAGCTTCTTTGCTTCGAGATGGACGGCAATGAAAATACCGGTGAAGTAAAGGACAGCGGGAAGGATAGCGCGCATGGCGACCTCGGCGTAGGAGATGTTCATATACTCGGCCATGAGGAAAGCCGCTGCGCCCATGATGGGGGGCATGATCTGGCCGCCGGTGGATGCCGCGGCCTCTACTGCGCCCGCAAATTCCGGCTTGTAGCCGGTTTTCTTCATCATCGGTATCGTTACGGAGCCGGTGGTGACGGTGTTGCCGACGGAGGAGCCGGACACCATGCCGCACAGTGCGGAGGATATGACCGCGACCTTGGCGGGACCGCCGGAGAAGCGGCCGACGAGAGCGTTGGCGAGGTCAATAAAGAAAGCGGCAATGCCGGTGCGCTCAAGGAAAGCGCCGAAGATAATGAATATTATGATATACTTTGCGCAGACCTGAATAGGCGTGGACAGCACGCCCTCGGTCGAATAGAAAAGCTTGCAGATGATGGCGGATATGCCCTGATTGAAGCCGCGCACGGAGATCTGTGTGTAGAAAGTGTAGACAAGCAGCAGGCCGACGACACAGAGGATAGGAATACCGACGCAGCGGCGGCACAGCTCCATCAGGCACAGAAGCCCCACAATGCCGACGACAATATATATCACCGGCAGCTTATACTGGTTCATGAGGATGCGCGCCATGCCGTCGTACTTGAGGTAGTAGAACACAAAGCAGGCCGCGCCAACGACCATGAGGACAAAATCATACCAGGGGATATAGTTGGTGCGAACGTGGTGCTTGCTCGCAGGGTAGGTCAGATAACCGGCTACGAGAATGAGCGCAATGAAAGCCGTAAGGCGCTTTTCAAGGGCTGCGATACTGAACAGCGTGGACCATATGCAGTAGACAGAAATGGCCACGATTATCCAGCGTATTATTTTGGCAGGGACGCCCTCCCAGATACGGGTGTTGGATTCCCTGTCGTACTTGCGCATCAGCTTTTCAACGTCTTCTGCCGTGCCGACGTCTACCGCACCGTGCGGCGATGTATCGGCTGCGGCGTCATGTGCTTTGCGCTTTGTGGAGTCAGACATGTGCAACGCTCCTTTTAAAGATTAATATAACTTCTATAAACAACACTGCCGCTGCGGAATGCAGCGGAAAGCGTTAATATACTGCTAAGAAATTTTTCCCGGTGTTTAATGCAAGACCTACGGCGCGGTGTATGCGCCGTAGGTCGGATATTGCTTACGGACGTTTATTACTTGGAAGCGACCTCAAAGCCCTTTTCAGCAAAGTACTTTGCTGCGCCGGGGTGATAGGGAACGTCGGTGATGGAAGAAGCGAAAGCGAGATCGAGGTCTGCGCCCTTGCCGTGCTGCTCTGCGATAGCATCGGCGTTGTCAAAGATGGTGGACACGAAAGTGTAGATGGCATCCTCGGGGACGGAGTCGCTGGCGAGAAGAACAGCGCCGACTGCGACGGTGGTTGCATCCTCAGGCAGACCGTAGGTGTCGGCCGTGATGGTGTACTTGGTGTAGTAGGGGGACTTTGCGAGGAGCAGGTCGATGTGCTCGTCGTCAAGGGAGACGAGGTAGACGCTCTTGCTGGTAGCAAGGTCGGTGATAGCGGTGGTGGGGGCGCCTGCAACGATGAAGCCTGCGTCGATCTTGCCATCCTTCAGGCTCTCAGCGCTGTCGCCGAAGCTCTGGTAGACGGGAGTGATGTCGTCAAGAGTGATGTCATAAACACCGAGAACGTCGAGTGCGTTGAAGTAAACGCCGGAACCGATAGCGCCGACAGAGACAACCTTGCCCTTCAGATCGGCGACAGTCTTGATGTCGGGGTTGGTGGTGACGATCTGGACCTGCTCGAGGTAGAGGTCGGCAACGACGGAGAAGCTGGTGACAGCGCCGGTCTCCTCAAAGAGGTTGGTGCCGTTGTATGCATAGCTCATAACGTCGGACTGGCAGAAGGCCAGATCAGTTGCACCGGCGTCAAGGTCGTTGACGTTGGCCTGAGAGCCGTTGCCGGTGACAGCCGTGACAGAGACGTTGCTGTTGGAGGAAACATACTGTGCAAGGACGCTGCCATAGGCGTAGTAGGTGCCGGCAGAGCCGCCAGTAGTGAAGTTGAGGCTGTAGCTCTCGGCGGGGGCGTCAGCCGCGGGGGCTGCGTCGGCAGCGGGAGCGGTGGTAGCCGCAGGAGCGGAAGAGCTGCCGCAGGCGCACAGTGCAAATACCATGCTCAGTGCGAGCAAAAGTGCAAATACTTTTTTCATTGTTATACCTCCTAGTTTATTCTGTCGGAAAAAATTTTCCGGCCAAAATACGTAACACTTGAATTACGCTCTTTTCGCATTTATAATACAACCAAAAGTTCAATTTAGCAATAGGGTATTTGCACTTTCACCGAATAGTACACAAAAAGAAGCGGCAAATGCAGAAATTTTATGCAAAACACATAAATACTATGTGAATTATTTGTCTTAAAGAGCATTTTACAGTGTTTTTGCGAATTTTTGTTTCAAATTTGACTATTTCGGCGCGAGGTGCTATACTCATTGCCGAAGCGGACGGTAGAGCAGAAACCGTATCGCGGAAATGTATTTTTGCTGATAAAGCGGAGAAAAAACGATGGATTTCTCATTATTGAAAAGCTTTATTGCCGTGGCCGATGAAAAAAGCTTCTCCACGGCGGCGAAGCATCTTTTTATATCTCAGCAGTCTCTTAGCAAGCAGATCGCAAAGATAGAGGAGGAGCTCGGCACGCCGCTGTTCGTCAGGAGCAGGCCGCTTGTGCTGACGCAGGACGGCAAGCAGTTTTTGCAGACCGCAAAGGAGATATTGCAGCTCAAGCAGCAGTACGAGGAGAGTTCGTCGAAGAGCATGAGCGGGGAGCACTATGTCCATCTCGGTATTGAGCACACCGTTGCCAGGGCGATACTGCCGCATGTGCTGCCGCGCTTCCTCAAGGATAACCACGACACGTTCGTCAAACTCAGCGAGGAATCGCCGGAGGTGCTGCAGAAGACGCTGTCGTATGACGGCGTGGATCTTGTCATAGGCTCGATCAACAACACGCCGGACACATATGAGACGGTGCCGCTTTGCAGAAAAAAACAGCTTCTGGTCGTGCCCAAGCCGATAATGGAGAGCCTTGCGGGCGGCAGCTATGAGGAAAAAATGGCCGAATTTGCAAAGGGCGCCGACCTCAGCTTCTTTGAGAGCGTTCCGTTTATAAAGATTCCGCGCCAGTCCTCAGGCGGAAGGACGCTGACAAGTTATCTGAAGTACTATGACATAAACCCGAGGTTCGTATGCGAGCTCACGAATGTTGAAAATGCGTTCCAGCTTGCCGTGAGCGGTCTGGGCGTGTTCATATATCCGGAGCTGTTCTGGGATATGCTGGGCGATGAGGTCCAGAAGGATTATCTGAAAAATATAGATATTTTTCCGCTGCCGTATCTGCCGGATATTGAGAGTGTGTGCGCGTACTATCATAAGGAGACGGGACTGCATGGAAAAACAAAGGTCCTGTTTGACGATTTTGTCGAATTCTTTGAAAAGTACAAGAGCGGCAAGCCTCCGAAAGAACGCATACCCGTATGAAACGGCAAAACCCACGCTGTCCGCCGGACAGCGTGGGTTTTGGTATATTTGTGATAGTTGGCTCTTTAGATCAAAGCCCGGACCTTGGCGGCAATATTTTCCGCGGTGAGGCCGTACTTCTCAAAGAGCACGGAGGGAGCGCCGGACTGGCCGAACTTGTCCTCAACGCCAACGCGGTCAAATTTTGCGCCGCCCTTGCCTGCAATGACCTCTGCCACTGCAGAACCAAGGCCGCCCGTGATGAAATGCTCCTCTGCCGTGACGATAGCGCGGACTTTGCCGTTGTAGCTGAGAATACACTCCTCATCCAGCGGCTTGATCGTGTGCACATCCACGACGGCAGCGCTGATGCCCTCGGCTGCAAGAATATCGGCAGCCTTCAGCGCACGCGTGACCATGAGGCCGGTAGCGAATATCGCGGCGTCAGACCCGTCGCGCAGTACGACGGCCTTGCCGGGAACAAATGGGGTGGAGTCGCCGGTCACATCGTCCGTGCCGGGGCGGGAGAGACGGATATATACGGGGCCGTCTATTTCAGCTGCGGCCTTGACCGCCTTGAAGGTCTCGGCGGCGTCGCAGGGGCAGAACACGGTCATTCCCGGCAGCACGCGCATCAGGGATATGTCCTCAAGGGACTGGTGGGAGCCGCCGTCCTCGCCGACGCTGAGCCCGGCGTGAGTAAAGGCGAGCTTCACGTTTGCCCCGGTATAGGCGACGGTATTCCTGATCTGCTCATAAGCGCGCCCCGTGCCGAATACGGCAAACGTGCTGGCAAAGGGGACGTAGCCGGAAAACGCAAAGCCGGCCGCAGCGCAGATCATATCCGCCTCGGCAATGCCGAAGTTGAAGAACCTGTCGGGAAACGCCTTTTTGAATGTGCCGGTCTTGGTGGAGCCGGAGAGGTCGGCGTCAAGGACGACCAGTTTTTCATTTTCCTTACCGAGCAGGGCCAGAGCCTCGCCGTATGCTTCTCTTGTCGATTTACCCATCAGAGCGCCTCCAGTTCCTTTATAGCGGCTTCATAGTCCGCGGTTTTTATTGTTGAGCCGTGCCAGCCGGCGTTGTTTTCCATGAATGACACGCCCTTGCCCTTGACCGTCTCGCAGCAGATGAATTTCGGCCTGCCGGGGGTATGCGGGGCTTTGAGCGCGGCGGTAACGGCGTCTATATCGTGCCCGTCGACCTTGAAGGTGTCAAAGCCGAAAGCTGCAAATTTGCCGCAGATGTCGCCCAGACTCAGCACATCGTCGTTCCTGCCGTCTATCTGGAGCCCGTTGTGGTCGAGAATAACGGTAAAGTTGTCGAGCCTGTAGTGCGCGGCGGCCATGGAGGCCTCCCACACCAGCCCCTCCTGACATTCGCCGTCGCCGACCATGGTGTAGACATGATAGCTCTTTCCGCCGTGCTTTGCAGCGACGGCCATGCCCATTGCAATGGCTATTCCCTGACCGAGAGAGCCGGTGTTCGCGTCTATGCCGGGCGTCTTGCGCATGTCCGGGTGACCCTGAAGATGGCTGCCGTATTTGCGCAGGGTAGCAAGCTCGGACTTGTCAAAGTATCCTTTGTCGGCCAGAACGGCATACAGGGCAGGGCAGCAGTGACCCTTGCTGAGTACGAACCGGTCCCGGTCCTCCCAGTGAGGTTCATCCGGGCGGATGTTCATGACATTGTAGTAGAGAGCGATCAGAGTATCGATGCACGAGAGGGAGCCGCCCGGATGGCCGGACTGAGCCTCGTACAGCTCGTTTATTATATCGATCCTCAACTGCTTTGCTTTTTTCTGAAGCGTCATCGCGTCAGCCTCCTTGATTTTCTTTCGCATGAATCTTTAGCACGAATAATATGAATTATACACTGTGCGCAATTCGCTTGCAAGCAAAATTCTAAACAAAACTGCGAGATATGACTTGCTAAAAACACCGCTTTGGAGGATAATCTGTGCAGCGCATACGGAGGGATAATATATACGATGGATTACAGACTTATCGCATTTGATTTGGACGGAACGTTTCTCGACAGCGAGAAGAATATACCGGAGAGGAATATGGCGGCGCTGAAGGCCGCGGCGGAAAAGGGCGTGTATGCCGTACCGGCGACGGGACGCATATTTGCGGGAATACCGGAGGAGCTGAAAAGCGCGCCGTTCATACGCTACTACGTCTGCATAAACGGGGCGTATGTATATGACTCGGCGGAGGACGAGGTCGTCTACCGGGCGGAGATACCTGTCGGCGAGGCGCTGCGTTTTTACGAGTACATGGATACGCTGCCCGTTTATTATGACTGTTATCAGGATAATACCGGCTGGATGACGGAGAGCATGCTGGAAAATGCGGCAGATTTCATGCCGGACCGCGGAATTCTGCGGCTTATAAAAACTCTGCGCATCCCCGTGCCGGAGCTCAAGGCGGCGCTGCGCGCCAAGGACAGGCCTATCCAGAAGCTGCAGGTCTATTGCCGGGATCAGGAGCTGCGCTCGCGCCTGCTGCGTGATCTGCCTGAACTTTTTCCGGAACTTTTGTTCTCCTCATCCGTCAGCAGTAATATAGAGGTCAACAGCAGGGACGCGGGAAAGGACAAGGGCCTTGCGGCGCTCTGCGCGCGTCTCGGCTTCGGCATGCAGCAGGCGATCGCCTTTGGCGACGGCATAAACGACGCGGATATGCTGCGCGCGGCCGGACTGGGAATCGCCATGGAGAATGCCGAGGAGCAGGTCAAAGCGGCGGCGGACTATACGACCTCGGACAACAACAGCGGAGGTGTCGGCGCGGCGATAGAAAAGTTTATACTGCGGTCCTGAGCGAATTGTAAAAATATTATGTAAATTTGCGAAAAAGAGTTCCAAAATTGGAAATAGTGTGGTATTATAAAACATGTATATATGTCAAGCTCATTATACATACCGAAAGGAGAGCACAAGATGAAAAAAATAATCGCAGCAGCGCTTATTGCTGTACTGGCACTCAGCTTTGCGGCGTGCGGAGAAGCGAAGGTCGACGATACCGTGGGAACCGGTAAGATCGAAGAGGTCGCCGGAGAGACCATAGAGGACGTCAGCAAGCTTGAGCCCAAGGCGAACGTCAATCCCTCCCAGCTCAATATCGGACAGTCAAACAGCGAGGATCATACCGGCGATGCATGGTACGCCAACGGTGTAAGGGGAGAAAATTACATCTATTTTACCCCTGCGGATAACAGCAGCATCGGCTTTGCATATGTCAGGGTCGAAAACGGCGAGGCTGTCAGCACCGTGGTATGCGCCATGACTGAGGACATGCATCTTATCGACGGCGAGGCTGAGGACGGACAGAGCAGCATTGATATAGTTTTCAACGATGATTTTACCGCATATGACAGCAAAAACTCGACATGGTATGTCCGCGGCAATCCCAAGACTATAGAGCAGCTTTTTGTCGGCATGCAGCTCATCTGCCAGGATAATCCCAACAACATGCTCATTCTCCGCGCTGACGGCACCGGCACAGAGGTGTTTGACGGCGGAGAGGACGAGATCACATGGGCGCTCGACAGCGCAAGCACGCTCAAATACAATGACGGTGAGCATGAATACAGTCTTGAGATAGTCACTGACGAGAACAACTGCTTTGTAAGCCTCAATGAGCAGAATTTCCGCATCTTCGTGCTTGAGAGCGCGGCGACCGAGCCTGCGGCAGAGGCCGCTGAGGCTCCCGCCGAGCAGGCAGCCCAGAGCTGAAGCAAATTGCGAATTGAATATCCTGAAAAAGGCGCAGCCACCCGTACAGGGGGCTGCGCTTTTAATATTGCCGCAGCTGCTCTTTTTAACTGACGGCAGAAAAAAACGAAGGAAATTCTTCCTTCGACGGTGCCTATATTACCACATTTTCGCCATTTTTTCAAGTCTTGTAATTCCGCCTGACCCGGTATATAGAATATACACCATTATTGTCGAAGGAGGATACGCCGTGGATAATATACCTGAGCTGTTCGGGAAACCGGGCGGGCTGACTGAGGAAAATGCAAAGCGGGAGATACGCCTGTGCTGCGGCATCACGCGGCAGTACGGGCTGACGCTGACGGAGGGAGAAATCGAGGAGCTTGTTGCATGCAGAGCTGAGGCGCTGAGAGCCGCGGGACGCGTAGAATTCGGCGGCGGGATACTGCCGAAGCTGATGCGGGCGTTCTGTGATTCGCCGTATCTGGAGCGGGACTGCTTCGCCGGTACGCTGGCTGAGTTGCAGGAGATATTCTACAGGAGCAAGAGCGAGTCCATGGAACTGCTTTCAGACGATGAGCTTACCGGCATCATGCGCTCGGTATTTGACGGCAGAGCGCAAGGCTCGACGGAATATCTCGCCGGAGTGATGGACGGCATATGCCGGAGAATAAAGCGCGGGGAAAAAGCGGACATGGACGGGAGGCGGAAATGAGAGTGAATGAAAGTCCGGCAGCGCCGCGGTCTCCGGGGGCGGAAGAGAAAGTGCTCTCCGCACTCTGGACGCTTCTGAGTTTGCAGGCGGAGAAATACAGCGGCGCGGACAGCACATCCCTCCCGGCCACTCGTGTGCAGGAGCTGCTGAGATCCGTTTTATACACCCTGTCCGTGGCGGCAGAAGCAGACGGCGTTCAGCTGGAGGATGCGCTTCTGAACGACGCCGAAGACGCCCTGCGGCGCGGAAGAGACATACTGGCGCGAGCGCGCGTCAGGGGCAGGGAGGCATGGGGCGCGGCATGCCTTGAAGCGGTGCATGTCCCGAATGCCTTTTATTCGGATACGCTGAAGAGTCTAGGAAGCTTTTTTGCACGCTACGATATATATTATTCCGCGCACGATATACCCTGCGATATAGATTATCCGCTGCTCTGCCCGGTGCCGGAGACGCTCTGCGGCATAAGCTACGTTGCGGAATATATCCGCAGGCTCAGAACGGAGAATCGCTTCGTAAACGGCTTTCCGCAGGATAGCGCGCGGCGGCTTCTGGCTGCGGCTGTGCCTGACTATGAGGATCTGATGATAAATATCTGCGGCCCTGTTCTTGCAAACGCCGTCGGACTTGCGCTGTCCGGAGCTGACGTCCGCGCACTTGACATATCGCCTGAGCAGCGCAGAGAGGCGGCGCGCCTTTTGGAAGCCGCCGCAGATGAAGACCCAGAGCACGGCATTGAACGCACCGTTGAAAAAGCGGCGTCAGCAGCATGCACGGCGCTTGGCCTGTGCAGCGCTGATACCGCTTATATCAGGGAGGCCGCGCGCGGCCTGTGCCCGCGCATGCGCGAAGCCGTGAGGCATGGCGGCCTGAGCAATATCTTTATCTCGTTTTGAAAGGCGGCTTGCCCGGAACGGCGGGACTTATCTGCGCTTTGCCGTATAGCTTTCCACGTCTATCACGTATACGAGCGTATTGGCGAGATGCGCGGGAGCATAACCTGACGGTGTTACTCCGTAATGCAGCAGCAGTGCGTCGAGATATTTCACCTTCTCGCTGTCACCGGCTTTTCTGATGGTTCCCTGACCGATAAGGCTTGCATAGGAATATCCCGTTGTGCAGGAGACGCCTCCGGTAGGCGGCACCAGGGCGTGCCCGCAGTCTATCTCGACGGAGACGTGGTTGTCCGCTGCGATAACGGCGTGCTTTGCACCCTCAGACGCGCCGTGGAAAAAAAGCGTCAGCCTGCCGCCGCTCAGCTCATAGCCGTAATTGACGGGCAGTATGTACGGGTAGACGCCGTTATTCAGCGCTATGTGCAGCACCTCGCCCTCGTCGAGTATCTGCCGTATATCGTTTATATCAGTTACTTCTCTGTCTGCTCTTCTCATATTTTCCGCTCCTCCGTGTTTTTATCTTGCGCAGACCGGCCTGTCCTGCGGCTCGGCCAGAAAAGCTGCCGCCGCGCGGGCAAAGTCCGGATCTATGTCCGACAGCCTGCCGGCTCCTGCGGCCAGCGGGTCGATATAGCGCTTTTTGGCGGGTATTATCCGCCATGCTCCGTCCGGCGCGGACTCCGGATCCGCGACAAGCTCATGGAGCGCGCGGTATTCGCGCCACATGGAGCAAAGCTCTCCGTCGGCAAGCAGCTTTGCTAGCACGGCCTCTTCCGTGAGATAGAGCTCATCCGCATGCACAGCGCCCTTTTCCAGCGCGCGCCGGAGCAGCTCGGAGAGACGCTGCATCGCATAGCGGTCCTCATCGGAGACATATATCCGGGACATTTTCAGCGCATCCTGCGCAAAGCCGGCGGCAGCCGCGGCATCGCCGAAGGCAAGCTCAGGCGCTCCGTCCGGCGCGGTGGTCACGCAGAGCGCGTCATAATACCCCTGCAGCCGGGCGGCGCTGCATATTCTGTAACCCGCCAGATTGCCGAGCGTGTACTCGAGCCTGTCGGCTGAAAGCCGCGGGCTGTCATTATCCGCAATGGGGTAGCGGTGGTAATCTGTGACTGCATCGGGGTCTATGCCGTATTTGCGGAGCAGGCGCATGATCGCCGGTGAATTTTTTATGATCGTCGCTGTGCGCCCTTCGGTGTACTCCTGTTCCAGATAGTCTCCGTGCAGAAAATCCACCGTGTGCGCAAAGCACGGCGTCGATATGTCGTGAAAAAGCCCTGCGAGAGCCTGCGCCATATCTCCGGTGAAGCGCCAGGTTATGAGACCCACGCCTACGCTGTGCCGGAAACGGGAATATACCGGAAGCTCGCGGAAGCGCGGGAAATCCGTATACTCGCAGCCGCAGTTCATTCCGACGCCCCGGAGCCTCTGCATCTCGGGCACGGCGCAGAATTCATCGAACCACGCGGGAACGGACGCGCTGTATATCACGGGAGACGGTTCTGTCATAAGCTCCTCCATTATTAGATCATTTGCTCTGTCCAACGGAAGCGGCGCTTGCCGCGTCATAATAACAGTTTACCAGCAGATCCACGCATGCGCCGTAGCTTTTCAGGCCAAGCGTCTGATCATAGCTGTGCAGAAAACCCTCGTACACGGTGTTCGACACGCTCTGCGCCGGGGTGTCAAACTGCTTCCAGTAGGCGCGGTCACGTGCAAAATCGCGCAGAATGTTCTCGTCCAGCTTTTCGTATATGCGCGCCCATGCGTCATGATCCGCGCTGTAAAGCGCGTTGCCGAGATGGGTGTACGCCAGAAGCGCCGCAGAATAGCAGTAGTCCGCGTCGCCATAGTTCAGGCTGGCCAGTACGGCGGTGAAGTTTGCCTCCTGCTCCTTGGCCACGCCCCGCTGATGACTCAGCTCATGGGCGACCGTGGAGGCGAAGAGCCCCGGCGGGAAGTCCGTATTTACATTTGCTTCGCCTGTAAACGGGAAGAAAAAACCCGTAAAATCTATGTAGCTCATCAGATGCGACAGGCTCACGGGCTTTGCCGTCACCCGCGGCCCGGCAAGGCAGGGATACTCCTCGTCGAGGCCGTCAAAAAGCGCCGCGGACTTTCGGATCAATTCGGCCCGGTCGGCATTGTAGAAGCCGTTCTCGTCCCGCGCGACCTCGCCGCCGTACTTGTTGGCAAGCCCGGCGAAGTACTCCGTAACGGTCTCCAGCTGCTCCACGGATACCGGATCGCGGCTCAGCCCGCTCTTCTCCGCAAAGTCGTCGCCGTAATAAAATGTGCCCCACAGCAGGCAGAAGCCCGCATATATGAAAAGCAGCAGTGAGACGAGCTGCGCGAGGTCCTTATACAGCCGCACCCATGTGAACCGTCCGCGCACCAGCAGCGCCGCGCTGAACACGAGCCGCAGCAGCACCGCAGCGGCTGTGCAGACGATAAGCAGCTCTGCCACGGAGAAGCTGACTCCGGAGTTAAAAAGCGCAAGCGCGCGGTGGAGCGGGCGCACCACATTTTCCGACAGCCGTACCATCAGCTCGTGATCCTGCCGCATGAGAAGATGCAGCGTGATCGCAAGCAGTGAGAGCAGCCCGGCGGTGTGGGCGGCGGGACAGAGCATATATACGGACTTTACCGACCGTTTTTTCGGCAGAATGTTTTCCATGCGGATATGATACTACAAAGTTCCGGGGCTGGCAAGCCGGGGGCGCGAGGTAAATTTGCCCTTACGGCGCTGCGCGTGGATAAGTATTTAATTGACTAAAAGCGCCGAATATAGTAAGCTATGACTGCGTGCTCTGCCGGAATGCGGCGGAACATGCCGCCGTTTTTCCGGCGGAATGATTTTTTGAAGGTGATAAATTGAGCAAAGCATCGGTTCTTTTGGATAAGGCCGGCAGCAAAAAGCTGCTTTTGTACGGGGCCGCCGCGCTTCTTTCCGTGGGCTTCGGAATATTTGTGATACTTACGGCGGAAAAGGTCAACGTCTACTACCCGCTGCCGACGGCGGTAATATTCGGAGGGCTTTTCTTCCTGTCGCAGGCGCTTCTTATCGCGCAGAACAGGTTTGACGCGCTCTCGCTTTTTATTGCCGCGGCCTGTCTGGCCTGCCTTACTTTCTCCCGCGTGTGTCTTTTGTATTTCGAGTCAAGGGACTATACTGCTTTTCTGGCGGACTGGGTGAAGAAGCTCGGCGCGCTGCCCGTGCGCGAGGCGCTTGTCACGCCCATAGGCAATTACAATATGCCGTACCTTTATTTCCTGCTCGTCTTTTCGCGGCTCGGCATTGCGCCTATCATCAGCATAAAGGCGCTGTCCTGCCTGTTTGATGTGATACTCGCGTACTACTGCATGAAGACGGTCATGCTCATTACCGAGGACCGCCGCCTGCAGCTCGCGTCGTTTATTGTCGCGCTTGGCATACCGAGCGTTCTTATGAACAGCGCTCAGTGGGCGCAGTGCGATTCTATATATGTCGCTTTCTGCGTGATCTCAATGTATGCTGCGGTAAAGGGCCGGGGACGGCTGTGCGCTATCGCTTGGACGCTCGCCTTCTGCTTCAAGCTTCAGGCGATCTTCATTCTCCCGGCGCTCTGTGTTGCACTTTTCATGGGGCAGGTAAAACCGAAGCATCTGCTCTGGATACCTATAGTGTTCTTTGCCACGCTCGTCCCCGCGCTTGCCGCAGGGCGCAGTCTCGGCAGCTGCATGAGCATTTATGTGGATCAGACGCAGCAGTACCCCTCGCTCTATTCAAACGCACCAACGCTCTGGCGCTTTTTCACCGGCGCTGATTTTGAAGGCTACAGCAACGTCACGGTCTTTCTGGCCGGCGCATCGGTCATCCTGTTCATTTATTTCTGCCTGACGGGCGTAAAGACCTTCAAGCCGGAAAATCTTATAAGGATATTCTTCATCTCTTCGCTGCTCGTACCGTATGTGCTCCCCAGGATGCACGAGCGCTATTTCTATATGGCGGATGTAATGAGCTTCGTCTACTTCATGTCTAACCGCAAAAAGTGGTACATACCCGTGACGGTGATACTCTCCTCAGTGGTGGGCTATCTGTGGTATTTCACATTTGCCGAGGGAGGAAGCGGGATATGCATACTCGATCAGCGCTATATTGCGCTGGCGTTCCTTGTTATCCTTGCAACCGAACTCAAGGAACTCTTTTCATCTTACTGGCACAGTTCTCCGGACAAGATCCCGCTCGATTGACATACAAGAAGCTTCCGGCATGGGGTATCCCATGCCGGAAGTGAGCATGTCAAAGAGCCCGTATGCAGCAGAAGCTACGGGAAGGAAGATACGGTGAAAGAAACCCAGGAGGGGTGTCTTTCACGTCCAATAAGAAAAACTCTGAACTTTCAAAAAAAGTTCAGAGTTTCAAGCCAGACTGTCAAAAATGATTTTTTGACAGTCTGGCTTCCGGCATGGGGTATCCCATGCCGGAAGTTTATTTCAGAAATTCTGCAAATTCTGCCACGGTCTTGAAATAATTGCGGCAGTTGCGGCGCATGAAGCGCTCTATCTCAGGCACATCGCTGCTCCAGCCCACGGCGGCAAACTCCACGCCGCATTTCGCGGCCATGTCGTAGCCCGGCTTCAGATCGTCGATCATCAGCAGATCCGACGGTTTGAGCGAAAAGCGCCGCATTATATCCTCCAGCGGGAAGGCGGCGGGCTTGCGCTCTTCCAACGGGCGCTCCCAGCCGTATACGGCGTCCGGCTCGGGGAGGGAGTTGGCTTTGTAATCGCGGTAAATATTGTGGTCAAATGAGTGAGACACTACGCAGATCAGGCCGCCTTCGGCCTTCTGTGCCTCCATTATCTCCTTTATGCCGGGGTAGGCGAGCGGGATGTGATTTTCAACATAAGCGCGCCAGTATTCTGTCTCGTCGAGTATATCGGCGTCGGTCATGCCGTACTCTTCCTGACAGAACTCCAGGAAGCCCGGGTCAAAGTTCTTGATGAAGTACTCCTCAAGCGTGCATTTTTTGCCCGGATAACGTTCCGCCGTGTATTCCACAAAGCATGGATGATGAATGGTCGCAGTGCTGTTGACTACGGTGTCGTCATGGTCGAAAACGAGGCATTTATATTTCATACGGTCCTCCATGCGGCTTTGCCGCATAAACTGAAAATTGAAAAAATAAGGCCGGCGTGAACGGGTTCGCGCCGGCTTTATCGGTTTGTGTTTTGTTAATAGAAGGTCGCTACGGGCTGCTCGGGAGCATCGCAGGGCTCAGAGTCGATATACGTGAGCACAGGGCCTTTCTTGGAATATGCGCGGTGGAACTTGAAGTTGATCTTTGCGGTGAGCACGATCCAGCTGTCGTCCTTGACGGTGTCCGCTTTGTCCCACTGGCACACAAGACCGGCAAACTGTATATCCTGTACGCAGCAGGTCATGACGTGACGGCCGACGATGAAGCTGTGCTCAGGCATCTTCTTGCGCACGAGAGCGCGGCATTTGAAGCGCACGGTCTTGCCCTCGTACTTCTTGGGCTCCTCGGACATATCGCGGTACCATTCGGCGTAATCGTCGTCGCCGATCTCGACGACCGGAGCGTTGATGTCGAACGGGAGCGGATCAACAATGTCGTCATACTCGACCTTGCCGCCGACATACTCATATGCAATATCCGAACGGCGGGAGGCCGCGCGGACTATTTTGTGGAACTCCATCTTGTCCATCGAGCCGTTGAAGCGGTTGAACACGACGAGCTCACAGCTCTTGAGCTTATCATAGACGAGCTGACGCATATTGGCATTGTATGTGAGAAAAGTACCGGCGTCGGCGAACATGAACTCCTGATATACCATCCAGCCCTCCGGCATTGCGCCGTAAAGCACGTCGAGCAGCCACATGCCGTTGTACTCGATGACGACGCGTTCGGCCCTTGTCTCTTTCAGCCATGCGGAGAGCCTGTCCGCAGTCAGCTCCTCCTGAGATGCGGCCACGCGGATGAAAACATTTTTGTCGGCAAACTGTTCGGGGGCGTATTCCTCTTCGCCTTCCTCGCATACGAGAAGCAGCGTGCGTTCGCCGTTGCAGAAGCGGCGGTCCTCAAGCGTCTCCTGTATGAATTTGGTCTTGCCGCTCTCCAGAAATCCCGTGAAGAGGTATACGGGTATGTCTTTCTTGTTACTCAATCTCAAACAGCTCCTTCAGTGCCTGCTCGTTGAGCTTGGAACCTATCACGCACAGGCGGCCGGTGACGGCTGCGCTGCCGCGGCGTATATCGGATTCGCCGGGTACATAGTCAAAGTAGATCCACTCGCCGTCGGCCGCGTCGACAATACCCTTGGCGCGCAGAATGGTGCCGAATTTTTCCGCGTCGGAGAGCTCTTCGAGCGCGGCGCGCAGGCCGGCCTCAGTGAACTTCTTCGGCGTTTCGACGCCCCAGCTGGTGAATATCTCATCGGCGTGGTGGTGATGATGGTGCTCGTGCCCGTCGTGGTCATGGTCGTGGCCGCAGCAGCATTCGTCGTCATCGTGGTGATGGTGGTGCTCATGCTCGTCGTGGTCATGGTCATGGCCGCAGCAGCATTCATCGCTGTCATCGTGGTGATGGTGGTGCTCGTGTTCGTCGTGGTCATGGTCGTGACCGCAGCAGCATTCATCGCCGTCATCGTGGTGATGGTGGTGTTCATGTGCTTCGTGCTCCATGTGCTCCATCTCTTTTTTCAGCGCGTCGCCGTCCATCGCTTCCTTGATCTGCATGCCGTCGAGCTTGCTCCACGGAGTGGTGATGAGACCGGCGGTGGGGTTGAGCTTTTTGAGCATCTCGCTTGCGGCGAGTACCTTGCTCTCGGAAGCCGTATCGGTGCGGCTCATGACTATAAGGTCTGCGTTCTCGACCTGATCGTTGAAAAACTCGCCGAAGTTGCGCATATACATGCGGCACTTTCCGGCGTCGACCACGGTGACCTTTGCGCCGACGGACGCGCCCTCTACCTTTTCCACAGCGCGCGCCACGTCGCTGAGCTTGCCGACGCCTGACGGTTCGATAATTATGCGGTCGGGAGCGTACTCGTCCATGACCTTCTTGAGCGCCTTCTCAAAGTCGCCCACGAGGGTGCAGCAGATGCAGCCGGAGTTCATTTCGGTTATCTGCACTCCGGCGTCCTTCAGAAAGCCGCCGTCTATCGCTATCTCGCCGAACTCGTTCTCGATAAGAACGAGCTTCTCGCCCTTATAGGCTTCGGAGATGAGCTTGCGGATGAGCGTAGTCTTGCCCGCGCCCAGAAAACCGGAGAATATGTCAATCCTTGTCATTATTAAGCCTCCAGATGATGATATTTTTTCTAAAAATATATTATATCATCTTTTTTATAATCTTACAAGTACCTTGAATTATCCTGCGGGGTGGGTTATACTAAGGCGATAATTCTGCAAAAAGAAAGGGGCATATAAATATGAAAGGCATCGTTCTGGCGGGCGGCACGGGTTCGCGCCTGTATCCGATCACCCGCTCAATATCCAAGCAGATCCTGCCTATATACGACAAGCCCATGATATACTACCCGCTGTCCGTGTTGATGCTCGGCGGCATAAGGGAGATACTGATAATCTCTACCGAACGCGACATAGGCGCGTTCAGGGAGCTTCTGGGCGACGGACACGGCCTCGGCCTTGAGCTGAGCTATGCCGTGCAGGATGAGCCGCGCGGCATTGCCGAGGCTTTCATAATCGGAGAGGAATTTATCGGCGGAGACAATGTGGCGCTGATACTCGGCGACAATGTGTTCTACGGCGGCGGGATCAGCATCGGCGTGAAGGAGGCTGCGGCGCTCACAGAGGGCGCGGTGATCTTCGGTTATTATATGCCTGACCCCACGGGGCTTGGCGTCGTGGAGTTTGACGGGGACAACAATGTCATCTCCATTGAGGAAAAGCCGGAGCATCCCAAATCGAACTATGTCGTTCCGGGACTTTATTTCTATGACAATCAGGTCGTGGAGATCGCAAAGAGCATAAAGCCGTCGGCGCGCGGCGAGCTGGAGATCACGAGCGTCAACAACGAGTACCTCCGCCGGGGACAGCTGAAGGTCAAGCTCTTCGGCCGCGGGCTTGCATGGCTGGATACCGGCACGCATGAGAATCTGCTCGCGGCGGCAAACTTCGTGCAGATAGTACAGAAGCGGCAGGGGCTTTACATTGCCTGCATCGAAGAGATCGCGTACCGCATGGGCTACATAGACGCAGAGCGGCTCATGGAGCTTGCCGAGCCAATGCTCAAGACGGATTACGGCCAGTATCTCAGACGTGTAGCGGAGGGCGAAATATGAAAAAAGTTCTTGTGACCGGAGGCGCGGGCTTTATCGGCTCTAACTTCATCCAGTATATGCTCCGCGAGGAGCCGGAGATAGAGCTGCTTGTCAACCTCGATCTTCTGACCTATGCCGGCAACCTTGAAAACCTCCTGCCGGTGAAGGACGACAAGCGATATGTCTTTGTTCACGGTGATATACGCGACAGGCAGCTCGTGGAGGATATTTTCGCCAGATACGGATTTGACACGGTGGTGCATTTTGCCGCCGAGTCGCATGTCGACCGCAGCATACTCGAGCCGGAGCTGTTTCTGACGACGAATATCATCGGCACGCAGACGCTGCTGGACGCGGCAAAGCGGCACTGGAAGCTGGAGCCGGACAACAAGTATTCACGCGAGTACAGAGAGGGCGTAGTATATCTCCAGGTCTCGACGGACGAGGTGTACGGCGCGCTGGGGAAGGAAGGCATGTTCACCGAGACTACGCCTATCGCGCCGAATTCTCCGTACTCTGCGTCAAAGGCGAGTGCAGATCTTGTCGTGCGCGCATACCACAACACTTACGGCATGCCTGTGAACATCACGCGCTGCTCCAATAACTACGGCCCGTACCAGTTCCCGGAGAAGCTGATACCGCTCATGCTGCACAACGCGCAGAACAATAAGCCGCTGCCCGTATACGGCGACGGCATGCAGATACGCGACTGGCTGCATGTGCATGACCACTGCGCCGCGATACGCACGGTGCTTAAAAAGGGAGTGCGCGGCGAGGTATATAATATCGGCGGCAACAACGAGCGGGCAAATATTGAGATCGTAAAGCTCATTCTCTCTGAGCTCGGCCGGCCGGAAAGCCTCATACAGCATGTGCAGGACCGTCCGGGTCACGACAGGCGCTACGCCATCGACAACACCAAGATCACCACGCAGCTCGGCTGGGCGCCGGAGTACACTTTCCAGAGCGGCATGCATGAGACGATACGGTGGTACCTTGAAAACCGGACGTGGGTCGAGCATGTCATTTCCGGCGACTATCTCGACTACTACAGCAGGATGTACGGAAAAGCGTAAAACAAGGGAAAAAACCATAGAATAAGCAAATCGCCCGGCGGATTTTCCGCCGGGCGTTCAATCTTTTTATAGATTTATTTGGAGATATACACTGTGACGGCTTTGCTCAGAAGCACTCCGCCGTCGGTCTCGCCGGTGACGATGAGCCGCACGCCGTCCGCAGACTCCTTCAGGGGCGTGAGCTTGCACTGCATGCCTGAGGTGGCGCTGTCAGGCTCCGCCGAAAGCAGCTCCGGGGATGAGCTTGTCCACATGATGTTTTTTACGCCCGTGCCCTCATCCCAGACGAGGTCTACGAAAACGGCCCCGTCGCCGGTGTGAAGCGTGATCTCGCTGCCGAGCGCACTGCCCATATAGTAGATGCCAAAGCCGGGCTCCGGCTGGTATCCGCCCAGTCCGGCGTTATCCGTGCCGTATGCCTCAAGGCCGCTGCGGCCGATGGTGTACATGCCGTTTCTGATCTCCGCGCCGTCAAAGCTGACGTTCAGGCAGTCGCTGAGCGAAAACTCGGGGATGCCGCAGTTATGTATGTCGCAGCCGGTGAACACCGCGTCCGTCGTTGCGCTGAGCGTGACGGCTGCCATTGAGCAGTCGTATATCTCGGTGCCGGTGACGCTGAGCTCCTGAACGTTCTGCGTCTGAATACCGATGATGCCGCAGCCGTACAGATGGCATCCGTCTATGCTTATGCCGGATGAGCTTTCAAAATACAGCACGCCGCCTGCGCACGAGCCCGGCTCTTCGGTGTGTCCGGCGGTGAAGCCTGAGAGCGAGACGTTATCGCAGTTTATGAAACTGAGCACATTCGCGTAGCGGGGGATAGCCGAGACCGTCGCCCCGTTCTCGCTTATGATGGAGAGCCCGTCAACGCCGGTTATGACGAGCTGCGGTCCGTCATAGGTGGCTTCCCAGTAATAATAGTCGCTGCCGTAGCCGCCGTAGGAGCTTGCAGTGCTGAGATCGTAGAAGTCGCTGTCGAGATATATCTCGGTGCTGGGAGCTATGGCTGCAAGCAGCTCGTCTACCGTTGAAACGTGAACCACGCCTATACCGTCGGCATTGACCTTGCGTTCAATATTGGGAAGCTCCTCCTGCTTCGGACCGGAGTATTCCTTCTTTTCGAGCTTCATGCTCTCGACAAGCCCCCGGTTGAGCTCTTCGCCCGCGGCGTTGAAGACGTTTTCGGTGCTGTTCGCTGTATAGATCGCGGGGTAGACGTTATCGCCCCCGGCAAACAGGCAGCCGTCGACCGTGGTGGAGCCGCCCATCTGTTCAAAGAGCCCGTCGCTGAAATTATTGCCAGACGATACGTCGCATCCGAGAAGATAAACCTGCTGTGAATAGTCGTTGAGAAGAAGCGCGCGTCCTTCATTGTCGTATATGCTGCTGTTGACGACGGCGAAGCCCGTTGAGCTGCTGACGCTGAATACACAGCTCCATCCGGCGGCGCTGCAATCGTAGATACGGCTGCCGGTGACGCGCACATCCCTTGAGCCTATGGAGGACACGGCGCTGTCGCTGCAATCGTAGATGTCGCAGTCGGAGGCGTAGACGTTCTGAGAATTATACGCCGTTATGCCTACAATGCCGCAGCCGTAGAGCCGGCATTGATCGAGCCTGATATTGCTCGCAGAGTCGAGGTACAAAACGCCGCCCGCGCACGAGCCCGGCTCCTCGGTGTGCCCGAGGGTAACGCCGGTGATGCTTATATCCGAGCAGCGGCGCAGGCATAGAACATCCGCGTAGCGCGGTATGGCTGCTATGGTCACATCTCCGCCGGCGACGATGTCCAGCCCGGTTATATCGGACAGCACGAGCCGGTACCCGTCGAAGCATTCCTCCCACGTATAGAGACCTTTCGGCGCGGCGCCGTAATCAGAGGCCTTGCTGAGGTCGTATGTACCGGCCTTGAGGACTATGGTAGCGTTCGATCTGATGGCGGCGAGAAATTCATCCACGGTGGACACGGTGATCTTTTCGCCATGGCCGTTCTCTGCTGCTGCGGCAGATGCGTCCGACGCAGCGCCGCCGTTGTTCGGGCCGAGCGCCGCGCCGCAGCCGGCAAGCAGCAGCGCCGCAGCCAGAGCCAGAGCGATGGCCGCTCTGCTTTTGTTTTTATAAGTCATAATCTGCTCCAATCTTTCTTTGAGGTCGCGCTTCTGAGTGGCGAAGCTCGTTGCGACGACGCTTCCCGGCAGCGGTCTTTTTGCCGCCAGCTCCAGCAGCGTCTCGCCGTAGCTGCGTTTTTCGTCGGCGCTCATGTCTTTCAGAAGCTGCTCGTCGCAGCTGAGCTCGCATGCCCTGTCTATCTCCCGGCGGAAGATGAACGCCAGCGGATTTATCCAGTGCAGCGAGAATACCAACGCGGCGAACCACTTGTATACGATGTCGCCCCTGCGGTAGTGCGTCAGCTCGTGGCTGAAGATGTTCCTGAGCATTTCAGGGCTGTACTCCCGGTTCGGGAGCACCAAAGTGGGGCGGAATATCCCCATGAGCATGGGCGAGGTGACGGCGCGGGAACGGACAAGGCCGGGCTTGTGCTTGCCGGGCATGGAGAAGTAGACGACAAGATCGCCGTCGGTCGGCTCGCGCTCGGTGCGGCGTATCGTGCGGACGAAGCGTTCGTAGCCCGTTATGTACCACGCGGCGCTTATAACGGCGCCTGCCGCCCACACGAAGCCCCAGAAGCGCCACGGGGTGACGGCGCTTTTTGCCGCGCTCCATATGGATGCGAATATGCCGCTGCTCTGCCCGTGCGCGGCCGCGGCAGGATCATCTTCGTGCGTCTGCCCGTCAGGCACTCCCGTATCCTCGTGAACGGCCGGAATATCTTCTTTGGCGGAACCCGTCAATACCCCGGCGGCGTTCAGACCGTAAGGACGCGCCGACGGCGTACTCTGCACCGCCTGCACTGCCGCGGGCGCCGGCGCGTCGACGGCGGCGGGCATAAGACCGGGCAGCGGCAGTATGAAGCGCAGCAGCACAACGAGCCATGCATAATAATAAAAGCTGCCGGGCAGACGCCTGCCGAGAAGTCTGCGCGTGAGCATGAGCCCGAGCGCCATAACGGTTCCGCCGAGACCGAGATACAGGAGCATAACGAGAAGACTCTTCATTTTGCCCCATCTCCTTTCAGAAGCGCGCGCAGCTCCTCAATGTCCGCCTCGCTCAGCTCGTCCGACTGCACGAGCGCGGCGACAAGGCTCTTCGCACTGCCGCGGTAGAGCTTGTTTATGAGGTCGTCAGTCGCCCATTCGTTGTATTCCTTTTCTGTGACGAGCGGGGAATAGAAATAGTTCCCACGCTTTTCCTGCAAAACGGCGCCTTTGTTGACGAGGCGCTGCACCAGCGTCTTTATCGTCGTCGACTCCCAGCCGCGGCGCGCCTGCAATATGCGGCGTATCTCCGCGACGGGCAGCGCACTGTCCGCATCCCACAGCACGCGTATCACCTCAAGCTCGCTGTCGCTTATTTTTCCGGCCGGTGTATGCATGGCACATTCCCCCCTGAATATAAAAAACCTTATCAGACTACGAACGTCGTCTGAGTTGACGATACCACAACAGACTACAGTTGTCAACCCTACCTGCAAAATTTAATAAAAACCGCACAGTGAAGTATGCATATTGCGAAGCTCTGCTTCAATATACGCGGCCGGGCGCTGCCGGTGGCGCCGCGCCTTTTTTGAAAAAACGGTTAAATCTTCCGCATGGACGGGGAAGAATTGTTGAAATTACACAGGAATGTGTTATAATAACTCATTATGAGAAGAGACAGAGCCGCAAGGCGCTGCCCAGCAGTATTATGGAGGCGTATTTTAATGGCTAAAAAGCAGTTCAAGGCGGAGTCCAAGCGTCTTTTGGACCTGATGATCAATTCTATCTACACGAATAAGGAGATATTTCTCCGTGAGATAATATCCAACGCATCGGATGCGATAGACAAGCTCTGCTACATGTCCCTGACCGATGAGAACGTCGGACTGAACAGGGATGATTTCAAGATCGACATTATTGTCGACAAGGACGCGCGCACCATCACCGTGCGCGACAATGGCATCGGCATGACCGCGCAGGAGGCCGAGAACAACCTCGGCGTTATCGCAAAGAGCGGCTCTTTGCAGTTCAAGGGCGAGATGGACGCAGAAAAGGGCGACGCGGAGGATCTGTCCATAATAGGTCAGTTCGGCGTAGGCTTCTATTCGGCCTTCATGGTGGCCGATGAAGTGACGGTCATCACGCGCAAGTACGGCGAGGATCAGGGCGTAAAGTGGGAGAGCAAGGGAGCGGACGGCTATACCGTGACTGCCTGCGACAGAGCGTCCGCCGGCACCGACGTTATCATGCACATCAAGCCCGATACGGATGATGAGATATATGGCTCCTATCTTGAGGTATGGAAGCTCAAGGCGCTCGTCAAGAAATATTCCGACTACGTGCGCTGGCCCATAAAGATGGACATTGACCATCAGGAGCGCTACGAAACCGGCGAGAAGAACGACGACGGCACGCCGAAGTATGAGTACAAGATGGTCACCGAGAACGAGACCATCAACAGCATGATCCCGATATGGCAGCGCAACAAGAGCGAGGTCACGGATGATGACTGCATTGCGTTTTACAAAGAGAAGAACCGCGAACGCAAGGATCCCTGCGCGCTGATCCGCATAAACGCGGAGGGCGCGGTGAGCTATAAGGCGCTGCTGTTCGTCCCCGGCGAGGAGAACGAAAACGCATTCAGCGGCGACAATAAGGGCGGCATCACGCTCTATTCCAACGGCGTTATGATAATGGAGAAGTGCGACAAGCTCGTGCACGACTACTTTGAGTTTGTCAAAGGCGTTGTGGATTCCCCAGACCTGTCGCTCAATATCTCCCGCGAGATACTGCAGCATGACAGGCAGCTGCGCATAATAGGCCAGAACCTTGAAAAGCGCATCAAGGGCGAGCTTGAAAAGCTCATGCGCGACGACCGGCCCAAGTACGAGGAGTTCTTCAAGAACTTCGGCGTGCACATCAAGTGCGGTGTGTGCGACGAGTACGGCCGCTTCAAGGAGTTCCTGCGCGACCTGCTGATATTCTACACCTCCGAGGATCACCAGATCACGCTCAAGGAGTATGTTGAGAACATGCCCGAGAGCCAGAAGGTCATATACTTCGCCTCGTCCGACTCGGTAAAGCACGCCATGAGCCTGCCGCAGTGCAAGGAGGTCAAGAACCGCGGCTACGAGCTCATCTACCTCACGAGCCCGCTGGACGAGATGGTGCTCGAATGCCTGAGAGAGCAGGACGGCAAAACCTTCTGCAACGTCGTGACCGACGACCTCGGCTTTGACACGGAGGAGGACAAGAAGGCCGCAGAGGAGCGCGACATCGAGAACAAGGACTTCCTTGAGTTCGTCAAGAGCTCCATCGGCGACGGCGTGAGCGGGGTGAAGCTCTCCAACAAGCTGGCGGATATGCCGTGCGCACTTACCACCGAGGGCGGCATTACGCTTGAAATGGAGAAATATTTCCGCCGCGGACCGAGCGAGGAAATGCGCAAGGTGCGCGCGAACCGCGTGCTCGAGCTCAACGCGGAGCATAAGGCTGTCAAGGCGCTCAAGGCCGCGTTCGACGCAAACGACACCGAGCGCGCCGGGCATCTGGCAAAGGTGCTGGAGACTCTGGCGGAGATGATGGCCGGCTGCGAGGTCGAGGACCCCGCGGGCTTTGTCACGCTTGTCAGCGATCTTTTCTAAGCCGTTTTTTGGCTGCTCCGCGCATGTGCGCGCGGGGCATAGATATAAGCGATTCGGAGAAACTAATTTATGAAAAAACGGCTTGGAATATACATCCACATACCGTTCTGCGCAAGCAAGTGTTCATATTGCGACTTTTATTCGCTCGCCGGGTGCGAGCATATGATGCCCGACTATCAGGATGCGCTTCTGGCGCATATTGAGGAGTCGTCAAACGCGATAAAGAACTACGAGGTCGACACGGTCTATTTCGGCGGCGGCACGCCCAGCTTCTACGGCGCTGACAGGATAGTCGAGATATTCAACGCGCTCAAGCTCAACGGCAACGTGCGCATGGACGCGGAGGTCACGGTCGAATGCAATCCCGACAGCATGACGCCCGCTGCGCTCAAGGAGCTGCGTTCGGAGGGCGTAAACCGTCTGTCCATCGGCGTTCAGGCGTCGAATAACGACCTTCTCAAGCTTATCGGACGCAGGCACAACTTCCAGCAGGCAGTCAAAGCGGTGAAGGATGCGCGCCGCGCAGGCTTCGACAATATAAGCATAGACCTGATGTACGGCCTGCCCAGCCAGACAAAGAACGACTGGGCGGATACGCTCGCCCGGATCGTCGAGCTTCATCCCGAGCATATCTCGTGCTACGGGCTCAAGCTTGAGCCCGGCACAAGGATGTACAGGGAATACAAAAACTCCATCATCCTCCCGGATGACGACGAGCAGGCGGATATGTATTCCTATGCCGCCGAAATGCTCAAGCGCTATGGCTACATGCACTATGAGGTCTCAAATTTCTGCGCATCCGGCTTCCAGTCGAGGCACAACCTCAAATACTGGAATCTGGGCGATTATATGGGCTTCGGCCCCGGCGCGCACTCATGCATCGGCAATCTTCGCTACAGCTATGTGCGCGATCTCAAGCAGTATATCTCCGGCGTTTTCAGAAACGTCAGCATTGTGGACGAATACAAGAACATAGACCCGCTGGAGCGCGCGGTCGAGTATGTGATGCTCGCCATGCGCACCTCGCGCGGCATATCCGAGGTCGATTACAGGACGCGCTGCCAGTGCGACTGGCGGCCTATCGAAAAGGCTCTCAAGGCTTTCGCCCGAAAGGGCTGGGCAGAGCTTTCCGGCGACCGCTGGCACTTTACCGTGCCCGGATTTCTTATCTCAAATCAGCTCATAGGCATTCTTCTTGAGGTGCAGGCCACGGGCCGGCTCGAGGGTACGCCGTGGCTGCTTGATGAGGACGACAAGCCCAAAGAGGAGCCGGAGCTCAAGATAGAGCTGCCCCTTGGCGAGGATGAGCTGTTCACGCAGCTTTATGAAGAGCATACAGGCAGATAAAAAGAATGATAACGGAATTTACGAGGGTGCGTAGTGAGAGAAAACAAGAGAAGATCTAACGGCGGATATGTGAGCAGACACGCCGCCCCCGAAAAAAGCAGAAAAAAGAAGTCCCGCGAGGACGATTATGTCCGGGAGCCTTACGAAGAGGACGAACTGCCGGAGCAGGACGCTTACGAGCAGGACAGCCCGGAATATGAGCAGCCCGGCGGTGCGGACGGCCGCGATTGGGACGGCGAAGATGACGGCGGTGATGATGAGCAGCCGGATAAGCCCCGCAAAGGCCGCGGCCGCAGAAAAGCCGGAAAAAAGAATAAAACTCCGGCGGATGACGGACTGAGCGATGAGGAGCGGGACAGACGCCGCGAGGCGAGGCGCGACCGCGGACGCAGGGTGAAGATCACATTCATCGTCCTTGCGGTCATAGTGCTGCTGCTCGGCGGTGCTGCCACGGCCGGCGGCTATATGGTCACGAACAGCGAGACGATATTCCCGAATGTGTACGTGGACGGAGTCGCCGTGGGACGCATGGGAAAGGATGCCGCAGTTGACGCGATAAAGGCCAGCGGCTGGGAGGACAGAGCGGCGATCGCGCTGAAGGTTCGCCTGCTGGATACGGCCACATTCAAGATTGACCGATACAAGTCCGGCGCGATGCATACGCCGGAGCAGGCGGCGGCTGAGGCCTATGCCTATGGCCACGACGGCAACTGGTATCAGAATCTCGTCAAATATGCCAAATGCCTCATGGTCCCGGTCGAGCTCAGCGACAGCACCATAAGCTATAACGAGGCGTATATCCGTTCCCAGTGCACGATGGGTATCGGCAAGCTCAACGATGCATTGGGCGATGGCGGCTATACCATCGACAGGGAAAAGTCCGTGCTGCGCATGATAAAGGGCGCGGGCGGCCTGAAATTTGACCTTGACGACATGGTCAAATCTGTTTGCAGCGCTCTGGGCGGCGGCCAGACCGCGCTGGAGTACGACTATCTGGCCTCCGAGCCTGAGATGCCGGACTTTCAGGCGATACACACAGAGCTCTCTGCCGAACCGGCAGACGCGTACTATACGGACGACAACACCTTTACCGTTGTGGACGATGTGGAAGGCTGCGATTTCAATGTGAGCGATGCGGAGAATATCTGGAAGAACGCCGCCAACGCCTCGGCTGTCGAGATACCCATCAAGCTGACGTATCCCGAAGTGACGGGAGACGAGCTGAGGGCGCGGCTTTTCCGCGACAAGCTCGGCGCGATGACGACCTACTTCAAAAACAGCTCCGACGACCGCATAAACAACATCAAGCTTGCATCAAGCAAGATAGACGGCCTCGTGCTTTACCCCGGCGACGTGTTCTCATATAATGAAACCGTCGGACAGCGCACGGAGGAGGCTGGCTTCAAAATGGCCGGCGCGTACTCTAACGGCGAAGTCGTGCAGGAGCTCGGCGGCGGCATCTGTCAGGTCTCATCCACGCTCTACAGCGCGATGCTGTATTCCTATAAGCTCACCACCGTGCAGCGCAGCCCGCATTATTTCCCGGTTGACTATCTGGAAATGGGCTATGATGCAACGGTCAGCTGGTCCAAGCCTGATTTCAAATTCCGCAATGACCGCGATTATCCGGTCAAAATATCCGCGGTGGTCGACGAATATGAGCGCAGCCTCACCATAGAGATCTGGGGCACGAACCTTGACGGGACTTATATCAAGCTCACGAAGGACACCTATTCTTATAATAACGACCGCTACCCGTGGATCATGGAGGGCTACGGCGTTCAGATGCACAGGCTCGTGTTCGATGCCAACGGCATGCAGATAGACCAGATAGATGAGATCTATGATGTGTACCACACCCACGAGGCCACCGACCAGATCAAAGCGCTTGACGCGCAGGCCGCTGCGGCGGGCAGCTCGGACGGCGGACTTACTCTGGGCTGAGACGCCCGCACACAGGATAAATATATAGCGTAAGGGCTATATTGAGAAAGGGAGAAAAGCCAATGGAAAAGAAGACCTTCTATATCACCACCCCAATATACTACCCCTCCGACAAGCTGCATATAGGCCATACCTACTGCACTGTTGCGACCGACGCCATTGCCCGCTACAAGAGGCTGTGCGGCTATGACGTGATGTTTCTGACCGGCACCGACGAGCACGGACAGAAGATCGAGGAAAAGGCAAAGGCCGCCGGCGTCACGCCGCAGGAGTTTGTCGACAGGATCGTCACCGGCGAAAACGGCATACTCGACCTGTGGAAGCTGATGAACATCTCAAACGACCGCTTCATCCGCACCACCGACGATTATCATGTTGAGTCCGTCCAGCGCATCTTCAAAAAGATGTACGAAAACGGCGACATATACAAGGGCACCTATAAGGGCAAATACTGCACCCCGTGCGAGAGCTTCTGGACAGAGAGCCAGCTTGTCGACGGCAAATGCCCCGACTGCGGCCGTGAGGTGCACGACGCTGAGGAGGAAGCGTATTTCTTCCGCCTTTCAAAGTACGCCAAGCCCGTTCAGGAGCTGCTTGAAACCGGGACGTTCCTCACGCCTCCGTCCCGCGTCAACGAGATGATAAACAACTTTATCAAGCCGGGACTTGAGGATCTGTGCGTATCCCGCACGAGTTTCAGCTGGGGCATCCCGGTAGATTTTGATCCGGGTCATGTGGTCTATGTCTGGGTAGACGCGCTCTCCAACTACATCACGGCCCTCGGCTACGGCAACGAGAAGTACAACGACTACGACAAATACTGGCCGGCAGACGTGCATATAGTCGGCAAGGAGATAGTTCGCTTCCACTCCATAATCTGGCCCGCAATGCTCATGAGCCTCGGCCTCCCGCTCCCCAAGCGCGTATACGGCCACGGGTGGCTTGTCATTGACGGCGGCAAGATGTCCAAGTCCAAGGGCAATGTCGTCGACCCGTATCTGCTGGCGGAAAAGTTCGGCGTGGATGCGCTGCGCTTCTTCCTGCTGCGCACGTTCCCCTTCGGCTCTGACGGCAACTTCTCCAATGAACTGCTGATAAGCACCATCAACACCGACCTTGCAAACGATCTGGGCAACCTTGTCTCCCGCACGACCGCAATGGTGGAAAAGTATTTCGGCGGAACGCTCATTGCTGGGCGCGAGGCGGATGCGATGGACGATGAGCTTATAGCGCTCATAAGGTCTACAAAGGCCGCCTATTCCGCGCAGATGGATGAGTTCCAGCTCCACCTTGCGCTTGAAGAGGTGTTCAAGCTCATCCAGCGCGCAAACAAGTACATCGACGAGACATCGCCATGGGTCCTCGCGCGCGATGAGGCGAAGAAGCCGCGTCTTGCTTCCGTAATGTACAATCTTCTCGAGGCGCTGCGCGTCGCGCTGACGATGCTCACGCCGTTTATCCCGGCAAGCTGTGAAAAGGCATTTGCCCAGATAGGCGCGGAAAAGGAACATACGACATGGGACAAGGCCGGCGAGTACGGCGTGCTGCCCGCGGAAGTATCCGTGCACAAGGGAGAGACGCTCTTCCCGCGCATTGATGCGCCCAAGATGCTTGCCGAGCTCGAAGAGCTTGAAAAAGCCGCAAAGACCCCTCAGGTCAAGGTTCCGCCCGTGCTGCCCGACGTGACGATAGACGAGTTTGCAAAGTGCGACATGCGCGTGTGCAAGGTTCTAGCCTGCGAGGCCGTCAAGAAGTCCGACAAGCTCCTTAAATTCACGCTCAATGACGGCTCAGGGACCGAGCGCGTCATCCTCTCCGGCATCCATAAGTTCTATGAGCCGGAGCAGCTCGTCGGCAAGACCGTCGTGGCGATCCTCAACCTGCCTCCGCGCAAAATGATGGGGCAGATGTCCAACGGCATGCTCCTGTCCGCCGTGCGCGAGATAGACGGAAAGGAAGAGCTGCACCTCATCATGCTCGACGACAGCGTTCCCGCCGGCGCCCAGCTTTGCTGATAACGGCGGAATATATGAAAAATAAAACCGTCTCCGGGACATATGCCCGGAGACGGTTTTCGTATGAGAGCCGTTTACTTCTCTATCATCTTTTTGAGTATCTGCACGGCGTTTGACGCCGCGCCCTTGCGTATCTGGTCGCCGCAGCACCAGAGCGTGAGACCGTGGTCGTCGGTCAGATCCTCGCGCACGCGGCCGACCCAGACGAGATCCTGATTGCTCGTGTCGAGCGGGGTAGGATAGTTCCGGCCCTCGTAGTCCTCAATGAGCTTGCAGCCGGGGAAGGCGCGGATAGCCTCGTTTGCCTCTGCGACAGAGAGCCTGCGCTCCGTGCGCAGCGTGACGGAGATGGAATGTGAGCGCATGACGGGAACGCGCACGCAGGTGCACGTCACCTTGAGCTCCGGCAGGTGGAGGATGCGGCGGCCCTCGTTCTGCATCTTCATCTCTTCGTCGGTGTAAAGATTGTCCAGCTCATCGCCTATGTGGGGGATAACGTTCATGGCGATCTGAGCCGGGAAGACCTTCGGCTCAGGCTTTCTGCCTGCTGCGAGGTCGAGCATCTGCGTTTCAAGCTCGACGAGGCCGCCCTGTCCCGCGCCGGACACCGCCTGATAGGTGCATGCGATCATCGACTTTATCGGACTGAGCTTTGCAATACCGCCGACGGCCATCAGGGTGATTATCGACGAGCAGTTGGGATTTGCTATGATGCCCTTGTTCAGGAATGCATCGTCCCCGTTTATCTCGGGCACCACGAGCGGCACATCGGGGTCCATACGGAAGGCGGAGCTGTTGTCTATGTACACGGCGCCGCTCTTGACGATCGCGGGGGCGAAGCGGCGGGACATGGGGTTCTTGACCGCGCCTAGCACGAAATCCATGCCCTCGAAGCTGCTTTCACAGGCCTCTTCGATCCGGACGTCCTCGCCTTTGAACTTTACGAAGCCGCCGGCGCTCCTGGCGCTTGCAAGCGGAAGAAGCTTCCCGACAGGAATATCGTACTCCTCGAGGACCTTCAGCATTTCCTGACCTACGGCGCCCGTTGCGCCGAGGATAGCTACGTTATATTTTTTCATAATTTTTACCTCCTTATAAATATCAGCCGGCGAAGCCGTCGTACAGTACGCGGATCGCGCTTTCAAAATCCTTGTTTTCCACGCCTACTATTATACTCGTCTCGTCGGCGCCCTGTGCAATGGTGCGGATGTTTATACCGTTGTCGCCGAGGGCCTTGAAGAGCTTGCCGGACACGCCCGGCCGGAACGGCATCTTACGGCCGACGGCCGCTACGAGCGCTATGCCGTCGCTGATCTGCACATCGTCCGGCTGGCAGGTTTTCTGTATCTCATTTACGACATCATACACCGCGTCGCCCAAAGCCGCGGTAGAGCTGACGAGAGCAAAGCTGTCAAGCCCAAGCGTGATATGCTCGACGCTGGCCTTGTACCGGTCGAGTATCTCCAGCGTGCGGCGAAGCGTTTCGCAGGTGTTCATGTTGTGCTTGAACACGGTGATTATGGTGAAGTTGCGCCGGCCGGCGATGCCGGTTATAAAGCGCTCCTCTTTCCCGCTTTCCTCCTCGACCCTGTCCACTATCATCGTGCCGGGGGCGTCGGGCGCATTCGTGTTGCGTATGTTCAGGGCTATGCCCTTTTCCTTTACCGGCTGCACGGATTCTTCGTGCAGAACGCTTGCACCCATGAACGCCAGCTCGCGGAGCTCACCGTAGGTTATGCGCGGGATGGGCCGGGGATCCCTTACTATCTTGGGGTCGGCCATCAGTATGCCGGACACGTCCGTCCAGTTCTCGTATACGTCCGCATCCGCAGCCGCCGCCGCGAGCGCGCCGGTGATGTCGCTCCCTCCGCGGCTCATTACCCTTATCTTGCCCGTGGGAGACATGCCGTAGAAGCCGGGGATGACTATTCTGCCGTACTCCTCGACGGCTTTCCTTATTGCCGCGTAGCTCTTTTCACGCTCGACCTGTCCGTCAAAGCCGAAGAACACGCAGTCCTTCGCGTCTACAAAGGTGTAGCCGAGATAATCGGCCAGCAGCTTCGAGGTGAAATACTCACCGCGCGATACGAGCTCATCTACGCCCATATCCTTTGTGAGCCTTGCGCGCAGAGCCTTGATATCGGCCTCTACATCATAAGCTATGCCGAGCTCGCGCCGTATATCGGCAAACCGCTTTTCGATACTGTCCATGATCTCGTCGCAGGAGACGCCGTAGGTCAGATGCGCATGGCACAGATACAGAAGATCCGTCAGCTTATGGTCGCCGTCGAAGCGCTTTCCCGCGGCGGATGCAACGACTATGCGCCGCGCCGGGTCGGCCTCCACAATTGCTTTTACTTTTCTGAACTGTTCGGCTCCCGCAACAGACGAGCCGCCGAACTTTACCGCTTTAAGCATTATCGCTTTTCCTTTCTTTCAGCTGTACCGGCAGTCAGCCGAGCTCCGCAAAGAAGAGCTCCGCCCCGCCTTTTCTCAGACGCTTTGCAAGCTCATGCATGGCCTTGACGCTCATGGGCTTCGTTATCACGCGCGCGGTGCTGCCCTCATATGAAACGCTCTCCGCGTCAAGCTCCGCAGCGAATGCCGCAGGAAGACGCACATAATAGGCACATTCGCAGGCCGCGTTATCCGCCGGGGCGCGGCGGCACGGCTCTTTCAGCATCTCGCGCTGTCCCGCCGCCAGACATTCGAGGTCGCGCACGACCGCCGAAGCCGTCGGATAGCGCCCTGCGCCCTGTCCCATAAACACGATCTGGCCGGAGTTTTTGCCAATGTATTTGGCCATGTTGAAATTCTTTTTCACTGCGCATTCCGGCGCGTCCGCACCGAGCAGCACAGGCTGAACATAGGCATATATGCTTCCGCTGCTGTTCCTGCCGCCCTTTACAATGAGCCGGCAGCAGAGGCCGCGCGCCTTTATATCCTCAACGTCCGAAGCTCTGAGACTGTCTATACCCTCATTGAGAAGCCCCTCGTCCGGCAGCAGGTCGTAGGCTACCGCGCAGCCGAGCATGATCTTCCTCAGCGCGTCGAGTCCGGTAACATCGGCCGTCGGATCGGCCTCGGCATAGCCGAGCGCCTGCGCATCCTTGAGCGCCGCGTCATAGTCAAGCCCCTCGGACTGCATCATGTCCAGCATGTAGTTCGTCGTGCCGTTTAGTATGCCGCCGAGCGAATATATCTCGTCACACTCGCACGCAAGTTCCAGATTGTGGAGAAACGGCACCGCGCCGCCGCAGGCCGCGCTGAAAAGGAAACCGGCGCCGTGCTCTCTCGCAAGCGCCGCAAGCTCGATGCCGCGCGCTGCGACGAGCGCCTTGTTCGATGTGACGAAATGCTTGCCGGCCTTCAGCGCCATCGACGCATATGAATACGCTGCGTCTATGCCGCCCATCGTTTCGGCTACCGCGTCTATGGAGCCGTCCGCGCAGATGGCCTCCATGCTGTCGGTCTTGAACGGCTCGTCCGTTTTGCCGGGTCTTACGAGCACAGGGCCTGCCTCAAAGAGGGGACTAGTTCGCAGAATATCATAAACTCCCTTACCTACCGTACCGTAACCCAAAACAGCGACCTTCATAAGTCCACCTCCAAAAATATTTTTGTCTTTGTTTCAAAAACACTTGTTTTTTCGACAGCGACAGTGTATCATGTAGCAGTGCAAAAAACAAGGTTTTTTTTTATCTGCAAATTTCACAAGGAGTTTTGACGGTATGCTCGAAAATTATCTCATCATTCACAAAAGCATATTGCCGGAGTATTACGAAAAGGTGCTGGAGGTACGGCACCTTATGGAGTCCGGCAAAGTGCGGGACGTGAGTCAGGCCGTGAAAGAGGTCGGCATTTCCCGCAGTACCTACTATAAGTATAAAGATTACATACTGGAGCCGTCCGAGATGGCGGGCGGGCGGAAGGCCGTGCTGTCCATGATGCTTGCGCATGAGCCCGGAGTGCTCAGCGCGCTTCTCAGCTGCATATCCGACAGCGGCGCGAGCGTGCTCACCATCACGCAGAGCCTTCCCATACATAACCGTGCCAGCGTCACTATCTCGCTCGACGTCAGCTCGATAAGCTGCGAGCTGACGGGGCTGATCGCTCTCATCGGCAAGACCCCCGGTGTCGAGCAGGCGAAGCTGCTGGCAATAGAATAACGATTTCAGGAGATATGACAGATGATCTACCGCAGTACAAGAAGCGACATACAGGCAAATTCACTTGAGGCCGTGCTGAAGGGGCTTGCGCCGGACGGCGGGCTCTTCGTAGACCCGGCGATAGGTACACGCAGCTTTGACTGGCAGCACTGCCTGACGCTGAATGAATTCGGAATGGCGGAGATGATACTCTCGTTCCTTCTGCCTGATTTTAAGGATATGGGCGGGCTTGTCCGGCGCGCGTACCTCGGCAAATTTGATAATGACAGGCTCGCGCCGCTCGTAAAATGCGGCAGCGCCTATGTGATGGAGCTTTTCCACGGGCCGACGAGCGCTTTCAAGGATGTGGCGCTGTCCATGCTGCCGCAGCTGGTCACCGCGGCGCGCCGCCAGCTCGGCATAGACGAGGACATCGTTATCCTGACTGCGACCTCCGGAGACACCGGCAAGGCGGCGCTTGAGGGCTTTCACGATGTGGACGGTACCGGGATAATCGTATTTTACCCGGACGGCGGCGTTTCGCCGGTTCAGCGCGCACAGATGGTGACGCAGTGCGGCGCGAACGTCCGCGTATGCGCTGTGAAGGGCAATTTTGACGACTGCCAGCGCGGCGTGAAGGAGGCGTTCTCCATGCTTGGCGCCGAAGCCTGCGGCAAGCGGCTCAGCTCCGCAAACTCCATCAATATAGGCCGTCTCGCGCCGCAGGTGATCTACTATTTTTCCGCTTATGCGCAGCTTCTGGCGGACAAGGCCATAAGCCCCGGCGACAAGGTGGATTTTATAGTCCCCACCGGCAACTTCGGCGACATTCTCGCAGGGTATTACGCAAAGCTCATGGGACTGCCTGTCGGGCGGCTCGTCTGCGCCGCGAATGAGAACCGGGTCCTGCGCGACTTTATAGAGACCGGCGTCTACGATGCCCGCCGTCCCTTTGTGCGCACGAGCTCTCCGTCTATGGACATACTCGTCTCCTCAAATCTTGAGCGCCTGCTGTTCATCGCCTCCGGCGGGAATGCCGGAGCCGTCCGCACATGGATGGATGCGCTGAAAAGGGACGGCGTTTACAGCGTCGACAAGGCGACGCACGCGAATATACGCGAGGTCTTTTCCGCCGGATATGCCGGCGAGGCTGCAACGCGCGCCGCAATAAAGCGCATATGGGAGGAGAACGGCTATTTGTGCGACCCGCATACGGCCGTGGCGTTCTCCGTGCTCGACAGCTACAGGAAGAGCGGAGATTACCGGGGAAATATGTGCGTGGTTTTGTCCACCGCTTCACCGTTCAAGTTCCCTGCGGCGGTGCTTGACGCCGTCGGCGGACAGCTCAGCGGCGACGGCTTTTCCGAGATGGAGGAGCTTTCGCGCATAAGCGGCCGTGCAATACCGCGCAATCTTGCCTCGCTTCGCGATATGCCCGAAAAGCACCGTGATCTGATCCGCAGGGAAGACATTCTCGATTACGTAAAGGACATTCTAAATAACAAGCAGGAGGGGGAGCATATATGAAGATCAGAGTACCGGCAAGCTCTGCCAACCTCGGGCCGGGCTTTGACTGCTTCGGCATCGCGTGGCAGCTGTACAACGAGCTGGAATTTGAGCCCGGCGGCAGCGGCCTTGAGATAAGTGGCTGCGACGAGAGATACTGCGGGGAGAACAATCTGGCTTACCGCGCGTACAAGGCCGTGCTGGAGCGCCGCGGACTTGCCTGCGAGCCGCTGCGTATCCGGTTCCTCCGTTCGGATATTCCCATATCACGCGGGCTGGGCTCGTCCTCAGCGCTGCTTGTGGGCGGCGTGATAGCGGCAAACGCCCTGCACGGGCTGAATATGAGCCGGGATGAGCTGCTCTCCGTGGCCACGGCGCTTGAGGGGCATCCGGACAATGTTGCCCCCGCGCTTTTCGGCGGACTGACCGTGTCCGCAGTCGAGGCAGGGATCCCGCTGTCTGTCCATTTTCCTTTGAGCTTAGAACTGAATTTCACGGCGCTCGTGCCGCCCTTTGAACTCTCCACAAAGCTCTCGCGCGGAGTGCTGCCGCATCAGGTGCCGCGCGCCGATGCGATATTCAACGTCTCACGGGCAGCGCTGCTGCTCAGCGCGCTCGGTAGCGGCGACACTGGACTTCTGCGCGCGGCAATGGCGGACAGGCTGCATGAACCCTACCGCGTTACGCTCATCGAGGGCTTCGACACTGCACGCGGTCTTGCGTATAAGTGCGGAGCCGATGCCATGTGCATATCCGGCGCAGGCTCCACGCTGCTGTGTGTCTCTACGTCGGACGGTTTTGCCGGGCGTATCGCAGATGATCTGCACGCCGCGCTCCCCGGCTGGCGTGTTATACCGCTTCAGGCGGACTTCAACGGCGCGTACATAGAGGATTAATAAACGCCGGGACGTAAAAAGCGCTCTGTGAAGCTTGAGCTTCACAGAGCGCATTATGATTTTTTGTTTTTTTCGCTTCGCCGTCAGCCGGTGATGCCCTCGCGGCAGACACCGTTTTCGCAGACATAGAAGCACGGCCTGCCGTCGCTTCCCGGCTGTGCGGTCCTGGTAAACGGCGCAGCTTCGGCGAGAGCGGCGGCCCGGGCCGGGGAGCTCAGGAGCACCGTGAGCTCGGGGGCGTAGCGCGAGGTGACGGATTTGAGAAGAACGGGTACTGTCTCATCCGGCGCGGCGCACAGTATTTCCCTTACCGGGTATACGGCGCTGAGCAGCGCGCAGAGGGCGAAAGGACATGCCGCCGGCATTTCAGCGGTGCTGCCGCATATATAGCCGAGCAGTTCATCGCGCGCCGTCCGCATTTCAATGTCGCCGGTCAGGCGGAACAGCGTATCAAAGAGCACCGCCGCGCCGCTGCTGCCGGAGGGGGCCGCCCCGTCAAACACTTCGCGCGGGCGGGTGATGAGCTTCTCCGCCTTGTCCGATGTACGGTAGTATGCGCCGCAGCCGTCGCCGAAGTGTCCGGTTATTTCGTGCGCAAAGCGCTGCGCCGTGAGGATGTGCGCCGGATCATAGTCTGCTGCATAGAGCTCCAGCAGGCCGAGAGCGTAGAACACATAGTCGTCAAGCTGGGCGTCAAATCTCAGCTCTCCGCCGCAGAGGCGGGACTTGAGCCTGCCGCCGTCAAACAGGTTCTTCTCCATGAATAAGGCGAGCTCCTGCGCTGCGTTGAGGTAGCGGGGGTCGTCGAAGGCGCGCGCCGCTTTTGCAAGCGCCATGAGTATGAGGCCGTTCCATGCGGTGAGTATCTTCGTGTCCGTCCGCAGCTCGCTGCGCGCGGCGCGGTAGAGGCGCAGCTTCTCGCGGAAATCGTCATAGCCCTCAGGGAGGAGATTCCAGCGGGTGTTTATCAGAAGATTCGGAATGCTGCTGCCGTGGAAATTGCCCTCGGGCGTGATGTCGTAGCACTCGCAGAAGTGCCGCCCGGCGTCATCGCCGAGGATCTTTTTCACCTCGTCCGGGGTAAAGAGATAATATGCGCCCTCAATGCCGCCGCTGTCCGCGTCCTGACCGCAGTAATACCCGCCCTCAGGGGACAGCAGCTCGCGCATGCAGTAGTCGAGCGTGCTCTCGGCCACATAGCGGTAGAGCGCCATGCGGCCGCTCTGCCACGCCTCAACATAGGCGTATGCAAGCAGCGCGTTGTCGTACAGCGTCTTTTCAAAGTGCGGCGCGAGCCATTCGCGGTCGGTGGAGTAGCGCGAAAAACCGCCTTCGAAATGGTCGAATATGCCGCCCTTATACATCGCCTTGAGCGTATCCTCGACCATTGCGCGGGCCTTTTTATCGCCTGAGAGCGCGCTGTAGCGGGTGAGAAAGATGAGATTCTGCGGCGTGGGGAACTTCGGCGCAGTGCCGAAGCCGCCGTATTCAGCGTCAAAGGCGGCGGCGAGCTGAGCCGCGGCACGCGCGGCAAAATCTGCGCCGGGGACGGCGCTCTTTATGGGCTGCGCGCCGGCCGAGAGATAGTCATATATGTCTCCTGAGGTTTTCAGGAGCGATGTGCGGTCGCCCGTCCACTTCGCGGCGACGGCGTTCAGCAGCTGGATGAGCCCCGGCTGACCATTCCGGCTGTCGCGCGGGATGTAGGTCGTGACAAAAAACGGCTTCTGATCCGGCGTCAGTATCGCAGTGAGCGGCCAGCCGCCGCTGCCGTTGAGCGCCATGCATGCACGCATATACACCGCGTCGATGTCGGGCCGTTCCTCGCGGTCCACCTTTACGGAGATGTAGTGCCGGTTCAGGATCTCAGCGACGCGCCTGTCCTCAAACGACTCGTGCGCCATTACATGGCACCAGTGGCAGGTCGAGTATCCGATGGAGAGGAAAACGGGCTTATCCTCGCGCCGGGCTTTTTCAAACGCCTCATCGCACCACGGGTACCAGTCCACCGGGTTTTCCGCGTGATCGAGAAGATATGGAGATTGTTCGTTTATCAAACTGTTGCTCATGCCACAGCCTCCGTGACTATATTGAATAATAATATTATTAGAAGTATTATATATGTTAATTCACGATCTTTCAAGTGACACAGGGGTGAGAATGATGGAATACACTGAGCCGCGCTGCTGTTTTGACGCCGCGGCGTATATCGGTACGCCTGACGCCGGGCGCTGCGCCGCAACGCTGGATGTGCCTGAGATAGTGCGCGGGCTGGACGCATTATATGAACACGGGCGTGAGAGCGAGGCGGAGAGCTATCTCGAGGGCTGGCTGGAAAAGGCGCGCTCCTGCGGAGACTGGCGCGCGGAGCTGACCGTGACGAGCGAGCTGCTGGGGCAGTACCGCCGCAGCGCAAACAGGTCTCGCGGCCTTGCGGCGGTGAACGGCGCACTGGAGCTTATCCGTGCGCACCGCATGGGGATGACAGTCTCCGGTGCAACAGTGATGCTCAACGCCGCGACGACGCTCAAATGCTTTGGACTTGCGGCGGATTCAATACCGATATTCGAGCATGTCTGCCGCGTTTATTCGGACAACCTTGACCCGGCGGATTACCGCTTTGCCGGGCTCTTCAACAATATGGCGCTGTCGTACTCCGACACGGGGGACTATGAGAGCGCTGAGCGCTGTTTCACGGCGGCGATGCGCATCACGGAGAAGTGCGAATATCCGCAGAACGAGCTTGCCGTGACGCTGTGCAATATGGCGGAAATGTACGACCGGCAGGATCACGAGGACGCGCGCATTGAAGAGTGCCTTGAGCGGGCGTGGGAATATCTCAGCGACCCGGCGCTCCCGCACGACGGGTATCATGCGTTCACGATCTCCAAATGCGCGCCGTGCTTTGACTATTTCGGCTTCTTTGTGTATGCCGGCATCCTGAAGGAAAGGGCGGCGAAAATATATGCGCTTTCTTGATGAGGCGAGAGAGCTGTATGAAAAATACGGCGCACCTATGCTGCACGCGGAGTTCGCGCCCTTCGAGGGGCGCATTGCCGCAGGGCTTGCGGGACACGGCTCCGAGTGCTTCGGCTTTGACGACGAGCTGTCGCGCGACCATGATTTTGAGCAGGGCTTTTGCTTGTGGATAGACGACGTGACAGACATGGAGATTGGCGTAAAGCTCGCGCGGGCCTACCGCGCGCTGCCGTTCGAGAAGGCTGCACAGCGCAGCAGGCTTGCCGAAAAAACACGCGGCGTGCGCCGGATAAGCGACTTCTTCCACCGTTATACGGGCTCTGCCGGTGCGCCGGAGAGCTGGCAACAATGGCTGTATCTTCCGCCGCATGCGCTGGCCGAGGCCGTGAACGGCGAGGTCTGGCGCGACGATGCAGGCGCGTTCAGCGCAATACGGGAGAAAATCGCACACGGCATGCCGGAGGATGTGCGCATAAAAAAGCTTGCCGCATGCGCTGTCAGCATGGCGCAGAGCGGGCAATACAACTATGCCCGCTGCATACGGCACGGCGAAGAGGGGGCGGCGATGCTTGCGCTCACAGAGTTTGTCAGGAGCACGATGTATATGATATATCTGCTCAACGGCAGGCACATGCCCTATTACAAATGGGCCTTCCGCGGCATGGACGGTCTGGAGCGCCTCGGCGATATGCGCGGTGCGCTGGAATACCTGCTGACCGGCGGCAATGAAGCCGCGGAGCAGGAGACAAAGGCCGGCGTTGTGGAGGACGTGTGCGCCGCCGTTGTGCGCGAGCTTCAGCACCAGCGGCTCACCTGCGGAAACTGGGATTATATGGAGCGGCACGGGCTGGATATGCAGGAGCACATATGTGACCCGGAAATACGGGCGCTGCACGTTTTGGAGGGAATTTAACAATCTTTTAGAGCATTTTGTGTTTACATCGCGTAAAGATTGTGATATGCTAAAACTAATTTAGAGTATAAGTATTAAGGAGGAACATCATGGTAAAATTTGCAGAGAGAATGGACGATGTCAAAGCGTCGGACATCCGTGAGCTTCTTGCTCTTATCAATCGCCCGGAGATCATCTCTTTCGCCGGCGGCCTTCCCGCACCGGAGCTTTTCCCTGTGGATAAGATAAAGGCTGCAACGGACGCAGTTCTGGACGAAAACGGCAGAGCGGCGCTCCAGTACGGCCCGACCGACGGCCTGCTCAGACTCAGAGAGCAGATAGCGGACCGCCTGCTGGCAAAGAACAGCATCAACACCGATCCGGACCATATCATCATGACGGCCGGCAGCCAGCAGGGGCTTGACTTTGCGGCAAGACTGTTTGTCAACCCCGGCGATGTAGTGTTGATGGAAAGCCCCTCCTATCTCGGCGCAATAAATGCGTTCAAGCTCAGCCAGCCGGTGTTCAAGGAAGTGCCGACCGATGACAGCGGCATGATAATGGAAGAGCTGGACAAGATACTTGCCACCACCCCGAACGTAAAGATGATCTACGTCATCCCCGACTTCCAGAACCCGAGCGGACGCACATGGCCCATCGAGCGCCGCAAAAAGTTTATGGAGATCGTCAACAAGTATGAGGTCATCGTACTTGAGGATAACCCCTACGGCGAGCTGCGCTACAAGGGCGAGTTCCTGCCCTCTCTCAAGAGCATGGATACAAAGGGCCTCGTCATCTACCTCGGCACCTTCTCAAAGATACTCGCTCCCGGCTACCGTCTCGCGTGGATGTGCGCAAGCAAGGAGATAGTCGAGAAGATCAACCTCATCGCACAGGCGTCCGTTCTGCAGACCTCCACCATCTCCATGATGGTCGTGTCGAAGTTCATAGACATGTTCGATCTGGACGAGCATGTTGAGACCGTGCGCGCCGTGTATGAGCACCGCTGCAACGTCATGATGGACGCAATGGCAAAATACTTCCCCAAAGAGGTCAAGTACACCGTCCCCGACGGCGGCCTGTTCACCTGGGCGGAGCTGCCTGATTATATAGACACCAAGGTCATGGCGGCCGACGCGCTTGCGCAGAACGTCGCATATGTCCCCGGCATAGGCTTCTTCCCCAACGGGAACAATCATCACTGCCTGCGCCTGAACTACTCCGGTATGCCCGATGAGAGGATCGAAGAGGGCATCAAGAGACTTGGCAATGTTATCAAGAATAATCTGAAGTAAGCTCAACGGCAATAAAAAAGCTCCGCACCGGCAGCAGGTGCGGAGCTTTTTTCTGCGCATGGCATCGTCAGGCGGATTCGCCGGACTTGACGATATTTCTGACCCAGATGCCCTTTTTCATCAGTATAAAGCCAATGACGCATTTGATTATATCAAGCATATTGACGATGAAGTAGATCGGCACGATCGGCAGCACGGTGAAGCGTGAGAGGCAGAATGCCGCGGACACGGATACCACCCATGTAAAGCAACTGTCAAAAAGGAAAGTAATGAGCGTTTTCCCGCCGGAGCGTATCGTGAAATACGCGCAGTTTGCAAAGCCGAAGAGCGGCATGCATACGGCGGCGATGCGGATGAGCTCGCTCGCGAGACTGCGTATCGAATCGTCGGTATTGTATATGAGCGGGATGTACGGCGCACATATGGAGAGCAAAAAGCCCATTACAAGGCAGCTGGTTATGCTCAGCGTCAGCATGCGCCATGCAGTGCGCCGCGCATTGACCAGCCTGTCTGCGCCGAGCTCCTGACCGACTACTATGGCCGTGGCGTTGCCGAGGGAGAGAAACGCCTCGTTGAATATCTGAGACACCGTGCTGCATATGTTCATTGCAGCGACGACCTGAATGCCGCGCACGGAGTAGCACTGCAGCAGAACGGCCTGACCCGTGCTCCACAGCAGCTCGTTGCACAGAAGCGGCAGCGACTTGGACATTATGTTTTTCGCAAGCCCCCACGGTATGCGGAAGCCGCGGAATACGCCTTCAAAGAAAGGAAAGCGTCCGGGCGTGCGGTGCGCACCGTATACTACGATGGCGAGCTCCACAAAGCGCGAGATCACGGTGGCGATGGCGGCGCCCACGACGCCGAGACGCGGGAAGCCGAGCAGGCCGAATATGAGCAGGGAATTGAACACGAAGTTTACAAGTATCGCGGCTATGCTGGCTCTCATAGGCAGGACGGTCTGCCCGCTCTCCCTGAGCGTGCCGGCGTAGCACTGCGTGACGGCGAAGGGGACAAGGCCGATGAGCATGATGTGCAGATAGTCCAGCGCATAGCTCATGGTAGCCTCAACATCGGCGGCGCTCGTGTCGGCGGCAATGTAGCGCCGGATAAGAGCTGCGCCCGCGGCCGAGAGCAGCGCGATGGCGGCAGCCGTTATGACCGAGACGATTATCAGCTTGAAGCGGAAGGTGTGACGCATGCCGTCCATGTCTCCGCGCCCGTAGAACTGCGCGCCGTATATGCCGGCCCCCGCGGTGCTGCCCCAGATAGAGAGGTAGTACACAAACAGCAGCTGGCCCACGATCGCGACACCGCTCATAGGCAGCGTTCCGACCTGGCCGACCATCACGTTGTCAAGGAGACTCACGACGTTTGTGAGAGTGTTCTGAACTATTATCGGCAGCACCACGGTGAGCACATGCCTGTAAAAGCTGCGGTCGCCTATCATGCACTCCCGCAGAGTAAGTCTGTTAGTCTGTTCCATAATCCACCTTTGAAATATATATTCTAAAGCACTTGCCGTGGTATTATAACGTATCTTTGAAAAAACGCAACAGCCGGAGAAAATATCTGGCAAAAAGCACTGTTTTTCACCTTGAATATGGGCAAAAACAGTGCTTTTTTACGTCTTTATTCGTGCTCGTCAGGCGGCGGCCATACCGCGGCCGTAGAACTGAAGGCTGAAGGCCTCGGCCATTATTCTGTCGGCTTCCGGGATGCTCACAAAATCATAGTTTATCATTCTTTGCAGTACAACGGTCATGCGCTTCATCGCGTAATACAGGCTGTTGTCCGGCGAGTAAATGGAGGGCGCGTTTGGAAGGCCTGCGAGCATTACCGACTCGCAGGCGTTCAGCTCGGCGGGAGCCTTGCCGAAGTATCCGCCCGCCGCGGCATATATGCCGTAATACCCGCTGCCAAAGTAGATGGAGTTGACATACATCTCGAATATCTCATCCTTGGTGTAGGTGTCTTCAATGGCGTGCGCGGCAAATATCTCGGCAAACTTGCGCTCAAGATGCTTGCGCTGAGTGAAAAGCTCGTTTTTGGCGAGTTGCTGCGTTATGGTGCTGCCGCCCTCGGCGAACGACAGCGTTTTTATATCCACGAGCACAGCGCGGGCTATTGCGATGGGGTCTATGCCGTGGTGCGTTTCAAAGCGGCGGTCCTCGGCGGCAATAACGGCGTCTTTATATATCTGCGGCAGCTCATCACATGTCACATAGACATAGCAGCGGCTGCGGATATTATCCTGAAGCGCGGCGACCGGCCTTTCGGCGACCGCCTCTCTATACATTTTATAGCCCTTGAAGCATAGCACGCTCACGGCGATAAGCGCAAGCGCAAGCAGCGCGGCGAATATCCAAAGCAGGATCTTCAGCACATGCCGCGATGAGGCTCTGGTTTTCATACGCAGACGGACCGCCTTTCTCTAAGATAATAGTATTCATATGAGCCGGCATAAAAGCGGACAGTCGGCCCTCTTGATGCGCCTATACTTTATCAAACAATTATATCAATAACGAAGGCCTGAGTCAACGCGAAAAATCTTAAAAAACTATTGCCAAGCCCACTGCGGACATGTAAACTGCCGTAGTCCCGTTTGGGACTTGCGGAGGACGATATGGATAAAGAATCGCTGAACCTGATAAACAGTATAAACAGGGGAATTATCAAATGCAGGGGCGTCTATTCCTCATGGTCAAGAGTACATGGCGTCAGCTATCATGAAATGCTGGTGTTATATACGCTCAGAGAGTATGGCTACTGTACGCAGAAGCAGGTATGCGACAGTTATATTCTGCCCAAGCAGACGATCCACAACGTGATTTCAGCCATGCGGAGAGAGGGCATATTGGTTTATGATGAAGAAAACAGCAGAGGACGTGAAAAGGCCTTTGTCCTTTCCGATAAGGGCAGAGAATACGCTGCGGATTTCCTGAGCTCGCTCGACGCGGTAGAGAACCGCGCGCTGGAGGCATTGGGCAAAGAGAAACTGGGAAAACTCACGGAGCTGCTTCTTGAGTTCGACTCGGCCCTCAATACGGCGCTGGAAGAAACGAGGTGACCGGCAATGGAACAGACAGATCTGTTCGGTACAGAAAAAGCAGCAGAATAATGCTCAGGCTTGCGCCGCCTGTCATGCTGGCGCAGCTTATTCAGGCGCTTTATAATATTATCGACAGCTTTTTCGTCGGCAGGGTCGGGTTCCGCTTTGTAGGCATAAGCTTTCTGCCGATGGTCACATCTCTGATCTTTCCCGTATTCTTTCAGGCGGTGGGGGCCAGCGTGAAAAGCTCCGCGCTCACCGTGATACGCACGGTCGTGCTGTTTGTGCCACTCGGATATATTTCCTCCCGGTTCGGGCTGAACTGGTTTTGGCTGACATTTCCGGTCACAGAGACGCTGATGAGCATCGCGGGTGCAGTGCTTTACCGCCGGTTTATCAGAAAAGCCCGTGCCGGGAAGTATCTTATAAGCTAGTTTCATGCAAAGCTTTATAAGCGGCGCAGCCGACGGCCGCGCCGCTCACTTTTATGAAAATGCCGCTGAACGGCTTGAAAAGATACGGTGGAGTCTGATATAATACAAATAATATGCGCCGTGCTGCCGGTGTCCGGCAAGCCGGCTTTTGGCGCGGAAAGGCATGGAATATGGACGAAAAAAAGCGGATTCTGCTCATTACAACCGGAGGGACCATAATGTCGGTGCAGTCAGAATACGGGCTGCATCCGGGCGAAGGGGACGGTATCCTTCTTCGTTTCCCGGGACATGAGCTGTATGACATAACGGTGCATTCTCTTATGACGCTCGATTCGAGCAACATTCAGCCCGAGGAATGGGCGCAGATCGCAAAGTGCATATATGAAGAGCGTCTCAGCTATGACGGGGTGGTCATCACCCACGGGACGGACACAATGGCGTATACCGCCTCTGCGCTGACCTTCATGCTTCCGGGCATAGACAGACCCGTAGTGCTCACGGGAAGCCAGCTCCCGGCGGAGAACGTGCTCAGCGACGCCTATGCGAACCTGCAATGCGCGTTCGCTATGGCGGCGTCCGGCATAGAGGGAATATTTATTGCGTTTGACAGGCAGGTGTTTCTGGGCTGCCGCGCGGTAAAGGTGCGCACGATGGATTTTCACGCCTTTGAAAGCGTGAACCTGCCCGCGGTCGCGGAGATCAATTCGCGCGGACTTGCCGTGAACCGGGACTATATTCCCAGGAGAACTCAGGAGTGCGAGCTCAGAGCCGGCGTAAGCAGCCGGGTCGCGCTCATGAAGCTTATCCCCGGCGTTGACCCGAAACTGTTCTCGGCTTTTGCCGATGCGGGCTGCAAGGGACTTGTGATAGAGGCCTTCGGCTCCGGCGGCATAAACTTTCTCCGGCGGAATGTCGTATCCGAGATACACAGTCTTGTCGGGCGCGGCGTAGTGGTCGTGATATGCAGCCAGTGCCTGTACGAGGCCACGGATATGACAGTGTACGAGGTGGGCCGCCGCGCGCTTGACTGCGGCGCGATACCGGCAGGGGATATGACTACCGAGGCGGCCGTAACGAAGCTGATGTGGCTTCTGGAGCAGGGGCTGAGCCGGGAAGAGATCACGGAGCTTTTCAAAAGGAACCTGCACGGCGAAATAACGGCGTGAATTCTCCGGCGGCGCCGCCGGGAAAAATATATACGGATCACGGAGGAGAAAGAGTGGAAAAAGGTAATGTGAAGGCCCTGCTTCCGATAGGCATATTTCTTGTGCTCTATCTGGGACTGGGCATAGTGTTTGAGTATGTGCTGAAAATACCGATGGGGTTCTATTCCATCCCTATCGTTGTGATTTTCCTCATTGCGCTGCTGGCGGCGTGCATGCAGAACAGAGCCCTCAGCTTTGACGATAAGCTTGAGCTGATGGGCAAGGGCATAGGCGACAGGAACATCGTCACGATGATCCTCATATTCATGACCGCGGGTATTTTTGTCGGAGTCGTGGGGCGCAGCAGCGCGCAGAGCGTGGCATACTTCATCCTCTCGATCATCCCGGCAAAATTTGCGGTAGCGGCACTGTTTGTCATAAGCTGCTTTGTGTCCACGGCGATGGGTACCTCCGTCGGCACGATAACGCTCATCACGCCGATAGCTGTGGAGATAGCGATAAGCTCCGGCAGCTCGCTGCCGCTGTGCATCGGCTCGGTCATGGGCGGCGCAATGTTCGGCGACAATCTCTCGTTTATTTCAGACACCACCATTGCGGCCTGCAACGGGCAGGGCTGCGAGATGAAGGACAAATTCCGCGAGAACTTTGCCATTGCGCTCCCAGCGGCGCTGGCGACGCTCGTGCTGATAATAGTGCTTTCGCTGAGAAGCGGAATAGGCGAGGTCGTGGTGCATGAGTACAACCTCATACAGGCGGTACCCTACGTTCTGGTTCTGGCCGGCGGCATTGCGGGCATCAACGTGTTTACGGTGCTGCTTGTGGGTATAGTCTCAGGCTCCATCATAATGCTTGCCACGGGGGCCACGGCGGCGACGGAGCTTCTTGCAAATATGGGAAGCGGCGCGTCGGGTATGTTCGAGACCACTATGGTCGCAATACTTGTGTCTGCGATATGCGCGCTCATAAACGAGTACGGCGGATTTACGGCGCTGCTCTACGGTATAAGAAAGAGCTTCAAGGGCAAGAAGATGGGTCAGCTCGGCATGGGGCTGCTCGTCGGGGCGATGGACATTGCAACTGCGAACAACACCGTGGCCATCGTCATGGCAAACCCGATAGCCGCAGAAATGGCCGCAGGCTACGGGATCTCAAAGCGCAAGACGGCTTCGATCCTCGACACCTTCTCCTGCATATTCCAGGGTATAATACCCTACGGCGCGCAGATGCTGGTGGCGATCTCCGCTGCGGATACGATGGGGTGCAGCGTTTCGGCGTTCGATATAATGCCGTGCCTTTTCTATCCGTTCCTGCTGTGCATAAGCTCGCTGGTGTTTATCTTCGTCATCCCGGAGAAAGGCGAAAAGAAGTAAAAGCGATAAAAAAACTGCCGCAAACTTTTTTGGGGTTTGCGGCAGTTTTTTTGTGCGTGCGGTCAGATTATCGTGAGGCCCTTGGCCTCAAGCTGCGCTGCGATATCGGCGGGAAAATCGTCGTCAGTGACGAGAATGTCTACGGACGAGAGCGGGAGCGTGTGCGGATAAAAGCCGCCGCGCGATTTGGATGAGTCGAGCAGTATCACAGTCCGGTCAGCGTGTTCAATGACCTTTTCCAGTATTGCAACGGTCATGGAAGTGTTGTGGGCGAAGCCGTAATTGACGTCGACACAGAGCGCGCTCATAAATGCGGTGGAAAAATGGCAGCGCTCAAGCTGGTTGAGCACGGAGATGCCCTCCACGCGCATGATGTTAAGATCCACGTCGCCGCCGATCAGCTCGACGGATATGTTGGGCAGATTTGCAATGTTGATGACGGTATAAACGCCGTCGCTGCATACCTTCAGCGGAAAGACCGGCAGGCAGCGCGCAAGCTCTGCACATGTGGTGCCGGCGGAGATGAAGACCGATTCGCCGGGCCGGATGAGCGCGGAGGCCTTGGCGGCGATGCTCTTTTTCAGCTCGTGGTTGACGTTTGCACGGTAATAGTAGTTGAGCGCGGAAGGAATTGATTTTATGCCGCCGTGAGTGCGTATAGCCTGCTGTGTGTCGTCGAGGTATTGCAGATCTTTTCTCAGCGTGACGTCCGAAATGCCGGGGAAGCTCTCCCTCAGCTGAGAAAAGTCCAGCGTTCCGCAGCGGTTCACAAGATCCAATATTTCCTGACGGCGTGCGTCAATGCTTTTTCCCATATTTTTCTGCTTTCTATTTTAAGATACAGCAATTATATTATTTCGTATCGAAATTGTCAACTTTCGATTTACATACGATGCACGTTAAATAAAAAACGAAAAATATGTGCAATGTATATAAAAAACGGTCAGATATTTAGGCGAAAAGAGCATTTGACAAACGGGCGGTAAAATAATAATATATAAACATAAAAATTATGAAACAAAATAAAAAAGTTTCGTTTCATAAGCAAAACGAAATATATCCAGAAACCTTATTTATGGGAGAAACATAGGTAATGAAACATATTTTAATGCTGTTTACGGACCAACAGCGCTATGATACGATCTCGGCTCTGGGCAATCCGCATATACAGACGCCGAATCTGGATGCACTTGCGCGGGATTCCGTAGTTTTTGAAAGGTGCATTACGCCTTCCCCTGTGTGCGTACCGGCGAGACTGTCTCTCATGTCAGGACAATACCCGGCGTCGACCGGCTGCAACAACAATAATACGGACAAGATATATAACGGAAGCGGCTTCTACAAGCGGATAACGGACTGCGGCTTTGACAGCTGCTGTGTCGGCAAGATGCATTATCTGTGGGACCCTTACGGCAGTATTGGCTTTACAAGGCGTCACCCGCAGGAGGAGCTTTCTGCCGAGGGCGATGAGTACATGGAGTATATACGCGCAAAGTACCCGTGGGTGTTTGACTATAACGGGATGCGCAGCGAAATGTACTATATGCCGCAGATATCCCAGCTCCCGCCGGAGGATCACCCTACGCAGTGGATCGGCAGCATGAGTGTGGAGTATATAGAAAACCATGACCCGGACGAACCAATGTTCCTGTTCTCGTCTTTCATCCATCCTCACCCGCCGTATTGTCCGCCTGCACCGTGGCAGAAGCTTTACAGGGAGGATTCGCCTGAACCGTTCATTCCGGATGAAGAGGAATTCGGCCGTTTTTCCTCGCTCATAGGCGAGCGCTGCTCGTGCAGAAGACTTGATATGAGCCGTCAGGATGTACTGCGCAGCAAGAATTTCTACTATGCGTGCGTGTCTTTCGTGGACTATCAGGTCGGGCGCATCATCAATGCGCTGAAGGACAAGGGAATGTATGACGATACGCTCATCGTCTTTGCAAGCGACCATGGCGACATGATGGGTGATTATAATGCGATAGGCAAGCGGACAATGGTGGATTCATCCTGCCGGGTCCCGCTCATCGTGAAGTATCCGGGAAAAGGACATGAGCTGATAAGCGAGGCCTGTTCACTTGTGGATATTGCGCCGACGCTGCTGAGCTATGCCGGAGCGGACTTTGATAAAGAAGAATTCGACGGCGTGGATCTCTTTGCGCAGAATGAAAGAAAGTACGTTTTTTCACAGCATGGCTGCGGTGATGTCGGAATGTACATGGTGACGGACGGGAAGAACAAGCTCATCTACCGTGCGGCAGAGAACAGATATTTCTTCTTCGACCATATCCCGGAGGAGCACGAGTGCTATGATGAGGGCAGCCCTGTTGTGCGGGAAATGAAGGCGCTGCTCGACGGCTACATGAACAGCGATGTAAACAAGGCCAAAAGCAGCGTTACATATGAAAAGGTCACAAAAACGCATCCGCATTATCCGGGCAGGATGGATCACCTCTACCTGCACAAGGAGGAAATGGCGGCAATACCGAACGAATACAAGATAGACCTTGACTGAGGATCGGAGATATTATGAAGTATTGCATAGCTATTGACGGCGGAGGAACAAAAACCGATGCCGTGCTCTTTGACTGCGAGGGGAATATTATCACGCGCTTTGTCGGACCGGGAAACAACCCGACAGACCTTGGCTGCGGAGAAGCGCTTGAGCGAATGATAAAAACGATCGACACGGTTTACACGCAGGCGCCGGGAGAGATCGATACGCTTTTCGGCGGTGTGGCAGGTACCCTGCCGAACGGGGACATATATTCGGATACGGTAAAAAAGCGCTATAAGATACGCAGCGTAAGGTTTGAAGACGACGGGTACAACCTGATCTCGGGCGCTTTCGGCCATGCCGACGGATGCGGTATGATATGCGGCACGGGTTCATCCCTGTTTGCCCGGCGCGAAGGGCAGCCTCTGCGGCACATAGGAGGCAAGGGGTATCTGATAGATACCGGAGGCAGCGGCTTTGAGATAGGACACGACGCAATATGCGCGGCGCTGCGGGCAGTAGACGGACGGCGCGGCAGCACGGTGCTTGTCGAGCTGCTGGCCGGTATTATAGGCCAGCCGATAGACGACCATGTGACGCCGATAGTTCATCGAGGCGGGCGGCCGTATATAGCGTCGTTCGCTAAGGCCGTTTTTGAAGGGCGCAGACTCGGCGACGAGGCATGCGAGGAGATATTTCAGCGGCATGCCGCGCTTATGGCCGATCTGACATATGCGGCGCAGACAAGCTTCGAGGGTGATTTTGATGTCGTTGCGGGAGGGGGAATAGTTTCCCACTATCCGGAGTATTTCGAGGCGATAAGAGAAAAATCGGCTCCCGGAGCAAAGCTGGTGCTGCAGGATGCGCCCCCGGTGTACGGGGCGGCAGTCGAGGCCCTGTGGGATGCCGGAGAGCAGGCGACGTGCAGCTTCAAGGCTCGTTTTCTTGAACAGTATACACGGGAAACAAAGAGAGAAACGGACGGCGGCTGACCGTAGGCTGCCGGAGGCAGCCATAAACCCGGCGGCATGAAACCGGCAGAAACGTACAACAACATGCCTCCCGGCGCTGAAAGGCCGGGAGGCATGCTCAATATTCGACGATGATCAAGGAGGATCAGTGTGACAGACAAGGAAATCATATCGGAAGTAAACCGATGCATAAGCATGGAGGCGGATGCAATAGGCAAACTCACGGAGGTGTTGGACGAAAAGGCCGTGCTTGAGACGGCGAAAGCCCTGCAGAACTGCAAGGGAAAGGTGATACTCTCCGGCTGCGGAACCTCGGCAATGGCGGCGAAAAAGATTGCACATTCGCTCTGCTGCATCGAGATACCGGCGCTGTTTCTCTCGCCGGCAGACGCTGTGCACGGCGGACTCGGCGTCCTGCAGGAGGATGATATTCTGATACTCATCAGCAAAGGCGGCAATACGCAGGAGCTGGTGAACCTGATACCGGCCTGCCGGACAAAGAAGGCAAAGCTGATAGGTGTGTCTGAAAATCCGGATTCGAAAATAGCGCAGGCTGCTGATATATATATGAAAGTGAAGGCAGAGCGGGAGCCGTGCCGGTTCAACATGCTTGCAACTTCAAGCACGCTGGCGGTGATCTCCACCTTCGACGCCATATGCATTGCCCTTATGCAGATGACCGGCTACACGCGCGAGCAGTTTGCGGTCATACACCCGGGCGGGGAGGTCGGAGAGCGGCTGCTCAACCACATCGACTGACATACAGGAGTGTGAAAATATATGAAAATGTACGATGCGCCGCAGAGCGTGGATAAATACCTCAACGTAAAGCTCGAATGCAGCTGCGGCAGGACGCACTATGCGCCGATAAAGCATATAAACATCAGCAGCGGGGCGATAAATACACTGCCGGACTATGTACGCGAGGGCGGGTACAAAAAGCCGTATATGCTCTGCGACGCAGTCACATATGAGATAGCGGGCAGAAAATGCGAGAGCGTACTCAAAGAGAACGGATATGAGCCGTTGGTCCTGATAATAAGGCACCTCGGATTTGACGAGGCCACGCTTGGCGAGATAGTCATAAACAAGCCCGACGACTGCGACCTTATGATCGGCGTAGGCACCGGATCGATAACGGACATGCTGCGCTTTTCAAGCTTCAAGCTCGGCCTGCCGTGCTTTACGGTGCCCACGGGAGCACCGATGGACGGCTTCTCGGCCTCTGTTGGCATAATGAACGTCAACAATCTCAAGGCGACTATGCCGGCGCACAGCACCGAGGTCATTATCGGCGACACGGATGTTCTTTCCGGTGCACCCTACAGAATGACCGCGGCCGGCTTCGGCGATCTGATCGGAAAGCTGAACGCCATCAATGACTGGCATCTCGGCGCGCTTATAAACGAGGATCACTACTGCGAAAATATGGACGCGCTCATTATGCATTATGTGGACGGCATACTCGCGCAGACGGATGATATAAGGGAACGCAAGCCGGAGGCGCTTGGGAACCTTATGAACGCGCTGCTGCTGACCGGGGCGACGATAAGCCTCTACGGCAGCTCGAGAGCCATATCCGGCGCAGAGCACCACATGTCGCACTACTGGGAGGTGCTCGGCGAACAGCGGGGGAAAGATTTTGCCATGCATGGAGAGCAGGTCGCGGTCGGAACGGTGCTAGCACTCAGACTCGTGGAGAAGCTGCGCGGGATGGAGATCGACTTTGACGCCGCGAGAGATACGGCGCGCGCATACAGCGAAGAGGCATGGAGGGGCGAGATACGCAGAGCTTACGGAAATGCGGCGGACGCGATAATCGAGCTTGAAGAGAAGTCCGGCAAGAATACGACGGCTGGCAGACTGAAAAGGATAGACAGAATAGAGGCGGAGCAGGATAAAATAAGATCCATGCTCGGCGGCGTATATTCGTCGGAGAAGCTGCGCGGCGTGCTCAAGAAGGTAGGCGTGCCGTGCGATCCCGCGGATATAGGCATAAGTGCAGATATGCTCAGAGATACATATCTCTACTGCAAAGAGACGCGGGCGAGGTACACGGTGTATCAGATGACGTGGGATCTCGGCGTGCTTGAGCAGCTTGCGGACAGCATCATAAGCGAGCTCAGAGCAGAGGGAAGAATATAAACGCTTCAGATATGAAAAAACTCCGGAATCACATTGATTCCGGAGTTTTTTTGTGTTTTATAAACGGTGTCGGATCACTCCGCCTTCGGGCCTGCGTTCGTGATGTTCGCGGGCATATCGGGGTACTTCTTGGCGAAGTTCTCCTGGAACTTCTTCGCCAGAGCCTTTGCGGACTCCTCATACTTCGCCTTGTCGGTCCAGACGTTGCGGGGATTGAGAACCTCGGAGGGAACGTTCGGGCAGGTCTTGGGGATATTGAGGTTAAAGATGGGGTCAAGCTCGTACTCCACATTGTCAAGCTCGCCTGCAAGTGCGGCAGTGACCATCGCGCGGGTGTACTTGAGCTTCATTCTGGGAACGGTGCCTGCTGCGCCGCCGCACCAGCCGGTATTCACGAGGAACACGTTTGCACCGGTCTCCTTGAGCTTCTCACCAAGCATCTGTGCGTACACGGAGGCATTGAGCGGGAAGAAGGGAGCGCCGAAAAGCGTGGAGAAAGTGGTGACAGGCTCGGTGATGCCGCGCTCTGTGCCGGCCAGCTTGGAGGTGTAGCCGGAGACAAAGTGATACATTGCGCTGTCGTTGTCGAGCTTGGAGATGGGCGGGATCACGCCGAAAGCATCGGCGGTGAGGAATATGACCGTCTTGGGCTGACCGCCGACGCCGGGAATGGCGGCGTTGGGGATATAGTTGATGGGATAACCGACGCGGGTGTTCTCGGTGAGGGAGCCGTCAAAATAATCGGGCTTGCCGGTCTCGTCGACGATGACGTTCTCCATCAGCGCGCCGAACTTGATAGCGCCGTAGATCTCGGGCTCATGCTCGGGATCGAGCGCGATGCACTTTGCATAGCAGCCGCCCTCAATGTTGAACACGCCGTCTGCGGACCAGCCGTGCTCGTCGTCGCCGATGAGCTTGCGGTTGGGGTCTGCGGACAGAGTGGTCTTGCCGGTGCCGGACAGACCGAAGAACACGGCACTGTTTCCGTCGTCGCCGATGTTGGCGGAGCAGTGCATGGAGAGGATGCCTTCCTTGGGGAGAACATAGTTCATGACCGAGAAGACGCTCTTCTTTATCTCGCCCGCGTAGCCGGTGCCGCAGATAAGGACTTCGTGAGCCTCATAGTCGATTATGATGGCAGCCTCGCTGTGGACGCCGTCGACCTCGGGGATGCACTTGAAGCCGGGAGCCGCGTAAATAGTATAATCCGGGACGTAATCGTCAAGCTGCTCGTCGGTGGGACGGATAAGCAGCTGGTGGATGAAGAGATTCTGGCTTGCCAGCTCGTTTATGATGCGGAAGCGCTTGGTGTACTTGGGGTCTGCGCCTGCAAAGCCGTCGAACACGAAAATCTCTTTGTTCTGCAGATATGCAAGGATCTTTGCCTTGATGGCATCGAACTTTGCCTTCTCAATGGGGACGTTGATCTTGCCCCATGCGATCTCGTCATGGACTGCGGGAGTGTCGACAATGAATTTGTCGTCAGGGCTGCGGCCGGTGTACTTGCCGGTCTTTACGACCAGAGCGCCGGTCTCGGAGAGAGTGCCTTCGCCGCGGCGGAGAGCAGCCTCAACAAGCTGCGCAGGCGCAAGATTGCGGTATGCGGTGCCGCTGCCGGCGATGCCGAGCTCTATTGGTGCTATTTTTTTCATTTGAAAAGAACCTCCTTAGATATTCTTTATTTGACAAAATTATATCATTCGGCGCAAAAAGCGTCAAGCCATATACATAAACAAAAAACGGACTTCTGCCGGAGCCTTTGGGGGCGATTTTTAGTCAAAATTCAACCTTTCCGAACGCGATGTCTGCCTATGACAGACGCGGCGGCAAAGGCCGCCAGATCCGCCACGACGACGCTTGCGCCGGTTGGCGTTTCAAGAAAGTATGAGCATATGATGCCGGCGATGAAGCACACGGCGGATATGACTGCGGCGGTGATCACAACGGCCTTGAAGCTCCTGCACAGACGCATGGCCGAGAGCGCCGGAAAGATGATAAGGCTGGATATGAGCAGCGCGCCCATCATGCGCATGCCGAGCACGACCGTGACGGCGGTGAGCACGGCGAGCAGCGTGTTGTAAAGATCGGTGTTTGTTCCTGTTGCGCGGCTGAAATCCTCGTCAAAGGTGACGGCGAATATGCGCGGGTAGAACAGCACGAACAGCGCAAGCACCGCTGCCGAGAGAATGACGGAAAGTATTGCATCGCCGCGGCTGAGCGAGAGAACACTGCCGAACATGTAGCTTGAGACTTCGGTGTTCATGCCGGTCGTGAGCGACACCGTTATCACGCCAATCGCAAGCGCGCTGCTGGAGATCATGGCTATCGCGGCGTCGCCCTTTATACGGCTGCTCCTGCGCAGCCGCAGCAGAAGCACCGCGGATACGACCACAACGGGGACTGCGACGGCCAATGGGGCAAGCCCGAGGGCGGAGGCGATCGCAAGGGCGCCGAAGCCGACGTGCGAAAGACCGTCGCCGATCATGGAATAGCGCTTGAGCACGAGAGATACGCCCAGAAGCGCCGCACACAGCGACACCAGCACGCCCACCACAAGGGCGCGCTGCATGAAGTGATATGAGAACATGTTTATAAGCTCGTTCATATGCCGCCTCCCAGAAAACGCCGCGCGAGACTGCTCTCCCTGTATTCCGCGGCTGTGCCGAAGAAAAGCTGGGTATGGCCGAGATGCAGGATCCTTGTGGCATAACGCACGGCCTCGTGTATATCGTGCGAGACCATTATGACCGCAATATCGTCGCAGAGATTGACGAGCTTTATGAGATTGTACATCTCCTGCGTGGCGATGGGGTCGAGCCCCGTAACGGGCTCGTCGAGCAGGAGCAGCTTCTTCGTCGCGCAGAGGGCGCGCGCAAGGAGCACACGCTGCTGCTGACCGCCGGAGAGCGCCTGATAGCTGCGATCCCGCAGCTCTTCTATTCCCATGCGTTCGAGGTTCTGTTCCGCACGCTCGCGCTCGGCCCTGCCGTAGTGCATGCGGCGGCCGAGAGAGTTGAGACAGCCGGACAGAACTACCTCATATACGCTCGCGGGAAAATCGCGCTGCATGTCTGTCTGCTGCGGGAGATAGCCGATCTCCTCCGGCCGTAGTCCATCGGCCATAACTATGCTGCCGCTCTGCGGCTGCTTCAGCCCCAGAAGACCTTTCATCAGCGTGGATTTGCCGGAACCGTTTTCGCCTACTATGCACAGGTAATCTTTTTGCGAGATTTCAAAATTTACGCCGTCCAGCACTGTCCTGCCGTCATAGGCAAAGGACAGATCGGTGCATTTCAGTATTGCCATCAGCCCAATGCCTCCTTGAGATTTATAAGATTGTTTTCCATCAGATCGAGATACCCGACGCCGGAGCTGAGCTGATCTGCCGTGACGTTATGGCAGGAGTGGAAAAGAAGCTTTTCGCAGCCTGTCTCCTCGGAGATTATATCCGCCATCTTCTCGTTTGAAAATTCAATATAAAATACGGCTCTGGTGTGCTCCGAACGGACCCGGTCTATCAGAAAAGCCACGGTCCGCGCCGAGGGCTCGGCGTCATCCGCGCAGCCGGGAAAGGCCGCGTAGTAATCAAGACCGTATTCCTCCGTAAAATAGCGCACCGGGAAACGGTCGGCAAAGATCACGGTGCGGCATGATGCATGCTCCACCGTGCTGCGGAAAGCCGCGTCGAGCTCGGCGAGCCTGTCCGTATATTCTTTGCAGTTTGCGCTGTAATAATCGCGTCCGCCGGGATCGATACGGCAGAGCTCTTCGGCTATCGCGCGGCATATCGCCATCGCGTTTGCAGGGGAGGTCCATACGTGCTCGTCGTATTCCTCTTCATGCTCACCGTGGCTGCCGCGGCTGAGAATACCGCCGCTCTGCATGCCGGCCTTCGTCTCTTCCTCAACGGCGTCGACACAGTTGAGCATATATATAACAGGAAGATCCGCGTCAAGTCCGTCCGTCACGGTATCGAGCCACGCCTCACTCTCCCCGCCGTTGCACACAAGAAGGGAGCAGCTGTTGAGCAGGAGAATGTCCTGCGGCGTGGGCTCATAGCTGTGAGCCTCGGAGCCGGGCGGCACGAGCAGCGTCACGTCCGCGCGTTCGCCGGCTATCTGCCGGGCAAAGTCATACGCCGGGAAGACGGTCGCAGCTATCCGCAGCTTTCCGCCGTCAATATTCCCGGGAGAGCTGCCGCAGGCGCACAGCGAGCACAGCAGCATTACAGATATGATCATTCCGCATATTTTTTTCATTCGATACCTCATTGCTGCGGATGGAAGGACACAGCGCCTGAGCGCGGGTACAGTGCGAAACCGCAGATATTATCATATAATACAGCATGCGGCAGATTCGGTCAAGCGCAGAAAACGCACGGTACTATTTTCTGCCTTTATTTTTTCAACAGCTATTGAATTATGTCAACAAATTTGCTATGATAAAATGAATAATAATATAAGAGAAGAACAAAGATGAACAGTAAAGATTGGCGAATACCATTTAAAAAGCCGGATATACCCAAAGCTTTGACGGACGCCGGATACCCGCCGCTGCTGTCGGCAGTGCTTGCGCTGCGCGGCATCGTGACGGCGGAGGAGGCGGATGTCATGATAAACGGGGGCGCCGACTGCCTTTACGATCCGATGCTCATCATGGGCATGGACAAGGCGGCGGCGCGGGTGCGGCGCGCGATAGAGACGCATGAACCCGTCGCGGTCTACGGTGACTATGACGTGGACGGCATAACGTCGACATGTCTTGTCACGGATTATCTGCGCTCCAAGGGGCTGGACTGCCGCCCGTATATCCCGGACAGAAATGAAGAGGGCTACGGACTTAACTGTGCGGCGCTCGACACGCTCAAGGCGGAAAATATCAGCCTTGTCGTCACGGTCGACTGCGGTATAACCGCGGCGGCCGAGGCAGAGTATGCAAAAACGCTGGGGATAGATATGGTCATAACGGATCACCACGAGTGCAAGTCCGACGATGTGCCGGACGCCGTGGCGGTCATTGACTGCCGCCAGAGCGAGGACAGCTATCCGAACCCGAATCTTGCGGGCGTCGGCATGGCGCTCAAGCTTGTGTGCGCCTGCGAGGGCAGGAGCGACGAGATGATAGACCGCTACGTCGACCTCGTTGCCGTCGGCACAGTGGCCGATGTTATGCCGCTGACCGGCGAGAACCGCTACCTTGTGCGCATGGGACTGAAAAAGCTTGAGACCGATCCGCGCCCGGGCATCGCGGCCATGATGAAGGAGTCGTCCATAGACCCGCACAAGCTCACCGCGTCAACGATAGGCTACGGCCTTGCCCCGCGCCTGAACGCTGCGGGCCGCCTCGGTCAGGCGGAGACTGCGGCGAGACTGCTGATGTCGAAGGACAGAGACGAGGCGGTGCGCCTCGCTGCGGAGCTGTGCGAGCTCAACCGCAAACGCCAGAGCATAGAAATGGAGATATGGGAGGACGCAAACGCGCGGCTTGCCGGGCAGACGCCGGACGCGCCCATAGTCCTTGCCAGCGACAAATGGCATCAGGGCGTTATAGGCATCGCCGCTTCGCGCCTTGCCGAGCACTACTCTCTTCCGTCGATAATGATCTGCCTCAACGGGGATGTGGGCAAGGGCTCATGCCGCAGCTACGGCGGCTTCAACCTCTTTGAAGCGCTCTCCGCCTGTTCGGAGCATCTTATGGGCTTCGGAGGTCACGCGCTGGCGGCGGGGCTGAATATCCGCAGTGACAAGCTCGACGATTTCCGCGCCGCGCTTGCCGAATATTACCGCAAAAACCGCCCGGCCTCCCAGCCGGAGGTGCAGTGCGACCTGCTCATAAACGACCCCGCGCTGCTGACGATAGACAGTGTACGCGCGCTGGATCTTCTGGAGCCGTATGGCAACGAAAACCCGAAGCCGGTGCTGTGCATGTACGGTGTGCGGCTGGAGAGCGCGAGCGCGGTCGGCGGCGGGCGGCATCTGCGGATGCGCATAAGACTCGGGCAGGTGCATTTTGAGGGGATTTTCTTTTCGCATACGGCGAAGGAACTGAACATAAAAGAGGGCGACCTTATAGATCTGGCCTTCAGCCCGCAGATCAACGAATTCCGTGGGCATATATCGGTGCAGCTGCTGATCTCGGCGGCGAGACTTCATGAGCCGCTTGCGCTGTGCCGGGCAATACTTGATTCGGACAGCTCCGCAATGTACGCCGCCGCACGCTATTGCCCTGACAGGGGAGATTTTATCAGGGTCTGGCGCGGCCTTGGAAAGGACTTCACCGCGGGAGAAAACGCGGAGGAGATAACGGCGCAGTGCATAGGCGGGATGGCGCCTGAAAAATTCTGCCTGTGTCTTATGGTGCTGCTCGAAACGGGCCTTTTAAAAAGCGGGAGCGGGAAAATTTACGGCGCCCGCTGCGCTACCATAAACGGCAAAGCCGACCTTGAGGCCACGCGGCTCATACGCGCGCTCAGGGCAATGTGAGGTACTTGTACTATGGCAGAGGACAAAATAAAAAACGTAGCTGCCCCGGAGACTGCGGCGGAGAACGTATCTGCCGCGGAGAAGCCGGCAGTGCTCGACCCGGACAGAATGTTTGAGGCGCTCGAGGAGAAGATCCGCGAGAGCGGGCACAACATGGATCTGGGGCGCATACGCGCCGCCTATGAGACCGCGCGCATGGCGCACTCCGGGCAAAAGCGCAAGGATGGCTCTCCGTATGTGACGCACTGCGTCGCGGCGGCAGAGATAACCGTGGAAATGGGGCTTGACGAGGACTCGATCATCGCGGCGCTTCTGCACGACGTGATCGAGGACACAAATCTCACCCACACAGATATAGCCCGCCAGTTCGGCGAGCCGGTGGCGGACATAGTCGAGGGCGTTACAAAGCTCACCCGTGTGCAGTATACGAGCAAAGAGGATGAGCAGATGGAGAATCTGCGCAAGATGCTCATGGCGATGGCCAAGGACATACGCGTCATCCTCATCAAGATAGCCGACAGACTGCACAATATGCGCACCATGGCATATCAGACGCCGGAGAAGCAGCGGGCAAAATCTCTGGAGACGATGGAGATATATGCGCCGATCGCGCACCGCCTCGGCATGCAGCGGGCAAAGTGGGAGCTGGAGGATCTTTCGCTTCAATACCTCGACCCGGCAGGCTATGCGGAGATAACGCGCTCTCTGGACGAAAAGATGCCCGTGCTGGAGGAATTCATGTCCTCCATGGAGGCGAAAATACACAAGAGGCTCGACGCGGAAGGGATAGAAGCTACGATATACTGCCGTATAAAGCATGTGTACAGCATCTACCGCAAGATGTACGCGCAGAATCTGAGCATGAACGGCATTTTTGATCTGTGCGCATTCCGTGTGATAGTGGACACGATACCTGACTGCTACAACGTGCTCGGCGTAATACACGACATGTTCAAGCCGGTGCCGGGGCGCTTCAAGGACTATATATCCACGCCGAAGCCCAACATGTACCAGAGCGTGCACACGACGGTCATCGGCTCCGAGGGCATCCCCTTTGAGGTGCAGATACGCACATGGGAGATGCACCACACGGCGGAATACGGCATTGCGGCGCACTGGAAATACAAGATGGGCGAGGGCAGCTCGGCCGTGCGCAGCGGGGATGAGGACAAGTTCGCATGGGTCCGCCGCCTGCTGGAGAGCCAGCAGGACTCCGACGCCACGGACTTTTTCCACAACCTGAAGATAGACATGTTCTCCGACGAGGTCTTTGTGTTCTCGCCGAAGGGTGACGTTATAAATCTCCCCGCCGGAGCGACGCCGATAGACTTTGCCTACAGCATCCACTCCGATGTAGGAAACCACATGGTCGGCGCGACGGTAAACGGGCGCATCGTCACCTATGATTATACGCTTCAGAACGGCGACATCGTGGAGATACGCACGTCAAAATCCGCGCAGGGCCCCAGCCGGGACTGGCTCACAATGGCCAAGAGCGGCTCTGCCCGCACAAAGATAAAGCAGTGGTTCAAAAAGGAACGGCGCGAGGAGAATATTATCCGCGGGCGCTCCATGCTCGAGGACGAGCTGCGGCATCAGGATCTCACGCTTGACAAGGTGCTGGACGAGGAGATAATCACACCCATACTCAAGCGCCTGTCCTTTGCAAATGTGGACGATCTTTACGCCGCGATAGGCTACGGCGGCGTGACGGCGCAGCGTGCGGCCAACCGCCTGAGGGACGAGGTGCTGCGCGCAAGCTCCAAGACGGATAAGAAGAGCGTCGTGGACAAGGTCGCGGAGGCGGCGGAGCGGCGCGAGCAGAACGCCCAGAAGCAGGGCAAGGCCGTGCACGGTATACTTGTCGAGGGGCTCTCAAACTGCCTCGTCAAATTTTCGCGCTGCTGCACGCCAGTGCCTGGGGACGATATAGTCGGCTTCATCACGCGCGGGCAGGGCGTGTCCATTCACAGATGCGACTGCGAGAACTATCATCAGCGCCTCAGACAGCCCGAAAATGCCGGACGGTGGGTGAATGTCTCATGGGCGAGGGAGATAACGGACAGCTATGTCACGACTATCATCATCTCCGCCAAGGACAGGCCGGCACTCATCATGGACATTGCCACTGTGCTCAACAGCCTAAACGCCAAGGTGCGCAACCTCTCCGCACGCGACAATACCGCCGGCGTCGGCATATGCACGATCACGCTGGAGGTAAAGAACGCAAACGAGCTGAAATACATCATGGCGCGCCTCACTTCGATACCCGGCGTTATACAGGTCGCAAGAAACGGAAAATAAGAGACTACTACCTACTATATTATTAAAGATTAAAGAAATAAAGGAGCGGAATATGCGAGCAGTAGTGACCCGTGTGCGCTCGGCCTCAGTGGAGATCGAGGGGAAGATGAACGGGAAAATAGGCAGGGGCTTTCTTGTGCTTCTCGGCGTACATGCCGACGACACGGAGAAGGAGGCCGAAAAAATAGCCGACAAGATATGCGGCCTGCGTATCTGGGAGGATGAGAACGGCAAGATGAATCTCAACCCCGTCGACGCGGGGGCGGCAGAGCTGCTTATAATAAGTCAGTTCACTCTCTTTGCCGACTGCAAGTCGCGCAGGCCGGGCTTCTCAAAGGCCGCGCGGCCGGAGACGGCGGTCCCGCTTTATGAAAAAGTGATAGAGCTGTGCAGAGCGCGCGGCTTCAGGGTGGATACCGGCGTGTTCGGCGCGGAAATGCTTGTCGCGTCCGAGAACGACGGCCCGCTTACAATAATTCTTGATACAAAGGAGCTCTGAGATATGCTTATAAAATCCATACCCGTAGGACAGATCGAGACAAACTGCTATATAGTCACGAATGAAGAGACTCTCAAGTGCGTGGTCATAGACCCGGGCGACGAGAGCAACACGATTCTCGACTATCTTGAGGATAACCATCTCAAATGCGAGGCGATAATGCTCACGCACGGGCACTTCGATCACACCGGCGCTGTGAACGCCGTCGCCGAAGAGACCGGCGCTGTGGTCTATATGAACTCGCGCGACGATGCGCGCAGCAATCCCGACTCGATGCATCTGTGCTTCACTCTGCCCGCAGGCGGCAAGAGCTACGATGAGGGCGATGTGATCGAGGCGGCCGGTATGAAATTCGAGATATTCGCAACACCGGGCCACACGCCCGGCGGCGTTACCATACGCTGCGGCGACGCGCTCTTTGTCGGCGATACGCTCTTCCGCGGAAGCTGCGGGCGCACGGACTTCCCCGGCGGGGACATGGAGGCGGAGCTGCGCTCGCTTAAAAAGATCTGCTCGCTGCCCGGCGACTACGAGGTCTATCCCGGACACATGGACGCAACGACGCTTGAGCGCGAGCGCCTTTTCAATTACTACTGCCGCGAGGCGATGAAAAACTACTGAGCCGCAAAAAAGTGCGGAACATTTTGCCTTTTGCTGCGGTCATATATTAATGGCCGCAGCTGATATATCCACAACGATCATTTAAGGAGAAATATCATGCAGGAACCAACTCTGGTAATACTTGCAGCGGGAATGGGCAGCCGTTTCGGCGGCCTCAAGCAGATAACGCCCGTCGACGGGCACGGCCATGTCATCATAGATTTTTCGCTTTATGACGCATATCGCGCCGGATTTCGCAAAGTGGCGTTTATTATTAAGCATGAGATAGAGGACGATTTCAAGGAGTTCATCGGACGGCGCATGGAGAAATACTTCGACGTGAAGTATATTTACCAGCAGCTCGACAGGCTTCCGGCCGGCTACGGCGTGCCGGAGGGGCGCGTGAAGCCGTGGGGAACAGGGCATGCCGTGCTGTGCGCGGCAAGCGCGGTGGACGGCCCCTTTGCAGTTATCAATTCTGATGATTTTTACGGCAGGAGCGCATATACGGCGCTGTATGACTACCTTGTCTCGGACAAGCCGGAAAACGAGCATGCCATGGTGGCATACCTGCTGAAAAACACCGTCACGGAAAACGGCTATGTCGCGCGCGGCATCTGCCGGGTTGAGGACGGGTACCTTACGGACGTGGTGGAGCGCACGCACATTGAAAAGCACGGCGCGGACGCGGCCTATACCGAGGACGGCGAGAGCTTCGTCATGCTCCCCGGCAGTACGCAGGTCTCAATGAACTGCTGGGCCTTCTCACATTCGATGATGGACGAGCTCACAAAGCGCTTCCCGGCGTGGCTGGATGAAAATCTCCCCGTAAACCCGATGAAATGTGAGTATTTTCTTCCGTTTGTCGCAAACGCGCTTATAAAAGCAGGAGAAGGCAGGGTAAAGGTCCTCAACTGCCACGAGACATGGTACGGCGTCACATATAAAGAAGATCTCGGAAAATTTGAAGAAGCAATGGCCGGGATGCGCAGGAAGGGGATATACCCCGAAAGCCTGCTTGACTGAAACTGAAAAGGAGACGGAAAACATGAAAGTACTTGTCACCGGCGGAGCCGGATACATAGGCAGCCATACCTGCGTTGAGCTTCTCAACAGGGGGATGGAGGTCGTCGTTATAGATAACCTTGTAAATTCCAAGGCCAAAGCGATAGAACGCGTCGAGCAGATCACCGGCAAGCATGTGGATTTTTATAAGGAAGACGTCCGTGACCGCAAGGTGCTCGACGAGATATTTGAGAGGCATGACATCAACTGCGTCATCCATTTTGCAGGCCTTAAGGCCGTCGGCGAGTCCGTGCGCATGCCGCTGGAGTATTACGACAATAACCTTTACTCGACCGTGCGGCTGTGCGAAGCGATGCGTGACCACGGCGTGAAGAACATAGTGTTCTCTTCTTCCGCGACCGTGTATTCTGCGGACAATACAATGCCGCTTGCCGAGACCTCGCACACAGGCATGTGCACAAACCCCTACGGCTGGACAAAATACATGAACGAGCAGATCCTCCGGGACTCCGCAAGGGCGCTTGACGACTGGTCCGTCGTGCTGCTGCGCTACTTCAATCCCATCGGCGCGCACTCCAGCGGCCTTATCGGCGAGGACCCGCAGGGCATACCCAATAATCTCATGCCCTATATCTCGCAGGTCGCTATCGGCCGCCGCGATCATCTCAGCGTTTTCGGCAATGACTATGACACGCCCGACGGCACCGGAGTGCGCGATTATATCCACGTCGTCGATCTGGCGAGGGGGCATGTCGCCGCCATTGAGTACATGCAGGAGCACCGCGGCGAGAGCATTTTCAACCTCGGCACCGGAAAGGGCTACAGTGTGCTGGATATGGTCAAGGCCTTTGAGCGCGTGACGGGGAAGAAGATACCCTATGAGATCGTCGCCCGCCGTCCCGGCGATGTTGCCACCGTGTACGCAAGTCCCGACAAGAGCCAGGAGCTCCTGGGCTGGAAAGCGGAGTATGATCTGGACGATATGTGCCGCGATACATGGGCGTGGCAGACCAAAAACCCGATGGGTTATGACGAATAATGGCAAAAACAAAATTATGTAAACTGATTAACATAATTTTTTGAAAATTCTTTGTAATTTTTTGATTCTTTTTGAAAATAACCTCTTGCATTTTGTTTGAACTTGTAGTAATATTGTAACCGAATCATGGGGGAACTTATCTGTAGATTTTACGTCAAGTAGAGCATAAGGCAAGAAACCGCAAAAATCATCAGGGGGAGAACAGGATGAAGAAAAAGATAATAAGCCTTTTGCTGACAGTTGTCATGATCGTTTCCATGGCCTCTGTTCTTACAGTCAACGCATTTGCAGAGCCGACGGTGACCATTGTTCAGGTCGCGCAGGGCGACACGGTCATCAGTATCTGCAAAAAGTACGGGTTTGACTATTACAGCTACAAGAAGCTTGTCATGGCGCTCAACAATGTGAGCGACGAGAGCGAGTTCAGCAAGATAAAGGTCGGCGGATATTTCGCAGTGCCCGTCTCCGAGGCGGCGGCGAAGACCCTTGCAAGCGCTACGGCGAGCATTACCATCACTCCGGGCAACGCGCAGACAAGCTCCAATACGGCCGCGGCCAAGACGCCCGGCATAGCCGCCTCGATCCCCGGCGGGGACTCGGTCGGCTACTACATAGTGCAGTACACCTTTGAATCCGGCGACACGGTGAACAATGTGTATAAGAGCTGGGGCCTTGGCTACAAGACCTATACGAATCAGATACTCAAGCTCAACAATATCTCCAGCTTCAACAAAATCGGCGCGGGCAAGCAGATGCTTCTGCCCACAACGGTCGTCAAGAACAGCGCGGATGTGGTCTACACCGTGATGGCGCATAAGATGGCCTCCGGCGAGACAGTGTACAATGTGGTCACCACCGGCTACGGTATGGACTACAAGACCAATCAGGAGCTTTTGCAGACGATAAACGGCAAGGACAACCTTGCGGCGTTCAAGGCCGGCGAGATCCTCTACATCCCTGTCAGCGGCACCGTCAGCGTTGAGACTCCGGCGCCGTCCGCAAAATAAAAAGCTAACGGGTGTTTCGCCTCAAAAGACGGCAGCCCGAGCTGATATATCTCACATGCACCCGGAACAGGCATAGGGGCCCGCCGGGGAAGATAAAGCAAGTAAATTTTCGGCCCGGGAAGGGCCGGTTAGGGGGAGCAAATTCTATGAAAAAGCGGCTCATCAGTTTCCTGCTGACGCTCGTCATGCTGGTATCGCTGTGCTCGGTGTTTACGGTTTCCGCATCCGCCGACGCGCAGGTCGCAACCGTGACGATCGGCAGCGGAGACACAGTTCTCGGCATCTGCCAGAAGTACGGTATAGACTATTATACCTATAAAAATCTGATCATGACCCTCAACGGTATGACCGATGAGAGCCAGTTCAGAAAGCTCGCGGTCGGAGCAAAGGTCGTCCTGCCCGTATCCAACACGGCAGCGGCGGCTCTTGCAGGCGGTACTGCCACAGTCTCCGGCACCGGCAACAACACCGCAGGTACAGCCACCGGCTCCGGTCTCACCACCGGCACCGTGAGCAATCTGCCCGCCGGCGATCATGTCGCTTACTATCTGGTCACATATACCGTCCAGAAGGGCGAGACCATCGGCGGCATCTACTCCAACATGGGTCTGAGCTACAAGACCTATCAGAATCAGATAGTCAAGCTCAACAACCTCAGAAACATCAACGCGGTACAGGCCGGTCAGACGCTGGTCCTGCCCGTCGTTTCTCCCGGTATTGCCGGCGCGACCTACACCACCATCATGGCGCACACCATGAGATCCGGTGAGAGCGCGTACAACATCATCATCGGCAGCTATGGTCTGGATTACAACAGCAACCTCGCAAAGCTGCAGGCCCTCAACAACAGAAGCGACATGGGTCTGTTCCGCGTGGGTGAGACGCTGTATATCCCGGTTGCGGGCGTCGTTACGGCCAACACCACCGTCAGCGGCGGCACGACCGGCGGCTCCACTACTACCGGTACGGTCAGCAACTCCGGCTACTACAACCTCGTCAGCCAGAATGCCACCAACGGCAACTTCGACCTGCAGGTGAACGGCAAGAGCGTCAAGACCGCTTCCGCCGGTCAGCTCGTCAGCGTCGTCTGCACCCCGGATACCGGCTATGCAGTCGAATCCGTCAAGGTCGTCAAGGTCGGCGATGCAGCTACCGCAGTCACCGTCACCAACAACAGCTTTGTCATGCCCTCTTACTCCGTCACCGTCAGCGTGACCTTCAAGCAGGCTGTGCAGTCCGCTATCACCGTTGATGCGGCCTCCAACGGCGGCGTTGCGGCGATGGTCAACAATGTGCGTGTCGACAAGGCTTATGCCGGCACTCAGGTCGTTATCAAGACCACTCCCGCTACCGGCTTCATGCTCGACAATGTAAGAGTTACATATAATGACTACCGCGATACGATCGCAGTAGAGGACGGCAAGTTCACAATGCCGAACTTCCCAGTGACTGTGACCGCATCCTTCAAGGTCGATCCCAATTATAAGCCCAGCATGGGCAGCAACATCTATACCGATGTCAGCAACGCCAAGATCACCGCGAAGGTCGGCAGCACTGTCGTCACCTCCGCAAAGGCCGGCGAGACCGTTACTCTCGAGGTAACTCCCGACACGAATTACACCGTCGAGTCGGTCAAGGTCTACTATGCGGACTTCACCAAGACGGCTGAGCTCGACAAGATGAGCTTCATAATGCCGAACGAGCCCGTTACTGTTGTCGCAGTCGTGAAGCCGACTGCACAGGCCACTTTCGCAATAAAGAAGGTCGACAACACCGAGGGCACCTTCAAGACTACGGTTGACGGCAAGGAAGTAGAGAGCGCAAAGGTCGGCCAGACCGTCAAGATCGAGGGAAGCTCCTCCAAGGCGTTCTACAATTACATCCCCTATATAACCATGACCGGCAACAGCAGCGTCACGGTCCCGTTCGACGAGGACAAGATGACCTTCACCATGCCTGACTTCCCGGTAACCATCAGTGTCAAGTTCTACATCTACCACAATGTCGTGCTTGATGCCTCCAACGGCAGCAACGGCTGGTTCAATGTCACCGCCGTCATCAACGGTCAGCAGGTCTCCCGCTGCGGCGCAGGCGTTGAGCTCAAGGTCAATGTCACGGGCGTCACTAAAGGAATGTCCGCCGGCAATATCATCGTCACCTATGCTGACGGCAGCTCCTACACGCTCGACGGAAACACCTTCATCATGCCTGACTGCGACGTCAGAGTGCGCGTCAACTTCACCAAGAACGCAAAGCTCGTCGTATACAGCGCACGCAACCTCATTGACGGAACAGAGACCGTCAAGGCCAACAGAGGCAACAGCTACACGATCTTCGGCAACACTGTCAACGACAAGGAAAACAAGTCCTGGGATGTCTACACCGGCATCGGCAACAATGTCGTCATCGTTCCGAATCCCACTGTAGGCTACAAGCTCAGCTATATCAGGTATCAGTACACCGATAGTAAGGGTAATGTACAGACGGGGAATGTCGCAAAGCATCCCGTAACGGGCAAGTATCAGTTCCAGATGCCCAATGCCGACTCGGTCGAGCTCTTCGTGGTGTTTGAGGAGATCGCATCCTACAAGATCACTGTCGACTACGGCACGGCGAATAAGAGCCATACCATGGGTACGGCGGAGCTCATGACCACTCTCGGCTACACCGACAAGGCCGCAGCCGGTGCGAAGATCTGGGTGCGCCTGTTCCCGGCACAGGGCTACAAGCTCGATGTGTCCAAGCTCCGCATCGTCACTGCGAGCGGCACAGAGCTCAAGTACAACCCGTTTGAGAGTTGCTTCACTATGCCCGCAGAGGACGTCACCGTATACCTGTACAGCACTGACGCTGCCGGTGAGGAGCAGAACTGCTTCGTTGATACCAAGCACACGATCACGCTTCTCCCCGCAGATCCCGGCGATGACGGCCTGCCCATGGGCAACCTCACCGCATCCATAAATGATATCGTTTACTCCAACGAACAGCTCCAGACTGCCAACGACGGCGCTGCGATGAAGTTCGATGAGGGTACCACGGTCACCATCATCAGCGAGTCCAGAGAAGGCTACGCGCTCGATAAGACCGAGCCTATCATTGTCACCAAGGACGGTGGAACCACTGTCCCCGTTACTATCATATCCGAGACGCGCTTCTCCTTCCGTATGCCTCTGGGCAACGTCAAGGTCGAAGCAAGCTACGGCGCTGCGACTTACGGCATCAACAAGGTAGAGTCTGCAAACGGCAGCTACACCGTGCCTCTGCAGGGCAACTGGAAGAAGCCTGTTGAGATCACCGAGATAGTACCGGCCTCCGGCTTCCAGCTCGACAAGATATACATCACCTACACTGATGTGAACGGTGAGTATCACGAGAGGCAGGAGCTTGTAGGCACGAAGATCGGCCCGTTTGACGGCCTGCCCAAGTCCGATGTGACTGTTGAAGTCACCTTCAAGCCCGCAATGAACGCTCTGAGCATCGTCTACCAGTTTGACGACGTCAGCAGCGTCAGCGCGACCAACAACTACAAGGTCAACCTCGCGGTCGACGGCATCAATGTCAATATCAACCGCGGCGGCCTGACCGATAAGGACACTGTTGCTGTTGCAGCAGCCGATAAGGATGCAGCAGGCAACTACAACGGCATACCCACCGGCAAGTCCGTCGTGATCTCCCGCAACGAGAACGGCGCGGATGAGCGCTTCAACATCAGCAAGATCTGGGTGCTCAACAACGGCAAGGCGATAGACACCGAGTACAAGTACGGCCAGTACTACTTCACGATGCCCTTCGTGGATGACAAGGCAGCAGATTACACCGACGGTGTTGTGATCTACGTCATGTTCGAGCATATCGCAGACAACAAGTTCAATATCACCTCCACCGGTGCTGTTGAGAACGGCTCTGCGGAGCATGCGGCGACCGGCGTCATCGGCCAGCCCACCAATGTCACCGTCAAGGCGAATGAAGGCTATATATGCAGCGAACCCTCTGCGACCGTCACCTACACCGATATTGACGGCAAGGCGCAGACTATCACTGTCAACGCCAACGAGGCGGTTCCCGCAGCCCAGCTCACCTTTACCATCCCGGCGCTCTCCAGCGTCGACAACAGCAAGGCTGTCACCTTCTCCTACAAGTGCAGCGAGCTGCCCAGCTACACGCTGGTTGGCGAAGGCGTGACTTTCGCGGCGGCGGACGGCAGCGCGATAACCGAGGCCAAGGCCGGTACGCAGGTACGTATCGTGCTCGGCGCAGCCCCTGAGGGACAGGTCCTCAACGGCGTATACATGAGCCTCGACGGAGTCAACTATGTCCCCGTATCCGGCGAAGTGTTCGAGATGCCCGCAGCGAATGTTGCGGTCGTGGCCAAGTACGGCGCGGCTCCCGCAGCCATCAGCACGGTTATCACCGATAACGGCGTCACCGGCACCGTGAAGCTCTACACCGGCACCGTCGAACTCGGCGCATCCGTTGAAAAGGGAAGCACCGTTACCGTGAATGCGGCGGCGGAAGGCTATGATAACGGCATCAGCAAAATCACCTATAAGATAGGCGAAGCTGAGGCCAAGGAGATCGAGGCAAACAAGGGCGTGTATTCCTTCACTGTCCCGGCTGATGCGTCCGGCGATGTCGTCGTCACCGTGACCTTCAGAGCAAACCGTCACCTTATCGTCAATGAGAAAGGCGATCAGGTCGACAAGGATGAGATCACTTTCCAGCGCTCCTCCGACAGCCTTGACGTGATCAAGGTTGCCACCGGCGAGACCATCATAGTCACTCCGGCAGAGGGTAAGAGCTTCAACCACATCTCCCTGTCCTACGTCGATAAGGACGGCAACACCGTCTCGGCGGACAAGGACTTCGACCTCAAGAAGGTCGACGGCAAGTGGCAGTTCACTATAGACCCAGAGAAGCCCATCAAGGAAGGCGAGAACGTCACTCTGAAGTACTCCTTTAACTAACCCCCTAATCCCCCCTAATATAACGAAAGGCACCCTGAAAAAATCAGGGTGTCTTTTGTTTATATGAATAAGTGATAAGCTAAGTGAAATAAGCAGGACTTTCAGCCGGGCTGGCTGCGCCGTGACTTCACGGCGCTTTCAAGCTTCCCGTACAGCCATGCAAGGAAAACCGAGACCGCGCCGCCGATGAAAAAGAGATACGGGCGGCTCTGCTCGACCGTGAGGCCGAACCGGTCAAGCAGCATATAGCCGGGACGGATAACGTCCTGATGGATGAGGAAGAAAGCGGCGCTTATATTGCCGAGGAAAACCGTGGCGCGGTTCGTGAAAAGCCGGGGCAGAATACCGCGTCCGCAGGCGAAAAGATACACCGCGGAGGCGCAGAAAGGCAGGAAGAGCGGAGAGGCCTTGAACGCATCCCCGGCGAGAAAGCTGCTTCCGGTCCTGAAGATGAGAGCCGCTGCCGCGAAAAGGAGAACGCATGCGCCCTCAAGAACCGCGGCGCCGCGCCGTGTGAGCTTATCCCCGTGACGGAGAAATATATATCCGAGATTGCAGCCGACGGCGAAATCAAGACAGCGGTAGACCGGAAAAATGTAGCCGAACCATGTAACGAAGCCGGAGTTGTCTGCGCCATGGAGCGCCCGCCCGAGAGGCTCTGCGGCAAAGCCGAGCAGTATCTCCAGCGCGAACAGGACGGCTATCGCGCAGAACGGATCTGAGCTGCGGCGGTAGCCCTTTATGGCGCGGAGAATATACGGGAATGCAAAATAGAAAAACATCGACGCGGACAGGTACCATGCCACGCCGTTGAGCGAGAAAGCATAGGCCGGGGACCATGACTGCACGACCAGCAGATTGAGAACCGTCTCCGTAGCGATATATTCCGGCGTGTAGGTCTGGTGAAAGCGCATCATGTATATATCCAGCGCCAGAACCGGCAGCATCGTCAGCACATTCAGCAGGTACAGCTTTCTGATCTTCCCGAGCGAAAAGCGCAGACTCACGAGCGGACTGAGCGGCGCGTCATACCGGTCGTAATAGCTCAGACACATGAGAAAGCCGGAGAGCACGATGAACAGGGACACGCCCCAGTACACCATCTTTATCAGATAACAGTGATGCAGGAAAATGCACAGGCAGGCGATAAATCTGAGCGCCTGCAAAGAATCTATCTTTTTATTCATGCCAAACCCCATATGTGTGATTTTCCTTGATTATATATTACGGAGCAAAAAAGCACAAGAACAGAAAAATAATGAAAAATTAACGAATACTTAGATTGTTATTTTATAGTGTGTATGATATAATTCTCAGACAGAGCCGCAGACGGATCGTGCGGCTGGGCAAAAACAAATCTGTATATTTATCGGAGTTACATATGATTTCCTGGCTGACAAGCACAACGCTCGGCAAATTCATCGCAACTTTTTTCATTTCCATGGTCCCAATAATAGAGCTGCGCGGCGGCCTGCCCTACGGCATAGGCTTCGGGCTTGACTATCCTCTCGCGCTGACGGCGGCTGTGCTGGGCAACATGGTGCCTGTGCCGTTTATCATCGTGTATATAAGAAGGATATTCCAATGGCTGCGCAGGCGTCATGCGAGGATGGACGCATTCATCACCCGGCAGGAGCAGAAAGCCCACCTCAAGGGCAAAACGGTCGAAAAGTACGGGCCGATAGCGCTGATGCTCTTTGTGGGCATCCCGCTTCCGGGTACCGGCGCGTGGACGGGGGCGCTTATAGCGGCGCTGCTGGATATGCGGCTGAAGCATGCGGTGCCGTGCATTTTCCTCGGCGTACTCATGGCGGCGGCGATCATGACAGCCGTCACCTTCGGCGTGATACATGTCGTGGCTTGAAACGAAATAGAGCTGTACGGCGGATAGGCTTTGAAAAAGCCTGTCCGCCGCAGCTTTTTCTGCCTGAGGCGGGACTAGCCCCGCAAACCCGCACCTCGCTCTGTTATCCGGCTTCAAGCCGGAGTTTTTTGATAGTCTGTGCCCGGCGGACAGGCTTTTTTATTTTGTACTTGGAATTGACGGAGAAACGATATATAATATATCAGTTAGAATATAGAATGGGATATGTGCCGTAAAGCTGAGAGATCTTGAACGGAGGAAAAACATGAAAAGAGAATTTCGTGAATTGCTCAACCAGCGTGGCAGAAAATCTCTGCCAAACGTGCTTCTTGCGGCGGCCGAGTGCGCGCCGCTGTCCAAGACCGGCGGCCTTGCCGACGTCGTGGGGACGCTGCCAAAGGCGCTCTCAAAGCTCGGGATCGACGCGAGAGTCATTACACCGTATCACCGCGTGATAAAGGAAAAATATGCGGACAGAGTGGAGCATATGTTCTACTTTTACGTAGACCTCGGCTGGCGGCACGAGTATGCCGGCATCGAGAAGCTGGTTCTGGACGGCGTGACGATATACCTTGTCGACAGCGAACGCTATTTCGGCGACAGGATATACCGCGGCGGCTACGACGAGATAGAGCAGTACGCTTTCTTCTGCCGCGCCGTGCTCAACGCGATACCGAATCTGGACTTTACGCCGGATGTCATCCACTGCAACGACTGGCACACCGCCATGATCCCCATGCTGGCGCGCACGCAGTATCCCGGCGCGATGCAGGAGAATATCAGGTTCCTGCTGACCATACATAATATTGCCTTTCAGGGCAAGTGCGGCTTCGACTTCGTGCAGGACCTGCTGGGCGTCGATCCGAAATACTATACGCCGGAGTACATGGAGCTGTACGGCTGCGCAAACTTCCTCAAGGCCGGCTGCGTGTTCGCGCACAAGATCAACACCGTGTCTCCGAGCTATGCATGGGAGATACGCACACCGTATTTCTCCGAGGGGCTTGACGGCATACTCAATGCGCGCGCCGGTGATCTGTCCGGCATTATAAACGGCATCGACAAGCAGACATTCAATCCAAAGACCGACCCGAAGCTGCCTGCGCGCTTTGACCGCGGCCATCTCAGGGGGAAGGCGCAGTGCAAGGCGGCGCTCCAGGAGCGCATGGGGCTTGAGCAGCGTCCGGACGTCCCGCTTTTCGCAATGGTCACGCGGATGACCGAGCAGAAGGGCTTTGATCTCGTTTCCTGCGTGCTTGACGAGCTGATGAGCCATGAGGATATGCAGTTTGCGCTGCTCGGCTCAGGCGATGCGCGCTTTGAAGGCTTCATGCGCGGTGCGGAGGATAGATATAAGGGCCGCCTTGCGGCGTATATCGGTTACAACGAGGAGCTTTCGCACCTGTACTATGCGGGCAGCGACTTTTTCCTCATGCCGTCGCGCTTTGAACCCTGCGGCCTTAGCCAGATGCTTGCCATGCGCTACGGCTCGCTGCCGATAGTGCGCGAGACAGGCGGACTGCGTGATACCGTGGAGCCGTACAACAGGTATACCGGGGCGGGCAACGGCTTCTCGTTTGCAAACTATGACGCGTGGGAGCTCAGCGAGGCCGTGCGCCGCGCGCTCGACTGCTGGAAGCAGCCGGATGCCATGCACGGGCTGATCTCAAACGCGATGCAGGCCGACTTCGGCTTTGAAATTTCTGCACAGGAGTACGCAAGGTTATATATATGTATGCTGTAAACACGGCCGGATATAAGATATGGTTCGGCGGAAGCTATAAGGAGCACTGGTCGGACGACTATACTCTTTCAATTGAATATACGGGCCGCCGTGCGGTCGAGGCAAGATTTACAGGCGGCCGCTGGCATGCCGCCGGCGGGGATGCGGAGCTCTGCGCGCTTCTCGAATCGGAACACTGCCCAAAGCTCACGCGGGAATATTTTGAAGCTGCGGCAACGGCGTACAGCGCGGCGCAGGACTGCCTGCGCCGCGGCCTGACGCTCGACCGGCTGGGCGAGCACTTCAGATCCGAAGGAAATCCGCTCGTTGCGCCGGAGTTGATGCGCCTTTTGATGGACGACTGCGGCTTCTCGATGAATGTGGCCTATAATGTTGCGGCGCATACCTGCGCGGATATCCGCGCCGACGGGATCGACACGGAGAGCGTTTATCAGCTCCAGCCCAGAACGGCGCATGTGATAAGCCTTCTGCGCTCCGCCGCGGCAAGCATGCTCGCCGTGGCATATGACAGCCGGAGAGAGGAGTTCCGCCGCCCGTCGGGCGCGCTTCGCTGCGGCGACGAGCTGCGCCTTGCGTTCCGCGTACTGAGCGGGTGTGTGCGCGCTGCCGCACTGGTGCTGTGTTCGGACGGCGGGCGCATGGAGTATCCGATGCGGCGCGAAGGGCAGGATTACGCCGTCAGCTTCGTCCCGCCGGAAAAGCCGCAGGCGCTGTGGTACTTTTTCCGCATTGAGACGGAGGAGGGGACGCATTGGCTCTGCCCGGACGGGACGGGCTTTATAGGCCGTATATACGGCCGGGAAAACGGCGCGTTCCGGCTCACCGTCGCCATGCGGCAGTTTGATACGCCGGAGTGGTTCCGGCACGGGATAATGTATCAGATATTCCCGGACCGCTTTGCATTTTCCGACGACGACACGGCCCGGCGCGGCATTGAATATCACCGCGCGCTCAGGCAGACGCCGGAGCTGCACGCAAATCTTGACGAGCCCGTGCGCTGGCAGCCGCGGCCGTTTGAGAAGAGCTACAGCCCCGATGATTTCTACGGCGGAACGCTCAGGGGCATAGAGCAGAAGCTCCCGTATCTCCAGGAGCTCGGCATAAACGTTATTTATTTGAATCCGATCGTCGAGGCGCGCTCCAACCACCGTTATGACGCTTCGGACTATATGCGCCCCGACCCGATACTCGGCACGACCGATGATTTTGAACGTCTTGCCGCCGAGGCGGCAAAGCGCGGCATACGCATCATACTTGACGGGGTTTTCTCCCATACCGGCGCCGACAGCGTGTATTTCAACCGCTACGGGAATTATAAGACGGCCGGCGCCTGTCAGGGGCCGGAGTCGGAGTTCTACAGCTGGTACGATTTCAGGCAATTTCCGGACGATTACCGCTGCTGGTGGGGATTCAAGGACCTGCCGGAGGTGAACGAAATGAATCCGGACTGGGAGAAGTTCGTCGTGACCGGGGAGAACAGCGTCGTTAAGACGTGGCTGCGCCGCGGCTCATCCGGCTGGCGGCTGGACGTGGCCGACGAACTGCCCGACGAGGCGCTCGCACTCATCCGCGCGGCGGCGAAGGAGGAAAAGCCTGACGCGCTCATACTCGGCGAGGTCTGGGAGGACGCGGTGACAAAGGAGAGCTACGGAAAACGCAGAAATTATGCGCTCGGCTTTTCTCTCGACTCCGTGATGAACTACCCGTTCCGCAATGCGGTGCTCGCCTTCGCGCGCGGGCAATCGAGCGCATATGAGCTGCGTGATTTTCTGATCGGGCAGCAGATGAATTATCCGAAGCCGTTTTATTATTCGCTGATGAATCTCCTCGGCACGCATGATGTGGACAGGATACGCACGGCGCTCAGCGTGAATTTTGACATCCGCGCGCTCAGCCGCGAGGATCAGGTAAAGCTGAACATCCCGCAGGAGGCGCTGGACCGCGCTGTTGAGACCGAAAAGCTCTGCGCGCTCATACAGTTTGCAATACCCGGCGTGCCAAGCATATATTACGGCGACGAGCAGGGAATGTGCGGCGTGTGCGACCCGTTCAACCGCCAGCCCTTCAAAGAGGGCGTGAGAACGCTGCACGACTGCTATGCGCGGCTTGCCGCAAAACGCCGCGGCATGGATGCGCTCAGCACCGGCGAGGCGGAATTCATGGCGGAGAGCGCCGACATACTCATGGTGCTGCGCTATATAAATAACGGCGCCGACGCGCTCGGCCGGCCGGCCGGGAACGGCGCGTGCCTTGCCGTAATAAACCGCGGGGAGCACGACGCGGATTTCGCGGCCGACTGCACAAAGGCCGGCTGCGGTATGTATTCCGGCACGATAGCTGCCCGCAGCGGACAGATATTTACACTCAGACAGGCATTTTGATCGAAAGGCAGGGACTTTATGAACAGCAGGGACGCGATACCCGACAGAGCCGCAGCGCAGCTGCGCGCAGTAATAAAAGAATACTCTCTGCCGGCCGTGTCTGCGCTCATGTGCGGCCTTGCCGCGTATCTGTTTGTTTTTACAAATAAGCTTCTGAACCTCGATGAGATTGCGGGCCTTTTTGCAAAGGGAGAGTCGGTGAGCTCGGGGCGCTGGGCGCTTGCACTGACGAGCTATATCTTCCCGGATATTTCGATGCCGTGGTTCAACGGCGTCCTTTCGCTTGTCATGCTCACGGTCTCCGCCTGCCTTGTGATACGTGTTTTCGAGATAAAGAGTACCCCGGCAAGACTTGTTCTGCCTGCGCTCCTTGTCGTGTTTCCCTCGCAGATCGTGACGTTCGCGTATATGTTCACCTGCGCGCCGTATGCGCTTGCCGTGCTGCTGGCCGTGGGATCGGTGTATGCGCTGCTCTGCTGCGGAGGAAAAAAGCGGTGGATGCTGAGCGGACTCATGCTCTGCTTCTCGCTGGGCATTTATCAGGCATATCTTTCCGTTGCCGCGAGCTTTTACGTGGTGTATCTTATAAAAAGGACCGTGGACGGCGAGTGGGAGGTAAAGAGAATACTGCGCTGCGGCGTTGCGTGCGTGCTGTCGCTCGTGCTGTCGCTCGCGCTGTACTTTGCAATAAACAAGCTCGTCATGTATGTTACGCATACAGAGTATAATTCATATGCCGGCGCAAGCTTCCAGACGGATATAAAGTCCGTGCTTTTCGGCGTGCGCGTGGCGTTCACGGCGTTTCTGGGCTATTTTTACAAGGGCTATTATCATCTCGTTGCGACAGACTTTTCAAAGCTGCTGCATTTTGTGTGCGCAGGGATCGCCGGAATCGGGCTTGCCGTTTATCTCGTGCGGTGCAGAGAGCGGAAGAGAGCGTGGCTTCTGGTGCTGCTGCTCATAATGCTGCCGCTGAGCGTGAACTGCCTTTATATCGTCTCCTCGCAGCGGCACACGCTCATGCTCTACAGCTTCGTCGCGGTGTATATACTCGCGGCGGTTCTGGCGGAGAGCCTGATGCGGGAGAAGCATGCCGCCGTGTGCGATGCGCTGTCGCTGTCGATGGCGCTTATAGTGCTTTGCAACATATTTTATGCCAACAGGCTGTATCTCAAGATGAAGCTTGAGTACGAAAACGCCTACAGCTTTTATTCCACGCTTGTGACGCGCATCAAGTCCACGCCCGGCTTGGACGCCGGTACGATGGTGGTCATAACAGGCGACGCCGGAAATCTCCTCCACGAGTCGACGGAGATAGATACCTCGGATCTTGTGGGTATAATGGAGGGCCTGATAAATATATACAGCCGCAATGATTTTCTGATATACTACGCGGGCTTTGACCCGCCCGCCGTTGACTGGAGCGAGTGGGACGCCTCCGGCGCTGCGGCGCTGATAGAGGATATGCCGGAATACCCGTATGACGGCTCGGTGAAAAAGGCCGGAAATTTCGTGATAGTGAAGCTCGGGTGAAAGTTACAGAGGGAAAGAGACCATGAGAGACAGAACAGACAAAAAACTGAATAAATTCAGCCGGTTCTGCGCCGCGGTGATCTTCATCCTGCTTCTCGGGTTCATGGCTTTCCTAACGCCGATGTCAGTGTTCAGAACGACGCTTATGAGCACCGGCGCCGGAGCGGGGGAGATAGTGACGTTCGTGAAGGACAACTTCTTCCTCAATGCCATAGTTTTGTTCATCTGCGTTGCCGCTGTCTATCTGATCTGCCTGATGTGCGAGCATGTGAAGCTCAGAAAGCTCGTGGTGCTCCTGCTGGCGTGGACGCTGCTTTTCGGCCTTGCCTTTGTGTGCTCGGCCAAGCTCCAGCCGTCCGAGGATTCGTACATAGTCACTTTCTTTGCGCGTCAGGCGGCAAAGGGCGACTATTCATATTACCATGATTATTTCAGATGCTTCCCTTTCCAGTTCGGCTTTGCGCTGTATGAGGAGCTGTTTTTCAGGCTTTTCAATGCTGTGCTGCCGGCGAGGCCGGAGGGGTATTCAAGCCTTGCGCTGCAGGGAATAAATGTGCTTTTTACGGTGCTGACCTATTATTCGGTCCTGCGCTGCACACTCTGCGTGTCAAAAAGCGAGACGGTCACCAAGCTGACCGCGGTTCTGCTGCTGTTCTTCCTGCCGCCGGTGCTGTTTACGACCTATATGTACGGCAATGTTCCCGGCTTTGCGCTTGCATGCACGGGAACATGGATGTTTCTTGAATTCCGGGAAAACCGGCGCATTGCCCATGGCGTTCTGTGCGCGGCGTGTCTCACGCTTGCCGTATGCCTGAAGCTGAACTGCCTGATATTTTTCATAGCTATCGTTATCATCTGGGTGATTGATCTCATAAGAAAACCGGATGTGAAAGCCGTGGTGCTGCTCGCGCTGGCGGCGGCCATGGTGCTGTGCGTGAGGGGACTTCCGCAGAAATATTATGAGGAGCGCTGCGGAGAGAGCTTCGGCAGCGGCGTCCCGCAGCTCGGCTGGATGGCAATGGGCCTGAACGAGGGGCAGTCGTGCTCCGGATGGTATGATACGGAGTATACCGTCGCGGCGTATAAGGGTTCGGGCTTTGACCGCGATAAAACCGCGCAGACTGCGCGCGAGGCGATAAATGAGCGCCTTGAGTACTTCACGGCTGACCCGGCAGAGGCGGTGCACTTTTTCTCGCGCAAGCTTCTCAGCCAGTGGAACGAGCCTACATATCAGGGGCTGTGGAACAATCAGGTCAGGAAAAAGTACAGTGAGCCGGGTATGCTGTATAAGCTTATCTGCCAGCGCTTTGAGCGCAGGCTGACCCAGCTTATGAACTACTATCAGCAGCTGATCTTTGCGGGCTTTGCACTCAGTCTCATACTTCTTCTGAAAAAGAAATCGCTCAGGACGGCGGTGTTCCCGCTGATAATTCTCGGCGGCATGCTGTATCACCTGCTTTTTGAAGCAAAATCCCAGTATGCGATGGGATATATCATTCTGATGATACCCGTGGCGGCCTATGGGCTTGCACGTCTGTCGGCCTTTGCCGCGCGCAAGAGCCGTTCGACACGGCCCTCTGAGCCCGTAAAATAAGAGCGCCGGCCGGCTGCATGTCCGGAGGCTCTGCACGGGTGAAAACAGGAGAAAGGATATACTTGATGGAAAAAGCGAGAAATACGCCTCTTGAAAACGGTGTACTCAGGCTGTGGGAAAGCACGGCGCGCGACAGGTTGCCGTTCGTGTCCGCACTGATATTCGGACTTGCCGCGCACATGTTCGCGTTTACCAATAAACTTGTCAATGCAGATGAAATAGAGTCGCTGTTCGGCAAGGGGGCGACGGTCACGTCGGGCCGCTGGGGGCTCGAAGCTGTCAAGCTCATCTTTCCGGACTATTCCATGCCGTGGCTGTGGGGACTTGCGAGCCTTCTGCTGCTGGCCGCATCGGTCTGCCTTATCATCAGACTTTTCGATATCAGGGGCGGGCTTATAAAGGTGCTGCTTGCGGGCATGATCGTGTCGTTCCCGTCGGAAACGGGCACGTTCTGCTTCATGTTCACGAGCACGGCCTACGCGCTGTCCTTCCTGCTGGTGGTCACCGCGGCTTATGTTTTTTGCCGCGGCGTGAAGCTGTGCGCGCCGGTCGCCTGCCTGCTGCTGGTGCTGTCGCTGAGCATATATCAGGCGTATATTTCGGTCGCGGCGAGCTTTTTTGTGCTGTATATGATAAAGTCCTGCCTTGAAGAGAGCGGAAGCGCCGTCAAGACCATAGTTTTCGGACTGAAGGCGCTTGCCATGATGCTTGCGGCGCTGGTGCTCTACGCCGCTGTGACATATGCGGTTTTCAGGGTCACCGGGGCGCAGTTCAACGACTATGTGAAGGACAATATGAACGGCAGCGGGATATTCGCCCGTGTTCGCATGGCCTATGACTTCATGGTCTATTATCTCAGCTACCGCGAGTTTGCGCTCGTCACGAGCGAGGCGTCGCGCTGGCTGCATATTATTCTTCTGCTTCTGTGCGCGGCGGGCATTATCCGCGAGGCTGCGGCGCGCGTAAAGGCGCATCGCCCGCTTGACGGTGTGCTCCTGCTTGTATGCGCCGCGATCTTTCCGCTGGCTGTGAACTGCATGTTTCTCGCCATGGCGAAGGACTCCATACATACGCTCGTAATATACAGCTTCGTTGCCTTCTATGTGCTGGCAGCAATGCTGCTCGAGCGCGTTTTTGCCGGAGGCAGCGCGCTGCGGCGCACAATGAGGGACATTGTATATGTCGCGCTGGCCGCAGCGCTTGTGAGCAATGTGTACTTTGCAAACGAAGTGTATCTGAAGCTGTATCTCCAGTATGAGAACGCATATTCGTTCTATTCGGTCCTCTTGAGCCGTGCGGAGAATGCAGAGGGGTTTGAGGAAGGCAGCAAGCTTGCAATAATAGGTTGTCAGGATAATGCGCTGACGGATCTGAGCGGGCTGGACACGGGCTATATAATGGGTGTGAATCACGATCTGATAAACATCTATTCCCGGGAAAACTTCCTGCGGCGCTATCTTGGCAGCAATATACCGCTTGCAAGCGAGACGGAGGCGGAGAAGCTTGCCGCGACGGAGGAATTCGCGGAAATGGCCGAGTACCCCTATTACGGCTCGGTGAAGATGATAGACGGCTTCGTTGTCGTCAAGCTCGGATAAAGGGGGATAGATGATGGAGAAAGAATATTCCCTGTGTGAGCGGGCGGCGCAGTCTGCCGCCGCTGCCGTGCGGAAGCACGCGCTTCCGGCTGCGGCCTCCCTTGTGTTCGGCTTTCTGGCGCACATGTACGCCTTTACAAACAAGCTCCTCAATGCCGATGAGACTGCGGCGCTCTTCTCCAAGGGGGCGACGCTGACCTCCGGCAGATGGGGACTGGAAGCGGTCAAGCTTATATTCCCGGACGCCTCCATGCCCTGGATATACGGGGTGCTGAGCCTTGTATTCATAACCGCGGCGATATGCATCGTCATAGACATGTTCCGAATCAGGACGAAGCTCATGCAGATCCTGCTGCCGGGCGCGGTGATAGTATTCCCGGCGCTTACGGGCAATTTCTGCTTCATGTTCACAAGCTCGTCCTATGCGTTTGCGATATTTCTTGCCGTACTCTCGGCGAGTCTCTTTTACCGCGGCGGCTGGAAGCGTATGACGGCGGGCTGCCTGCTGCTGGCATTCTCTCTCGGGATATATCAGGCGTATATAAGCGTTGCGGCGAGTCTGTGCGTGCTGCTGCTTATAAAGCGCCTTATGGATGAGGAGAGCACAGCGGGCGAGGTGCTGAAAAAGAGCCTTGTATATCTGGCGCTGCTGGCGGCGTCTCTTGTGCTGTATTATGCCGTGACCCTCGCTGTGGAGGTAGTGCTCGGCATGGGCTATCAGAGCTATGAGGTGACGTCGGGAAAGAGTGTGCTTCACAGCCTGCTCATGGCCTACAGCTCTTTTGTGCATATATTTACGGACGGGTATTTCGGCTATGTAAACTCCGGGCTTTCGCGTCTGGCTCATTTTATCTGCGCTACGGCGGTGCTCTGCGCCCTCGCGGCGAACATGCGCGGCCGGGGGAAGGCCGGGAAAACAGCGCTGATGCTTGCGCTCTGCATAGCGTATCCGCTGAGTGTAAACTGCATCTACCTCATTGCCTCGGTCGATATCATACACAGTCTGGTGCTGTTCGGCTTCTGCTCATTTTATGTGTTCACGGCGTTCGCCGTTGAGAGCCTTGCGGGCCGTGTGCGCGCTGTGCGCAGCGTCACGGCGCTTGCGATGGCGCTGATCATAGCGGGCAATGTGTATTTTGCAAACAAGGTCTATCTCAAGATGTATCTTGAGTATGAAAACGCCTATGCGTTCTACAACACGCTTATGGCGCAGGTGATGGACACTCCGGGCTTCGGTGAGTACACGGTCATTGACCTCGTGGGCAATACGGCCGGCGGAGTGAAGCGTTTTGACAGGGAAATAGACACGTCCGGATTTACCGGGCCGAACGAGGATCTCGTCAACATCTATACGCGCGTGAGCTTCATAAAATACTATCTCGGCCTTGACCTGTACATGTACAGGGAGGACACCATACTCAACGCACCTTGGTACGATGAGATGCCGTGCTACCCTGCGGATGGATCGATCATCTACAGGGCGGATGAAGACCGGATCATAGTGAAGCTTGGCTGAACTGATATAATTGCCCCGCCGCCAGAGCGCGCTGCTTCCGGCGGCGGGGCGCCTTGCATTAAAGCAAAACAGGGAGGTGCCAAAAGGCTGCTGACAGAGCTGAATATATTTTCCTTTACTGAGTTTTCCATGACTTAAATCATAAGTCAATATCATTACGATACATCAATTTGGTGAATTGTGACGACTTCACTGCGCGCTCTGCGTAATGTAAAATACCCATGAGGTGAATCGTAATGCCAGAGTTTTCTCGTCCCCTTGGCGATGCGGTCAAGCGGGCGCGATGGAGGCTCAACCTGACCCAAAGCGAGGTTGCGGATGCGATAGGACTTGACAGCCGCACCATCCTGAATATTGAAAATTATAAAGGCAACCCGAAAATGGAGGTGTTGTATCCGCTGGTGCGCTATCTCCGCATAGATGCCAGAGAGATATTCAACCCCGAGTTTGAGAGGGATAGCTCATATATAAAAGAACTGCGCCTCATGATAGAGAGCTGCAGCGAAGAAGAAGCAAAGGCTCTTATGCCCGTGCTCAAAGAACTGATCGTGCTGATAAGGGAGAAGGAGGGTTTAGCCGTCAAATAGGACCCGGCCGCCCGACAGATATTAACTAAGTACACGAGATGATGAAAAGTGATGACGGCTGCAATACAAACGGAGTTGAGCTTCCGCCGGCCGATGCCGGTGATGGAGATCGTGAAGTTCAGAAATTGCGCGTGTTATCCCCGCTGTCCGCGTTGTGGACGGACGCTTGAGCGGGAGTACATGAGTTTCTGTGACCGCTGCGGTCAGAGGCTTGACTGGAGCAAGATCGGCGATGCGTCTATCGTCAATCTTGTATAAAGAAACGGCGACTGAAAATGGAATCGCATTTTCAGTCGCCGTCTCTTTATGCGGCTCCGGTGCAGATGTCGGCAAGATCGCTCAGAAGAGCGTTTATATCGACCAGCTTCCATGTAAGGCTGTTGCCGTTGAAAGATATCAGCTGTGTGCCGCTGTCCCGACGCGCATCGTAAAAGTTTTTGAGAATAGTAAGGGGATTGTCCGCGCTGTAGTCATCCAGCGGAACAATGTCCGAGGTGTTCAGATCGGCGAGAGCCTGACAGTCCCTGTACGTGCAGGATTCGCGCCCGTCTGCATTTTTTACTGCACCCTCAAAGAAATATGCAATATCGTCGAAGCTTGCGTTATCCGTGCCGTAATACTGCTCGATCTGATAGCCGTCGGCCATGTGCCTGGCCTGATTTGCCACAACAAATGTCGCGGAGACCTCGCAGCCCACCTTGAGCTCGCCACCGTCGAGCTCGTATATATCGAGATACTGGTTGACGTAGCCGTTTACGTCTATGTCGCTGTGCCAGCTTGCAAGGCGCTGAATATCGCCGTCGCTGTATATCCAGCGGCCGGTGCTGTTGGCGGCATTTACGCTGCCAGTGTGAAAATGCTCCTGCGCAAAGCATTTTTTCAGCTCGCCGTCGTATTTCCACAGCTCCTCATGCAGGCACCAGAGCTCATTCCCGTCGGAGCCAATGCTGTACTGCCGGTTTTCCTGGGAAAAATCCCTGTCAATATAGTAGAGATACAGCTCGTCCGAGCCGTCGCCGTCAAAATCGGTGAGCCGGGCATATGCAAGCCCCGGACCGGAGACGGCAGACGTACAGACGCCGACCTTCCCCGTGTATCCCGTGAGCACGCCGAGATATGCCTGCGCGCTCTCGCTGGTCACGGACGGCCCGGAGATATCGCTTTGTGCGCCGTGAGCGGCGTCGGAATATGTGACTTCACTCCCGCCGCTGCGGAAGAGTATGCCGCGCACTGCGTATATTCCAAACGCAATGCCTGCTATGATAAGGGCGACAGCCAGAACGACGATGAGCTTACCGCCTTGGGAAGGCTTTTCCCATTTTGCGGTATTGCTGCCGCCGCGCTGTACCTCACGGCTGTCCCGAACCTTTCCAGCCGGCTCCTGTGCGTTCCGTTTCTGCGGCTGTCCCTGCTGCCGGGAACGTTCGGAAGCGCGCGGCACAGAAGAATGCATATCCACGCCGGATGTAACACGCAGCGCCGAGGTATAGCCGCATTTCTGCGCGATAACGCTGCCTATGCTGAGAGTCAGCGCGGGCGTAAGCTGACACCGCAGCCGCAGGCGCTCCATATCCGCCCTGAGCTCTGCCGGTGTGATCTTGCCCTGAGGGAGCGGGAGATCGCGCGTGAGACCGAGCGCCTTTTCCGCTGCGGCAAGACTGCCGGCCGCCGTATCCTCACTGCATCGCATGACAGAGGCTATCTGCGAGAGCGACATGTCGTCGCAGTAACGCAGCAGCACGGCCGTCCGCTGCATATCGGGCAGGGCGGCAAGCGTTTTGCCGGAGAATGTTCCGCCGCTCTCCGGCGGTGCGTCCGTCCGGCCGCGCGGCTGCTTCCGCAGCCGGGTGAAGCATATATTAGAGGCAATGGCGCGCAGCCAGACGCTCAGATCTCCGGAGCTCTTGAGCTTTTCAAGGCTTCGGAAAGCGGCGATGTAGCTGTCCTGCACGGCATCCCATGCGGCCTCTTCACTTTCGAGAATGGTCTTTGCGTGAAAGAATATATCGTCCTTGGTCTCAAGATATATGGCCTCATAGGCCTGCGTCTCGCCGTCAAGCACACGGTCGGCCAGGGCCGAAAGCTTATTTACGTCCACAGAGATCCCACTCCCGTCATCTTTTTATATCGCGGCGCCGGCAGCAGCGCACGGCGCCGGTTAAAGTATATCATAGCGGAAGCGGTACATACAAGCGCCGGAGGCGAAAAAATCGTCAAAAAAAATCCGCCTCCGGACAGCGTCCGTGAGGCGGATAAATGCATCTTACTTTTCGTCAAGCAGGTTTGTCATGCTCTTGAGGCTTATGAGCAGCGTTGATGCGTTGTGCAGCAGCGCCGATGTCGCGGGAGGAAGTATACCGGCCACGCCGAGACATATTAGCATGAAGTTGAAGCCGATTATCTTACGGTAGTTGCCGTGGATACGGTCCATAAGCGCGTCGCTCAGACGCTTGAGGGTCAGCAGCGAGTAGAGATCGTCTGCGCCGACCGTGATGTCCGCAACTTCCCTTGCGATAGCTGCGCCGTCGCGTATGGCTATACCGGCATCCGCTTCGGAAAGAGCGGGGGAGTCGTTCACGCCGTCGCCGAGCATGATGACCTTGCGGCCGGCCGCATGCTCGCGGCGGATATATTCGGCCTTGTCCTCCGGAAGCACCTCCGCATAACATTCGTCAACGCCGACTGCGGCGGCGACTGCGCGCGCCGTTTTTCCGCTGTCGCCTGTCATCATCACGAGCTTGGGAATGCCGAGCCGGTGCAGCCCGTCTATGACCTCGCGGGCTTCGCTGCGCAGCGGATCTTCAATGCAGATCACGGCGGAGAGCTTTCCCGCAATGCATAGATAGAGATGCGAGTATTCCTCAGGCAGAGCGTCGAACCTGTCCTGTTCGCCTTCGGGGATCGCGCAGCCCTCATCCTCAAAAACGAAGTGCTGGCTGCCTATGACGACCTTTTCGCCGTCCACACTGCTGGATACACCGTGCGCGACAATATAGTCGACATGCGTGTGGCGCTCCTCATGCTTCAGGTCGAGCCGTTCCGCCTCATCGACCACGGCCTTGGCCATGGAATGGGGATAGTGCTCTTCAAGGCATGCCGCAAGACGCAGCATGTCATATTTATCCTTCCCGCCGAAGGTAATGACGTCTTTGACCTTGGGCATGGCATGCGTGAGCGTGCCGGTCTTGTCAAAGACAAAAGTCTCAGCCTGAGAAACGGCTTCGAGGAAACGCCCGCCCTTGACGGAGAGCTGATATGTGCTGGCCTCCCTCATCGCGGAGAGAACCGCAATGGGCATGGAGAGCTTGAGCGCGCATGAGAAGTCGACCATCAGCACGGCAAGCGCGCGCGTCGGATTGCGTGTAATGAGCCAGATGAGCGCGGTCGCGCCGAGACTGTACGGCACAAGCTGATCCGCAAGATGCGCGGCGTGGCTTTCCGTGCCGGACTTGAGCTTCTCGGACTCCTCGATCATCTTAACTATACGGTCGTAGCGGCCGCCGCCGGTGCTCTTTTCAACGCGGACAGTGCAGCGGCCCTCTTCGACCACGGTACCGGCGTACACGTATCCGCCGGCAGCCTTGCGCACTGCCAGAGGCTCGCCGGTGATGGAGGCCTGATTTACCATCGCCTCGCCCTCGGTGACTTTGCCGTCGAGCGGGATCATGTTGCCGGTGCTCACTGTTATCAGGTCGCCGACCTTGACGCCGCTCACGGGAACAAGAACGTCGCCGTCATCCGTCTGGAGCCAGACCTTGTCCACGTTCAGCGCCATGCTGCGCGCAAGATCGCCGACAGACTTCTTATGCGTCCACTCGTCGAGCGTGTCGCCTATGCCGAGCAGGAACATTATCGAGCCTGCGGTATTGAAATCGCCGCGGAGCATGGACACGGTTATGGCCGTCGCGTCGAGTACGGGCACCTGTATCGTGCCCTTCAGCAGGCAGGTAATGCCCTTTTTGATATACCCTGCCGAGCGGACGAGCGTTATCGCCGTGCGCAGCGGCGCGGGGAAGAACAGCTTCGAGATGCAGCGGCGGAATACCGCCATTGCAAGCCGGTCCTGATACTCATGGTTAAGCTCGCGGCCGCTGTGTTCAGGTGCAAGCGCCTGTGAACTCTCATAAGAGAATACGGACAGCGCCCTGACAATGTTTTCGCGCGCCCCGGTATAGACCACAACGGCGTCACCGGTGCGCTCGTATACCTTCGCATCCGTCACACCGTCGAGCTGCCGGAGATATGCGTCAAGAATATCCGCCTGCAGAAGCGTCATCCGCGGCTGCACGGCGTGAAAGCGCATGCGCCCCTTTGATTCATGCAGGATCGTGCATTTCATGGTTACTCGGCCTTCTCTGCGCTGTCCTCAATGACCTGAGCCTCTGCCTCGGCTGCGCGCTTTTCATTGATCTCTTTGGCCTCAGCCAGAATATCGTCTGCGCTCTCCTTGATAGTGGTGGCGGCGGCCATCACGCAGTCCTTTGCGCGGAGCGCAGCGGCAGTGGTGTGTGCATAGACCTTTTTCGCGTCGCGGCTGGAAAGGATCTTCAGACCGGCTGTACCGAACAGGATACCGCCTGCAAATGCAGCAATTTTACTCATAGCTTTTTATCCTCCATATAAATCGTTTGTCCTCAGTCGGTTAGTGCGGACTAACCGACGTATATTCCACAGGCCGCCCTCCGGGCGGTCTGTAACATATTTATATACCACAAAATCAGTGTATTTTCAATGCTTTCCGGCAAAATTCATAATCCCGTAAATATTTCAGGGAAGCACCGGGGAACGGCAGAGAACGGCATGCGGCAAAAATGGAGAGAGCTCTCCATTTTTGCCGGGAATAACAGATAGCCGTGATGATTTTTGTGGATGTTTAACAAAAATAAAATAGCCCTATTGACACATATGACAAACGATGCTAGCATATGGTCAAACTGAATCGCTTAGGATAGAGGCGCGGTATCCATCAGTACCGTCCCGCAAGGCCAGGCAGCCGCGGGATAAGAAAGGGGCCACCGCCGAAGCCGCTGAAAAATGCCTGTTTTTCTGCTGCTGGGGCGACAGATAATATCTGTCGGACTGTCACATGTTAACCTTGTGAAGCGCTATCAATGGCTGACTGATCTTCGTTCTGCCGGTGTCCCGGCATTGCGTTTTTCTGATTTTCCATGAACCGCTTGACGAGCGGTTCATTTTTATTTCACCCTGCCGGCGGGGAGAGAAAAAGCCGGACGGAAAAACACCGAAGAAAGGAAACAAAATGAGAAGAATTATTGCAGTTGTACTGTCGGCCGTCATGCTGCTTGCGCTGTGCGCCTGCGGCAGCACCGCAGCCACCGGAAATACGGAGCCTGCGGCCGTCACCGAAGCGGCCTCCAACGGCGCGTCTGTTCCCAGCGGAGTTGAGGACGGTGTGCTCACCGTCGCAATGGAGTGCGCCTATGCGCCTTATAACTGGACGCAGAGCGACGATTCAAACGGCGCCGTGCCTATTTCAAACGTTCCCGGCTCATATGCGAACGGCTATGATGTGATGATAGCAAAGAAGATATGCGAGGCCAACGGCTGGCAGCTTGAAATCGTTCAGTCCGACTGGGACTCCCTTGTCCCCGGCGTGCAGACAGGCACCTTTGATGCCGTTATCGCGGGCCAGTCCATGACGGCTGAGCGTTCGGAGCAGGTCGACTTCGCAGGCCCCTACTTCTATGCCACGATAGTCTGCGTGACCAAGGCGGACAGCCCCTACGCCAATGCAGCCGGTATCGCCGATCTGGCGGGCGGCTCCTGCACCGCGCAGATAGCGACCATCTGGTATGACCAGTGCCTGCCTCAGATCGAAGGCGCGCAGATCCAGACCGCGGCCGAGACTGCACCCGCAATGCTCATGGCGCTTGAGACCGGAAGCGTCGATTTCATCTGCACCGATATGCCTACCGCACAGGGAGCGATCGCAGCTTACCCGGATCTCAAGATCCTTGATTTCTCCGGCACAGACGGCGACTTCCAGTTCTCCGACGAGGTCCGTGCAGAAAACGTGAACATCGGTGTTTCCATTATGAAGGGCAATACCGCGCTCAGAGAAGCGATAGACAGCGTGCTCTCCACCATGACGGCGGATGATTTCAACGCCCTTATGGAGTATGCGATCTCCGTTCAGCCCCTGAGCGAATAATAAAGGCAATGACCGGCAGAGGACACAGCGCCTCTGCCGCAGATAAAATGATGAAGGGTGATGCCCCATGAATAAATTTGCACAGCTTGCAAGCGATATTGTAAAGCTCTGGACAAAATACGGCTCCGCTTATATCAGCGGCATTGAGAATACGCTTATCCTCGCACTCACGGCGACGCTCATAGGCTGCGTGATAGGCTTTGTATGCGGCGTTCTGAACACCATCCCGTGCGCCAAAAACGACTCCGGCGTGAAAAAGTTTTTTGTCGGTCTCATCCGTGTGATAGTGCGCATCTATGTCGAGGTGTTCCGCGGCACTCCCATGGTGCTGCAGGCGGTGTTCATCTATTATGGACTGCCGTACTTCACCGACAATGCCGTGAAGTTTTCGAGCATATGGTCGGCGGCGATACTGGTCGTATCGATCAACACCGGCGCATATATGGCAGAGTCGGTCCGCGGCGGCATAATCTCCATTGATCCCGGTCAGACGGAGGGAGCAAAGGCCATCGGCATGACCCATGTCCAGACCATGACCAGCGTTATCCTCCCGCAGGCGCTCAGAAATATCATGCCGCAGATAGGCAACAACTTCATCATAAACGTCAAGGATACGTCCGTAATGTTCATTATCGGGTTCCCCGATTTCTTCGCAGCCCACAGGGCCAGCGTCGGCGCGAGCTATCTCTACTTTCCGTCTGCGACGGTCGAGATGATAGGTTATCTCACGATGACGCTTCTTGCTTCGTTCCTGCTGCGCTGGATAGAGAAGAAGCTCGACGGAGACAACAGCTATGAGCTTGCGAGCGGGGATCAGCTCGTCATGGCGGCCGGCACCTACAGCCACCCGGACCGCGGCACTCCGTTTGACGAGCGCAGCACGGAGTTTGACGCCGGCGCGCTTGACAGAACGCGCAATGCTTCAACGAGAGGAGATAGATGACATGGCGGAAGAGATACTGAGGGTGAGCCACCTTTCAAAGTCCTTCGGCGCAAACGAGATACTCAAGGATATAGACTTCTCCGTTGAAAAGGGGGACGTTATAAGCATCATAGGCGCGTCGGGCTCTGGCAAGTCGACGCTTCTCCGGTGCATCAACCTGCTCGAAACACCCAGCTCCGGCGAAGTGATATACCACGGCAGAAATGTTGCGGGACGCGGTGTGAACGCAGCGGAGTACCGCTCGCATGTCGGCATGGTGTTCCAGTCGTTCAACCTTTTCAACAATATGACTGTGCTTGAAAACTGCATTGTCGGTCAGGTGAAGGTGCTGAAGAAGGACAGGGAGAGCGCAAAGCAGCATGCCCTGCACTATCTTGAGCGCGTTGGCATGACGCAGTATATAAATGCCAGACCGCGTCAGATATCCGGCGGACAAAAGCAGCGCGTCGCTATTGCGCGCGCAATGGCGATGGACCCCGAGGTGCTGCTGTTCGACGAACCTACATCTGCGCTCGACCCCGAAATGGTAGGCGAGGTGCTGAGTGTTATGAAGAGCCTTGCAGACTACGGCATGACCATGCTGGTCGTGACTCATGAGATGGCGTTTGCGCGCGACGTCAGCACGAGAGTTGTATATATGAACTCAGGTGTTATCTGCGAGCAGGGCACTCCGGAGGCCGTGTTCGGAGCTCCGCAGCGGCAGGAGACGAGGGAGTTCCTCTCCCGCTTCAGACAGAGCTGACAGGAGCATGAATAAGCCCGGCCGCAGTCCGATTTGTCGGACTGCGGCCGGGCTTATGTTTTCCGCGCCGTTATGCGTTTTCGACAATGATCTGGCAGGGAAGCATCGCGGCAAGCGCATTTCTGTGGCTCTCGGGAGTAACGCCGGCGCAGCAGGCGGCGTCGACCTTTATAGGGACCTCCGGGAGAAACGCCTTGATAAGCATTGCGTTTGAGATCACGCATATATCGGTGCAGAGCCCGACGAGCGTGATGCTGCCGATCGGCTCCCGGCTGTTGGACGAGGCCAGCATTTCGCCGAGAACATGGCTGCCGAAGGTCGGCTTGTCTATGGGCGTCTCGGTGCAGTAGGGCGCGAGCTCCGCGCATATTTCCCATCCCTCGCTGCCCTTGATGCAGTGGGGAACGGGCAGCATCCTGCCCTCCTGAGTGCTCATGTAATTTTCAAAGTGGGTGTCGCGCGTAAAGATCACGCGGCCGTTGAAGCTCCTGATCTTTTCTGCGACCCTGGGGACGATGGCCTGCGCCTCGGCTGTACCGAGAGCGCCGGATATAAAATCGTTCTGCATGTCGACTACTATAAGTATATCCTGCATTTTATGTTCCTCCTTCTGTTTTCGGAAAAATACCGCATACCGCGGTGTTCTCAGCTGCAAATTTTGTGCGGCGGTCAAAAAAGATAACAGCATTAAAAGCGGAAAGTGTCAGCTTCGGCTTCAGCTCCGGCTGAGATTTGCCAGACAGCCTATGATGTCGCCGTTTATTTTCCCGGTAAGCGCATGGGTGTAGTTGCAGATGAAGGTGCCGGAGATGAGTATCATCATTGCCTCGGCCTCGCGCGCGCCGATCTCCGGGCCGTATATCTTCACAAGGCACTGCTCCATTATCGTGCGCCATTCGAGAAACTCCTCCTGCACGAGCCTGCCTATTTCAGGATCATACTGCGCGAGAACGTAGGTCTGTGTGGTGGCGTTGGGGCGTATCTCGCCCTCTTTGCCGCCGGCCACGTATTCCATGAACGCATTCATGTACGCAAGATTGCTCTCATAGTCAGCGCGCGGGTGCTCACTGAACCATGCTACGCATTTCTCCGTCATAAAATCCTTCGTATATCTGACGTAGCTTACCAACAGCTCCTGCTTGCTTTTGAAGTAATAGAGAAGCTTCGCATGCGACATTCCGGCCTCAGCCGCTATATCGCGCAGAGGTATCTGGTTGAAGGGCTTGTTCTCAATGCAGCGCTGGAGGGCTTTCAGTATCTGCATCCGAACCTCGTCGTGGTCAACTATTGCGGGCATCTGCGCCTCCCTCACTCATCGGGCGTAAGCTCCCGGAGCTTGCTGTTGAGCTTCTTATATATCCTTTCGACAAACCACGGCTCAGATGAGGCTTTGAGCGCTTCATCCAGCGTGAACCAGCGCACGCCGCTGTTTTCGCCCTCGCAGATATGCAAAGTGTCGTGCTCGTCAGCCTCTATGAGGTAGGTCACGTTAAGATGAAGGTGGCTCGGCACGTATTCTCCGCGCTTTTCGTGGCCGTCCACAGTCAGCGATTCGAGCGAAAAGATATCTTCGGAAACCGGGCGCAAATGTTCCACGCCGGTCTCCTCGCGCACCTCGCGCAGGGCAACGGAGAGAAGATCCTCATTCCCGTCGGCATGACCGCCGGCCCATGACCACGAGTCATATATGTTGTGGTAAACCATAAGGACCTTCGTCCGCTCCGGGTTCACGACCCAGGCCGAGGCGGTCATGTGCGCGGTGAGATTGCTGCGGTAGAAGGCGTCCGGGTTGCGCGCAAGAAAGTCAAGTATAAGCTTCCGGTCAAGACGCTCCTGCTCACAGCAGGGGCGGTAATATTTTATATCCTCTCTTATCATTCCGCCACCGCATACATGTCGCGCCGCAGATGCAGGAATGTCGGCAGACGGCGCCGTACTTCCTCCACGCGGTCGAGATCAATGTCACAGTAAAGGATCTGCTCTTTCTCATCGCATTCGGCAATGACATTGCCGAATGGGTCGGCAACGGCGGAATGTCCCCAGCATTCATAACTGAAGTTCTCGCAGCGCGCTGCGGAGGCGCCGACAAAAAACAGCTCGTTGTCCACCGCGCGCGAGCGTATGGTCATCTCCCAGTGGCTGCCGGTAGCCTTGCTGAACTGAGCGGGAAGGAAAATGACCTGCGCGCCGCGCACAGCCATTGCGCGGATAAGCTCCGGGAAACGCACGTCAAAGCAGACGGCCACGCCCATCCTGCCGTATTTCGTGTCGAACACGGTTATCTGGTCGCCGGGGGTAAACGTCGCCGACTCGCTGAAGCGCATGCCGGGAATATCGACGTCAAAAAGATGCGCCTTTCTGTGGCGGGCTATCTCCGTGCCGTTTTCGTCATAGACAAAGCAGGTGTTGTATATCCTGTCGCCCTCGGTCTCGGGGATAGAGCCGCCGACGAGTATGATCCCGTTGTCCTTTGCCCATGAGGACATTGCCCTGACGGTCTTTTCATGTCCCATGGCGGCATAGGTGTGGAAATATTTCTTTGAATACGGGCAGTTGAACATCTCGGGCAGGGCGACGATCTGTGCGCCGTTATGCGCGGCCTCATGCACCATGCGCCCGGTTTTTTCAAGCGTTGCGTCCTGGTCAAGCTCGGTCAGAACCTGACAGACTGCGATTTTAAGCTCATTCATAGTAGATCAAGATACCTTTCTATATCGAATTCCGCTGTTTTTTCATCTTTTCTGAGGTAGAGCGGATGATGCGGATGACCCTTTGCAGAGCATTTGCCGGCGCACAGCCAGTGCGCGCTGTATTTTTTGCCCAGAGCTACCATGTCCCGCACGCAGCCGGGAAGATAGCTGCGCTTTTCTATTATCGTGCCCCAGGCGGCCCAGACGGCGGGGGAGTATCCCGCGCCGGCAGTGTTTTTGAGTATGTATTCAAAAGCGCGCATATTTTCCGCATGGAGCCGCTCGTTTTTCACGGTGTCCATATCGTCGGGGCGGGTGGCCCGCTGGGCATAGACGTTGAACATTATCCAACTGTCGTAGCCGTTCCCGGCCGCAATGCGGGAGACTGACTTGAGCGTGTTGTCAAGATCGTCCGGCGCGGCGGTCGAAGGGTTTATGCCGATGCAGATAAGCGGATTTGCCCCGCGCGTGCCGAGAATATATCGGTATTCGGTGTAAAAATCGGGAACGTACAGCCATTTCTGCGCGTCGTAGCCTCCGCTTTGCCCGGAGAGAGCGAGCGCTTCGTCAAAGCTCAGAAGCTCGACAGTCTGGCTGGCGCCTTTTGGAACATGCAAGACGGTACCCCCTTACATCAGAAAATAAGCAAATACGGGAAGCGTGATCATGCTCAGCACAACTGTGGCAAGCACGCCCTTGGAAGAATAGGCCGCGTCGTAGTCGTATTGCAGGGCGAGCACAGTCACGACGATGCCGGTGGGACAGGCGGCGACTATCACGCCTGTCGCAAGCAGCACCGGATCGGCCGTGAGGAAGTGAAGGAGCAGCCAGACCGCAAGCGGGCAGACTATGAGCTTTATGAAGCACAGCAGGTAGATGCGTTTTTCCCTGAAAGCGTCCGACAGCTTTACGGAGCCGAGCGTTGCGCCGATGACTATCATAGACGTGGGAACCGTGGCAGGCGCGGTCAGACTGATGAACTCCCGCACGAGGCGCGGCATCGGTATGCCGAATATAAATATCACGAGGGCTGCAACCGTTGCGAGGAGGGGAACAGTGACAATGTCCCTGAACTGCACGGCAGACCCGCCGCCGATATTCTTGCCCTTTTTCATCCGCCATATGCCGTATGTGTACAAAATGACGTTGAACGGGATGCAGCTCAGCGCGCAGTACAGCACTGCGGTCGAGCCGAACATCTCCTGCACGACAGGCAGCCCGACGAACATACTGTTCACAACGCACATTGAAAGCTCGGTCACGGGGCCGTTTTCATCGTTCAGATGCATTAGCCGGACGGACGCAATGGCGATAACGTACATGAGGATCATTACGAGAGAGAGCACGAGCATCACATGCCCGAGTCCCGCGCCCGAGATGTCCTGCGGCCCGGAAATAACGGAGTCGAGGATGGAGCAGGTGAGAAACAGATTCATCACCAGCGAGCTCAGCCCCTTGGCAAATGCGCCGCCGAATACGCCCCGGCGCGCGCCGACGTAGCCTATGAGCATCAGCACGATAAGCATCGTCATTTTTATGATAAGCTCTGAAAAATCCATTGGAAGTTCCTTAGTAAATGAGATTTTTTATATGTGAAGTATCAGTTTTGCAACATAGATATAGATAAGCAGGGACACGGCGTCCGTCACGGTGGAGATGAGCGGGTTTGCCATGACAGCCGGGTCGACGCCGATCTTTTCGGCGAGTATGGGCAGCATGCTGCCGACTACCTTGGCGAACATTACGATGAACAGCACGGAGACGCTGACTGTGGCGGCAACGGCGACGGTCACATTGTCGTTTGCAAGCAGCATCCCGTCCACCAGCAGCATCTTCACAAAGTTCACGGCGGCAAGCGTCAGCCCGCAGAAGAACGCCACGCGCCACTCCTTCCACATGACGCGCAGCGCGTCGCGCGGCTCGGTGTCGCCGAGGGAGAGGCTTCGTATTACGGCGGTGGAGGCCTGTGCGCCTGAGTTGCCGCCGGTACCCATCAGCATGGGAATGAACGCCACAAGACCCGCCTGCACGGAAAGCGTGTTTTCAAAGTCCGTGAGTATCATGCTGGTGAAGGTCGCGGAGAGCATCAGGAACATCAGCCATGGGATGCGGTTTTTCCACATCTCAAAGATACCGGTGCGGGAGTACGGCTTGTCGGACGGCGTCATACCGGCCATAATCTCGAAGTCCTCCGTGGTCTCCTGCTCCATAACGTCTATAATATCGTCGACCGTGACGATGCCGACGAGGCGACCCTCCTTATCGACGACGGGCAGAGCCATAAGGTCGTAGTCCGAGAACTTTTCGGATACGCTCTCCTGGTCTTCCGTTGTCGAGGCGAAGATCACGTTGCGGTCCATCAGATCTTCTATGATCGTGTCGTCGTCGGCCAGCAGAAGGTCCTTGACCGTGACGATGCCCTCAAGCTTGCGGTCGGCGGAGATGACGAAGCAGACGTAGATCGTCTCCTTGTCCTCGCCGATGCGCCGTATGCGCGCGAGGGATTCCTTCACGCTCATATATTTTTTGAGATCGATGAACTCCGCGGTCATTATACTGCCGGCGGAGTTCTCCGGGTAACGGAGATACTGGTTTATGAGGTTCCGCGTCGCGGGCGTCGCAGTGCGCATCGCGCGCTTGACGACGTTCGCGGGCAGCTCCTCCATCATGTCGACAGCGTCGTCGACATACATCTCTTCCATGATCCCGGCAAGCTCGGAGTCGGTGATGGAGTTTATGATCTTTTCCTGCTCTGGGGCGTCAAAATTGGCAAAAACCTCTGCGGCGGTCTCTTTGGTAAGCAATCGGAAAACCATGGGCATGCGGTTGTCGTCCAGCTCTGAAAGAAATTCTGCGACGTCGAATTCGTTCATTTCCTCCATACGCCGCTGAAGCTGCTTCATTTCCCTGTTGTCCAGCAGCTCCATAAGCTCGTCGGAACGCTTTTCCTGCATGGTGTCGAAGTCCATGATCTCGTTTTTTTCCATGTCTGCCAATTCAACTCACCTCTGATGCAGATTTACCCGCCGCACGCGGGGAGAACTTATATGCCGAGATATTCGGCCTGAGCGGCGCTGAGAGTGTCGATCTCCACTCCCATCGCGGCAAGCTTGCGCCGTGCCACGGCCTCGTCCAGCTCGCGCGGAACGGGGATGACGCCCGGCTTGAGCTCCGCCCTGCGGCGGACAAGATATTCCGCGCTGAGCGCCTGAATGGCGAAGCTCATGTCCATGATCTCGGCAGGATGGCCGTCGGCCGCCGCAAGGTTCACGAGCCGCCCCTCGGCGATCGTGAAAAGGGTTTTCCCGTTGGGCAGCACATAGGCCTGAATGTTGTGCCGCGCCTCATACTTTTCAACGGCAAGCGCTTCAAGCCCGGCCATGTCTACCTCAACGTCAAAGTGCCCGGCGTTTGAAAGTATCGCGCCGTCCTTCATGGTTTCAAAGTGTTCTTTTGTTATAACGTGGCTGCATCCGGTCACGGTCACGAATATGTCGCCGATCTTCGCGGCGTCGCGCATCGGCATGACCTCGTAGCCGTCCATCACGGCCTCCAGCGCGCGGACAGGATCGGTTTCGGTCACGATAACCTTTGCGCCCATGCCCTTTGCCCGCAGGCTCACGCCCTTGCCGCACCAGCCGTAGCCGGACACGACTACGCGCTTGCCAGCGACGATCAGATTCGTCGTGCGCATGATGCCGTCCCAGACGCTTTGACCGGTGCCGTACCGGTTGTCGAACATATGCTTGCAGTCGGCATCGTTGACCATGACCATCGGGAAGCGGAGCTCGCCCGCTTTGTCCATTGCGCGCAGGCGGTGTATGCCGGTAGTGGTCTCCTCGCAGCCGCCGATGACCTGGGGAATGAGGCTGGTGTATTTGGTGTGCATGAGATGCACAAGGTCGCCGCCGTCGTCAATTATGATGTTCGGCGCGGCTTCGAGCACGCGGCAGAGATTCTCATTATACTGCTCCATCGTGCAGCCGTACTCGGCAAATACCTGCATGCCGCCGGCGGCGAGCGCCGCGGCGACGTCGTCCTGTGTAGACAGCGGGTTTGAGCCTGTCACGTACATCTCCGCACCGCCCATCTCGAGCACGCGGCAAAGGTACGCGGTCTTGGCCTCAAGATGCACGGACAGCGCGATCTTCATACCCGCGAACGGGCGCGTCCGGGTAAATTCTTCGCCGATGCCGCGCAGTACCGGCATGTTGCGCTCTACCCATTTTATTTTCATCTCACCGGAGGGTGCCATGGCAATATCTCTGATGCAGCTCATATGTCTATATCCTCTCATATCTTATCTACTTATTTAAAATCTATATTCAGACAAAATATTCTAACACAGAACGGGAACGATGGCAAGGCAAATAAGTTCTCCCGGCGGAAAGAAAAGATTTATGGTATAATAATACAGATACAAACAAAAAAATCCGGCGGTCATGTAAGATATTTACCCGGAAATTCGTCTTGATATTTGAGAGCGCTCTTGCTTAAAAAGGAGATGATAAGATGGAGGATACAAAGATAATCGAACTGTACTGGAGACGTGATGAGTCCGCTATAGATGAGACCGACCGGAAATACGGCAGAAGCTGCCGCAGCATAGCCTATGATATTCTCTCAAGCCGTGAGGCCTTAGTGCGGCAGGACAGCATAGGCAGCATACCGGATTTCAAAGTCACGAATGCCGACGGCACCCAAAATATAAAAGACATGTCCCAAGGCGCAAGGGTCAGTATGACAAAGCCGGAGGCCGCGTCCGATAAACTCAGACCGTGGGTGGAAAATCTGAACGCCGCTGTTGAGGAGTGGAACGAGTATAAAAATGCGGCCAGACAGAGCTTTATAAATGAAAAGCTGCCGCATCTGGGAAAGTACACGGAGCCGGATGTACGCATGCCGGAGTTTACCGGCAACGGCGACGGCACATATACGGTAAAGCCGATAGAGGACAAGCTCTGGTCTCCGGGCAAAGATGTTGAGATCGTGTATGCAGACGAATCAGAGTTTTTTACCGTCAGTGAGGAGGAGTATAACGATTTTCGCCTGTTTAACCGGACATTCTTCGGCACGGACTATGAGAGCGCATATGACGGGTACGGCGTATGGAGCCGAGGGAGTGAAGCGCAGCTTGAAAAGATTGCCGGAAAGTACGGCTTGAAGCTAATAAAAACTGATCCGGAGATATATTGGGATGAGCGGGCCGCGGCACAGGGCGCGGATAAGGAGCGATGCTTCAGTCCGGCCGGGCTCGTTTCAATGCTTACGGAGCGCTGCTGCAAAGGCAAATTTTTCGCGGTCACGCCAACAGCCTTTGATAAGCTCTATTTTATAAATACAGGATCATTCGGACTGAGCTGTGAGCTGCCGGCACCCGGCGGCGCAGAGCTGAGCGTGTATATCCGCAATACGGTCAGCGATGAATTTGCGACCGGCAGTGAGATAGAGAGCATTATAGATGACTACACCGAGTATGTCACGCGCATGCGCACTGTCCCCGACGGGACGGAGGTCTATATCGCTCAGGGCGAAAACGACGCCTATATATATGTCTATCTCGACCGATCATTTCTTGTCATGCATGTCAGCGTCAATCCCTACGGCGCAAATCCCGGGCTTCAGCTTACGGAAGAGCTTACAGACTATATCGCGGACAGCTTCAATTATGAGGAGCTCGGCAAGTAGCGCCGTATCATGCGGGGGAACATAAAAATCTCCCATGCTGCGCTTGGCAGCGCAACATGGGAGAGATAAGATAATTACCACTTGACCGTTATCCCGCAATAATCATCTCCTGTGTAACAATATGCCGAAAAACCTCTTTTTCTCAGCTCTCTGACGGCGCCATTCAGAACGCGACTCTCAAGTCTGCGATCGAAAAGATAATCGTATTTGCGTCTCCCGTCTTTGGCTGCCTGACCTGCGCCAGAAAGGACTTTCTGAACAGCTCCACCAATTTCAGCGTCTAAAGAAGCTTTTTCACGCGCTTTTGCGGCCTCTTTTGCGCCCGGAGTATCTGCTATTTCGCGTAATGCTGCGGCATCCGAGCCCTCCGGCGGTTTTTTATTTCTGTGTTTTATCAGGTAATACACCCCGTATATCAATGCCGGTCCACCCAGGCATCCCGCTATGCTTTGATTGCTTATAATCCCGGCAATAAACGCATATATCATCAGGGCGTATACTAAAAATTTCCAAAATTTCATATTATCTTACCTGCTATGGTGCTTAATACCGGAACAGAACGTCAATGTATTCCCTCGTTCGGGAATCACAAATGATTCGGGTATGTACTCCGCACCGCGCATGAAGCTTTGGACGCAATGAGTTGACAACACGCAGAGCAACGTTTTGTTCTTCGGGGGTTGTCAATTCATACCGATAGTAGTCGTACCCGGCCTGCTTTGCCTGCTCTGCGTCGGACAGAATCCTGTTGGAAAGAGAATATACTAGCGCCCGCGCCTCATCCAATTCCGAATTGTCGCTCTGGGGCGGAGCGTAAGTGGTTGTACTTGCTTTCTTTTCCCTGCTTTTTTCCAGAGCTTTGCTGCCCAGCCAGTATAGGCCATAGACCAAAGCTGCTCCTAACAGGCTGGTAAATAAGCTTTCTCCGCTTGCAATACCACTAATGACTGTACAGAACATCAGAAAGTATATAACGAATTTCATGCCATTCTCCTCTCTATTTTCTCTCGTTATTTTGCATGGTTATTTACATGATATATGTATATACATATGTTGTCAATGATTTTTGTATATTTTTACATGTTATTTTTGGCAAAGTTACCATCAGATGACAAGAGCACACACGCCCAACAACGTAAGAAGAAGCTTGCACCGGACTGCACTTCTCGCCGGGCGGCGTGGATGATGCGGGAAAGATATTCCGCAGATGCGTTTATTTTTGTGGCGCTTTTTGAAATAGTATGCTACAATAGCACCCGGAAAATTTGAAATGACCCGAGGAGATACCGGAATGAACGATATTATACTACTCAAGCTCGGCGAGATAATACTCAAAGGGCTCAACCGCAGATATTTTGAAAACAAGCTCATGGCGAATGTCCGCCGCAGGCTTTCGCATATAGGCAAATTCAGGGTCTACTGCATTCAGTCTACGGTCTATGTCGAGGCGCAGGAGGAAAACGCGGATATTGACGCGGCGTATGAGGCGCTGCAGAAGGTGTTCGGCGTCGTCGCGGTCGTGCGTGCTGCCGCCTGCGAGAAAGACAAGGATGTTATCGCAAAGCTCGCGATCGAGTACCTGCGGGAGGATATGGAGAACGCGAAGAGCTTCAAGGTCGAATCCAAGCGCAGCGACAAGAGCTTTCCTCTCACGAGCATAGAGCTGAGCCAGTATGTCGGCGGAGAACTGAGCGAGGCTTATCCGGACGTCGCGGTCGACGTGCATGAGCCTGAATTCATCGTGCATATCGAGGTGCGTGATCTTGCGGCATATGTGCACGGCGCGCCGGCTCCCGGCGCGGGCGGCATGCCTGTCGGCTGCAACGGCAGCGCAGTCACGCTGCTCTCCGGCGGCATCGACAGCCCCGTGTCCTCATATATGATCTGCCGCCGCGGCATACACCTCATTCCGGTGCATTTCTTCTCGTTCCCCTATACGTCACAGCAGGCAAAGGAGAAGGTCATAGAGCTTGCGCAGCTTCTGACGGTATATTGCGGCAGGATGACGATGGAGATCGTGCCGTTCACGCACATTCAGGAGGAGATACGGGACAAGTGCCCCGAAGAGTATTTCACGCTCATCATGCGCCGCTTTATGATGCGCATAGCAGAGCGTATTGCGAAAGATAATAACGCAAAGGCCATTGTAACAGGTGAAAATCTCGGTCAGGTCGCAAGCCAGACTATGGAGGCCATGGCCTCCACGCAGGCGGTCATTGATCTGCCTGTGCTCCAGCCGCTGATCGGCATGGACAAGGAAGAGATCGTGCGCATGGCGAGAAAGATCGGCACGTTTGAGACCTCGATACTGCCGTATGAGGACTGCTGCACGGTGTTCACACCGAAGCACCCGCGCACCCGTCCCAAGCTCAAGGATGTGGAGAACGCGGAGAGCGCGCTGGATGTGGACGCGCTGGTCGAAGAGGCCGTAAACGGCATAGAAAGGGTGAGCGTAGGATGAGCAGAACTTATGATACGGAGATAATCTCCGTAGGCACCGAGCTGCTGCTGGGGCATGTGACGAATACCGACGCGCGGGATATATCCGAGCTTCTCTCAAAAATCGGCATAAACGTAAAGTATCATACGGTCGTGGGAGATAATCCCGAGCGGCTGGAGCGCTGCGTCGAGATCGCAAAGGGCCGCGCAGATATTATCATCACGACCGGCGGCCTTGGCCCGACCTGCGACGACCTCACAAAGCAGATCACTGCAAAGGCCTTCGGATTGAAGCTCGTTGAGAACAAAAAAGAAGTAGACGGCCTGTATGAGTATATCACACACAGCCGCCACTTCACGGCCAACAATTTCGTGCAGGCAATGCTGCCGGAGGGCTGCACGGTTTTTCACAACAACTGCGGCACAGCTCCGGGCTGCGCCTTTGAAAAGGACGGGAAGATCGTGCTCATGCTGCCGGGGCCGCCCAAGGAGTGCTACGCCATGTTCGTTGAGAGCGCGCTGCCGTATCTGAAGCGCCTCTCAGATGAGCAGATCGTATCCCACTCCGTGCGCATTTTCGGCATCGGGGAGAGCGCGGTAGACAGTATATTCGCCGATGAAATGAACGCCATGACGAATCCGACCATGGCCCCCTACGCCAAGGAGTGCGACTGCCTCGTGCAGGTCACGGCTAAGGCGAAGAGCGAGGAGGAGGCTGAGGCGATGCTCCAGCCGATCATGCGCCATGTGGAAGAACGTATGGGCGAGTACGTTTACGGCGTGGACGTTGAGTGCATCGAGGAGAGCGTGATGCAGATGCTCCGCAAAAAGCCTGTGACTTTCGCAGCGGCGGAGAGCTGCACCGGCGGCGAGATCGCCAAGCGCTTTACCGATCTGCCGGGCGCGAGCGAGTTCTTCCTCGGCGGTATGGTAACATATACGAACGGCGCAAAGGCGAAGCTGCTAGGTATTGATCCGGCGCTCATCGAAGAAAAGGGCGCTGTGAGCTATGAGGTCGCAAAGGAGATGGCGGAGCGCGCCAGAGAGATCCTCGGCGCGGACATCGGCCTTGGAGTGACGGGCCTTGCCGGACCGGACGGGGACGGCGTGCACGAGGTCGGCACCGTGTTCGTCTCAATGGCGGCAGCGGAAAACACCTGGGTGCGCGAACTGCATCTCGGCGAGCACCGCACACGCAGCTTTATCCGCCGCATGGCTGGAAACCACGCGTATGATATGATGCGCCGCTATCTCAGCGGACTTGATGTGATGATGAAATAAGCATTGTGAAAAATAAAAATGAATACGCCGGGGCAGAATAAGCATCCTGCCCCGGCGTACCTGCATTATCCGGCGCTGCTGCCGGAGTAAAGCTCCAGATTTTCACTTTTATAGAAATATGTGTTGCCGAGAATCCGGTCACAGAACATGGCGTAGACATCCTTTGCCGGATAGTCGGTCTGCAATACGACAGAGGGCTCAAGCATGCGCTCGCCCATGAGGAGCCGCAGAGCTACGCTGACGCAGGCTCTTGACGGAACCAGACATTTGTCGAAGGCGGCGCGGTCGACCGGATCGGTCTGCCCGGCCTGAAAGATGACGCCCTCCAGCGTGTCGGGATATTCCGGCGAGGCGACACGGTTGAGAATTACCTCGCCGGAGCACAGCCGCAGCTCGTCGGAACAGCGATAGCTTCCGTACCGAAAATATAGGAACCGCGAGAGCAGGTAGAGATCGTCAAAGGACACATGTACGTAGCCGTCAAGCGTGCTCTCAGTGCTCATATCGCGCAGCTGCTCAGCCTCCCGGCCGCGGCTTATATCGCCGGCAGCGGCCGAGCAGACCATTATGTAGAGATAATCGGGCTCAGGCTCGGGTATGGATTCGGCGCAGGTGGTCAGACACAGCGCGGCGAATATCACCAGTATCAAAGAAATGAGCCGTTTCACAGTTTCCACCTCCTTTGGCACAAGTATAGCCTCAGTGGAGCGAGAAAATTGTCAAACCGGGGGGGGGAAATGGCCCGAAATTAAGAAGCTGATCCCGAGAAGTATTGACAAAGAGCAAAAGGAAATTTATAGTTTGTAGGAACGGCGGCAGCATCATCGGTGATGTTTGCGCGTACAATGCGGGAAGCGTGGATTCAAGAGAAAAAATATGCGGCAGGTTATATAATATTTGGTCTTGTGAATGGCGTAAAAAGATGTATAATATAAATCTCTCCACTTTCATGCGGAATTGCGTGAGTAGGGAGATCTGCGCATATAATTACCCGTGCTGGATCGAATAGAATGAAAAAAATATAATAAGTGTAAGTGGCGGCAAAGGAGAATTACAATGAATATTCACGAAGAGCTTGAGCTGCAGGCCTGCCCGTACTGCGGCGGGGCCGGATTGCTCGAAGAGGAAAACGACTGGTGCTGGTACGTCATGTGCATGGACTGCGGAGCACAGACGGCGGCATTTGAATTCAAAACGCCCGAAGAACGGTTTGACGCCGCCAGCAAGGCGGCTCACCTGTGGAACATTGGCAAAGTCGTGCGCAGCGACATAGGTGAATGACCCTGACAGGCGCATAAAAAAGTCAGAGAGTCCGGATAATGGACTCTCTGACTTTTTGGTTATTCTGACCGGCGGCCGGCGTATCCGGCCTTCTCTGACCGCGTACAGCTTCGCCGCACGCGGCAGACTGTACAACTGCCGCAGCATCCACCGCTTGCGCAGGAGCAGCTGCCGCGCCGGCGCCATGACCGCCATGCAAGTACAATGCAGAGCAATATTATCGCAACGATCACAAGATCAGCAAGACCCATATGCGCTCCTTTACATCTCAATCAGGCAATAATCAGCCCGATCCTGAACACGATAAATGCTGCGGCCCAAGCTACAGCGCACTGTATGAATACAATGCCTGCCGCCTTTATGCCGGAATTGAGCTCGCGCCTGATTGCGGCGACAGCGGCAATGCACGGGGTATACAGCAGCGTAAACGTAAGAAAGCTTACTGCGGATGCAGCGTTGAACACGCCTGCAAGCGCGCTGCCGAGCTGTGCAACACTGGTATTTAGCAGCACCGCCAGCGTTGAGACAACGGCCTCTTTGGCAGTGAAGCCGGATATAAGCGCCGTGACCATGCGCCAGTCTCCAAAGCCGACGGGCTTGAACACGGGCTCGATAAAGCGTCCAATAAGCGCAAGCAGGCTGTCTGCGCTGTCGGTGACAACATTGAGGCGTGTGTCAAAGGTCTGCAAAAACCATATGAGTATGGCCGCCATGAATATTATAGTAAATGCGCGCTGGAGAAAATCCCGCGCTTTCTCCCACAGCAGCAGACCAACGCTTTTTGCAGACGGCATGCGGTAATTTGGCAGCTCCATGACAAAGGGGACGGGGTTGCCGCGGAAGGCCGTGTTTTTCAGTATGAGCGCCACTATTATTCCAACCGCCATGCCCATTATGTAGAGGCATACCATTGCCGTGCCGCTGTGACGAGGGAAAAAAGCCGCAGCAAACACGGCATATATCGGGATCTTAGCCGAACAGCTCATGTACGGCGTCAGCATTATGGTCATTTTCCTGTCACGGTCAGAGGAGACGGTGCGCGTGGCCATGATTGCCGGAACAGAGCAGCCGAATCCTATCAGCATTGGCACAAAGCTGCGGCCGGAGAGTCCCAGCTTTCTGAGCGGCTTATCCATGACAAACGCAACGCGCGCCATATAACCGGTATCCTCAAGAATGGAGAGGAAGAAGAACAGTACCACGATTACCGGCAGGAAGCTCAGCACACTGCCGACTCCGGCAAATATGCCGTCGATAACGAGACTGTGCACAACAGGATTTATGCCGTATACGGTCAGCCCATGGTCAACAACACCGGTCAGCCAGTCGATGCCTGTGCCGAGAATATCCGAGAGCCACGAGCCTATGACGTTGAAGGTCAGAAAGAACACGAGAGACATCACTGCCAGAAAAACCGGGATCGCGGTATATCTGCCGGTGAGTATGCGGTCTATTTTTATTGAACGCAGATGCTCTCTGCTCTCATGGCACTTGACTACCGACGCCGAAACCAGTTTTTCTATGAAGCTGTAGCGCATATCCGCGAGCGCGGCATTTCTGTCAAGGCCGGATTCCGCCTCCATCTGCAAGATGCAGTGCTCCAGCAGCTCTCTCTCGTTCTGATCGAGCGCCAGCGCATCCTCAAGCTCATCGTCGCCCTCTATGAGCTTGGCCGTACAGAAGCGCGCGGGTACGCCGAGCTTGTCGGCATGGTCCTGTATGAGATGGACGACCGCGTGTATGCAGCGGTGCACTGCCGAGCTGCTGCCGCAGAAATCGTACACCTTCGGAACGTTTTTGCTGCGCGCTGTATGTACAGCCTGATCCACCAGCTCCGAAATACCCTCGCCTTTGGACGCGGATATGGGCACCACCGGTATGCCGAGGAGTTTGCTCATCATCACGACGTCTATCGAGCCGCCGTTTACCGTGACCTCATCCATCATGTTAAGCGCAAGCACCGTCGGTACGCGCAGCTCCAGCAGCTGGAGCGTGAGATAGAGGTTGCGCTCGATATTCGTCGCGTCCACTATGTTGATTATGCCGTCCGGCTTCTGATTTATTATAAAGTCCCGTGTGACGATCTCCTCCTGCGTATACGGCCGCAGCGAGTATATGCCGGGCAGGTCGACCACGGAGCAGTTCTTCTGCCCCCTTATTTCGCCAATTTTCTGATCTACTGTCACACCTGGAAAATTGCCGACGTGCTGGTTCGAGCCTGTCAGCGCGTTAAACAGCGTGGTCTTGCCGCAATTCTGGTTCCCGGCAAGTGCAAATATCATCAGCACTCGCCCCCTTCAACCTGTATCTTCCGAGCGTCCTCTATACGCAGCGTCAGCTCATAGCCGCGCACTCGTATCTCTATCGGGTCGCCCAGCGGCGCGATCTTCTGGAGCGTCACCCTTGTTCCGGGCGTCAGCCCCATATCCAGCAGGCGACAGCGCAGAGCGCCCTCCCCGCCTACTGTGCTTATGACTGCGGTACTGCCCGTTTTCAGTTTATCCAGCGTCATCCTGTTCTCTCCCACTCTTTACTCTGGTTAGTATAGGCTAACTAAAATCATGCTAGCATACCGGCATCATTTTGTCAACACAGTTCGACACATAATAACGCGCGCAGCCTGCCGGAAAAGTCCAAAATGGCTTTTGTGACAGGCTGCCGCTTTATATCTGTATTCTGTTCATGCCGCGGTTATGATTGGGCGCTGTTTTTCACATACTGCACTACATAATCGGCAAAGCGCCGTGTGGCGGGACCGGCGCGGTCTCCCGCTGCGATCGCAAGGCCGATGGTACGCTTGGCCTCCGGGATCAGCGGAAGCACGCGGAGATTTGCCGTCCGGCCCTGCAGCAGAAGCTCCGGCATTATGCTCATGCCGAGCCCTTTTTCCACCATTGCGATAATGGCATAGTCGTCCTTTGTATAAAAACGGATGTTCGGCTTCACTCCGGCCGCCTCCAGCACGCGCCGCGCATCCTGCGCAGAGCTCTCAAGCAGGCTTATGAACGGCTCGGTCTCGCACTCTACGACGGGGAACTTCGGGTAGTTTGCAAAACGGCTCGTGAGCGGCAGTATCGCAAGAAGCCGGTCCTCCATGAGCGGGATACATTCACAGCTGAGAGAACACGGAACATTGACAAAGCCGACGTCTATGCTTCCGTCTACCAGCCACTGCTCAACATCGTAATAGTCGCCGTTTTTGAGAATGAAATCCACATTGGGATAGTCGCGCTGGAATTCCTTCAGCACGCCGGGCAGCCAATGCACGGCGACGGATGTGAAGGTCCCTATGCGCACGGTGCCCGAATCGAGACCGCGGATTGAAGCGGCGGTCTGACTGAGCTGTTCGGCGCTGCTGAGAAGATTGCGCACGGCGGGCATGAGCCGCTCACCCTCGTTTGTAAGGCGTACTCCGGCGCGGGTACGTCTGATGATGACAAAGCCCATTTCCTGTTCAAGGCTGTCTATGCTGTGGCTGACCGCAGACTGCGTGCAGTGCAGCGCCTCTGCGGCCTTGGTGAGCCTGCCAGTCTCTACCGCGCTTGCCAGCGCCTGATATTTTGTAAGCGACATAAGTTCGGCACCTCGATTATGAATAAAACTCATATTAACATGAAATAAATTAGGGATGATTATATTATAAACAAAAAAATCGTTTTTTCAAGCCCTTTTAGCGCTCTGCGCCATTGTACAAAAAACGCGGAGCTATATAATAAACAGCGTTTTCAATAAGAAAAAAGAGAGGGTACTCACATGAGCAACACATCGACCGTATGTATATTGATATCGGTAGTCGTCTACCTGGTAGGCATGCTGATAATAGGTTTTGTCTACTCCAAAAACAGCACGTCCGAGGAATTCTATCTCGGCGGCAGAAAGCTCGGGCCGCTCGTGACCGCGATGAGCACCGAGGCATCTGATATGAGCGCATATCTGCTCATGGGTGTTCCCGGACTGGCGTTCTTCTGCGGCATTGCCGAGGCCGGCTGGACCGCTATCGGCCTTGCTGCCGGTACATATCTCAACTGGCTCATCGTCGCCAAGCGACTGCACCGCTACTCCGTGAAAATAGACGCCATCACCGTCCCTGACTTTCTTGCCCGCCGCTTCCGCGACAGGACCAAGCTCATAGAGACCGTCGGCGCGCTGACCGTCATCATCTTTTTCGTCCCCTACACCGCCTCGGGCTTTGCCGCCTGCGGCAAGCTTTTCAACAGCCTCTTCGGTTTTGATTACATGCCCGCAATGATAATATCTGCCGTCGTCATAGTTGCCTACTGCGCAACCGGCGGATTCATGGCTGCCTCCGTGACGAGCCTCATTCAGGGCTTTGTCATGACCATCGCACTTATCATAGTGCTTGTATTCGGCATCAATGTCGCCGGCGGCTGGGACACCGTGCTCGCCAATGCCAGAGCCATTCCCGGCTACCTCGATTTCTCTGCCAGCACTGACATTTTCTCCGCCGAAGCCGGCGTTTATCCCACGCTCAAGATCATCTCTACTCTCGCATGGGGTCTCGGATACTTCGGCATGCCCCACGTCCTGCTTCACTTTATGGCAGCCAAGAGTGAAGAAAAGCTCACCTTCAGCCGCCGCTTTGCCACTATCTGGGTCGTCATTTCTCTGTCCGTCGCAGTCGTGATCGGCTTTGTCGGTTATGGCATGGCCAAGGCCGGAGCGTTTGCAATGCCCGCTACTGAGGCCGAGGCTGAAAACATGATAGTAAACACCTCCGCCGTTCTCGCGCAGTTCGGCATTGTGCCCGCTCTCATCGCCGGCGTCATTATCGCAGGTATCCTTGCGGCAACGATGTCTACCGCCGATGCGCAGCTGCTCGCCGCCGCATCCGGTGTGACGCACAATATCCTCACCGACGTGCTCGGCATAAAGCTCACCGACAAGAAGACCATGACCATTGCGCGTATCACCGTCGTCGGCGTCGCCGTGCTCGGCGTCATCTTTGCCAGCAACCCCAACAGCTCGATCTTCCGTGTCGTCTCCTTTGCGTGGGCCGGTTTCGGCGCGACCTTCGGCCCTGTAATGCTCTTCTCCCTGTTCTGGAAGCGCTGCAACTATCAGGGCGCGATCGCGGGTATGCTCTCGGGCGCTGCCACGGTGTTTATCTGGAAGTACCTCATTGCTCCTCTCGGCGGCATCCTCGCAATATACGAGCTGCTTCCCGCTTTCGTCGTCTCCTGCATTTTCATAGTGGCCGTCAGCCTCTGCACTCCCGAACCTGAAAAAGAGATACAGGAAGAGTTTGAGAGCGTGAAGGCCTGAGGCAAAGCCGCGTAGTATGTCTGCTGCGCTGAACGGTCATAAAAAATATATGCTTTATCCGGCGGGCTGCGGGCCCGCCGGATTTTTGCCGTCTTTTGTGGACTTTGGGCGCATAATGTGTTATCATTTGCTTACCATCGGATGACAAGGGGACACCATATGTATCCTTGTCAATTGATGCTGCCACCGGATGGTATATGTGACGAAAGGATATTTTCGTGATGCTGAAAGACAATGATGTGTCCCAGACTGAGGGGCGCATTTCCTTATGCCGGAAAATAATATATGGGCTGCTGTTCCTCGGCTCGGCCTTTGCAGGGGCGCTGTTCTTTTCCGAGACCACATCCCCGCTTTTCTCAGACTGGGGCTATGATTCCGCAATGTTCCAGACCATCGGGAAATATTGGGCAGAGGGCTATCTGCCGTACGTGAGTCTTTTTGACCACAAGGGGCCGGTGATCTTCTTTATAAACGCCATAGGCTATGCCGTATGCGGGCGCACGGGCGTGTTCATCATTCAGGTGCTCTCCCTCGCGGTCTGCGTGTATCTGGCATACAGGCTGCTCTCGATGCGCTGCCCGCGTGCGGTATCTCTGCTTGCGGCGCTCGCCCTGCCGTTCATACTTGCCGCGAACTGGCAGGAGGGGAACACGACCGAGGAATATATTCTCCCGCTGCTCTTCGCGTCCTATATGGGGATGTTCCGCTGGTGCTGCGGCGTTGAGCGCGGCGAGTACGAGCATGTGCCGCGCTTCGCCTTCATATACGGTCTGGGCTTTGCTTTCGCTCTGCTGACCCGCGTCACGAACGCCCTCGGCATATGCCTTGGCGTCGCGTTCATCGTAGTAACGCTTATCGTCAGGGGCCGGTGGAAAAATCTCGGGCAGAATGCTCTGAGCTTTATTCTCGGCGCGGCGGTGCTTATAGTCCCGTTCTGCGTCTATTTTGCCGCGCACGGCGCGCTCTATGATATGTGGTACGGCACGCTGCTTTTCAATTTTGACTACTCGTCCAATTCCGGCACTGCCGCGCCTGACGGTATCGTCGCGCTGCTTGTGCTGCTGCGCCGCTATCTGACGGGCTGGTGCCTTATCGCGGCGTCCGCATGGGGGCTGATCACGCGCAGAAAGGGGAGGATAGTCTCCTCGTTCTGGCTGCTCATCTCCGCGGTGAACACGCTTTTTATGTACACCCTGAACGATTATGCACATTACGGCATAGTGCTGCTGCCGTTTTTCTATCTTGCAGTATGCGAGCTGCGCGCCCCGGCGCTGCGTGAAAAAAGACGGAAGCTCTCCGCCGTGCTCGCTGTGTGCATGGGCGCAGCCGTGCTTGCCAGCTCCGCACTGAAGGTATACAAAGCGCACACGGAGATACTGCCGATGCAGGCATATGAGATATACGGCGACGACTATCATGCGCTGACCGATATGATACCGGAGGACGGACGCGAGAGCTTCGTCGCATTCGACTGCCCGCGGCGGCTGTATCTGGACACCGGGCTGCGGCCGGCTTTCAGATTCTTCACGCTGCAGCAGTGGATGAGCGTCAACAGCCCCGCCTTTGCGGAGACCATACACCGCGAGTTTGACGAGAGCGGCGTGGAATGGGTGCTCACGTTCAATCTGTACTCCGTGCCGCTCGTGACGACCGATATAATAGAGGCGAAATACGTCTGTGTTGCGCAGTCGGAAAACGGCATTTACAGGCTGTATCATCTTGCTGCTCTTGAACCGGAGCCGGCTCCTGAGGCTGAGGCTGCGGCCGTTCCGGCCCAACCGCTCATCTCGCTCAACGGCGGCAGCGAGCTGGACTGGCCCTGCGGCATACCGTTCACGGAGCCGGGCTGCTGTGCGTCCGGCAGCGGCGGTGAGGACATAAGCGGTCTTGTAGAATCCGAGGGCGGCGTGAGGTGCTGGTGTCCCGGCGATTATGAGCTGAGCTACACGGTCGAGGATGGAGCGGGACTGACAGCACAGTGTACGCGCACGGTCCGCGTTGTTCCGGTCGAACTGCCTGAGACCGTGCAGGAGGATAAGGTAATATACCTGACCTTTGACGACGGCCCCTGCGAATATACGCGCGGCCTGCTTGATGTGCTGGAGAGATACGGCGCAAAGGCGACATTCTTTGTCATTGCGAAAAACAACGCCTATATGGACGTTCTGCCGGAGATACTCGCCGAAGGCCACAGCATCGGCATCCACGCATACGACCACAATTACGGCATGCTCTACTCTGCGCCGGAGGCCTATATCGAGGATCTTGTGAAAGCGCGCATAGCGGTGTATGACGAGACCGGATATTATGCGGAGATATGCCGTTTTCCGGGCGGCAGCACGACAGCTGCAAATATGCTCGGCAGCAGAGATCCGGACGCGTGGAATACCGTGACCTCGAGCATACGCAGCATGGGCATGCGTTATTATGACTGGAACGTAAAGCCTGAGAACTCAGCATGCGATGTGAACAGTTTTTTCCTGCTCTTCACCGAACAGGTCCGGAAAGCGGCGGTCCCTATTTCCCTACAGCACGACACGCGCTATTACAGCGTCATGGCTGTGGAACGCCTGCTGCAGTGGGGAACCGAAAACGGGTACAGCTTCAAAGGCCTCGATACCACGGTACCTGAGTGTCATGACTATTGAATAATAAAAGCTGCGGCGCTGGCCGCAGCTTTTATTATCTTATACTTATATAAACCTGTCAGGCTTCCTCTACAAGATCCTCGCCGATCTTGTAGACATCACCGGCGCCGACCGTGAGTATTATATCGCCCGGCTCGGCAAGAGCACGCAGATCCGTCTCCAGCGCTTCAAAGCTGGGATAGAACGACGCTCCCTCCACCTTATCTGCCAGCGCCGAGGAAGAGATGCCTATCGTGTTCTGCTCGCGCGCGGCATATATCTCTGCCAGCAGCAGAACGTCCGGACGCCTCAGCTGTGTGACGAAATCGTCAAAAAGTGCGGCAGTGCGCGAATAGGTGTGCGGCTGGAAAACAAGGATGGTGCGCTTGTAGTTGAGCTGCTCCACCGCGTCCAGCAGCGCCTTGAGCTCGCCAGGGTGATGGGCGTAGTCATCATACACGTCTGCGCCGTTGTACTTGCCCTTGAACTCAAAGCGGCGGCCGGCGCCGTTGAAGCCGGCCAGGCCGTATTTGACGGAACTGGGCCTGACGCCGACGCAGATGCACGCGGCAGTCGCCGCAAGCGCATTTTTCACATTGTGCAGGCCGGGCACGTGCAGCGTCACATCCGTGAAGAAGCGGCCCTTATACATGATGTCAAAATGCGAATTCGCGCCTTTGTACTCGATGTTTTCCGCGTAGATGTCCGCTTCCGGGCTAAGGCCGAAGGTTATGACCTTGCGGTCTATTCCGGCGAGAGTTTTCATTGTGTTGGCATCGTCGTAATTTGCCACGACGTACCCGTCCTGCGGAACGCGCTCTGCAAAAGTACGGAACGAATGCTCCACATCGCCAAGATCCTTGAAAAAGTCGAGGTGATCGGCCTCTATGTTGAGAATGACGGCTACCGTCGGATGAAACGAGAGGAAGGAGTTATAATACTCACAGGCCTCCATTATAATGGTGTTGCCGTGACCGACCCGGTGACCCGCTTTCAGGAGCGGCAGCGTGCCGCCTATCATGACGGTCGGGTCCTTCTCGGCCGCCATCAGTATGTGCGTGCACATGGATGTGGTGGTGGTCTTGCCGTGGGTGCCGGAGATGCACAGCGCATTGCTGTAGTCCTTCGATATTGCGCCCCAGGCCTGTGTGCGCTCAAACACCGGGATGCCAAGCTCGTGTGCGCGGACTATCTCGGGATTGTCGTCATGCACGGCAGCCGTGCGCACGACAAACTCCACGTCCTCCGTTATATTCTCCGGCCTGTGGCCGATAAATATTTCTATGCCCTTTCCACGCAGTGAGACTACGTTCGGGTTCGCCTCGTTCATGTCGGAGCCGGTTATGTTCAGGCCCATGCCGTTGAGCACCTCCGCCAGAGACGACATCGACACGCCGCCTATTCCGACCAGGTGTCCTTTTCTTCCGGGTGACATATAATTATCGAATTCTATCATGCAAACGCTCCCGTCGAGATTGATTTATGTTCTTGATATTGCCGAGATATAATGCTAAAATCTTTTTGGATACCGGCCCGGCAAAGGCCGGAACCATCCAGTCAACTTTTGTATTATACTATCTCCCCGCTTTCTTTGCAAGCATTATCAATACCATTATATAAGCTTTACATACAGGAGTGTGCCATGGCAATTATTACTCCGCCAAAATATGTACGTCAGGTCCTCGTTGCTCTCCAGTCGCGCGGGCATCTTGCCTATCTTGTGGGCGGCTGCGTAAGAGACATTATACTCGGCGTTCACCCGCAGGACTGGGATATATGCACCAGCGCGCTGCCCGGCGAAGTCCTCAGCATTTTCCCGAAGGCCGTCCCCACGGGCATAAAGCACGGCACGGTCACGGTCTATATCAATTCACGCTCAGTAGAGGTCACGACTTTCCGCTCCGACGGGAGCTATGCCGACCACCGGCATCCGGACGCTGTGAGCTTCGTGGGCGATCTCAACGCCGATCTCAGCCGGCGCGATTTTACGATGAACGCGATAGCGCTCCCGCCTGACGGCCTGATCGCAGATCCGTTCGGCGGAACTGCCGATATACAAAACCGCATCATCCGCTGCGTGGGCGTGCCGGAGCTGCGCTTTGACGAGGACGCGCTGCGCATGTTCCGCGCGCTGCGCTTCTCCGCGCGCCTCGGCTTTGATATTGAGGAGCAGACCATGGCTGCCATTCGGAAAAAAGCGCCGCTCGCCGCGTCTCTGGCCGCAGAGCGCGTGCGCGATGAGATGGAGAAGATCCTGCTCACGGGCGCGCCGGAGACCATGTACCTGCTGATAGAGCTCGGCCTGCTCGACTCGTATCTTATCCGCCGCCCTGCCAACGGCGCTCTGTTTTCCCGGCTTGCCAAGCTGCCGAGAAAGGCGCTGCAGCGCTGGTGCGGCCTCTGCGCCGTACTCACGCGGTACGACTGCATATCCTCGACGGCGGAATTCCTCTCGCAGCTCAGGCTCGACAGCCGCACGATACGCTGCTGCACGCAGGCCTCAATCATGCTTCAGGGCGACAAGCCGTCCTCGCGCGCCGGATGGAAGCGCTGCCTGAACAAATACGGTGTGGACAGCGTGACATGCTCTGCACTGTGCTACGATGCGCTGCGCGGCGGCCAGAGCTATAAAGAGCTCAAATCGATACTGAAAAGCGGCGAGTGCTTCTCCATGAAGCATCTCGCAGTCACCGGCGATGATCTGCTGGAGCTGGGACTGAGCGGCCGCGCGCTCGGCGAGATGCTCAAATTTCTGCTCGACTATGTGATAGAATACCCCGACAACAACCGGCGCGAGCTGCTTTTATGTCTTGCGCGCGGCACGGAGGATTAGCGTGATGTATGTGACAAACGACATCTGGGAAAAGCTCAAGGCCGACTGCGCCGGGTGCATGCTCTGCCCGCTCGGCGGGACGCGGCACAATCTTGTGTTCGGCGTGGGGAATGAGCGCGCCGAGATAATGCTCATCGGCGAGGGCCCCGGAGAGCAGGAAGACCTGCAGGGCGTGCCTTTTGTCGGCCCGGCCGGGAAGCTGCTGGACAGCATGCTCGAGATGATCGACCTTGACCGGACAAAGGTCTACATTGCCAATATGGTCAAATGCCGCCCGCCAAGGAACCGCGACCCGCAGGAAAACGAGGAGGCCGCATGCAGGCCGTGGCTCGAACGGCAGATAGAGCTTGTCGACCCGAAACTAATAGTCTGCCTTGGGCGCATTGCCGCAAAGGCGCTCATAAAGGACGATTTCCGCATAACGCGGGAGCACGGCGAATGGTTTGACATCAACGGCCGCCGTTATATGGCGACATTCCATCCCTCCGCGCTGCTGCGCGACCCGCTCAAGCGGCCGGAGGCGTTCATGGATCTGCGAGAGCTTCGAAAGGAGATAAGAGCTGTCTGCGACAGCGTATACTGATTTATGGTTCAATTCAAAACCGTCACCCTGTGTGATAAGGAATGGGTAGACAGGATAGTTTTCAGTGAAAACAGCCCCAGCGCCGACTATAACTTCGGCAATATCTATATCTGGGACAAGCATTTCCGCCAGCTCATCAGCCGCTGCGGCGGCAGGATGCTGACAAAGCTGCGCTACGAGGGGCATCCGAGCTTCGTTTTCCCGATAGGCACCGGCCCGCTGCGCCCGGCAATCGAGGCATTGCGCGAATTTGCGGCCTTCAAGGGTTATCCCTTCCGGCTGCACGGAGTGACAGAGGCGCACAGGACCCTGCTTGAAGAGGAATATTCCGGCTGCTTTGAGTATACCGAGGATATAAACTGCGAAGATTATATATACTCTGCCGAAAAGCTTGCCACATACTCCGGCAAGGCGCTGCACGGCAAGAAAAACCACTGCAACCGCTTTGAAGCGGAAAACGACTGGCAGTTCGTGCCGCTGACGCGCGAACTGATTCCCGGCTGCCTCGACATGCTCGATGTGTGGAGCGAGGAAAATTCCGACAGGCTCGACAGCAGCATAAGCTACGAGCACGACGCGATAATCCGCGCGTTTGCGGCATATGAAAGGCTGGCGCTGGAGGGCGGCGTGCTTCTCAGCGCCGGAAAGATAATCGGCTTCACGGTCGGCGAGATGACGAGCAGCGACACGGTGGATGTGCATTTTGAAAAGGCCGAGGGCAGCATAAACGGCGCATATCCGATGGTATGCCGTGAGTTTACGCGCATGATGATGAAAAATCACCCGGAGCTGAGATACGTCAACCGTGAGGATGATATGGGGCTTGAGGCGCTGCGTTTTTCCAAGCAGTCGTATAAGCCCGAATATCTGCTGAAAAAATACACGGCCTTATGGACAGGCGGCGAATTCGGAAAATGACGGATTATATTTTGCGCGAATACGAGCCGGGAGACATTCCGGCGCTCTCCGAGCTGTGGATAGAGTGCTTCGGCGACACGCCGGGCTTTGTAAAAAGCTTTTTTGACGCGCTGCCGCATATGGGCGGCGGCGTCGTTGCCCTGCGCGGCGGCGAAATACTTGGGGCGGCGTATACAATAAACGGGCTGGAGCTTGTATGCGGCGGTACGGCGCGCCGCATCGGCTATATCTACGGCGTCGGCGTCGGAGAGCGCTTCCGCGGCTGCGGTATCGGCGCTGCGCTGGACCGCGAGGTATACGCGCTCTCAAAAAAGCTCGGCGCCGGGATAGTGAGCACGCTCCCGGCAGAGGAATCGCTGTACGGTTGGTATGAGAGCGTTATCGGCATGAGAGTAAGGCTGTACCGCAGACTGCACTCCGTGATAAGCGCAGCAGGTTTCCATGTGTCTCCGGCCGGTGCGGCGGAATATGCTGCCGCACGCGAGAAGCTGCTGTCGGCTGTGCCGCACATCCGGCTTTCCCCGGCCGCTATGGAGTTTCAGGGGGCGCTGCTGGGCGAGTACGGCGGCGGATTTTTTACCTTCGACGGCGGTATTGCCGCGGCCTGCATGGATGACGGGCGCGCGCAGATCAGGGAACTCATCTGTTCCGATACATGCGCGGATGCCGCGGCTGCGGCTGTCGGCGCCGCGCTGGGCGCGGAGGCGGCGGATGTCTTTTTCCCCGCGGAGAACGGTGAACTGTACATCGCTGCCGACGGAGAGCTTCCGGCCGGATGCGTCTGGAATCTGAGCTTTGATTGAGGCAAATTTCCAGTATAAGCATGATTTCCATATTTTTATGTAAACTTTTTTGCCATTTAACATTTCTGTAATAATATCTATATTTATTACGAAACATCTTTCGGGTATATTAATACTCGCAAGTAACAGTTTTTCATCTTTTTCATTTTGTCCTCAACCATATAAGCAGAAAGGAACGGTCTCCCCCGTTCCTTTTTGTTTTATCCGTTTTTCGTTCCGCACATTTACTCTTTGTTTTTTCAGTTTTTATGTTATAATAAATTGGTTTTTAAAATAGATTTTAAATCGTCAGTTTGGAGAAGCGTTTTATGAAAATAAAAGTGTTTTTCGCAATGCTGCTGTGCAAGGCACTGCGGCTGATATCGAGGATTCTGCACCGCGGCGGCACGGCGATGCCGGGGCGCTTTGCGCTGAAAATATGTCCGGAGCTTTTAAGCGTGCTGGCGCGTGACGTGAAGGTCGTGGCGATCACGGGCACGAACGGAAAAACGACGAGCTCCCGCATGGTGGAGGCCGCCTTTGCCGGTGAGAATAAGAGCTATTTCGCCAACCGCTCCGGCGCAAACCTCATAAGCGGCATCACGACAGAGTTTGCTATGAACAGCTCTCTCTCCGGAAAGTGCCGGAAGGAATACGCGGTGATAGAGTGCGACGAGGCCGCGGCCGTAAAGGTGTTCGGTCAACTCCGGCCCGAGGTGATCGTTGTTACAAACCTCTTCCGCGACCAGCTCGACCGTTACGGCGAGGTCACGCACACGCTTGAGAACATACGAAACGCGATAAAGGCCGTCCCCGATGCCACGCTCTGCCTGAATGCGGACTGTTCGCTGACCTCGTCCCTCGCCCTTGAGCTGCCGAACCGCGTTGTCTATTTCGGCATAGACGGGGGCGCGGCCCCGTCGCACAAGGCCACGGAGCTTTCGGACGCGAGTCACTGCATCCGCTGCAAGGCCGAATATGAGTACGACTACATCAGCTACGGCCATCTCGGCGGTTTCCGCTGCCCGAAATGCGGCTACAGCCGCCATGACGCTGATTTTGCCGTGACCGACATCGTCGAGCAGGGCTCGGACGGCAGCACGGTAGTGATGAACATACTGGGCGAGAAGCGCATCGTGAACATCAATTTGCCCGCGATGTACAACATATATAACGCCGCGGGCGCTGTCGCCGCTATAGTCGAGATGGGACTTGGCGCCGATGCGGCCGTTAAGGCGCTCGGAGGCTTCAAGTGCGGCTTCGGACGCATGGAGCAGTTCAGCCTGGGCGGCGGGACGAAGATAATGCTTGTAAAAAATCCGGCCGGATGCAATCAGGTCGTGGAATTTTTGCAGAATATAAAGGAAAAATTCGTGCTGGTGATCTGCCTTAACGACCGCGGCGCAGACGGCACTGACATCTCATGGATATGGGACGTCGACTTTGAGGAGCTGATAAATCTCAGCGGACGGCTGCAGCGCGTGATCGTCTCCGGCGACAGGGCAGGGGACATGCGCGTGCGTATCAAGTACGCCGGTATCGACGACGGGGCCATCGAAACTCAGCGTGATTATGACAAGCTCGTTGAGTGGATCGCATCGCAGGAGCTGCCGGTATACATCATGCCGACCTACACCGCCATGCTCGAGCTGCGGGAGGCTGTGATACGGCACTGCGGCGGCAGCGAATTCTGGGAATAAGGGGGAGCGCGAAATGGAACTCAAAATATGCCACATGTACCCCGATGTTCTGAACCTCTACGGAGACAGGGGCAATATAATATGCATGACGCAGCGCCTCAAATGGCGCGGCATCGGCGTGTCCGTCACGAAGCTGCCTATCGGCGAACAGCAGAGCCTTTCCGGCTTTGACATCGTTTTCATCGGCGGCGGGCAGGATTTCGAGCAGCAGGTCCTGCTTGACGATCTGCACCGCGGCAAGGACCGCGAGATAATCTCGGCCGTCAACGACGGCGTGACGTTCCTTACGATCTGCGGCGGCTACCAGATGATGGGCAGCTATTACGAGACCTACGACCATAAGCGCTGTGATTTTATCGGCGCCGTGGATCTTTACACGGTCGGCTCGAAGCAGCGCATGATAGATAACTACAAATTCCAATGCACGGAGAGTGCGGGAGGCAGCATCGTCGTCGGCTTTGAGAATCACAGCGGCAAGACATGGCTCGGCAGCGGCGTAGAGCCGCTGGGCCGGGTGCTCGCGGGCTGCGGCAATAACGGCGAGGACGGCACCGAGGGAGTGCATTACAAAAACCTCTTCGGCAGCTACAGCCACGGCCCGATGCTCCCTAAAAACCCCGAATTCTGCGACATGCTGCTCTTGACGGCGCTGAAGCGCCGCTACGGCAGCGCGGAGCTTGAGCCGCTCGACGACAGGGCCGAGCTCTCGGCACACGATGAAATGTGCGGCAAGCTGTGAGGAAAGAGATATATGATAAGATTTTATAATGGTAAGGTGCTCAGCTTCGGCGGCGGGATGAAGATAACGGACGGCGAGGTCTGGACGGACGGCGGGATGATCTCGTATGCAGGCCCTCCGGCGGCGGAAAGGCCGGAGTTTGAGCGCGAGATAGATCTCAGGGGAAATGTCATCATGCCGGGCTTCAAGGATGCGCATACGCACACGGCGATGGTGTTTTTCCGCTCTCTGGCCGACGATATGCCGCTCGACAAATGGCTGAGCGAGCAGGTGTGGCCGTATGAGGGCAAGCTGACCGGCGAGGCGGTGTATGACCTCACAAAGCTCGGAATAATGGAATACCTCTCATCCGGCATAACCGCGAGCTTTGATATGTACATAAAGAACGATTTCTATGCCAAGGCAAATATTGACGCGGGCTTCCGCACCGTGATATGCTCCGGCATGAATAATTTTGATGCCGACATCACAAATATCGAGCGTGAATATCTCAAATTCAATAACTGCGGCGGGCTTGTGTCCTACATGCTCGGCATACATGCCGAGTACACTACTTCAATGGAGCGCATGGAATACATGGCCTCGCTCGCCGAAAAATATAAGTCGCCGTGCTTTACGCACATGAGCGAAACGAAGGCCGAGGTCGACGGCTGCATTGAACGCTACGGCCTCACTCCGCCGCAGCTTCTCGACAGAATAGGCTTCTTCCGCTACGGCGGCGGCGGTTTCCACTGCGTGTGGATGAGCGACGAGGATGTGGCGCTCATGGCCGAAAAGAAGCTGTGGGCCGTTACCTGCCCTGCCTCCAACCTGAAGCTTGCAAGCGGCATCGCTCCTATAGACAGGCTCGCTGCGGCAGGCGTTCCGCTTGCCATCGGGACGGACGGCGCCGGCAGCAACAACGCGCTCGATATGTTCCGTGAAATGTACCTTGTCAGCGCGCTGCAAAAATATCTCAATAGAGACGCCTCCGCCGGCAGTGCGGACCGCACGCTTGAGATGGCCTGCGTGGGCGGCGCACGCGCCATGGGACTTGCCGACTGCGACGATCTGGCGGCCGGCAAGCGCGCTGACCTTATCGTCATCGGCCTTGACAGGCCGAATATGCAGCCTGTCAACAATATAGCGCGCAATATAGTCTACTCCGGCTCAAAAGAGAATGTCCGGCTGACCATGGTCAACGGAAAAATTCTGTATGAAAACGGCGAGTTTTTTCTGGATGAGAGCGCCGGCGATATTTACGCCAGATGCGGCGAATGGAGAAAGAAGATCGTGGGATGAAGAAGATAGACCTGCATGTACACACCACCGCATCGGACGGCACCGCGTCCGGGCGCGAGGCCGTCAGGCTTGCCGCGGATATTGGCCTTGCCGCTATCGCCGTGACCGATCATGACACGGTATCCGGCTATGCCGAGGCTGCCGAAGCCGGCGAGGAGCTCGGCGTAGAGGTCGTGCCGGGGATAGAGATAAGCACGAAGTACGGCGGCCCAATACATATACTCGGATATTATATAGATACTGAGTCGGACAGGCTGCGGCCTGTGCTCGACTGGGTCGTGCACGACAGAGATGAGCGCAACCGGAAAATGGCCGAGCTTATGGCAGCCGACGGTATCCCGATAAGCTATGACGAGATGCACCGCCGATTCGGCAGCGTGATAGGCCGCCCGCACTTTGCGGAGGTGCTTGTGGAGCTGGGACTTGCGTCCAGCGTGCAGGACGCTTTTGACCGGTATGTTGAAAAGGGTCAGAAATACTGGTTGCCGCGCAGCTTCCTCTCCATTGAACGTTCGGTGGAGATCATATGCGAGGCAGGAGGCATCCCTGTGCTGGCGCATCCTTTCCAGTATAAGCGCGACGATGCCGGACTGCGCGGGATCATAGAGCACTGTATGGAGCATGGCCTGCGCGGCATAGAGTGCTGCTACTCCGGCTACGGCCCGGACAAAGTGGCGTATCTTGAAGCGCTTGCCGATGAATATGGCCTGGTGAAAACCGGCGGCAGCGACTTCCATGGCGGCAATAAGCCGCATATCGCGCTCGGCCGCGGCATAAACGGCGATCTGAGCGTACCATATGAATTTCTCGAAAGGCTAAAGGAACTGCGGCGTAAATAAAACGCCGCAGTCTGACTGTCAGGAAACTATGCTTTAAGGCGCGGTGACAGAGCAGCGGGGGAGATTGAGGGGGCAAGGCCCGCCTCAAACAGGATAAACCGCCGTCGAAAGCCTTGATATAACAAGGCTTTCGGTAATAGCATTTTGAATACATTCAAAATGCCCGGCGGAAGGCGCAGTCAAAAAAGCCCCACAAGGAATTTTTTGACAAGCTGACTGCGGCGTAAATAAAACGCCGCAGTTTCTTTTTTGCCCCTTGACTCTCACACTGTGTAAGGCGTTATGATATAGCAGAGCTCAAAAAAGGGCATATTTGCCCGGCACGGAGGTACCGCTATGCTGAAAATAGGAGATTTTTCAAAGCTGTCCAGAATCAGCGTCCGTATGCTTCGTCATTATGACGAGATCGGACTTCTCAAGCCCGCAGAGATAGACCGCTTCACCGATTACCGCTATTACCATGAATCCCAGCTGCCAACGGCCTGCCGTATAACGGCGCTGAAGGATATGGGCTTCAGACTCGCCGAGATATGTGAGATCCTTCCCGTCTATGACGACAGGGAAAAACTTGCTGCCTATCTTGACGCGCGCAAGGCGGAGCTGGAGGAGTTGGCCGCTGAAACCGCGCATCGGCTGCGGCTTCTGGACACAGCCCGAAAGAGGCTGAGAAAGGAAGAAAATATGAATTACAATGTCAACATAAGGACTCTCCCTGAGCGCTATGCCGCCACAGTGCACATGGTGATCCCGCATTATGAAGATTAGGGCATGGCGTGGCACTATCTGTGCAAGGAGACGGACCATATGCCGCTCATCCCCGACGACCCGTGCTACTGCATAGTAGAGTTTCTGGATAAGGAGTACAAGGAAAATGACGTCGAAATAATGGCGTCCAAATCTGTCAGGGGCAGTTATCCGGACACTGAGCACGTAGTGTTCAGGACACTCCCCGCCGTGACCTATGCCGGCTGTACTTACAAGGGCAGCTATACCCAGATAGACGACGTTGTTGCGGCGGTAAGCGCATGGATCGAGGCCAACGGCTACGATTATGACGGCCCCATGTTCGACATATACCATGTGAGCCCGCATGAAACGCAGGACCCCGACGAGTATATTACCGAGGTGTGCTTCCCGGTGAAGAAGAAATAAGGCAGCACTGCGGCCGTATTGTGCGAAACAGTCCTGAACAAAAAAATTTTCCTGCTCCGGGAACTTTTTCTCTGGGATTTCGTATTATTAATATAACACAAAATCATATGCAGGAGGCGTAGTACAATGATGAAGGAAAAGACTGTGGTTTGCGTCGGGATATTGCTCATACTGGCCGTGCTCACCTCGTGCGCATTTTTCTACAGCGTGAACGATTACAATGCCGGCGGCATGGACGAGCCGGGAATAAGCTATAGCAGCACTGTGCCGGTAAGCACCCGTGTGCTGACCGGTACGGCGCACGCGGCGGACGCCGTTTCCGGAACTGCCGCCGCATTTACCGCATACGGCGGAAACTGAAGCGTTTTTCACTTTTCTCTATAAAGCAAAAGTTGGGGCAGTCATCCATACAGGATGAGCTGACCCCAATTTTTTATGGGCAAGAAAAAGAAATCAAAAAGGATCAAGCTTTTGCTTGATCCTTTTGATGGTGGGGGAAGATGGATTTGCTCACCCGACCTGCTGATTACGAACGTTGGACGGAGCGTCAAAGCATTGATTTTCAATACTTTTTGCCACTTTCGCGTCGGAGGTTAGGCAGTATACAAGCCTGCTGCGTCCATCCAGTACATACAGTCATGTTCCCGTTTGGGTCAACGTTTGGGTCAAACTCTTTTGCTGTATGACTAGTGGATAGTTGTTGGCGGCAAATTGCGCAGTGAGCTCAAGATTTGCGCCGGTATAAACAAAGAAAAAGAGCTGACCAAATATGCCGCAATGGCTTCCCTTATACCGAGGGAAGCCATTTAACGTAAAACATACTAAATATTTTTGTCAAAACAAGTAAATGCTGCTTGAACTTACAATACAAATGTAGTACTATAAATTCATACATAGGAGGGGCACTATGGCAGAACCGAAATTAGAGATAATCCCTAAAAAATATTCCGGCGAATCAACGGTGATTTCCATGCGCATATCAAAGGCGATGCTTGCGGACATAGACAGGCTCGCAGCGGAGACGGGGCGCACAAGAAATGAGTTGATGGCGCTCGGACTGGAATTTGCGATAAAACACATCGAAATCATAAATGACTAAACCGGGAGGATAGAGATATGGCAGTAATCAAATGCAAGATGTGCGGCGGAGATATGGAGATATCCGCCGACAAGACCTTTGGAACCTGCGAGTACTGCGGCAGCACAATGACGCTGCCCAAGGTGAGCGATGATCAGCGCGCAGCGGCGTTCAACCGCGGCAACCACTTCCGCCGCGCGGGTGAGTTTGACAAAGCGCTGGGTGTATACGAGCGCATCGTCGCCGAGGACGACACGGACGCGGAAGCGCATTGGTGCTGCGCGCTGTGCCGCTTCGGCATCGAGTATGTCGAGGACCCTGCAACATACGAATGGCTGCCGACCTGCCACCGCGCCAGCTTCGACAGCTTTCTTGAGGACGTGGACTACCTCGCTGCGCTGGAGCATTCCGACGGCATCACCCGCCGCCAGTACCAGAAAGATGCGGCAAAAATAGCCGAGGTGCAGCGCGGCATACTTGCGACATCGCAGAACACTGAGCCTTACGACGTGTTCATCAGCTACAAGGAGCTCGACGAGAACGGCGAGCGCACACGCGACAGCGTGCTCGCGCAGGACATCTACTATCAGCTCACCGAGCAGGGTCGGCGCGTGTTCTTCTCGCGTATCTCTCTGGAGGACATCCCCGGTACGCAGTATGAGCCGTACATATTCGCCGCGCTGAACTCGGCTAAAGTCATGATAGTCGTCGGCACGAGCGCTGAGAACCTCAACGCCGTATGGGTCAAGAACGAGTGGAGCCGCTTCCTTGCCATGATGCGCAAGGACAAAACGAAGCTTCTCATCCCCTGCTACCGTGATATGGACCCATATGATATGCCCGAGCAGCTTACCGTCCTGATGAGTTACGACATGGGCAAAATCGGCTTCATCCAAGACCTTATCCGCGGCGTGAACAAAGTGCTCGATGCCGATAAACTGAAAGAAAAAGAGGCAGTACGAGAGACCGTCGTTGTCAAAAACGAAGGCGGCGCAAATGCGCAAGCTCTGCTCAAGCGCGGCAATATGGCGCTTGAAGATAAAAAGTGGAACGATGCCAAGGGTTACTTTGACCGTGTGCTCGACATGGATGCCGAATGCGCAGAGGCGTATCTCGGGCTGTTTTTTGCAGAAAGGCAGTCAAAATCTTTCGATGAGGAAATGGCAGAATATACGAGACGACTCAATGATGATCTTCGTAAGCTTGCCGACATACAAAGCTCTAATCCAGAAGCAACTTTGGACGAAATGAAACTCTGGCAATCCAAGTTTGTTTCTGACATAAGTGAAAATACAAACTTGAAACGTGCAAAGCGATTTACCTCTTCGGAGCAGCGCGCACACATAGAAACATATGAGCGTAAGATATCTGCAGCACACACGGAGTTTGAGCAAAAATATATCGCCCCACTTGAAGCCGAGATGTCAGCAAAGAAAAAGCTTATAGTCGTCATTCGCGGTGTGCTTGGAGTCAAGATTGCAGCAAAGAAGAAGCAAGCGGACGAAAAGCGAAAGCTGTTTCAGGACTTGTGTCTCAATCGTGGACACGTAATTGCCAAAATGCGTCAGGAAGAAGCCGAATATTCCGTTAAGACCTGCATACAGCAGATAAAATCCGACAAAGATAATTTGACCGAGCGGAAACAAGAACTTGAAAACTCACTTTCGTCACTTACCGGGTTGCGAAACGTACTCGCACGCTCAAATGTAGCTCATGAAATATCATCACTTAAAAAGCAAATGATGGAGCTTGACAGCAAGAGAGAACGGCTTACGCGTGGCGAAATCAATATTTCTGAACTGAGAAGCGGCGTTATCCGTTATAGGCATACGAATCTGGAGTGTGCATTTATACAGCTGCAAAACGAATTTGCTTTAAGAGAAACGCTTGCGGCAGGATTCAACCACACATCTGGTCTGAAAACGGATGGTACCGTAATTGCTGTTGGCAGCAACGATTGCGGTAAATGCAATATGTCCGACTGGACAGATATTGTTGCTATTTCTGCGGGAGATGCTCATACAGTTGGATTAAAAGCAGATGGCACTGTAGTTGCTGTGGGTTTAAAAATGTACGGTCAGTGCGATGTGTCTGGTTGGAAAGATATTGTCGCTGTCTCTGCTGGAGACAATCATACAGTCGGACTGAAAGCCGATGGAACCGTAGTTGCTGTGGGTGATAATTACAGCGGTCAGTGCAATGTGTCCGGCTGGATGGATATTGTCTCCGTCTCTGCCGGAACGGGGTATACCGTCGGGTTGAAGGCAGATGGTACCGTAGTTGCTGCAGGTTACAACGATGATGGTCGATGCAATGCGTCCAGTTGGACAGATATTGCTGCTGTCTCTGCCGGAACTTTGCACATAATTGGGTTGAAAGCCGATGGCACTGTCGTTGCTGTGGGGGACAACAACTACGGTCAGTGCAACGTGTCTGGCTGGGAAGATGTTGTCGCCGTCTCGGCCGGAGACCATCACACAGTCGGGCTAAAAGCAGATGGCACTGTCGTTGCTGTGGGCAGCAATGACTTCGGTCAGTGCAATTTAGACGGCTGGACGGATATAAGGGTGCCGGAGAGATAAAGGAGGATGCGAAGTGAAACATCGCGATCTCCAAATGCCAGGAATAGATAAATCCATAAAATATATAGCGATAACTACGAATCGCGAGGGGATTGTGTGCCTTGACGCCAGAATAGCACTTGAACAAGATTTGATTATAGGATACTGCCCACAGGCAGATATATACATCGCATGGAACAACATTCCTCATCGGAGCAGTGCTGCGGTCATAAAAGGGGAAACCCATCAATATACGTTGCCTCGTAAAACAAATTTTTTATGTAAAACAGCCCAACGCTTCAATGAAATTTATCCAGTTTATAAAAACTTACAGAGCTCACGCCACAAAGAGAAAGTTGTCTTGATTAAACCAACATTTATCAAACGCTTCTGTATGCATCCGTTTGCTTACCTTTTGCCTGATGAGGAAGATGAAGAATTTGCCGGGGACACATTATTTGGTGCTCCCAACATGCAAAATTGTATTCTTGCTGAAGAATTGCTCAACAGCAATAATTATTTTGCATATGAAGAAAGGAAACTTGTAAGTTGTAAGAAAGTTGAACGGGATTACAGATTCAGAGAATTAGTCTTCGGAAAATACTCTACCCCGCACTGCATAATCTGCGGTTTGGAACACTTAAATACTTTGCAGGCAGCACACATTATTGCAGTGCAGGATGGAGGCGATGACATTCCGGAAAATGGTATTGTGTTATGTGCAAATCACCATCTCATGTACGATGCGAAGGATTTTGAAATAGACATTTCTACTGGTGAAATTAAAGTCAAAAATAATGCAGCAGAGAAATACATGTCTTTTGAGTCGAATAATGGTTCCATCTTGAAGTGATGCAATATGGAGGAATATGCAATGACAAACAGCGAAAGATTTCAAGAAATAATGAAGCGCGCGCATTTACCGGAGAACAAAGAAAAATATCACGATATCAATATGAAGCTGACTGAAAATCTTTCAGATGCCGAGCTCGAAATCTGGAGAATCTGTGAGACATTTTGGCCAGGAATGCCAGAGTTAGATAAAGCCCAAGCTGATAGGAAGCTTGACTATTTGGAAAAACTGCTTCACGACCTTGAGTGGTACGGGTTTTAATACACTATATTAAAGAAAAGAGGGAAATATATGAAGCGGCTTGTATGTGAAATGTGTGGGAGCACGGATTTGATCAAGCAGTACTAAAAAAGAACTTGAGGAAAAGAGAGCTGAGCTTGCCGAACTAAATAAGAAAAAGAACTAAGGAGCAATATATCTCATGTCTAAATTCATAATCCAATGCCCGTCATGCGGGAAATATGCCGAGGCAAAGACCGGGTTCTTTGCAAGCAAGAAAATCAACTGCGCGTGTGGGTACACGATAAACGTCCGCACGGATAAGATGGCAAGCCGCCGCTGTCCGCACTGCGGCAACGATGTTGTCTTCGACCAGTCAAGGGGTGATAAAGCCGTCTGCCCCGTCTGCGGCGAAGCGATAAACACCTCCTCCGAGCGGAACAGAATGATGGAATTTTCCTGCGCACAGTGCGGCGTGCGTCTGCTCGCCAATCGCAGCGCAGAGAAGTACACCTGCCCTGTGTGCGACTGCGTCAACGATGTGCAGGAGCGCATCGTCTCCGAGAAGATCAAGAAAGACGGCCTTGCCAGTATCATTAAATTCGAGGGCGACAACGAAGCGCTCATCTGGAAGCATCCGATCGAGGACTTCAATTACGGCTCTCAGCTCATTGTCCATGAAAGTCAGGAGGCTATCTTCTTCCGCGACGGTCAGGCGCTCGACCTCTTCGGCGCGGGACGCTATACGCTGGAGACACAGCAGCTTCCGCTGCTTGAGAGCCTCTATAAGCTCCCGACCGACACCGAGGGTACCTTCCATTCCGAGGTCTACTTCATCAACAAGACGGTGCAGATGTCCATCAAGTGGGGGACGCCCGACAAGCTCCGCTTCATCGACCCGCTCACGAGCACACCGCTTGAGCTTGGCGTATCCGGGGAGATGAATTTTCAGGTCGTGGATTCGCGCCGGCTGCTGCTGAAGCTTGTCGGCACGCAGAGCGGCATCGCGTGGGACGACCGCGATGGCTTCGCAAAGTCCGTGCGTGAGTCCTTCCGCCCGCTTATCGTGAACACCGTCAAGTCTACGCTGCCCGGAATCATCAGGGACAGTCAGATCGACCTTTTGGAGATCGACCAGCACATTGGTGATATCTCGGCCACGCTGCGTGAGAAGCTCCTGCCCGGCTTCGCGGAATACGGGCTTACCATCCCACAGTTCTATGTGACGCATATCGTTCTGCCGGAGGACGATCCGAACTTCAAGCGCATCCGCGAGCTGCACACCGTCATGCTCCAGACCCGCATGTATCAGGCGGAGGCGACAGTCAAGACCGTGCAGGCACAGTCTGAGGCCAGCTACCGCACCGCGCAGGAGGAGAGTAAGGCCGCTATCACCGCTGCGCAGCGCAAGGTCGTGCTTGAGCAACAGACTACGGAGACCGAGCTTGCCCGCCGCGAAGCGGAGCGGAAGCTCATCCATGCACAGGCTGACGCCGAGGCGCGCCGTCTCGAAGGCGCGGGAGAAGCCGACGTTACGCGCATGACTGGACTGAGCGAGGCGGAGGTCATGCGCGCCAAGGGCTACACCCAGCGCGATGTACTGGAAGCCGATGTCAAGAAGGCCTATGCGGCTGGCCTCGGCCAGATGGGCTCAAACGGCGGCGGCAGCGCCCTCGGCGATATTGCGGGGCTCGGCGTTACGCTCGGCGCGATGGGCGGCGTGATAAATATGACCAAGGGCGCGGTCGCCCCGATGTTCGAGCAGCCCGTCCCCGTTGCTCCGGTCGGTTCCGGCTGGGACTGCCCCGCCTGCGGCAAAAAGGCTATCACTACCAACTTCTGCCCGGACTGCGGCGCGAAAAAGCCGGAAACACGCTCCGGTTGGGATTGCCCAAGCTGTGGCGTAAAGAACATAGTCTCGAATTTTTGCCCGAACTGCGGTGCGAAAAGACCCGTCTTGACGTGGACATGTCCGGACTGCGGAACGGCGGACATCAGGAGCAATTTCTGCCCCAATTGCGGCAGAAAGAAGGAGGGCTAAACCATGACTAAGAATCTCACGCGCTTTTACATATCGGCAGCGGCAGTACTTGCCGCATTCTGTGTCATCGCCTTTGTTGTACCCTTTGCGAGAACCGCTGTTTTCTGGTTGTCGCTGGTGTTCGGCGTTGTTGCGATCGCCGTCCAGCTATACACGATGCCGCGCGCCATGGCCGGGGATACGTGCTCAAAGTTTTACGGCTTCCCGACGCTGCGGATAAGCTTCATTTATCTCGCGGTGCAGCTCATCCTCAGTCTGCTGTTCATGGCGCTGGCCGCGATAGCTCCCGTCTGGATCCCGACGG
>OIYO01000037.1_pt1 | contig 130639 bp, 132 predicted proteins | sample 1588191 | NCBI WGS metagenome assembly OIYO01 (sample SAMN03283275) | human gut metagenome | biome: human-associated habitat; material: feces | host: Homo sapiens | place: Peru | collected 2012 | reverse complement strand
GGTCTTCCAAAAGAAATGGCCCTTGAACTATTTAAACCACATGTTATTCATGGTTTAGTAGAACGTGGACTTGCTCATAATATTAAAGGAGCTAAAAAATTAATTGAAACTAGAAATGAATGTGTTTGGGATATAGTCGAGGATGTTATTACTGAGCATCCTGTAATGCTTAACCGTGCACCAACTCTACATAGACTTGGTATTCAAGCATTTGAACCAATATTAATTGGTGGTAAAGCAATAAGACTACATCCACTTGTATGTGCTGCATTTAATGCTGACTTCGATGGTGACCAAATGGCTGTTCACGTACCACTTTCTGAAGAAGCAAAAGCTGAAGCAAGACTACTAATGCTTGGTGCTAACAACATTTTAAATCCAAAAGATGGAAAACCAATTGTTACACCTTCACAAGATATGGTACTTGGTAACTGTTATTTAACTATTGAAAAAGCAGGTGAAGAAGGCGAAGGTAGAGTATTTAAAGATCCAAATGAAGTGCTTATGAGTTACGAAAGAAGAGAAATTACTTTACATACTCGTATCGCCTTACCAGTAAAATCATTTAAACATAAAATATTTGCTGATAATTATAGCGATAAATATTTGGTTACAACTCCAGGTAAAATTATTTTCAATGAAATATTACCAGATAGTTATCCATATGTTAATGAAGCTACAAAAGAAAACATTGAAGGTATGACACCAGATAAATATTTCTTACCAATGGGTACGGATTTAAAAACGGAAATTGCTAAGATGCCTCTTGCTGAACCATTCGTTAAGAAGACATTAAGTAAATTAATTGCCCAAGTCTTTAAACGTTATAAAACTACTGAGACTTCTACAATGCTTGATAACTTAAAAGACTTAGGTTTCAAATATTCAACTTTAGCAGGTATTACTGTTAGTATGGCTGATGTTGTTACTAGTAAGCATAAGAATGAAGTTGTTGCTGAAAGTCAAAAATTAGTTGATAAGATCAATAAACAATATAAACGTGGTTTAATTACTGAAGAAGAACGTTACAATAAAGTAATTGAAACTTGGAATGCTGCTAAGGATCAAGTTCAAGCAGAACTTGAAGAAATAGCTAAGAGTGATGTTGATAATCCAATCTTCATGATGATGCATTCTAAGGCTCGTGGTAACATTTCTAACTTTACTCAAGTTGCTGGTATGCGTGGTATCATGGCAAAACCAGATGGTTCTTCAGTAGAAATTCCAGTTCTTTCAAACTTCATTGAAGGATTATCTGTTGCTGAATTCTTCTTATCTACACATGGTACTCGTAAAGGTTTAGCAGATACAGCATTAAAGACTGCCGATTCTGGATACTTAACTCGTCGTTTAGTTGATGTTAGTCAAGATATGATCGTTCGTGAAGAAGATTGTGGTACTGACCAAGGTGTTGTAGTACATGACTTTATTAATGAAAAGACTGGTTCAGTTATTGAAAGTTTAAGAGATCGTATTGTTGGTAGATTTGCTAATAAGAAGATTATCAATCCTGAAACTAAAGAAGTTATAGTTGAAAAACTACAAATGATTACTGAGTCACTTGCTGATAAAGTAATTGCTGCAGGTATTAAAGAAGTAGAAATTCGTACAATTTTAACTTGTGGTACAGTAAATGGTGTATGTCAAAAATGTTATGGACGTAACTTAGCAACAGGTAACTTAGTTGAAATAGGAGAAGCTGTAGGTGTTATGGCTGCTCAATCAATTGGTGAACCTGGTACTCAGCTTACAATGCGTACATTCCATACTGGTGGTGTTGCAGGTGTTGAAGATATCACTCAAGGTCTTCCTCGTGTACAAGAGTTATTTGAAGCTCGTAATCCAAAAGGAAAAGCAACTATTGCTGAGATTGATGGTACAGTTTCTAAGATTAAAGAAGACCATGGTAAATACAAGATTAGTATTACTAATAAATTAGAGACAAAAGAACATGTAACTAATTATGGTGCTAAATTATGTGTTGATAAAGGAACTGAGGTACACTGTGGAGATAGACTTACTGAAGGTGCTATTAGCCCTAAAGAATTACTTGCAGTTACAGATCCATTAACAACACAAGAATATATCTTAAAAGAAGTTCAAAATACATATCGTTCTCAAGGTGTTGATATTTCAGATAAACATATCGAAGTTATTGCTAGACGTATGATTTCTAAGATTAGAATTGTTGAATCTGGTGATACAAGATTCTTACCAGGTAGTTTAGTTAACTTCCGTGAATTTACAGATGGTAATAAAGATGCAGTTATTAAAGGTAAAAAACCAGCACGTGGGGTTCCACTATTACTTGGTATTACTAAGGCTGCGCTTGAGACTGATTCATTCTTATCAGCTGCATCATTCCAAGAGACAACTAGAATTCTAACTGATGCCGCTATAAAGGGTAAGATTGATCCATTATCTGGATTAAAAGAAAACGTTATTATCGGTAAATTAATTCCAGCAGGTACTGGAGCTAAGAATTATCGTGATGTTGACTATGAATTAAAAACAGAATTTATGGATGATGAACCATTAGAAAAACTAGAAGATCAATTTATGGAATAGTTTACAGAACACAGTGATGTGTTCTGTTTTTTTTCTTGTAAATATACTTGTTTATAGTTATAATGTAGATATAGTAGTATAGGAGTTGGTAGTGTGGGAAGATTTTTATTTAGTTTTAATCCGTTAGCTATAGTTGTATGGATTCTTATTCTTTTGTATTTAGTGTATTATTTTTTAGGAAAATATTATTTCTTTAAAAAAATTGGTGAGGATGGTTGGAAAGGATTAATACCTATTTATTCAGAAGCAATTTATTTTAAAAGAGCTAAGCAAAAGGAAATTTTTCCAGTTTCTTTTTTAGTTACATTTTTAGTGTTTTTTGTATTATCATTAATTTTTTCTAAGGCTAGAGAGTTTGTTGGAGTTTGTACTTTTATAGAAACAGCAAGCTTGATATTTTATATTCTTTTATCTTGGAAAGCTAATTATTTATATAGTAAAAAGTTTAAAACTGGTTATTTTACAGTATTTTCTTTAACTTTTGTTCCATTTATTTCTATACCTTTTATTGGATTAAGTGATGATTATAAATGGCACAGATTTGTTAAGATAGATAAGACTGTATTTGATGAGGAGTTTTATAGTAGAAAAATTACTGTAGGTGAAAGATGTATTACTAATGTATTTATGATTTTTTGTGTTATGATTGAATTTTATATATTTACTTATATATTTTTAATGGATATGCCAAAGTCGTTTATATTTGAACTTATTTGGGAACCTGAATTTGTTTTATATTTTTCATTAGTTTTTGCTGGTGTTGCGATAGGTGGGACATTACTTGATTACTATGGTAATAAGTTATTAAAGAAACGTAATAATAAATAGTTTTATAAAATAGATAGGCATTTTCTATCTGTTTTTTTATGTATATTTTTTTCTTATTTACATATAAATATTTTATAAATATTTGTTGACTTTAATTGTGGATAGTGTTATATTATTCTTGCTGTTAAATATCTTTGCTTGTGCAAAGTTTTATTTAAAGGGTAAAATGATACACCTGGATATGTGTAAAGAAAGGAGATATATTTTATGCCTACAATTAACCAATTAGTTCATAAAAATCGTAAAGATAAGGTAAGAAAGAGTAAAGCACCTGTTCTTGGAGTTGGAATTAATACTATTCAAAATAAAGCAACTGATGTTAATTCTCCTCAAAAACGTGGAGTTTGTACTCGTGTTGGTACTAAGACACCTAAAAAGCCAAACTCAGCATTACGTAAGTATGCTCGTGTTCGTTTATCTAACGGTAAAGAAGTAGATACTTATATACCTGGTATTGGACATAACTTACAAGAGCATAGTGTTGTTTTAATTCGTGGTGGACGTGTTAAGGACTTAATCGGTGTACGTTATCATATTATTCGTGGTACATTAGATACTGCTGGTGTTAAAGATCGTAAGCAAGGTCGTAGTAAATACGGTGCTAAAAGACCTAAGTAAAAATAAGTAAGTGAAGGGAGGAAATTAAAATGCGTAAGAGACGTGCAGTTAAAAGAGACATTTTACCAGATCCAATATATAAGTCAAAAGTAGTTGCTAAACTAATTAATACTATTATGTTAGATGGTAAAAAAGGTACAGCTCAAACAATAGTTTATGAAGCATTTGACAAAATTAAGAACAAGACTGGTAAAGATCCACTAGAAGTATTTAATGCTGCTATGGAAAATATCAAACCACAACTTGAAGTTAAGAGTCGTCGTGTTGGTGGTTCTAACTATCAAGTACCTATAGAAGTTACACCTGCTAGAAGCCAAGCTTTAGCTTTAAGATGGTTAACTAAATATTCTCGTGACCGTGGTGGTAGAGGAATGGCTGATAATTTAGCTAATGAAATAATTGATGCATCTAATGGTACAGGTGCAGCTGTTAAAAAACGTGAAGATACTCATAGAATGGCTGAAGCTAATAAGGCTTTCGCACATTATAGATGGTAGGAAAGGGTAGAATATGGCAAGAGATACGTCTTTAGATAAGACAAGAAATTTTGGTATTATGGCTCACATCGATGCTGGTAAGACTACAACTACTGAACGTATTCTATATCTTGCTGGTAAAATCCATAAAATTGGTGAAACTCATGATGGAGCAAGCCAAATGGACTGGATGGAGCAAGAAAAAGAACGTGGTATTACTATTACTTCTGCCGCTACAACTGCTTATTGGAATGGATATCGTTGTAATATAATCGATACTCCAGGACACGTAGACTTTACTATTGAAGTTAGTCGTAGTTTAAGAGTTTTAGATGGTTCTGTAGCTTTACTTGATGCTCAAGCTGGTGTTGAACCACAAATGGAAACTGTATGGCGTCAAGCTGATGAATTCAGTGTTCCAAGAATTATTTTTGCTAATAAAATGGGTAAAATGGGTGCAGATTTTGCATACAGTTTACAAAGTATTAAAAACAGATTAGGTGTTAATGCTTGTCCAATTGAATGGCCAATTGGAGCTGAGGATAATTTCCGTGGTGTTGTTGATATCCTTACTCAAAAAGCTTATGAGTTTGATGGTACTCAAGAAGAAAATACTACTGAAATAGAAATACCTAGTGATATCAAAGATATAGTAGCTGCTAAACATGCTGAATTATTAGAGGCAGTTGCTGAATTTGATGATGAAATGATGGAAAAATATCTAGAAGGAGAAGAAATTCCTGTAGATATGATTAAGAGAGCAATTCGTAAGGGATGCTTAAAGGCAGAGTTCTTTCCAGTTATGTGTGGAGATGCCTTAGGTAACAAAGGTATTAGACCTTTACTTGATGCTGTTATTGATTATTTACCAAGCCCAGTTGATACTGAGGCTATTAAGGGTCATAATTTAAGAGGTGAAGAAGAAGTTCGTCATCCTAATGATAATGAACCATTTAGTTCATTAGCTTTCAAAGTTATGACTGATCCATTTGTTGGACGTTTAACTTTCTTCAGAGTTTATTCTGGACATTTAAGTAGTGGTAGTTATGTACTTAACTCTACAAAAGATGTTAAAGAAAGAATTGGACGTATACTACAAATGCATGCTAATACTCGTAAAGAAATTAGTGATGTTTACACTGGTGATATCGCTGCTGCAGTAGGATTAAAGAATACTACTACTGGTGATACATTATGTGATGAAAAGAAACCAATTATTTTGGAAAGCTTAGTTGTTCCAGAACCAGTTATTCAATTAGCTGTTGAACCTAAGTCAAAAGCTGATCAAGCTAAGATGTCACTAGCTTTACAAAAATTAGCTGAAGAAGATCCAACATTTAAAGTTCATACTGATCATGAAACTGGTCAAACAGTTATCGCTGGTATGGGTGAATTACACCTTGACGTATTAGTAGATCGTATGAGACGTGAATTTGGTGTTGAGGCTAATGTTGGTGCTCCTCAAGTTGCTTATCGTGAAACAATTAGACAAGCTGCTGATTGTGAAGGTAAGTATATTAAACAATCTGGTGGACGTGGACAATATGGACACGTTTGGGTTAAATTTGAGCCAAATCCAGATAAAGGATACGAATTTGTTGATCAAATCGTTGGTGGTGTTGTTCCTCGTGAATACATACCAGTTGTTGATAAAGGATTACAAGAAGCTTTACAAACAGGTGTACTTGCAGGTTATCCTATGATTGATGTTAAGTGTACATTATTTGATGGTTCATACCATGATGTAGACTCTAACGAAATGGCATTTAAGATTGCTGCTAGCTTTGCATTAAAAGAAGCTAAGAATAAATGTAAACCAGTATTACTAGAACCAATTATGAAGGTTGACGTTACTACTCCAGATGAATATTTTGGTAATGTAATGGGTGATTTAACTTCTCGTCGTGGTAAACCATTAGGACAAGAATCACAAGGTAATGCTGTTAAACTTAGTGCTATGGTTCCACTTTCAGAAATGTTTGGATATGCTACTAACTTACGTTCTAATACACAAGGTAGAGCAACATTCGTAATGTTCCCAGATCATTATGAAGAGGTTCCAAAAAATATTGCTGATGAAATTATTAAGAAAAGTGGAAATTAATTAAATTAGTATCAAAATAGTTGAAAAAACTTCAATTATTAGATAAAATATATTTTGTATATATAAGGAGGAATTATAATATGGCAAAACAAAAATTTGATCGTTCAAAACCACATGTTAATATTGGTACAATTGGACACGTAGATCATGGTAAAACTACATTAACTGCTGCTATTACTAAATGTTTAGCTGGTAAGAATGGAAATGAAGCTGTTGCATTCGACAATATCGATAAAGCACCAGAAGAAAGAGAACGTGGTATTACTATCAACACTGCACATGTTGAATATAGTACAGATAAGAGACATTATGCACATGTTGACTGTCCAGGACATGCTGATTATGTTAAAAACATGATTACAGGTGCTGCTCAAATGGATGGAGCAATCTTAGTTATTGCTGCTACTGATGGACCTATGGCACAAACTCGTGAACATATCTTACTTGCTCGTCAAGTTGGAGTACCTAGAATGGTAGTTTTCATGAATAAATGTGATATGGTTGACGATCCTGAATTATTAGATTTAGTAGAAATGGAAATTCGTGACTTATTAACTGAATATGGTTACGATGGAGATAACACTCCAATTATTCGTGGTTCTGCTCTTAAGGCTCTTGAAGGAGATCCTGAATGGGTTGGAAAAATTGATGAATTAATGGATGCTGTTGATGAATGGATTCCAACTCCAGAAAGAGATAATGATAAACCATTCTTAATGAGTATTGAAGACGTATTCACAATCACTGGTCGTGGTACAGTTGTTACTGGACGTGTTGAACGTGGTATGTTAAAACTTAACGATGAAGTTGAAATCGTTGGTATTAAACCAACTAAGAAAACAGTTGTTACAGGAATTGAAATGTTCCGTAAACAATTAGACTATGCTGAAGCAGGAGACAATGCTGGTGTATTATTACGTGGTATTTCTCGTGAAGAAGTTGAACGTGGACAAGTTCTTGCTAAACCAGGAAGTGTTACACCTCATCATAAATTCAAAGCTACAGTTTATGTACTAAGCAAAGAAGAAGGTGGACGTCATACTCCATTCTTCACAAACTATCGTCCTCAATTCTATTTTAGAACTACAGACGTAACTGGTGTAATTACTTTACCAGAAGGTACAGAAATGGTTATGCCAGGTGATAACGTTAATATCGAGGTTGAATTAATTCACCCAATTGCACTTGAACAAGGTACTAAATTCTCTATCCGTGAAGGTGGACGTACTGTTGGTGCTGGTAACGTTACAGAAATTCTTGGCTAATATAGCAATCAAAAAGTAGTTGTCAAAGACAGCTACTTTTTCTTTATAAAAATGAAATACATATTTTGTATTTCATTTATTTTTTATTGAAACTTTTATATAAATTATAAGTGAAATTATTTAGAACTATATCAAACTCTCCAATGTATTCAGTTACTAAAGTATTGAAACCTAGTTTCATTTCATTTAGACCAGAGTATGGATTTTTCTTTTCAAATTCTCCAACTACGGCATTCATATTTAAATATTTATAGCCTAGGGCATTATAATCCATAATCATTTGCCATTTTATTAAGTAACTAGCATTAAGAGATGAAAATTTTTCATTAAAGCCATCAGTTAGTATATAAGCTGCATTATCAAAGTTGATAACCATGGCACCACCTATAATCATACCATCTGGATATTTCTTTAGTAATTCTGTTGCCATGAGCATGTTATTTTTGTATGTACTAACTAGTTTGTCTGACTCCATTTTTCTATTTAGGATGTTTGCTCTTTCTTTGTTGTTTGGTGGATAACTTTGAATTTGTTCAGCTAATTGTTCATTATTTAATAATTCTGATTCATACATCTTACGACTGTTTACAATGAATGTTTCAGTATTTATTTTGGCATAGTAAATATCAATTGTATCATTAAAATTATTTACTAATTCTTGGAAGTAATTAATTGGTTTATTTTCTTTAGCTTTAATAAATGGGTATAAACTTTTTATATTTTTTTCAGGATCTTTATATACTTCGATACCTAAGTTTGCTGCTTTTCTGATTTTGTTTCTGGTACGTTTATCAAAACTATCGAATAAATCATCATTACTTTTATTTAGAAGAACTAGAGCTTCCCATCTAGGTTTTTCATTTTCAAAGTATAGATTTTTACCTTTGTATTCAAACTTTGCAGTTGCAAGATTTTCTAGGATTACACTTTCTTGATTATTCATGTTTATTAAATTACCATCATTACTATGAATACTAATTGGAATATATGGATCCATTCTTAAAAGCATAAATCCTTGTTTTCCAAGTAAACTTTTTAGACATTCAGCAAGTTCTTTTACTTTTTGAGAGTCAGAATAGTCAAATAATATTCCTCTTGGAGCATAAGCAATCTTATTATTCATAAAAACGGCTTTATACATAATCATTGTGGCACCAATTAAAGAATTGTTTTTATCGACAATACCAAAATAGTGTACATTATATCCAAATTTTAACATTGAATTTCCATAGGCAGTAGTTTGATAAAAACTTCTATACCTATGATTTTTGGCGTATCTATCAAATTGTTCTTGATTTAATGTAACTAGTTTCATACTTCTTCCTCTCCATCTTGTTTATATTATAGCATATATTTTTATTTTCATTCAATATTTATGGTAGTTAAAATGTCATTTTAGTAGTATAATTATATTGGTGAATGATATGTTTGAAAATAAAAAGATTTTAATATTAGGGTTTGCAAGATCTGGTTATCAAGCAGCAAAAGTATTAATAAAAAGAAATAATAAAGTAATTTTAAATGATAGTAAGGATGAAAGTAGGGTAGATGCTGAACAAGTACAAGAATTACGTGATTTAGGAGTAGAACTTGTATTTGGTAGTCATCCAGATGATCTATTAGATAGTTCATTTGATTATTTAATTAAGAATCCTGGAGTACCTATTGATCATAAATATGTATTAAAAGCTAGAGAGTTAGGAATAGAAGTTATTAATGAAGTAGAAATGACTTATAGAATGTTACCAGATGATATTACTATTATTGGTATTACTGGTACTAATGGTAAGACTACTACGACAACTTTGACTTATGAAATAATGAAGAAGGCTTTTGGAGATAAAGTTTTTTTAGCAGGAAATATAGGATATCCATTTAGTAGTATCTTAGATGAATTAAAGAGTGGAGATATAGTAGTAATGGAGGTTTCTTGTCAACAATTAGAAAACTTATCAACATTTAATCCACATGTTGCTTTAATGACTAATTTAAGTCCGGCTCATATAGATTTCTTAAAGTCTTATGATAATTATAAGAGAGTAAAGGCAAAACTATTTAAGAATCAAAGTTCTGATGATGTAGCAATACTTAATATAGATAATCAAGATGTACTTGATGTTACTAAAGATATAAAATCAACTGTTAAATATTTTTCTAGTAGTAGGGAGATTAATGGTGCTTATTTAAAAGATGGAGCAATTTATTACTATGGAGAAAAAGTTATGGATACTGATAAAGTATTTATTGCTGGTAAACATAATTTAGAGAACTGTATGGGTGCTATTATGATTACTAAAGAATTTGGTGTTAGTAATGAAATTATAGAAGAAGTTATTTCTAATTTTAGGGGTGTTGAACATAGATTAGAATATGTTGATACTGTAGATGGAAGAAAGTTTTATAATGATACTGAGGCTACTAATATTAAATGTACTCAGATAGCATTATCTTCTTTTGAAAAGCCTATTATAATAATACTTGGTGGATTAGAAAGAGGACAAGATTTTAATGAGTTAAAACCTTATATGAAGAATGTTAAAGGTATTATAGGTATTGGACAATGTAGAGATAGGGTTTTAGATTTTGGTAATAGTTTAGGTATTCCTACTTATAGTTTTGAACATCTGAGTGATGGTTTTGATAAGTGTGTTGAAATATCTGATGAAGGTGATGTTATATTACTTAGTCCGGCTTCTGCTTCTTGGGATCAATATAAAGAGTGTGAAGTAAGAGGTAGGGAATTTAAAGATAAGGTAAAGGAGTTAAAAAATGAAAATTAAAAATGTTAAAGCAAGAGAAATACTTGATTCTAGAGGTAATCCTACAGTTGAGGTTGATGTTATACTTGAAAATGGTATTTTAGGTAGAGCTGCTGTTCCATCTGGAGCATCTACTGGTGAAAGAGAAGCATTAGAGATGAGAGATGGTGGTAGTAGATATAATGGTAAAGGTGTTTTAAATGCTGTTAATAATGTTAATACTATTATCCGTGATAGAGTTATTGGAATGGATGCAGCTGATCAAGAGTTAATTGATAAGACTATGATTGAACTTGATGGTACTGAGACTAAATCTAGACTTGGAGCTAATGCTATACTTGGTGTATCTATGGCTTGTTTAAAAGCTAGTGCTATTAATGATGGTAAACCTTTATATGCATATGTTGGTGAGGGTAGACGTTTACCTTATCCAATGATGAATATTATTAATGGAGGAGCTCATGCTGATAACAATTTAGACTTTCAAGAGTTTATGATTATTCCACAGCGTGATACTATTCATGAGAGAGTTAGAGTGGGTGCTGAAGTGTTCCATTCTTTGAAGAAAGTTTTAAATGAGAAAGGTTATTTCACAGGAGTTGGTGATGAAGGTGGTTTTGCTCCTAATCTAGGCTCAAATAAGGAAGGATTTGAACTTATACTAGAGGCTATTAAAAAGGCTGGATATGAGCCTTTAAAAGACGTTAAATTAGCAATTGATGTTGCGGCTTCTGAATTTTATAGTGATGGATATTATCATGTTGATGGTAAAGATTTAACTACTGATCAGTTAATTGATTTTTATGAAGAACTTGTTAATACTTATCCAATTGTATCAATTGAAGATCCAGTTGATGAAAATGATTGGGAAGGATTTAGAAAGATTACTGAACGTTTAGGAGATAAGATTCAATTAGTAGGAGATGACTTATTTGTTACTAATATTAAGTGTCTTCAAAAGGGTATTGATAATCATGCTGGTAATGCTATTTTACTTAAAGTAAATCAAATAGGTACTATTACTGAGACTTTAGAGACTATTAAGTTAGCTAAAGAAAATGGTTATAAGACTATTATTTCTCACCGTTCAGGAGAGACAGAAGATACTACTATTGCTGATTTAGCAGTAGGACTTGATTTAGGTCAAATAAAGACTGGTTCTATGTCTAGAACAGATAGAATTTGTAAATATAATCAATTAATGAGAATTGAAGAGAAATTAGGAGAGTAGTTATGGAAGATAGAAAGGAAGTACTAGATAAGTATTATAGTTCAGATAAAGAAGATATAAGATTAGATGCTAAGGTTAATAGATTAGAATTTTTAACTACTGATAGGTATGTTCAAAGATACTTGAAACCAGGGTGTAAGATACTGGAAGTTGGTGCTGGTACTGGCAGATATTCTCTTTATTATGCTGTACTAGGTTATGATGTTACGGCTATTGAGTATGTGCAAAATAATCTAGATATTTTAAAAAGTAAAATTACAGATGATATGAATATCAAAGCTGAACAAGGTGATGCGGTTGATTTATCTAGATTTTCTGATGGTACTTTTGATATAGTTTTAGTATTAGGACCACTTTATCATTTATATACAGAAGAAGAGATAAATAAGTGTATAAGTGAGGCAAAAAGAGTTTGCAAGAATGATGGAATTATGATGTTTGCTTATCTACCAAATGATTCTTTAATACTTGGCTGGGGTCTTTTAGGTGGAAACTTAAAATACGGACGTGATAATAAATTATTTGATGATAATTTTAAGATTGTTTCTACTCCTAGTGAGATTTTTAGAACATTTTATATTGATGATATAGAAGATATTATGAGTGCTAATGGTATAAAGAAAGTTACTGATGTTTCTACTTCTGGTTTAGCTCCACATTTTAAAGAGGTATTTAATGAGCTTTCTGATGAGGAGTTTGAAATTTGGAAAGATTACCACTATAGTTCTTGTGAAAAAAGAGAAGTTCAGGGATATAGTACTCATATGTTATATATTGGTAAAAAATAGATTTTAATTGTATTATTATTGACAAAAACATTAATTAATAATAGAATATTATCAGTTTTAAATTCATTGGAAAGACCATAATTATACTTGCTCTTGTATATAGTGAGTTAAGGATAGTGTGAACTTAATTGCAATCTAGTATAATTCCTACCTTTCTTGAAGAAGTTTTACTTCCGGTGGAGAAGCATCGTTAAAAAGTTTAGAGTTAAATTAAGGATGGTACCGTGCATTTGCACTCCTTTGGTATCATTCTTTTTATTTTTAGGAGGAGTTTTTATGAAATTAAGTAAAAGTTATTTTTTCACATTACGTGAAGATGTAAAGGATGAAGATAGTAGATCTGGTAATTTATTAGTACGTAGTGGGATGATTAAGAAGGTTGGTTCTGGTATTTATATGTTTTTACCTTTAGGACTTAGAGTTCTTGATAAGATCCGTTATATAGTAAAAGATGAAATGGATAAAGCAGGAGCTCAAGAGTTATTAATGCCTTCTATAATACCAAGAGAAGTATATGATACATGTGGTAGAACTGAGGCTTTTGGTAAAGATATGTTTAATTTAAACGATCGTTATGAGAAGCCTTATGTACTTGGTCCAACACATGAAGAGTTATTTACTATTGCGGCTAAGAGTATGGTACAAAGTTATAAGGATTTACATTTTACTATTTATCAACAGGCTGATAAGTTTAGAGATGAGGCTAGACCTAGATATGGACTTATTAGAGTTAGAGAGTTTATCATGAAAGATGCTTATTCATTTGATAAGGATGAGGAAGGATTAGATGTAAGTTATAATATCATGAAAGAGGCTTATAATAATATTTATGATAGAATTGGTGTTGATTATAGAATTGTTAAAGCTGATACAGGAGCAATGGGTGGTACTTTATCAGAGGAATATCAAGCAGTTACTGATATTGGAGAAGATGCTTTAGTTTTATGTGATAGTTGTGACTATGCAGTTAATATGGAAGTAGCTGAGCATAAATGTATTGAGGAAGAGGAAGAGTTAAGAGAATTAGAAATGGTTGAAACTCCTCATCAAAAGACGATAGAAGAAGTTTGTAATTACTTAAAACTTGATGTTAAAAAGTCTGTTAAGGCTTTACTTATGAATGTTAATGGAGAATTAGTTATATTCTTTGTTAGAGGAGATAGAGAGTTTAATGAGAGTAAGGCTTGTAAGTTATTTGGTGTAAAAGAGATTAATTTTGCTGATGATGAGTTAATTAGCACTAGTAATGCGGTGCCTGGTTTTACTGGTCCTGTTAATTTAAATTGTAAGGTTGTTGTTGATAAGGAAGTTTTAGGTATGAGGAACTTCTGTTGTGGTGCTAATAAGGAAGGATACCATTATATAAATGCTAATGTTAGAGATATTAAATATGATATGGTTGCTGATATTAGTAATGTTTTAGAAGGAGATATTTGCCCTTGTTGTGGTGGCAAATTATACTTAAAAAAGGGTATTGAAGTTGGGAATTTATTTAAACTTGGTACTAAGTATGCAGAGAAGTTAGGTTTAACTTATTTGGATGAAAATAATAAGGAACAAGTTGTTACTATGGGTAGTTATGGTATAGGTGTTGGACGTATTATGGCGGCCGTAGTTGAACAAAACAATGATGAGCATGGTATTATTTTCCCAGAAGAAATTGCTCCATATAAAGTAGATATAGTTATTGTTAATATGAAGGATGAGATGCAAGTAGAAGTTGCAAATAAATTATATGATGAGTTAACTAAAGCTGGTGTTGAAGTTATGTTAGATGATAGAGATTTAAGAGCTGGAGTTAAGTTTAAAGATGCAGATTTAATAGGTATACCATATAGAATTGTTGTTGGTAAAGGAGCGGTTGATGGTATTGTTGAATTTAAAAAACGTAGAGATAGTGAAAGTAAAGATATGTCTTTTGAAGAAGTTTTAAGCGAATTTATTGACAAATAAAGGCAGTTTGGTTGCAACAATGAAATATTTATGATATTATAAGTATTGTTAAAACGGAGGTGCTTTATGGAAAAACTACTTTTAATTATTTCCATTTTATTAATTATTATAGTTCTTCTTCAATCAGGTAAAGCAGAGAGTGCTTCACAGATTTTATCTGGTGGTAATTCTGATTTATTTTCTAAGAGAAAAGAACGTGGCTCAGAGCTAGTTATTAGTCGTATTACATTGATTTTAGGACTAAGCTTCTTTGTTATATGTTTAGTTTCTATGTTTATTTAGAATGTTTATTTGACATATAGGTAACTATATGTCTTTTTTTTTTGATCTTTTTGAAGTATAATGATGTTATGATGAATAAGAGGGTGAAGCTTATGAGAGATGATATTTTAAACATATTAAAGAATAGTGACAAAGCGCTTGATCTTTATGAGTTACATGATATGTTACATATTAATACTGTGGAAGAAGCTAAGAAACTTAGTGATGAATTAAGAAAATTAACAGATGAAGTAGTTGTATATCATTCTAATAAAGATAAGTATATGATGCTTGAAAAGAGTCATTTAAGAAAAGGTGTAATGAGAACTAATAAGAAGGGTTTTGGCTTTGTTGAAGTTGAGAATATGGATGATGATATTTATGTTGCTCAAGATAATATGAATGGGGCTATTCATGATGATATAGTATTAGTTGAGATTACTAGTAAAATGAATTTAGATAGACTAGAGGGTCGTATTTTAAAAGTTATTAAAAGACAAGTACAAAGATATATTGGAGAAATTACTTTTGATGCTAAAGGAAAAGGGCATATTAAGTTAGATGATAATAAGATTAAACTTAATATTGAGATTCCTAAAGATAAGACTTTAAATGCGGTAGATGGACATAAAGTTGTAGTTGAACTTGTTAAGAAGTTAAATAACAACTTAAAATACGAAGGAAAAGTAGTGGAAATTATTGGTCATAAAAATGATCCAGGTGTTGATATTTTATCAATTATTTATAAGTATAATATTAATACTGTTTTTCCAGATGATGTAAAAGAAGAAGTTGCTAATATAAATATGGAAGTATTACCTGAGGAGTATCATGGTAGAAGAGATTTGAGAGATCAAATGATATTTACTATTGATGGAGATGATACTAAGGATATAGATGATGCTATTTCGATTGAGAAGTTTGCTAATGGACATTATAAATTAGGAGTACATATTGCTGATGTTAGTTATTATGTAAAAGAGGGTAGTCCTTTAGATAATGAAGCAATGGAGAGAGGTACTAGTGTTTATTTAGTAGATAGAGTTATTCCAATGTTACCTCATGAGTTATCTAATGGTATTTGTTCTTTGAATCCTAATGTTGATCGTTTGGCTATTTCTTGTGTAATGGAATTTGATAGTACTGGTAAACAGTTAGATTATGAGATTTTCCCTAGTGTAATTAAGTCTAGAATTCAAATGACTTATAAGAAAGTTAATAGTATTTTAGAGAAGAATGTTGTACCTGAAGGGTATGAACCTTATGCTGACACTTTAAGAGAGATGTCAGAACTTGCTACAATACTTAGAAAGGCTAAGGTTAGACGTGGATATATTAACTTTGATATAGATGAGGCTAAGATTTTAGTTGATGAAAATTGTAAACCTACAGAGATTACTGTTAGAGAACGTGGCGTTGGAGAAAACTTAATTGAGGACTTTATGATTGCTGCTAATGAATGTGTAGCAACTCATATATATTTCATGAATTTACCATTTATTTATCGTGTTCATGAAGTACCAAAAGAAGAGAAAATTCGTAGTTTCTTAGGATTTGTTAGTAATTTAGGATATAGTATTCCTGGAGATATTAAAGATACTAAACCTACTACAATGCAAAGGATTCTTAAGGCACTTGAGGATAAGCCTGAGTATAAGATTTTATCTAGTTTATTATTAAGATGTATGCAAAAGGCTGTGTATAAGCCAGTTAATTTAGGACATTATGGTCTAGCTAGTACATGTTATACACATTTTACTTCACCTATTAGACGTTATCCTGATACAACGGTACATCGTTTACTTAGAACTTATTTATTTGAGAATAAGATAGATAATGCTACTATTCGTAAATGGGAAGAAAAACTTGTATATGTTGCTGATCATTCTTCAGATAGGGAAAGAGCATCAGTTGATTGTGAAAGAGAAGTTGAAGATATGAAGATGGCTGAATATATGGAAAGTCATATTGGAGAAGAATTTGATGGTATGATTTCTTCAGTTACAAGTTTTGGTATGTTTGTTGAACTTGATAATTTAGTAGAGGGATTGGTTCCATTGCGTGATATGCCTGATTTCTTTGTATATGATGAAGAGAGAATGACTTTAACAGGGGAAAAGAGTCATGTTAAATATACAATTGGAGAGAGAGTTAAAGTCAAGGTTGTTAGGGCTTCTAAAGAAGATAAGACTATTGATTTTGAGATAGTAAAGAAGGTGTAGGTTGTGAAGAAAAGAAGAAAGAAAATTAAAGTGAAAAGAAGTAGTTTAATTTTTGGACTTCTTTTTTTGATTTTGATAGAATGTTTGATTTTATTTATTAAGTGGAATGATTTTGAAGAAAAGCCTAAGAATGATGTACCAAAGGTTAATATTAAGGAAGAAGAGAAGATGCCTAAGGAATATGAAGCTAAGATGATTATGGTAGGCGATGCTTTAATTCATTCTGGTGTTTATATGGATGCAGAAAAAAGTGATGGTACATATGACTTTAAACCGATGTTACAGTATATTAAGCCAATAGTTTCTAAATATGATTTAAAGTATTATAATCAAGAAACTATTTTAGGTGGTAAGGAACTTGGTTATTCTACTTATCCACAGTTTAATTCTCCTAATGAAGTAGGGAATGCATTTTTAGATGCAGGATTTAATTTAGTTTCTTTGGCGACTAATCATACGATGGATAAAGGAGAAGTTGGTGTTTTAAATTCTGTTAATTATTGGAAAAGTAAGAAAAATGTGGTATACTCTGGTCAATGGTCTTCGTGGGATGAGAGAAATGAAGTACATGTTTATAAGGTTAATGGTATTTCTTATGCCTTTTTCTCATATACAACTTGGACTAATGGATTAGAAACTCCTTCTGGAAAAGAGTATTTGAATAATGTTTATTCGGATGAGAAGGCCGCTAATGATATCGCAAAAGTAAGAGATTTAGTTGATGTTGTTATTGTGGCGATGCACTGGGGTACAGAGTATTCGTTAGGTGTTTCATCATCGCAAGAGTATATTGCTAATTATTTGTCATCTTTAGGAGTTGATTTAATAATAGGGTCTCATCCACATGTTGTGGAACCAGTTGAGTACATTAATGATGGGTGGACTTTTGTTATATATTCACTAGGTAATTTTATTTCAGCACAAGTTGGAATGGATAGACTTACAGGATTAATGATGGAGGTTACTATTAAAAAGACAGTTAATGTCGATGATACTGTTACAATTAGTATAGAAAACCCTAAAGCGGAACTTACTTATACTCATACAGATAATTATACGAATTTTAGAGTTTATCCTTATGCTAAGTTGGATAATACTTTATTGCCTAACTATATGAGTTATTATGAATACTATAAAGGTATTGTTAGTTCTAGGTATCCAGAGCTTGTTTGGGGTTTATCGGGAGAGTGATAAGATGGAAATTTTAAATAGAAAAGTAAATCATGATTATTTTATAGAAGATTCATATGAAGCAGGTATTGTACTTACTGGTACGGAGATTAAATCTATTCGAGCAGGTAATTGTAATATTAAGGATTGTTACGGAATAATTAAGAATAATGAGGTTTATCTTCTTAATATGTATGTTGGGCAATATAAGGAAGGTAATATTTTTAATCATGAGGAGACTAGAAGTAGAAAGTTGTTGCTTCATAAAAAGGAAATAAAGAAGTTGCAGCAAGCAATAGAGTTAAAGGGTTTGACTCTTGTACCTATTAAGTTATATTTTAAGGAAAATAAGTTAAAGGTATTACTTGGAGTATGTCGTGGTAAGAAAGATTATGATAAGAGAGAATCTATAAAGGAAAGAGATATAAAAAGAGAAGCACTAAAGAACTTGAAAAAGTATTAGTGCTTTTGTTTTACTTTTTGTTGTAGTTTTACATAATTTGTAATTTTAGTTGCTTGAAAATATTTCCAATTTGTAATTTTTATGGTATTTTTGGGGTTTTTGTGTTATAATTTTCTCACATGGGGCTGATTTGGTTTCGACGGGAGTATTTGAGCACAGATGGCAAGTCGAATGTCCACGTTACGGGCACAAAAAAATAAATGCAAAAAATTTAAAAAATGCAGTTGCTAACATGTTTGGTACTCGCCAAGCTGTTGCTTTTGCCTAATAATAATATAGGTCTGCGCTTTCTTTAATCTTTACCTATGGGATTACTTGAAGGTTCATTTTAGTAGGTTATGTCTATCTTTTGTCTAGAGGATAGAAAGAATATTTAGACTGGTATGTTGTCTTGGTCGTCAATTACTTGGATGATATATGAGAATAATTAGTTGACTAAGCTTGTAGAGGTTTGTGTAGCTTTGCTTTCGGACAGGAGTTCGATTCTCCTCAGCTCCACCATTGTAGAATTCACTCGAACTTTATAAAAAAAGTCCGAGTTTTTTAATATAATCAAAAGGAAAAATAAAAGTTATAGTGTATAATATTATTAGGAGGTACTAAAAATATGAACAATAAATTAGCCCTTTTTGAAGAAAAAGAAATTAGAAAAACTTGGGAAGAAAATAAATGGTATTTTAGTATAGAAGATGTAGTATATGCACTTACGGATTCCAAAGATCCAAAGCAATATATAAATAAATTGAGAAAAAGAGATGAAATTCTTAGTCAAGGGTGGGTACAAATTGTACATACCCTTAAAATGGAAACAAATGGTGGAAGACAAAAAATTAATTGTGCTGATACAGAAGGAATATTAAGAATTATTCAATCTATTCCATCTCCTAAAGCGGAGCCATTTAAAAGATGGCTTGCTAGAGTTGGTAGTGAAAGAATAGAAGAAATTAATAATCCTGAACTTGCTATGGATAGGATGAAACAAATTTATGAAAAGAAGGGTTATTCTAAGTCTTGGATAGAGCAAAGAGAACGTGGAATAACAACAAGACATAATTTAACTGATGAATGGAAAGAACGTGGAGCAAAAATTGGAAAGGATTATGCAATATTAACTAATGAAATATATAAATCAGGATTTGGCTTTAGTGCAAAAGAATATAAAAATATAAAGGGATTACACGATTCTAAAAATTTAAGAGATTCAATGTCTAATATTGAACTGGCTCTTACGAATTTAGGTGAAGCAACAGCTGTAGAATTTCATAAAAAGAATAATAGCCAAGGATTAAAAGAATTAAAAAAAGATATGAATAAGGCAGGTAAAGTATTAAATAAAGCTAAACAAGAAATTGAAAATGAATTAGAAAGACCTGTAGTTACTTCGGAAAATTATATTGAATTAACTCAAAAAGAAGAATTATTAGATATAAAATAAGAAACTTGTGATATACTTGTTATAGAAATTAACCTTAAATATTAATTTCCAAACGTCCTTACCTAAGGCACCAATTTGATAAAAAAACTTTTTTGTTTTAATTGTATGCTAACGAAAGTTAGCTTTTTCTAATAATAGAATGATTTGTTATTATGACTCTAAATAGTATTAAGAGGTATTGGAATTCAGAATGTTTATTTGATTTTAGTGATGACGATATGTATGAAGGAAAATTTTTAGTTGAAGATGATGGTTGGTTTGAAGGAATTGTTACTTTTTCTAATGGTACTGATAAATTTGTATTTGGTACATATTGTCCGGGAGAGTCTATAAAATTATTTTATATTTCTTCTGATTATGTTAACCATCTTGTTATGTTTTATGGAACAAATGATGTTTCAGGTTATGATGGAAAATTAGAAATGCTTGATGGCAATGAATTTGTTCATTGTGGTGTTTCACATGTTTTAGTATCTAATCTAGAAAATATAGATAGAGTTGATACTGAAAAGAGTCGTTTATTATTTAGAGTTCAAAACTTTAAGAATAGTGTTATGAATATGAGTGATGGATTAGTTTATGCTGGTGTTAAACAAGGTGCTAGAAATAAAGATAATAGTCCTAAACAATATGTTAAAGTTTTTGAATAGTTTACTTTATATGATCTGTACTTTGGTGCAGATTTTTTTTATAAATGAGTGAGTAGGTTATGTTATAATATAATTGGTGGTAGTGTGAAAGATACGTTTAAGAATTTAAGAAGAGTATATAAAAAATATGGTAGAGAGTATAAAGGAGCTTTAATTAAAAATTTTATTTTTAGTTTATTTGGAATATTTACTAATATTTGTATTCCTTTATTTTCAGCTAAATTTATTATTAGTTTTACAGATTCGAAGTTTGAACAGGCTATTTATATGGCTTTAATAATACTTGTGATATGTGCTATAGAGACTGTTAAAATACTATTAATAAGAAAGAATAATCAAATAGTTAGAAGAGGAATTGTTAGAAATATTCAAATGTCTTTAGGAAGAGAAATTTTAAAATTGGATCAAACTACTTTGGATTCTAATTCTAGTGGCACATTTATTCAGAGATTAACTAATGATACTGAAAAGATGTCTAGAATATTTACTAATGGTATGGTAATAATAATTAGATTCTTATCTATAATAGGTTCATTTATTGCTATATTGGTAATAGATTGGCATATGTTTGTGTATTATTCAGTAGTTTCTTTACTATTATCAGTACTTAATTATGTAAAAAATGAAAAAGTTGGTGAGAAGGATAGAGAATATAGAAAAGAAAGTGATGTAGTTGCTGGTCTTACTGGTGAGTTGGTAAGAGGAGCAAGAGATATAAAGATGCTTTATGCTAAAGAAAGTTTTATGAAAAACTTAGATGAGAAGATAGCAATACAAAATGATAAACATTTTGAAATGAGAAATATCGATATGAATTATAATTTGGTAATTGGATATATAAAGATATTTTTAGAGTTTGTGGCAATTTTATTACTTATTTTACTTGTAAATAATAATGTATTAACTGTTGCTGTTGCTATTGTACTTTATAATTATAGAACTACAGTGTTAACTAATTTTATGGATATTGTTTCAGAGCTATTAGATGAGTGTAAAAACTTTAATATTTCATCAGAACGTGTTTTTGCTATTGTTAATAATAAGGCATTTAAAAAAGAAAAGTTTGGTGATAAATCATTAAATGGTATTGAGGGAAACTTTGAATTTAGAAATGTATCATTTGGTTATAATGAGAATATGGTATTAAAGAATTTAAGTTTTAAAATTAGTAGTGGTAGTACAGTAGGAATTGTTGGTAAAAGTGGTTCAGGTAAAACTACAATCTTTAATTTGTTGTGTAAATTATATGATGTAAATAGTGGAGAAATAAGAATTGACAATGTAAATATAGAAGAATTAGATGAAGAGGCTATTCGTGGAAATATAACAATAATTAGTCAAAATCCATATATTTTTAATATGTCTATTAAAGATAATTTAAAACTAGTTAAGTCTGATATTACTGATGAAGAAATAGTTGAAGCATGTAAGACTGCATGTTTAGATGATTATATAGAAAGTTTGCCAAAGAAATACGATACAATCGTTGGTGAAGGTGGAATTAATTTGAGTGGTGGTCAACGGCAGAGATTGGCTATTGCTAGGGCTTTAGTTCAAAATACTAAAATAATACTTTTTGATGAAGCTACTTCTGCTTTGGATAATGTTACACAGTTAAAAATTCAAACTGCTATTGATAATTTGAAAGGTAATTATACTCTTATAATAATAGCTCATAGATTATCAACCATAATTAATTGTGATAAGATATTTATTTTAGAAGATGGTAAGATATCTGCTATTGGAACACATAAAGAATTATTAAAAGAAAATAAATATTATAAGTCTTTGTGTGAGACAGAATTAGTTCAAAAATAAATTTAAAATGATAAAGTAAATCTTTGAATAAATAGTTATTGATAGTATAATAAAATATGAGGTGATGTGAATGGATAAAATATTAAAGGATGCTTTGAGAAAAGAGACTAAGAGACAAGAGGAGAATATTGAGTTAATTGCTTCTGAAAATTATGTTTCTAAAGATATATTAAAATTACAAGGTAGTATTCTTACTAATAAATATGCTGAAGGATATCCTGGTAAGAGATATTATGGTGGATGTCAATATATTGATATTTTTGAAAATAAAGCTATAGAGTATGTATGTCAATTATTTGGGTGTAAGTATGCTAATGTTCAACCACATTCTGGTAGTAGTGCAAATATGGCAGTATATAGAGCTTTAGTTAGTCATGGTGATAAAGTTATGGGTATGAATTTATCACATGGTGGTCATTTAACTCATGGACATCCTATTAATTTTAGTGGACTTGATTATGAAATAGTTTCTTATAATGTTAATGAGAAAACTGGAATGATTGATTATGATGAAGTTGAACAGTTAGCAATAAAAGAAAAGCCTAAAATGATTATTGCTGGTTGTAGTGCTTATTCTAGAGTAATTGATTTTAAAAGATTCAGAGAAATTGCTGATAAGTGTGGAGCTTATTTAATGGTTGATATGGCTCATATTGCTGGATTAGTTGCGGCTGGATTACATCCAAGTCCAATTCCATATGCGGATGTTGTTACTTCTACTACACATAAGACTTTAAGAGGTCCTCGTGGTGGAATAATCCTTACTAATAATGAGGAGATAATTAAAAAAGTTAATAAAGTTATTTTCCCAGGTATTCAAGGTGGACCTTTAATGCATGTTATTGCTGCTAAAGCACAATGTTTTTACGAGGCTTTACAACCAGAATTTAAAGAATATCAAAAACAAGTTATTAAAAATATGAAAGCAATGTCTGATTACTTAAAGAGTAAAGGTGTAAAAGTAATTTCAGATGGTACTGATAATCATTTAATTTTAGTTGATGTTAAAAGTTCATTTGATTTAAGTGGTAAAAAAGCTGAAAAAATACTTGATGAAATACATATTACATGTAATAAAAATACTATACCTTTTGATACAGAGTCACCATTTATTACTAGTGGTATTAGAATAGGTAGTCCAGCTATGACCACAAGAGGTTTAAAAGAAGAAGAATTTAAGCTAATTGGAGAAATTATTTATAAGAGTTTAAGTAACGTAGATGATAAAGATATTCAAAAAGAATGTAAGAAGGAAGTTCTTGAATTAACTAAGAAATTCCCAATATATAAGAAAAAGTAATTTATTTTGTTTAAATAAATGTGTTATTGTTTCTTAAAAAATAATTTAAAATACTTATTTTTACTTTATAGTTGATGGTTGTTTACATTTAAAACAACCATTTTTAATTTTGTGTTGGAAAATTTACTTTGTATATTTACTGTATTTTTAGGAAAATATATAATTATATTAGGAGGTAGAGTAAAATGCTAAAAAAACTAAATAAATTTTTATATTCTTCTATTGCTGTATCAGTATTAATGTTTATAATAGGAATAATATTTATTATGTTTCCAGAAATATCTTTTGAAACTATTACTTATATTCTTTCTATTATATTGATTGTTAATGGAATCTATTTCATGATTGAAAAAGAAGAGAGCTTGTTCTTTTCTGGTTTCTTAACACTTGGTATAGTTGATTTATTATTAGGTGTAGTTATGTTATTAAATCCTGATATTATGAAGACATTATTCCCTATAGTTGCTGGTATAGTGATGGTTACAAAGTCAACTTTTGATTTAAGACTTTCATTATTATTAAAAGATTATAAATATGATAATTGGTTACCAATACTTATACTTGCTGTAATATCTATTATTTGTGGTTTGATAATTATAATTAATCCACATATTGGAACTGTAGCTTTAACGGCATCTTTAGGAATATTAATAACTGTTTATTCATTATCTAATATAGTTGATACTATTATATTTAAAAAGCATATTAAAGAAATAGTTAAGATATTAGAAAAATAAGAACCTGTTGGTTCTTTTTTTATGTTTAAAATATGTTTTTTTGTTCAAAATATTAGGGAAAGGAGATTTATTATGAATGATAAATATATGGAAGTTCCTAATGATATTTTAACAGGGAAAGATTTAGATTATTTATGTGATATGTTTCAATGGAATTATGGAGCTTTAAAAAGTAGTAATGATTCTGTTAGTAGTATTAATGATAAGGAGATTATTGATATTATGCAAAGAGCAGGAGAATTATTTGATGATAATTTGAATGTAGTATTAGATATTTTAGGGGGTGTTTCGTATGAATAATAAGATTTGTAATATGAAAGTTGAAGTTCCTAAAGGTATGGGTTTAAATGATAAGGATTATATTAATTCTTTATTATCTACTTTGAAAGAGATGGAGAAGAATTATGTTATTGCGATGAGTGAGGCTAGTAATGAGAAATTGTTTTCTATTCATAAGAGGGTTTTTCTTAATATTGTAGCTTTACAAAGGGAAGTATATCAATTAATGTTTAGAAAAGGTTGGTATTGTTTAGAGGCTGTTGATGAGAATAAAATTAGTGAGAAAAAGCAAATGCTTGATACTGAGTATAGTGACATGATTAGTTAATTTTGACTTTTCATTAAGAAAATGGTATAATATGCAGTACTCAGGGGGAGTATTATGAAAAATAATGGAGAGTCGTGGAAGTATTTTGCCACTGTTATTGTGGCTTTAATTCTGTTATCTCTTTCTATATATACAATTTGTTATAGGGAGATATATGATAGTATCAGTATTAGTACTGTAAAAATACCTATTGTTGAATATGGTAGTGCTAATTATGATATTGATAAACTTATTAAGAATGTTGATGGTACAATTGTTTCTGTAAAACAAGATATTGTAACAGATTCAGTTGGAGTACAAGAATTAATATTAGTTGTTTCTAAAGGAAATATTTCTAAGGAAATACCTGTTAGTATTGAGGTTAAAGATAGTATTGGACCAGAGATAGTTATAGAAAATGATATTATTGAGATAGAGCAAGGTACTAATTATGATATTTTAAGTAATATTACTAATGTTTACGATAATATTGATGGTGATATAAGTTATATTGATTCTAATAGTGTTAGTGATGATAGTTGTAACTATTATACATATTATAGTGATTTTAATTATAATGTTCCTGGTGAATATGTAGTTAATATTAATGCTGTTGATAAGAATCTTAATAGTACGTCTAAGTCTTTTAAAATTGTTGTTAATAAGAGAAGTGTTGGTGAAACTGTTTCTAGTATTGCTTATTCTTTAGTTGGTAGTCCTTATGTTATGGGTGCTAATGGTCCTTATGGATTTGATTGTAGTGGATTTGTACAATATGTTTATAGTAGACTTGGTATTTATATTAGTAGAAGTAGTAGTACACAACTTTATGATGGTGTTGCTGTTAGTTATAGTGATATATTACCAGGGGATATTATAAATTGGGGATATAGTAATGGTGTTTCTACGCATTCTGCACTTTATGTTGGTAATGGTAAAATGATACATGCTGCTAATCCGTCTATGGGTGTTATAATTAGTGATGTAGGATATTGGTTAAGTGTTTCTGGTACACAAATTATTGGTGTTAGAAGAATAAATTAAAAAAAGTTTGTATATATTTTTCCTTTTTGGAAATGCTATAAGTAGGAGGGAAAATATGGAAACTGTACAAAAGGCTTTATTAGTTCTTACTATTATTGGAGCAATAAATTGGGGACTAGTTGGAGTTTTGAATTTTAATTTAGTTACTACAATTTTTGGAAATGGTAGTTTATTAACTAATATTATTTATGCCTTAGTAGGTGTAGCTGGTTTATTTAATATATGGATATTATTTAGTCATATAGAAATGGTTAAATAAGAAAACAGACATAAAATGATGTGTCTGTTTTTTTGGGTTTAAATTGATTTTTTTATTGGTCTTTGGTTGATAATTATTTGTTAAAATGTTATTATATATTATAAGGTGGGGTGGCAAATTGAGATACGTATTGGCTTTTTTCAGAGATACTTTAAATGGCACTACATATTTTGTTGTATCTTTTGTGTGCTTAATTTTAATTTGTTTCTGCATCTATATTTTAAAGAGAATAAGTTTAAGTGAGAAGGAATTATTAAAAAAGGAGATGGAGTCAAAGGTTGTACTTGTTGATTCTTCTGGTAGTAAGGGAAAAATAGAGGTTTCCTTTGCTAATGTTGATGTGGGTGATACTGGTACACAAGCTGTTACTAATGTTACCAGTGTTTTAGCAAATCAAGATATTTATTCTGATAATGTTACTACTGATACTTTAAGTACTACTTCTGAGAGTACTGTGGAAGAAAAAAAAGAAGAAGTATCAGAAAAGAAAGCTCCTATTATGATTAATCCTGATGAGGTTGCTTTAGTTTCTTCTGATATGAATCTTATTGGTAGTAGTGAGAAGATTGCTACAATTAATGGTAGTAATAGTGCTACTTTAAATGTTGTTTCAAGTGTTAATACAGAAAATGTTAATAATATTTCTAATGATAATAATAGTGGAACTATTACTGAACAACAATAACGAACTTTACTATTTTAAAAAAATTTTGTATACTAGAATAGTGTTTTAAAGGAGACGATGAAATGACAATAACTATAACAGATATTATCTCTATATTGAGGAAAGTTGCTGATATTTCCTTAGTATGGTTAGTTTTTTATTTAATTTTAAAAAATCTTAAGAATAACGTTAAGTTATCTCTACTTTTTAAAGGAGTAGCTTTTGTAATAATTTTAAAGTTTGTAAGTGATTGGTTAGGATTTATAACTATTGGGGTATTACTTGAATATATTATTCAGTGGGGACCTATTGCTTTAATAGTTATTTTTCAGCCAGAAATTAGAACTATTTTGGAACAGCTTGGTAGAAATCAATTGTTAGGTAGACATAAGGTTCTAACTGTTGATGAGCGTGAGAGAATGGTATATGAAGTTATTAATGCGGTTGACTATATGAGAAAAGAAAAGATAGGAGCATTAATAGTAATTGAGAGAGATATAAGTTTAGGTAATTATATTGATAAGGCAAAGAAGTTGTATGCTGATTTAACTAGTGACTTATTGATTGCTATATTCTATGAAGGTAATCCATTACATGATGGTGGTGTTATTATTCAGGGAGATAGAATTACTTGTGCGGGAGCAGTTTTCCCAACTAGTAGTAGTCAAAAGATTAATAAGAGATTAGGTACTAGACATAGAGCTGCTTTAGGTTTAGCTGAAGAAACTGATGCTATATGTATCGTAGTTTCTGAGGAAACTGGTAGAGTTTCTGTAGCACTTAAGGGTGAGCTTTTATATAACTTAACTATTGATGATACAAGAATGTTATTAATAGATGAGTTAAGACCTAAACAAGATATAGAATTTTCAGATGATGATGAAGAGATAGATGAGGAAGAGATTTATGAAGAAGATGTTTAGAAAAATAGGAAGAATCTTTCATCATATTGGAACGTTCTTCGATAAAATTTTAATTACACCAATTACAAAGTTTATATTGATGATAACTAATTTCTTTAAAAATAATTCAAAGAATATTGATAGGTGGATGGGTAAGAAATCTACATTGTTAGTTATTAGTTTGCTTTTAGCATTTGGAGTATTTGTTATTATTGATAAAGAATCAAATGTAATTATTGATCAATATGCAGAAATTTTATATAATCAACCAGTTACTGCTGTGTATAATGAAGAGTTATATGTAGTTGAAGGTTTACCAAAGACTGTTGATATTACTTTAGTAGGACAAAAAAGACATATCTTTTTAGCAAAACAATCTCCTTCTAAAGGTGTATCTGTTGATTTAACTGGATTAAAACCAGGAAATCATAAAGTTACTTTGAAGTATTCACAAAGATTAAAATCATTAGATTATAAATTAGATCCTTCTCAAGTAACTGTTACTATTTATGATAAAGAGAGTGATACTCGTAGTTTAACTTATGATTTATTACATCAAGATAGTTTAGATAGTAAATTATATATTAGTAATATTGAACTTGATAGATCAGAAGTTATTGTTAAAGGTGCTAAATATAAGTTAGAGAAGGTTGCTACTGTTAAGGCTTTAGTTGATGCTACTAATATTCCTAATCCTAAAGCAGGGGATATTACTTTAAAAGATGTTCCTTTAGTTGCTTATGATACTAATGGTAAGATTGTTGATGTTGAGATAGTTCCTAAGACTGTTGATGCTAAGATTACAATTACATCTCCATCTAAGGAAATACCAATAAAGATAGTTCCAACTGGTAAACTTGCTTTTGGTAAGGCTATTAAGTCTATTGAATCTTCAGTTTCTAGTGTTGTAGTTTATGGTGATGAAAATGCAGTTAATAAACTTGAACAATTAGAAGTAGAAATAGATGTTAATGATTTAAAAGCTGATAAAGAATACAATGTTACATTAAAGAAACCTAGTGGTATTACGGATCTTAGTGTTAAGACTGTTAAAATCAATGTTTACGTTGATAATTCTATTACTAAGGAATTTGATAATATTTCTGTTAGTGCTGAGAACTTAGGTTCTGGTCTTAAAGCTCAAGCATTGAGTGAAGCTGATAGTAAGATTACTGTTATTGTTGAGGGTAGTGAGGATGTTATTAATAATCTTGATCCTAGTACAATAAAAGCTTATGTTGACTTGAAGAAATATGGTGTTGGTGAGCATGAAATTGAAGTTTCAGTTACTGGTAGTGATGTTAAACTTACTTATAAAGCTAAGACTAAGAAAGTAAAAATTAGAATCACACAAGATTAGTTGAGTTTTCGACTAATCTTTTTTTGAATGATTATGATAGATATATGATATTGTGTTTGTTGGTGATTGTGGTGTAAAAATTTATTAAAAATAATATTTTTAATTTGCACATTTTAGATAATGTTCTTTTTTCTTGTAATAATAGTTTTTGGATGCCATATAATTTATTAGAATTTGATGATGAGGTGAACTATGAAAAAAATTCTATTTAGTATAATGATGGTATTATTATTAGTTTCTGGTTGTGGAAAAAATTCTGAGACTAGTGTTATTAATGATTTAGAAAAGAAAATCAACAAAGCTAGTGCTTATAAAGTTATAGGTGTGTTAGAAATTGTTAATAATGATGAGGTGTATACTTATGACGTTGAGGTTAGTTATAAGAAGAATAATAATTATAGGGTTTCTTTAACTAATCAAGCTAATAATCATACACAGGTTATTTTAAAGAATTCTGATGGGGTATATGTACTTACTCCAGCACTTAATAAGAGTTTTAAGTTTCAAAGTGATTGGCCATATAGTAATTCACAGGTTTATTTACTTAAATCTTTGATTAATGATATTAAAGATACTAAGGATAGAGGTTTTAAAGATGTTGAAAGTGGTTATTCATTAAGTACTAAGGTTAATTATCCTAATAATAGTAAACTTGTTAAACAGACTATTGAACTTGATAAGAATGGAGATCTTAAGAAAGTTAGTGTATATGATTCTAATAATATTATTTGTATGACTATGACTTTTGATAGTATTGATTATTCTCCAACATTTAAGAAAGACTATTTTAATTTAGATAGTGTTATGAGTACTTATTCAATTAGTGAGGAAGAAGTTAAGGAAACAACTATGATAGATGATACGATTTATCCGCTTGTTATACCTAATGGTACTAAATTGGTTAGTGAAGAGAAGATAAAAAAAGATGTAGGAGATAGAATTATTATGACATTTGATGGTGATAAGCCATTCTTGTTAGTAGAAGAGACTGCTGTTGTGGAAGATGAATTTACTGTTATACCGACATATGGTGAGCCATTCCAATTAATGGATACTTTAGGTGTTATGACTAACAATTCTCTAACTTGGACTAGTAATGGAATAGAGTATTATATAGTTAGTGATGTTTTAAATCAGAATGAATTAGTAGAGGTTGCTCAATCTATTAGTTATTTACCTACTATGAAATAAAGAGTTTACCTCTTTTTTTTCTTGTGATATAATGATTTTGGTGGTGAATTATATGGCAAAGAAAAATAATAAAAAAGTAAAAATTGAAAGTAGTAGTAGTTTTGATGGTGAATATAAAAAGATTGTAATAATTACTTTAAGTGTTTTAGCATTTTTAGCAGCATTTTATTTTATTACTGTTACGATATTAAATAAGGGAGATAGTTCAGCTAAAAATAATACTAAAAAAGATACTGGAGTAGAAATACAATACAAAGAAATATTAGTTGGTACTAGTTTTTCTATGAAGGATTCTTCATATTTAGTAGTTTATTATGATACTACAGATGATGATAATGCTAGTGATATATCTAGTGCTATTTCTACTTATAGAACTAATAATAAAGATAGTCATATTTATTATGTAGATATGAGTAACGCACTAAATAAGAGTTTTGTTAGTGATGAGAGTAATTCTTCTGCTAGTAGTGCAGAGGAACTTAAGATTAATGGACCAACGTTGATTAACTTTGCTGATGGTAAAATTGTTGAGTACGTAGAGGGAAAAGATAGAATTATTGATTATTTAAGTTAATATGTAAAAAGACTGTTTAGTCTTTTTATTTTTGTGTACTTTGGTACTATTTTTAGATTTTATATGTTATTATATCAATAGGTGATATTATGAGAAAACGAAAAAATACAGATAAAAAACTTGGTAAGAGTATTAAGACGTTTTTTTCTGGTATTAAGAAGAATTTTAGACGTGAGAATTATAATGCTTTTACTATTCCAGAAGTTATACTATTACTTATTATTTCTTGTATTTTTGGTGTAGTTATGGGATGTATTTTAACTTATAGTAAGTCTTTTGATATGGTTAAAGTTACAAAAGAGGAAGCTGAGTTATTAGCTGCATATGAAAAAATTAGAGATAATTATTATGAGGATTTATCTGAAGGTGATTTGGTTGGATCAGCAATTGATGGTATGGTTAATTCTTTAGAGGATCCATATTCTTATTATTTAAATGAGAATGATACTAGTAGTTTCAATCAAAGACTTAATGGTACTTATATAGGTATTGGTGTTACTATTTTACATGATGAAAATAATGAGAATCAAGTTGTGGAAATAATAGATGGTTCTCCTGCTAAGAAAGCTGGTATAGAAGTTGGAGATATATTTTTGAGTATTGATGGTAATGATGTTAGAAACTTATCGTTATCTGAAGTATCAGAATTTATGAAGGGTGAAGTTGGAGATAAACATTCATTTGTTTTACTTAGAGGTGGTAATGAAGTAAAGGTAAATCTTGTACTTGCTGAAGTTGTGTTATCTTCTGTTTCTAGTAAAATTATTGAGGGTAATAATAAGAATGTAGGGTATCTTCATATTAGTACTTTTGCTGCTAATACATATACACAATTTAATAAGAATTTAAAGTCTTTAGAAAAAGAAAAAATTGATTCATTAATTATTGATGTTAGAGGTAATCCGGGTGGTCATTTAAGCCAAGTTCAAGATATATTATCTTTATTCTTTGATAAGAAAACAGTTTTATATCAAATTGAAAATAAGGGTAAAGTAGAGAAGGTATATGCTACTACTAAGGATAAGAGAAAGTATGATGTTGTAGTTTTAATAGATTGTGAGTCTGCCTCTGCTTCTGAAATATTAGCTTCTTGTTTTAAAGAGAACTATAAGAATGCTACAATTATAGGTACAACTTCTTATGGTAAGGGTACGGTTCAAAAAACATATGAATTATCTAATGGCTCAAGTTTAAAATATACAGCTGAGAAGTGGTTAACTTCAAAAGGTAAGTGGATCAATGGAGTTGGTGTTGAGCCAGATATAGAAGTTGAATTGCCAGAGGAGTATTATAATAATGTCTGTGATGAGAATGATTTACAATTACAAAAAGCATTAGAAGTATTAACTAAAAAATAGTTCATTATGAACTATTTTTTTTGACATTCGATAGTTAATTGATAATTCTTTTTCTTACTGCAAGTGGTAAGAAATAATTGATTTATATTTTTATTTTTTATACTTATATATCCATTTTGTTTTTCTTCATATATATTGGTTACTATATATTGGTAGTTTATGTTTTTGTACTTTAAGTAAATGATGTCATCTTTCTTTAGTTTATCTAGGTTATCAAAATAAGAATTATAGTTATTTCCTGAGTGAGCTGCTAGAACGATTGTGCCATTTTCATTATTTGAAATAGTTTCTTTTATTATTGTTACATTTTTGTCGACTTTGTTTAAGTCGCTATTTATGTCATATAAATATCTTTTTAGATTTATTTTAGGTATTTCTAATATACCAATTTCTTTTACTTTATTTGGCTTATTATCTTTTTGTTTTAATACTGTTGTTATTGTATTTATTACTTTGCTTTCTTTGTTTAAGTTGTATGGTAGTAGTATGGTTAATGTTACTAATAGGAGTATTAATAGGTGTTTTTTGTTTTTAGACATTAATTATATATAGTAATAAAATACTTAGTATTTTCATTATTAGAGATTGTTTATATGAACTTGTATATGGTACTTTTATTTTGTGATTTAGTAGATTGAATGTCTGTTCTTCGTTATTTTCAATTACTATTTCAAATGTTTCTATTGTGTCATAACCTGTTGTTGTTGTTATTTGTTCTACTTTATATTTTCCATAGTTAAGAGTAACTTCTGCTATACCTAATTCGTTTGTAGTAATTGTTTTTATTAAATGATTGTTTTCATCATATATGTTGAAACTGATATTTTCTTCTGGTTTTTGTGTATCATCTAATAGATATTTTTTATTAATAATGATGTTTGCTTTTATTACTTGATTATATAAATTTAATTCTATATTTGGATTTTCTTTTGTTAATTCAAATGAGTATATTGTATTATCTAGTTCATAGCCTTCTCCGGCTTTTATTTCTTTTAGGAAGTATTTTCCATATTTTAGATTTTTTATTGTAGATTGGTGTGTTTCATCAATTATTAATTTTGCTATTTCAGTCATATTTGAATCATATAATTGATAAATTGCACCTTCTAATTTGGCTTTACCTAGGTTTTCGTTACTATTTGTATCTTTATCTAATTTATTTATTTTTATTTCTGTTTCTTTAACTATTATTTTTAGTTCAAATGTTTTTGGTTCCATGTCACCAGTCATTAGTAGATTTTGAGTACCAGCTGCTTGATAAAATATTAGTGGTTTATTGTAATAGGTATCTGTTTTTTCGAATGTTATAATATTTTCACCAAGATTTAAGTTTTTAAATTGTATTTTATTTCCTTCTATAATTACTTTGTCACTTGTAGTTTTATAGGTGTTTATAACATTATTATTATCTTCGATAGTTAGTGTTTCATCTTTTACAATGTTATATATATTATTACTGAAACTAGGTAGTGTGTTATATTCTTTTATCAGACTTTCTATTTGATTTTTTTCATCTTCTAAGAGAGTGATTCTGTTACCATTTAATTTGTTTGTGAAGTAGAAGTCAGCATTTGGTTTAACTGTTCTCCAGATCATTATTTGGGATATAGCGTACCATTTCATGTCATAGTGATCTTTATAGTTATAACCGAAGTGTGCTATTTGTGAAACTCTTTCTACTTGTTCTTTTGTTAGATTTTCTGGTGTTATAGTACTGTAATAGTCCTTTGAGTCATTTAATCCTGTGAATGGTTCTATACAATATACATGATTATTGGTTCCTTGTTCTCTATATACTCTTGCTTGTTGATAAAATTTAATGTTATCCTCTGTAACTCTATTCCAGGTGTATTTCATATATTCAGCTTCATAGAATCTTGACGTTGTAGCTTTTACTGTGAATGGAGTTAGTATTGTTAGAGCTCCAATTAGTGCAAATATTAATTTTTTCATATTATTCCTCCTCTTTGCACTAGGAGAATAACATGACTTATTTTTATTTGCAAATGGTGAAAAATAATAATTGGTTTAGATTTATTTTTGAAATTAAGTATTTTGGCTTAGCAATTTTAATAATTTGATTATTTTTACTATATTGTTTAACAAGTTTAAAAAAAACACACAAATTTGTGTGCTTTGATTAGTTTGCTGTTTCAGTTTTTGTATCTTCCTTGTTTTCTTCTTTATTATCTGGCTTTTCTTTGTCTTCTGTGCCATTTGATGGTGTTAATACTTTTTGTTGAGGTTCATACACTTCTATTGTTCCAGTATATAAAATGCCATTGTATGTAACAGTATATTTGTAGTTTCCTACTTTTTGAGTATCAACTGCTGTTAGATCTATTAAAATGTTATTTTTTATTTCATCAGTTAATGTTTCTTTTATATATACTTGTTTATCAGTTGATAATGGAGAACCAATTGTTAATCTTAGGTTATTTATAGTTAAGTCAACATTAGGTAATTCTTTTTCTTTAATTGTGAATGTTCCATTATACTTTTTCTTTTTATATGAAATTGTATATGTATAAGAACCTGCCTCATTAACTTTTACCATTGATGTATCCAATTTTAATGATTTTAGTACTTCTTGGTCTATATCAGCTAAATTCTCTAAGTAGTCTTTTACATCTACACTTAGTGATTGATTTATTTCTAATTCCATATCTTTTAATTTTATTTCATTTGTTTTTATTTTAGCAACTCTTTTATGAACAACTTCTAAGTCGTTTTTCTTAACTTCAGTTGGTTTTATCATACTTTTCATTGTAAATCCTGAGCCTAACATTATTACGCCCCATGAAGCTAAGGCAAGAGAAATTATACGTGTTTCTTTTTTTGTTAATTTTCCCATACTACGCTACTCCCTATCTTTATACTTAATTATATTATATATGAATTTAATAAACAAGAGAAATTTGTTGAAATTTGTATTTTGATTTCATATAATAATAAGTAAAGAGGTGAGTTTTATGGCTATTTATTGGTTTGCGGCATGCTTATTTTTGATATTTGTTGAAATATCAACAGTTAATTTAGTTTCCATTTGGTTTGCGATAGGAGCATTTTTCTCGATGTTGTTAGCGATATTTGTTGATAATTTCTTGATACAGCTATTGGTATTTATTGTTGTTAGTATTATTTCTTTATTAATAACTAAACCATTAGTTAATAAATTTAAAAAGAATGATGTTGAGCCAACTAATGTTGATCGTGTTATTGGTAAAAAAGCTGAGGTAATTAAAAAAATAACACCTGATGAATATGGAGAAGTCAAAGTATTAGGTTCTATTTGGACTGCTACTAGTGATACGGTTCTAAATGTTTCTGATAAAGCTGTTGTAAAGAAAATAGATGGTGTAAAACTTGTTGTTGAGAAGGAGGAAAAATAAATGGAAGTTTTGATATTAATACTTGTTGTTCTTGGAATTTTGGCTTCTGGAATTAAGATTATTCCACAGTCTAAAGCTATAGTTGTTGAAAGATTAGGTGCATATAATAGAACTATGCAAACTGGTCTACATTATGTAATACCTATATTTGAAAGAGTTGCGAATGTTGTTAGTTTAAAAGAGAGAGTTAGTGATTTTGCTCCACAGCCTGTTATTACAAAAGATAATGTTACTATGCAAATTGATACTGTTGTTTATTTACAAATTACTGATTCTAAACTTTATACTTATGGAGTTGAAAATCCTGTTAATGCGATTGAAAACTTAACTGCTACAACTTTACGTAATATTATTGGTGAGTTAGAGTTAGATGAGACTTTAACTTCACGTGATGTTATTAATGCGAAGATGAGAGCTATTTTAGATGAAGCTACTGATCCTTGGGGAATTAAAGTTAATCGTGTAGAGGTAAAGAACATATTACCACCTAAGGATATTCAAGAAGCTATGGAAAAACAAATGAGAGCAGAACGTGAAAGACGTGAAGCCATCTTAAAAGCTGAAGGTGAAAAGAAAGCTGCTATATTGATTGCTGAAGGTGAAAAAGAGAGTGCTATTTTAAGAGCAGATGCTAAACGTGAGACTCATATTAGAGAAGCAGAAGGTGAAGCTACTGCAATTCTTAAAATTCAAGAAGCAACTGCTGAAGGGTTAAAATTATTAAAGAGTGCTGGTATGGATGATGCAGTTTTAAAATATAAGAGCTATGAAGCAATGGTAAAAGTTGCTAATGGTAATGCAACTAAGATTATTGTTCCTAGTGAATTACAAAACCTAGCAACAATTGGTACTACTATTAATGAAATGATTGATAAACCAAAAGATAAGAAAAATGAAAAATAGAAGTGTATGCTTCTATTTTTTTAGATATAAATATATAATTATTTGAATTAAGATGAGAAGAGGAATAAATATTATGAATTTATTCTTTTTCGTTTTATGATGGAAAATTAACATAGATATGAGTTCTCCAATACTGCCACCAATTATTGATATGAAAAGAAGAGTGTTTTCTTTGATACGCCATTTATTTTTACAAGCTTTTATTTTATCAACTAGTATTAAAATAAAACCAATAATATTTATTAATATTAAGTAGTAATTAAATATTTTCATTTAGTTTTTTTTCCTTGATAAGTATCTCTTTTTACCATTTCTTTATCGATATCATTTAAAACGCCAAATTTCTTTATTAACCAATTTGGTTCTACTAAGTCATCTATTTTTGGATCTCCTGTTATACGATGAATTACTATTTCTGGTCTTAATAATTCTAATTGGTCTATTACAATATCAATATATTCTTCTTTTGTTAACATTTTAAAGTGTTCTTTTTCGTAGAGTTTTTCTAATGGGGTATCTTTTAGAATACTTAGCATATGTATTTTTATACCTTGAATGTCTAATTTATTTAGATATTTTATAGTGTTTAACATGTCTTCTTTTGTTTCATATGGAAGACCATTAATAATATGAACAACAACATCAATATTTCTTTCTCTTAGTTTACTTACCATTTCTTCAAAGCAAGTAAGAGTATGACATCTATTTATTAATTTAGATGTTTTTTCATTTGTTGTTTGAAGACCTAGTTCAATTGTTAAATAAGTTTTTTTATTTAATTCTTCTAGATAATCTAGGCATTCATTTGATATGGCATCTGGACGGGTTGCAATATTTAGACCGATTACGTTTTCTTGACTTAGGATTTTTTCATACAATTCTTTTAATTTTTCTACTTTAGCATAAGTATTAGTATGAGCTTGAAAATAACCAATGTATTTGGCTTTAGGCCATTTCTTTAACATTATTTCTTTTACTTTATTGAACTGTACTTCTATAGGTTCATTTTTATTACCAGCAAATTCTCCAGAACCAAATTTTGAACAATATATACAGCCATTATAGCCAACTGTTCCATCTATGTTTGGACAACTAAAACCGGCATCAAGACTAACCTTAAACACTTTCTCATTGAATCTATTTTTATAGTAGTAATCTAGAGTATGATATCTTTTGTTAGTATTACTATATTTAAATGGATTTGTCATTTACATCACCATCTCATATTTTATCATAAAAATATGTGTTTTTGTGATATACTTTATGTATGGTAGGTGATCTTGTTTGGCGAAAAAGCGAAAGTTAAAGTTGAAGAGACCAGTTGTCGGTGTTTTGAAGGTTTTATTTGTTATTTTAATCTTCTTTTTAGGAGTATTTTGTTTTTATATGTATCAGGTTAGGGGTATTACTAAGCTTGGTTATAGTTATGAGGCTGCTACTAAAGTATTGTTTTATGGTAAAAAGGACTATGTAAAAAATATTAATTATAGTAAGACTCTTGATGATGCTTTTCAAAGTAAGTATTACATGGAGAGTAATTTAGATAGTTATGCTAAGATTGAGTATCAGGATCAAAAGAATCTAATTAAAAATATCAATACTTTAATTAAGAGAGGTTATAGTAATAATAATATTTCTTTGATACTTAGTCATGGCAATGATGATGATGTTAGTGATTTTGCTAAAAGAGAGAAGATTAAATACTTAGAAGAGTTTTATAGTATTAGTTATGCTAAGTTAAAATACTATGATCGATATGTTAAATACTCTAGAGAAACTGGTGAGGATGAAGAGACTACTGTTGTTTGTGTTAATTTAGGTATGGATAATGCTGATTATGTTAATCCTACTAAAGTTAGTAAATTTTCTAAGGAAATGTTAGTTAATAAACATTATGTGTTAAGTGAGGAGTTTGTTCCTGATGATTTAGTCGAGTTTGATGAGGAGTATACTAATGGAGAAGTTCAAAAGGGTAATAGAGAGGCTGTTGTTGCTTTTGAACAGATGTATGCTGCTGCTAAAAAAGAGGGGTTAGGATTAGTTATTAATTCTAGTTATCGTTCATATAAAGATCAAGAAGAATTATGTGTATATTATAAAGAATTATATGGGGATGGATATGTAAATAGATATGTTGCTTTTCCTGGATATTCTGAACATCAGACTGGTCTTGCTTTTGATATTGGAAGTACTACAAGTAATGTATTTGCTCAATCAGAAGAGTATGGATGGATGCTTGATAATGCTTATAAGTATGGGTTTATTTTGAGATTTACTAATAAGAAAATGTCATATACTGGATTTAGAGCTGAGCCTTGGCATTACCGTTATGTAGGTAAAAAAATAGCTAAATATATTTATGAAAATAATATTTCTTATGAGGAATATTATGTACAATTTTTGAATGACTAGTTCTTGGAATATTTATAAATATATGATATTATGTTACTAGAATATTAAGAGGTGTTGGGTATGTATCCACTTGGGAAACAATTTGAAGTTGATTATACAAAAACTAAGTGTAATAGTAAAAATGTTATTCAAGGTAAGTTTTTCCGTGTTTCTGTTATTACGGAGAGAGTTATACGTTTGGAATATTCACCTAGTGGACAATTTATTGATAGACCAACACAATTGGTTTTAAGAAGAGATATAGGACCAGTTAATTTTTCTGTGCGTCAAGATAGTAACCTTTTAGAGATTACTACTAAGTATTTTTCTTTAGTTTATGTTAAGGAAAAGCCTTTTATTGGTACTAAGATAGATCCTATGAGAAATTTAAAAATAACTTTGGCTAGTCATGAAAAGGATCGAAATAAAGACTGGTTTGTTGGACAAGTTGAAGCAAGAAATTTGAATGGTAATATGATTTCTATTGATGTTGAAAACGATCCAACATATTTAAAGGGATTATATTCATTGGATGGTTTTGCTTCTATTGATGATAGTTATAATAAGATTATTATGGAGGATGGTACTTTAGCGGATTCTCCAAAAGATCATACTGATATATATGTATTTATGTATGATAGAGATTTTAAACATGCTTTATCAGATTATTTTAAAATAACAGGTTCTCCATCTTTGATACCAAGATATGCACTTGGAAATTGGTGGAGTAGAAATATTACTTATGATGATAAGAGTGTACCGGTTTTGATTCGTAACTTTGAAAGAAAGAGAATACCTATATCAATAGTTTTATTTGATAATGATTGGCATTATAGAAATATTGGTGATTATAAGGGACTTAAATCGGGATTTTCTTTTAATAATGAATTGTTTATGGATCCTAAAAAGATGATAGATCAATTTCATGTTAGAGGTATTAGAGTTGGATTATGTATTAATCCTACTGAGGGTATTTTTCCACATGAGATGTTTTATAAACAAGCTATTGAGTATTTGTCTTTACCAGAGAATACAATTATTAAGTTTGATCCGTTAAATCCTAAACTTTTAGATGTTGTTTTTAAGATGTTTTTACATCCATTAGAGTCTTATGGTGTTGATTTCTTTTGGAATGACTATTATGGTGATGTTAAAAACCCAGTTAATTTATGGGCTACAACACATTATTTATATTTAGATTCTAAGAGAAATGTTAGTAAAAGAGGAATGTTATTGTCACGTGGACCTGTTTATGCTCCTCATAGATATGGCATATTATATGGTGGCTCTAGTGAGATTAGTTGGGAAGAGTTAAAGAAACTGCCTTTTAGATATTTAAATGCTGCTAATATAGGTGTTAGTTGGTGGAGTCATGATGTAGGTGGAAACCATGGTGGTATAGAAGAAGGAGATTTATATGTTCGTTATTTACAACTAAGTACATTTGGTCCAATACTAAGATTCCATGGAGCTAGAGGAGATTATTATAAGAAAGAACCTTGGTTATGGGATGCACAGATAGAATCTATAGCAGCTGATTATTTAAGACTTAGACATAGATTAATACCATATTTATATACAGAAGCATATAATTATACAAGATCTGGTGTACCATTAATTCAACCATTTTATTATAATTATATGTGGGTTTATGATGATGAATTGTATAGAAATCAATATTACTTTGGATCACAATTATTAGTTTGTCCAATTCTTGATAAGATGGATACAGTAATGAATCGTACCTTACATAGATTTTTTATACCAGATGGTATTTGGTATGATTTAATTACTGGTAAGAAATTTCCAGGTAATAAGAAGTATATATCTTTCTTTAAAGAAGAAGATTATCCAGTATTTGCTCATGCTGGTTCAATAATACCATTATCAAATAGAAGTGATTATAATAATACTGGTATTCCTACTGATTTAGAGATTCAAATATTCCCAGGAGTAAGTAATACTTATACATTGTATGAAGATGATGGAGTTACAGCTTTATATAAAGAAGGTTATTTCTTAAAAACATCAATTGATTATAACTATTTACGTAATAACTATACAGTGATTATTCGATCTATTGAAGGTAAGAGTGGTATTGTACCAGATAGAAGAAATTATAAAATGGTATTTAGAAATACTAAACAAGCAGATAGTGTTACAGCATACTTTAATAATGAAAAAATAGATATTGTTAGTTATGTTGATGCTAATGACTTCGTTGTTGAAATAAAGAATTGTCCTTCAGTTGGACAGTTAACAATAAATTGTAAAGGTAAAGACATTGAAATAGATGCGATGAGATTAATTAATGATGATGTTAAGAGTATCTTGATGGATTTAAAGATTAATACATATTTAAAAGAAGAAATAGCAGATATTATGTTTGGAGAATTACCTTTAAAGAAGAAGAGAATTGCGATTAGAAAGTTAAAAAATAAGAAACTTTCTAAGGAATATATCACTCTTTTCTTAAGATTAATTGAATATATGAGTGAAGTATAGTAAAAAGTACTTGAAAAAGTTTGGAAAATCTACTATACTAGGTGTATATTTTTTGAATATTGTTAGTAGTAGTAGCAATTTTTTAAATATTTTAGAGAGCTTATGGGTGGTGGAAATAAGTATATTTGGATTGTGAACTTGACTAATTTTGTAATAGTTGGGTAAGACCATTATATCTATTAAAGCTGCATAGTTTTATACTATGAAGTAAGGTGGTACCGCGAATATTTCGTCCTTATGTTTGATAAGGACGTTTTTTTTTGGAGGTTTTTATGAAAGAAGTTATTGTATTTATAGTTTGTTTTTTGATAGTACTATTTTTCTATGAGATGATTTTTGTAGTACCTATGAAGAAGTATAGGGCTAATAAAGGTAAAAAGAAAAAAGAGAAGAAGGAACTGGCAGAGATTAGATATTTAGTTTATAAGTATAAGCTCGATTTAAAAAAAGTTAATTATAATCAACTGTTACAAATTGTTGCATTAACTTCATCATTAGATATAACTATTATTGTTACTATTATTTCGTTTATAGATAGTTATTTATTATCTTTACTACTGTGTTTGGTTTTGGTTATACCAATTATTATGATAAGTTATTGGTTTGTATTTAGATTTTATAAAAAGAGAGGAATGATTAAAGATGTATAATTTTAAAGAAATAGAAAAAAAATGGCAAAAGTATTGGAATGATAATGAGTGTTTTAAGGCATTAGATGATTATAGTAAGCCTAAGTTTTATGGATTGGTTGAATTTCCTTATCCATCTGGAGTTGGTATGCATTTAGGTCATATTAAGGCTTATTCTGGATTGGAAGTTGTTGCTAGAAAGAGAAGACTAGAGGGGTATAACGTTTTATTTCCTATTGGATATGATGCATTTGGTTTACCTACAGAGAATTCAGCAATAAAACAAAATATTCATCCTAGAGTTTTAACTGATAGAAATATTGAAGTGTTTGCTGGACAATTAAAGAAAGTTGGTTTTTCATTTGATTGGTCTAGAGTTATTGATACTACAGATGAAGGATATTATAAATGGACTCAATGGATATTTTTAAAGATGTTTGAAAAGGGTCTTGCTTTTAGAGATACAACATTAGTTAATTATTGTCCTAGTTGTAGAGTAGTTTTAGCAAATGAGGATTCACAAGGTGGTAAATGTGATATTTGTCATTCACAAGTTATTCAAAAAGAAAAAGATGTTTGGTATTTGAGAATTACAGAGTATGCTGATAAGTTACTTGAAGGTTTAAAAGAGGTTGATTATTTACCTAATATTAAGTTACAACAAGAGAATTGGATTGGTAAATCTACTGGTGCTTATGTTGATTTTAAAGTAAAAGACTTAGATGAAGTATTAAAAGTTTATACTACTCGTCCTGATACTTTATTTGGGGCTACTTTTATGGTAGTTGCTCCTGAACATCATATTATTGATAATCATAAAGATATGGTTAAAAATATGGATGAGATTATGGCTTATAGAGAAGAGGCTAAGAAGAAGACTGAGTTTGAACGTGTTCAACTTGCTAAGGATAAGACTGGTGTTAGAATTGATGGCTTAGTTGCAATAAATCCAGTTAATGGAGCAGAAATTCCAATCTATATTGCAGATTATGTAATGATGGGTTATGGTACTGGTGCAATTATGGCTGTGCCTGCTCATGATACAAGAGACTATGAATTTGCGACTAAGTTTGGTATTGATATTATTCCAGTTATTGAAGGTGGAGATATTGAGAAAGAGGCTTATACAGGTGACGGAGTTCATATTAATTCAGGTTTCTTAGATGGTTTGAATAAGAAAGATGCTATTGAAAAGGTAATTGAATACTTAAAAGAAAAAGGTGTTGGAGAAAAAGCTGTTCAATATAAGATGAAGGACTGGGCATTTAATAGACAAAGATATTGGGGAGAACCAATTCCAATAATTCATTGTGAACATTGTGGAGATGTTGCTGTTCCATATGAAGAGTTACCTTTAAGATTACCTGAAGTTAGTAATTTTGAAGTTGGTACAGATGGAGAAAGTCCACTTGCTAAGATAGATAGTTTCGTTAATTGTAAATGTCCTAAGTGTGGAAGAGATGCAAAGAGAGAGACTGATACTATGCCTCAATGGGCTGGGTCTAGTTGGTATTTCTTAAGATATATTGATCCACATAATGATAAAGAATTTGCATCACGTGAAAAACTTAATTACTGGATGCCAGTTGATTGGTATAATGGTGGTATGGAACATGTTACTAGACACGTAATTTACTCTAGATTCTGGTATCATTTCTTATATGATTTAGGATTAGTTCCTACTAGTGAACCTTATAAGAGAAGAACTGCTCAAGGACTTATTTTAGGACCAGATGGAGAAAAAATGAGTAAATCCCGTGGTAATACAATCGATCCTAATACAATAGTAGATGAGTATGGTGCCGATACTTTAAGAACTTATGTATTATTTATGGGTGATTATGGATTAGAGGCTCCATGGAATGAACAAGGTGTTAAAGGAATTAGTCGTTTCTTAGATAGAGTTTATAGATTAAATGAAAGATTAAATGATAATAAAGGATATACTAGTAGTTTTGAAGGTATTATAAATAAAACTATTAAGAAAGTATCTGATGATATTGAGACTTTAAAATATAATACGGCTATATCTGAATTAATGAAATTAGTTAATGAATATTATGCAGTAGAATCTATTAGTAAAGATGATTATACAGTATTATTAACATTATTATATCCATTTGCTCCACATATTACTGAAGAGTTAAATGAAATGATTGGTAATAGTCCAATTTGTAAGAGTAGTTGGCCTAAGTATGATGAAGCTAAGACTATAGACGAAACTAAGGAAATTGCAGTTCAAGTTAATGGTAAAGTTAGAGGTACAATTACAATTCATGTTGATGATAATGAAGATATTATTAAAGAGAAAGCTTTAAATGAAGAGAATGTTAAGAGACATACTGAAGGTAAAGAGATAGTTAAAGTTATCGTTATTAAGGGAAAAATAGTTAATATAGTTGTTAAATAGAGAAGTGATTCTCTATTTTTCTATTGGACTTTTTTTAACATTTTATTTAGCAAAAAATTGTATAAATTATTTCTTATTTATGATATGATAAGGTTGGTGATATATATGGAATTTAGATTTTTAGATAACTATGAAACAAGTGTAGATGTACGTAAGGCTGAGTTAATAAAGAAGAATAAATATGGTGCGGCAGCAGAGATTACAGATTTTGCGATTTTATTAGGCGGATATGGTGGTAGAACTGAGAGTAATCGCTTATTTAGTAATAGTACAATTCGTTCTGGACACTATTATACTGACGGTAATCGTAATGGTAATGTTTGGGTTATTAATGCTCAAGGAAATGGATATTGGCAGAATCCAACGGCTCGTCAAGGTATTGGTATTAGACCAGCTACATCTTACTCTTCTAATGTGAATGACTTTAGAGTTACAGCTCCAGTAGGTAGATTAAATGAGGCTACTTATGGTGAATTACCACAAACTGTGATTGGAGAAGAAGAGGCTTTAACTTTAGAGACAGCATTTAATAATGGAGAATTAGTAGAGACAGGTAGATCCTATACTGCTGATTCAGCAAGTTTTGCTTCAGATGATGATTTTATACCAAGGCAACTTGTTGAGTATGAGTATAATGGTGAGCCATACGTTAGAGTTGTTGCCGATGATTCTACCGTTTATGGTTATAAATTATCTGATGGTAGAGATGTAAAAAAAGGACAATATTATTGGGTTAAAGTAGAACCAATTGTTTGGTTAGTAGATAAGAAAAACAATGTTGTTCTTTCTAAAAAAATAGTACTTGCCGGTATTCCGTTCAATGATGAAAATGGGGCAGAACTTAACTATCGTACACAGTTTGAAGATACAACAATTGGTAAATTTATGAATAGAACTTTCGCCAGAGAAATTATTGCTCCTAGAACTTATGAAAAAGTTACTGAAAAGCAAGAGGTAGAAAAAAATACTCAAGATAAGAGTGAAAATGCACAAAAAGTAAAAAATGTAAATCCATATAACTTTGATTTTTCAAATACTTCTAAAGAAGATATGATTAGAGGGGCTATTGAAAGTGGTGTTCCAGTATTTTTACATGGAGATCCAATCGAAGAAAAGGCTGCACGTGTAAAGCAATTTGATCCTGATTGTGAAATTGTTTATATGCCAAATGCTAATCTTGAGAGTTTTGGTGGTAAACTGGCTGGAATACTTGTTGGTGAAGAAAATGATATACCGCCAACTTGGTATACTAATGTTTTACAAAAATGTGAAAATGATCCGGATAGGCTTCATGTTGTATATTTGGATGGACTTACTGCTGCTTCAAAGGAAGTTCAAGAGATGGCTATTGATGTGATGTTAGAGGGCGAAGTAAATGGTAAATGGAAATTACCTGCTAATGCAAGATTTGTTGCGGCAGGTGGACTTGATGATCCTTTATACGATGGCTTTGCACATGTTAATATTGAAACTGATACTGATCATTGGTTAAAATGGGCAACTACAAATGATATACATCCTGCTATTGTTTCTTATGTTACTTATAAATCTTGTTCTGGAGAGGATGTTTTAAATACTCCTTACACAGGTGAAAAGCCAAATGCTAATCCTAGAAAGTGGGAATTTGCTTCTAAAGTACTTACTAAAACTAATCAACCTGATATGCTTAAATCTTTAATTGGCGAAGATTTAACAACGGACTTTAAAGCATTTGTTCAACAACCATTAATTACTGTTGATGATGTAGTTATGGGTAATTACTCTAGTGATGACTTAGAGATGACTGATTCGAAAAAGTTTGCTACTGCGGCTTCATTAGCGACAGTAGATGAAGAAAACTTCGCGACAGTTCGTGATTTTATGAAGAAAGTTGGACCGGAACCAGAAGCAACATTTGAAGCAATATGGGCTCATGGAGATGAAAAAAGATTAGAAAAATTGGCTGATGCTAAAATAAATGATACTCTTCAACAGGATGTTGGAGGAAAACATAGATGAATACAGAGAAGTTAACTCTCTTAAAATCTTATTTAGAGGCTTCTATTTCACCTTTGTTGATTGAAGGTATTCAGGCTAACTTCTTTGGTGATGCAGTTGTACTTAATGCAAATATTGATAAAAAAGAATTGAATGGACATTATGAAGGTACTAAGTTTTGTCCACCTACTTGGTATAGTGAGCTACTAGAAAAAGATACGGGCGATTCGGCTATTTTGATTATAGATAATATAAATAATGTAGGTTTAGAGGAACAGAAAAAGTTTATCGAACTACTTAAATATAAGAAAATTAGTACATTTGAATTACCTAATGACTGTTTGATTATTGTGACTTGTTCAAATTTAAAAAAGAATAAAATAAGTGAAGAAGTGTATTCTTTGTTAGTACATATTTAGAACAAGTACGTTTTTTAAATTAGATAAGTATATGGACTTAGGGATAAGTCCTTTTTGTTTACTTTTTATTTTTATGGTGTTATAATAAGCATATTTCAGATTGGGGGATTGATTATTTTGAGTGACCAAGAAAAGAAGATTTTTATTAGTCGTTTAGTGGATTTTGGACTAGATCCTGAGTTTTTAATTAGGGAGAGTTTTTTAGGATATAAGTGGAGAAAAGAGAGAAAAAAACTTTATGGTACTGATATTTCTGTACCTACTAAGTTAATTAAGATGTATTATGAGTTAAATCCTGATGAGATTGCTTTTGATAGAATGAAAAGTGCTTTTGTCAAAAGATATATTCGTAATGAGAGTAAACTAGAAGATGTTCATATTGCTTCTGAAGTTAGAGGTTTAGAAAAGATGTATGAGTATGTACATTCTGATGATATTGAATATAGATTTGATGTTTATACGTTACTTGATTTACATAGAATGTTATTTTCGTTTTCTCCATATCCAGAATATTCTGGTATGATTAGAAATGAAGATGTTTATTTACCTGGTACAGGAACTGAATTATGTGAATGGAGAGAAATTCGTCATAGATTAAATGAGATTGATGAAGAAGTACAACATTTACGTAGTATTGCTCAGGCAGTTAAAGATTCTAAGGATTCTGATCAGTTACTTTGGTATTTGGATCGTTGTGTAGAGGTTAATTGTCAATTAGTTAAAGTACATCCTTTTAAAGATGGAAATGGTAGAACTATTAGAGCGTTTACTAATAAATTATTGGAAGACGTAGGATTACCTCCTATATATATTTTGGAACGTGAAAGAGGAGAATATCATAAGGCTATGAATCTTGCTAATAACGAGGGTGATTATACAGATATTAAAAACTTTTATCGTTATAAGATATGTGATTCTATTGTAGAATTAGATATTAATGAGAGAGTTAAAAGAAAAAATGAAAAAATACGTTACAAAGTAAAGAGTAAAAGTAGTGATTTAAAAATAAAAGAGAATAGTTAAAATACGACATTGTTTTACTATTCTTTTTTTTATAATTGTCTTGGTGATAAGATGAAAGTTAAAATATTTGATGATGAGGATGAAAAAGATTTAGAAAGTGATATCAATAGTTTTCTTGGTGATTTAGATGGAGAAGTTGTTGATATTAAGTATCAAGTTAGTGTTGGTATTTTTAGTGAAGAGCAAGTATTTTGCTTTTCAGCAATGATTGTTTATTATTAATTTGTTATGTGTTTTACGGGAAAGACTATTTGACTAGTTTTTCTTTTTTTTGATCTGTGTTATGATTATTATAGGAGATGTATAATGAATAAGAAAGTAGTAATAAAAAATAAGTTTATTAATTTGGCCTTGTTTAGTAGTATTTTGGTTGTACTTAGTAAGGCGTTTGAGTTTTTATATGTTATTCCATTTCATTCTATTATTGGTGATAGTGGTGGAGCTTTGTATGGATATGCATATACAGTATACTTAATGTTTATGTCATTATCTGTTTGTGCATTACCTTTATCTATAAGTAGAGTAGTTACAGAGTATCAGACACTTGGTTTTTATGATGTTAAAAGACGAGTACTTATACTTGGAAAGAAGATTGCTGTTGTTTTTGGAATTGGTTGTTTTCTTTTGATAAATGTTTTAGCTCCAGTTATTGTTTCTTTAATTAATAAAGGAAATAGTTGGGATAGTGTTAGATGTATTAGGATTGTATCTGTTTCAGTTATGGTATTTCCATTACTTGGGGTTTACCGGGGATATTTTGAAGGACATAGATTTTTAGATATTTCGGCTTTTTCAGGAGTGGTTGAAAAAATATTTAGAGTATTAGTAATTGTTTTAGGTGGTTATTTAGTTTTTAATGTTTTTAAATTTACGATACCTAAAACTGTAATGTTTACTTTATGGGGTATTTTAGTTGGTATTATTTCTTCATATTTATATTTATATATTAAAAGTAGAAAGTATGAGAGTAGGTTTAAAGAGAAGATTCGTAATGTTAATGAGCCTTTAATTACTGATAAAGCTATAATAAAAAAGATTTGTTTATATGCTGTACCTTTTGTAATAATAGATGGATTTAGATATTTATATAATTTTGTTGATATTTGTACTGTAGTTGATGGACTTGTTAAACATACTAGTTTTAGTACTTTGGAAAGTGAAAGTATTTCTTCTATGCTTTCTATTTGGGGATTTGTATTTAATACTTTTATTTTTTCTATTTGTGTTGGTATTGTTAATAGTTTGATTCCTAATTTGGAACAGAGTATTATAAAGAAAGAGAAGAATGAAAGTTCAAAAAAGATTAATTTAGCTTATGAAATGTTGCTGTTTTTAATTATCCCAATAACTGTTTTAATAAGTTTCTTAGCTAAACCTATTTGGAATTTATTCTATGGTACTAGTCAATTTGGACCTAGTGTACTTACTTATTATATATTTGTGGCTTTGTTTATGAGTATTTTATATTTGACAGTTTCAATTATTAGAATTTATAAGGACTATAAGACAATACTTATAAGTTTGTTAGTGGGACTGGTCTTAAAGATATTACTTAATACTAGTTTAATAACAGGTTTTTATAAGATGGGAGTACCAGCATATTATGGAATTATTTCAGCTAGTATTATTGGTTATATTGCTTCTTTTGTTATTGCGATTATTAGACTTTCTAAGAAGTTTGAAATTAATTATGAAGATTTGATTAAACATTTTATTGATATTTTATGTGGTTCAATGTTAATGAGTGGAATTTTATTTTTACTTAAATTTATAGTTCCAATTTCTTCTAATGTTAGAATTGTTAATTTACTTATAATTTTATTTTATGGAGTTGTTGGAGGACTAGTTTATGTGATTTTTACTTATAAAACTGGTACTATTAGACATGTTTTTGGGAAAAATATAAAAAAATAAAAGTAATTTAAGGTGCTTAAATTACTTTTTTTGTTTCTTTTATACATAAATTTAATTTTATTTTAAAAATATTTTTGTTATTATGAAATTAGTTATTGGACGTACTTTATACGTATATGTTCCAATACTTTCGATAGTTTTGGCATTAAACTCTGTAAGAATACTAGGAGATATTTGTTCTAAATATTTTATATCATGGTCTTTACAATACTTAATATCTTTATAATAAGTATAGTATTTTAAATATGTTTCTTCTAGTACATTTTTGTTATAGTCATATAATAACCAAGCTTTATCATTGTGTTCAATTAAAAGATGAGCGCAGATTGTTGACTCTTGTGAATGCTCTTGTTTAAAGATACGGAATTTTTCTAATTCTTGTGTTAATTCTTCTTTTTGTTTTGTTAGGTTAGCAAGTTTATCTTTAGAACTTTTAGTTAGGGAATCAATTGGTATTATTGACATTTGATCACTAGTTCTTTTAATTTTCTTTTCTAGACTTTTAATAGTTTTAGTTAGATTTATTTTACCTAGAATAATAGTTGCTTTGGTATAATTATTACCATTTAGTATTTCATATAGAGTTTCATAATAATCTTTAGAATGAACTTCTTCTTTGTTAATACTAAGCATTATTTCATATAAGGAATCTAAATCTTTTTTCGAACCTACTAGAACTTCTGTTTCTAGGGAGATTGCTTTTGTTAAGTAGTCTTTTATTTTATTAGAAAAATTATTTTCAATAGTTTCCATGTCTTCAGTTAAATCAATACGCTCTGTTTTTTCTTTTAACATTATATCAGAGCTTTTATTTGTTTGTTTGAAGCCAACGGCTTTTAAGTTCTCTATTATAATAGATTTATCTTCATCTTTTAGGTTATCACTAATGTATGGTGACATCTCTATTGATAGGGCTTTTTTACTTATAGCAAAGTCCACTATTTTTTTAGTCATGGTTTTTAATAGATGTTTATTTTTATAATCCACAATAAAACCAGCTGGTATATATAGACGACAATAATTCATTTTTAAATATTCTTGGAATATTGTCGTTGCACACACTATTTCATCATTTTCAGATACTAAACCTAGATAGTAGGGAGTTAAGTTGTTTTCAACTTTGATAAACTCAGTTAAACTCTCAGAATGTAAGAAATGGGATTTATCTTTATGACTTTTTACATAGTTGTCATATACTTCCTTATCTAGATTTTTAAGTCTTAACATCATGTTACCTCACTTTCTTATATAGTTAGTATAACATGTATAATTTTAAACATAAAGATAAAAAATGAAGATGTTTTTCTCATCTTCAATTATTACATTATGTAGTAACCGTCTTCTTTTTGGAGATAACCTTTTTCTTTTTTTGTTTCTAAGTTTTTTACTCTTTCTTTTAGAGAAGCTATTTCATATTTCAATTTATTTATTTCTTCCATATAGTTTTCTTGGTTTGGAGTTGGAAAAGGCATTGGTACAGGCATATATGGATAAGGCATATTGTTCATATTATCAACCTATCTTTCGTTTTTATTATATGCGTTTTATTGTATTTTGTGATAAAATATTTTATGGTGATATATATGCGACTTAGAAATGTTAAAAACAAAGAAGAAATATTAAGTAATTCAAGTTACTTTATTAGTAATGGAGAAGAATATATTGGTAAATGGAGTGAGTTATTTGGCAATAATAATCCAATATATATAGAAATAGGTATGGGTAAAGGAAAATTTATAATAGAGAACGCTATTAAGTATCCAGATATTAATTTTATAGGTATTGAAAAATATGATAGTGTTATTGCGAAGTGTTTACCTAAGATACCAGATGGTTTAAATAATTTAGTTATTCTTAGATTGGATGCTTTAAATATAGATAAAGTATTTTCTCATGAGATTAGTAGAATTTACTTGAACTTCTCTGATCCTTGGCCTAAAGTTCGACATAGTTTGCGAAGACTTTCTAGTAAAGTATTTTTAGCAAAGTATGATAGTATATTTAAAAATAATATGGAAATATGTATGAGAACTGATAATAGAGACTTGTTTGTTTATTCATTACTTAGTTTTAGTGAGTATGGGTATACATTAAGAAAGTTAAGTTTAGATTTACATAGTGAAGAGATAGATAATTTAATAACAACAGAGTATGAAGATAAGTTTTCTGATAAGGGAATGCCAATTTACGCTGTTGTTGTTGATAAAAGTGATGTCTAAAATAGTAAATAGTTGTTAAAATATTTTTACATTTACAAAAAGTTTGATATAATGTAGTAAGAGTAGGTGAAATATGAAGAAGTTAATTGTTTTACTCTCTATTGTTTTATTATTAGTGACAGGTTGTAGTATTAAAAAACTTGATAGTTCTGATTTTGAAGAAAATATGGAACTTTTACTTAGTGAGAAAGTAAAGACTAGTAATGTACAGTTTGAAGGTTATAAGTATTATGTACCTGAAGGGTTAAAGTTTGTTAATAAAGAAGATTATAATGCCATTTTAATGGATAGATTTAATAATAAGTATTATGTGTACTTTGATGTTATTAGTTATTTTCATAGGGTTGATAATACTTATAAGATAAAGCAAGATGCTTATTATTCTAAGGTTATTAATTATAATAATAAAGATGGTTATTTAGAGATAACTGAGTATGGTAGTAAGTATTTTATAGTTTTTGTATATAATTATACGAAAATAGAGGCTTTAGTTAATAAGAATGACTTGGTTAATGTAGTTAATAATATGTGTTATATTTTACGTTCTGTAAAGTTTAATGATAAAGTTCTTGAGAGTTTAGTAGGAGATAATGTTTTAAGCTATGCTGAGGAGAGTTTTACATTATTTGATACTACTCCAACACATGATAATTCTTTAGAGGTTGAATCTGGTAATTTACCTGGTTATAAAGAGGCTAAAGATCAAGAAGTTATTGATTTAGATGAAGAATAAATTGAAGAGGTGAGCTCATGAGTATATTTGAGAAACTTAAAAATGCTCTATTTGAAGAGGAGTATGTTGAAGTTGAGGAAAAACCTAAAACAAAGAGTATTCCTAAAAAGAAAGTGTCTTCTAAAGATAAGATTAAAGAAAAGTATAGTAAAAGACAAGACTTAGAAGATGACGAAGAGATGGAAGAAGAAAAACCTGTTGCTAAAAAGGTAGTTCTTCCAGAGAAAAAGGAAGTTTATGTTGAGGATGATGTTGAATTAACTGATGAGGATTTTGAGATTAAACCTGAAGAAGAATCTCGTAATACTTTTAAGATGATTGATGATGATGACTTTAGCGTTGATGATACTCCAGTTTATCCTACTAGTGAGCCTAAGATAGTTAAAGTTATTGATAAAGATGATAGTATTCCACCATATTCAGTTAGTAGAGATAGTAGAGATCAAAAACTATATCCTTCTAAACCAAAGAGTACTGGACCTCATCCATATGGAATTGAAGAGACTCCACAAGCTACTGTTAAAGAATATAATAGTTATGAACAAAAAGAGGAAAAAAGTTATTTTAAACCATCTCCTATAATATCTCCAATTTATGGTATTCTTGATAAGAATTATTCTAAAGAAGATATAGTTCCAAAGAGAGAAATAAAGTTTACTAGTAGTTTTGTTAGAGATAAAGTTAGTGTAGATGATGTTAGAGAAAAAGCTTTTGGTAATACTATTGAAGAGAAGAGTACTAAGATTAGTACCGATAGCGTTCTTCCTACTTTTGAAGTTGAAGATAGTGATTCTAATCTTTTAGTAGATTTAAGTTCTGATAATGATAAACCTGCTGTTAAAGATGTGACAATGGGAGATGCATTGGAATATTTTCAAGACTTAGGATTAGAATATAATGTAGACTATGTAGATGCTGGAACAAAAGCAACTGGTAGAAGAGAAAAGGCATCTTACGGGGATGATGATATTACAGCTGCTAAGTTTAGTGAAGAAGATGAAGAAGAAAATAAGACAATAGTAGAAAAAAAAGAAGAGAAAAAAGAAGAAGTTACTGATGATGACAACTTATTTGATTTAATTGATTCAATGTATCAGGACCAAGACTAATATAAGGAGAAATAGATATGGATTTATTAAATTTTGTTTTACCTGTATTATTATATTGTGTTGCGATTATACTATTAGTGGTATTAATTATACTAAGTATTAAATTAATTATTATGCTAAATAAAGTTGACAAAGTAGTTGATAATGTTTCAGATAAAGTTAATTCTTTAAATGGTATATTTTCATTTATTGATAGGACAACTGATAGTTTAGCTATGATTAGTGATACTGTTATTAACTCAATAGCTAGTTTTGTATTTAAGCTATTTAGAAAAAAAAGAAGAAGTAAAAAAAGTGAGGAGGAATTTGAAGATGAGTAAGAAAAAAGGTTGTGGAAAGTTTTTATTTGGAGCTGTTCTTGGTGCTGGTTTAGGACTTTTATTTGCTCCTAAAAAGGGTAGTGATATGAGAGAAGATTTAAAAAAACAACTAGATAAGTTATTAAATCAAATCAAAGATATTGATACTGAAGAAGTAAAAAAAGAGTTTGATAAGAGAGTTAATGAAATAAAGGATGAGCTTGCAGACTTAGATAAAGAAAAAGCATTGGACTTAGCAAAAGAGAAAGCTTTAGTATTAAAAGATAAAGTTGAAGATTTAGTTGATTTAGCTGTTGAAAAAGGAACTCCAGTATTACGTGATGTAGCTGAAGAATTAAGAGTAAAAGCTATTGCTGTTACTAAAGATGTACTAAAAAAGCTTGAAAAAGAAGAAAAAAAGTAAAAACTATAAACTTTTAGTTGCATTATTTTAATAATGTGTTATAATCTATTTATATTTTCGTTGATTGATAAATCAGTAGAAATTAATTATTTACGAAGAGATTTAGTGGTTGGTGGGAACTAAAAAATGATTAATTTTGAATTACACTATCAGGAGAAAAACGTTAGTCGCGTTAAGATAGAAGAGTGCATAGATTTTTATCTATGAATTAAGGTGGTACCACGAGTCAATTCGTCCTTATGGATGAGTTGGCTCTTTTTTTTGAAGGGAGTGATGCTTTTGCATACTGAGTATGAAGTTAGAATTTTAGAAATTAATAGAGATGAAATTATTAAAAAACTAGAAAGTTTGAATGCTACATTTCAATGGGATGCTATTCAAAAGCGATATGTATATGATTTCATACCAAGAGTAGATGGTAAATGGATTAGACTTAGAACTAATGGAATTAAGTCTACACTTACAATTAAAAATTTAGTATCTTCAGAAATTGATGGTACACAAGAGTTAGAAATTGAAGTTGATAATTTTGAGAGATGTAACTTAATATTAAAAGAGTTAGGTTATGAACCTAAGGGTTATCAAGAAAATAGAAGAAGACAATATTTACTTAATGGAGTAGAGATTGATATTGATTCTTGGCCAATGATTCCAGATTATCTAGAGATTGAAGGTCCTAGTGAAGAAGCTGTGTTTAATACTTTAGAAGTTTTAGGATTTTCTAAGGAGGATAGTACTACTAGAGATGTTGAAGGCATATTCTTAGATTATGGATATAAGTTGGATGAGATTTATAATTTAAAATTAGAAGAAAATAGAAAAGAAGGTTTGGAGGAATAAAAATGAAAATATTTGATGAATTAAAATGGAGAGGATTACTTAAAGATATTAGTAGTCCAGATTTGGAAGAAAAACTTAATAAAGGAGGAATGACATTCTATATTGGTACTGATCCTACTGGGGATAGTTTACATATAGGACATTTCTCATCATTCTTAATCTCTAAGAGATTAAAGGATGCGGGACATAATCCAATTTTATTAGTTGGAGGCGCTACTGGACTTATTGGAGATCCAAAGCCAGATGCTGAACGTCCTATGATTACAAAAGAAGAAGTTCAACATAACTTTGAATGCTTAAAAGCACAAGCACAAAAACTATTTGGATTTACTGTTGTTAATAACTATGATTGGTCTAAAGATCTTAACTTTATAGATTTCTTACGTGACTATGGAAAATTCTTTAATGTTAATTATATGTTAGGTAAAGATACAGTTGCGAGAAGACTTGAAACTGGTATTACTTATACTGAATTTTCTTACATGATTATGCAAGCATTAGATTTCTGTTGGTTATATGAAAATATGAATTGTGAAATGCAAGTTGCAGGACAAGACCAATGGGGTAATATTACTGCTGGTATTGACTTAATACGTAAAAAACTAGGTAAAGAAGCTTATGGATTTACAATGCCATTATTAACTAAGAAAGATGGTACTAAATTTGGTAAAACTAATGGTAAAGCAATTTGGTTAGATAGAGAAAAAACTTCTCCATATGAGATGTACCAATTCTTTGTAAATGTTGAAGATGAAAAAGTTATTGATTACTTAAAATTCTTAACATTCTTATCAAAAGAGGAAATAGAAGAATTAGAAGCTAAGAATAAAGAAAATCCACATTTAAGAGAAGCACATAAGAAATTAGCTGAAGAAGTAATTACTTTTGTACATGGACATGAAGCATATGAAGAAGCTGTTAAAATTACAGAAGCCTTATTTAATGGAAAAGTACGTGATTTGACTGCTCATCAAATTAAAGATGCATTTAATGGAATCGATCCATTTAAAGTTAGTGAAGATACATTATTAGTAGATGTATTAGTTAATAATGAAATTTGTTCTAGTAAGAGAGAAGCAAGAGAATTTATTACTAATGGATCAATTACTGTAAATGATGAAAAGATTACAGATGTAGGATTTGTGATTACTAAAGATGTTTGTATTGAAGATAAATTCATTGTAATTCGTCGTGGTAAGAAAAATTACTACATAGGTATATTTGAATAAGTAAATTTACAATAAAGAAAATATAAATTAGTTATATTTTCTTTTTACTTGTGGAAAAAATATTTTGTTTTTGTTATTATGGTATTAGGTTGGGGTGATATATGTGGATAAAAGAATTTTAGGAACTTTAAAAATCGTATTTGTTATTTGTTTTTGTATTTTACTTGTGGAAGTTTTATATTTGACTTATGTTAGTTTTTTTAGAGAGAAGAAGTCAATATATTTTGATGGTATAAATGCAGTTGAGATAAATAAAAATAATGATTATGTTACTGTTGGTAGTAATAATAATAATGATATGCATTATGAAAAGGCTAAGATTACTAAGTATAATGCTAAGAAAGAGAGAATTTTTGAGACCTTATATAATAAAGGTTTTAATGGGGCTTTTTTTGATGTTACTATAGATGATGGTGATTATATTGCGGTTGGTAGTTATGAGGCAACTGAAGAAGAACATGAAAAGGGTATTAGAGAGGCTTTATTTGTTAAGTATGATAATAATGGAAAAGTTATATTTGATAAGAGTTTTAAAGTATTGGATGATTCTAAGTTTGTAGGTGTAGAAGTAATAGACGATGGTTATTTAGTAGTTGGACAAAGTATTTATAATAATATGACTTTAGGTTTATCTGAAAAGGGTGGAGCTTACTTAGTAAAGTTAGATAAAGTTGGTAATATTGTATGGAGAAGTAATTATGGTGGTAATAAAGCTGCGATATACAATGATGTAGTTGTTTATGATAATTATATTTATGTTACTGGTAGAGATTCTTCTAGAATTGGACTTCTTAATAAATATGATATGGATGGTAATTTAGTAAAAAGTACTGGGTATGAGTATACTGATAGTTTAGGATTTACTAGTATGGTTGTTTTAGATGATGGAATAGTTGTATCTGGTGCTAAAAAGAGTGTTGATCAGAAGAATAATTCGATTGTGGATGCACTTTTGGTTAAGTATGATTTTGATTGTAATTATATAAATGAAGTTAGTTATGATGACTCAGGAATCGAGAGATTTAATAGAGTAATTAAAGATAAGAATAATAATTTATTAGTTGTTGGTAATAAAGTTAGTTCTGATACTAGTGATACATCTATTTTATATAATGGAATAATTGGTAAGTATAAGAGTGATTTAACTAGTATTAAAGTGGATAATTATGGAGAACAAGCTGATGATCATTTTACGGATGTTTTATTACTTGGGGATAATTATTTAGTAGTTGGTTATGGTTCTTATGAAGATGGTAGTTATTTAGGTAAATTTATTGTTTATAGTGATGCGTTAAAAATATTGGAGGTTCAATAATGAAAATTACATTGGTTAGACATGGGGAAACTGATTTTAATAAAGAGGGTAAGATACAAGGATTATCTAATAATTTATTAAATGATACTGGCAGAAGACAATGTCGTGATCTTAGAATGCGACTTAGTGACGAACATTTTGATTATTGTTACATGTCTCCTTTAGTTAGAACTGTTGAAACTGCTATGATACTTATTGGGGATAGAGTAGAGATGATACCTGATAAACGTTTAATTGAACGTGATATGGGTGAATTAGAAGGTAAGTCTAGAGATGAATATGATTTTACTAAGTTTTGGGATTATAATTTGAATTTAGGAGATTATGGTGTTGAAAAAGTACAAGATATTTTTAAGAGATGTCGTGATGTTTTGAATTACATAATAAAAAAACATCCTGGTAAGGATATTTTGATTGTATCTCATGGAGCTCCTGTTAGAGCTATGCATCACTTATTAAGAAATAGTGATTTGAATGGTAACTTAAGAAATGTTGATGTTAAAAACTGTTATTGTGAGACAATTGATGTAGATGAAGAGAATATTAAATTATAAATAAAAAGAACACTTTTTGAAAGTGTTCTTAATTTTTTTACTTGTTGTAGAATTCAACGATTAATGCTTCATTAATATCAGCATTAAGTTCATTTCTTTCAGGTAATCTTACAAATGTTGCTTCTTTCTTATTTTCATCATAAGTTATGAAATCAACACGTTTTGTAATTTTTGATAATGCTTCTTCAACAACTTTTAAGTTCTTGTCATCTTCTTTAAGAGAGATAACATCTCCAACTTTAACTCTGTATGATGGAATATCAACTTTTTTACCATTAACAGTTACGTGTCCATGGTTAACAAGTTGTCTTGCACCACGACGAGTAGAAGCAAAACCAGCACGGTAAACTAAGTTATCTAAACGAGATTCAAGTAATCTTAAGAAGTTAGTACCATGAATACCTTGTAATTTAGCAGCTTCATCGAAAGTCTTTCTAAATTGTCTTTCATTTAATCCATACATGAAACGAACTTTTTGTTTTTCTTTTAATTGAGTTCCGTAATCAGATAATTTACCTTTACGATCTTTTCCATGTTGTCCTGGACCATATGGACGACGAGCTAATTCTTTACCAGTTTCAGTAATAGAGAAACCAACACGACGAGCTTGTTTATAACTAGGACCTGTATATCTTGCCATAATTAATTCTCCTTTCTTTATATTTGCAAGTTACTGAAATGATTTAGTCATACCTTAGGGAGTTTTTCGCTTTTTCGCATAAACAGCAATAGTTACTAAACACTGTATGAAAAACACTTTAAAATATTCTAAATCCGCTGTTTCAAGTTAATTTGCATTTATAATTATAGGGTAAATATGTTGATATGTCAAGGAATTTTGCTAGAAGATGGGTAATTTTGACTTGTTTTTTTTCTTGGTAAAGTGAAAAGTTAAATTCCACTTTCCCCATATTCGGCTGGAATTTAGTCTTACAATAAATTCCACTTGATATATTGCAAGACTAAATTCATTTTTATATAATAGTTGTCCAAGGGTGTTTCTTAATGAAAGGATGGTTAAAATGAATAAGAAACAAGCTTGTGATAACAAACACTTATCGATTGAGGAAAGAAAAATAATTCAAACAGGAATTGAAAACAGATGTAATAAAGTAGATATTGCTAAAGCCTTGGGAAAAGACCCTACTACTATTGCAAAAGAAATTAGAAAACACAGAGAATTTAAGCCCAGAAATGTAAGTCTTTATCTTAACATTTGTGTTCATAGAAAAGAATGTGGAACTTGTTTTAAGAAATGTGAAATATATGAAGAGAAGACTTGCAAATTAAGAGATAGATCTCCAGGTGCATGTAATAAGTGTCCTAAAATAACTAATTGTCATTTAGACAAATATTTCTATTATGCTACTAAAGCTAATCAAGAATACCTAAATGAACTTGTTGACTCTAGAATAGGTATTAATATTACTCCAGCCGAGAAAAAACAAGTTGGTGAAATTATGGCACCTCTTCTTAGACAAGGACAATCAGTTTATCAAATATTATCTTCACATAGTGAAATACAACAATGTGAAAAAACAATTTATAATTATATTGAAAGGGGAGTTTTTAAAGAAGAAGGTATTGATGTATTTTCTCTTAAAGAACAAGTATCTAGAAAACAATTTAAAAATAAGTACAAGAAAAGAAAAAATATTGCCAATTATGATGGAAGAAAATATGAAGATTATCTTAAATTTAAAGTAGAAAAACCTAATATAGATACTATTGAAATGGATACTGTATATAATAATAAATCCGGTCCATATATACAAACTTTTATATTTGAAAAAACAATGTTTATGTTCGGAATTTTAAAGCAAGAAAAAACGTCATTATCGATGGCTAAATCTCTTGATGATTTGGAAAATACTCTAGGTCATGATTTATATAGAAAATATTTTGCATTAATTTTGACAGATAGAGGCATTGAATTCCAAACGCATAATTTATTTGAATTTAATATCGAAACTGGTGAATTTAGAACTAATATTTTTTATTGTAATCCTATGCAATCAAGTCAAAAACCTCATGTTGAAAATAATCATAATTATGTTAGAGATATAATTACTAATGAGCTAGACATTACAGATATTACACAAGAAGATTTAAATTTAGTATTTTCACACATAAATTCAACACCAAGAGAATCTTTAAACGGAAAAACACCATATGAGATGATGGAGTTCTTATACGGAAAAGAAATAATAGAATTAATTAATATCAAACAAATAAAAAGAGATGAGGTTATACTGAAACCTTATCTCATAAAACATATCTATAAGAAATAACCCTAATATTTCTTATACTTATGAATAGAAACACCCTTATTTACAAACCTACATCATAAACACAAAAAGCGGAATTTAGTCTTACAGAAAAAAATTTTGACTAACTTTCGTATTTTCGTCGTGGTTAAATTTCCATTCATTTATGTATTTTACACTATTTTTTTATAAAAATCAATTACCTATGTTATGATAAAAAGCCCATAAAATGGACTTTTCTTCTACAATTTTAAATCAGCTTAGGAAAGTGGAATTTAACTTTTCACTTTACCTTGTTTTTTTTCTTTTCAAGTATTTACTTGAGTTTGGATAAATGATATTCTTTAACTAGAAAGGTTATGGTGAATAGTTATGCTAAAACAAATTAATAATAATAAGATATTAGTAATTAGTCATTTTGCTGATATTGATGGTATGGGTTCAATTATTTTGAGTAAGTTTTATTTTAAGGATTTTGATTTTTTACTTGCTGATAATAATCATGATTTTGACTTAGAAAATGATATTGATACTAGTATTTATGATACTATTTATATATGTGATTTAGGTTTTAATGATAAAAACTTAAAATATTGTTTAGAACATCCTGAGGTAGCTATGAAGATTAAGAATTTTGATCATCATGAGTCAGAAGAAGAAAAGAATAAATATTCATTTGTTAATGAAGTGTTTGAACTTAATGGTCATGCTACTTGTGCTACAGAGTTATTTTATAATTATCTTTTGACATTACCAAATAGTGAGTTTTTACAAAGTAACTTTTTTAAAGAACTAGTAGAAGCTATATGTACTCAGGATACTTGGACTTTTGAAGAGAGAAATAATACTTTAGGTCCTGATTTAGCAGTACTACATAGTTATTTAGGAGCTTTAGCATTTATTGATTTGATTACTGGTTTTGATTGTACTGGGGATTTTTATCTTCCTAAGAATTATGAAGATATAATAATTAGACAGAATGAGATCGCAAAACGTGATATTGAAAATTATATTAGTAAGTCTAAATTAATAGAATTTAATAATTATAAGATTGCTGTATCTATTAGTGAAGGATATCGTTCAAGTGTTGGAGATGCTTTAATGAGAAAATATCCCGATGCAGATTTTGCTTTAATTATTAATTTTTATCGTTTTACTTGTTCTTTAAGAACAGATAATGATAAGTATAATTTAGGACTTATAGCACAAGAATTTACTTCTGTTGGTGGAGGACATAAAAGAGCAGCAGGATTTAAGTTTGATGAGGAATCTATTCCTAAGATAAATAGTATTATTTCTAAGTATTTATATCTTTAATTTCTTTGTAGTATAAATATGTTAGTATGTCAAAGAGTTTTGCTTATAGATAAAATTTAATAAAAATGTAGAAAAATGACATGTTATTGTGTTAAAATATATTTATACTATGATAGAGGTGAGGATATGAATGGGCAATATTTAATTATTGGTTCGGCTGTTGTTATTGCACTAGTTATTGTTATTGTTATTCTTCACTTTATTAGACAATTTGAAATGAAGTATTATCGAGATAAGATAAAAGAATTAGAAAAGCAGAGAAATATAGTTGCTAGTACACCAGTACTTTTGGAATTGTCTAAAGTTGAACCAATTATCAAAAATGATAAAATGGAAGAAAAATATAACAAATGGCAAGATGAATTTGTTTTTATAAAAGAAAATAGATTGACTTTAATTGATGATATGTTGATTGATTTAGATATTTATATAGATAAAAGAGATTATAAGTCTTGTGGATATTCTATGGCTAAAATAGAGATGGAGATTTATAAAGTAAGAGAAGCAGCAGATCATTTGTTAGAAGAAATTAAAGATATTACTTTGAGTGAAGAAAAGTATAGGGCGATTGTTACTAAGTTGAAGACTAAGTATAGAGAACTTAATAAAGATTTTCAAGATCATAAGAATTTGTATGAACAAATGCAAGAACCTATATCTTTACAATTAGAGAATATAGAAAGAAGATTTTTAGATTTTGAAAAAGTAATGGATGATAATGATTATGCAGAGGTTGTACATATAGTTAAAGCACTTGATACAATGATTGAACATATAGAGATTATTGTAAAAGAAGTACCTGATGTTTTACTTATGGCAAATCAAATTATTCCGAAGAGAGTAAAAGAAGTAAAAGAAAATTATGATGAGATGATTGAGTTAGGTTTTCCACTTGATTACTTAAATATTGATTATAACTTAGAAGAAATTAATAAAAATGTTGAAGGTATTTTAGATAAAGTTAATGTTTTAAATCTAGAAGGATGTATGTTTGATTTAAAGACTATGTTAGAGTACTTAGATTCGTTATTTATTGATTTTGAAAAAGAGAGATTAGCAAAAAAAGTTTATGAAGAAGTAGAAAATGACTTTGCGAAGAAGATAGAGAAGACTAATAAGTTAGTTTGTGATGTTTATGAACAACTTGATGATATTAAGAAATTATATGACTTAAATGATGAAGATGTAGAAATTATACATAATGTTAATAAGAGTTTAGTAGTTATTAATGATGATTATAAAAAAATGTTATCTAAGGTTGCTGCTAAAAGTTCTCCATATACAATGCTTAATAAAGAGATAGAAGAGTTAACTATTAGATTAAGTAATATGGAAGAAGAGTTAGATAGATCTTTAAAATCTCTTGGTAATATGTATGATGATGAAGTAAGAGCTAGGGAACAATTAAAAGAGATTCAAGAGTTTTTAAAACAATGTAAAAATAAGATGAGAACTTATAAGTTGCCAGTTATTACTGATAATTATTTTGTACAATTATCAGAGGCAAATGAGGCAATAGAAGAAGTTAAAAAAGAATTAGATAAGAAACCAATAGTTATTAATGTATTAAATACAAGAGTTGATACAGCAAGAGACTTAGTTTTAAAACTTTATAATACTACTAATGAAATGGTTAGAATGGCACAATGTGCAGAGATTGCTATTGTATATGGTAATAGATATAGAGATTATGATGAAGTGGATGCTGGACTTGATGATGCTAGAGTTAAGTTTTTTGCAGGCGACTATAAAAAGTCTTTAGATTTAGCAATTAGAACGATATCTTTAGTAGATGAAGATATAACTAAAAAATTATTTAATAATGAGGGATATTAAAAGCAAGAATAAGAACTGGTTATGGACTTAGTTCTTGTTTTTTTATGGGTTTTTGTGGTAAAATAGCGCTGGTGATGAAAATGGATCGTGTAATTTTAGTTAAATATGGAGAACTTAGTACTAAGAAGGCTAATAGAAATTTCTTTATTAATACTTTATATAATAATGTTAGAAATAAACTTAGTAAGTATGATGTTAAAATTAGTAAAGATAGGGCAAGAATGTATATTGAGTTTAAAGATAGTGAACTAGAAGATATTAAAAAAATTATTGATAAAATTTTTGGTATACATATGTATCATATTGCTTATATAGTTGATACTAATAGTAGTGATATTTGTAATAAGACTATGGAAATTTTAAAAGAGATGAACTTTTCAACTTTTAAAGTGGAAACTAAGAGAAGTTATAAGAGTTTTCCACAGGATAGTATGGAATTTAGTAGAAATCTTGGTGGTTTTATTTTAAAAAATATTAAAAATATTAAAGTTGATGTTCATAAACCAGAGGTTTTAGTACAAGTTGAAATTAGAGAAGGACATTCATATATATATCTTAATAGTTATCATGGGGCAGGTGGATATCCTGTAGGTACTCAACCTAAGGGAATGTTAATGTTATCTGGAGGAATTGATTCGCCAGTTGCTGGATATTTAGCAATGAAGAGAGGTATAAAACTAGAGGCTGTTTATTTTGAGGCTATTCCACATACTAGTTTGGAAGCTAGAAATAAAGTTATTGAATTAACTAAAAAGTTAACAGCATATACTAATCATATTAATTTACATATTGTTAATTTTACACCTATTCAAGAAGCAATTTATAAAAATTGTAGGAGTGATTATTGTATTACTATTATGCGTAGAATGATGTATCGTATAATGGAAAAGATTGTTAAGAGTCATGATGGTTATGTAATAATTAATGGTGAAAGTGTAGGACAAGTTGCTAGTCAGACATTAGTAAGTATGTCAGTAATTAATAGTGTTACTAATGTACCTGTTATTAGATCAGTTGCTTGTTTAGATAAATTAGAGATAATAGATATTGCTAGAAAAATAGATACATATGAAACTAGTATTTTACCATTTGAAGATTGTTGTACAGTATTTGTACCGGCACATCCAGTTATTAATCCTAGAATGGATGTAGCAATAAAAGAAGAGAATAAGTTTGATTATGAGACTATGATTGAAGAAGCACTTAATAATATCAATACTATTAAAGTAGATGATAGTGTCGATAAAGAGTTTGAAAATTTGCTATAATTTTCCAATGAAAAAAATGTATTATTTGTAAAAAAATTCACAACCTATTAGTGTACAGGAGGTGAAATAAATGAATAATACAAAGAATTCTTCAATGAAAATGAGAGTTCCAGGTGCTAAACAAGCTATTGATAAGATGAAATATGAAATAGCTAACGAATTTGGTGTAAGCCTAGGTGCTGATGCTACTAGCCGTGCAAATGGTTCAGTTGGTGGTGAAATCACAAGACGTTTAGTACAAAATGGATTAAACCAAGTTAGTGGAAGCTATAATACAAATAAATAAGTAAATACTTTATAGCTTAAAAGATAGGCCTATAGTCTATCTTTTGTTTTTTGCTTTTAATATTTAGTTTGGTGTAGTATAATATTGGTAGGTTTAGAAAAGAGGTTTTAATGCATGAAAGTCTTATCTGTCAATGCTGGAAGTAGTTCTTTGAAGTTTTCGCTGTTTGATATGGCGAATAATAATATTCTTGCGTCTGGAGTATTTGAACGTATTGGAATAGAAGGAAGTACTTTTACGATTAAATTTAATGGCGAAAAAATTGTTCAAGAAGTGGAGTTAAATAATCATGTTGATGCAGTTAATATTTTAATAGATAAATTAATTAGTTTAGATATAATTAAGTCTTTAGAAGAGATAAATGGTATTGGGCATAGAGTTGCTCATGGAAAAGATTATTTTGATAAATCTACAATAATTAATGATAGTGTTTTAGAGAAGTTAAGAGGAGTAAAAGATATGGCTCCTTTACATAATCCAGCTAATTTACTTGGGATAGAGGCTTTTGAAAAAGTTTTACCAAATGTAGTACAGGTTGCAGTTTTTGATACGGCTTATCATCAAAGTATGGATGAGGTTTCTTATTTGTATCCAGTTCCTTATTCTTGGTATAAGGATTATGGTTTGAGAAAGTATGGTTTTCATGGGACAAGCCATAAGTATATAGCGAGGGAAGCTAAGAAATTACTTGGACGTGATAATTATAAATTAATTAGTTGTCATATTGGTAATGGTGGTTCTATTTGTGCTATTAAGGATGGTAAATGTGTTGATACTTCGATGGGATTTACTCCTTTAGCAGGTATAATGATGGGAACTAGATCTGGAGATGTTGATCCTTCTATTATTCCTTATATAATGGAAAAAGAAGGTAAAAATGCTTCAGAAGTTATAGAAGATTTGAATAAGAAATCAGGTCTTTATGGTATGAGTGAATTTAGTAATGATATGAGAGATATACTTGCTAGATGCGATGAAGGTGACCATAGAGCTTTAGTTGCTAAAGAGAAGTACGTTAGAAGAATAGTTGATTATATTGCTCAGTACTATGTATTATTAGGTGGAGTAGATATGATTGCTTTAACAGCTGGAGTTGGAGAAAATAATAAAGTAATTAGAAAAGAAATTTTAGATAAATTAGAATGTTTAGGAGTTAAAATTTCAGATGAGGCTAATGAAACAGTTGGGGAAGAAGTAAAACTTAGTACTAAAGATTCTAAGATTTTAGTATATGTAATTCCAACAGATGAGGAGTTAATGATTGCTAAAGATACGTATAATTTAATTAATAGATAGGAAATTTAAGATGTATAAGAAAATATTTAAGGAAATAAAAAAATATGATGTAATAGTAATTGCTAGACATATAGGAGTAGATCCTGATGCAATGGCTAGTCAGATTGCACTTAGGGATTCTATAAAATTAACTTTTCCAGAAAAGAAAGTTTTAGCTATAGGTACTGGTAGTGCTAAATTTTCTTTTTTAGGAAAGTTAGATAAGGCAGAGAAGGTTAATAATGCGCTACTTATTATTACTGATACTCCCGATAGGAAAAGAGTGGATGGAGCAACTGTAGATGATTTTAAGTATTCTATAAAGATAGATCATCATCCATTTATTGAGAAGTTTTGTGATTTAGAATTAATAGAAGATACAGCTACATCAGCTTGTGAGATTATTATGAGATTAATTCTTAATACTCCATTAAAGTGTAATAAGGAGATAGCGGAAGTATTATTTATGGGATTAGTGTCTGACTCGAATAGATTCTTGTTTAGTAGTTGTACTGCTGAAACATTTAATTTAGTGGCTCAATACTTAGATGAGTATAAGTTTGATATAGCACCTTTATATCAAAAGTTATATGTAAGACCATTAAATGAAGTTAGATTAGAAGGATATATTGCTCTTCATATGACTGTTACAGATAATAAACTAGGATATATTAAGATAACTAATGATATTATTAATCAGTTTGAAGTAGATAGTGCAGCAGCTGGTAATATGGTTAATAATTTTAATTTTATTGATAAAGTACTTGTGTGGGCTACTATTACGGAAGATGTTAAAAATGATCAGGTTAGAGTTTCTATTAGATCTCGTGGACCTAGTATTAATCAGATTGCTGAAAAATATAATGGTGGTGGTCATAAACAGGCTGCTGGTGCTAAAGTAAAGACATTTACAGAGGCTATGAAATTAATGGATGATATAGATAAGTTCTTAGAGGAATATAATAAATCAGAGGAGGCTTTAGAAAATGGTAATTAAAGAGGCTAATTTGGATATTATAGCGACTAGAAGAAGTCAATATCCAACAGATGGGAAACCAGAGTTTTTACTAGTTGGACGTAGTAATGTTGGAAAGAGTAGTTTTATAAATTCAATTTTATCAAGAAGAAATTTAGCTCATACATCATCTAAACCAGGTAAGACTCAAACACTTAATTTTTATAAAGTTAATGATAAGTTTTATTTAATAGATGTTCCAGGATATGGTTATGCTGCTACTGATAAAAAGACACAGGCTAAGTTTGGAATGATGATTGAAGAGTACTTAGAGAAGAGAGAAAATTTAAAAAGAGTATTTATGTTGATAGATTTTAGAATGAAACCAACAGAAGATGATTTATTAATGTATAACTTTTTAAAGTATTATAATTTACCTGTTACTGTTATTGCGACTAAAGCTGATAAAGTAGGAGGAAGTAAAAAAGAGAAAAGTTTGAGAGATATTTTAGATACACTAGATTTAGTTGTTGGGGATGACTTGGTTGTTTTCTCTAGTGTTACTAGACTTGGAGTGAAAGAAGTAGTTAAAAAGATAGAAGACTTAGTAGGAGAGTAAACTTATTAAGTCTTTTTTCATATATTATTACTAGGTGAAGAAAGTTGCATATTGAATTACAATCTGTAGATAAAATTTTCATGTTTGTTAATATTTGTTATGTCACTAGTTTAGAAAAGATAGATTTAATAGATGATGTTAAAAATATAATTTTAAAGTATAGAGTTAAGTTAAAATTAAAAGGTTTTTATAAAGTAAAAGTTTTTGTTAATGAGTTGGTTGGTTTATTTATTGAGTTATGTAAGATAGATGAGTTAGAGTATTCTAATACGCTAGATTTACGAATATTAGTTTTTTATGATGAAGATGTTTATTTTGAGACGGATGATTATTTTGTACTGGATGGTTGTGGGGAGATTAGGTTTTATAATAATAAGTTTTATTGTAATGTTAGAGATGTTTCTATACTTAGAATGGTTGAGTTTGGGAATTTTATATTTGGTGATGAAGTATTAAAAATGCTTTCTAATAGTGTAGTAGTGTAGTTAGTTTTTTCATAAAAAAAAGAATCAGATGATTCTTTATATTTTTTTTAGATAACTATCGCTATCATGTTATTTGAACCTTTATTTACGACTTTTGTTAGGGTATTTTGTAGTTTGAAACGGATATTATCTGGCATAAGACTTATTTTTGATTGGATTCCTTCTTGGACTATGGAATCTAGGCTGCGACCAAATATTTCACTTTTCCAGATTTCGTTTGGATTATGATCTTGATCTTTTGTAAGATAGTCAATTAATTCTTTACATTGAACTTCACTACCAATTATTGGTTCAAATGTTGATTCTACGTCTACTCTTATCATGTGAATTGATGGTGCTACGGCTTTTAGTTTTACACCGTATCTTGGACCTTGTTTGATGATTTCTGGTTTATCTAATTTCATATCTTCAATAGATGGGGTGGCAACTCCGTAACCGGTTTGTTTGACCATTTTTAGAGCGTATTTTATTTGGTCGTATTCCTTTTTAGCAGTATTGAATTCTTGGAATAGTGAAAGTAGGTCAGCTTTATTTTTTACATCTATTTTTATAATATCAGTTAAGGTCTTATTATAAAGGTCAGCTGGTGCAGTTAAATTTACTGTTACTATTCCAGTTGAAGGGTCTACATTAGATAGATAACTTTTTTCAATCATAGGATTAGTTAAGAAGTGACTTATGATGTTATCAATGTCTTTTAGTTTATCAATTTCGGTTACACTTTCTTTGATTGAGTCAATGTATGATTTTTTTACTTCATGATCAGGATTTAGTATTGCAATCCATTCTGGCATATTTACTTTTACTTCTAGGACTGGGAATTCGTATAGTGCTTCTTTTAAGATGTTGTACATATCTTTTTCATTCATGGCTTCAATACTTATTGGTAGTACTGGTACTTCGTATGTCTCTTTTAGTTTGTCGGCTAATTTTTCTGTTTCTGGTAGAGTTGGATGAGTTGAATTTAGAACTACTATAAATGGCTTACCAATATTTTTTAATTCTTCTACGACTCTTTGTTCTGCATCTACATAGTCGCCTCTTTCAAATTCTCCGATAGAGCCATCTGTAGTTACAACGATACCAATTGTTGAGTGGTCTTTTATTACTTTTTCAGTACCAATTTCAGCTGCTTCTACAAATGGTATTTCTTCGGTGTACCATGGTGTTTTTACCATTCGTGGACCATTTTCATCACTTGCACCTTGAGCTTTATCAATCATGTAGCCAACACAGTCAATTAAACGTATGTTACAAGAAAAGTCATCTATTTTTACATTGGCAGCATTATTAGGAACAAATTTAGGTTCAGTTGTCATGATAGTTTTACCGGCAGCACTTTGAGGTATTTCATCTAGAGCACGTTTTCTTTCATATTCATCTTCTATATTTGGAACAATAAGAGTTTCTACCATACGTTTAATAAAGGTAGATTTACCAGTTCTTACAGCACCAACGACACCTAGATAAATATCTCCATTTGTTCTTTTCGCAATATTTTTTATTATTTCTTGTTTATCCATATACATTCTCCTTATACAATAAAGAGTATGAGTTTTTTTGATAAAAAAGAACTATTTTAAAATAAAAAAATAAAGAGTTAAACTCTTTATTAAAACATATTACCAATATCTTTTGGGATGTTGTCTTTTTTGATGACATCTATTATACGTTGTTCTTTTTCTTTTGATACTTCTTTTCCTGTCATGGTACTAATATCTTGTATTACTTCACGAAGAGTATTTTCATCTTTCATATTACTTCTTTGTAGTTTGTCAGCTAGTGAGAGAATAGTTTCTTTATTTATATTAGTCTTTTTTTCTACTTTTTTAAAAAAGTTATCTCCAAACATAAAAGCCTCCTATTAAATTATATGAGGAGACCTTTATTTTAGTGATTTCTTTTATTAGCAAGTTCTCTACATTTTCTATTAAATTCGTCTAAAGTTATAGATTTATTTTTTAGACGATTGTGGAGAATTGCTAGTGACTTGTCATATACTTCTGTTTTATTTTCGATATTTGCATACTTGAAAGAAGAAATATCTTTTGTTAGAAGGTTATTTGAAAAGTTATTATTTTGATTTAGACCTTGACTTTGATTTGAATTTTGATTTGGTCTATTATTTCTATTTTGATTGTTAAAATTAGAGTTTTCAAAGTTTTGATTGGGATTTCTATTAAAATTATTTCCTATTATCATATTATATACCTCTAATCGTCATCTTTCTTATTTTTAAATTGTAATACGATTGGTGTTCCAGTAAAATCAAAGTTTTCTCTTATCTTATTTTCTAAGTATCTTTCATAAGAGAAATGTACCAGACCTTTACTATTTACTCTAAATGTAAATTTAGGTGGTTTTGTACCTGTTTGAGCTGTGAAATATATTTTTAAACGTTTTCCTTTATATGATGGAGGAATGTTTAATTGATAAGCGTCTAATATTACTTCGTTTATTAGACTTGTTTTTATTTCTCTTTTAATATTTTCGGCTACTTTTATTACTTCAGGCATTAGTGTATGAATTCTTTTTTTAGTCAAAGCTGATAAGAATACGATAGGGGCATAGGTTGCGAATTGGAATTCTGCTCGCATTAGTTTTTCAAATTCTTGAATGGTTGTATCTTTTACTGTATCCCATTTATTTACAACGAATATTAGTCCTTTACCTTTTTCGATTGCATATCCAGCGATATGTTTATCGTGTTCTGTTATACCTTCTTCGGCGTTTATTACAACTAAGCAGATATCACTATTGTCGATTGATTTTAAAGATCTTAGTAAACTATATTTTTCAATACTTTCAAAGACTTTACCTTTTTTACGCATACCAGCAGTATCTATTAAGATATATTCTTGATTATGATATTTTAAAACAGAGTCGATTGAATCTCTTGTTGTACCGGCTATATCTGATACAACGACACGTTCTTCATTAAGAAGAGCATTCATTAGACTACTTTTGCCAACGTTTGGTCTACCAATGATTGAAAATCTTAATCTGTCATCTTGTTTTTCTTCTTTTTCACTAAAGTCATTAGTAATTGTATCCATTAAATCTACATAACCAATATTGTGAATACTACTTATTGGGATATATGTATCAAAACCTAATTCATAGAATTCATAAATATTTTCTTCTGCTGCTTGAGCATCCATTTTATTAATAGCGACAATGACTTTCTTTTTACTTCTTCTTAAAATATCTCTAATTATTAGGTCATTGGCGGTTAGACCTTCTTTACCATCAACTATGAAGACAACTATATCGGCTTCTTTAATAGCAATTTCTGCTTGAAGTTTTATTTCACTATTAAAAGTTTCATTACTAGTATCAATTCCACCTGTGTCAACTAAATAGAATTTTTTTTGATTGTATATTGCTTCTTGATAAATTCTATCTCTTGTAACACCTGGAGTATCTTCAATGATAGATATTTTTTTGCCAACAATCTTATTAAATAAAGTTGATTTACCAACATTTGGTCTACCAACTAAGGCTACTGTAGGTAATGCCATAATATCCCTCCTAATTCAGACCTAATTATAGCATATAATTGTAAACTTTAAAAGAAAAAATAGTTTATTTCTAGTAAGTATATGGATTTGTGATATACTTATAATGGAAGGTGATTATATGAATTTAGAAGAGAAAAAAGATAATGAATTATGGTATGATAATCCATCTATAGTTACATGGCTTATTATTTTGATTATTTCAATTATTATATTAAGTAGTCAGTCATTTTCAATTAATAGTAATGTTGATACTTTGAGGATGTTTCAAGATGTATTAAATCATAATATTACTTATATGATTGCTTTAGTATATTTTGTTTCTTTAAAGACTAAGTTTGGTAAGAAATACTTTGACTATATTAATTTAGTTATGATAGTTGTATTCTTTATTTTATTTGTTACATCTATCTTGACAGTGTTTCAGTCATTTAATTTAGCAACTTTATTATCACTTGCTATACATACATTATTAGTAGTTTATTTCTTTCATGTATTTATGCGTGGAACAAGATTTTGGAAAGAATTTAGTTTAGATAAGTCTCCTTTTAATGAATTATCTAATGAATGGTTTTTCTGGGCTTTAGTAATTATAGAAGTTGTATTATTTTCAGTTAATTTAATTACTACAGCTACATTTAATGGTACTGTTTTAGCTACTTTTGATTGTATATATATTATTTTATTTAGTAGATATATATATTTATATGGAGTTTATTTAGATAGTAAGAAGATTAATGTTAAGAATACTGGTAACTTTGATGAGTATAGAGAAAAAGTTAGTGAAGTTGTTAGTGACTTAGGTAAAAAGAGTGAAGCTATTGTTGAAGATATGACTAGTAAAGATGATGAAAAGAGTAATGATAGTGAAAAGTCTAGTGATACTACTCATAAGAATAAGGATGATGATAAAACTAAGAAGAATAATAAGAAAGATAAGAATGGGGAGGATAAATAATTATGAATATGTTTGATGAGATTAATAAAAGTAAGAAAAGTCTTCCTAAATTAAATGCTATTGAGAAAGAAGTAGGTAAGTATAGTTTTAATGGTTATCAGAAGTTTGCTATTGTGACTTATGTCTTATGTTTTGCTTTTGGTATTATTCTTGGAAACTTATTTCCAGCTTGTAGTTCTGCTGCTACTATATATAGTGATGTTTGTGTGGCAACAGAGTTTAACTTCTTTTTAATGATTTTGTTTTGGTTTGTTAGTTTCTTATTCTGTTTGTTCTTTTTTGCAATTGGACATATCATTGGATTACTTAGTTCTATTAACGATAAACTTAAGTAAAAGTATGTAAATTTCTTTGATATTTCTTGCAATTTATATTAAAACATGATAAGTTTTATATGTAAGCATAACACAATGCTTAATTAACAATTGGGAGGTATATATTTATATGAAAAAAGTTGAATTAGTAGAAGCTGTTGCAACTGCTACAGGATTAACTAAAGCAGATGCTACTAGAGCAATTGATGCTACTTTTGCTACTATTACTGAAGCATTAGTAAAAGGAGATAAAGTTCCACTAGTTGGATTTGGTACATTCGCTGTATCTGAAAGAGCTGCTCGTGAAGGACGTAATCCTAGAACTGGTGAAACAGTTAAGATTGCTGCACGTAAAGCTGTTACTTTTAAAGCTGGAACTGCATTAAAAGATTCAGTTAACTAATTTTTCTGATAAGTAGGGACCTTTTTAGGTTCCTTTTCTTACGTATAAGAATTTATTTGTTCGATTGTTAGAAGTTTTAGATTTTGATATAATATTATTGAGATGGTGATTAAATGTTAGAGACAGCTTTGAAATTTATTCATGAAATTAATTCACATGGATATAAGGCTTATATAGTAGGTGGGTTTGTTAGAGATCATATTTTGGGAATAGAATCTCATGATATAGATATTAATACTAATGCTACTCCTAAAGAAATAAAAGAAATATTTGAAAATAGTTGTTTACCAGCTGAAGATTATGGCTCTGTTACAGTTATAAAACATGGAGTTAGATTTGAAGTAACTACTTTTAGAAAAGATATATGTTATATAAATAATAGACGTCCAGCTGAGGTTAAATATATAGATAATTTATATGATGACTTGTTAAGAAGAGACTTTACTATTAATGCTATATGTATGGATGAAGATGGTAATATTATAGATTTACTTAATGGTCAAGAAGATATAGAAAAAAGAGTAGTTAGAACTATTGGAGATGCTAGAGTTAAATTTGAAGAAGATTCTTTAAGAATACTTAGAGCTATTAGATTTGCTACTATTTTAGATTTTAAATTAGATGATGAGGTAATTGAGGCTATTAAGGAATATAAATATTTATTAAAGGGATTATCTTACTATAGAAAAAAAGAAGAATTAGATAGAATATTTACTAGCAGTAATAGTATGAATGGTATTAAGTTATTATTAGAACTTGGACTTGATAAGGAGTTAGAGTTAGATAGACTTAGAGAGGTTAAAAATACTGATGATTTAATAGCAGTATGGAGTATTTTAAATGTAGTAGATAAGTATCCTTTTTCTAGTAATGAGAAGAATCTTATTGAGAATGTTAATAAAGTTTTAAGTTTTAATAATTTAGATCCAATGGTTTTATATACATATGGTTTATATGTTAATAGTATAGCTGGTAGTATTAAAGGTATGGATAAGAAGACTATTACAGAGTCATATAATGGGTTAGTAATTCATTATAAGAGAGATTTAAATATTAGTTGTGAGGATATTTTAAAAGCATTAAATAAGAAGGCTGGAAAGTATTTAAAAGATATATATGAAGATTTAATACATGAAGTTTTATATAGAAGAGTTCCTAATGATAGAGAGGAATTAATTAAATATGTATTGAATAAATATGGTGAATAGTTTATTATAGATAGAAATTTAAGGAGGTAATGTTTATGAAGAGTGCTAAATTAATAGATATTTTTAAGCAGGGTCATATAGTTATTCCTCTTTTTTTGTTACAACATTATAAAGATTTAAAACTAGAGATAAGTGAATTTATATTTTTAATGTATTTATATTCTTTAGGTAATAAGTTTTTATTTGATCCTAGTAAGTTTGCTAGTGACTTAAATATTGAATTAAAAGATGTTATGAATTATATTGGAGTTCTTAGTGATAAAAACTTTATTAGTGTTGATGTTATGAAGAATGAGAAAGGGCTTATGGAGGAAGTAGTTTTACTTGATAATTTTTATAATAAGCTTTCTTTAATGACAATGGATCAAGTTAATCAGGTTTCTAAGAGTGAAAATTCTAATATTTTTGAAATTATTGAGAAGGAATTTGGGAGAACTCTTAGTCCTATTGAGTATGAGATTATTAAAGCTTGGCTTGATAATGATATGAGTGAAGAACTTATTAAGGAAGCTATTAAAGAGGCTACTTTTAATGGGGTTTCTAATTTAAGATATATTGATAAGATTTTATATGAATGGGGTAAAGCTGGTATTAAGACGGCTCAGGATGTTGAAAATAATCGTAAGAAGAGAGCTAAAATTAAAGAAGAGAATACTAGTGATGTTAATATTGATGATATAGTTGATTGGGACTGGTTTGATGATGAATAGTATTTCTAGTTATTTGGATTATTTATTTCCTAATCCGAAGTGTGAATTGTTATATAATAATGATTATCAGTTATTGATCGCGATTGTTTTAAGTGCTCAGTCTACTGATAAAAGGGTTAATTCTGTTACTCCTATTCTTTTTGATAAATATAAGTCTTTAGAGGCTTTAAAACAGGCTTCTCTTAGCGATATTGAGTCTATTATTAGACCAGTAGGTTCTTATCATAAAAAGGCTTCATATGTCATAGGAATAGCTAAAATATTGGTTGATGAATATAATGGTGTTGTTCCTGTTGATAGGGAAGCTTTAGAGAAGATGCCTGGAGTTGGTAGGAAGACCATTAATGTATTTTTAAGTGAGTTTTATAATGTACCAGCTATCGCGGTTGATACTCATGTAGAAAGAGTTTCTAAAAGATTAAGATTAGCGTATGCTAAAGATAATGTTTTAACGATAGAGAAGAAGTTAATGAAGAAGTTTCCAAAAGAAGAATGGGGTAAGAGACATTTACAATTAGTTTTATTTGGAAGGTATTATTGTAAAGCTGTTAAGCCTTTATGTGAGAATTGTAAATTAAAAGATATATGTAGAAAAAAATACTAGTTATTTCTAACTAGTATTTTTTGTTTGTACTTTTATTGTGTTTCAGATTCTTGTTCTTTTGTTACATTTATGGTTGTTGTTAAAGTTTCTGTTTTATTTTTATATTTTATTGTACAGGTTATTGTTTGTCTTCCAGTAAGCTTTATTTCGTTTGGTGTACATTGTTCAATTGTTGCACTTACGGTAGAACCATTATTTTTTACTACAAAGTCACTTGTTGATAATGTTAAGGCTCCTGTTAGTGCTGGAATAGTAGTTGAACCTGTATATTGTAGTTCTAAGTTATCAGTTGTTTCTTCTTCTAGTTTATATGTTGCTGATTCACTCTTTATTCCTGAATAACTCTTATATGTTGCGACTACTTTATATGTTCCGTATGGACTTGATGTTGGTGTATATGTAAATGATGTTTTTTCTGTAAATCCTATTAATGTTGAACCAAAGTAGACATTGTAACCAAAGGTACCATAGTTCTCATCATCTATTCCAGATGTTGATACTGCTTTCCAAGATAGATTTACTTTCTTTGTAAGTCTATTATATGTAGCTTCAAAGTCCTCTGGAGCAGCTAATTTTTCTTCAACGTATGTTTCTTCTGGAGCATATTCTTTTTTGAAGTATTCATATACAACATTTCCTGTATATGATCCAGCTAATTTTGGAGGATTAGAACCCATTACTACACCAACTTTAACAACGCTATCTGGTTGTTTGAAGGCTTCTCTGTTTGATTCCATAGCTCCAGAATTTACTAGGGCATTAAATATTTTATCTTTTTGTACAGATGCTGGTACGTTATGTAGACAGTATTTACTATCAATAAAGTCATATCCATACCATAGACCAACTACTGTTTTTGTAGAGTAACCAATTATCCATGAATCTCTAATAGCATCCCATGGTAAGTTTTTAGATTCCATTGTACTACTGTCGTAGTTTGTAGTACCGGTTTTTCTAGCAACGTTAACTGGGTTTCCACCATTTAAAGTAACATCTTGTAGAACACTTGAAATCATAAATGCTGTTGCTTCTGACATAGCTTTTCTTTTTACAACATAATTATCTGAATTATGTTCTTTTGTTTCATTATTTGATTTATAAACTACTTTACTAACACTATATGGTTCATTATAATATCCACCATTTGAGAAGGCTGCATAAGCTGCACTCATTTGTAATGGATTTGTTCCAGTGAAGGCTCCGATTGAATGAGCTTCATGTATTCTTGTTGGGTCTTCTGTTGATTTTCCATCTTTACTAATACATTTCATAGTATTTGGATTATATGTATAACCAGTTGAACATACTTCTGGAGTCATTCCTAAGTTTGAAACAAATTCAAGTATTTTTTTGTTATCTACTTGTTGGAAGGCTTTTAGAGCAGGAATGTTACGAGAGTATGCAAGTGATTTACGTAGTGTTAATGTTCCTAGGTAGCCACCATCCCAGTTTTGTATTGATCTACCATTTGAATAAGTATATGGTTCATCTTCAAATAATGTATATGTTGACCAGTTATTATACTCTATACCTGGACCATAATCAAATAATGGTTTTGCGGTTGAACCAGGTTGTCTTTTATTTTTTGTTGCATAATTCCATTGACCTTTTTTGTTAGCAGAACGATCACCGATATTACGACCATTTCCAATTGCTAGTATTTTACCTGTTTGAGAATCTAGTACAGCAACACCAGCTTGTACTTTATCATTTATCCAAGTGTAGTTTTCACCATTCATGACACTATTTACACCATCTTGTTTTGATCTATCTAGGTTTGTATAAACAATTACTGGTGTAGTGTAAGGATTAATACCATACTTAGTGTCTAATTCTTCAACGACTGTATCAACATATCCACTATATTTATTATTTTGAGTTGTGCCACCTTCAGATGTTAGTGAAGATATTGGAATACTATTTGCAATCTTTTCTTCTTCTTCTGTTATGTATCCATGTCTTTTCATTAAATATAGAACTGTTTTTCTACGAGTTTCTGCATGTTCTGGATAAACAGTAGGACTATAGTAAATAGGAGACTTGAACATACCGGCTAGAGTTGCTGCTTCACTTAAGTTAAGTTCACTTACACTTTTACCGAAATAAGCTTCAGATGCTTCTTGAACTCCATAATAATTACCACCTAAGTAGTGATTGTTTACATAATATTCAATTATTTGTTCTTTAGTAAAATCTTTTTCTAGTTTGAATATGGCTAGATAAATATCTTCGAATTTACGAATAATACCTTCTGTTCCTTTAGTAGCATAGGCATTAGTTAAGCTGTTTTTAACAACTTGCATTGTTAGGGTAGAAGCACCACCAGCATTTGATCCTTTATGAAGTAGTTTTTGCATTACTTGACCCATTGAAGCTTTTATAAAACGAGGAGCATCAAAACCATTATGTTGGAAATATCTTGAATCCTCTGTTGCGATAATAGCATCAATTAGTACTTCTGGTAGTTCATCATAAGTAACTTTTTCACGCATTTCACTACCAAGCTTTGCATATACTTCATTGTTAATGTCTAAAAACTCTGAATTTTCTTGAGTTTCCAATTTAGAAGTTACATATTTTGGATCAGCATTTATTTTTATAAATATTAAAAATATTGTAAATCCAACTAAACAAACTATACCGATAGATAAAATTACCATTAAAATTATTTTGATTATTTTTTTAGTTTTTTTACCTTCTTTACATTTATCTAGTAATTTGGCAACTCCAACAATGATTCCTATACCAAATCCTGTTAATAGAGCAAAGAATGTTCCTAAAGTGAAATAACTTAATAATACTATTGCAATAAATGATATTAGTAATATTAATTTTATTTGATTATCTTCTTTTGGATTGGTGACTATTCTTTTCTTGATGTTTTTTGTGTTTGTACTTTTTTTAGTAGTCACTTTCTTATTATTAGGTCTTCTTCCTTTTATTTCTTTTTTCTGCATTTTATATACCTCCAATAATCTTATCAACTATTTTAAGATAGTCTATACTTGGTGCATAACCATCCTTTATTAAATAAGCATTTTCCCTTAGGTATGCTATAGGTATTGATTCTCTAGTACTATTTTCAATGAATTCTGTTAGCTTTGTTGCCATTAATAAGTATGTTTCATTTAGTGTAGTGAATCTAATTATTAAAAAGGCTATACCTCCATGTCTATATATATTTTTCAAATGTTGTATTTGATGAGGATGAATATTTCTTAGTGAAAATGAAGTTTTATTTTTAGTTTCTTTAGCTTCAAAATCAATATATTTTCCTTTATAAATACCATTGTAATCTGTTGTAGATGGTACTGTAAAAAATGCTTGAGTAATTACAGCTTTATCTCTAGATGGATAATTAACTTTTGTTATTTTTATAGGAGTGGGCTTTTTATAAATGTAGGCCTTATCAATACTTGCATAATATTCATTAGTTGAATTAAGGTCATTTTCAAGACCCATACCACGATTACCAAAGCTAATTTCGTGATTGGTATTTCTTTTTGTAATTCCATTTGGGTAGTTCATCACATCACCTATTGTTTATTATACTATATTCTTTATAAATTTTCTATAATTAATATATTTTTTCTTGGGGGTTTTTAGCTTTTACTGTCGAATTTATGATTAATTTTAATTTTTGTATTATGATGGTATTGGTGAAGACAAATGAATAGTTTTGAAGTTATGATTGTATTTGATAAAATGCTTGATAATACACGAGAAATTATGTTTGGTACAAAATTATCTTATGCTATCAATCGGTTAATAATTGACAAAAACAAGCAATAATGACATAATATTACTGTAAGGGATTGGTGATTATATGTATCAAAATAAAATTACACTTAAGCCACAAGATATTTTAGAGAAAGAATTTAAAATTGATACTCGTGGTTATCGTCTAAAAGAGGTTGATCAATTTCTTGATGTAATTATTGGTGATTATGAACAATTCTTTAGTATAATAAATAATTTAGAGAAGGAAAAAGCTGATTTAATGGCAGAGATTGTTAACTTGAAGCAAGAACTTAGAAATTCTAAATTAAGTATGGAAGTTGTGCGTAATAGTAGTGAGAACGCTGAGGTTTCTAATGTTGATGTTATTAGAAGATTATCACAACTTGAAAAAATGGTTTATGCCAATATGAGAGATAGAGAGGGAAGAGATAACAATTAATATATAGACAAACGCTGGGACTCTTGAGGTCCTTGAGGAAAGTCCATGCTCGCACAGTCTGAGATGACTGTAGTGTTCATTCTTAGGGAATAAATAACCTAAGGTAGTACTTGTACTAACGGCGGATACTATATCTAAGTCTTATGATATGATATAGTCCATAAAGTGCCACAGTGACGAATTCTTTGGAAACAAGGAAGTGAAACGCGGTAAACCCAATGAGCGAGAAACCCAAATTTTGGTAGGGGAGTTCCAACTTTGAGAAATGAATTGGAGTGGAGACCAGTAATGGTAGATAAATGTTTGTCGCTTAGGAAACTAAGAACAGAACATGGCTTATTTATATTATTGTTAATAATTTGTGAGGTGTTAACGTGAAAGAGTTAGGCGATTACTTAAAGCGAACTCGTATTAGTAATGGAGTTAGCTTAGCCGAAGCAGCAGAGGATTTAGATCTTTCGACAGTACAACTCGAAAATATAGAATCAGGAAATATTAAGGCTTTTAAAGATGTTTATGATTTGAAAGAGGATGTAAGACAATACGCTAAGTATTTAGGACTTAATCCAGAGAAAGTTATTGATGAATTCAATGGTTTTTTATTTGAACATACATCGAAGATTTCTCTAGATGATATTAAAATGGCTCAGAAGAAAATGGAGGAAGAGGAAAAGAAAGTTTCTTCGCCTTATACTAAGGAATATAAGAAAAAAATTGGTCCTTGGCCATTTGTATTTGCTATAATTTTTGTTTTAGTTCTTTTCGTTGTACTATATTTAATTATTAGTACAATAAATAAAGCACCTGAAAGAAGTTCTGAATTAATGTCATTTGAAAGAGAGGTATGTAGTTATGAATTTGCCTAATAAACTTACTGTTTTGAGGTTGATTTTATCTGTTGTTGTTATTATTTTACTAGTTTTTCCATTTTATGCTATAGGGATTCAATTTCCACAATATAATATTTCTGGAATTTCTTCACCTGTAGAATTACAATATCTTATTGCTGGAGTTATATTTATAATTGCTAGTGTAACTGATTTTTTAGATGGTTATATTGCTCGTAAATATGATTTAATTACTGATACTGGTAAGATGTTAGATGCTATTGCTGATAAAGTTTTAGTTAATTCAGTTTTAATTATTTTAGCAGCACATGGTTTTATTAATGAAATTATTCCAGTTATTATTGTTTTAAGAGATATTGTTGTTAATGCTATAAAGATGGAAGCCGCTAGTAAGGGTAAAGTAGTAGCAGCAATTGGTTCTGGAAAAATAAAGACAGCATCTTTAATGGTTGGTACAGTTTTAACTTTCTTTTATAATATGCCATTTGAATTTATTGGTATTAGTGTAAATAAGTTTTTACTATACTTTGCATGTATCATGTCTATTATTTCAGCTTGTCAATATTTTGCTATGAATAAGAAATTAATTTTTCCAAAAAAAGAAATTGAAGACTAAAATAAGTTAAAAAAATCCTTTTAGTATAAGGATTTTTTCTTTTTGGTAGAATAATTCGGAAGAATTATACAAAACATTTGTTCGTAAAAGTGTTGCATTTTATTTTTAATTATTATACAATAATGTTGTAAGTTATTTAACTAGGAGGCAAACTATATGAAAACGGTTAAAGAAGTTTCTAAAGATAAGGCTTTAGAACAAGTAATGAATGATATTGAAAAACAATTTGGTAAAGGGTCAATAATGAAATTGGGGGATAAGGAACATATGAAAGTTGATGTTTGTTCGTCTGGTTGCTTATCTTTAGATATTGCTCTTGGTGTTGGTGGTTATCCAAGAGGTAGAATTATTGAAATATATGGTCCGGAATCATCTGGTAAAACTACATTTGCTTTACAAGCTATCGCTGAACATCAAAAATTAGGTGGAAGAGCGGCTTTTATTGATGCTGAACATGCACTTGATCCGGTTTATGCTGAAAGACTTGGTGTAGATATTGATGAGTTATTATTATCACAACCTGATACTGGAGAACAAGCATTAGAGATTTGTGATGCTTTAGTAAGAAGTGAAGCAGTTAGTATTATTGTTATAGATTCAGTTGCTGCTTTAGTTCCACAAGCAGAAATAGATGGTGAAATGGGAGATTCTCATGTTGGTTTACAGGCAAGACTTATGTCTCAAGCTTTAAGAAAATTATCTGGTACTATTAATAAAACTAATACAACATGTATTTTTATAAATCAGTTACGTGAAAAAGTAGGCGTTATGTTTGGTAATCCTGAGACTACTCCAGGTGGAAGAGCTTTAAAATTTTATTCTTCTATTAGACTTGATATTCGCCGTAATGAACAATTGAAAATGGGTGATGGTATAGTAGGTAATAAGACTACTATTAAAGTAGTTAAGAATAAAGTTGCCCCACCTTTTAAGACTGCTGTTGTTGATATTATGTATGGTGAAGGTGTTTCTCGCGAAGGAGAAATCATTGATTTAGGAGTAGAAGCTGGTATTGTTGAAAAAACAGGAGCTTGGTATTCTTATAATGGTGAAAAATTAGGACAAGGTAAAGAAAACGTTAAATTATTGTTAAAAGAAAATATGGAACTTCGTGATGAGATAGAACAGAAGGTACGTGAGTATTATGATATTGCTTTACCTAAGAAGGAAGATACTTCATCTAAAAAATAATTTATTTACATATACTATTATGGAGGTTACATTATGAAAAAATTAAATGAAATTATTGATTGTGATTTAGATACTTTAATTTATGGTATTTCTGATGATTCTAGGGATATTAGTGAAGGGTATTTGTTTGTTGCTACCAGAGGGTTTAATGTTGATCATTTTGACTATATAGATAAAGCTATTGAAAATGGAGCTGCTGCTGTTATTTGTGATAGAGAAATAGATTTTGATATTCCACATGTAGTTGTGGAAAAAGATATTAATAAACTTTATCCAGAGTTATGTAGAAATTTTTATGGTGTAGATACAGATAATCTTTCATTAATTGGTATTACTGGTACTGATGGTAAAACTACATCAGCTACTATTGTTCAAAAAATATTAAATGATAGTATCAATTGTGCTTATATTGGAACTAATGGTCTTTTTGTAAATGGTGAAACACATCATATTAGTAATACAACTCCATGTATTTCGGAATTGTATAGTTGTTTGTCAACTATACAAGATAATTCGTGTCAAAGTGTTGTAATGGAAGTGTCTAGTGAGGCTCTGCTTCATGAAAGAACTCAAGGACTTAAGTTTTCAATAGTTGCAATTACAAATATTACAGAGGATCATTTAAATATTCATAAAACTATTGAAAATTATAGGAAATGTAAATTTAAAATAGTTGACTACTTGACATATGACGGTGTCGCTATCATAAATGGTGATGATGAAAATTGTCAAATTTTACATGTAAATAATTTGATTAAATTCGGTTTTAATGATGACAATGATTATGTAATATCTGATTTTGTAGAAGATAAAAATGGTGTAAAGTTTAAGATTAGACATAATGATTCTATATATGATATTTCTAGCCAATTATTTGGAAGATATAATGCTTATAATATTACTTTGGCATTTATTATTGGATTATTAAATAATATTGATGCTGAAACATTGATTTCTAGAATTAAAGATATTTCTTTTATAACTGGTCGTGGAGAAAGACTTAATTTTGGTCAGAAATTTGAAATTATTTTGGATTATGCACATACTTACAATGCTATTTTGAATTTACTTAATTCAGTTAAGGGAAAATATAAACGAGTTATTACTGTTACTGGAGCTGCAGGTGGCAGAGAAAAGGAAAAACGTTCTAAGATAGGTAAAATGGTTTTAGAAAAGTCTGATTTAGTTATTTTTACAATGGATGATCCTAGATGGGAAAGTGTTGATGATATTATTGATGATATGATTGGAGAATGTAAGAATACTAATTATGAAAGAATTAATGATAGAGTTGAAGCAATTTCTCATGCTTTTGATATTGCTAATGAAGGAGATGCCGTTTTAGTTATTGGTAAGGGACGAGATGACTATATGGCTCTTGGAACAGAAAAGATTCCTTATTGTGATTATGATGTTATAAGAAATTATTTTGATAAGTAGTATAAGGCACGCTTTGGTGTGTCTTTTTCTTTTCCTTGACAAGACTTTAAAATAAAATTACAATATAATTAGATTATGATTTTATGGTCTAGATGGAGGAATGTTATGAATGATAATACATTATTCTCCATTTTACTTGTAGCACTTGGATTGCTAGTTGGATTTATTATAGCGTTTGTTATAAATAGTTTAAAAGTTAATAAAGCCACTAAAAAGGCAGAAGCTTTGATTAATCAAGCTAGAAAAGATGTTGAAAAAATTAAGAGAGATGCAGCTATTGAACAAAAAGAAGAAGCTCATAAATTAAAAATGGATTTGGATAAAGAAATTCGTGAGAAGAAAGAGGAGTTAAAATCGTCTGAGTCACGTTTGCTTCAACGTGAGGCAAATTTAGATAAACGTGATGAAATGTTTCAAAAACGTGAAGCAGCTTTAGATGAGAGAGATGATAAACTTTCTGAAAAACAAGTTGAAATCCAAAATGAGAAGAGTAAAGTGGAGGAAATTAAGAGAGAACAATTAGAATTGTTAGAAAAAATTTCCGGTTTTAGTAAGGAAAAAGCTCGTGACTTAGTTATGAGTCAAGTAAAAGAAAATATGAGTAAGGAAATTGCTGAGTATATAAAAGAAGCAGAAGATGAAGCTAAACTTACTGCTGATAAGACAGCAAGAGAACTTATTGTTACTTCAATGCAAAAGTATGCAGCTGATATTGCTAACGATCAGACTGTTACAGTTGTAGATTTACCTAGTGATGAAATGAAAGGTAGAATTATTGGCCGTGAAGGTCGTAATATTAGAACGATAGAGGCTATTACAGGTGTTGATTTGATTATTGATGATACACCAGAAGCTGTAGTTATTTCTAGTTTTGATCCTTTACGTAGAGAGATTGCTAGAGTTACATTAGAAAACTTAATAAAAGATGGTCGTATTCATCCTACAAGAATCGAAGAGTTATATGATAAAGTTTGTAAGGATATGAAACAAAAGATTATTGAGTATGGTCAAGAAGCAACATTTGAACTTGGACTTACTAAGTTTAATCCAACTTTAATTGAAATAATTGGTAAATTACATTTTAGAACTAGTTATGGTCAAAATGCTTTACAACATTCTATTGAAGTTGCTCATTTGTCAGGTCTTTTGGCAGCTGAACTTGGGGAAAATGTTACTTTGGCTAAAAGAGCAGGATTATTACATGATATTGGTAAAGCAATTGATCATGAAATTGAAGGTAGTCATGTTGAGATTGGTGTTGATTTAGCAAAGAAATATAACGAAGATGAAGTTGTTATTAATGCTATTGCTTCACATCATGGAGACACTCAAGCTACTAGTGTAATTGCTATTATAGTTGCTATTGCTGATGCTTTATCTGCATCACGTCCTGGAGCACGTAATGATTCATTAGAAAATTATATTAAAAGATTATCACAACTTGAAGAAGTTGGTAATAATATACCTGGTGTTGAAAAGACATTTGCTGTACAGGCAGGTAGAGAATTACGTGTTGTTGTTAAACCAGAAGAGGTTGATGATTTAGGAGCTCATAAGATAGCAAGAGAAGTAAAAGAACAAATTGAAGCTAATATGAAGTATCCTGGAACAATTAAAATTACTGTAGTTCGTGAAACTAGAGCACAAGAAGAGGCTAAATAAGTCTCTTTTTTTGTGGGAAAGTTTAATTTTTTTATAATAATATAAGTAGGAGATGATTTAATTTGAAAGATTACTTAAACAAGAATCGACTTTTTCTTTTCTGGAATGTAGGAAAATTTGCTTTTGAAATGCAGAAAAAAAGAGATGTTGAAGATAAAAAAATAGCAAACTACTTACAATATTATTTTGGAATGACTGAAACTTTTTCAAGTTCTAATATTAGAAATATGAAAGCTTTTTATTTGTCCTTTCCTATTTATACTAAGTATATTGATTATTTAGATTGGAATTACTATTTAAAACTTATTTCAATTAAGGATAAGAGTTTACGAATGTTTTATTATCAAGTAGCAATATTTAGTAGGTGTGATTATGATACTTTTCTTAGTTTAATACAAGAAAAAAGATAACTTTCGTTACCTTTTAATATCTAGTATAATTGGTAGGATTATTGGTTTTCTACCAGTTAATTCATTGATGAATGGATATAGTTGTTCTGAAATACTTGATTTTAAATTATTATAATTTACTTTTGGTTCTTGTAAATCGGCTTTTATGATTTGTTCGGCTTTATTTTCTATTTTCTTTATTAGTTCTTCATTTTCATTTACTAGTATAAAGCCCCTTGTTGTTATGTTTGGTTTTATTAATAATTCTTTTTTATGCATATCAATATTAGCAATAACAACTAAGATACCATCATTTGCCATGATTTTTCTATCTTTTAGAACAGCACTACCAACTTCACCAATTCTATTTCCATCTACGTATACATCGGCTCCAGGCATACTTTCGCCTTTTGTGATGACATGGTTCTTTAAAACTAGAGAGTCACCGTTTTTTAGAATGAAAGTATTTTCTTTAGGAATACCACAGTTTATACCGATATCTGCTTGTCTTTTTAACATTCTGTAATCACCATGGAATGGCATTAAGTATTTTGGTTTGATTAATCTTATCATTAACTTAATTTCTTCTTCATTGGCGTGACCTGAAGTATGTAAGTCTGTTAAAGTGTTATTAGTATAGACTTTAACTCCTTGTAAGTATAATTTATTTATTGTTTTAGAAATACTTAGAGCATTTCCTGGAATAGCAGAAGATGAGAATATTACAATATCGTCTGGTCTTAATTTTATTTGTTTATGAGTACCATTTGATATTCTAGATAGAGCTGCTAGTGGTTCACCTTGACTACCAGTACATAGAATTGTTACTTCACCAGGTTTTAAATTGTTAGCCTCTTCTGGTGATACTAATAATTCTTTATGATCAATATATCCGGCATTTAGGGATATGTTGATGTTATTTTCCATACTTCTACCAAATATACATATTTTTCTGTTGTGTTTATAACATGTTTCAAAGATGTGTTTTACACGATAAATGTTTGAAGCAAATGTTGCGATTATAATACGATTAGTTTTATATTTTTCAAACATTTCTCCTAAAGTTTCATCTACAACTGATTCACTATTTGAAAAACCTTCATTTAGAGCATTTGTAGAGTCACTTATTAATAAATCTACACCTTCATGACCAAGACACGCCATTTTGTATAAGTTTGCCATTGGACCAATTGGAGTAAGATCAAACTTGTAGTCTCCTGTTGTTACAATACGTCCATCTGGAGTTTTAATACTTATACCATGTGAGTCTGGAATAGAGTGTGTAATTCTGAAAAATTCAATTTCAATATCTTTAAATTTTAATCTTGTATCCTCTGTGTAAACAAATAGATTGTCGTAACGGATGTTTTTATCTTGTAGTTTAACCGCAATTAATTCCTTGGCATGATTTGGAGCATAGATTGCTGGTATTTTGATACTTTGTAGTAAAAATGGAATACCACCAATATGATCTTCATGACCATGAGTAATTAATAACGCTTTAATTTTATCTTCGTTTTCTTTTAGAAAAGTAAAATCAGGTAAAACATAGTCAATTCCCATAAGTTCGCTTTCTGGGAAACTAACTCCGGCATCAATAATAACAATTGCGTCTTTATGCATCACACAATACATATTTTTTCCGACTTCTCCTAAACCGCCTAAAACAACAATCTTTGTTTCGTTAGGTTGTTTTTTAATCATATAATCTCCTTTCTTTTTTTGTAAAGAACTAACTATGAAATTATACTATAACTTTTCGTTTTTGTCTATATTTCAGGGTTAATTGTTTCTTTTTTACAGTTTGTTTGATATAATTTTATTGGGTGATATAATGGGATTTTTTAGTAAAATAAAGAATATGTTTAAAGGTAATGAGACTACAGTAGATACTAATACTGAGGAGGTTTTAGATACTGATTTAGAAAAGAATAATCAAGAAGAAGTTGAAGAAAAACGTATTTTAACTGAAGAAGAGAAAAAAGAAGTAAAGGTTTATGAAAAAGGATTGACTAAGTCTCGTGAAGGATTTGTATCAAGACTTGCGGAACTTACTGGTAGATATAAAAATGTAAATGATGAGTATTTTGATGAGTTAGAAGAAATACTTATTATGGCTGATATTGGTGTAAATACAGTAATGGACTTTGTTGATAGACTTAAAAAAAGAGTTGCGAGTGAGAAGATTAGTGATCCAGAAGTTTTAAAAGAAATTATAGTTGATGAGTTATTTATTATTTACGTTAATGATAGTGTTTTAGTAAATAAAATCAATTATAATGAAGATGGACCGACAGTTGTATTATTTGTTGGAGTTAATGGAGTAGGAAAGACTACTACTATTGCGAAGATTGCTTGGAAATTAAAAAACGAAGGTAAAAAAGTTTTATTAGTTGGTGCTGATACTTTTAGAGCAGGAGCAGTTGCTCAATTAAAAGAGTGGAGTGAAAAAGTAGGTGTTTCATTCTATGGTAAAGAAGAAGGTAGTGATCCAGCTAGTGTAGTTTATGATGGAGTAGTTAAGGCAAAAGATGAAGATTATGATGTTGTATTAGTTGATACTGCTGGTAGATTACAGAATAAAGTTAATTTAATGAGGGAATTAGAAAAGATGAATAAAGTTATTTCTAGTTTAATACCTAATGGTCCACATGAAACATTATTAGTAATTGATGCTACTACGGGACAAAATGGTATTAGTCAGGCTAATGCATTTAAAGAGATTACTAATATTACTGGTATAGTTTTAACAAAGTTAGATGGTACCGCAAAAGGTGGTATTGTACTTGCTATAAAGGAATCTGTTGGTATTCCAGTTAAATTTATTGGACTTGGAGAGGCTAAAGAAGATTTACAAGTATTTGATATTGAAAAATATATATATGGTTTATTTAAGGACTTAGTATAGAGGTATATTATGGAAGAAGTTATTTATTTTAATGAATTATATGATTTATATGGAATGTTACTTACAGATAAACAGAGAGAATACTTTGAGAACTACTACTTTAATAATTTAAGTTTAGGGGAAATGGCTGATTCTTATGGAGTTAGTAGAAATGCAATACATAAACAATTAAAGATTACTACTGATAAACTTCAATATTATGAAGATAATTTAAAGTTAAAAGAGAAGAATGAGAAATTGAGTAAATTAGTTGAAGAGATTAGTGATGAAAAGATAAAAAATGGAATTTTAGAATTAATTTAGACAACAGGAATTATTCTTGTTGTTTTTTTCTTGAAAACTTGGAAAAAAGTTTGTATAATCTATTATAGAATAGGGTAAAAAGGATAGATTGGAGTGGCTAGTATGTTTGATAGGATAGTTTATATTAGTGATCATTCAGCTAACGTCAAACTTGTTGACGGTTTTAATGTTGCTATGAACTTAATGAATTTACATATTATTTTTGAAGATAGCAATAAAAAAATATTGGGTGAAGTAGATGACTTAGATGGTAATCTTGTTAGAGTTAGATTTCTAGGAGAAATTGTTAATGGTAAATTACTAGGTGGTGTAATTAGAAAACCGTCATTAGATGCTAAGATTAGAGTTATTCAAGAACAAGAAATTCCAATGATTTGTGGATCTGATACTCAAGGATATTTAAAACTTGGAGTTAGTCCTTTTTATAACGATTATCCTGTCTTTTTAGATGTAAATAATTTCTTTAGTAATCACTTTGCTATATTTGGTAATTCTGGTTCAGGTAAGAGTTGTGGTATTTCTAGATTGTTTCAGAATATGTTTCATGATCAAAGATTATTTCCTTATAAGGCTAATATAATATTATTTGATTCATCTGGTGAGTATTATAATGCTTTTAAGGATTTGAATAGTATTAATTCTAATTATCATTATCGTTTTTATAGTACGAATGAAGTGGAGAGTAAGGGTGAAAAGTTACGTTTACCAATATTCTTACTTAATGCTACAGACTTGGCTTTATTATTACAGGCTACAAGTCATTCACAATTACCAATAATTGAGAGAATGTTAAAACTTGCTTTAGTATTTTCTCAGACTGATATGGATGCTAATAACTATAAAAATCATTTGATTGCTAAAGCAATTATGACAGTTTTATATACAAATGAAACTTCTCCTAATAAGAGAAATGAGATATTTTCAATACTTGCTAGTTGTTCTACACCGGAATTTAATTTGGAAGCTGTAGTACAAGGTATTGGTTATACAAGAAAATTTAGAGAGTGTTTCTTAATAGATAATCAAGGACAATTCTCAGAGAGTGTTTTATTAACTGAGTATGTTTCTTCATTTATTAAGCCTGAGTATGATAATTATGAACCTAAAGGTGGAGTTTATTATACTTTAGATACTTTAGAGAAAGCACTTAACTTTACTTTAATTAGTGAAGGTTGGCTACGTAATGAGAATACTTATGGTGATGCAGTTACTATTAAAGTTAGATTACATTCATTAATCGTTGGAGAAACTGCCAAGTACTTTGATTATCCTGATTTTGTTTCATTAGAGACTTATTTATCTTCTATGTTAATTAATAATGGCGATAAGTATCAAATTGTTAATATTAACTTAGATGATGTTGATGATGATTTTGCTAAAGTAATTACAAAGATTTATTCAAGACTTATTTTTGAGTTTGCTAAAGGATTAAAGGAACGTGCTAGTATTCCTTTCCATATAGTTGTTGAAGAAGCTCATAGATATATTCAAAATGATACTGATAGATTCTTGATTGGTTATAATATATTTGAAAGAATTGCTAAAGAGGGACGTAAGTATGCAGTTATTTTAGGACTTATTTCTCAAAGACCAGTTGAGCTTTCTGATACAGTTATTTCTCAGTGTTCTAATTTCTTGATATTTAAGATGAACCATCCAGTAGATGTCGATTATATTAGAAAAATGGTTCCTAATATTAGTGATGAAATTGTTGAAAAGCAAAAGACTTTACAAGCAGGTACTTGTTTAGGATTTGGTATGGCATTTAGAATTCCGTTAATTGTTAAGATGGAAATGCCTAATCCTGCACCTTGGAGTGGTAACTGTGATGTTGTTACTATTTGGAATGGTAATGGTAGTGGAGTTTCTGCTCCTTCGGCACCAGAAGCGGTACCTGATGCTCCTGCACAAAAGACGTTTGGATATAATGGTATGTCAGATAATCCAGTTTTTAGTTCAACTAATGCACCAGTTAGTAATTCATTTGTTCAAGAAAGACCGGTTATGGAAAATAACTCTAGACCAGTTGCAGCAGTACAAAGTCAAAATACTGCTATTCCAGTAAATCCTTTTTTGGAACAAAACAATAATAATGAGCAATTAGTTATTCCAAAAGTACCAAAGGTTGAGAATGTTGTTAGTACTCAACCACCAGTTAATAATGGAGTTGTTTCTATTCCTCAAGCACCTAGTGTTAGTCAGATGAATGCACCAACAATTGTTAATAGTGGTAATATGACTGATGATATGCTTAGTAGTGCAGGCGTTATGTCAATGCCTACTATTGGAGGATATAGCCTAGATAATCAATTAGTTCAATCAGCTTTACCAGATTTTACAACATCAAGTGCGGATGAGAGAAGAATGAATGAACTTAGAAGTGGACAGTACTTTAATGTTCCTAGTGCAATGGATATGGTTGCTAGTCAGGGAACCGTTGCTCCTACAGTGCAATTAAATAATAATGCGGCAGATGAGTACGGTAGTGTAAGAATTGCACCTCCAGTTGAAAATAACTCAGTACCTTCTGCTACTATGACTAATGAAGCAGGAATTCCCGTTACAGATAAAGGTATTCCATTAATTAATTTAGTTGGTTAAAGATATAAGTAATTATATCTTTTTTTTATGAAAGGCTTTTCTTATTGATAAAAATTCTTTATAATTATATTGGTGATATATATGTTTGAAAGTTTAGGCGATAGATTACAGAATGCCTTACATAAGATAAAAGGGTATGGAAAAATTACTGAAGATAATATTTCTGATATGATGCGAGAGATTAGACTTGCTTTATTGGAAGCTGATGTTAATTATAAAGTTGTTAAAGAATTTACTAATACAGTTAAGGAAAAAGCTTTGGGAGAAGAAGTTGCTAGTAGTATTAATCCAGGTGATTTATTTGTTAAAATTGTTAAGGATGAATTAGTAGAATTACTTGGTGGAGAGAGTAAACCTTTAAATTTAAATGGTAATCCAGCTAGTTTAATGTTGGTTGGTTTACAAGGTTCAGGTAAGACTACAACTATTGCTAAGCTTGCTAATTTCTTACGTAAGAAACATGCTAAAAAGCCGTTACTTGTTGCTTGTGATGTTTATAGGCCAGCAGCAATTGATCAGTTAAAACAACTTGGTAAGCAATTAAACATTGAAGTATATGAGGAAGGAAAAAATGATCCAGTAGAGATTGCTAAAAATGCAATTAATTATGCTAAAGAAAATAAGTATGATTATGTTTTAATTGATACGGCTGGTAGACTTCATATAGATGATCAGTTGATGGATGAGTTAGTTAATATTAAAGATACTGTTAAACCAGATGAAATATTATTAGTAATTGATGCTATGATGGGACAAGATGCTATCAATGTTATTACTGGTTTTAATGATAAATTACCTTTAACTGGTGTGGTTTTGACTAAATTAGATGGTGATACTAAGGGTGGAGTTGCTTTATCTGTTAGACATTTAACTAATGTACCAATTAAGTTTATTGGTGTTTCTGAGAAGTTAGATGGACTTGATTTCTTTGATCCAGAAAGAGCAGCAGGTAGAATACTTGGCATGGGAGACATTGTTTCTTTAGTGGAAAAAGCAACAGAAGCAATAGATGAAAAGGAAGCTGAAAAGACGGCTAAGAGAATGCAACAAGGTAAATTCGATTTAGAAGACTTTTTATCAACAATGAAGCAAATTAAAAAACTTGGGCCATTAGAGAATTTATTAAAATTAATTCCTGGAGCTAAGAAGATGGGAATAACTGATGTAAAGATAGATCCAAAACAAATGGCTCATATTGAGGCAATAGTTTTATCAATGACTCCTAAGGAAAGAAGAAATCCAGATATAATTAAAGCAAGTCGTAAAACAAGAATTGCGGCAGGGTCTGGTACTTCTGTGCAGGAAGTTAATAAGTTGTTACAACAGTTTGATCAGATGAAGAAGATGATGAAGCAAATGACAAATGGAAATATGAAACTACCTTTTTAGTACTAAGAGATTAGTACTTTTTTCGTGGATAAAAATAGTTTTTTGTATGATATAATTAATTTAGATATTATTGTGTTATATAAGAAGAAATGAAGGATTACTATATGGATATAGTTAAAATAAAGAATGAATTAATTAAATAAATTTAGTGTAAAATGCTGATTTTTACAGGTATATTGTTTTTGCAAAAAAGAGAAAACGAATATATTCGATTTAATGATAATATGTAGGTAAAATGGAGGTAAAATACATGAAGTTAGAAATTAAATATAGCGATAATGTTGATGAATTTAAGCAAGATATAGATTTTCAAACGAGAATTCAAAGATATATTAATAATCATTTTTATCCTGCCTATACAATATCAAAGCATTCTAATATTTATTTATTAGGGGGAGGCATTAGAGATTTATTAGTTGCAAAAATTCCAAAAGACTTAGATTTTATTGTTCTTGGAAATGATGAAAAATGGATTGATGAAGTATTTAGAATTTATAAAATACACCCTAATAGAAATAGATTTGGAGGATTTAAGTTTGAATATAATGGTACGAAAATAGATTTATGGCTTTCTGAAGATTTATTTTCAGCAATACAATATAATATTGACGGCTTACTTTATGATGTAAAAAATAATTCTTTAATATCTTTAACATTTGATGACTTTTTAAAAAATGGATTAAGACTTATTAATCCAAATAATAATATTGAAAAAGGTAGAGAAGAAAAGTTACTTAAGTATGAGAAAGAATATAGAGATATCATTTATAAAAGATAATATTATATATTTTTAAAGTGGGTACAAAAAATAATAAAATACTCGAAAAATAAGCTAATTATGTTTATACACAATACTAAATATGTTTCATATTTGGTTAAAAATACAAATAATTTTGATATTGAAGATATAAGATTTAGTACTAAGAGATTAGTACTTTTTTAGGCAGATGTAGTAGCCAAATAACCCTTTAGTCATAATATAGATTAGAGGAGGTATTTAATATGTTTGATCAAAATATGAATATGCCAAATTTCGATTTTGATAGTAATGTTATTGGCAATAATAATGTTGTTGATAATGATATGAATGTTGATATTAATATGATGGGATATCAAAATATGCCACAACAACAAGTTGGTTGCTGTTCTAATCCAGTTAATGAGGCAGTTCAAGAAAAGTGCATTCATAGAACAATAGTACATGAGGTTCCACATGTATGTCCAATACATACTAGAATAATTAATCATCATGTATATAAACATACTTATAGACCAGCTTATTCTTGTTCAGAGGAAAATACAGTAAGTAATGTTCAAGTTGGCTCTTGTTGTCAATTTAGATAAGACTAGCAATAGTCTTTTTCTTTGTGATAAAATAGTGTTGGTGATGGTATGAAGTTTACTAGTAGTGTAAAAAAAATAAATATTGGAGAAAGAGATATTAAGATTATTATTTTGGATTCTAGAATTGATAAAACTAAGAAGGTACCTTGTATTATGTGGATACATGGAGGTGGTTATTCTTTAGGAATGCCTGAGATGGTATATGCTTCTAGAGTTAGAGATTTACTTGTTGATAATGAATTAATAGTTGTATCTCCTAAGTATAGACTTTCAATTAGTGAACCATATCCTGCTGCACTTAAAGATTGTTATGGTGTTTTATTGTACTTAAAAAATCATGCTGATGAGTTTTTTATAGATGAAGATAAAATTATGTTAGGTGGAGAAAGTGCTGGAGGGGGTCTTTGTTTAGCAACTGGTATTTATGCTAGAGATAAGGGTGAAGTTTCTGTTAAGTATATGTTTCCGTTATATCCAATGATTGATTGTTTTGATACAGAAAGTTCTAGGGATAATCATGCTCATGTATGGAATACAAGGAGAAACCATTGGGCGTGGAAAAAGTATTTAGGTGATTTATATGGTGATGAAGATATTTCTTGTTACGCATCTCCATCTAGATTAAAAGATTTTAAAGATTTACCTCCATTTTATACTTTTGTATGTGATGGGGAACCTTTTTATAGTGAAACTGTTGATTTTACTAAGATGGCAAAAGAAGCAGGAGTAGACGCTAAATGTGATGTTTATCACGCTAATACTCATGCATTTGATGTGTATTGTGCTTTTACAGAAGAAGGTGTTAGGGCAAGAGAAAACTTTGTTAAAAATTTTGAATATGTTAAGAGTAAATATTTAAAGTAAATTTGATAGAGAAGTTTATTCTTTTATGATATACTTAGTATGATATTTATAGACAGGAGGAGAGGTTAATGTTTAAGGGTAAGCCATTTGTTAAATGGGCTGGTGGAAAAAGACAAATTATAGATAAATTGAAACAATATGTTCCAGATGAATTTAATACATATTATGAACCATTTATTGGGGGAGGTGCTTTACTTTTTGAACTTTCTCCTAAAAGTGCAGTAATAAATGATTCTAATAAAGAGTTAATGAATGTATATAGCGTTTTGTGTGATGAAGAGAAATTTAAAAAGATGTGTAATGTTTTAAATACGTATGAGGCAAATCATTCGGAAGAGTTCTTTTATGAAATTAGAAATAAGGATCGCAATAAGAAAACATTTAATAGATTATCTGATTATACTAGAGCTGCTAGAACTATATATTTGAATAAAGCTTGTTTTAATGGATTGTATAGAGTTAATAGTAAAGATGAGTTTAATGTACCTTTTGGTAAGAAGAGTAAAGTTAATACTTATGATGGAAGTAATTTAATTACTGTTAGTAATTATTTAACAATGAATGATATTACGATTCAATGTGTAGATTTTGAAGAGTCTGTTAAGACTGCTAAGAAGGGTGACTTTGTTTATTTTGATCCACCATATGATTCTGATACTTCAACATTTAATAGTTATACAGAAGAAGGCTTTGGTAAAGATGAGCAGAGAAGACTTGCTGAAGTATTTAAGGATTTAGATAAAAGAGGAGTTTATGTAATGCTTTCTAATCATAATACGATATTAGTTAAAGAATTATATAAAAATTATCATGTGCATGTAATAGAGGCTAAGAGAAATATTAATTCTAATGGTAAGAAACGTGGTAAAGTAGAAGAAGTTATTATTACTAATTTCTTAAATGAGAGGTAGAATATATGAAAAGTGTAATAGCAAATGACTATTTAGGAAAAAATGTTTCTATTGTTATTGATAGAAAATTAGGTACTAAGCATCCAAAACATGGGTTTATTTATATGGTTAATTATGGATATGTTCCTAATACTATATCTGGTGATGGAGAGGAACTTGATGCTTATTTATTGGGTGTATTTGAACCCGTAGATGAATTTATTGGAAAGGTGATTGCTGTTATACATAGAACTAATGACGATGATGATAAATTGGTTGTTGTACCAGATGATAGAAAATATTCAGATGATGCAATAAGAGCTTTAACAGAGTTTCAAGAACAGTATTTTGAATCAGTTATTATTAGATAGTAAGACTAGTAATAGTCTTTTTCTTTTGATATAATTTGTTTTGCGGAAGTGATTATTATGAATAGAGAATTTTGTGATTTAATATTAGAAATATGTAGAGATAATGATATCAAATGCAATATTTTATCAGATGGTTGGGTTATTGTACTTGAGAAAAACAATATGAAGAAGTTTATTGTTGGTTATAAATTTGATAATAATAATCATGCTTTTGGTAAAGTTCTTGATGATAAGTTTGCAACTTATGAGTTACTTAAATTATGTAATGTTGATGTGTGTGAACATAATCTTATTTATTCTTTAGATAATAAGAATGGATTTGTTAAGGAAAAGTGTGGATATGATTATATTAAATCCTTATTTGATAAGTATGGTGATATAGTAATAAAAGTTAATACTGGTACGTGTGGAGTAAATGTTTTTAGATTTAAGGGGTTTAGTGAACTTAGTGAGTTTTATTCTAAGTTAAGGTCTAAAAATAGTTCGTTTAGTATTTGTCCTTTTTATAATATAATTAATGAGTATAGAGTTATAGTAGTTAATAATAGAATTGAATTAATGTATAAGAAAGAGTTGCCTAGAGTATATGGTGATGGTAGAAGAACAATAAAAGAATTATTAGAAGAATTTAATTATGAGTACTTTAAAAATATAAGTGATGATAGTTTGGATGCTGTTTTAGATAAAGATAGGGAATATTTATATAATTGGAAGTTTAATTTATCTGGTGGAGCTAGAGCTAGTTTTGATATTGATCCTTATGATAGACTTAAGATAGAGAAGATGATTTATGATTTATTTAGTAAGTTAGACTTTGGATTTTGTAGTATTGATATTATTAAGACTATTGATAATGATTTTTTAGTATTAGAAATTAATAGTGGGGTTATGATGAAGAATCTTATTAGGGAAAATGTTGATGGAGAATGTATCGCTAAAGATATTTATACAAAGGCTATATTTGAGATGTTTAGGTAGTTGTAAATTACATTGTAAATAAAACTGTCTAATTTTGTCGTATTCCTTGATTATTTTATATTGCTAGTTTATTCTTATATTAGGGAGTGTGATACGAATGATTTATCCTTCAATTGATAAGTTACTTAATATTGTTGACTCTAAATACGAACTTGTTCACATAGCTGCTAGAAGAAGTAAGCAAATTGCTAAAGATGGATATTTACAAATGCCAGAGAAGAACTATAAAAGTAAGAAAAATATAGGTAGAGCTTTGGAAGAAGTTGCTGAGGGATTGATAGAAGTTAAACATAAAGGAGAGTAGATTCTTCTTTTTTTTTTTGCTATAATTTTAGTAGGTGGTGGTTGGTTCTTGAAAATAGAAAAATTTAAGAAAATGGCTAATGGTCGTTATCAATTGTCTTTAGATAATGGTAATATTTTACAGTTATATGAAGAAGTTATTTTAAAGTATGAGTTACTTTTAAAAAAGAAGATTGATAGTAAAGATATTGTTGAAATAGAAGAATGCAATGTTGAATGGGATGTTTACTATACAGCTTTAAAGTCTTTGAAAAGTAGATTTAGAAGTTCTTATGAATTACGTAAGTTATTACTTGATAAGGCATATCCTGTAGAACTTGTTGATAAAGCTATTAAAAAATTAGAAGAACAGAAATATTTAGATGATAGAAGTTTTACTAAAGGATATATTAATAATCAGATTATTACTTCTTCTAAGGGACCTAATAGAATAATTAAAGATTTAGGTACTAAGGGAATTGATAAGAGTATTATTTATGATGAGATAGATGTTTTTGATGAGGAGATACAAAAAGAAAAGATAAATAAAATTATTAAGATTTCTATTAAGAGTAATCGTACTAGAGGAGGTATGGTTTTAAAGAATAAGATTGTTAATGACTTAGTTAATAATGGGTATTCTTATGAAGTTATACAGAAAGTTATTAATAATTATGAGTTTGGTAATGATAGTGCAGTTGCTAAGAGAGAATATGATAAGTTGTATAAAAGATTAAGTAGAAAATATTCTGGAAGGGAACTTGAGTATAAAATTAAGGAAAAACTTTATCAGAAAGGATTAAGTTATGAAGATTAAAAAGTTTATTAAGGAAAACTCAATGACTTTGTTGCTGGGGTTTTTAATATTTTCTTTTGTATTGACATTGGCAGTTTCTATTTGTATTGATACAGATTTCTTTTGGCATATTAAAGCTGGAGAATATATGAGTAAACATGGAGTTTTAACTAAAGACGTATTTTCTTGGTATATGTATGGAAAGAGTTGGATGTCACATGAGTGGTTATTTGAAATTATTATTTATAATTTGAATAAGTTATTAGGAAATAGCTTTTATTTTATTTTTCCTTTTGTATGTATAAGTATTTTAGAATTAATATTTTTTAATTATAATAAAAGTAAGTATTTAAAGAATGTACCTTTTACTTTATTATGGATTGTTTTTAGTCTTATCTTTGTCTTTTTTATTCAAATACGTCCACATCTAGTTAGTTATATATTTTTAGCTTTAACTATTTGGTTTTTATATGACTTATATAAAAATGAGGAGGATAAAAAGATATATTTTTTACCATTAATTTCTATTATTTGGTCTAATGTCCATGGTGGTTCTAGTAACTTAGGATATATATTTTGTTTTATATTTTTGATTACTGGTTTATTCTCGTTTAACTTTTCAAAAATTGAGGCTAAGAGAATTAATAAGAAACAGATTGTTAAGTACTTGGTTGCAATGATTTTATCTATGGGTGCTGTTTGTATAAATGTTCATGGTTTTAAAATGTTTTTATATCCATATCAAAATATGGGAGATACTTTGATGCTTTCTAATATTATGGAATGGTTTCCAACTGTACTTAGTGATGCTAGTCATTATCCATATTTTATATTAGTGGTATTTATATTATTTGTATTTATTTTTAGTAAGAGAAAAATACAGTTTATTGATTTTGTATTATTTGGTATTTCTTTATTTTTAGGACTTAAAAGTATTAGATTTTGGCCTTTTACGTATATAATTATGAACTTTGTTGTTTTTGATTATGTTGGTAAGAGAAAAATAGATAAGAATACTGGCTTGGGTATTTTGTTACTAGCTTGTTCTTTAGTGTTATTTTGTATAAATAATTTTCCAAAGCTATCTCTTTCTACTGATTTATTAGATGATAAGGTTATAACTATTTTGAAAGATGTAAAACCAAAAAGACTTTATAATATGTATGATTATGGTGGAATATTAATTTATAACGATATAAAAGTATTTGTTGATGGTAGAGCAGATTTGTATTCTAAATATAATTATAAAGATTATTTGGATATGACAGCTTTAAAGGGAGATTATCCTAAACTTATTGATAAGTATGATTTTGATTATTTATTAGTTTCAAATAAGCAACAGATAAATACGTATTTAAAATATAGTGATAAGCATGAACTTATATATGAGAATAAAGATAAAGGTTTTACTTTATATAGGACTATAGAAAAGTAGGTATAAAAAAACATTTCTAATATTTAGAAATGTTTTTGTTTTAGTTTGATGAAGATGATTTAGCGTTTTCAATTAACTTGTCCATGTAATCATTATATTGTTTTTTTAATGAATCATCGTTCCAAGTTATTTTTTTGCTTTCTCTATATTTTACTAAAGTTTGATAATATAGAGATTTATCATCGGATAATTTTTGAGCTGTTAATTTTTCTTTTATATCTGACTTAACATCTTTTAGTTCTGCTTTATCTTTTTGATCTACTCTTAAAATTATATGATAACCAAATTTTGTTTTTACTGGTTTTTTAGTATATTCACCATCTTTTAAGTTTCTTACAGCTTCAGAAAATTCATCTACCATATCACTTGGTTGGAAATAGCCTAAGTCTCCACCTTTTTCTTTGTTTGATTCATCTGTTGAATATTTTTTTGCTAGAGTAGCAAAGTCTTTTCCTTCATCCAATTGTTTAATAATGTCTTTTGCTTGTTCTAAAGCTTTTTTTTCAGCTTTTTCTTTTTCTTCTGTAGTAGCATTATCTGAAGCATCTACAGATATTAAGATATGACTAGCTCTAATGTCACCATAAATATTATCATTGTAATAGTCTTTGATTTCTTTATCAGTTAAGTGTGTACTGATGTAATCTTTTACAGCTCTGTTTCTTTTATATTCTAGTCTTAACATTTCTTCTAATTCTTTTTCAGAATTTACTCCAAAATATTGTCTTAAAATATTTAAATATGTTTCTTCATTGCTGCCATATTTCTTTTTCATTTGAGATATTTGATTTTTAACAGCTTTATTTTCTTCATCATCTGTTTGATAAGTCTTATCTAATAGTTTGTGATCAATCATATCTATTAGAGTTGCGATATTATCATCTTTTATTTCTTCATAGTATTCTGTTGCGGTTATTTTTCCGCCTTTTACAGATACAGCAACTTCAGCTCCATCTTTTAATTCGGCTTTTTTACCACAACCAGTAAACATTAAAGTAATGGCTGCTAAAAAAGATAGAGTTAATATTAATTTATTCTTTTTCATATATTTTCCTCCTGTATACTTATTTATAATAACAAAAAAAATGATTTCGTGCAATAAATATGATAGATATAATCACACAAATCGATGTTTTGCCATAGAATAAATTGAAAGTAAAAAAAGGAGGAAAAAGTATGAATAACTGTGTATCTTCTTCAGCTATCATTTTAGTATTATTTATTCTTTTAATTATCATTTTAGGTGCTTATATTTAAGGAGGTGTATCTAAATGTCTTGTCCTGAAAATAATACTGTAACTAATTGCAGAAAAGGCAATGGTTATGTAATAATAATTATACTTTATATATTACTTGCTATTATACTTGGCGGAATCATTGCTTATTAATTTTTAGAGGTAAGAATTATTTATTCTTATCTTTTTTTTATTTTTGGTAATACTAATAAGGGTGATTTATATGTATTATTTAAATATGTTTTTTATATGTTCAATGCTTGGATACGTGATGGAGACTTTTTTAAAGTGCTTTTTCTTTAAGTCGATGAATAATGGTATTTTATTTGGACCTTGGATTCCTATATATGGGTTTGGGGCTATAATAATAGTTTTTATTACGGATTATGTATTTAAAAAAAGTGGATTTAGTAGCCTTAAGAGAGTAGTTAAAATAATTATTACAGTATTGTTATCAGTTAGTATTTTAACATTTATGGAGTGGAGTGCAGGTAATTTGATAGAGTTATTATGGGGAAAGGTGTTTTGGGATTATAGTGATTTAAAATATAATTTTGGACATTATATTGCTTTAGAGATTAGTTTAGTATGGGGAGTATTTATACTTATCTTTATGTATGTATTAAGACCTTTAATAGATAAGTTTATAAAAAAAATACCAAGATTTATTAGTTACTTGGTACTTGTTTTATTTATTATTGATTGTATTCTTACTTGTTTTCTAGTTTAGAAAATATTTCTTCTACTGGTAGAAGTTTAGATTCATCGTAAGTAAAATCTGAATTATCATTAGGATATCTTGGTATTAGATGAATATGGAAATGTTTAATTTCTTGGCCAAGATCATTATTTTCTGCAATAGTTAGTCCTTCACAGGCAAGGTATTTTTTTAATCCTGGATATAGATTTTCTCTAGTTACTTTTAGACTATGAGTTACTATTTTTTCATCAATATCTAGGATGTTTGTGTAATGTTCTTTTGGAATTATAAGTAAGTGTCCATTAGTATTAGGATTTATATTCATGATAACCTTAATTAAATCATCTTCATATACTGTTTTTGATGGTACTTCTCCTTTAATAATTTTACAAAATAAGCAATCTGTCATATTGTTCCTCCTTAATTAAAATATTTGTATGTGATATTATTTTGTTTTAATAATTCACTGTTTTCATTTTTTATTATATCACTAATTATAGAACTTAAAAGAGTAGAATTTTCGATTATTTCTGTGGTTAGATTAGATATTTTTACAGATTTTGTAGCATCTTTAGAATTTATTATGGTTATATTATAACTTTTTGGTGTTAAATTTTCTTCTTTTAAATTGTTGTTTAGTTTTATAATTTTAGAGCCAATGTCATTAGTGTTCCATTTTGAAGTAATGGTTGTTTCTAGGGTGTATATTTTTAATGACTTTAAATCATTCTTTAATATTAGATTGTCCTGTATTTGTTTAGAGTATTCATCTAATGACTTAGACATTATAATATTAAAGTCTTGATTATATTTATTTTTTAGTTCGTCTTCTATCTTTTTGGTTATAGAGTTTAAGAGAGTTTTACCTTGTTTATAATCTTTTTCGTAAGTATCAGTTATTTTTTTATTGTCATAGAATATATTGAAGTAGAGGTTTTTGTTTTTTTTAGCAGTTACTTTTAAATTATATTTAGTTTTACTATAGATGGTTGTGCCAATATCAAAATCATTATATTCATCTTTATATTCAGTTTTTAAATAATCTATAAGTTTTTTTTCTATTTTTGGAGCAAAGTAAGGAGCAGACTTTTCGTTTAAAATTATTACTCCAAATGAAACAAAAATAATAAATGTAAAGATGGCCATACCTAGTGTTAATTTTTTTTGTTCTTTCATATAATCACCTTGTATATATTTTATATTAATATTTGGAAATTGGCAAATTTATGAGAAAATTTGATGAATTTTATGATTTGTGGTATTTTTTAGTAGGAGGTAGGTAATTAATGGAAGTTTTATATGGTAATATGAATGGGCTTAGTTTTGCTATTTCGCCTGTTGTTAAATTTAGGGAGACTTATATTGGTCCTTATATACTTCAAGGAGATGAAGTAAAATTTGGAAAGGATGCGCCAATAGAAGAGGAAATTAAAAATAATGAAAATGTTTTAGGATATGTTGTTAGGACTAAGACTACACAATTAGATGAGGTTGGATATACTATTCCAATATTTGTTGATAATTATTTCTTGATTGGAGAGGAAAAAAGGAATGGTTTAAAGAGATGTAATAGTATTTTTAAATTTGAATCAGGAGATTTATTTCAAGTAGGAGATCCTAATTCACACATTGATAATTATGGAGTAAGAGTTATTTGTTGTGAGAGTAGAGAAAAATTACTTACTACATTTTTAAGACTAAAACATAATGTTTTTGATTACTTAGCTGATGGAAATGGTTTTCGTGAATTTTCAAAACAATTCGTTAAAAAGAATTTAGATTAGACTTTTAGATAAGTCTTTTTTTTGGAAAAAATTTATTGTTTTGTTAAGTAATTTATGCTATCATTATAATGAGAAGAATATAGGTGGTGTTGGATTATGATGCAAGTTCAAAAAGGACAGGTAAAATATAAAGATCGTACAGATATTATTTGCACATATGGTGTTGTTGATAATGGTAAACAATATTACTTTTTAGATGGTGAAAAGCTTGGAAAAGGGCGAATTGTAGCTTCTACAGCTTTGGTTGAAGCAATTGATCCGATGGTATCTGCTTCTAATATAGGTGTTATTGATAGTGATGGAAATGTAATTATTCCATTTGAATATAAAGCAATTAAGCCAGTAGCTGATAAGGCAATGATAGTTGAACTTGTAAATCCTATTACTCCTAGTGTAATAGAGGCAGCAGGTTTAAGAAAAGAGCCATTAGCTGCTACTAGACTTGTAACTACACCAGCTACTATAAAAGAAAAAGTTAATGCTAAAATGGGTCCTGGTGGAAGATTCCTTTTTAATGATCAATTTTCTGAAGCTAGTGTTTATGATTTGGATGGTAAGAATTTATTAGATGATAAATTATATAGTTTTATTGGTTATAATAATGATACTTTGTATTTAGCAACTAATACTCCAAATACTGATGTTTTGACATATTCTTTTGGTGGTAAGAGTGATGTTGATGTAATAGATACAGTTGAGGATACGCTTGACGTTAAAGAAATGAGTGTTCCAACTGAGGTTATAGATGAGGCTTTAAGTGATGATGGTCATGAAGAAAATACTCTTCATCCAGTAGAGTTTAAGGAAGATAAATCTAATCTTGGAAGTCCAGATTTTCCAGATGTTCCTATCGAAGAAGTTAATGATAGTGATGAGGTTAGGGAAGATGAAAAGTTTGATTTAGAAGAAGAAAAGAGTTTTTCATTACCAAAAGTTGAAAATGATACAGTTGTTAAAACTCCTGTATTTAAACCAAATCCAGTTTCATTATTTAAAGGAATAGAAATTGAAGAAGATGGTAGGGATCTTCCTATTGAAAATGATAACAAAAAAGATTCACTTTTTAGTAGTGGTTTAGTTGATAATATGCCGGTTGTTGATGATAGTATAATTGAAGATACAGCGACAGTTATGTCTGGATTAATTGATCAAAATAGAAGACAAAAGAAAATTATTGCTGAAAGAGAAAAACAAATAGATGGTTTATTAGATTTCAAGAGAAAAGCTTTTGGGGAGAATAAAACATTAGTTGAGAATAATGAATCTTTAAAGAAAAAGGTTAGAGTACTAGAAAAAGAGTCTTTATCTAGTAATGAAAAGATTGCTGAGTTAGAAAGAGAAATTCAGAGATTAAAATCACAAGTAGCTGGTAAAGATGACTTAGCTAAATTAATAGCTGATGCTAAGAATTTATTAGGAGATAATTCAGATATTGAAGATTAGTAATTAAAGAGCTTAGCTCTTTTTTTCTTTTTATAATATTTTTCAACAAATTTCTAATAATTTTGGTATAATATGTAGGTAGATGGAGATGAGGCAGATGTTAGAAATTAAAAATTTATATGTAAATATAAAAAACAGTGATGTTCAAATACTTAAAGGAGTATTTTTGAATATAAAACCAGGTGAGGTACATGCAATAATGGGACCTAATGGAACTGGCAAAAGTACACTTTCTAAGGCCATTATGGGAAACTATATGTATGATGTTGTTGATGGAGAGATTAATTTTAATGGTGAAGATATAGTTAAATTGCCAGTATGTGATAGAGCTCGTAAGGGAATATTTCTTTGTATGCAAGATCCTACAGTGATTGATGGAGTTTCTAATAGTGAGTTTTTACGTACTGCGATGGGAGAAGTATCTGGAGAAAAAGTAAATCTATATAGTTTTATTAAGAGTATGGAGACAGCTATGAAGGATGTAGAACTTGATAGTAGTATGTTACATAGATCACTTAATAAGGGTTTCTCTGGAGGAGAGAAGAAGAAAAACGAAATATTACAAATGATGATGTTGAAGCCTAAACTAATTATTTTAGATGAGTTAGATTCAGGCCTTGATGTTGATAGTTTAAGAGTAGTTTGTGAAAATATTAATAAATATTTAGAAGAAAATCCAGAAACATCTGTTTTAATAATTACACATTATACAAGAGTTTTAAAATATATTAAACCTGATTATGTACATGTTATGAGAGATGGTAAGATTGTTAAGACTGGTACAATGGATTTGGCTTATGAAATAGAAAAAAATGGATATAATGGTATTAATGTTATGATTGGAACTGATTCAAATGAGTAAGATATTATATATTGTAGATAATGGCAAAAAGAATAGTTATAAATATAATATAAAAGAAGATACTATTATTTATCATTTTTCTATTGATAGTAGTAGTGATGTTGAAATTGAGTTAAGTGTACCGGATGTTCAGTTATATTACTATTATAATAATATTAATTATAAAGATAATTATTTTAATATTAGAGTTTTACATAGCGCTAGTAATACACATAGTGAAGTATTTAATCATGGAGTTAATATTTTAGATAATAAACTTACTTATAAAGTAGATGGAGTTGTTCCTAAAAGTAGTAGTAAATGTATTTGTAATCAAGAAAATCAGATTATTAATATGAAGAATGGTAAGAGTACAATTTGTCCTAATTTACTTATTGATAATTATGATGTTATTAGTAATCATGCTGCTTATATTGGAAAGTTTAAGGATGAGTATTTATTTTATATGATGAGTAGGGGTATTTCTTTAGATGTTAGTTATAGGTTATTGTTGAATGGATTTTTAATTAATAGTGATAGTATAGATATAAGTAAAATAGATGAATTTGTTAAGGAAATTGAAAAGATTTAGGAGGTGAATATATGAATAGAGAAGATTTTCCAATGTTAAAGGAAGATATTGTTTATTTTGATAATGGAGCCACTACTTTAAAGCCTTATTGTGTAGTTGAAGCAATGGATAAGTATTATATGGAACATACTTCTAATATCCATAGAGGTGACTATGATGCTGCGATGATTACTAATAAGTTATATGATGGTACTAGAGATGTTGTTGCGAAGTTTATTAATGCTCTTTCTAGAGAAGTTGTTTTTACAACTGGTACTACAATGTCTATTAATATGGTAGTATTTGGATATATGAAGAAACATTTAAAGAAAGGGGACGAAGTCTTACTTACAAGAGCGGAACATGCTTCTAATGTGTTACCTTGGATGAAGCTTAGTGAAGAGATTGGGATAGTTGTTAAGTATATGGATTTAGATGAGGACTATGCTCTTAGTGTTTCTAGTGTAGAGAAGAGTATTACTGATAAGACTAAAGTTATTTCTATTGCACATGTTACTAATGTAATAGGTGATGTTAGAGATGTTTATGCAATAGGTGAGATTTGTAAGAAAAAAGGAATTTATTTCTGTGTAGATGGAGCTCAAAGTGTACCACATCTTAAAGTTGATTTTAAAAAAGCGAATATGGATTTCTTAAGTTTTTCTGGTCATAAGATGTGTGGTCCAACAGGAGTTGGAATTTTAGTTGGTAAATATGAACTATTAGAAGAAATGGAACCATTATGTTATGGTGGAGGAATGAATGAATCATTTGAAGCTGATAATAGTTATGAATTAAAACATGCTCCTACTAAATTGGAAGCTGGTACTCCTGCTATTGCTGAAGTTATTGGATTAAGAAGAGCAATTGAATATTTAATGGAAATTGGTATGGATAATATTGAGAAACATGAATATGAATTAAAGAAATATTTACTTGAAGAGTTAAAAGATATTCCTAATGTAATTACTTATAATAAGAATTCTAAATCAGGAATATTAGCATTTAATATAGAAGGAGTATTTGCACAAGAGAGTTCTATATACTTAAATCATTATCATATTTATGTTAGAGCAGGAAATCATTGTACTAAGATGTTAAAAGATGAGATCAATATTAAAAATACGGTTAGAGTAAGTATGTATTTTTATAATACAAAAGAGGATGTTAAAAGATTAGTTGATGCTTTAAAGGGAAGCAAAGATATATTTAAAATAGTTATTTAGGGGGATTTTATGGATAGTGAGTTAAGAAGAGAAATAATATTAGATAATTATCAAGATCCTATGAATAGAGGTTTAGTAGATGATAATAGTTATATAAAAGTTAACACTAATAGTGAGAGCTGTATTGATAATTTGGATGTAATGGTTAAAGTTGTTGATGGGAAAATTGAAGATATTCGTTTTGATGGAGAGGCTTGTGCTATTAGTACTTCAGCAACTTCTATTATGATTAGAAGTTTGATTGGAAAGAGTGTTGAGGAGGCTAGAAAAATACTAGAAAATTATCAAAATATGATTAGTGAAAAAGAATATGATAAGGAGTTGTTAGGTGAGTTAAATGTTTATGATGAAATTTGTAAACAACCTAATAGAAAAAATTGTGCTCTTATACCATATAAGGCTATGATGAGTATTTTGGAGGAATTAAATAATGAGTAAATTATATGATACAAATTCAATGAGACTTGCAGAGTTAAAATATTATTCAAAAGAGGATAATGGAGTTGAAGTTTCTTCACCACTATCATTAGGTGTATTTATGCTTTTGGGTGGTCAATGGTTTAATATTTTTGATGTTTCTGATGATTCTGTTATTTTTGAGAGAGTTAAATACTGTGGTAATATTACTGTTGATGGTTTTGAATATGGTTCAAAATTACAACTTGTTTCAGATGGGGAAAAGAGTGTTTCAGGTCCTTGTTGGATTTTAAGTGATAATGCTTTTTCTAAGAATATTGGTAAAGTTATGGTCACTGGAGAAGAAATAGAAGATTATATATTGAGTTCTAGTGAGTATTTTAAAGATCGTAGCGAAATTGCTCGTCAAAGATTACATTCTTGGAGTGAGCCCACTCGAATGTTTAATATAATTAAAAGAGATGAAAAAGATAAGATAAAGATGGATGAGTTTTTTGCCGAAAGAGGTCATGCAATACAAAAAGTAAAAAAAGGTTGATGATAATATGGAGATTAAGGGAATTGATAGAGAAAAGGTAGAAGAAATTTCCAATATAAAAAAAGAAGATTCTTGGATTAGAGATTTTAGATTAAATAGTTATGAAAAGTTTGAAAAAATTGGAATGCCAGAATTTGGGCCAAAAGTAGATTTAGACTTTTCAGAAATAATATATTATAAATCTAGTAAACAAGATAAAGATATTAAAAATAATTGGAATAATGTATTGAAACCAGTTGTTGATGAACTTGATTCTTTAGGTGTTTTAGAGAGTGAGAAACATTTAGGTGGTATGGGAGTTCAATATGAAAGTGAAGTAATTTATCATAGTATGTTAGAAGAGCTTCAAAAGAAAAAAGTTATTTTTACTTCTATTGAGATGGCTATGAAGGAGTATCCAGAACTTGTTAAAAAATATTTTGGTAAGATAGTTAATAATGGTGAAAATAAGTTTGCAGCTTTAAATGGAGCAGTGTTCTCTGGAGGTAGTTTTATCTATGTACCAAAAAATACGAAATTAGAGAGACCTTTACAAAGTTATTTTAGAATAAATAGTAAAAATATGGGACAGTTTGAGAGAACTTTAATAATAGTTGATGATAATAGTGATTTACATTATATAGAAGGTTGTACAGCTCCTACTTATAGTGAATCGTCATTACATGCCGCTGTTGTTGAGATTTATGTTGGTAAAAATAGTAAGTGTCGTTATTCTACTATTCAGAACTGGGCTCCTAATGTTTATAACTTAGTTACTAAAAGGGCTCTAGTAGATACTAATGGAACTATGGAGTGGATTGATGGTAATATTGGTAGTAAAGTTACGATGAAATATCCATGTTGTGTACTTAAAGGAGATAATTCTAATGGTACTTGTATTACTATTAGTGTTGCTTCAGCTAATCAGGAACAAGATTCTGGAGCTAGAATGATTCATTTAGGTAAAAATACAAAGAGTAATATTATTTCTAAGAGTATTGCTAGAGGTGGTGGTAATGCTACTTATAGAGGTAAAGTTTTAATTAATTCAGGAGCTGAAAATAGTATTAGTAATGTTAAATGTGATACACTTATTTTAGATGAGATATCTAAGAGTGATACAGTTCCTGTTAATTCTTGTTTTAATATTAGTAGTAGTATTGAACATGAAGCAACGGTTTCTAAGATTAGTGATGATAATTTATTCTATTTAATGAGTCGTGGTATTTCAGAAGAAAGGGCTATGGAATTAATAGTGTTAGGTTTCTTAGAAAAATTTAGAGAAGAGTTACCAATGGAATATGCAGTTGAGTTAAATCAACTTATTAAAAGAAATTTATAAAACTAGTAAAGTTGTTAATTAAAGATAGATTTAGATTAGAAAAAGAAATTTTCGTGGAGATAATTTCTTTTTTTTATATTTTTTTGGTGCTTAATTGTTGTTTTTGGCGATTTGATGTTTCTTTAAAAATTTAATAATATGTTGGTGAAAGGAGGTGAGGTATGCTTAACCAAATAGTTTTAGTGGGTAGACTTACTAGAGATATACAAGTTCGAAAATCAGATAAAGGAACTAAGTTTGCGACTATATCTTTAGCGATACCTAGAAGTTTTAAAAATATGGAGGGAACTTATGATACAGATTTTATTGATTGTATTGCGTTTGAAAATATAGCGGAAAATACATCTACTTATTGTTCAAAGGGAGATATTGTTGGAGTAAAAGGAAGAGTTCAGTCTAGAGTAGTAGAAAAAGATGGTAAGAAAGAATATTTAATGGAAGTGATAGCTGAAAAAATTACATTTTTATCAAGTAAAAGAAAGGAGGATGAATAGTTTTTATAGAGCAGAGAAATCTGCTTTTTGTTGTTTATTATAGAGTTGTTAGATACTCATTGATGAGATGATAAGGACAATTTCTTTTTGCAGGTAGAAGTTGATTAATTTATAAATTATACTTATTGAATTGTTAAGAGTAGTTTGAAACTAGTAATTTTGTTGGTGTTGTGATATATTTATAATAGGTGATAGTATGATAGATGTTAGAGAATATAGAATGACAGATTATTTTGAGGTTAATAGAATAATTAAAGAGGCTTTTGATGTAGAAAAAGCTAATGTTAATCCGGATGATAATTATACTGAGTTAGTTGGTGTTGTCGATGATAAAGTTGTTGGTTATTTAGTATTAACTAGAGTTTTAGATTTGATAAAGGGTAAGCCATATTACTTAGTTGATTATGTATGTGTTGATAGTAATTACCGTAATTTAGGTATTGGACATAGATTAATGGATAAAGTACTTGAAATAGTAACTGCTAATAATGCTTTGTATATAGAACTTACTTCTAGAGCTGAGAGAGTTGCAGCTCATCATTTATATGAGAAGTGTGGATATCAAAAACGTGATTCATTTATATTTAGGAGGACATTACAATGATAGTAGATATTATTAATAAGAAGAGATTAGGATTAGAATTAAGTTATAGTGAATTAGATTTTTTCTTTAATGGATACTTAAAGGGCAAAGTAAAAGATTATCAAATGTCTAGTTTACTTATGGCTATTTGTATTAATGGGATGACAGATGAGGAGATATTTGCCTTAACTAAGATATTTATTGATTCTGGTGATGTACTTGATTTTTCTGAAATACCAGGAATAAAAGTTGATAAACATTCTACTGGTGGTGTTGGTGATAAAACTACTTTGATTATTGCTCCTATTGTTGCTTCTTTAGGAATTCCGGTTGTAAAGATGAGTGGTAGAGGATTAGGATATACTGGTGGTACTATTGATAAATTAGAAAGTATTAAGGGTTTTAATATTGCTTTAAGTGATAATCAAGTATTTAATCAAGTAAAAAAAATTGGGGTAGTTGTTACTGGTCAAACAGCTGATTTAGCTCCAATGGATAAAGCAATTTATGCATTACGAGATGTTACTGGTACTGTTTCTTCTATACCTTTAATTGCTTCTAGTATTATGAGTAAAAAAATAGCAGCTGGTGCTGATAAAATACTTATTGATATTAAAGTAGGAAATGGTGCATTATTACAGAAAAAGAGTGATGCTAATAAACTTAGTGATTTAATGAAGAAAATTGGTAAGTTTTATAATAGAGAAGTTAGAACTATTATTAGTGATATGAATGTACCTTTAGGACATGCGATTGGTAATAGTATTGAAGTAATGGAAGCTATTAAAGTATTAAAAGGGGAAGAAACTAATAATAATTTAGTTGACTTGTGTATAGAACTTGCTACTGAGATGGTTAGTATGGGTAAGAATATTGATAGAGCAGTTGCTTATGATGAGGTAGTTGATAGTATTAAATCAGGTAAGGCCTATAATAAATTCTTGGAGTTAGTTAAGGCACAAGGTGGAAAGATTGATTCTTTAAGACTTAGTGATGATTCTATTGAGATTGTTGCAACTGAAGCTGGTATAGTTAAAAAGATTAATGCTTTAGAACTTGGAAAATTATCAGTAAAACTTGGAGCTGGACGTGTCAATAAAGAAGATAAAATAGATTACAATGTTGGAATTTATTTAAATAAATTAGTAGGTGATACTGTTAAAAAAGGAGATATTTTAGCAACCATTTATGTTAATAAAAATGTTAAGTTAGATGAATTTGATAAGATTTTTACTATTAAATAAAAAAAGAGTTTGAAAAAAGTTAATTTATGGTATAATATTTTTATAAAGGTAGGGTTGTTTATGGAAAAGATATATATGGAAAATAATCAAAAGAAACAAAAGAAAAATATGTGGCAATCAAAGTCAGTAATTGGTACGTTTGCCTTAGCTATTATTGCTTTAGTAGCAATGGTAGTTGTTGGAGTTGGACAAGTATCTTATGCTATTCCTGAGATAGTAGATAAGTTTCCTGATACTTTTACAACTGCAGAACCAGGAGAAACTATTTTAGGTACTAATGGTGGAAATGTATCATTTCCTGTTTTACCATATAAAACTACAGATAATTTAGTTGTATTTTGTATGGAACATCATGTTGACTTTATGTCTGATACTACATTTACTAAGGGAGATGCTATTCAAGACTATGGACTATTGTATTTAATGGCTCATATTTATCCACATCAAACTTTTAAGACTGCTAATGGTACTGAATTAGCAGAACCAGTTCAAGTATGGTTGTCACAAGTTGCTATATGGTTATATTTAGCTGAGATGTATCCAGATAATGCAAAATATTCATTAGCTGTTGGTAGTACACTTACTGCTGAAGAAGCTTTAAATGTTATAAAAAATACCAGAGGTATTTATACTCAAACTGATAGTAATTATTATAAAGCTGATGGTACTAGTGCTTTAGATATTAGTGCTAATGACGCAACATTCTATGATACTTATTTATTACCATTATTAAATACAGCAAAAGCAAATAAGAATATTCCTAATAAAGAATTAAAAATTAGTATGGATAGTTTAGTTGATAAGACAAGTGATGGAGCTTATTATCAATCTTCTGAAATTACAGTTGTAGCTAGTCCTTCTGAAAACTTTAATGGTTATGATCTTGAATTAACACAAGCACCTGAAGGAACTAAGATAGTTGATGTTAATGGTAATGAGATTACTAAGTTAACTGATTTACAAGCTACAGATAAGTTTTATATAAGAGTTCCAGCTGATAAGGTTACTGATGAGAATAAAGTAATTAAGTTTAGAGTTATCGGTTCATTTACTACATATGAAGGTAATTATTATGTAGCAGCAGGTGCTCAAACTATAGCTAGTGTTGATACTGTTACTAATAATAAAGATGTTGGTAGTGAATTTACAATTGATTATACTCCTGATATTCCAGATACTGGTATTTCAGCAGCACAAACAGTATACTTTATTGGTTTAATAGTTCTATTATCTGGTGTTGGTATTATTTATGCAAATGTTAAACCTACAGAACAAAAATAAAAAGCATATTAGAAAGAGTCATTTGCTACTATTTGGCTCTTTCCTTGTGTTTTTAGGGGTAGTAGTTATTTTATGGAATCATTTGATGGCAATTCGTAATGTTGTTTTTTCAGATATGCAGATTGCTATTTCTAATAGTATTCCTGATAATACTTCGGAGATTGTTATTGATACACCAACTGCAGATGAAATTAATGAACAACAACCTGAAGTTGTGACTCCACCGCCTATTAATTATGATAAGTATTTAGGAGTTTTGGAAATACCAAGGATAGGATTAAAAAGAGGGTTTTATGGTCTTGATTCTAGATTTAATGATATTCAGTATAATGTTACAGTAGTTAGAGGTTCTACAATGCCTGATGTTGTTAATGGAAATTTAATATTAATGGCACATTCAGGTAATACGTATGTAGGATATTTTGCTTATTTGTATCAGTTACAAATAGGTAATGATGCTTATGTTACTTATAACGGCAATCGTTATCATTATAAATTAGTTAATATTTATAATGTACCTAAAGTAGGTAAAGTAAGAGTTGTTAGAAGTTTTAATAAGACTACCTTGACATTAATTACTTGTACAAAGAATGACCTTTCAAGTCAGACAGTTTATATCTTAGAATTAGTTTAGTGGAGGTGGTAGTAGTGTTTTTAACACTTTTAGAAAAGTTTGATTTAGTATTTAAAAATGCTTTTTCATCTTTTTTAGGTTTAGAATTATTCGCTATATCATTTCTACTATTTTTATTTTTAGTATTAAATATTTCTAGAAAAAGTAGTGTTGTTAAAGTTTTATTTTTCTTGATAGTAATTGGCTTCTTAGGTGGAGTTGTATATATGAATAGATCATATACAGTATTTACTATTGATTATTTAATAAAAGCTGTTATGAATTATATTTATTTTCCATCGACATTTGTTTATTTTTTGATAATAGTATTATCTGCTATATTTATATTTATGTCTAATTTTAGTAAGACTATGCCGGCTTTAAAGAAGGTTTTAGATTCTATTTTTTTCGTTATTATATACTTTTTGTTTTTTAATTTTATAATAGTTGTATATAATAATAAATTAGATTTGACTGATAAGGTTAGTTTATATACTAATGATTTAGTATTATCAATAGTACAACTTTCTAATTTAGTATTTGTAATATGGTTAGTAGTTATATTCTTTTATAAGTTGTACTGTTTCTTTAGTAAAAACTATGATTAAAAAAAGATTGGACGTGTAGTTCAATCTTTTTATTTTATAAGAAATCTTGCATAGTATTCTTCAAAACATAAGTCATTATCATGGATGTATTTTGCTATTTCTTTACCAACATAACGATAGTGCCATGATTCGTATTGATAACCGGTTTCTGTTACTTTGTTTTCTGGGAAACGAAGTATAAAACCAAACTTGTAAGCGTTTTCTTGCATCCAAGTAAATTCTTTAGTTTTTTCAAAGTTTGTAAAGTATTCTTTGCCATTATCAATATCAACAGCAAGACCAGTTTGATGTTCTGAGTATCCAGGTCTTGCAGAATAGGTATCAGCAGCTTCGTAACCATCTCTTTTTGCATAATTGTTATATAAAGTGTTTTGATAAGCATAATCTCTATAACTTGACATGGCTCTTATTGTATAATTTTCTGATTTAGCAGCTTTAGCCATTTCTTGGAAAGCTTCTTTAGCATAACTAACTAATTTTAAAGATTTTGAGGAGTATTCAGAACTTACTGCTTCTAAGTTTTCTGGAATGTATTTTTCAGTTACATAGTTATATTTATTTACTAATATTTTATAAGTATTTTGATATTTGCTTTCTTTAGTGTTGGTATAGTATGCATCATTTAGGCCAATATTTACATTTGTTATTACTTTTTCAATTGATAAGTCTTTATTTTTATTACGATATTCTTGATACTTTTCAGTGTTTTCATCGATATAGTAGTCTAAGTCTTTTTTTGCTTTTTCTAGTTCAGTTAGTTCTTTTTCTTCTTTTGAGTTATCTTTATTATTGTTAGTTTTTGTATTTTTTTCTTCAGTACTATTTTTATCATTCTTTTTATTAGTAGTTTCTAATTTTTTTATTCCATAAGTTATACTTATAATTATTAAAAGTATACAGATTATAAATATTAGAAAGTTTTTAGTTTTTATTTTTCTTTTTTTCTTCACATGTATCACCTTACTATATAATAGCATTATTTTTGCTCTTTATGTATATTTTTTAAGATCTTTTTTCAAACCTTGATATTGAACGAAAAAAAGTTATACTATAGTATAATAAAATAGGATTGGTTGTATCATGAATAAGGGTAAAAAATTAATATTATTAAACAATTTATTTTGTTGTACTAACTTTATTTATTGGTGTAGGTTATGCTAATGTTAGTTCTACAGATTTTGATATAACAGGAGGTCTTGCGGCTAAGCCACAAGATGGTATTTTTATAGAAGATGCTAAGTATTATGCTGATGAGTTTTATGATAATGCGGATATTATATTTAGTCTTGATGGTATAGAAAAGGGAGATATAGTTGATCCTAATACCAGTAAAAGTTTTTCTATTATATTTAAGTATTCTAATATTACAAGTATAACTAATAATACTTTGAATTCTTATTTAAATTTTAGGTTTGTTAAAGCGGGAAATTTAAAGTCTATTGGATCAAATGCTTATACTGGTGAGTTTTGGGCATATAGAGATTCTATAACTAAGTGTAAATGGTTCGACAAGTTTTGATGTTTCAGAAGGGCAAGATGGTTCTGTAATGTCACATTTTGTTTCAAATTGAGATTCAACTTATACATTGCATTATATTGTAATTAGTGCACCAGTTAATTCATCATATTTATTTTCTGGTTTTAAGAAAGTTACTGCTATAGAGAATATTAATTATTTAGATACAAGTAAAGTTACTAACATGAGTAATTTGTTTAATAATGATAATAGTTTGGTAAGTCTTGACTTAAGTAGTTTTGATATGAGTAAGGTTACTAATACAGGTTCTATGTTAGGTTATACTATTGGTGTAATAGCAGGTTATGCTAGAATACAAGCTGATGCTGATATATTTAATGCTATTGAAAGTAAACCATCTACTTATTTGTTTGTAGTATTGAATTAGTAGTAATTACCTTTACTTCTTCTAAGGGTTTGGGAGAAGTTTTTTTTACGAATAATTTGACAGCCCTTTACATAATAATTGATAGGAGGTAGACATGAGATTTATATGTAAAGTTTTGTGTAAAATACTAGTCATTACGATGATTATATGTCCATTGTTTGTAGATGCAGAAGAAGTTTATCCTATTGTAAATGCTAAAGCTGGTTTATTAATTGAAGCTAATACAGGAAAGATTATTTATGAAAAAAATAAAGATGAAAAGTTAGCTGTTGCTTCTATGACGAAGATGGTTGCTCAAATAATTATATTAGAACAGGTAGAGAGTGGAAAGATTAAATGGAGTGATGCAGTTACAGTTAGTAAAAATGCTGCTGATATGGGTGGATCACAAATATATATTAGTGAAGGTGAAAAGATTACTGTTGAGGATTTAATGAAGGGTATATCAATGGCTTCAGGTAATGATGCGACTGTAGCGATGGCAGAAGTAATTGCTGGTAGTGAAGAGAAGTTTGTTAAATTGATGAATAAAAAAGTAAAAGAGTTAGGACTTAAAAATACTGTTTTTAAGAATTGTACAGGACTAGATGAAGAAGGACATTATTCTAGTGCTTATGATATGGCTATGATTGCTAGAGAATTGGTTATTAATCATCCAGAGATATTAAGGTTTTCTTCAATGTATGAAGACTATTTGAGAGAGAATACTGATAATAAATTTTGGCTTGTTAATACAAATAAGTTAGTACGTTTTTATGAGGGGGCGGATGGTTTAAAAACAGGTCATACAGATAATGCAGGATATTGTTTAGCAGCTACAGCAAAGAAAAATAATATGAGACTTATTGCTATTGTATTAGGAGAAGATAATAGTAAGACTAGAAATAGTGAGGCTATGGCTTTATTAGATTATGGATTTTTACATACTAAGTTTAATTTATTAAAAGAAAAGGGAACAGTTATTAAAAAAGTAAAATTAGATAAATCTAATAGAGAAAAGGTCGATATTATTTTAAAGGATGATTTAGGAGTAGTGGAATTAGTTGATGATAGTAAGCATAAATATGATTATAATATAAAAATAGATGATATTAAGTTACCTATATCTAGTGGGGATGTGGTTGGTAAAATAGAAGTTGTTTCTAAGAATAAGACTATTGTGACTGGAGACTTAATAATAAATAAAGATGCTAAGAAACTTAGTATATGGGAACTTTTTTATAATTCGTTTAGAGGAATTTGTTCAGGAGAAATATAAGTTTCTTCTTTTTATTTTATGTGTTATAATTAAAGAGATTATTTGGAGGAGTTTATATGGCTAATAATAAAAAGAAAAATCAAAATAGAAATAGTAATACAACTAATAATTATAGAAATAATAGTAATAAATATAGTAGATATCAAAAGAATGAAGATAAGTATAAAGATGACTTAGATGCTACTGTTAATTTAGATACGAGTTTTATAGAAGCAAGAGGTAAGAATAGAAAGAAAGTTGTGGAAAAGACTTTAGAAAATAATAGAAAAGAGTTTGAAAATTTACAAAGAGAAGAGAGAAAAGAAAAGTCTAATAGTTCTTTATATTTAATAATAGTTTTATTAGTTTGTTTGTGTGTAGGTTTGATTGGATTTGATATATATTATTTTACTAATATTAATGATAATAAACCAAGAAAAGAAATTATATATAAAGAACAAAAAGTGGTAGAAGAAGTAGTTGATGAAAATATACTATTTTTAGGAGATTCACTTACTCATAGATATGATTTGAGTAAGTATTATGAGAAGTTTAATGTAGTTAATTCTGGTATTGATGGTAATAAGACTAGTGATATTTTAAGTGATATGAAAGCTAGAGTATATGATTATAATCCTTCTAAAGTAGTTTTACTTATTGGTATAAATGATCTTTGTGGTGATGTAAGTGGAGAAGAGGTTGTTAAAAATATTGGGGAAATTGTTAAGTTAATTAAAGAAAATAGACCTTATGCTAAAATATATTTAGAGTCTATTTATCCAATTAATAAAACTGATGATGATAAGATTAATGGTTATGTTAGAGACTTTTCTATAAGTAATGATGATATAGTTGATATTAATAAGAAGTTGGAGAGTCTTGCTAAGGATGAGAATATTACGTATATTGATATGTTTAATGAACTTGTTGATAGTGATGGTAATTTGAAGTTAGAATATACTGAGGAAGGTTTACATATGTCTGATGATGGATATGATAAAATTACTGAGGTTCTTATTAAATATATTAAAGAGAATGATTAGTCATTTTCTTTTTTTATGTGCATATATTTAAGTGTAGAAAGGAATGAATAATATTTATGGAAACACTTAAAGTAAGTAGTAAGTCTAATCCAAATAGCGTAGCAGGTGCTCTAGCAAATGTGTTTAGAGAGAAAGGTAGTGTTGAGATTCAAGCAGTTGGTGCTGGTGCTTTAAATCAAGCTATTAAAGCAGTAGCAATTGCTAGAGGATTTGTTGCTCCATCAGGTAAGAATTTAGTTTGTATTCCGGCTTTTCAGGATATTGCAATTGATGGAGAAGAAAGAACTGCAATTAAATTAATTATAGAGGCTAAATAGTCTCTTTTCTTTTGTAATTTTCTTTATATTATTGGTATTATGTGGTAAACTATTATTGATAATGGAGGTAATGATATATGGCAGAAGAAATGATTACTTGTGATCGATGTGGTGCTGTTTATAAAAAAAGTATGCGTTATTGTATGAAATGTGGCAAACTTAATTATAGCCATCCAGATAATGCCTCTATGTTGAAATATGAACCTAAAGAAGAAATTGGTGTTACAAAGTTTAATATAGGTAGAGCAGGAGATACTAGAGTTAATCCTTTGTCTTTTGAATCTTCTTTTAGATATTCTTTGGCCGATAAAGCAGGTAGTAAAGTTTTGTGTATTATTTTTAATATAGCTTTATTAGTGGTTTTGTTAGGTGTAGTGTTTTTATTCTTCTATAATAGATATGGTAATTTGACTGTTACTATTTCTTCAAATCAGTTTTGTATAGCGATGGCTTTTGTAATTTTCTTTCAACTAGAATCTATTGCTATGCAGTTTATGTATATGAAAGCTAATAAACCTTGGTGGTCATGTTTAGTTCCTTTTTATAACTTATATGTATACTTTGATATAGTAATGAAAAAAGGAATATATTTCTTACTTCTTCTTATTCCTATATATGGTATATACGTCTTATTTAAATCTTTATATGATTTTGGAAAAAGTTTTGGATATTCTGGATGGTTAATGATATTTTTACCATTTGTAATGATACCAATTATAGCGTTTAATACTGCAGCTCCATATAATAATGTATATTATATTGGAGAACGTAGGAAGATGAATGAAAATGTTCTTGCTGAGGATCATCAAAGAAATAAGGCAATATTAGTAACAATGCTTTCATTAATTTTTATTAGTTTTGGGGCTTTAATTTTCTTTAATTTTAAATATTTATCTATTTTATATGAAAAACAAAAAATAGTTTTAGCGGCACCTAGGATTATAGACTTTGCTAAAAGTGATCTTCAAATGAATGGTTATGTATGTTCTTATGGAGTTAATATTTATAGTGATGATGGAGTTTATTATATTCCTTTTGGTCTAGTGGGTTATGATTTTGGTAGTGAATTTAATGATACTTATGGAGAGTATAAGGGATATGTTAAAGTAGAAAAAGTTTTTGGTAAGGAGTCTTATTCTATATCTTTATATAATGATAAAGTAGGAATGAAGGAAGCTAAGCTAAAGAATATTAAGAGTGGTAAGACTGTTGTTGAAGAGAACTTTATTACGGAGATTCCAGAGGTGGCAGTAACTTGTTATAAAAAATAGTTGATAAAGATTAATTTTTGTCATATAATATTAACAAATCAGTGATTAGAACTAATAATAAGATTATTTAAGCAAAGAGAAGTCATGGTTGGTGAGAATGATGTTAAATACTTATTTATCTACTCTATAGATGAAGGTTACTTCCGGTTTAGACCGTTATCTAATTAAGTTAATAAAAGGATGGTACCGTGCTTTTTAGCACTCCTTGGTATCATTCTTTTTTGTTTTTTGGAGGTGAATTTGATGCCATATATAAAGACTGGTATTGGTGTTTTAATTGAGAGTGATAATAAAATATTACTAGGACACAGAGTAAGTGATGCTTTAGACACTGGTGGTATTTATGAACCTGGTTCTTGGACTCTTCCTGGTGGAAAGCAAGAGTATGAGGAGACTACAATTGAGGCTGGTATTAGAGAAGTAAAAGAAGAAACTAATTTAGATGTTTGTAATTTGGAGCTATATTTTGTCTCGGATGATATATCGGAAGATAGACATTATGTAACAATTGATTATATTAGTAATTGTTTTAGTGGAGAGTTAAAGGTTATGGAACCTAGTAAAATAGATGAATGGGAGTGGTTTAGTATAGATGAACTTCCAGATAATATATATTCTCCATCTAAGAAATGTATTGAATATTATATAAAAAATAAAAGTAGAAAAGAGGAATAAATATGATAGATATAAAATTAATTAGAGAAAATAAGGATTTAGTAAAAGAAAATATTAAGAAGAAGTTTCAAGATGAAAAGTTAGTTTTAGTAGATGAAGTTTATGAATTGGATAAGAGAGTTCGTGCTGTTCAAACTGAAGCTGATGGATTAAAGGCAGATAAGAATAAGATGTCTAGTGAAATTGGTAAGTTAATGGCTAATAAGAATATAGATGAAGCTAATGAGTTAAAGAAGAAAATTGCTGAAAACTCTGAAAAAATTAAGGAATTAGAGGAAGAACAAGTTAAACTTAGTGCTGAAATAAGAGAAAAGATGTTAGTAATTCCACAAATTATGGATGAGAGTGTTCCTATTGGAAAAGATGATAGTTTTAATGTAGAAGTACAAAGATTTGGAGAGGCTTTTGTACCTGAGTATGAAATTCCATATCATGCTGATATAATTGAGAGATTAAGAGGAATGGATAAAGATGCAGCTGGTAGAACTTCTGGACAGGGATTTTATTATTTATTAGGAGATATTGCTAGACTACATGAGGCATTACTTGCATATGCAAGAGATTTTATGATAGATCATGGATTTACTTATGCTATACCACCATTTATGATTAGAAGTGATGTTGTTACTGGTGTTATGTCTTTTCCAGAGATGGAAGCTATGATGTATAAGATTGAAGGAGAAGACTTATACTTAATTGGTACTAGTGAACATAGTATGATTGGTAAGTTTAAAGATCAAATTATTAAAAATGAAGAATTACCAATTTGTCTTACAAGTTATTCACCTTGTTTTAGAAAAGAAGGAGGAGCTCATGGTTTAGAGGAACGTGGATTATATAGAGTTCATCAATTTGAAAAACAAGAAATGATTGTCATTTGTGAACCAGAAGAGAGTATGGATTGGTATAATAAGATGTGGAAGCTTACAGTTGACTATTTTAGAAGCTTAGATGTACCAGTTAGACAATTAGAGTGTTGTTCTGGAGATTTAGCAGATTTAAAAGTTAAATCTTGTGATATAGAAGCTTGGAGTCCAAGACAACAAAAGTATTTTGAAGTAGGAAGTTGTTCAACACTTGGAGATGCTCAAGCTAGAAGACTTGGAATACGAAAGAAGAGTGAGAAAGGAAATTACTATTTACATACATTAAATAATACAGTAGTTGCGACTCCTAGAGGATTAATTGCTTTTATAGAGAATAATTATCAAGAAGATGGAAGTATTAAAATACCTAAAGCTTTACAACCATATATGGGTGGAAAAGAAATTATTAAATAATAGAGTTTGGCTCTATTATTTTTTTATGATACAATAAGTTTAGGATGTGATTAGATGGCTTTTTTAATAGGAATAATAATTTTTATAGTTTTTGTAGCAGGATGTATTGTAGGTCTTAGACAAAGAATTAGAGCTTTTTGTTTAAAGTATTTTCATACTACTGATATTAAGAGTGTTATAGAAAGAGCTGAGATTGAGGATCAAGAGTTACCTAAATCTTTATCAAGTATGGATAGTATTTATTTAGATCAGATAAATAGAGATTTTCCAGGAATAAATATTAATGAATTAAAAAGTATGTGTAGAGAGACTATTTTTAATATTTTTAGAGCAATAGATGAGGAAGATAGTAGTATTGTTAATGATAGTGTTAAAGAGTTAGTTAAGAATAAGATTTCTGATAATAATGGTAAAAGTATTAAACATGATAATTTAAATATTCATAAAGTTGTTATATCAAGATATGAGAATAATAATGGTGTTGCTACAATACATTTTGGTTGTAGTTTTGAATATTATTATAGTGAGAGTAATAAGATTAGAAAGAAGGTTCAAGATAGGGCTATGATTGACTTTGTCTATATTATAGATGAAAGTAAGGTCCCTATTTCTAAGAAAAATTTAGGCCTTAATTGTCCTAACTGTGGTTCACCACTTAATTTTGTTGGAGAAAAGATATGTAGTTATTGTAAAACTCCTATTCTTGATATTGTTAAGAGAGTTTGGGTGTGTAATAGTGTTAAATTTTACTAATTTGTATTAGTAAATTTAGTTTATATGTTATAATTAAATTGTAGTATTATGATGGGATGTGATAAGTTTGGGTGTTTTGGACAATAAATGTCCGGCCTGTGGTGCAAAAATTACTTTTAATCCAAAGAATCAAATGTGGGATTGCGAATATTGTGGTAGTAAGTTTACATTAGAAGAAATGCAAAAACATGAAAATGCTAGTAATGAGAAAGTCAATGCTAAAACAGGTGATAATAAAGTCAAAAAGGATACAACTGATGGTGTTTCTTTAGATGTTTATCGTTGTGAAAACTGTGGAGCAGAGATTGTTGCTGATGAGACGGTTACAGCTACTTTTTGTGTATATTGTGGTAGTACAGCTATTTTAAAAGATAAGATAGATGATGGGGTAATACCTAATTTGATAATACCTTTTAAGAATGTTAAGGATGATGCTATTACAGCTTTTAAAAAGCTATATAAGAATAAACTATTAGTACCAAAGAGTTTTAAAAGTCAAAAAAATATTGAGAAAATTACTGGTGTTTATATACCATTTTGGGCATATGATTTGACTGGTGATGGTAATATTTCGTTTAATGCTAGTGATACTAGGTATTGGAGTGATTCACAATATGATTATACTGAGATATCAAGGTACTTAGTTGAAAAAAGTGGACATTTTGAATATGATAAAGTTCTTGCTGATGCTTCTTCAAGATTTGCTGATGATTTAATGGATTCACTTGAACCATTTAATTATAATGATTTAGTTGAATATAATCATGCATATTTATCAGGATTTTTTGCTGAGAAGTATGATGTTTTGGAAGATGCTTGTTTAGAAAGAGCAGAAGATAGAAGTATGAATACATGTGTTAGTCTTGTATCTAATTCAATTCCACATCAGTCTAAAACAGTACAACATAATGACATTAAAATTACAAAAAATAATTCTTATTATCTTATGCTTCCAGTATGGATGCTTAATGTAAAATATAGAGATAAAATGTATACTTTTGCTATGAATGGACAGACAGGTAAGATTATTGGTAATTTACCTGTTGGTATAAAAGAGACAATTATTGCTAGTGTTTTAGTATTTGTTGGTCTATTTTTAATAGCAACATTAATTGTATATTTTGTTTCATAGGAGAATAAGTATGAAGAGAATAATGGTTTTAATAATTACTTTTGTAATTTGTTGTTTTAGTTTTAATGTTTTTGCTAGTACTAATTATCAGGTTAGAACTGAGGATAATTTAGGAGTTCCTAGTTATATTCAAGTTACTGATGAGAATAAAGATTCAATTTTAAGTACACCACTTGTTGACTCATCTGAGAAAGTGTATGACTTTGCAGATAAGTTTAATGATAGTGAAGAGAATGATTTATATGATAAAATCTTAACATTTACTGATAAATATTCTATGGATATGGTAATAGTTACTATTGATGAAAATCCTAAGAATAGTGCTTTATCTTATGCACAAGATTTTTATGATTATAATACTTTTGGTATTGGAGATACTAATGATGGTATTTTAATACTATTTGATTTTGCTACTAGGAATGTTCAAATTGTAACTACTGGTTCAGCTATTAGAATGTATACTGATGTACGTATTGATATTATTTTAGATAATGTATTTAAGTATATGGATGGAGATTATTATCAAGCAGCTTGTGAATTTATTAATACTGCAAGTTCTTATGCTGATATTGGTTTTCCAAATGAAGATGGATCTGAACCTAAGCCAACTGGTTTTGATAAGTTTAGTATATTACCATGGTCTGGTATTTTGATATTTTCTATAGTTACAACTATCATAATTATGATTGTTTGGGTTCTTTCTAATAAACTGGTTAGAAAGGCAACTTCTTCAAGACAGTTTTTAAGAGAAGATAGTGTAAAAATAAATTTAATTAAAGAAACATTTTTAGGAACTTCTGTGACTAAAACTAAAAGAGTTAATAATTCTAACTCTGGTGGAGGTCATTCTGGTGGTAGTTCTACTAGTACAGGAAGTTCTGGTGTTAGCCACGGTGGTGGCGGAAGAAGTTTTTAAAATTTAAAAAAAGAGGAGTGTTTATATGGGTTTAATTAAAGCAGCAGTTACTGCAGCTACTAGTACTTTACATGATCAATGGAAGGATTATATTAAGTGCGATGATTTAGGACAAGAAATATTAATGAAGAGAGTTTCTACTCCTAATGGTATTATTTCAAAGGATAGTGCTATTCAGGTATCACCTGGTCAAATAGCAGTTATCTTTCAAAGTGGGCAAATTTTAGATGCGACAGCTGAGCCTGGTATCTTTACATTTGATCAATCATCTTCACCATCTTTCTTTGCAGGACAATTTGGACCTGTGTTTAAAGAATGGTGGGCACGTTTTGTTTACAATGGTGGAACAAGCAAAGAACAAGCAATATTTTATATTAATGCTAAAGAGATAATTGATAATAAATTTGGTACACCAGCACCAATTCCATATCAAGATTGGTCTCATCCAATTCCAAATCAAATGACTAATACACTTACACCTTTAAGAGTTGAAGTTAAATGTTTTGGTAAATATACATTTAAGATTTCTGATCCAGCATTATTTATGTCTAGAATTGCTGGTACAGCTGAAGAATATAGAAAAGATGAAATAGTTGAACAAATGAGATCAGAAGTTATTGGAGCTTTCCAAAAAGTCTTAAATGAATTAGGTAACTCTGAACATAAAGTACCAGTTTTAGAATTACCAAGTAGTACTGATATAATTAAGAAAACAATGGATGAGAAAGTATTCGATCAACCAATTCGTGATCGTGGTATGAATATCGTAGGATTTGTTGTTGAATCAGTTACATTGGATGAAGAGTCTAATAAGAAAATTGATAATTATGAATTATCATCCAATAGTTTTATGCAACAAGGTACACTTACAGGAGCTTATGCTCAAGCAGTTAAAGATGCTGCTAATAACGAAGCTGGAGCTGCTAATGGATTTGTAGGTGTTGGTATGATGAATATGGCATCAGGTGGAATGATTGGTGGAGCTGCTACTAATGCTTTCAATAATCAAGGAACAACAATGAGTCAAGGAAATGTTACAACTGGTAAGTTCTGTCCAAATTGTGGAAGTCCAGTAAATGGTGGTAATTTCTGTACAAATTGTGGAAATAAATTAAATTAAAGATAACGGCTTTAGCCGTTTTTTTTTGAAAAAATGTATAAAATATAGTCTTTTTTCTCATAACTAAAGTAAGAGAGAGGACTGGTAAATTTGACAAATCACTGTAATTCTGGTAAAATAGGTAACTGTCACGTGAACAAAGAGGTGTTTGAAATGTTTTATGACAAGCAACAAGCTATTAATGCTTGTTCAGAGGAACCGTCGCTGATTTTTAATCTTATTAAACTTGGTTACTTTGATGTAATAGAAACTTTGATAGATAAAAATAAAGTAGACGCAAATATTTGTGATGGTGCAGATAATGATATTGTTACTAGATTGTTAAAAGCAAAACAATATGATTTAGTACTTCGCTTGATGAAGAAGAGAAGTTGGGATGTAAACCATCAAAATTATGATGGAGATACATTTGGACATATTTTAGCTTGTGATAGCTCAGTAGCAGCTGTTAGAGTTATGGAACAACTTATGAAAAATAAAAATTATCTTCCAAATATTAAGAATAGAAAAGGTGAGACTGTTTTAGATAAAGCAGTTAATAATAATTTTACATTTACAGCATTTAAGATATTAGAGGATAAAAGATTTAATAATATAGATATTTCATCTTTTAAAAAACTATGTAATGTTTGTGTAAATAACGTTTCTTATGGTAAGTATTCTAGACTTAATAACTTAGAGATTATAGTAGAAAACTTAGAAAAGAAAGAATTAGTTCCAAGTATGGAAAAAGTAGTAGATAGAATAGTAGAATGCTTGGATGATATAAAGAGTGAATTAGTTAAGAAAAATCGTTTTTCAACATTAGATAAAATTATTAATTCAACGTTAGAAGCAACTGTTTAGTTGCTTTTTACTTTGTGCTTTTATATAATAAAGCTAGGTGGTAGGTTATGTTAGATTTAAAAAAATATGAAAGATTATTTGATACTTTTGTACTTAATAATGAAATTAGTACAAAAGATTTATTAAGATATGGTTTTTCTAAATATGATTTAGAAGTACTTGTTAAGAATGGAACTATTGTTAGAGAAAAAGTTGGAGTATATTCTTATGCAGGTGACTTAGATACTTGTTTAGAGCTATTTTTAAAGAGATTAGAGGCTAATAATATTTCTGGAGTATTAAAGTGTTTAGATGTATTAGAAAACAAGTATAGTGATAAGGTAGACTATAAGTTATGGTTATATATGTTAGGAAGTATTGATAGATTACCAGATGAGTATAGAAGTAGAATATTTGATGTTAATTATAGTAAGTATGAGTTTGGAGATAGAGGAGACTCTTATAAAGAGTTTAGAGATAGAATATATAAAGGACAATTTTATTTAGCTGGAGTTCAAGTTAATGATGTACTTGGAGATAGTATTGAAGATAAGATTACTTTTCTTTTGTTAGATGAAATTTCAGAAGTAGAAAAAGAAAATTATGATAAGACAATGACTTTAATTAGAAATAAGAAGTATGATGAGTTATATGAAATGTATGAGAAGTTAGCAAGTCAGAGACCTTTATCTTTTTCAGAAAGGGGAGTTTATTTATTAACAGGTGATTTAGTTAGTGATGAAGAACTTAGAGAAAGACAAGGTCCTTCTAGAAATATAGTTGATTTAATATATTTAAGAAGATATGCTCAGGCTTTAAATGATTTTAGAAAAGAAAATAAAAGAGCTAGTAATAGAATGTATCCATTAGTGTTAGTTGCTGCTGATAGAGTAAAGATAGAAAATGCTAAGTTTGAAGATATAATTGAGGCAGTTACTAATGGAGAAGTTGATGATATATTAGAGAAAGTTAGATTATATTTAACAAAGATTGGTTGTAGTAACTATGTAAAATATGTTAATGACTTAGTACTTTTAGGGGAGTTAGATAGAGATGAATTATATAGTGAAGCAATGTTTGAATTATCATTAATATGTAAGGGAAACTTTAAGTTTGATGCAACAAGATTTACACAAGACTTTTATGTTGCTTTATATAATAAAGATTTTAAAAGAGCTAAGATATGTTTAGATATAGTTTCACATTCTAGAACATTTAATGGTCCAAAGATTGATGTTACTAAGATGAATGTTACTTATAGTAGAGAATTTAGAAACTTTAAGAAGTTAAGTAAAATGAAAAATATTGATTTAGAAGAAGAAAAAATAGACTTTGATTCTATTATCGAGGATATTTCTACTAATAAAGGTATAAGACTATTAGCAGATGTTAGTAGCGAAGAGAGAAATAGACTTAAAAAGATTTTAGAGAAAAAGAGAAGTCAGATTGTTCTTGAAAATTTAGAAGGTACTTTAGTACTTAGATATTTTAATAGGAGAAAAGAGTTTATAAATTATTCAGTAGTTATGAGAGATGCTAATGTAGCGTTTAGTACTGAGAATTTTAATGAAGCTATTAGGTTGTTTAGTGTTATTACAGAAAATATTTTAGAAGTTTGGCCTAGTACATATAAGAAGATAGGTTTAGCATATTTAAGAGGAGCAACTACAGAAGAAGATTATAAGAATGCATATAGATATTTATGGGTTGCTAAAGCTAAAGGAGAATGTGTAGATAAGGCATTTGATAAAGTAGTAGAGCATACTGATTATAAAAGTGAAGCATTACAATATATTAAGAAGTAAAAGTATATACATTAGTTGTATATACTTTTTCAGAGTGTAGACAAACCCCTAGATTTTTCTAGAGGTTTTCTTATGCATATTTA
>OIYO01000036.1_pt1 | contig 134932 bp, 123 predicted proteins | sample 1588191 | NCBI WGS metagenome assembly OIYO01 (sample SAMN03283275) | human gut metagenome | biome: human-associated habitat; material: feces | host: Homo sapiens | place: Peru | collected 2012 | reverse complement strand
CCGCCGATAACAGCGGCAGGTGCAGCGTCAATTCCGAATATGTACTGCGGTGACGATGACATCAGTGCAAAAATAAACACAGGCAAAACAGAGCCGTACAATCCGTAAACGGCAGGAAGCCCCGCTATCTGAGCATATCCCATAGATATTGGAATTGACACCAGAGCAATAATAATTCCGCTGATAATGTCACGGGACAAATTATTCTTTTTTACACATTTGAGACCGCAAAACACGGTATCACTCCCTCACTCTCGCCTCTAACCTATAGATTGGAAAACCCTGAGACGAAAACTTTTCCTCATATTCGGTGACAATGTTACCCTCAAAATCGCTGTTGTGCAGGTCGAGAGAAACATTGGAAATGACATAATTATTCTTAGAAAATGATTCTATAGAAAACTCAAAGAAGTGCATATTGTCTGTCTTTTGGCAAACAGGTGCGCCCGGCTTTAGCAATTCTCGATAAATAGCTAAGAATCTGTCTGATGTCAAGCGATGGGAAGCATAACTCTTCTTAGGGTATGGACAAGAGAAGTTAAGAAAAATGCCCTCAAACATATTTTTTTCAAAATAAGACACAAGGTACTCGGCAGAGCAGTTGACAAACTTAATATTCTTCAGTCCCTCCTGCTGAGCTGCCTCGCAGGCAATAACGATAACATTCTTCACCTTTTCGACGCAAATAATATTAGCATCGGGATTTTGGCGAGCGAAGGTACAGCCGAACTGTCCTTTGCCGCAGCCGATTTCAAGATACACAGGATTATCGTTACCGAACAATTCGGCAGTGTCTAAAATATGCTTTTCGGTCTCTGCATCGTTGAAATTAAGACTTTCGTTACGCATAGTAATCAGATAATCGGAAACTGCATCAAGGCGAGGTTCAAGATTCTTTTTGTGTCGCATTCTCATAAAAATATTCTCCAAATAATTATTAACCAATATATTATAATATTTTTCGTCAGATATTACAATAAAAAATTGCGACAAAAAAGCGGTTGAGCTTATCCTTATGCTTCGGATCAACTCATACCGCTGTAATTTCTTTGCATATACCGTACCATTTGCAGTCGGAACAAATTTTTGACGGAGTAGGAACTTCGCCTTTTTTTAGGGCTTTTTTCACTGCCGTGTCATAGTGAGAAACCTTCTTTTCGTTTACACATATGCCATCAATATTATTGGGACAAGCGGAGCACACACTGTCGCAGCTGTCAACTAAGATATAGCTGTTGCTCGCTATATTGTCCTTTACTCTCTGCATATTTTCACAAAATTCCTCAGAGTACCCCTCGCCTTTGAAGCGAGGAATACACATAAGGTGATGATACCTAATCTCAATCATTTTACAAATCTCTTAAGTCTGTTGGTGAGAATTGCGGCAACAACAATCTTAACAGCATCTGGTACAAGGAAAGGAATAACGCACCAGCCGAGAATAGTGCCGAGAGATGCAGGAGTGGCTGTCTTAGCATAAACTACCGCAAACCAAGCTGTACCGAAAGCGTAGCAAACGAGTATGCCAACTACCATAGCAACTACTATACACCACAGCTTGCCCTTTGTCTTATCACTTACAAAGCCAACAATCAGTGCTGTAAAAATAAAGCCGATAATGTAGCCGCCTGTTGAGCCTGCGATGATGCCGGCACCGCCGCTAAAACCGGCAAATACGGGAACACCGATTGCACCGAGCAAAATATAAACCACTGTAGCGAGGGTACCTCTTTTCATTCCGAACAAGCCGGAAATAAGACAAACGCCCATAGTCTGCAATGTAATCGGAACGGTGAGCGGAATGGAAATCCAACTGCATATAGCAATCAGAGCCGCAGACAATCCCACATAGACAAGATCAATAGTGGAAAATTTCTTTTTGCTTTTTGTTTTTTCTTCTGAATTTTTGATAATTTCTTCTGCCATAATATTGTCCTCCGAGAAGTGATGGTACTATTTTAGCAGAACAATTCGTATTGTCAACCATTATAAGGGCTTTGGTTTACAATTATTTATTTAATCAAAGGCAAAATACCATTGACAAAGGAGAGCAGAATACTTTATTATATAAGATGATGAGTTGTCCAGACGGTTGCGCACTCAGGTGTGAGGAAAGTCCGAGCAGCACAGAGCAGGATAACGGCTAACGGCCGCCGGGGGTGACCCTCGGGACAGTGCAACAGAAATAAACCGCCACTTTTTTGTGGTAAGGATGGAAAGGCGAGGTAAGAGCTCACCGAGAGGGTGGTAACATCCTCTGCCATGTAAACCCTATCCGCTGCAACATCGACAGGAGGGACGGTTGCTCGCCGCATAACTCCGAAGGATGGCTTGAGCACGGTGGTAACATCGTGTCGAGATAGATAATCGTCCAAGACAGAACTCGGCTTACAGACAACTCATCTGACTAAAAAAGAACGGAGACATTGCTATGCTCGTTAATATGAGAGACCTGCTGGCAGACGCAGAGGACGGCAACTATGCTGTAGGCTCATTCTCTGTGGCTAACATGGAAATGGTGTTAGGTGTGCTAAAAGCCGCAAAGGAGCTGAGTGCTCCCATTATACTTCAAATTGCTGAGGTCAGGCTGAAGCAATCGCCTCTCGAAGTAATAGGACCGCTTATGGTAGCTGCCGCAGAAAATGCAGACACACCTGTGGCGGTGCACTTTGACCACGGAAAGACTATAGAAAAAATCAGTCAGGCATTGGAAATAGGATTTACATCTGTAATGTTTGATGGTTCTCATCTGCCGCTGGATGAAAATATAAAAGTAACCAATCAGGTGGCAGAAATAGCGAGAGAATATGATGCGGCTGTAGAGGCAGAAATCGGATGCGTAGGCGGCAGCGAGGACGGCAGTGAGGACATTGCCATCAACTGCACTAAGCCGGCTGACGCAGTACGATTTGAAAAAGAAGCGGACATTGACGCATTAGCCATAGCAATCGGAAATGCTCATGGAAACTACAAAGAGACTCCAAAACTCCGATTCGATATACTTAAAGAGGTTGACGAGCTGACTGACACTCCCCTTGTGCTCCACGGCGGAACGGGAATCAGTCCCGAAGATTTTGTCAAATGCTCAAAAACCGGAATAAAGAAAATAAATATAGCCACAGCTACATTTGATTCGGTAGAAAAAACTGTAGCAGACAGCTATAAGAAAAATGAAATAAAAGGATACTATGATTTGCAGGCTGCCGAGGTAGAGGGTGCGTACCAAAACGCAAAAAAGCACATTCTCATATTCGGCTCAGACGGCAAATGTTAGAAAGCAGGTAGGAATTATGCAAAATTATGTTACATTCGATATGTCAAAGCCTTTGGATTTCATTCCAATCGGAAGAATCGCCATTGACTTCAACCCGACAGATATGTATAAGCCATTGTCGGAATCATCTAATTTTAACAAATATGTAGGCGGCTCGCCTGCTAACATAGCAGTCGGATTAGCTCGTCTCGGATGCAAGGTCGGTTTCTGCGGTTGCGTCAGTGACGACCAATTCGGTGACTTTGTTGTAGATTATTTTGAAAAAGAGGGTATCGACACCTCTAAAATAACGAGAGCGAAGAACGGCGAATGTCTCGGTCTGACATTTACGGAAATTCTGTCTAAGGAAAAATCCTCCATACTTATGTATCGTGACAATGTGGCGGATTTCTGCATGGCCCCGGAGGATATCGACGAGGAGTATATTGCATCTGCTAAGGCAATAGTTATCAGTGGCACAGCTTTGGCTCAAAGCCCATCAAGAGAGGCTTGTCTCAAGGCTATGATGCTGGCGAAGAAGAACAATACAAGAATCATATTTGATATAGACTATCGTGAATACACCTGGAAGAGCAAGGACGAAATAGCTGTTTACTACAGCCTTGTAGCACAGAATGCAGATATCATTATGGGCTCAAGAGAAGAATTTGACCTGACCGAAGGTATAGTAGGAAAGAAAGAATCTGACCCCGAATCTGCTAAGTACTGGCAGTCTTTCGGTGCCTCAATCTGTGTCATCAAACATGGCAAGGAAGGCTCAACCGCATACACAAATGACGGCAAATTCTACACAATCAAACCATTCCCCGCAGTAAAACTGAAGGGCTTTGGAGGCGGCGACGGCTACGGCTCATCATTCCTCTACTCACTGCTGCAGGGCAAGGATATTATCGACTGTCTCGAATTCGGTTCTGCGTCTGCATCCATCCTTATATCAGCTCACAGCTGCTCCGATGCAATGCCGAGTGTAACACAGGTAGAGGCTTTCATCAAAAAGTCAAAGGAAGAATACGGCGAAATGGTCGCAAGAGCATAATCAAAAAGTATACAATAAAAAGGAAGGCGTTTGCCTTCCTTTTTTTATTATGAATTAAATTCTATTTCTATGGTAGTGCCGACGCCTTCTACGGAGGAAACCGAAATGTGAGCGTCGTGAACCTCGGCAATATGCTTTACTATAGCTAATCCGAGGCCTGTGCCGCCGGATGCTTTGCTTCGGGATTTATCCACCCTAAAAAATCTCTCAAAGATACGCTGCTGATATTTTTCAGGAATACCGATACCGGTATCACTGACAGTCAGCAGAGCGCCCGTAGGCACCTTAAGCACCTTAACGGTAACTTCTCCGTCAGGCTTATTATACCTAATAGCATTGTCGCAGAGGTTATAAACCAACTCGTCTAAAAGAGAGCTGTTGCCCTTTATATAACAGGAATCGTCGCCTTTATATTTCAGCGTTACACCCTTTGCCTGAGCATTGACCTCTAATGCCTCAATGGCATTTTGGCTTACTTTTGCTAAATCAACGCTCTCAAACACTACCTTGCCGTCGGACTCGTCCAACTGCGAAAGCTGAATAATGTCCTCGCTGAGTGAAACAAGACGCAATGCCTGCTTGCGAATAGTGTGAGCAAACGGAACAACATCCTCCGGCTTAGCCATACCGTTTTCGATAAGCTCGGCATATCCGGCGATAGAGGTCAGCGGAGTTTTCAGCTCGTGTGATACATTAGCCGTAAATTCTTTTTTTTGCTTATCAAGAAGTTTTTGCTTTTCTCTCTGCTCTTTTATTTCGTCAACAAAAGGCTGCAGTTCCTCATATGTATCAACGCTTTCTATATCATTTAGGTTTTCGCCAAGCTCTGTAACCGGCTTAATAATGCTCTTTGTAATAGCATAGCTGAGGACAAGCGACAACAGCATAACAACGAGAGCAACGGCAGCATTGATTACAAGTGCCTTATAGAAAACGATATAAACTGTCTGTGCGGTCACTGCAACACGGAGCACATTACCGTTTTTCAGCTTTTTTGCATAATAGTATGTGCTCTTGTCTAATGTGGCAGACTTACGGATAGTAGAGCCCTCACCGCCTGACAACGCCTCCTTAAATTCGGGACGGTCGGCGTGACTGCCCATATTTTTTGCATCCTCCATACTGTCCGCCAGAACTGTACCGTCAGAAGAAATCAGAGTAAGTCTAATGTTTGATTTTTCGGCATTATTGATATAATCAAAATTTTTACCCTCGGCGGAGTCGAGCTGAGCAACCACCACCGAAGCAACGGACTCAAGCTCGGATTTGGCCTGCTTATCATAATACGAATGATAAACTAAAACAGTCACAAGGCTGGTAATAATCACTATGCCGAGTCCGAAAGAAAGTATTTTTGAAAAAGTCTTATTTACCATAACTAACCACCTATCTTATATCCGACATTGCGAATAGTCTTGATATTATCACCGGCAGAGCCTAACTTTTTGCGCAAAGACTGAATGTGCACGTCTACGGTGCGATTGCCCTGCTCAAAGTCATATCCCCAAATTTTTTCCATAAGGAGTTCACGAGTAAGAACGATACCACGATTAGCCAAAAGTGTTTTCAGTATCTCATACTCCTTGTATGTCAGCTCGATCACTTCATCATTCACAAAAACAAGATGTTTTTCTTCATCTACAGTTATTTCATTATATGCAAGAGTTGGAACCTCACTGCGTTTTACACGGCGAAGAATGGCTTTTACTCTGCTGATAAGCTCCATAACGCCAAATGGCTTAGTAACATAATCATCGGCGCCCATATCGAGTCCCTTTGCGGCATCAATCTCCCCTGTTTTGGCAGTGACCATAATAACAGGCAGATTTTGGTATGCAGGATTTTCTCTGATTTTTTTGAGAATTTTCAGTCCGTCATCTTCAGGCAGCATAATGTCAAGAATAATCAAAGACGGCTTTTTTTCTCTCATAGCGGCAAAAAGCTCTTTGCCGGCCTCAAACTCGCCAACCTCAAAATCGGAGTTGATAAGTGCATAGCTCTCCAATTCTCTGATACTGCGGTCGTCCTCTACTATATAGACAAGGTCTTTCATATTTTTCTCCTAAATTTTGTATTTCATCAAATCTTTTTCAAACATCTCGAAAAAGTCTTCGTTATTCTTGTTTTTGATTGCTTTCAAATATGAATGGGTTTGATAGCTTCTGTTGGACAATTCTATAACGCAAACGGCAAGATTTGAGCAATGATCGGCAATACGCTCAAGGCTGTTGATTATATCAAAAAACAACATTCCGTTTTCTACACTGCACTCACCTGCCTGCAATCTCTTTGCGTGGCGGGCACGAAGCTCCTCCTTCAGATTATCTACAACCTGTTCAAGCGGCTCTATTTCACTGGCAAGCTGACTGTCATCGGTTTCAAAAGCTACCACAGCCTTGTGTGTAATATCTCTGACAGCACGACTCATAATCTCAAGCTCTCTATTGGCATCATCGCTGAAATGTATGCCGGAATTGTGCATACGGCGCTTTAGTTTAAGAATATTTGCGCCATAGTCACCTATACGCTCAAAGTTTCCTATAGCGTGATTCAGCTTTGACAGCTTAACAGAATCATCTATATTAAGGTTCATACTGCTGATTTTAACGAGATAGGTTTCAAGTTCATCCTCGTACTTATCAAGTCGCTTTTCGTTAGAGCTAATTTCATCATCTTTAGTATGAGAGTAAACACGGACAAAGTCAAGACAAAGATTAACATTTTTTTCTGCAAGCTCACCCATTTGGTCACAGCTCTCCTTTACCTTGTCGAGAGCAAAGGACGGAGACATAAGGAATCTTTCGTCGATAAGTTCCTCTTTCTTATCATCGTACTTGTCGGGAATAATGAGACAAGCAAGCTTTTCCAGCTGTTTTCCGAACGGGAACAAAACGACGGTTGCAAACGCATTGAACAGTGTGTGTATGGTAGCGATGGTGGCACCGTTGGCGGTAGACTGCACTATAGGCAAATCAAATATTGCATTTGCACCATAGAACAGAATCATAGCCAGTGCTACACCGATAATATTAAATGTAAGATGAACCACAGCGGTACGCTTTGCATTTTTGTTTGTACCCACAGCGGCAATAATGGCAGTAATGCAGGTACCTATATTCTGTCCCAAAATAATAGGAAAGGCAGATGCTACGGTAATAGAGCCTGTAACTGACAACGCCTGCAAGATGCCGACAGACGCAGACGAGGACTGAATAACAGCAGTAAGAACCATACCTGCCAAAACGCCCAAAAGCGGATTGGAAAACTTTGTGAGAACACCCGTAAACTCGGGCACATCCTTAAGCGGAGCAACGGCACCGCTCATAGCCTCCATACCGTACATAAGGACAGAAAATCCAATAAGAATAGAGCCGATATTTTTCTTTTTATCGCTCTTTGTGAACATATACATAACGAGACCTATAACAGCCAAAACCGGAGTAAACGATGATGGCTTTAGAAGCTGAAGGAACAATGTTCCTCCTTTGATGCCGGTAAGGCTCAAAAGCCACGCAGTGACGGTAGTACCGATGTTAGCACCCATAATGATACCGATAACCTGGTGCAAATCCATAATGCCGGAATTAACAAATCCCACAGCCATTACGGTAACGGCACTGGATGACTGAATTACACCGGTTACAGCAGCGCCTAAAAGCACACCTTTAATTCTGCTGTTGGTCATTCTTTCGAGGATGGACTCAAATTTTCCCCCACCCAATCTCTCTAATGACGAGCCCATATAGTTCATACCGAACAGGAACAACGCCAGTCCCCCGATAAGGGACAACACATTAAAAATTGACATAATAATAAACCTCACATTTTTATTACGGTTCTAATGTAAATTAGCAGAGTTAAATCACAGTTCGGTTAATGTTAAATCTATGTAAAATAAAAACCGCTCTGCCGAAACAGAACGGTTAGTATAAATTATGTAGTGATTATGCCATAAAGGTGCGGATAACCTGCTCGCAATCCTGTGCGTTCATAATCTTAGGAACAGGATAAAGCGGGTTGCCCTCCTTCAGTGCTCTGCTTACGAGAGTAGGCATATCCTCTTCTTTAATCATATCGAATTTTTCGGGGATATTCATTGCCTTATTCATTCTTCTGATTTCTGCGATAAATGCCTTACCCTTTTCGGAAACAGACATTGAGGATGAGGTGATGCCGATAAGGTCAGCGAGCTTAGCAAGCTGAGGATACGCAGCCTCTCCGTACCAATCCAAAACATAAGGCAAAATAACTGCGTTAGCAAGGCCGTGAGGTGTTCCGTACAGACCGCCCAAATTATGAGCGATAGCATGAACATAGCCTACATACGCATGAGTGAATGCTCTGCCGGCATAATAAGAGCCCTTGAGCATGTTGCCTCTTGCTTCGATATCCTTTCCGTCATTGTAGCATTTTTCGAGATTCTGATGAATAAGCACAGTAGCCTCTTCAGCCTCTCTGAGAGTTTCTTTGGTGTTGCTGTGGCCGATATATGCCTCAACAGCGTGTGTCATAGCATCCATACCCGTAGTAGAGGTGATGTGCGGCGGCAGACCTACGGTAAGTTCCGGGTCAAGCACTGCATATTTTGGACGAAGACAAGTGTCGTTGATAGCGTTCTTCTCGTGTGTTTCCGGATCGGTGACAACAGCAGCAACAGTAGTCTCTGAACCTGTACCGGCAGTGGTTGGTACTGCGAAGAACGGTGGGAGCTTTTTGTGTACCTTGAGCTGACCACGCATATCACGAACTGACTGATTAGGCTTTACAACTCTGGCACCTGCTGCTTTTGCACAGTCCATGGAAGAACCGCCGCCAAAAGCGATAATGCCCTCACATCCGTTCTGGATGTACATATTCTTTGCGTCTTCTATGTTGGGGATAGTCGGGTTTGGCTGAACGCCGTCATAAACAACATACTCAACTCCGCACTCATCCAGCTTAGCAAACATCGGGTCAAGCAGATGCAGTCTCATAAGTCCGCCGTCTGTAACAACGAGCACTTTGTTGATGCCTTTGTTCTTTATGAACTCGGGCAGTTTCAAAACCGAACCGGCACCTTCGAGAAGCTCCGGCTCACTCCAGTCCATAAAACACATAGCAACCTTAAAGCATTTTTGGTAAATTCTGTACCAAATCTTTTTTAAAGTCCAAAGCATTTCTTTTTCCTCCTTATTTTAGTTAATTTCATTTTACACTCTTTTCGCTCCCATTGCAACAGTTTTTTGACCGATGTCGCAAATTTAAAAAACTGTTGAAAAGAAAACCGACTTGTAGTACAATTTAAGCTACAAATCATATATATGTATTCAAAAGAGGGATGAAATATGCCGAGATTTGATAACGAAGGCTTCGACAAAAATCGAGTTTCACGAAATGACAGACGAGACCGCTCTGTGCCCGACAACGAAAATTACTACGGCGGATACAACGAGGATTACAAAAGCAATGACTACTCCTCTGCTCCTGTAGTGGACAATCAGGGCAACAGATACTATGACGACTACAATCAAAATGATATTCAACCGCCTGTACACAGTGAGAGACAAAACGGCTATAACGAGAACTACCGCAGAGAAGATTATGAAAATGCCTACAAAAACGGCTACGGAAATAATAACAGCGGATACAATGATTCTCTGCGTGGATTTGATTTACCCCAAAGGTCACAAAGAGGGCAAAATAATTCACCTAAGCGCAGTGGCTCAAGAAGCAAAAGCAGAGGCGGCAAAGGCAAAAAGCCAAATAAAAGCAGAGTGCTCAACAAGCCGAAAAAAATATTGCTGTCTATAGTTGCGGTATTGTTGGTAATAATAATTGCAATCAACTCTGTAATCAACGGAATACTGAATAAAATCACATATGACGAAAAGGTTGACAACAAATATGTTACCTCCACTGAGCTAAAAAGTGATTCATCAGTCAAGAATATACTCCTGTTAGGTGTAGATGCAAGGTCAGATGATGATGCAAAAAAGAGTCGTGCGGATACAATGATGCTCATTTCCGTAGACTCAAAGCATAAGACGATAAAGATGACATCATTTCTCCGTGACACCTGGGTGTATATTCCTGCAAAAGGAAGCAGTCAAAGACTCAATGCGGCTTGCAGTTACGGCGGATACAACAGTGTTTGTGATACTATAGAATACAATTTCGGCATCAAGATAGACGGATATGTTGTGGCAGATTTCAGTATGTTCAAAATTCTCGTTGACAGCATAGGCGGTGTAACGGTAAATGTTACAAAGAAAGAAGCAAACGAAATAAACAGCCACAAAAAGCGCTATGGCAATGTTAAGATAAAATCAGGCAAGCACAAGTTGACCGGCAAACAGGCTCTTGCTTATTGCAGAATAAGAAAAATCGACACAGACTTTATGCGAACAAAAAGACAGCGCACAGTTATGCGTTCTATAATAAAAGGCATAAAGAAAAGCGGTCCGATATCGCTTATGAAGATGGCAAAGGGTGCCGCTCCGTATATTGAAACCGATTTAACGAAAGGCGAAATTAAAAGAATCGCTTTTAGGGCTTTGATGTGTCTGAAGAACGATATGGCAGAAAGCCGGGTACCGTTTGAGGGAACATGGAAGTACGCAAATATCGGCGGTGCAAGCGTTATATCCATAGACAAAGATGCAAACAAAGAAAAACTGATAGATTTAATTTACAACAAAACCGCAGAAGAAATAAAGGCAGAAAACAAATCCGACAAGAAATAATAAAAGAGACGAAGCTCTGTTACAAGGCTTCGTCTCTTTCTTTGTGTCTATTATTGTTTACAATTCGTAAATTGACAGTGCAAGTGCTATTTGGTATAATCAATGTATTATTATTTTAGGAGAAGTAATGTTATGTTATCTTTGATACCTGTACCAAAGAAATCGTGCGAAAACAAGGGATCATACACCCTCCCCGACGAAATCAAAATTAAAAGCGATTTTAATTTGCCGCTGTTAGAGGGAAAAGCTGAATTTTGTGACGACGCACCGATTGTCATAGAAAAGGACGAGGCGTTGAACAAAGAGGGCTACACCCTGTGTGTAACACCGGACGGAATCAAAATCACTGCCGCCACAAAAACCGGTGCATACTACGCGCTCCAAAGCATAAGAAAATTGGGCAAAACCGATTTAGGCAAAAATGAGATACCCTGCTGTGTTATCGAGGATGAGCCTCGTTTTGCATACAGAGGAATCAGTCTCGATGTCAGCCGTCACTTTTTTGGTGTAGACGAAGTAAAGAGATTTCTCGACAATGCTTTTATGCAAAAGTTGAATGTATTTCATTGGCATCTCACTGATGACCAAGGCTGGAGAATAGAAATCAAAAAATATCCACTGCTGACCGAAGTAGGCTCTAAGAGAGCGTTTACCCAAGTAGGCGGATGGGGCTCAATAAAAATCATCAACAAGCCCTATGGCGGATATTATACCCAAGAGCAAATAAAGGAAGTTGTGGCTTATGCAAAAGAAAGAGGCATAACCGTTATACCAGAAATTGACTTTCCTGCTCATGCTGCTGCCGCCATTGCATCCTACAACTATCTTGCCTGCCGTGAGATAAAGAGCGATGTACACGGATTTTTCGGTGGAAAATATCCAACCGTTGTAATGAAGAACCTGCATTGGAACAGAACAGTTTGCTGTGGCAAAGACAGCACTTTTGAATTTATATTCAATGTACTTGACGAGGTTTGTGAGCTGTTTGACGCACCGTACATTCATATGGGCGGAGACGAAGCCCCGAGAAATGAATGGAAGGAATGTCCTAACTGCAAAAAAGTTATGGCGGACAACGGTCTCAAGATTGAGGAGCTCCAAGGTTGGTTCACCAACAAAATCAATGCTTATCTCAAAACAAAGGGCAAAAAGCTAATAGGCTGGAATGAGATACTGAAATCTTCCAACTTAGATACAGATGACAAAAACATTGTCGTTCAATACTGGACACCGCAGAGAGATAAAAATGCAGAAAAGTACGTCAATGCAGGCGGAAGTATGATTATGAGTAATCACCAGTCCTTCTACTTTGATATGCCGTATGCACAGTATTGCCTAAAGAACACATATGACTACAGACCAGAAAAATTCGGTGTGAACAGCGAGAATGTAAAAAATGTTTTAGGTATAGAGGGTGAACTGTGGACAGAATGGATGCCCGACAGAGCGAGACTGGATATGATGACTTTTCCACGCATACTCGCACTGTCCGAAGTTGCGTGGTCACCCGAAAGCAATCTCAACTACGACAGCTTCAAGATGAGAATGGACGACGAAAAACCTGTACTCGACAAGCTGGGCATAAACTATGCAGTAGACAAGGTATCCATGCCAAAAGGATTATTCCACAAAGGCAAAATACGCAAGAATTTCAGCAAAGGAAACACCTACCTTGAGGTAGAGTTAAATAAAGAATACAAATCTAAAGGAGAGCGGTAACTTATGAATATCAAAGAGTTCCCACAGGTAGTCATCAACGAAAATGTTGACTACACCGTAAAAGAGATTACCAATGTAATCAAGCGCTACGGCCCAAGAGAATCGGGCAACGAAAACTGCTTGGCTACCCAAAAGCACATCAAAAAAGAAATGGACACATTTTGTGACGAAACAGGATTTGAGACCTACAAAATGGCACCTAAGGCGTTTTTGCACTTCACAAAAACAGTATCGGCAGCAATTATACTTTCAGTCGTTGTTTGTCTCATTCTTACATTCACAAATGTTTTTGCAGAAGTAGGCCCATCACCGTTTTTTGTACCAACCTGCATAGTAGGCGGTATCGTGGCAGTCAGCCTGTTCATCACAGTGATGGAATTTTTGCTGTACAAGCAATTTTGTGATGCATTTTACAAGAAAAAGGAAGCACACAACTTTTATGCTAAACGTAAACCTACAGGCGAGGTTAAGCGCAGAATCATAATCTCAGGTCACTGTGACTCAGCATACGAATGGCGTCACATCTATTACAGCAAGAAAAAGCCTCTTTTCGGTCCCATTATGGGATTGTCAATCGTAAGCGCAGTGATTTCTTTTGTTGTGGCAATAATCACAATTATCGCTAACTTTGCAGATATGGGTGCATTCGGTGAATTTGTTGTGAATTACGGATACTACTGGCACTGCGTTACAGCTTTAGCTATGATTCCGCTGTTCTTCTTCGTTGACTTCAACACCCTTTCACCCGGAGCCAATGACAATCTGACCGGCACATATGCCGCTGTGTGCGCTCTGCGTATGCTGGATATGGCAGGAGTAGAGTTTGAGAATACAGAGGTAGTCGCAATGATTACCGATGGCGAAGAAGCAGGACTCAGAGGCTGCAAACAGTGGGCTAAAGACCACAAAAAAGAATATACCGAGGAAGGCGTTGATACAGCTATTCTCTGTGTTGATACACTGGCTGACCTTGGATATTTCAATGTGTACAGCAAGGATATGTCAGGCACAGTAAAGCATGACAGCGCATTTTCACAGCTGGTTAAGGACTCGGCAGAAGATGCAGGATATGACGATCTTAAGTTTGCTAATGTATTCTTCGGTTCTTCAGATGCCGCCGCTTTCTCACAGGCAGGAATCAAAGCTACCTGCTTAGCTGCAATGGATCCGTCTCCGGCTGACTACTATCACAATCGCCGTGACTCCTATGACAGACTCGTACCGGAGGCTATCAAAGAAGGCTATGAGATTGTACTCTCAACTATTTTGAACTTTGACGAAAAGGGTTCTGAAAACAAATAAACGAGCATAATAAAATCAGCTCCTATCGAAACGGAAACGATAGGAGCTGTTATTTTTTTTGTTACATCTGTTTTTCTGACTTTGTGTCACTTATTGCTTTAAACAATGACAGCTTGTTTTTGTATGGCAAATCACATGTCATATGCCATATCATAATACCGCCCAAACCGGCATCGGCAACGAAAGCTGTTTTGTCCGAAATCATTTGAACCGAATTTATGTACTGCGGTGCAGTCATAGGATTACCGTCATGATCAAAATCATTGAAATAAATGAGATTTGTGTATCTGTCAAGCTTGCCTTCAAACTGGTTATAATTTCCCCAATAAGCAAGTTTATTGGTAGGGCGTGAATAAAACGGCACACCGAGGTCCAATTGTTCTGCCTTAAATCCGCCTTTGAGCATTTTGTTTATTCCGTTTACTGTCACAGGGAATATAGAATGATATCCGTGAGCAGTAAACATATCATAGAGCATAACCTCTGCTCTGTCGATAATTGGTATAACATCATCATCAAACTGCAGGTCCCACGGTGCCACTGCGAGAGATATAATTTTGTCCGGAATGGCGGCATCAAGTTTTCGCAAAAAATTATTGAACATCTTCCACTCATTTTTGCTGTTAGGGAACTCATAGTCCATATCGTAGCCGTCAAAGCCGTATTCTGTAACAAACGCCTTTATATTAGAAACAAGCTTATCTACATTGCTGTCGCTGAGCATAGAAATAATATCAGCATTGTTATCATTGTACGGCATGGCAATATCGCAAATCAAATTTATGTTTTTGCCAGCTGTTTTCTTTTTGATTATATTTATCTTTTCGGCATAGATACTTTTATCAATTTCTTTTCCCTCATTGTCAACATAGATAATGTTACCGTCCTTAGTATATTTAGCAGTACCGAAAACTATAATGTCTGTGAGAGCATCAACCATAGAAAAATCAGTTTTTTCGTTTACTTCATTCGCCACAAGATACGAATTGACACGCATTTTGTTCGCATTTTTGCTCTTTATGTTGTATACACCGATGTTATACAATCTGTATCTACCGGAGGACTGATTAACAAAAATGCGCAAATAACGATAGCTGACATCGCCTAAAAAGCAAGTGTGACCACCCTCGATACAATCACTTTGATATAAGAATTTGTAGTCCTTGTCTTTATCGTTACTGCCATATATTTGGAACAATGTAACCTTTTTTCCACGCTCCTGGAGAACAACAGTATTGAAATCCACCGTCTTGTTTAAATCCACGGTGATGAAATTGTTTTCTTCCATTTTGCCCTTTAGTTTAAAAGACTTTCTTATTTTTCCGTCACTTTTGATATACTTTGCATTGGCCGCCAAATTATCATATTTTGAATAAGTTTCATTCATGATACTTTTTCCGTTGGCACTGCAACCGAGAAGCACTGTAACAGCAGTAACAGCCGCCATAACCAAAGCCAAAAATTTAACCCATTTTTTCATAATTTCTCCCTATTTCTGTTTATCGTATATAATAAACTCTGTTTGATTTTATTTCATATGGTGACGGATAGTCGCCATCGGTATAACCTACGGCACAGTGGCCTATGCCCTCCCATTCGCCGTCAATGCCAATTGACTTGAGAAAATTCTTGCCCCATTCGGACTCAAATTCTTCCTTAGCTCTATGAATCCAACAGGTTCCGAGGTCTAAATCGTGAGCCTCGAGCATCATATTTTCCATAACAAGACTGCCGTCGTAGACACGATTTACATTATTTTTGTCACCCAAAACCAACAGAATCACCGGGGCATTATAAAAAGGATCAAAACCGTCATCCCATCCGCCGATTTTTGCATTTTCTCTGACAAATTCACTACGCATCTTTTTGTCCGTTATCTGCACAATTACAGTACCCTGCTTTCCTCTGGAGCTGGGTGCATAGAGACCCGCCTCAATAATTTTGTCCAGCAAATCCTGCGGAACTGCATCGTCCTTAAACTTGCGAACACTTCTTCTGCTCCTAATATTATCCAATACCTGACTCATAAATAAAGCCCCTTTCATATATATTTAGCAGTAAAATGCTAACTGTCTTTCTTCTGCTTACAATCCAAATAATGTTTTATGGTATCTAAAAATATTTCGCCGTACTGTTGTGCCTTAGCATTGCCAACTCCCGAAACTTCCAAAAACTCGCTCATAGTACGAGGTAATTTGGCGCACATATCCACGAGTGTAGCATCATTAAATACAATATAAGCCGGCACATTCTGCTTATTAGCCAACACCAAACGGAGTTGTTTCAGTCGAGTGAACAGTGAGGTATCAATGTTAGCCATCACCTGCTTTTTGCTGAGTTTTCGCTCAACAGTAACTGTTTTTGACTGCTTCATAGTGAGCGTTTCTTCTCCACAGAGTACGGGCTTGCTATGCTGTGTCAGTTTTAGCGCAGGGTACTGTCCGCCCGAAACAGACAAATATCCTTTTTCACAAAGGAAGTCAATAATATCTCTCAGCTGCTTTTCACTGCACTCTTTCATTATTCCATAGGTAGACTGCTCATCCAAATGGAGCGAAAGTATTTTTTCACTTCTACTGCCACGGAGCACTCCGCATATTACAGTTACACCAAATCTGCCCTTTGTTTTTGCCACGCATGACAAAATCTTTTGGGCATCGACAGTAATGTCAACTGTTTCAAAATTGCCGAGGCAGTTTGAGCAATTACCGCAGTAGCTTTTGCCGTGCTCACCAAAATAGCGAAGCATATATTCTCTCAGACATTCGCCGGTGGTGCAGTAATAAGTCATATATTTCAGTCGTTCCTCATCAAGCTCCCTAACTCTGTCCTGCTCCTCTATCGTAAGTCCGGGATTAGGAGCAGAACGCTCAATCAAAAATCGATTTGTATGCACATCCTTAGGGCTGTAGAGCAAAATGCAATCAGACCTTTCGCCGTCACGGCCTGCTCTGCCCGCCTCTTGATAATAATTTTCGATATTCTTAGGCATATTATAGTGAACAATATAGCGCACATCCGACTTGTCTATACCCATACCGAAAGCATTGGTGGCAACCATAACCTTTTTTCTGTCAAAAACAAAATCGTCCTGATTACGATGGCGTTCTTCCTCACCAAGCCCTGCGTGGTAGCGTGTAGCACTAATATCACTTTTTAACAGCAAGTCGCACACTTCTTCTACATTTTTACGGGTGGAACAATATATTATTCCCGATAAGTCGTCATACTTTCTTACAAGCTCCAGAACACGCTGATTCTTATACTTAGGCTTTTCTACAGAAAAATAAAGATTAGGTCTGTCAAATCCTGTAGTAACAGTGTAGGGATTTTGCAGTTCCAAAAGGTTACGGATATCCTCTTTAACCTTATCTGTAGCTGTTGCAGTAAAAGCACCGACTATAGGTCGTACCGGGAGTAAACGGATAAACTCGTTTATCTTCATATAAGCAGGGCGAAAATCCTGCCCCCACTGTGACACGCAATGCGCCTCGTCTATCGCAACCATAGAAATTTTAACATTTCCGGACAAGTACAAAAAGCTCTTTGTCACAAGTCTTTCGGGCGCTACATACAAAATTTTATACTGTCCCCTAACGACTAAATCTATTACCTTTTTGTACTGTACCTCACTCAACGAGCTGTTAAGAAAAGCGGCAGGCACTCCGCTCAAATTGAGAGCGTTGACCTGGTCTTTCATCAAGGAAATCAGCGGAGACACAACTATGGTTATTCCGTCAAGAAGGAGTGCAGGCACCTGATAGCAAACGGACTTGCCGGCACCTGTGGGCATAATACATAGTGCATCCCTGCCACTGAGCAAACAATCCACTATGTCCTCTTGTCCGGAGCGAAATGTGTCGTGACCAAAATATTGCTTTAGCACAGCGTGTTTATTATCCATACAATTCACCTACGGACATTATACCATACTATTGCCCACAGAACAAACAAAAAAACAGAACTGTTATCTTTTTGCGACAACAGTCCTGTTTTTAGTACACACGGATTATATTATCTTTTTGTTTTGTGCCGATTTAAGTTGTCGCAGGAATGTCAACAAAAACGGAACGGAAATTACAGCCGAAATTACATATGCAACAGGTTGGCTGATTTCTATACCCGTAACGCCAATTATCTTGGATAGCACAAGCAAAACCGGAATAAAAATCAAACCGTTTTGACAGCAAGCAAGAAAAAAGGCTCTGACAGATTTTCCTACGCTTTGGAAAGTCATATTGGCAGTCATAACAGTAGGCATAAAAATCATAGCGATACACATATATCTGAGTGCAGGAACACCCACTGCAATTACCTCTGCGTCCTTTCTGAAAAACTGCACAACATACGGTGCAAAAGCAAACATAAATACCGACAACACAGCAAGAACGATTGTTCCGAAAACCCACAAAAAGCTGATTGCCCTGCGAACACGGTCATATTTCTTTGAGCCGTAGTTAAAGGCAGAAACAGGCTGAAAGCCCTGACCTATACCTACACACACGCTGAAAATAAGCCCCGAGCATTTGGACACAATACTCATAGCTGCGATACAAGCGTCACCATAGCCCGAAGCCGCAAGATTAAGCATCATGGTAGAACAGCTGTTCAATCCCTGGCGAGCAAAGCTCGGTAGTCCTGTGGAAATAATTTTCCAAAACACCTTTGACTCAAATGTAAAATATTTCAACTTAATTCTGCTCTGCGGCCTTTTCAATAAGAACACAGACAACAGAATAGCCATACTGATATACTGACTTATCATCGTGGCGATACCTGCGCCGCTGATACCCAACTTAAATACAAAAATAAGCAGTGGGTCAAGGGCAATATTGAGCACACCGCCTGTGGTGAGTCCTATCATAGCCATATTAGCCATACCCTCATACCTGAGTATGTTGTTCATTACGCATGAAGTGGTCATAGCCGGACCGGCTATCAAAATATATCTGCCGTAGTCCATAGCATACGGTAATATGGTATCGGTACTGCCCAGCAATTTCATAAACGGTCCTAAAAATATTAGTCCCGGTATCATAACAACAAATCCGAAAAACAGTGCCCAAAAGAAAGCTGTAGAACAAAATGTTCTTGCCCGTTCAATCTGCTTTGCACCCAATAACCGACTGATAATACTGCCTGAACCTTGACCAAGCATAAAGCCAAAAGCCTGCAGTACACCCATAAGGGTGAACACTATACCCGTTGCACCGCTGGAAGATACATTTATCTTTGAGGCGAAGTAGGTATCTGCTACATTATATATAGTAGTTATCAGCATACTGATGACGGTAGGAACCGCCAAAGTAATTATCAATTTTTCAACCGGAGTTTCAGTCATTCTTTTGAACTGAGCACCGGCTCGTTCTTCTTCGTTACCTTTCATTTTTCACCTGACATCACAGTCGAACAGGAATCCCCTGCTTGTTCAAATACTTCTTTAGCTCCGGTACCGGCAATTCATTAAAATGGAAAAGGCTCGCTGCCAAAACAGCATCTGCCTTACCCTCCGTAAAAGCGTCTGCAAAATGTTCTGCTTTTCCTGCACCTCCGGAAGCAATGACGGGTATGCCGACACTTTCGCTTACAGCTCGTGTAAGCTCAATATCGTAGCCCGTCTTTTGACCGTCTCTGTCCATAGATGTGAGCAAAATTTCTCCGGCGCCTCTTTCTTCGGCCTCTTTTGCCCACTTAACAGCATCGATGCCTGTAGGTATTCTGCCACCGTTAAGGTAGACCTCCCAGCTGTCCCCACTGCGCTTTGCATCTATGGCACACACTACGCACTGAGAACCGAATTTATACGCCGCATCGTTAATAAGCTGCGGATTACGCACAGCAGCGGAATTGACCGAAATCTTGTCGGCGCCCGCTCTCAACAATTCTTTAAAATCATCAACAGTTTTTATTCCGCCGCCTACGGTAAAAGGAATAAAAACTGTATTTGCCACTCTCGAAACAATATCTATCATGGTGCTTCTGCCCTCGTGAGTGGCTGTTATATCTAAGAGGACAAGCTCATCTGCACCCTGTTTGTCATAGGCTGCCGCACATTCCACCGGATCTCCTGCATCTCTCAAATCGACGAACGAAACACCTTTTACTACCCTGCCGTTTTTTACATCGAGGCAAGGGATTATTCGCTTTGCATACATAACCGCTACCCCCTATTTCATTGCTACAAAATTCTTTAGCAATTTAAGTCCTGTTTCGCTGCTCTTTTCAGGATGAAACTGAGTAGCGCACACCTTGCCTTTTTGTACAGCACACTGAACGGTTACACCATACTCGGCAGTACCTGCAACAACGGAAGGTTCTGCATTTTTGAGATAATAAGAATGAACAAAATAGAAATAGCTGTCATTGGGAATATCCGAAAATATGCCGTTATTTTGTTTTAGGCTCACACTGTTCCAACCCATATGCGGAACCTTGAGTCCCATATTCCCGGGTATAGTGACAATATCGCCCTTGAATATTCCAAGTCCGTCAACGCCAGGACTTTCCTCACTGGACTCAAACAAAAGCTGAAGCCCAAGGCATATTCCAAGGAATGGTTTTTCACCGTTTGCCGCATTTTTTATAACATCCTGAAGGTTGCGCTCTCTTATGGATGCCATAGCATCGCCGAAAGAGCCTACACCCGGCAAAATTACATGGTCGGCACTCTCAATTTCTGCCCTGTCCATAGTGATTTTGCTGTCACAACCCAAGTAATCAAGCGCTTTTTTTACGCTTTGCAAATTACCTGCGTCATAGTCTATTATCGCAATCATATCTATTCTCCTAAAGTTTGATAGATATATTTTAACACAAGAAAAATGAATTAACAAGATTTGATAATTATTTTTGTATATGTTGACAAATTGTCTTTGTAATGTTAAAATACCCATTGCAATTTACGGAGACGTATCGAAGTGGTCATAACGGGGCTGACTCGAAATCAGTTAGGGAGCAATCCCCCGCGAGTTCGAATCTCGCCGTCTCCGCCACAAAAAGCCTGTAATCAAATTGATTACAGGCTTTTTTCTTTTTTCATAATTTCGCCAATAATAAACTTGCACAGTTGTAGCAAAGATCTTTCCGCATTATTGGCATTCTGTACTTTTTTACTAATTTAGGGAAATATTCAGTTAAGTAATTAGGTTTCATAAGTAAATTTTTGTTACAATAATATATGATTACAGATTTCAAAATCAATATAACACAAATAATAAAATTGGTTACAATTTGAAAAATTCCTATTATTAGTAGTTCTACTAAAATAGTTTGTATTTGCCCGAAAATGTCGTTTTTTCGGCATAGTTTTGCATTATCTATTGACAAATTAAATACTATACATATAATTAAGGCATAAATACAGGTGCGCAAAGCGATACAATCTAACATTAAGATTATAACACTAAAGGTATAAAGAAAGGCACATTTAAAGTGATTGAGAGGTAATTACATGCATAAATCTTGGATAATAATTTCAGCCTGTTTAATATTACTATCAAATGGAGTGCTTTTGCTTTATTGCGGTATCAACAAAGTGCATAATCCAGCAGTAAGTTTTATTTGTTCAATCATTATAATTTTGTGTACGATCTTTTTGGCGATCTTCAATAACAGGCCAAATTAATTTTAACCTACACGCTGATTCGCTTATTATTGGTGTGCATAAACATCGGAGAGTTAGTTTCCGGAAGAAATGTATTTTATAGGAGTAAAATAGGATAATATGTTTGACTTATTCGACAAGTTTTTAGATTATCTTACTGATGTATATATTTGCAATTTCATAGGGATTTTTTCAATAATTGCTATTATAATTTTAAGCATCGTTGAGGGAATTATTGTCAATCATTATTTCAAGAATCGCTAGAACTTTGAAGATATAAAGATTTATTCGTTGTTAAGTTTTCGTTTAATGGTATTTGCATCAACTATATGCTTTAAGTTTTTATTAGCTTTTATATTGTCATTTTTAGCAATATATATTTCAAGAAAAATAGAAAAGCGCTTATACGAACTTAAAATAGATAATATGAATTTTTCAGATTTAATTACAAATTTTGATTATCAGAAAATTGATATGCGTTTATATATTGATATAGGTCTAGTCTATTTTTGCATCGGTTTGGTGTTTAACTCAATTTTTCATAAAGATATATCTTGGCTAATATAAAAAATTAATATTGAAACTAAGATGTTATGCAGCATGGAAAAAAGAATTCTGCTGGTTGATGTAGATGATTTTGAAAATACGAATAATGTTAATTTCAACTTGAGCATTTGAATTTTTTACCAATAGTATATTTGGTACTTTGTCAAGAAAATTCTAGTTAAAGGAGAGACCTCATGTATTTAGGTGGAATTTGGATAAAAGCTATCGCAGAAATTATGCTTGCAATAATTGCGTTTTTGTGTGCTATATATGCCTACAAGAAACTCAGTTGGAATACAAGCGAATTATCTGCCACAATTTTAATATGCCTAATTATATTTGTCTTTGGACTCAACACAATAAGTCATGCAATAAAGCCAAATATTCAACAAATCACAGTCAATTATTCTTATCAAAGCAAAAGCGGTGTCGTATTTGGTCGGGAATATCATTTTGTTGATGAAAAAGATAACAGCTATGATTTAACTATGGATCCAATCACAAGCAGAAAATTGTTAGGTGATAATGATTTTGATAAGGACACAATTTGCACAATTATATATGAAACAAAATCCGAAACGATAGTAGGCATTAATGTTCACAATACAAATTAAACTTTATGCAGCATCAAGCTATCATTTTATCTGCTTCAATGTATAGATTTGCAATGTGAGGAATACATATGAAAAAATAAAGTTAGCTATGGTAATTTTAGCAATAATCAGTATAATATGTTATTTGCACTAGGAGATGATGGTAATGTCTTGGCAAATTAATAGATTTTGGAATAAGGTTAATAATGAAGATGTCAATTTGAATGATATCGAAGAATATATATATTCTTCAGAATATCTTAATATTCAGAATCCAATAGAATTTAATGAAATTAATAGTGTTTATAATACAAAGTTAGTTCATTATATTTTTGAAACAGAAAAATATCAAAGAGAAAAAGACTATAGAGAAATCTTCTTTCAGGGATATCTTGATGGCAAAATTGATAAAAATGAATATTATAATGCTGAAAATTCATTCAAAGAATTCATTAAATACTTATCTCATATAAGTAATGTGTATGTATATTATGATTTTTTAGCATCCATCGAAAACAGTTACCCGTTTCAGAATAGCAGTGATGTGAATTTCAGCCTTGATTTCATTAAGGAAACTCAAGGAAAATTCACTAAAATAATTGATAAATTTCAGCTTGAACAAATAAGTATATTGTTTGCAAGAGAGATTGTTTGCGGGTTTATTGTGTTAGATGCTATCAATTCCGTTTTGATTTGTAGTGGTATGCACGGCTGTATTCTTTCAGTCGATGATTTGAACTCAGAATTATTATCCGCTATATCGTTACAAGTCAAAGTAGAGAAAATAATCGCATTGCAAAATTAATGGTGACTTTTTATTTATTTTTCTTGACATAAAGTTGGCTTTAGGTTGTAGAATAAGGATAATGAAATATTTGGAAGAATGAAGTATGAAAACATTATCAAAAGAAGAATTTGAAAAGCAAAATGTATTTGGCTTAGGCGACGAAAATGTTGCATGCGCTAAATATTTTGTTGGCAATTCTTATCTCAATCCATTGACAAAGGCAGATAACAATGTACATTTGTCAAATGTTACATTTGAGCCGGGATGCAGAAACAACTGGCATATTCACCATGCAAAGAGCGGCGGCGGACAGCTGCTGATATGTACAGCCGGCGAAGGATGATACCAAGAATACGGCAAGGAAGCTGTCAGCCTTACACCGGGCACGGTAATAGTAATTCCTGCCAATGTAAAGCACTGGCATGGTGCAAAAAAAGACAGCTGGTTTTCACACATAGCAATGGAAATCGCAGGCAAAGAATGCAGTAACGAATGGTGCGAGCCTGTGGACAAAAACGAATATAACAATCTGTAAAGGAGAAGATATACTATGAAAAAGGTAACAGCAGGAAGAGATGCTTTGGGCGAATTTGCATAGACTACTCACACCTGCACAGCAAAATGTGCAGGTGTTTTTTATGTTGAAAGAACAGAAATTATGTGGTAGAATAACGATTAGACAAAAACAGTGCAATTTGATATAAAACAGATGAGGAAAAACTATGTTTGTAGATGTAGCAAAAATCAAAATTAAAGGCGGAGACGGCGGCGCAGGAGCGGTCGCATTCCACAGAGAAAAATATGTAGCGGCAGGCGGTCCGGACGGCGGAGACGGCGGAAAAGGCGGAGACATAGTATTTGTTGTAGATGATAATTTGGCTACTCTTGCCGACTTTAGATACAAGCGCAAATACTCAGCTCAAAACGGAGAACAAGGCAAAGGCGGTCGCTGCAACGGAAAAAAGGGACAGGACCTTGAAATAGCTGTGCCGAGAGGAACCATAATCAGAGAGGCAAACAGCGGTGCAGTTATGGCAGATATGAGCAAGACTGACAGGTTTGTTGCCGCAAAAGGCGGCAGAGGCGGCTGGGGAAACACCCATTTTGCTACTCCAACGAGACAAGTGCCACGATTCGCAAAGCCGGGTGTACCCGGTGAGGAATGGGAGGTCAGTCTCGAGCTGAAACTCCTTGCAGATGTCGGACTCGTCGGCTATCCGTCTGTGGGAAAGAGCAGTCTTATCTCTGTTGTATCCCAAGCGAGACCAAAAATCGGCGACTATCATTTCACTACACTTGTGCCTAATTTGGGCGTTGTGTCTATGGGTGAAGGCAACAGCTTTGTTATCGCCGACATTCCCGGTCTGATAGAGGGAGCCAGCGACGGTGTAGGATTAGGTCACCAATTTCTAAGACATATAGACCGTTGCAGACTGCTGATACACATTGTCGATGTCAGCGGACACGAGGGCAGAGACCCTATAGACGATTTTGAAAAAATCAACAGCGAGCTTGTTAAATTTAATCCGGAACTTGCTGAAAGGCCGATGATAGTGGCAGGCAACAAAATAGATATGGCTGAACCTGAGCAAATAGAGCGCTTTAAAGAATATGTGGTGAGCAAGGGATATGAATATTATTCTATCTGCGCACCAATCTTAGAAGGTACAAAAGAGCTTATGAATGTATGCTGGAAAAAGCTGCAGGAGTTGCCTCCTATCAAGGAATATGAGGTAGAAGAAATACCATTAGAGTCGCTGGTAGAAAACGCAAACGACTTTAAGATTACGCAAGAGGACGAAGGCTACTATCTCGTAGAGGCAAAATGGTTCCCAAAAGTTCTCAAGGGCGTTGATGTGGACGACTATGAGTCACTGCAATATATGCAAAGAGTTCTGGAAAAGAGCGGCATATTCGATGCACTGAGAGAAAAAGGAATACAGGAGGGCGACATCGTATCACTATACGATATCGAGTTTGAATATATACCGTAATGTTTATTAATAAAGAAGTAAATCCAAAGCAGCTCAGTCCACTGAATTTGGCATTTATCGGGGACTGCATATACGAAATTCTCGTGAGGGAAAACCTTGTAAAAAATGCAAACAGACCGGTCAATGACCTACACCACGAAAGTGTAAAATTCGTCAGTGCAAAGGCACAAACAAAGGCTTTTGAAAAAATCGAGGACATTTTGACCGAAGACGAAATGAGCATATTCAAGCGAGGAAGAAATGCCAAGGTGGGACACAACCCAAAAAGCGCAAGCACGGGAGAATACCACACCGCCACAGGCGTTGAGGCTCTGTTTGGCTATTTGTACCTAAACGGCAAGGAAGAAAGAATAAAGGAATTATTTTCAGTAATTTGCAAATAAATGAAAATAATTCTTGACAAATGCAAAAGTTATGATATAATCATATATGCGTTCGGGAGCATAGCTCAGCTGGGAGAGCATCTGCCTTACAAGCAGAGGGTCACAGGTTCGAGCCCTGTTGTTCCCACCAAAAAGGACTACTCAATGAGTAGTCCTTTTATTTTGTCTAAAATAACAAAACCCACTGTGTGACTTTGGATTAAAGTACACAGTGGGTTATTTTTACTTACCTTTTGGGAGGTGGGAGGAAGTCGTCCTCACCGTACATCTGGCGGTCAAGTTCCTCTTGTTTACGGCGTTTTTCGGTAATACGCTTTTTGTCCTTTTCAAGACGGATAATAAACATAATCACATAGAGAAGTGCGCCCAAAATAATCAAAAAGAAAATGAAAATAACTATTTTGTTTGTAAAAAATTTCTTTAGGGTATTCATAATTTTGAGCACTGTGGAAAGTTCTACGGTTTGGGCTGCGACAAGGTCAACTGTAGCTACGGTCTGCCCTGCGTAGACTATATTGGCGGTGCATATTTTGTCACCCTTAGTTACCGGCGCCTCAAGCTGCTTAGGCTGATTGACAGGTTCTATAACCACATTGGAGGGGTCGAGAGCAGACGGCACAAGTGTAGTGACATCTTTTGCGGCAACAAGTTGAACTGTGTCTGCATCCTTTCCGCTCTCTACAGGAACCTCGCTGACGACATCATTTTGCCTGATGACGGTAGAATATTTTAGGTAATCAAAAGCCCATTCAAACAGTGCCTTAGCATCCATAAAAGAATACTTGGTGTCTATACCGTCAAGCTTACGCATAGGTGAGTCCATAACTATGGCAAGGTAATTATATCCGTTCTTGGAGGCTTTGGTAATAACGCAGTAACCTGCCTGGTCGGTTGAACCTGTTTTGATACCCTGTGCGTATTCGTAATAATATGTAGTATGGAACTTGTCCATCATATAGTTACTGTGGGTAAATGTATAATTCTTATATTTATACTGCTTAGTGCTCGATATTTTATTAAATGTATCATTCTTCATAGCGGCTAGAGTAATCTTTGCCATATCGGAAGCAGTAGTGTAGTGGTCATCATTATGCAATCCGTCAGGATTAACGAAATGGGTGCTCTTTGCTCCCACGGCAGCCGCCCATTTGTTCATCATATCGGCAAAGCCGGACACGGAGCCGCCCACATATTCTGCAAGAACCTGACAGGCATCACAAGCAGAGTGCACCATAGTAAGATATAGCAGCTGCTCAATAGTAACCGTATCCCCTATCTTCAGTCCTGCAACCTGAGCATCTGTTCCATAGAGAGACTCGATAGCACGCTTGGATACCTTGGTCTTGGCGGACAAGTCCTTTACATTTTCAAGAGTAACCATAGTGGTAACAATCTTAGTGAGAGATGCAGGGAACTTCCTTTTGTTCTGATTTTTTTGAGCAACGACAGGATAAGAGTCATCATCGAGACTGATGAGCATATACGCATCGGCATATATCTTTGTATTCGGCTCATACTGTGCAGCCCGGGCTGAAAAAGGAACAGCCACAACCGAAATAATTATAATAAAGCACATGAAAAAAGATAACATTTTTTTCATAGACTTGACACCTCATAGAAATAAATATATTATATACTATATCACAATAAAGTGGTAAAGAAAAGAGAAAAATAAAATTTTAGAAGGTAAAATAATGGTATATATCACAGGCGACACTCACGGTGACCTCAGTATGTTCAAAAACCCAAAGCTAAAAAAGTTGACTGACGACGACATTCTTATAATCTGCGGTGACTTCGGTTTTCTTTGGGACGGAAGCGAAAAAGAAAAAAAGGCTATCCAAGCCCTCTGCAAAAAGAAATACACAATTTGTTTTGTGGACGGTGCTCATGAAAACTTTGATATGCTGAGCGAATACAAACCGTACAGATTCCACGGTGGAAACGCACACAAAATCACACCTAACATCTTTCATTTGATGCGTGGAGAAATATTCACCTTTGGTGACAAAACCTTTTTCTGTATGGGCGGCGGCGAAAGCGACGACATAGAAATGAGAGAAGAAGGCAAAACCTGGTGGAAGGAAGAAATGCCCGACGCAGAAGAAATGATGAACGGTGCAAGAAATCTGAAGGACTATGACTATAAAGTGGACTATGTAATCACTCACGAGGCACCGGCTCTAGCTAAGGATTTCATCCGTCTTCACTCTAATCAAGAGGTCAAAATATCACCGCTGAATACATACCTCCAAGAGCTTATGAAAAGCGTTGAATATAATCATTGGTTCTTCGGCAGTCTGCATATTGACCTGAATATAAGCAAAAAAATGACAGCCGTATTCAATGAAATAATCAAAATAAGATAATAAATGCCTGTAGACTTGACAAAGTCTACAGGCATTTTTCAATACATCAACGAGCTGCCGCCGATAAATTCTCGAACAAAAGCGTCCTTAGGCACCGAATCCGGAGGCATAGCTTCTGTTTCGTCAAGAGCAGAAACTATATCTTTTACATCGGCATATTTTTCGGACAAGGCGCACAAATCATCAAACAAAAAATACTTATACAAATTAGGCTCATAACCGATAAAGGTATCTATGTTATAATCAGCACGGGACTTATAAGGAGCAATATACTTGTTTTCGCCTCTTTGCACCTCAGGGAAAAGGCGCACCGTTTCCTCTAACGAGCGACCTCTGTATGCTCTGTCACGCATCATACGGCGGAGCATACGAATTTTACAGGGATGAAGTCTGTCCCCGTTAGAGTCCTCCACACGAGTCCTAACGCTGACATATATTCTGCCGGTAGAATCGTCGTTATCGCCGAATAAGGTATCATTCAGAGCGTGTATGCCCTCTATGATAACAAAACCGTTGTGGAGCGTAATCGCCTTGTCTGTGCGGGTACGGACATTGGACGCAAAATCATAGCGTGGTTCAAAAATCGTACCGCCGTTTACGAGGGTGTCAATATCCGAACGAAGAACATCTATATCCACTCTCTCCGGTGACTCAAGGTCGAGTTTGCCTTCTTTTACAAGCTGTCTTTCGCTGTCGGAAAAATTTTTGAAATACTTATCCATGGAAATGTAGCAAACATTTTTGCCCATATCCGAGATAACCTGAGAGAGCTTTATGGCGGTTGTGGTTTTGCTGCTGCCTGATGGGCCCGCTATAAGAATAACAGGCTTCGTGTCGAACTCATCAATAAGACCTTCGGCAGTTTTCTTTATTTGTGAAAGCACTGCATTTTCGCTTTGTTCAATAAACTCAATAGAATTTTTGTTTAATTCTTCATTTAATGTTTTTGTTTTGATAACCATATAATCACTTATCCATTTTATATTTTTCACACAGAGCAAGAATCTGGTCGGTAAACTTAGCTATATCTTTATTTGCACAGCCTCTGTTCTGCTCTATGATACCCATAAGGCTTTGACCTGCGAGATACAGACGGTCATAGACTGTATTGTTTCGCTCTGCCTTATGGAGCTGCTTGTTGTAGAGCTTACGAGGTCCTACATCTACCTGCTTAGCAAAGTCACCCAGCTCAAAGCCGTCGCCGGAATATGGAGCTGTAGCCGAAATATCAAGCTCATCATCTATACTCCGTGCGAACTCGTCACAAACCGTATCATGACCGTGATTAACAAAAACCGCACGTGGTTTATCCGGCATTGAGGACAACCAATGAAGGAGCATATTTTTGTCAGCGTGACCGCTTATGCCTTTCATTTTTTCTATGCGGGCATTAACCTGAACTTCTTCGCCGAACAACTTGACCGAAGCAGCGCCCTCAATGATTTTTCTGCCAAGTGTTCCCTCTGCCTGATAGCCCACGAACAAAACGGTACACTCAGGTCGCCATAGATTATGCTTAAGGTGATGTCGGATTCTGCCTGCCTCACACATACCCGATGCAGACAAAATAACCTTAGGCGCCCTGTCCTCGTTTATGGCTCTCGAATCATCGCTGGTGACTGCAAGTTTAAGGCCGGGGAATTTGATTGGATTCACACCTTTGTCAATAAGGGCGAGAGTGTCATCGTCGAAATACGCTCTCAATTTGCTGTCATCATATATCTCTGTTGCTTCTACTGCCAAAGGACTGTCTACCCAAACAGAAAACTCGGGGTGATTTTTAATCAAATTCTTTTCCTTGATTATTCTGAAAAGATACAACAATTCCTGAGTCCTGCCTACAGCAAAGGACGGAATAATCACATTTCCGCCTGAGTCAAAGGTAGACTGCAAAACAGAAGTAAGCTGTGTAACATAATCAGGTCTGTCACCGTGAAGCCGATTTCCGTATGTAGACTCAATAACAACATAATCTGCCGAGGGTGGCATCGACGGATTTTTTATCAGCGGACGGTCAACATTGCCTATATCTCCCGAGAACAGCAAAGTTCGTGTAACCCCATCCTCGGTAATCTGTATCTCTATAGATGAACTGCCCAAGAGGTGACCTGCATCTACAAACCTGATTTTTATACCGTCGAATATGCTGTAATAATTATCATAATCACAAGGAGTAAAATACTTAAGCGAATTTTGGACATCCTCTGTAGTATAGAGAGGTTCTATTAAATCTTTGCCGGAACGCTTATTTTTACGGTTCTTCCACTGAGCCTCAAATTCCTGAATATGCGCAGAATCCATAAGCATAATACGGCACAATCTGTCCGTAGCACCTGTAGTGTAGATAGGTGCAGAAAATCCCTTAGATACAATATAAGGTATGTTGCCCGAATGGTCTATATGAGCGTGTGTAAGTAACATAGCGTCTATCTCATTAAGAGGCACGGGTATATCAACATTCTCATACACATTTTCGCCCTGCTCCATACCGCAGTCAATAAGTATTTTTTTGCCGCAAGCTGTGAGCAAGGTACAAGAGCCTGTTACCTCGTGAGCCGCACCGATAAAGTATATCTTCATATTGTTCATCCTTTCTTTATGATAAATAATCCAAAATAATATTCGACAACATAACCTTTTCATCGGATATTACCACCGCTTTGCTGACTAAAGGCATAGCGGAATTTACTTTTTCTTCCGACGACGAATACAATGTAAAAATCTTATCGCCCTTTTTTACCCTGTCGCCGACTTTTTTATGCAAATATATACCTGCAAGAGAATCTATGCTGTCCTCTTTTACACTTCTGCCTGCGCCTAAGAGCACCGATGCCTTGCCTATATCCAAAGCGTCCTCCTGCAAAATATAGCCGTCTCTATCGGCTGTTACAGTGTGACTGATGCAGTCAAACTTCTGCCGTTTTTGGTAAAGGGAATAGGCATTTCCACCCTGCGAGGTGACCATTTCGCAAAGTTTGTCGTAAGCTTTGCCCGATGCAAGCATATCGGAAGCAAGAAACCTTCCTTCTTCAAAATCTATATTCTTTACTAACGATATCATCCGTCCGGAAAGAGCTATGCACAGTGCATAAAGGTCGGGTACCATATTGCCTTTCAGTACATCCACAGCCTCTCTGACCTCTAAGGAATTACCTACCGCTCTGCCTAATGGTGCACTCATATCGGTGACAAATGCAGCTGTATTTCTGCCGCAATGTTTGCCTATAGACACCATCTCTTTTGCAAGTCGGCGGGCAGAAGTGATGTCGTGCATAAAAGCGCCGCTGCCGCATTTTATATCGAGTACGATATTCTTTGAACCGGCGGCAATTTTTTTGCTCATAATAGAGGATGCAATGAGCGGCATAGAATCAACTGTAGCAGTAACATCACGCAGTGCATACAACTTTTTGTCACAAGGAGCCATATTTCCGGTCTGTCCTGCCACAACAATGCCATGCTCTTTTGCACGGTCAAAAAATTCATCAGGGCTCATTTGAGTAGAAAAGCCGTGTATTGACTCGAGCTTGTCTATAGTTCCTCCGGTAAAGCCGAGACCTCTGCCGCTCATTTTTGCCACTACACAGCCTGCTGCCGCAGCTATCGGAGCGACAATAAGAGTGGTCTTATCCCCTACTCCGCCGGAAGAATGTTTGTCAACAGTCAGATCACCAAATGCGCTCAAGTCCAACATATCTCCGCTCTCAGCCATACGCATAGTCAGAGTGGCGGTTTCGGCAGTTGTCATATCGCCAAAGCAAACTGCCATAGCAAATGCTGCAGCCTGATAATCAGGAATACTGCCATCGGTATAACCACGGACAAAGAAGGATATTTCTTCGTCCGTTAAAGCCTCGCCATGCTTTTTCTTATCTATGATATCAACCATTCTCATTATGCAAAACTTCCTTATCAAAAGATTCTGGCAGCAGCTCGCCGAGAGTAATTACTCTTATGTCATCTCCGCTGCTCAAAACAATTTCAAAATCATCATTGCAAAATTCTGCCATAAACTGCCTGCAAATTCCGCAGGGATAACAAAAATCATTTTTTTCACACACAATGGCAATCGCAGAAAAATTTCTCTCGCCATGTGATAAAGCTGATGAAAACGCCGCTCGTTCGGCACACATTCCGGCTGGATATGAGGCATTCTCGATATTTATGCCTTTATACACCTTGCCACTATCGGTCAGCAGCGCCGCAGACACTGCAAAATGTGAATACGGACTGTAGCTGTTTTTCAAATTATCCTTTGCAGCTATTATTAAATCATTGTATTTAGCCAAACAAATCACCTGATTTTATCAATAATATTGTTATCGCTCAATCTATCGGCAATACCAAACAATGACAAAACCGTATCGGCACAAACACCGAAGCCGTCTATGGTGCCCAAATTAACATTTTTCAGATTAGGCGAATATATAAGCAGCGGCACATACTCTCTGGTATGGTCGGTGCCCTTATAGCCGGGATCGCATCCGTGATCGGCTGTAATCAACAAAAAATCATCATCTTTTATGAGCGGCAATAATCTTTCAAGTCCACGGTCAAAGAGAGTAATCGCTTTTGCATATCCGTCTATATCCCGTCTGTGACCGTAGAGCATATCGCAATCCACAAGATTAGTAAAGCACAGTCCGTCAAAATCCCGGTGTGCAATATCAATCGTCCTTTGTATTCCCTCAGTATTATTTTGGGTAAAATAGTGCTCATCAATACTGCGGTGAGCAAATATGTCATATATTTTTCCTACGGAGATTGTTCTCTTTTTATTGCGGCTGAGCACATCAAGGACAGTATCTCCCGGAGGCTCAAGAGAAAAATCATGTCGTCTCGGAGTTCTGACAAAATCTTCTGCACAAGTACCAACAAACGGTCTTGCTATAACTCTGCCTACGCCGTACTTGCCTTTCAAAATTTTTCGTGCAATACGACAGTAGTTATACAATTCTTCATCGCTGACAATATCCTCGTGAGCTGCAATTTGGAACACGCTGTCGGCAGAGGTGTACACAATCAGAGCGCCTGTTTTCATATGTTTCTCGCCGTAGTCATGAATAACGGCGGTACCCGAATACGGCTTGTTGACTATAACTTTCCTGCCTGCTTGGCGTTCAAATTCTTCTATAACCTCGGGCGGAAATCCGTTAGGAAATGTGGGAAGCGGCTCTTTTGTAACGATACCTGCCATCTCCCAATGACCTGTGGTAGTGTCCTTGCCCACAGACAGCTCACGAAGTCTGCCATAGGAGGCGATATGCTCCGCACTATCGTCAAGATTGACTCCGTCAATGGACAAAAGTCCCATTTTTTTAAGATTAGGAATATCAAAATATTTTGACTTGGAAATAGTACCGACAGTAGAAGCACCGCTGTCGCCGAAACGGTCGGAATCAGGCGCACTGCCTATACCGAATGAGTCAAGAACTACCCAAAATCCACGCATATTTATCCCTCTTTCAAAATCTTAACAAGTCGGCTGGTGCCTAATCTGTCGGCACCGAGCTCTATGAATTTTTCTGCATCGGCAAAAGATTTTATTCCTCCTGCCGCTTTTATTTTTTTGCCTGTAATATATTTATTGAACATCGCTATATCGTCAAAGGTTGCACCGCCTTTTGAAAAACCTGTAGAAGTTTTGATATAGTCCGCATCGGATTCATTAATTATACGGCAAAGCATAATCTTTTCTTCATCAGTCAAGAGGCAGGTTTCTATTATCACCTTTAGTAATCTGCCGGAGCAAGCTTTCTTTACCATATTTATCTCGGTCAGTAAATCCTGCCACTTATGCTCCTTTGCCCATCCGATATTTATTACCATATCTATTTCATCCGCACCGTTAGACACGGCGTCTGCCGCCTCGGTACATTTTACGACAGAGGTTGAGTATCCGTTAGGAAAGCCGATAACGGTACATATTTTTATTTTATCGCCAACATAATCCTTAGCAAATTTCACGAAAGACGGTGGAATACAAACGCTCGCAGTGTGATAAAAAATTCCGTCATCACACACTTCTCTAATCATATCATCGGTTGAATCCTGCGCCAAAACTGTATGGTCAACCCGTGCTAAAATTTCTTTCTCGGTCATAATTTCCTCCGTTTCTGTATAACTATACAATTTATGCTTTTATATTAGCACATTCTACCAACACATACAATGGTTATGATGAATTTTTTGTATAATATGTTGGTATTTTGTACAAAAAAACAGACAAAATATACCGCCCTCTCTGGACTCATTCTGTCTGCTAATAAAAAATTATGTAGTATTGGTACAAATTTGTTCAATACGAAATGAATTTAAGCGCTCGCAAGTTCAAATCTTGTTTATCAAAAATAAAAGCACCTGACATTTTAAAGTAAGCAATTTTTATAGCACTACGGCAGGCGTATTAAACTTACTGCACAGTTTATACCACCGTTCTACGAAACAGTCCACCGGACTGTTTCTTCCAAATCAAAGATTTGGAGAACGATTTCGCAAGTTCAAATCTTGTTTATCAAAAATAAAAGTTTCACACTAATAAATTAGTGTGAAACTTTTATGGTCGAGGTGACAAGATTCGAACTTGCGACCCCCACGTCCCGAACGTGGTGCTCTACCAAACTGAGCCACACCTCGACGGCAAGTATCATTATGACACAAAAAAGAGCAGCAGTCAAGAATTATTTTTTACATTTTTTGCGACAATTTTTAAGAATATATATTGAATAATGAATAAAATTATGTAATAATAATATGTAATTTTTAAAAAGGGTACGGAAAAGATATGGCAGAAAACAAAGAATTGGCGGAGCTTTTGTTCCCTAACATAGACAAGACACCTGAATACTACGAAGAAAAATACCCTCCAAGGAAACTGAAAGACGGTGCGAGAGTTACTCGATTTGCACCAAGCCCTACAGGATTTTTGCACTTTGGTAACCTATTCACCTGCTTAGTCAGTTACAAGACGGCTAAGACCACTGACGGCGTATTTTTTGTAAGAGTTGAGGACACGGACCAAAAGAGAAAAGTTGACGGTGCGATAGAAGTTATGCTCAAGGGTTTAGCTGCATACGGCATTGAGCCTGACGAAGGTGTTGTCGGCGACAACAAAGAAACAGGCGACTACGGACCGTACTATCAAAGCCAAAGGAAAGACATATACCAGGCATACGCAAAGAGGCTCGTTGAAGAAGGGATGGCATACCCCTGCTTTTGCAGTGCAGAAGATTTGGACGAAATGAGAGCACAGCAGGAGGGCGAAAGCGTAAAAGGCTACTGGGGCAAATGGGCTAAGTGCCGTAATCTCAGTTACGAACAAATCAAAGCTAACATTGCGGACGGAAAGTCATGGACACTTCGTCTAAAATCCCCCGGTGATACAGAAAAGAAATGCTATTTTGACGATATGATAAAAGGCAAAATCGAGATGCCGGAGAATGTACAGGATGTTGTACTGCTGAAGTCCGACGGAATACCCACATATCACTTTGCTCACGCAATAGACGACCACCTTATGAGAACAACTAATGTAATCAGAGGTGACGAGTGGATAAGCTCTACACCTATCCATCTGCAGTTGTTCAGAGTATTAGGCTTTAAGCCGCCAAAGTTTGCACACGTTGCTCCGATTATGAAGGAGGAAAACGGCGGAAAACGCAAGCTGTCTAAGCGAAAGGACCCCGAAGCTGCAGTAACATATTACAGTGAGGTAGGTTTTCCTAAAGAAAGCGTAAATGAATATATGCTCACTCTCGCAAACTCGAACTTTGAGGACTGGCGCAGAGTAAATAAGGACGAAAGCTTAGACAAATTCCCATTTAACCTAAAAAAGATGAGCGTGTCCGGTGCACTGTTCGACATAGTAAAGCTGACTGATGTATCTAAAAATGTTATATCTAAAATGAGTGCCGAGCAGGTATTTGACCTCTCATACGAATGGGCCAAAGAATATGACAGCGATTTGGCTAAGCTCTACGAGCAAGACAAGGACAGAGCAAAGGCTATACTCAATATCGACAGAGAAAACAAAAAGCCAAGAAAAGATATAGCAAAGTGGAGCGACATAGGCGATTGGCTGAGCTATATGTATAATGAAACATTTGTACCTGACTATGAGCTAAGCGGAAACGCTACTCCGGCGCTGGCTGTAAAAGTGCTGGAAAAATATATCGACGCAGTTAATCTCCAAGACGACAAGGACCAATGGTTTGGCAAAATGAAAGAGCTGTGTGAGAGCGTGGGCTGCACACCGAATGTAAAAGAATACAAACAAAATCCGGAGGCATATACAGGTCATGTAGGCGATGTATCGACTATCGTCAGAGTTGCTCTGACAGGCAGAACTAACACTCCCGACCTGTACTATATCACAAAGCTTTTGGGCGAAAAAACAGTAAAAGCGAGATTGGCATCTGCCCTCGCTCATTACAAGGAGGAAATATAATGGCAACTGATGAAATCAAGGAAGAACTCACCCCGTCAAATTTCATAGAAGATTTTATTGACGAAGACCTTAAAGACGGAGTGTACAGCAGGGTTCAAACCCGTTTTCCTCCCGAACCTAACGGATATCTGCACATAGGACACGCAAAAGCAATTTGCATCAACTTTGGTATAAAGAACAAATACCACGGTGTATGTAATCTCAGATTAGACGACACTAATCCGATTAAAGAGGATACCGAATATGTTGAGGCTATCAAAGAGGACATCAAGTGGTTAGGCTTTGACTGGGACAACATATACTTTGCATCAGACTACTTTGACTATCTCTACGAATGTGCAATTAAGCTCATCAAGAAGGGACTCGCATATGTAGACGACCTCAGTCCCGACGAAATCAGAGAATACAGAGGCACGCTGAAGGAAGCCGGCAAAAACTCACCGTACCGTGACAGAACTGTGGATGAAAATTTGGAGCTGTTCAAGAATATGACCGACGGCAAATATAAAGCCGGTGAAAAGGTACTGAGAGCAAAAATAGATATGGCGTCATCAAATCTTAATATGCGTGACCCTATTATCTACAGAATTATGTACGCACATCACCACAGAACCGGTGACAAGTGGTGCGTTTATCCAATGTATGACTTTGCTCATCCCCTGTCTGATGCCTGCGAAAAGGTTACACACTCTCTGTGCTCTCTCGAATTTGAAAATCACAGACCGCTGTACGACTGGGTGGTAGACAACTGTGTAGAGGGCGAAAAGCCGAGACAGATTGAGTTTGCAAGAATGAACTTGAACTACACACTCACCTCTAAGAGAAAGTGCTTAAAGTTGGTTCAGGACAAAATTGTAGATGGCTGGGACGATCCGAGAATGGCTACCATCAGCGGTATGCGTCGCAGAGGCTATCCGGCAGCCGCAATTCGTGATTTTTGTGAAAGAATCGGTGTATCAAAGGCATACAGTGTAATCGACTTTGCTATGCTCGAAAGCTGTGTAAGAGACAACCTCAACCAAAACTCACCGAGAGCAATGGCAGTTATCGACCCGATTAAGCTGATAATCGACAACTATCCGGAGGATAAGGAGGAGGAACTCGAGGTAGAATATCACCCCGATCATCCGGAATACGGAAGCAGAAAAATTCCGTTCTGTAAGGAGCTTTGGATAGAGGGTGACGACTTTATGGCAGAGCCAATCAAAAAATACCGCAGACTCTATGTAGGCAACGAGGTAAGACTGTACAAGGCATACTGTGTAACCTGCACCGGATATGACACAGACGAAAACGGCGAGGTAACGGCAGTACACTGCACATATGACCCTGAGACCTTTGGCGGAGACACGCCGGACGGAAGAAAGGTCAGAGGTACAATCCACTGGGTTAGTGCAAGAGACAACGCTACCGCTACAGTAAGGCTGTATGAAAGACTCTTTAATGTAGAAAACCCAAGTGATGAGGAGGGTGTAGGCTCCTTTGAGGACAATCTCAATCCCGACTCACTGAAAGAAAAGAAAGCATATATTGAGCGCTCACTGGCTGATACAAAGCCCGGCGACAAATATCAATTTATGCGCACAGGATATTTTTGCACAGACACAACTTCCACACCGGACAACCTTGTGTTCAATCGCACCGTTGCACTGCGTGACAGTTTTAATAAAAAGAAATAAGTTAGCAAGGTGAATGAAATTGGCAGAAAGAAAGAATATTAAAAACATAGCAATCATCGCTCACGTTGACCACGGAAAGACGACCTTAGTAGATGAAATGCTGCACCAAAGCGGTATATTCAGAGACAACGAGGTAGTTCAAGAGCGTGTTATGGACTCAAACGATTTGGAAAAAGAGCGTGGTATCACAATCCTCTCCAAAAACACATCTATCCACTACAAAGACACAAAAATCAACATTGTTGATACTCCGGGACACGCTGATTTCGGAGGCGAGGTAGAGCGTATACTGATGATGGTAGACGGTGTACTTCTGCTTGTAGACGCATTTGAGGGCTGTATGCCGCAGACCCGTTTTGTACTCAAAAAAGCATTAGGTCTCCACAAGACTCCACTGGTAGTAGTAAACAAGGTTGACCGTGACGGAGCAAGACCTGAGGAAGTAGTAGACGAGGTACTCGACCTGTTCATTGAGCTGGGTGCTGACGACGACCAGATAGACTTTCCCGTTGTGTACGCATCGGCAAGAGACGGTTATTCGAGCCTCGACCCAACAGTAAGGAGCGGCGATATGAGACCGCTTTTGGACGCAATTTTAGAGGATATCCCATCACCGTCAGGTGACCCGGACGGACCTGCACAGCTTCTGTTTTGCAGTCTCGAATATGACGATTATGTAGGCAGAATCGGCGTAGGCAGAGTACAGAGAGGTACTGTAAAACTGAATACCCCATATGTACTGTGCAAGCAGGACGGTACCCAAGAAAATGTAAAATTTTCACAGATGTATCAATTTGAAGGACTTAAGAGAGTGCCTTGCACCGAAGCTACATTCGGTGACCTGGTATGTGTTGCAGGTATTCCTGACCTTAACATAGGTGAAACAGCCTGTGATCCTGAGCACATTGAGCCGCTGCCTTTTGTAAAAATTGATGAGCCTACTATCAGTATGAACTTTATGGTGAACGACTCACCGTTTGCAGGCAGAGAAGGTAAATATGTTACCTCTCGTAACCTCAGAGACCGTCTGTTCAAAGAAGTAGAGACCAATGTATCAATGCGAGTAGAAGAAACCGACTCTATGGATACCTTTAAGGTATCGGGCAGAGGTGAGCTGCACCTCTCAATACTTATCGAAACAATGCGCAGAGAAAACTATGAATTCCAAGTTTCTCGTCCGCAGGTTATACTTAAAAAGGACGAAAAAACCGGACAGACTCTCGAGCCTATGGAAACAGCCATCGTTGAAGTACCCGAGGAATATGTAGGTGCGGTTATGACTAAGCTCTGCTCACGCAAGGGTGAAATGGTCAATATGGACACTCGCTCAACAGGTATGACTCATATGGAAATCAAAATACCGGCAAGGGGTCTGATTGGTTACAGAAGTGAATTCCTAACCGATACAAACGGTAACGGTATCATGAACCAGGTATTCAGCGGATATGAGCCTTACAAGGGTGAAATCGAGACAAGAGACCGTGGTTCAATCGTTGTACACGAAACAGGCACAACCACAGGATACGGACTGTGGAACACACAGGACAGAGGCAAGCTCTTCGTAGGTCCGGGTGTTGATGTATATGAAGGCATGATAGTCGGCGAATGTGCTAAGGACGAGGACATTGTGTGCAATGTCTGCAAGAAAAAGCACGTCACCAACACTCGTGCATCAGGCAGTGACGAGGCTCTTAAACTCGTACCGCCTACCACACTTTCACTGGAGCAGAGTATGGAATTTCTTGCTGACGACGAACTGCTGGAGGTTACTCCAAAGTCTATCCGTCTGCGTAAGACAATACTCGACAAGTCACTAAGACTAAAGGCAGAAAGCAGAAAGAAATAATATAAACTAACTAAAGGGATGTGATATTATGGCAGAAAAAAGCGGGCTGTATTACCACATCCCTTTTTGCCGCAATAAATGCCCGTACTGTGACTTTTTCAGCACAAAATACTGTGAAAGTGCGGCAAGAGAATACATAGACGAGCTAAAGAAAAACGCCGTCGAATACGACGGAGAATTCGACTCAATATACTTTGGGGGCGGAACACCGAGCATTTTGCCGGCAGAATATATTTGTGACATAATCGATTTTTCTAAAGAGCATTTTGTAATAGATGACGACTGCGAAATAACAGTAGAATGTAACCCATCCAAAGATATGTCTGAGGACTTTTTGGAATATGCACGACACGGCGTGAACAGAATCAGCCTCGGTATGCAAAGTGCAGTAGACAAAGAGCGATTTGCCCTCGGCAGAATAGCAGGCAAAGAGCAGGTGCAAAAAGCGATAGATGATGCAAAAAACGCCGGGATAAACAACATCAGCTTGGATATTATGCTGGGTACACCAAAGCAAACCCTTGACTCACTGGACGAAACATTTGACTTTGTGGCAAAAGCAGACATCACTCACATAAGCGCATATATGCTGAAAATAGAAAGCGGCACAAAGTTTTTTGAACTAAAGGACAAGTTGTCATTGCCTGATGAGGACACAACGGCAGAAATGTACCTAAAGACAGTAAAAACACTGAACGATTTGGGTCTAAAGCAGTATGAGATAAGCAATTTCGCAAAGCCTTACTGTGAGTCACGGCACAACACTAAGTATTGGAGGCTTGTGCCCTACTTAGGTATAGGGAAAAGTGCACACTCATTTTGGGGTGGAAAAAGATTCTATTATGACAAAGACTTCAACAAAATACCCGACGGTGACGGAGGTGACGAAGAAGAGCGAATTATGCTCGGACTTAGGCTCACAGAGGGAGTAGACAAGTCACTGATAAAAAAAGACATCACACCGTATATAAAAGCCGGTATGATGAAAATAAGTAGAAACAAAGTATCACTGACACCAAAAGGAATGTTAGTATCTAACTACATAATATCGGAAATAATATAATAATAATATAGAAAAGCGACAATCACCAAAAAAGTGATTGTCGCTTTTGTTTATGAATCTGCTAACGGACAGCCATTTGCATCGGGTATCTGTCCCTGAAAAATCTTAACTGCCTCTACTATAGTCCAAATCCAAATACCTATAGGGACCACTACAGTCCAAGACAGGAGCAAGCTCAAAAGCAGCTGAGTAACCGCTCTGCTCGTATATCCCAAATAGAAATTATGGATACCAAGATAACCTAAGAATATAGCAAGCAATCCTGCTGCAAGCTTAGATTTTTGGCTTTGACCATAGGGAGCGGTAGGCTGCTGATAAACAGCTGCGCCGCAATTTGTACAAACAACAGCATTAGGTGCTACAGGTGCACCACAATTTTGGCAATAATTATAGCCCATTCCCTTTTGTACACCGCAATGAACACAAACAGCCGCCATATCGTCCATAGGCTGACCGCAATTTTTACAAAACATAATAAAGTTCTCCTCTCAAAAAATATATCTTTGAGTCAAGTATAGTAGATTGTAGATATTTTGTCAATATATCAAAGTAAATCGGCAAGAGTCTTTGAATTAAGGAAATTCATAATGACTTCATTCAGCTCATTCCACATAGGACGAGTGAGACATGAGCCCTCTTTTACACACTCCTTTTGGCACTCAATACAAGAAACGGGAGCGAGCGTCTTTTCTGTAAGTATAAGAATTTCGCCTACAGAGTATTTTTCTACAGGTCGATTAAGGCGGTAGCCGCCTGTTTTGCCACGAGCACTGTCAACGAGACCGCCCTTTGATAATTTTGATATAATCGCCTCAAGATATTTCATACTGATTTCCTGACGGTCGGATATATCCTTTAGGGACACATAGCCGTCTGCACTGTGGTGAGCAAGGTCAATCATAATGCTGAGAGCATATCTCCCCTTAGTCGAAATAATCATAAAAAGTCACCCTAAATTGTCAAAATATTCCTGTGCTATACGGACACTCTCCATAGCGTCCTTAGCATACCAGTCGGCATTTATCATCTGAGCATAGTCACGAGTGAGAACCGCACCGCCAACAAACACCTTTGCATCGGTATTGTCGTGAACAAGCTTTATTGTCTTTTCCATATTAGGCACGGTAGTAGTCATAAGAGCGGAGAGACCGACAAGCTTTGCGCCCTCCTCTTTTGTAACACGGAGGACTTCCTCACACTTTACATCTTTGCCTAAATCTATAACATCAAAGCCATAATTAGCCAAAAGCACCTTAACTATATTTTTGCCTATATCGTGAATATCGCCCTCAACGGTAGCGATAACGATTTTTTCACCCTTAACCTGAGCATTGCCGCTGACTATCATGTGAGCCTTAATTTCGTCAAAAGCCGCCTTAGCCGAGTCAGCAGACATTAAGAGCTGAGGAAGGAACAATGTATTTTTTTCAAAGCCGTCGCCCACCACATCAAGTGCAGGAATGATATAATCATTTATAATAGTAAGAGAATCGGTATTCTTAAGCAACTCCTTAGCACAAGCGGAGCTTTCCTCCTTCATACCCTTAATGATAGCTTCTTTAAGAGTAAGGGTGCCCGACTGGGCTGTAGTGTCTACAGGAGTGGCAAACTCGATATAATCCGTGCAGTTTTCGTCCAATCCGTCGAGAGCGCAGAACGAATAATACGCATTCATCATACCTATTGACTTTGGGTTGATAATGCCTGCAGACAAACCTCTTTGCATAGCCATAGTATAAAATGCGGTATTGATTGCCTCTCTGTTAGGCAATCCAAAACTAATATTGGATACACCGAGGACAGTATTAACGCCCAATGTATTACGGATATAATCTACTGCTTTGAGTGTCCCCACGGCATTGTTCTTGTCTGTACTAATTGTCATAACAAGAGCATCTACAATCAAATTCTTTTTGTTAATACCAAAGGACTCGGCAGTTTTTATCATCTTTTCGGCTATCTTGATTCTGCCCTCTGCTGTGGTAGGTATGCCGCCCTCATCAAGACAAAGGCAAACGACAACACCGCCGTACTTTTTTGCAAGGGGAAAAATCTCATTCATAGACTTCTCCTTGCCGTTGGCGGAATTTATCATAGCTTTTCCGTTATATATACGCAGAGCCCTCTCCATAGCCACAGGATTGGAGGAGTCGAGCTGTAACGGAGTAGGCAATACAGACTGCAGTTCATAAACAGCGGAACTGAGCATCTCAACCTCATCTATTTCGGGCAAACCCATATTAACATCAAGGATATGTGCGCCTGCATCACGCTGAGTAATTCCCTCTTTTAAAATATAATCCATATCCTTGTCACGAAGTGCCTGCTTGAGTAATTTTTTGCCGGTGGGGTTAATACGCTCACCGATAACCTTGGGTTTATCTCCGATAGTGACTGCTGTAGAATAACTTGTGACAACAGTCTCTGTCTTATATTCTGGTACTCTGTCAGGGATATCCTTTGTCTTTTCTCTCAGGGCACGAATGTGGTCCGGAGTAGTACCGCAGCATCCGCCGAGATATGAAACTCCGATATTGGCAATCTGCACCATAAGGTCAGAAAACTCATCAGGATCAACATTGTACACTGTCTCGCCGTTTATTGACTCAGGCAATCCGGCATTAGGATTGACCATAATCGGAGTAGAAGAACAACGGGATAATTTTTCAACCAGAGGAATCATCTGCTTCGGTCCCATTCCGCAATTCAGTCCGATAACATCTACACCTAATCCCTCGCAAACGGCACAGGCGGTCTTTACATCTGCGCCGGTAAGGAGTCTGCCCTTTTCGTCAAATATCATAGAAACAAAAACGGGCAGGTCGCAATTTTCCTTTGCAGCAAGGACAGCTGCCTTTATCTCATAGGTATCGCCCATAGTCTCAATAAGCACAAGGTCAGAATCCTCTTTGCCTGCATTTATTACCTGAGCATAAATATCTATACATTCCTCAAAATCCAAATCGCCCATGGGCTTCAGTAATTTTCCTGTAGGGCCTAAATCGAGAGCAACCTTTTTGCCGGTACGCTTTGCGTTCTTAACCCCGGCACGAACAAGCTCCTCTACATTATCGTATTTTAACCTATTAGCACCGAAGGTATTGGCTGTAATAATGTCTGCGCCTGCCTCTGCATATGCCTTATGGATAGCATAAACTCTCTCGGGGTCGCTGATATTAAGTTTTTCGGGCAGCTCACCTGCTTTTAGGTTGAGCATACTGCCCATTCCACCGTCAAAATATCTAATCATAACTAATCAATTCCTATAAATGCCGTAACACTCTTGCTGGGTATCATCTCACAGGTATCCGTAAGAGTGAGTCCTATTCTTTTTGTAAGCTCTAAAATGGTAAAAAACTTTTTTTGCTCCGAAATGTCTAAATCAAAATAACCGGGAGAATATCTCTGTCGCAGACTGACACCGTGGGTGTGTATAATCTGCTCCTCCAAACTGTCGCAAACCTCCTCTATCTTAGAGGCAGAGGCTGCCTGCAACGCTATAGCCATAGCAGTATCTGTAGAAGAATACACACGAATCAACCTGTCGATAGCAGTACCGAGAGTTGCACCGAACATAACTACTCTCTCGCAGCCCTTAAGGTTAGCTGCAAGGCGTTTGCTGCTGAAAACATAGTCGCCGACAACAAGACTATCCTCTGTAACATGGCAGTCAAAAATGCGATACAGAGTTTTGGGCACAGAATTTTCTTCTGTAATAGTCATAGCTCTGTCCACAAGGGACAATATATTCTCATCGGTAGTTTTGCTGTTAGTACGCATATAGCGCAAAATTTCTGCTTTATTCATTGATGATATCCGAAAGTCCGTTCATAATTGCTCCTGCAACATCGGGCTTATTCATAGTGTAGATATGGATATTGTTAAATCCGTTTGCCATAAGGTCGATAATCTGCTCTGTTGCATATACGATACCTGCCTGCTTCATCGACTTTGGATCATCGCCGAAACGGTCCATAATGCGATAGAACTTGTCAGGTACACTACTGTTAGAAAGCTCTATGGAGCGCCTAATCTGCTTTGCATTGGTAATAGGCATAATACCTGCAATAATAGGAACATTGATACCTTTTATTTGGCACATCTCATAGAAATTAAAGAACTTTTCGTTATCAAAAAACATCTGAGTGGTAAGGAACTCTATGCCGCAGTCAACCTTTTGCTTTAGGTACTCAATGTCATCTACTCTGTTCTTGCTCTCAGGGTGCATCTCGGGATAGCAAGCACCGCCAACACAAAAGTCGCCGATAGACTTTATCTCGTTGACAAGCTGATAAGCATTAGTAAAATAATGCTCTGCTCCAAAGTCAAAATCCTGCGGAATATCACCACGAAGTGCAAGAATATTTTTTATTCCGTTAGCCTGCAAATCGCCTACTACCTGATGAATTTTGTCACGGGTAGAGGTAAGGCAGGTCAAATGAGAAAGAGGTGTAACTCCGCAATCCTTAATTGAATTCGCTATCTCCTGAGTATATCCGGAATGAGTACCTGCCGCACCGTAGGTAACGGACATAAATGACGGCTTGTACTCCGACATTGCTTTTACGGTCTGCTTAGTACTTTCTATCTTATCCCACTGCTTTGGAGGGAAAACCTCAAAAGAAACAGTAACCTTATTATTTTTCAATATTTCGCTGATTTTCATACAATTCACCTAATGCTTAATAATATCAAATTATTATATAATGCAATTCCCACTTTGTCAATAGGAATTAGCCACAAAAAAGGCACGGGCAGCTAACTGCTCGTGCGATAATCATTCTTCTATATGGTCGAGGCCCTGAGAAATAATGGTGCGAACATGACCGTCTGCAAGTGAATAAAAAATCGACTTGCCCTCTCGCCTGCTCTTTACCAATTTATTCTGCTTCAATATACGGAGTTGATGGGATATAGCCGACTGTGTCATATTGAGCACCTTAGCCAAATCGCAAACACAAACCTCTGCCTCAAACAAAACGAACAAAATTCTTATTCTCGTTGAGTCTCCGAAAACCTTAAAAAGTTCCGACAGGTCGTACAGCTCGGTTTCGTCGGGCATAGTCTCATTCACTATTTTTAGCAGTTGCTCGTGAACACATTCTGCATCACAGCATATTTCTTCGTTTTCATTCTTTTTATTATCTGTCATACTTTCACTTCCGATTTATTATTTTTTGTTTCGTTACAAAGCTCCTCAACTTCTTCGCAAACAGCCTTTAGACTGCAAATCTGACAGTCCATCTTTATATTTTTCATAAGATGGTCGAGAGCTTTTGTTATATCCTCACTGCGCTGCATAACTTTCTTAAGCTCACCGTACGGAAAATCAGGAGCGGTAATAAATATAATCTCCGCCGCCTCAACACCCGAATGTTTATGGTAGGAGTCAATAAACAGCTTACCTACGGATGCAAAGCTTATTCCATCCGACACTGCCTGTTTAGATACCCTTGCCGACTCTCTGTGGTTGAATGGCGAAATTCTAATCATATATCCCTTTGGATTGACATGATAACGGGTGTACTCTATCTTCCTTATAGACTGATAGAGTGCGTTACCGTCACCTAAAGAATCTTCTTTTACTCTAAGCAAAGCAATACGGGCAAAAGGTGTATCACTGCCGATTTTATCCAAATCCTTGCCGCAAAGTAAAACCTTGTCACAAGGTACAAGCTTGGTATTATCGGTCAAAGCCATAGTGCTGACCGCCGGCAAATCGCCGCCGCCAAGCTCAAAGGCAGTATCATTTTGGAACACAAGCTGATTTCCGCCTGCATCCTGCCATCCATTTTCTGTTATGTCAAGTTCACAGACTTCGTAGTCGGAGAGCAATTTTTTTATTCCGTCAAAACATTCATCATACAGTTTCATCAGTCAATAATTCCTATCTCACTAAGTGCTGATTTTGTACCCACATAAACAGGCGACTCAACAGGCAGTGAAAAGACGCTGTTTCCGTCCATATCGCACAAAGCCATTTCTCTGTCGTCGGGAATACAGGCAAGCAGCTTAAGGTCGCCGTAATTCAATTTATCTTTGAGAGACATATCAGGCATACGATTGATAATAAGCCCGGCTTTTTCAAACATAACAAGCTCATCTGCAACCTTATGTATGGTCTGCACAACCTGCAAGCCCTTTCGGCTGGCATCGGACACAAGCACAAGGTGCGTAACCTTTTCCATAACACGACGGTTAACCTGCTCTATACCTGCCTCGCCGTCGATGACAACATAGTCAAAATTGTCGGAAATGAGACTAATCATCTCTTTTAAATAAGCATTCACCTTGCAGTAGCAACCTGCCGACTCAGGTCTGCCTATAGCCAAAAATGAGACATTGTCTCGCTCAACGAGAGCATCTGCCATTCGGTACTTAGCCTCGCCCAATAGCTCTATTGCCGCCTTTGTGTCGCCGTCCTCGGCATTGGTGACAAATGCCTTCCTTATATCATCTACAGTACTGCTGACCTCTACTCCGAGAGCAGTGGCAAGGCCGACAGCAGGGTCTGCATCTATAGCGAGTATTCTTTTGTTTGGATAGAGCTCGGATAATATGCGAACCGTAAGGGCGGACAGTGATGTTTTGCCAACTCCGCCTTTGCCCACAAGGGCAATAATAGTTGTTTTCTTATTTTCTGTCATAATTATTGTGCAGGCTGAATGATGACATAGCCGTCAGTGAGGCTTGCCTTCTTAAGAGTACCCTCTATTTCATATTTTCGTTCCATAAGGTCAGTCAAAATGACCTTTCCGCCGGCACACTCAACTGTCATAACATTCTTCATAACAGCGGTGTCGGGATTCATTTCGTTCAGATAAGCGATAGAAAGACACATATCACTCTGCCTCCGACTCAGTGAGCTTTATAGCATCGATAATATATTCGTTTCCTTTTTCAAAGCAGGTAAGAGCCTCTTTAATTTTAAGAGCCGCATCGGAATACCCAAAATGTTTAAGTTGATGTGCAAGAGGGCCTAAATCCTTTGCGTGAGCTGTATTGTGCGCCAATGTGTATCTGAGCATAGCGAAAAGCTCTTCCTCGGTTTCTACCTCGGTTTCTGTATTGTGATTATGAGAATGATTGTGCTCTGACATAAAAGCATCTCCTTTTTTGTACGATATACAAATACACAAGTATTGTACATTTTTACAACACCAAAGTCAACAAAACCCTGCGATTTTAGGCAAGGTTTTGAAGTAAATTATTCTTCCTCGGGGTATTTGAGCCCCCACTGAGAACGAATTTCTGTCATCATATCCATAACATCCCTCGCGTAATCAAGGTGCATTTCGTCAGAAATACCGCTGACTGCCTTTTCCATATCCTCCACCTCGTAGAGCAATGCGTCGGCTGTGCTGCCGTCTTTTATAATCTCGGTACTACCGTCGGCTGTATAGGTAACGGTAGCCTCTTGTCCCCTCGGATACTCAAAAATTTCAACATACGCTTTGTCAAAAGAGAGTGTTGCTCTCTTTGGTTGTTTTGAATGGAGCGAAAGAATAATCGTAGAAAGCTGCTGTTCCTTGTTTTTTAACAGAATTCCAGCCTCCTCATCTACGCCTGTAGGTGCATTTTTTACCTGGGACATAATGTCATCGGGACAGGAATCTAAAAACCAACGGACACACGAAAGAGCGTAGACGCCAATATCCAGCAATGCACCGCCGGCAAGATTTCTGTTAAAAAATCTATTGTTCATATCATATTCTTTATAACTGCCGAAGTTCATTTGAATAAGATTCAGCCTGCCGAAATCGCCGGAGTCAATTCTCTTTTTCAATGTCTTGTAAAGAGGCATATGATAGATAGTCATTGCCTCGGCAAGAATGAGATGATTTTTTTCGGCTATATCAACAGCCTCTGCCAATTCATTAGAATTGAGAGTAATGGATTTTTCGCACAAAATATGCTTGCCGGAGCTAAGCGCTTTTTTCATATATTCAATATGCGTATTGTGCGGTGTGGAAATGTATATTATATCAACATTTGGGTCATCAAAAACTTCGTCGATAGAGTCATAAACCTTTTTAATTCCATATTTTTCGGCAAAGGCTGTTGCCTTAGACTTAGTTCTGTTAGCGACGGAATAGAGCTTTTGTCCTCTTTTTTCCATAGCCAGAACAAGCTCGTTTGCGATAACGCCGCAGCCTAATGTAGCCCAATTATAATTATTCATAAAATACACTCTTTCTGTACAATATTGAGGCATAAAAAACAACTTTGGCTGTTGTATGTGCCCAGGCAAAATATAGCACAACAGGCACATTTCAACAACAGCCAAAGTAATTTGTTTACAAAATATATAATTTTTAATTATATTAAAGCCGCACCCAAAGCCTCACATTCTTTGACAGCATCTGCATCCGGGGCATCGTTGCAAATTACACTGTCAGCAGCTAGTGTTATGCCAAATGACTTACATTCATCCTCCCAGTTACGCATCCATTCGCCGTCACCCCAGCCGTAAGAGCCGAAAAGGGCTACTTTTTTATTTTTCAGGACAGGCTTGCACTCCTCAAATACCGGTTCAAACTCCGAATCCTCAAGCTGTTCGCATCCCATAGACGGGCAGCCGAAAGCGATGGCATCATAGGATGCTGCATCAGCCGCTGTAAAAGAAGAAACCTCAAACAAAGAAGTGTCTGCTCCTTTTGCCTTAGCTCCTTCACAAACCGACTGCGCCATAAGTGCCGTGTTTCCCGTTCCACTCCAATATACTACTGCTATTTTGCTCATAACAATTCCTTTCTAAATATGTATTTCTATGATGCAACAGTAAGCTTTTTTATGCTCCTGCCTCGCAACCACAGTTTTGTATATACCTTTTTGCACTTATTAAATTTTGCAAATGTTTTGATAGCATCGCATTGATTACAATAGACCTTCCAACAACCGGTGCACATACTGTTTTGTCCGGCATTGTCGATAAATCCGATAACATCGCCTAACGGATAGCCCAAAAACAAGCCGATTTCATGTGGAAAATGCGAAGCAGAGAAAAGGCGGTATTTTAGCCTGTCGATACAATAATCCACATCTAAATTATTATACCCATATTCAGCTAAAAACTCGCTGACACCCTTTTGGCTCAAATCACACCGCAGCTTTGATTTTCGGCAGACATATATCAGTGCACTGTCTGATAACTGCCGGAGTAAAATCAGCTCCACTCCCCTGTCACTGAGCTCGTTGTTCAATCGCTCTATGGAAGAAATGAGGTCAGCTGAATCGTCCACCGGCACATTGACCAAATTAGCTGTCTTCAGTGATGCCAATGTAGGCGAGCAATGCTCAATCAAATATTTTTCTAACATAGTCCTCCATATAGTTAGCGTATGCTAACTACCAATTCAAAAAAATAAAGGCAAAAAGCTACACAAAAGCGTTAGTTAGCTGTTGCTAACTACAGTATAACAGACCTCACTTTCCCTGTCAAGAAAAAAGTAAAAATTATCCACAGCACAAGTTCGCTAAAAAGGAAGAGCCGAAAGCCCTGTAATGCTAAGGACTTTCGGCTTATTTTGGTCCGCCCGACAGGAATCGAACCTGCAGTCGCCGGAATCGGAATCCGGTGCATTATCCGGTTATGCTACGGGCGGATTTACTCGTATTATAATATCATAACTGACTTTAGTCAAGTTGTGATGAGCTTTGTGACAGATGTACAATTTTCATTGCTTGTATATTATGCTAAAAAACCCTTTATTTGTTTATTGACAATTTTTTAACACAATATTAAAATACAAAATGTATTAACTAATACATATTAGGGAGAAGAAAATATGACAGACAAGTTGGCGGGGTTTGTTCCCGACACCATGAAAAATGACGAACCGTTGAGAGAACCTATAGCAAAGCTGGGTAAGATGATAACCGACAGAATGAGCGTAGTTCTCGGCAAGGAAAAAATCACTAAGGAGTCGCTGGAATATTGGGGTCTTGCACCGATATGCACCGACGAAATGGCTGAGGTTGCTCTAAAGATGGGCAAAAGAAAACCTCGCACAATGAAAGATATGAAAAAGCTCACGGGCAAGAGTGAGGAATATCTGGAGGATATTCTCGCAAAAATGTCCGAGGTGGGTCTTGTAGAATATAACTGGGAAAACGAAAAGCACAAAAAGCAGTGGATACTGCCTATGTATGTACCCGGCAGTGCCGAGTTTACAAATATGAACGCCGATGTACTCCGTGAGCATCCGGAAATGGGACGCTTTTTTGAGCGAATGAGCAGACTTCCGCTGGAAAAGATAACTCCTATGGTGCCACCCGGAGGCGCAGGCATAGGTATGCACGTTATTCCGGTAGAAAAAGCAATAGATATGGAAAACCAATCCGTCAGCGTAGAGCATATTTCGCACTGGTTGGACAAATACGACGGAAAATATGCAGCTTCGCCCTGCTCCTGTCGTGCCAGCCGAAAAACATATGACGAGGGCTGTGCCGACGACCCTGCCGACTGGTGTATCGCAATGGGCGACATGGCAGACTATGTAGTAGAAACCAACAAAGGCGGCAGATACATAACTAAGGAAGAAGCTCTGGAAATTCTGCAAAAAGCAGAGGACAACGGCTTTGTTCACCAAATAACCAATATTGACGGCGAAAACAAAATATTCGCTATCTGTAACTGTAATGTAAATGTGTGCTATGCGCTGAGAACATCTCAGCTGTTTAACACACCAAATATGTCACGCAGTGCATATGTTGCAAATGTTGAGACCGCAAACTGTGTAGCCTGCGGCAGATGCGTGGAGCACTGTCCTGCCGGTGCACTTAAGCTCGGACAAAAGCTTTGCACCACAAAGGGTGAAGTAGAATATCCAAAACAGGAGTTACCGGACACTGTTAAATGGGGTCCTGAAAAATGGAGCGAAAACTACAGAGACAACAACAGAATAAACACTCACGAAAGCGGTACTGCACCGTGCAAGACCGCCTGTCCTGCTCACATTGCGGTACAGGGCTATCTCAAAATGGCGGCACAGGGCAGGTACACCGATGCTTTGGCGCTCATTAAAAAAGAAAATCCATTCCCTGCCGTATGTGGCAGAATATGCAACAAGCGCTGTGAGGACGCCTGCACAAGAGGAACTGTAGACAGAGCTGTAGCAATCGACGATGTAAAAAAATTCATCGCCCAAAAGGATTTGGATGCAGAGACACGATTTATTCCTAAAAAGGTAATACCTGCCACAAAGGGCTACTTTGACGAAAAAGTTGCAATCATCGGTGCAGGTCCGTCAGGTCTGAGCTGTGCATTCTTCTTAGCAGAAAAGGGATACAGAAATGTAACCGTGTTCGACAAAAACAAAAAGCCCGGCGGTATGCTGCGCTATGGCATCCCTAACTACAAGCTCGAAAAAGAAATAATCGACGCCGAGATTGATGTTATCAAAGAAATGGGCGTAGAAATCAAATGCGGAGTTGAGGTAGGCAAAGATATAACTCTCGACGAACTGAGAACACAAGGCTACAAGGCATTCTATATGGCAATCGGCGCACAAGGAGGCCGCAAGGCAGGTGTTGACGGAGAAGATGCAGACGGTGTTATCACTGCGGTAGAATTTTTGCACCAAGCAGCTGAAACCGAGGAATATCCGATAGGCAAAAGAACCGTAGTAATCGGCGGCGGAAATGTAGCTATTGACTCAGCAAGAGTATCAGTAAGATGCGGTGCTAAAGAAGTGAATATGTACTGTCTGGAGCAGCGTGACGAAATGCCGGCGACTGACTACGAGACAGCGGAAGCCGAGGAAGACGGAGTAAATGTAAACTGCGGATGGGGTCCGAAGGAAATACTTACAAAAGGCGGAAAAGTCAGCGCAGTTGTATTCAAAAAGTGTGTATCTGTTAAGGATGAAAACGGAAGATTTTCGCCAAAATATGATGAAAATGACACAATCACCGTTGAGTGTGACAGCGTTGTGCTGAGTATCGGACAGAGTATCCAATGGGGTGATATGCTAAACGGAACAAAAGCAGAGCTGAACAGAAACAACACTATCTCTGCAGACACAAAGACACTCCAAACAGGCGAGGAAGATATATTCGCAGGCGGTGACACACTGACAGGTCCGAGATTTGCTATAGACGCTATCGCAACAGGCAAAGAGGCGGCAATATCAATACACAGATATGTTCAGCCACATTCATCGCTGACAATCGGCAGAAACCCGAGATACTATGTTGAGCTCGACAAGGACGATATTGTTCTCCCGTCTTATGACAACTCAGAGAGACAAACTCCTCAGGCTACAAAAAAGGCAGACAAATTAGGCTTTAGGGACGATAACAAGTTGCTGACCGAGGAACAGGTAAAAATTGAAACCTCACGCTGTCTCGGATGCGGTGCAACAATCGTAGACAAGAACAGATGCATCGGCTGCGGTATCTGTACCACAAAATGCGAGTTCGACGCTATCCACATCAAGAGAGAACGCCCCGAATGCAGTAAGATGATAAAGAGTGAGGATAAGATGAAAGCTATCCTGCCGTACATGATAAAGCGTGAATTCAAAATAAAAAAAGCCAATCGTGCAAAAAAGGACTAAAATATGCACGAACTTGGAATAGTTTTTCACATCATTGACACCATAGAGGACGTAGCAAAGGAGCAAAATCTGCTGAAGGTACACTCGGTTACGCTGTCGGTGGGAGAGGTTTCCACCGTAGTACCGAGCTATCTGGAGGACTGCTGGAAATGGGCGGTAGACAGGTCCAAGCTGATGAAGGGCTGTCTGCTGAAGAACGAAATCATACCCGCAGTCACCTACTGCGAGGATTGCGGCAAGACATATGAAACTGTAAAGCACGGCAAAATATGTCCATACTGCCACAGCGAAAACACATATCTCCTCAGTGGTAATGAAGTGGAAATAAAAGAAATCGAGGCTGTATAAGCAAGCAACGGCTCACTTTCTTGAGCTGAAAAGATATTATATTTTGGGAGGGGAATAAAATGTTATTCCAAATCTACGGTGAAAACTCCTTTTACCAGTTGATTGGCTGGGTACTGGTGTTTGCCGGACTTGTGCTACTCAACGAGCTTGCTCGCCGCTCAAAAGCAGGCGGTATATTTTGCTTTTTCGTAGTTCCCGCTGCACTGACAGCATACTTTATTGCTATTGCAATAGGTGCTAAAACAGGTGCCGCATGGGTACAAAACAACCAGACGCATGTGTATATGAACGGTTGGTTTCACTATGCGAAGCTGTATGCGGCAACCATAGGCTGTATCGGCTTTATGTTCCTCAAATACAAATGGGGAATAGGAAAGAAAGAATGGTTTAAAGTCTTTCCTTTCCTAATCGTTGCTATCAACATTCTCATTGCAGTAGGCTCTGACTTTGAGTCCGCAATTAAGGGCGGATTCTCAGGTGGCTGGTGGCTGTCCTCCGAAGGCGTATTCATCTACGGCGGCTGGTGGAACTGGCTCAACGGTATCGCCGGTATTCTGAACATACTGTGTATGACAGGCTGGTGGGGTATCTACACCTCAAAGGACAAAAAGGATATGCTGTGGCCCGATATGACATGGTGCTTCATCATAGCATACGACATTTGGAACTTTGAATATACATACAACAACCTGCCGTCTCACAGCTGGTACTGCGGTCTTGCACTTCTTCTTGCTCCTACATTTGCTAACGCATTTTGGAACAAGGGCGGTTGGATTCAGAACCGTGCTAACACATTGGCTATCTGGTGTATGTTCGCTCAGGTATGGCCTCTGTTCCAAGACAGCGAGCCGTTCGGCGTATTGACTACAGTATATCCAACAGGCTACACACCGAGCATGATGCTGGACGGTATTTCACCCGAAACAGTAGGTGCAGCTAATCCTAAGGCACAGGCTGTTATCTCCGTACTTGCTCTCGCAGCTAACGTAATCTGCCTGGCCGCTATCGTCAAGCGTGCTAAGGCTCAGAAGAAGAATCCGTATAAGAACGACATCTTCACTGACCAAAAGGATTACAAAGAAGCTATGCTCAGAGCAGCAGACGCAAACAAATAATCGCACAGCTATAACAGAAACGCACTTGTATAAGGGAGACACTTCGTAAGGAAGTTGTCTCCTTTCTGCTTTTGTAGTCGGCCAGAATGATTGAATTGTAAAAATAAAGCAAAAAGGAAGAAAAAAATGTTGAAAATAAAATTTAGAGAATTACGAGAACGATTGTCTACTACTGACCGTATTTCAACTTGTCATAGCGTTACATTAGAAAAGAAAATAAGAATGAAATAAATGTTTATTTCGAACATAAGGAAATAGCATTTATGAAGTTTGGACTAAAGTAAAATAAAAACAGTCGCATAACATATAAAATGTTATGCGACTGTTTATTTAACTCATTATATATTAGGGCAGGTATAGCGGGGTTTGCCGAGTGAGGCAGTGCCGTATTCTATAGCCGATGCAGGACAACGGCATATACATGCCATACAGTGTGTACAGTTGTTGTGCCACATCGGTTTGCCGTCCTTTAGTTCAATATTATTCAGCGGACAAAGTGTGACGCACTTGCCGCAAGACACGCATTTTTCATCGGCTATGAATTTTTTTGATTTCACAACAAAAGGATAAAAAACATCGTTGACTATTCCGCTTTTTATTCTGTCGGTCAATATCACCGACTTAGGCGGCAAAGTCTTAGTCGCAGATATTAAGTCTGCTGTGGCAGTGATATACGGAATTGCGTGGGCGACAATATTCTTTGCCTCAGGCTCCTCAGGAGCGTTGAAAAGAGCAATATAGTTCTCCGGCATAATAATCTCTGCAACGCCCATATACTCAAAATTCTTGGCGGTACAGAGCTTTTTTAGATATTTTTCTGCATTGCCGATTTCACCGCCGCAGGTCATAACAAAATAAGCCTTATTGTTTCCGCTGAAATCTGTATTCCTTATCCACTTTTCAACCACTCGTGGAATTCGCCAAGAATATGTAGGCACAGCGAACACAAGGGGTGACTCGGAACAAATGGAAGAACGGTCGTTGTTCTTAATTTTTTGATTAAGCGACACAACATAATCGCCTGTTATCTCACTGATTTTTTTAGCAACGAACAAGCTGTTGCCCGTACCCGAAAAGGCTAAAATCATAAACAATCACCTCTGTTATCTTATTGCAAAAGAAGCGGCATATACCGCTTTTGCACCGTAAATCTTAAGCATATCGGCACACTCGGACAGAGTGGCACCGGTAGTCCGAACATCATCAACGACTAAAATGGTTTTTGACTCAACCGACACATCTTTTGCCAAATCGTATACACCGAAAACATTACCGCCACGGTGTCTGCCGGACTTGGTACGCTGTGAGTCGGTAGAAATAATCTTATTCAAAGTCGGCACAAAAGGAACGCCCAATTCTGCCGCAACTTTTTGAGCTATCAGCTCTGCCTGGTTAAAACCACGGCGCTTTTTCTTTTTTGGTGAAATGGGAACGAAAGTAACTATGTCAAAAGTTGTCGTTGCCCTTTTGCGTATTGTATCTGCAATCTCTCTGCCCATAGTGTCGGCAAGCTCGGTGTAGCCCGAAAACTTCAGTCTGCGAACAGCATTCTTTATACTGCCGTCATAATAGTACGGAGCGAAAATTCCGTTATAGCGCGGCTTATTATATCCGCTGTCGGAGCACTTACACTCGCTCTTAGGTTTGCCGCAATATCGGCAGGTCTTGCCCTCTATTCTCTTAGCTGACAAACAATCGGCACAGCGGCGCTCACCTACAGAAATGACCTCGCCGCATATATCACACCGTGCGGTAAAAATCACATCACCGAGCAATCTAAAACTATCCCTAATCATACAGTCAAATACGGAGCAATCTTAGCATATGTACTGTCGCCGATACCACGAATATCCTTGATTTGTTCAACAGAAGTATAACCTCCCAGTTGCTCACGATATGCGATAATCTGATAGGCTCTGTTTTCACCTATACCGCTGACGGTTTCTAACTGCTCCTGTGTGGCGGTATTGAGGTTAATCGGATATGACACTTTCTCTGCCGTAGTATTCTTTGATTTGGCTGTTTTAGCAGCAGCTGAGGAGGTGCCTGCAGATTTGCGTGCAGAGGTTACAGAACCGACAGCAGTGTTGCTGACGGTGACAGTTACCTGCGAGGAGGCAATCTCATCCTCCACATACACTCTGGGACTGGTCAGGGACATATATACGATTACGCCTGCCAGCACAAGCAGTGCTATGCCTATCATAAACAATGTTTGGGCTTTACTTTCTTCTTTCATATCTGTTGCTCTTTTTGTTTTTACCGCCGGAGCGGCGATAATTATTGTTAGGTCTGCTGTTCTGTCTGCCGGCCCTTGCAGCAGGGCGAATAAGGCATTTTTCGCCTGTACCGATAAGGTCACGGCGTCCTGCTTTAATCAGCGCTTCTTCCGCCAAGTCATGATTCTTAGGATTAAAATACTGCAGCAAGGCACGCTGAAGTGCTTTGTCATGAGGATTCTTTGCACAATAGACCTCCTCCATAGTATAAGGATCAAGTCCCGTATAGTACATTGCGGTGGAAATAGTGCCGGGCGTGGGATAAAAGTCCTGCACCTGCTCCGGACGAATGTGGTTTTTCTTTAAGAACTGTGCAAGCTCCACAGCGTCCTTTAGGGTACTGCCGGGGTGACTTGACATAAGATAAGGCACAAGATACTGCTCCTTGTTCACCTCGCCTGTGTACTGAAAATATCGCTTGGAAAATTCTATGTAAGCCTCTATATGAGGCTTTCCCATCTTATCGAGAACAGCGGCGGAGCAATGCTCGGGAGCAACTTTAAGCTGACCTGACACATGATGCTCTACCATCTCTCTGAAAAAGCTGTCATCCTTATCCTTAAGCAAATAATCATATCTGATACCGCTACGGATAAAAACTTTTTTTATTCCCGGCAAGCTGCGGACACTGCGCAAAATGTCGAGATACTCACTATGGTCAACGCTCAAATTTTTACATGGTGTTGGAGCGAGGCACTTTTTGCCTTTGCATAAGCCGTGAGTCTTTTGAAACTCACATGAGGGCTGTCTGAAATTGGCGGTAGGTCCTCCAATATCATGAATATATCCCTTAAAATTAGGCATATGAGTCAGCTTTTCTGCCTCTGCAACAATGCTCTTTTTACTGCGGGTGGTAACATATCTGCCCTGATGGAACGCAATGGAACAGAAGTTGCAGGCACCGAAACAGCCTCTGTTGTGAGTAATGGAAAACTCGACCTCTGCTATACCAGGGACACCGCCGAGACTCTCATACATGGGGTGGTAAGCTCTCATATATGGCAAAGAGTACACTCTGTCAAGCTCTTTAGTGGTAAGTGGCGGCATCGGCGGATTTTGTATAATCATAACCTTGCCGTGCTTTTGTTTTATCATCTTGCCACGAATATGGTCCTGCTCGTCCTGCTGAATACGAGCCGCTTTTGCGTACTCTTTTTTTGAAGTACGGACATTGTCGAAAGACGGACATTCGACACCTGTATAGGGTGTATCCTTTGGGGCACATACATAGACCGTGCCGAGAACATCTCTGATTTCTGTCACCGGCTCGCCGTTGTTCAATCTGTCGGCAATCTCAATCACCTGATTTTCGCCCATACCGAATATGAGCAAGTCGGCACCTGAGTCAACGAGTATGCTCGGGTGCACGCAATCGTCCCAATAGTCATAGTGAGCGAAGCGACGGAGAGAAGCCTCCAATCCGCCAATAATCACAGGACTGTCCGGATATATAGATTTTATAATCTTAGAATAAACAGTTACGGCACGATCGGGGCGTTTGCCCATAACACCGCCGGCGGTATAAGCGTCTGTTGACCTATGCTTTTTGGCTACAGTGTAGTGCGCAACCATAGAATCAATATTTCCGCCTGTAATCATAAAGCCTAAACGAGGCTTGCCGAACTGAACAAAATCAGCCGTGCTGTGCCAATCGGGTTGGCTGAGCACGGCTACATTGTATCCCTTAGACTCTAAAACACGTGTTATTATAGCCGCACCGAAAGACGGGTGGTCAACATAGGCATCGCCTGTGACATACACAAAGTCTACTTGCTCCCACCCTCTGCGGTGCATATCCAATTTGTTTACGGGTAAAAAGTTATTCATTAAAATGGTTCTCCGTCATCCTGATGGTCGATTATTTCGCCACTGACTTCGGGCTCAAAGCTGATTTGTTCTGTATTTTCTGCAGTGAAATCCGGTGCCGGTCCCTGCGCCTGCATCTGTATCCACTGCTGTCTGTTAATTCTTATTTCACGAGGCTTTGCACCATCCTGGGGACCGATAATTCCTTTGTCCTCCAACTGATCCATAATTTTTGAGCCACGGGAATAGCCTACGCTGAGCTTTCGTTGGAGGAAAGAAGTGGAGGCTCTGCCGCAATCGAGAACTACATCAACTGCCTTTTCGAACAATGGGTCAAGTGCCTCCGACGGTTCACCGTCGTCAGTAAATGGTGATGAGCCTTTTTCCTGGGCGGCCTTGTTTTCGATTTCCTGCTGAATTTCGTCGCTGTATTGGCTCTCGCCTTGGTTCTTAATAAAATCGCAAAGCTCTTCAACTTCCTCATCGCTGATAAAGCAGCCCTGAACACGCAGTGGCTTACTTGCGCCAATAGGAGAATACAGCATATCACCTCTGCCGAGCAGTTTTTCAGCACCGCCGGTATCGAGAATCGTACGAGAGTCAATTTGTGATGAAACCGTCAAAGCGATACGAGATGAAATATTAGCCTTAATCAAACCGGTAATGACATCTACCGACGGACGCTGTGTAGCAATAACCAAATGCATACCGGCAGCACGAGCCATTTGTGCCAGACGGCAGATAGAATCCTCTACCTCTTTTGGTGCCGCCATCATAAGATCGGCAAGCTCATCTATGCAGATTACCACCTTAGGCATTGGCTCCATATCCTTATGCTTTTGGACAAATTTGTTGTATCCCTCTATATCACGAACACCTGTATCGCTGAACATTTGATAACGCTTCAGCATTTCGCTGACAGCCCAACCGAGAGCTCCTGACGCCTTTCTCGGATCGGTAACTACAGGAACAAGGAGATGCGGAATACCCTCATATTTGCTGAACTCAACTTTTTTAGGGTCAATCATAAGCAGCTTGACCTCATCCGGCTTAGCTCTGTAAAGTATGGAAACAATGATGGAATTCATACAAACCGATTTACCTGAGCCGGTAGTACCTGCAATCAAAAGGTGCGGCATCTTCGCAATATCACAATAGATAGTGTTGCCGGCAATATCCTTGCCCAATCCGGCAGAAAGGATTGACTTTTGAGCAGAAAACTCCGGAGTGTCGATAAGCTCACGCATAGACACGGTATTCTTAACCTTATTAGGAATCTCTATACCTACAGCGGCTTTGCCCGGAATAGGAGCTTCTATACGAACATTTGTAGCCGCAAGATTAAGCGCAATATCATCTGCAAGTCCCGTAATCTTAGAGATACGAACGCCTGACGCAGGTTTAAGCTCATAGCGTGTAACTGTAGGTCCACGGGAAATATCTGTAATCTCAGCCGATACATTAAATGAGTCAAGAGTAGACACAAGCAGCTCTGCATTGCTCTTAAGCTCGGTGGAAATATCCTTTTGGGACTTATGCTTAGCAGGAACCAAAATGTCAACGGGCGGCATTTTGTACTCTTTTACGGTAGCATTCATTTCTTCGTCAGAGACGGTGAATTCTTCCATAGGTGCAGACTCAGCAGACTTTTCTGCTGCATTCTCCACTGCTCTCTTAGGGCTGTCCTCGCTGGCGTCCTTTACTATTTCGTCAATAGACTTCTGTTTTTCGTGAGTAGCTTTGTTGCGCTTTGTGGCGGCATTTATTTCACGAATGATTTGGGAGGTTGCGTCATCATCCAGACCGTCAGCCTCCAGAGCATCATTCTTTTTCTTCTTTGACTTTTTCTTATCTGTCTCTTCTGCACCGGGCTCATCTGTGGGAACAGGCGGCTCATCATCAAGAAAGACATCGATGTTTTTTTTGCGTTCACGACGCTCTTCAAAATAAGGCGCAGCTTTTTCTACAACTTTTTTTACAGGCTTTGCGGTATTCTTAAAAAACTGATTTACGGTAACCTTAGACAACAGCATAATATCGACCATAACTAAAAGCAGGTCAACTATTATGGCAGGTGCTTTGCCCATAGTAAGAAGCAACCAACCTATTGCACTGCCCAGCAGTCCGCCATTAAAAGTATCGGGAGCAGTAAGATACGAATCCTTGGCGGTGGATAAAAATTCGGTCTGATTATCACCCGCTATGATATGTACAAATGCCGACAGCAATAAAACGAGAACCGCAATAGCAATGCCCTCAAATGTCATTTTTCTGTCTGAATTTTTTACTGTAAATATGAATGAGTAGACAAGGCACAGCAGTGACAATGCAATCGCTGCAAGCCAACCGAACATACCTATATAAAAATTGTGGACTATATTCCAGACGCCGTCGCCTCTGACTACTGCAATACAGAAAAACAAAAACGAAACGGCAAAAATCACAATGCTGGTGATTCTTACACTGTTAGCACGCTTTTGTTCCTCAAGCTCAATTTGCTGTGCCTCAAGCTCTTCCCTCTCTTTTTTTGACATACGGGGAGGCGGAGCAGGAGCACGGCGCTTTTTAGCACCGGCAGGTGCTTTTTTTGTTGTTTTTTTATTAGCCATAATACCTTCTCTATCTTACAAAAAGTTCTACTATTCCGATAACAGCGACTATTGCGCCGAGACCGAGATTATATATACCGAAGTAGTTATAATATGCTTTTTCCAGCAAAAAGCGGAACACTCTTGTGCAGAAGAATGCCGCAACCGCCGAAAGCAATATACCGATAATATTTTGCACAACAGTGGCAGGAGTAGTGCTTACGCAAACCTCTATAATGCCCATAACCAACAAAGTAGGGACACTGAGAGACACACAATATCTGTAAACGAGCTTGTCCGAAACGCCAAAAAGAATAAGTATAGCGGCAACTCCGGCAACTAATGAAAGTCCCGAGACCGGAACTAACAGCAAGCTCGCAAATCCCACAACAAGTGCAGGAACGAGTGTAACTCTCTTTTTGCCGGGATTGACCGAATGTTGTTTGTATGCAAGGAGCAATAGTGCACCTGTTATAGCCAAAAAAATTCCGTCGTCAAAAAGTGTTCGATTAAAGCCGGTCATTCTGAGCAAGTTGTAGAGAAATCCGCTTTTGCCGGTAGGTATCAACCACAATATCATTGGCAAAAAAGACAAGACGGTCATATACATAAATTCTCTCGCAGGCTTTGGCGATTTGAAAGGCTTTTTCTTCGTAACAAGTTCGAACGCCGTAGAAACAAATTCTGCCGAATTGGTAATCATAATCCTGTAGGCAGAAATGCAAATTCCGATTGCTATGCCGATATGTACAACACCGGTAAGTGCCGAGCACTCGCCGGTAAATCTGCCTGTGAAATCGTGAAATATAGAAGAATAAGCAGACTCACTTGTGAAAAGGAGCCAAGTTATCGACTGAAATATTGCTTGGAATATTGAAGTTAAAACTGACATTATTATTTCCTCCGAAAAGTGCGGCATTATCAAGATAATAACCTGCACGGATATAGTCATAAGGATTACTTGAGCGAGCAGGCCTCGGCGCTACGGAATTTTGCACCGGAGAATAAAAAATTTCATACGGGTCAGCTATTGTGTACAGCACAAGCCTCACCTGCCTTTTCGTCCAAAAAATCGAGAGCGTCGGACAATCCTCCGAGACAATCGATAAGTCCGCATGCCACAGCCTCCTCACCGTCTAAAACAGTGCCCACATCCATAATGAGCTGACCTGTTTTGAGCATAAGCTGTCTGAAATCGTCACCTGAAATTTTTGAATTATTATCCACAAAATTGACTATGCGATCCTGCATTTTTTCAAAATAAGAAAGAGTCTGCGGAACACCCAAAACCGTTCCGTTCATTCTGACCGGGTGGACAGTCATGGTGGCAGAAGGTACTATAAAGCTCTTTTGGCAGCTGACTGCCAGAGGTACGCCTATAGAGTGTCCTCCGCCCAGTACAAGTGACGCAGTAGGAGTTTTCATAGTAGAAATAAGCTCTGCTATAGCGAGTCCTGCTTCCACATCGCCGCCAACGGTGTTGAGTATAATAAGCAGTCCCTCTATATCCTTGCTCTCCTCTATCGCAACAAGCTGTGGTATGACGTGCTCGTATTTTGTTGTTTTGTTTTGGCTGGGCAAAATGTAATGGCCTTCTATCTGACCTATGATAGTCAGGCAATGGAAAAATCTGCCGCCTTTTTGGACAGTGATGGAACCTGTCTCAAAGGCAGAAGAATCAGCCTCGGTTTCGTGTTGAGTTTCGTCCTCGGACATAAACAAGCCTCCGTTATTTTTGCCCAAACCGATACAATATAATTGTACCATTTTTTTGGGCAGATTTCAACAACTTATACTAATATATTTATAGCTCAACCTCTTTTAGCATTTCTCTGATTACTGCGACACTGCGGCGGAATTTTTCTTTTTCCTCACGGTTCAGCTTCATCTGCAAAACACGGCTCACTCCGTTAGAATTAACCACACTGGGAACGCCGATATAAATACCTTTTGTACCGTACTCGCCCTTTAGATAGGTGGACACGGTGAACACGCTGTTTTGGTCATTAAGAATAGATTTTGACAGCTGCGCTAAAACCATACCTATGCCGTAATAGGTTGCGCCCTTTGCTTTTATAATACCGTAGGCGCTGTCACGGACAGCAAGAGATATTTTTTTCATATCATCGGGAATTTCGGGTCTTTCTTTGCATAATTCGGCAAAAGAATTGACAGAAATATACGAATTTGACCACGGCACAAAGCCGCTGTCGCCGTGCTCACCGATAACATAGGCATGCACATTGCGTGGATTTATCTTAAAATAATCGCTGACCATATGCCGCAGTCGTGCCGAATCCAGCGAAGTACCTGAGCCTAACACTCTCCCTGCCGGAAATCCGGACAATTCATACACGAGCTGTGTCATAACATCAACAGGATTGGACGCCACCAAAAATACGCCTGTAAAGCCGGCTGAGACAATAGGATTTACTATAGACTCAAGCACCTTATAATTCTTTTGGAGCAAGTCACGGCGGGATTCTCCATCTGCCTGTGGCGCACCGGCGCAGATTATAACCAAATCGGCGTTTTCGCAATCGCTGTACTCTCCGGCATAAATTTTCATATTACCCGGAGCAAACGGAACACCGTGACAAAGGTCAGTCGCTTCGCCGAGGACTCTCTGTCTGTTCACATCAATAAGCACAAGCTCGTCACAAATATTTTGGTTGAGCAACGCATAGGCACAGCTCATTCCGACCATACCGCAACCGACAATGACAACCTTTTTATTATCCTGATTCATAAAAAAATCACCCAACAGTATTATTGCCATACTGTCGGGTGATAATCAAAATTTTTTATTTAAAAAACAAAGGAAGTTTTTCGAGGAAAACTATATCGTCTCTGTCTGCCGCATCGCCCTCTGCAAGAGGTGCGCACGAAGCTACGATATTGCCCTCAAAAGCATTAACAAGTCCTTGAACAACCTTCAAACTCTCACCGGTAGAAATTACATCGTCCACAATAAGAACTCTCTTGCCCTTTAGCAAGTCGCCATCCTCGTGGCCGAGATACAGCGTCTGATATTTTTGGGTAGTAATGGAGTGAACGGAAAATGAAACAGGATTATCGTTATAAACCTTTACGCCCTTGCGTACCACTATATATTTTTTACCGCTCTGCTTGCTCATCTCATAAGCGAGAGGAATAGCCTTAGCCTCGGGAGTAACGATATAATCAAACTCCGGAACCTTTTTGAGCAAAGCCGAGGCACAAGCCTCTGTAAGCTCAACATCGCCAAAAAGAATAAATGCGGCAATGTCAAGGCTGTCGGACACAGCAAACTTATTAAGCTGTCTTGTGAGTCCTGCAATGTGCAGCTCGTAAGTACCTACTGATTTGCTCATAATATTTTCTCCCCCATTTTTACTCCGCCGACAAGATGGAAGTGCAGGTGCATAACGCTCTGTCCTGCATCCTCACCGCAGTTGTTGATAATTCTGTAGGATGTAATTCCCTGAGATTTTGCTATCTCCGGTATTTTTTCAAATATATGCTGAACATATTTGCTGTTCTCTGCTGTTATGCCGTTAGCAGAGTCAATATGCTCCTTAGGCACACAAACAATATGAACAGGTGCTACAGGGTTAATATCCTTAAATGCGAGCATCATATCGTCCTCATAGACTTTTGTAGACGGAATCTTTCCGTCGATTATGTCGCAAAACAAACACATATCGGTTTTACCTCTTTTCCGGCTCAAAGCCATACTGCGTGCACAGAGCACGCAAGTAATTTATTTTATCAATGACTTAACTATATTTTCGGTTTCGGCAACAGCTTCATCGAGCTTTGACAAGTCCTTTGCACCTGCCATAGCGGAATCCGGGCGTCCGCCGCCACCGCCGCCTGCGAGTTTAGCTACCTCTCGAACGAGGTCTCCTGCCTTTACACCCTTAGCGATAGCGTCCTTGCCGCATACAGCAACAAGATTTGCTTTTTCGCCGTTTGTGCCGGCAATGAGAGCAACAACATTGTCGCCCTTATTCTTAATATCATCGCCCATTGAGCGAAGTGCGTCCGGAGTAGTACCCTCAACCTTAGCAACATAGAGCTCAAGACCGTCAACATCAATAGGCTTAGAGAACATATCGGCGCTCTTTAGCTTTGTAATCTCTGCATTGAGCTTTTGAATTTCTTTTTCTAATTCCTTATTTTCGGAAACAAGAGTTGATACTCTGCTCTCTACCTCATTTTCGGCAGTCTTAAGTGTAGATGCAACATACTTAACAACTGATTCGTTAAGGTTAAGATAAGCCAATGTTGAATGACCTGTATAGGCAATAATTCTGCGGACACCTGCTGCAACAGACGACTCTGAAACAATCTTAAACAAGCCTATCTGTCCACTGTTGGACACATGAGTACCGCCGCAGAACTCTGTAGAAAAGTCACCTGCTTTTACTACACGAACAATGTCGCCGTATTTTTCGCCAAAGAGCATCATTGCGCCCATTTTTTTAGCCTCACCTATCGGCATCTCCTGCATAGTAACAGGCTGTGCTGAAAGAATGAAATTATTTACTGTCATTTCAACCTTTGCGATTTCTTCGTCAGTCATAGGATTGAAATGGGTAAAATCGAATCTAACCTCGGTTTCGTCAACAAGCTGACCTGCCTGCTCAACATGAGTACCGAGCACTTGGCGGAGTGCTGCCTGGAGGAGATGAGCAGCTGTATGATTACGCATAATAGCCTTACGTCGTTCTGCGTTAATGCTTACACTGACTGTGTCGCCAACGCTGATAATTCCTCTGCTTACCTCTCCCTTATGGAGATAAATTCCGTCTGCATTTTTTGCTGTATCGGCTACAATGAAGGCATTGTCGTCGCTGTTCTTAATTACACCACTGTCGCCTACCTGACCGCCGGATACTGCATAGAAAGTAGTCTTGTCGAGGACTACCGTGCCCTTTTCACCTGCACCCAGCATATCTGCAAGCTCACCGTCAGCATTGACAATAGCCACTACCTTAGCGTCGCAGTCAAAATCCGTATAGCCTAAAAATTCTGTCTTAGCGGCGTCAATCTTTACACTGTTGCCTTTCCAAGCATCCTCGCCTGCGTCTTTTCTTGCGGCACGGGCAGTAGCCTTTTGTGCGGCAAGGAGCGCATTGAACTTGTCATCGTCTACAGTAATTCCTCTTTCTTCGAGAATATCTTTAGTAAGATCAAGAGGGAATCCGTAGGTATCATTCAGCTTAAAGGCATCCTCACCTGAGAAAACATTACCGTCCAGCTTATTGATATATTCGTCAAGCATTGCGAGACCTGCGTCGATAGTTTTTCCGAAAGACTCCTCCTCTGCAAGAACAACCTTTGTGATAAGCTCGGCCTTGTCTGCAAGCTCGGGATAAGCCACATGATTTTCGTGAATAACAGTGTCACAAACTTTGTAGAGAAACGGCTCATTCACGCCTAAGAGTCTGCCGTGACGACAAGCTCTGCGGATAAGGCGGCGAAGAACATAACCTCTGCCGTTGTTTGACGGGATAACACCATCGCCAATCATAAATGTGGCAGAACGAATATGGTCGGTGATAACACGGAGAGAAACATCCTTCTTTTCATCCTCATGATACTTAGCACCGGAAATTTCGCTAATCTTTTTCATAATATTTTGGACTGTGTCAACCTCAAAAATATTGTCCACGTCCTGCATAATACAAGCGAGACGCTCGAGTCCCATGCCTGTATCAATATTCTTTTGCTTCAGCTCGGTATAGTTACCGTTGCCGTCATTGTTGAACTGGCTGAAAACATTATTCCAAAACTCAACGTATCTGTCGCACTCACAGCCTGGGCCGCAATCGGGAGAGCCGCAGCCGTACTTTTCGCCACGGTCAAAATAAATCTCGGAACAAGGGCCGCAAGGACCTGAGCCGTGCTCCCAAAAGTTATCCTCTTTGCCAAGGCGGACAATATGCGACGGGTCAACGCCGTTCTGCTTAGTCCAAATATCAAATGCTTCGTCATCATTTTCATAAATAGTGACATAGAGCTTATCTACAGGCATCTCAAGAACTTTAGTACAAAATTCCCAAGCCCAAGCTGTAGCCTCTTTCTTAAAATAATCTCCGAAAGAGAAGTTACCCAGCATCTCAAAGAAGGTGCCGTGACGGTCTGTCTTACCTACCTGCTCAATATCAGGTGTACGAATACACTTTTGGCAAGTGGTAACTCTCGTGCGTGGGGGAGTAACCTCACCGGTGAAATATTTTTTCATAGGAGCCATACCGGAATTGATAAGAAGAAGGCTCTTATCGTTGTTTGGCACAAGAGAGAAAGAAGGGAGTCTGAGATGTCCCTTGCTCTCAAAGAAAGAGAGATACTTTTCTCTCAAATCATTTAGTGATGTCCATTCCATTTTTTTACCTCATATCTAAAAGCACAGTGTGCCGATTATCTGTTTATACAAAAGTTCAAGGGCAACGGTTGAGTTGCCCTTTTAGTTTTTAGAGTTTTTCTGCAATCTTGGTAAGTTCCAAAAGCTCGTCTTTTGTAAAGGTGAGACCCTTGCTCATCTTTGAATGGTCAGGAGACCAATCTCTGACATCAACCTTTGGCTCACGACCGTTCCAAGAAATCATATTAACCTCGCGTGTCCAGCCACGAGCAGTTTCGGAGATAACACCGAGATGCTCTGTGATTTCGTACTTAATTTCGGGCATTGTAGCTCCTCCTTTTCTTTAGTAAATGTAAAATTGAATTATTTTTTGTTTTTAAGTTCCATAACAATGTCTCTTGTGTCACGGGCAATCATAAGCTCCTCATCTGTAGCGAGGATGAACACTCTGACTTTGTCGGTAGGCTCTGTAAGCTCTGCCTCAGCGCCCTTGATTGTCTTTTGGTTCAAGCCCTCATTGATACTAACGCCCATATAGCCGAGATAAGAACAAACCTTAGATCTGAGCCAAAATCCGTTTTCGCCGATACCGCCGGTGAATACGATAGCATCAACGCCGTTCATAGCTGCAATGTATGAGCCGATGAATTTTGCAATCTCATAAGCCTGCATCTCGTGAGCCAATGTGGCACGCTCGTTGCCGGCATTCTGTGCTGCACAAATGTCACGGTCGTCAGATGATACGCCTGAGATAGCATTTACGCCTGACTGTTTGTTAAGAATCTCGTCCATCTGGTCCGGAGTAAGATTCTCTTTTTTCATAATATAAGTTACGGCTGAGGGGTCAACTCCGCCTGAACGAGTACCCATCATAAAGCCGTCCAATGGGGTGAATCCCATTGAAGTATCAACAACCTTACCGTTTTGGATAGCAGCGATAGATGAGCCGTTGCCCAAATGGCAGGTAATAATCTTAAGGTCCTCAATATTCTTGCCCATCTTGTCGGCAACACGGCGAGAAACAAATTTGTGTGAAGTGCCGTGGAAGCCATAACGACGGATTCCGTACTTTTCGTAATACTCATAAGGGAGAGCATACATATATGCCTTAGGCGGCATAGTAGAATGAAAAGCGGTATCAAAAACAAATGTCTGCGGTACATCGGGTCCCACTACATCACGGCAAGCTCTGTAGCCCATAAGGTTAGCCGGATTATGAAGCGGAGCAAGAGGTGCAAGTTCTTCTACCTTAGCTTCGGCATCGGCATCAATAAGGACAGATTTTGTGAATGCTGCCGCACCCTGTACTACTCTGTGACCGATAGCGTCTATCTCATCGAAAGAATCAACAACCTTGTGTTCACCCTCACTGAGTATGTATTTTACTTCGTTAAAGGCATCTACATGAGTAGGAAGCTCTTTGTCATAGGTGTACTTTTTGTCATTCACCTTAATGATAACATTTTCTTCGCCACCCTCGATTTTCATACCGATACGCTCGATAGCGCCTTTACAAAGGACAGATTCATCAGTCATATCCATGAGCTGATATTTGAGTGATGAACTGCCGCAGTTAATAACCAAAATTTTCAAAAAATCCCCTCCGTGCTTGAAAAATCTATATTCACATGGTAATATTATAATATAAATATATAATTTATAATAAGAAATGTCAAGTGAAAAAGGATAATTTTATGAATTTAGGCATAATTTGCGAGTTCAATCCCTTCCACAAGGGGCACAGGCACCTAATAGACAGCGTAAAAAATGACGGCGACGGAATAATATGCTGTATGAGCGGCAACTTTGTTCAGCGAGGCGAGCCTGCCGTGTACGAAAAATTCAGTCGTGCAAAAACCGCTGTAGAAAACGGTGCCGATTTAGTAATAGAACTGCCCACTCTGTGTTCTACCCAATCGGCTCAGGGATTTGCAAAAGCCGGTGTGACGATTTTGGAAAGCACGGGAATATGCGATATGCTCTGCTTTGGAGCAGAAAATGCAGACACAAGTGCACTGAAAAGCATAGCACAGGAAATCAAGCAAAGAGACAGTGAAATCAAAGAAGAACTGAAAAAAGGGATATCATACCCTGCTGCAAGGAGAAATGTTTTGGGCTCACATTTGTTGGACAGCCCAAACAATATTTTGGCTATAGAATACCTGACCTACGCAGCCATCCCCTGCCGTGCTGTAGAAAGAATAGGGAAAGGACATGACAGCGATGACAAAATTTTCAGTGCCTCCCAAATTCGAAAGGGACTGTCAATCGAGGAAATACACTCTCTGAAAAATTGTGAAAAAGCAATTTTGTATAAACTGAGGAGTATGGGTGCCGACGAATTTGCCAACATTGAGGATGTAAGCGAGGGGCTGGAAAATCGTATTCTCCGTGCTGTACAGACCGGCACAAACACAAAAGAAATTTATGACCTGATAAAAACCAAACGATATACTCACTCACGAATCAGGCGCATAATTTTGCGTTCATTCTTAGGCATAACAAAAGATATGCCTAAAGAGCCTAAATATATCAGAGTTTTGGCATTCAACAAAAAGGGGCAAGAAATGCTGGCAGAGATGAAAAAGAAAGCAACTCTGCCGATAATCACAAAATACTCGGACTGCGGCGAGGACACAAAACCGCTGTTTGAAACTGAGTGCAAGTTCACCGACATATACAATCTAACCTCGGTGACACCCCTGCCCTGTGGCGAGGAACAACGGAAAAAAGTAATAATGCTATAAGAAAAGACGATACACTTAGGTGTATCGTCTTAGTTTTTATATATTCTCTTGTGATTCCTGTGTCTGATTAGATACTACTGAGGCTGTAAGCTGCTGCGGCTCCTTAGATTTAGGGAGCATCATACGAGCTTTGAACAAATCGCCGTCTATAGTTATATTCAGACAGCCGCCCATAGCCTTACATAAGCTGTCAGCAATAGATAATCCTAAACCGTTTCCCTCTTGCGAACGAGACTTGTCGCCACGCACAAAACGCTTTGTCAACTCATCGGGAGTAATATTCAGCGGTCGTGATGAAATATTCTTAATCTCAAACACAGCGGCATCATGGAGATAATACACATCCGCATATACACGAGAACCTTTTACGGAATACTTGAGGGCATTGGACAAAAGATTATCAACCACTCTGTAGGTCTTTGTTCCGTCGACAAAGGCAGACACATTAGTCTGGTCACCTTTAAAAATCAAATCAAGTTCGTTGTCGGAAAACTGCTGACTCTCCTCTACCACAGCCTCGGCAACAAGCTCGGACAAACTGATATTAACAGGGTTCAGATTTATTACGCCGGCATTTATTTTTGATGCCTCTATAAGATCATCAACAAGTCGCTTTAGGGCAACCGCCTTTTCTTTAATTATGGCCACATAATCCTTTGTATTTTTAGGCAAGTCGCAATCCGACAGCAAATCGGAATAGGTGATAATAGATGTAATAGGCGTCTTAATATCGTGCGAAACATTGGTAATAAGCTCAGTACGCATACGCTCGTCACGAACTGCCTTGTCTACAGCCGCATCCAATTCTTTTTTGGAATAATGGAGAGATTCCAGGAGTGCAGAAAGGCTCTTGGGCAGCTTTTTTCTGTTAATTTGCGGCAAAGTATTGTTCCGTGATGCTTTGATAATCTTGTCCAAATCCACAACATATCTTGTGACAAACACGGCACAAATAATGTTGAATATAACCAGCAAAACTACAGAAGCCAAATTCAGCGCATTGCCTATATCTGTGTAGCTTAACAAGAAAACAAAACTCAGCACAAGCAACACCGCATTGACCAAGAAATAGCACACAACCGCCACAATCAAGCCTGCCTTAAAGTTTTCGATTTTATAAGAAAATTTATTTTTGATTGAATCAATAATCTTTTTAATGAGCAAGAATATATAATAGCACAGAGTACCCTTATAAAACTTTTTATCACTCTTGCAAAGGCGTACTGTAGAAGTGAAAAATTCCAATGCTACGGCATAAAGGCACGAAAAAGCTGCAGTAAGCAAATACGACTTTTGGGTATAATAGTCAATACTGTCCAATGTTGTCCCGCTCGAAAACCATTCTGCAAAGTAGAATATGCCAAAGCCGATTATCCCGGCAGAAAGCGCAAAGTGAATACCAAATGGGATATAGTCTATGAAGGCAAGCTTAACCTTTTTGTTTTCCTGACGTTTTCCTGCCATTACAGTCGCAAGAACAAACAACACAACAGAAATCAAACTGCCTGCCACTGCGCCTATAAATTCATTCTTTATATTCTTAGAAAACAGTATATTATAGTTTTTGAGAATCTCGGCATATTTTCCGTTGCTTGTATCCACATAAAAATATGCATCTATTCCGTCATCAAAAGCTATTGAGTCACCAAACTCAAAGCCACGCATATTCTTTGACATTCGTATTTTGCCGTCCTCATATGTAATGGCGTAGTCTCGGTTGAGCACGCTCTTATATGTAACATTTTCGGGCAAATTGGATATGGTGGTTTTGCCGTAAACTATATGATAATACATACCGTCTATACTGTCGAGAGACTGTGCATAGTCCTCGTACACATCGCCATAATGAGGAATAGCCGGCAACAGCGAAAAATCATCAAAGAGGTTGTTCAGCTTAGCTCTGACATCTTCTACACTGTCGTAGGGATAGAACTCATAATTACTGTAATAGACATAGTTAGAGGTTAGCCAATATGCATTGTCGCCGCAATCAAAACGATAGTCGATAAAGAACGAGGAAACAGTCGTGTCGGAGCTGTCATCATTTTCGGATTCATCAAAATTTTGCTTATAGTGCTTAAAGCTTTTTAATTCTTTTTCGATAAAGTCAGCTTTTTTTGTGACAATCTGTTTTCGGTCGGAATCGGGAGTAAGATTGATCGCATACTTCATAACAGTATTCACATCACTAACATATGAATCATGAAAAGCGTGACTCGAAATAAAGTCCGGCATCTGATTGTTGTACAACAATTTGTCTGACTTAAAAAAGTTTGCGGCAAAATAGCAGTCGATAATCATTTTGCCGGAGCCGAAAAACAAACCGATACACAACAAACAGCATATGAACTTTGTGATAAAACTAATACTTCTGGATTTTGTATCCAAGACCGTACACCACCTTCAAATACTTAGGTTCTTTGGGATTTATTTCTATTTTTTCACGGATATTGCGTATATGAACGGTAACGGTTTTTTCGATACCGAATGAAATCTCGTTCCACACTTTTTCGTAAATTTGGGAGGATGTGAAAACAATATTCATATTTTTCATCAAAAGCTCAAGTATCTTATACTCACGGGCGGTGAGCTTAACCTCCTCACCGTCAACATAAACAGCCTTTTCCTGAGTGTCCATAACAAGACCGCCGGTAACGATTTTGTGGTTCTCTTTTCCTATTGAACCGAGGGAGGCGTAGCGCCTGATTTGGCTCTTTACTCTGGCAATAAGCTCAAGGGGATTAAATGGCTTTGTAATATAATCATCTGCACCAAAGGACAGACCGGTTATCTTATCACCGTCCTCACTCTTGGCAGAAAGAAGTATAATGGGAAAATTATAATTTTCTCTGATTTTGAGCGTTGTTTGAAGTCCGTCCACATGGGGCATCATTATGTCAAGAACAATACAGTGAATCTCGTTGTTCTTGATTATCTCAAGGACCTCGCTGCCGTCTGTGGCAGTAAGAACATTGTAACCCTCCTGCTCCAAATAAATTTTTATAGAATTGAGGATAGCCTCGTCATCATCACAAACCAAAACCGTGTACATAAACAAATCTCCTTATCGCTAATATTAAATCATAATAATTCAAAGTATTTTCAAAGAAATAATTAAAAATTTCAAATTTTTTTTACAAACTCAAAAAATTCCTGTCTAGTCATCATATTATTCAAGCAGGAAACAAGTGCAGATGACGACAAAAACGATGGCAAATCCAACTTCTTTTGCAACAGCAGTCTGTTCTGTTTTGCATTAGGCGTGCCGTTAAAGCCCAAAGAATAAAGGTCATATATCGTAATAGGGTCACTGACGAAAACTCTGCTGTGCTCCACATTCGCTCTCTCAAGGGCGGCGATAATCGTCTCGGCGGTCATACCCTCTACGCCAAGCTTGCCATCTTTTGACGGGGTGGACTTGCGCTTTTCTTTTCCGTACACATCGGGGATATATACATTAGTTATCCTGTCCTTTGGTATTCCGGAGGATATGTAGTGCCTAATCATAAAGCCTGCGTGGTCGGAATCGGTAAGCAATATGATGCCTCTCTCCGCTGCAAGTTTTTTTATAAAAGAGAGGCGTTCTTTATCCTTGAATATACCAAAGCCATTTGTCTCCACAACAAAAGCATCTAAAAACTCGGACAGTTTAATCTTGTCATATTTTCCCTCGACGACAACAGCTTGAGTGAGTTTTATCTTTTCCATCACATTTCCCTCAGACACAGCAGCTTTGCAACAGCTTCCTCAAGCACGAGGCGTTTGTCTATAGCGGTGGACTTCAGCTTTTCATCCGACTGAGCCAAAATATCTATAGCGTCACGAAGATTGGAAAAGGATATATTCCTGCTGTCTCTGACTGCATTGTTAATAACAAAATCTCTGTTACGATAATTAAAATATTCCTTTAGGTCAGAGGGCGGAACATTGGCGGCATTGACGCACTTTGCTCTGTACATATCTATATAGCATGAGGAAATAACGGACGAAATCTCAATCGGGTCTTCCTTTTGTTCAAACAAAGTGTTGAGCACCTTATAGGCATTGTCACTGTCGCCCTTAGTGATAAACTTAGACAAATCGTAAACTCGTGCACTGAGACACTTTACGGCAACGGAGTCAATATCTTTTTTGGTTATTTCGCTCTCCGAAACATAGGAGCAAAGTTTTTCCAGCTCATTAAAAACAGTCTTTAGGTCATTACCTACCACTGCAATAAGATAGCGTGCTGTGGCAGAGTCAATGGTGCACTTGCGTTTTTTTGCATAAGTCATAATCAGCTTGGCAAGCTCGCCCTCTGTCTTTTTTGACAGCTCAACAGAACTGCCGGCAGAGGCAAAGGCTTTTTCGATACCTGTCCATTTTTTTTGCTTTTTGAAATCGACGGATATGGAGTCGTACCAAAATACTAGTACCGAGCTGTCCGGCACATCCTTAAAGAACTCTTTGATGTCGTCTATATCGCTCTGCTTATCAAACGGAAAATCGTGAACAAGCACCATCGAATGTTCGCTCATCATAGGTATCATATCCGCATCCTGCAAAATATCGGACAATGCCGAATCTCTACCCTCATACTGATGAAAATTAAAATCCTCAAAAGCAGAGTCAACAAGTTTATCCTTTAACTTTTTTACATAATGCTCTTTAAGATAAGTTTCCTCGCCGTAGATAAAATAAACATTGGAAAACTCTCCGGATTTTATCTGCGCCTTTAGTTCTTCTTCTTTTATTCTTGCCATATATTTTGTCTCCTGACACCGAAGGTGTCCTTATTTTTTATATCATAGACAACGCTGCCGTCACTGAGATAAACAGTGCCGTGTCTGTCTCTTATTATCCTCTTGTTACGCAAAAGATTTATGTCATCATCAAATGTACTGCCTACGGACACTGTAAGTCCGCAAACAGAAAATTCGCTGTCCGTACCGTCATATGAAAAACTCACATCGTCACTTACCTTTGCTGTAAATGTATTTTTTATCTGCAAGTTATTATAATGAGCATTAGTCATAATATTATCATCAAATTCATCGGTCACTATCACATCTGTATGAATGTTTTGCGTCAACTTGACGGCATAATAATTATCACTGTCGCAGAGGAGAAAAGAAATTTTTCTGCCTCTCGTCATAAGAAAATTAGTCATTTCATAACAATCCACAGAACTGTGCACATTGGTGACAACGGTACTGTCGCTGTCGCAAACTGCAACTGCACCGCCTGACGAAAAATACAACGTCGCCTGTGGCAAAAACGCAGTATCGGCAACAACTACAGTGACGAGCATAACCGCACAGGACAAAGCCGCCGTCAGTCTGATAAGCCTTTTGTTACGCAACAAGAAGGCAAAAGCGACCACAACCAAAACAGCGGAAATAATTATGCCGAAGTATTTTGAAAACGCTGTAGTACCGCCGAATGAGGCAAGGTTCTCAACAATTTTAAGTGTAATACCGGCAACAAAATCTGTCAGCTTTGAAAAAGGCAAAATAATAAAACTTATTTTCGTCAGGCCGACAATATATGTGAGAAGAGCCAGTGGCATAAGCACACTGGACAGCGGTACAACGAAAATGTTAGAAACGACACTGCCTACGCTGACATATCCGAAAAACACAAGCATGACCGGAACGGTATAAACCATTACCGACAAAGACACAAATATTCCCGACACGATGCCGAGCACTGTATTTTTTGCATATTCTCTAAACGGAAAGCAATCGGTGTCGGTCAAGGAATTCTTTTTGAAATACCGTGAAAACACGGGATAAAGTGTAATAAGCGAAAGCACTGCAAGCACGCTTAGAACAGCGCCCACATCAAAAACGGCAAAGGGATTAAGACAAATCAGTGCGACCGCAAGTCCCAAAGAATTAAGGCTGTCCCCTCGTCTCATAAACAATTTTGCCGAGGTAAGAATAATCATCATAATTCCCGCTCTCACCACAGATTTTGAAAATCCTGCGAGAACAATGTACACGAGCACCGAAACAATAAGAATTATTCCACCTGCCCTGTCCTTAATTCTGAATCTCTTTATTAAAAACAAGACGATACCTGTTACAGCGGTAAGATGCAATCCGCTGACAGCCATAATATGAGAGGCACCGACCGCCCTGAAGCAACTGTTTGCATACTCAGAAAGATAGCCCTTTATTCCTGTAATCATTGCCACAGAAAGTGCACCATTGTCACTGGGCATCAATGACATAAGCGAGCTGACAATACTTTTTCGCAAAGCCAAAATCGGTTTTGCCGCAGAAAACACAGATTTGCCCACAGGTTCAATACGGGTAGCAGAAGCGGTCAAAAACACATTGTTTCCCCATCTGCCATAGGAATTAACTGCATTGTTTGCCACCGAAGAAAACTTCAACTCAGCGGTAACAACCTCGTAGCAATCTACATTTGCCTCAGCCGGAAGTGAAACAGAAATTTTTATATTCTGCGGTGCTCCGTCGGCTTTGATACTCGTTGTTTTTGCGTCATAGACATAGTTTCCGTAATCATCCTGCGTGCCTGAATCCAAAAGATAAAAAGAGGTCTCACATCGCTCACCGTCTAATGCAAGCTGGGGCTGAGCTATGGCAGATACAGAAAAAATCAGCAACAGACAGGCGAATAAAGCTGAACCGAAACAAAGCGGAACAGTTACTGCCTGTCTGTACTTTTTTAGGCAGAGGCTCACAGCGAACAACACTGCGAGTCCTGCCGTTATTCCTACCCATAGTCTGTCCGGTAAAAGCTGTACTGCCAAGAGAGTTACAGCCATACTAAAGCCTATGTGAGCAAAAACTCTTTTCATTAATCTTCGTTCATATCATAAGTGTCAATGAGAAATGCCAACGACTGTTTTGTTCCTGCCTTAAGCTGATACTTATCTCGTACGCAAGCCTGACCCGGCAGATCGCCTCCGACGCCCATCTGTGCAGAATCCACAGTAACGGTGAGGTCGTGATTTCGGTCAATCTCGTTAATATGCTGATACTTGTCGAGCATAAAAGGAGTGTAAGGCAATGTGCTGAACATAACAGGATCCCGGTAATATGCAGCCACCTTGATTCCCTTACCCTTTTTATCAGTGAGAGTAAAGTATCTGACATCGGTGCGTGTAGAGGATTCCTGCGGTCTCATATATGTGTACTCAAATTCAGAAACAGGCATAGAATACTTGCCTATCTTATATCCGGTCTTTCTGTCAGGATAGCTCGGTGCAGCACCCCTGCCGTACCAAGAAACCTTGTTAAGCTCTCTGCTTACGCCAAAGGTATAACCAAAGCGCAAAAGCGGAGCCTTAGGTACTGCCGAATGATAAACAGCAACCTTTCCGTCGGGGTAAACTGTGTAGCACACAAAAGCATCCTTCATAAACTGAACGCTGAGTGCAATCTTAACCTTTACTATACCGTCCTTTTGCTCAACCAATGTCTTTTGAGCAGAAACGGATTTAGTAGCTCTCTTCCATTTATAATATGGCTGAGCAAATATAAACGGTGGAACAAAGTTAAGGAAGTCAATATCATTATCGGTCAGTGCTCTGAAATAGTTAGGTGCAACAGGAGCAGTCAAAAGCTCCTCTCCGTCTCTAACGATGCTGACGATTGCACCGTTGCTGATTTTTACCTCAAAGCTGTCGCCGGTTACGGTAACTTCATTTGACTTCTTAGTGAAATTAAGCTGTGTATCGCTCTTTTGCATAACAGGCTTAGCAGCTTCATTCAATATAAATTGGTCAAAAGCAATCTCTGCATTGGATTTCAGTCCGGGAGTCTTTTTCTTAGTATGGAACGAAACAGTGAGCACGCACTCCTTATCCTTAGGTAAAGCCGAATAATCATAAGGAATGTCGATAAACTCCTCCTGGAGAGGAATAAGCGAAAATTTGTCGAGCTCGCCGGACATAATCTGATCGCCCTCGCAGTCTATTCTCCACTTACACTTGTATGAAGAAACATCTGTAAACAAAAATCTCGAACGAACATTGAATCTGCCTTTTGACAAATCAAAAGACGTAGTGACAATAGGTTGATATACGTGTCTAACCTCCCACCACTGCGGATGAGGAGTTCTGTCGCCTGCTATAACGCCGTTAGCGTTAAAATATGTATTGCTGCCGGTCATAGCTGTGGTGTTGATTCCGTTGTACCAATGACGAGGCTCGTCTTTTTCAAAATCGGTACCGTAAACTAAGTTATCGTTGCCGTTTTCGTCTTTTACATGGAGCGACTGGTCTACCCAATCCCAAATAAAGCCGCCTGCCATATTGTCATATTTTTCAAAATCGTCCATATATTCCTGGAAGTTACCCAAGCTGTTTTCCATACTATGTGCATATTCGCAAAGGAGAACAGGCTTAGTATACATATCGGCAGAAATAGGCTTTGAATCAGCGGCAAGCTGATTGGCGATATTATCATAGAGCGAAATTGTGATAGGCTCTTTTTCGCCCAATTTACGCATGGTATCCTCTACCGGATACATACGGGAAATGACATCGGATTTGGTAAGATCAAAGTCACCTTCGTAGTGGAACTGACGGGTATCATCGAGTGCGAGAGCAGCCTGCTTCATTTTTACAAAGTTATCGCCGTCGCCGGCCTCATTACCGAGAGACCACATAAATACGCACGGATTGTTACGGTCACGAAGAACCATACGCTCCATCTTGTCCACAGCGATACCTGTCCACAATGGATTAGAGCCGGGAACACCCTTTCTTCTGACACCGTGAGACTCAAGGTCACACTCATCCATAACATAAAATCCATACTTATTGCACAACTCATAAAAATACGGATCATCAGGATAGTGAGAGGTACGGATAGCGTTAATATTAGCCTGTTTCATAAGGTCGAGATCCTGAGTATATCTCTCCTTAGGAACTGCCCAACCGTGATCGGGATCAAAGTCGTGACGGTTTACGCCCATAACCATAAGCGGCATACCGTTGAACAAAATCTTTTCGCCGACAATCTCTACCTTCTTAAAGCCTACATCATAGGTTTTCACTGCGATTATGCGGTCATCTTCTAACACTGCCATAACGAGCTTATAGAGATTAGGCTGTTCTGCTGACCATTTTTTTGGATTTTTGATAAAAGACGAAATGTTGATTCTTTCTTTATTATCGGCAGAAACCGTCTTTGTTTCTTCGCCTAAAGGAATCTCCTTGCCTGTATCGGAAATAAGAGACGCCTGAACGGTAATATTCTTCTGTTCCGAACTATAGTTGGTTATGAACATATCGAGAGAAACATCCGAATCCTTATATTCCTCATCAAGCTCTGTTTTGAAATAAAAATCACGGAGACACATCTTAGGCTCAGCAAAAAGATAAACCTCACGGTAAATACCGCAGAGCCACCACATATCCTGATCCTCAAGGTATGTAGAAGCGGCATAACGGTATACCTTTGCTGTGACGATATTCTCTCCGGACTTAAGATATTTTGTTACATCAAATTCGTGAGGAGTCATTGAACCGGTAGAAAAACCTACATACTCACCGTTCACCCAAACCTCAAGAGCGGCTTTGCAAGCACCAAAATGGAGAAAAATTTCTCTGCCGTCCCAATACTCCGGAAGTTCAAAGCTCCTGCGATAAAATCCTATTTCCTGCATAGTATGGTCAATTTTAGGGATCTGACCACGCACACGGCTCAAAGCACGAGGAAATGTGCTGGCGTAGTAATAAGGGACGCTGTAGCCCTCGGTCTGCCATACTGACGGAACATTGATTTCGCCCCAAGACGAATCATCAAATGACGGGCTCTCGAAACTCTGCGGCTGATTTTCGAGTCCTCTTTGCCAATAGAACTTCCACATTCCGTTAAGTGACATTTTGTACGGTGAATAATCACCGGAAAGCGCTGACTCAACAGTATCAAACGGCATAGCTATAGCGTGACCGTCCTCCTTGTTGATTTTATACTGCTTTGGGTCCTCCCAAATATACTTTGCAGCCATAATAAACCCCTTTCGGCAGATATGATATACTGCCCATAAAATTATATCTTAATAATAAAGGATAATGAAGCTAATGTCAACCAAAAAGCACTATTTAGTATACAGGCTAAACTCTCCGTGCTTTTCTCTGCTGATATATTCCTTAGGCATAAACGATGGGTTTGTGTTCAGTGCCGCCTCTATCAGCTTTTTTGTCAAGTCTGGCACATCATCCCGCTTTAGAGCCTCTGCTGTATCCAACCACAAAACCTCACTGTTTTCGTCATTATCACTGTGTGCACTGCCGGACACATATCGTGCAGAGAATGCAATGTACCAGTCCTTTAGGTTAAACCTAATGCCGATAATTCCCTGTGGCTCTATGGTGACACCTGTTTCTTCTGCAAACTCACGCACAACTGCCTGCTGCGGTGTTTCACCCAAACGGACATAGCCGCCCGGCACAATCAACATATTCTTCCCTGCACCGTAGGTATGGCGGGCAAGGAGCACTTTTTCGTTCTCTATAACAACGGCAGTAACTGACTGCATCCAATTATTGTTCTTTTCTTCCATCTTTCCTCTAAAAAATCCCTGTACCAAAAGGCACAGGGATAAAAATTTATAACTTATCCACAAAAGCGGCTGTGGATGTACAAACGACAGCATATTTGCCAAAGCAATAAAAACGCTTTAGGTCACCGTAAGAGTGTCCGAGGTCTGAAACGGTGAAATCCTTTTTGTCGATTTTGCGAACATATCGTTCTTCGCAGCAGACATACACATAATTATCATCCGAAGAAATATGATTAGGTCTGCTGAATGTGAGAGCATCTTTGCCGCCGATACGAATATCGGACTTTATGCCCTCTGCAAAATAACGGATAACGCAGTTTTGGTCAGTGCAGTAGCTCCAAAAGCAGTCGCCGTCGTCGGCAATACCACGCAATGGGCAATCATTGTAGGACAAAAGTCCGTCTTTTTTTAAGTTGCCCTCATCATCAAAAAGTCCCGCCTGTCCGTTTTCAAAAATAACAAGAACATTTCTGTTAGGCATAGACCAAGCGTCGCATAGTACAAAATTGCCGAGAGAATCGCTGATTTTTTCGTAGTGAGTACCAAACTTTTGCATAAGATACGCATTCTTGGTTATGACCTCTTTTTCGCCGGTATCAAAATTAAGGACAAAGTAGTTGACCTTATATCTGCCGCCTTCGTCAAAAAGCGGTCTCTTTTCTACAAAAATCGCTTTGTTAGAACCGTATTTTACGACATCTATTATTTCTCTGTTACTGATTTTAATCATAAGGTATCATCCTTATCACTGTAATTTGCTGTCCGGTGAGCTGGTGAGATAGCTGAGAGTCATAAGACTGTCGGTCAAATGAACATTCTCTACCAACACCTCCGGATGCGCCATAGCTATATCATAGTTTGAGAAATTCCAAAAGCTCTTTATACCGAGCTTGCACAGTAAATCTGTAAGCTCTTTCATATCATTGGCAGGGATACAAATAACTGCACAAACCGGTGAATTATCAATACAGAAGTTCTCCAAATAATTGATATGTCTGACCGGAATACCCTTTATTATCTTGCCCGAAATGGCCTCGTTTTTATCGAATATTCCCACCAGTTCAAAGCCGCTGGAGCGTGTAAAAATCTTTGTGGCAACAGCCTTGCCAAGATTACCTGCGCCGATAAGAATAGTCTTTACCTTCTTGTCTATGCACAGAATCTCGCCGATTTTGTTGTATAGCTCGGGAACATTGTAGCCGTAGCCCTGCTGACCAAAACCGCCAAAGCAGTTAAAGTCGTGTCTGATTTGTGACGCAGTGAGTCCCATGCGCTCGGCAAGTTCCTTTGAGCTGATTCTTACAATTCCGTTTTTCTTCAAATTTTCCAAAAATCTGTAATATCTGGGAAGTCTCTTGATAACAGAAATAGATATTTCATTTTTTTCCATTATATCACCCCGACAATATTATTTTGTCATATCTGTGATTGTCTGCATTACATAGTCGCCGAATTCGTCGCAGGTGCAACCGTCTTCACGACCTGTGATGACAAGCTTTTTCTCCTCAAACATACATTTGTCGAGAGCTGCCTCAAGAGCGTTAGCCTGCTCCTGATATCCAATGTGAGAAAGAAGCATAACAGTAGCACGAAGCATTGAGCAAGGGTCTGCATACTTTCCTCTGCCCTCAGCAATCATACGGGGAGCAGAACCATGGATAGCCTCAAACATAGCATATTTTTTGCCGATATTGGCAGAACCTGCGGTACCTACGCCGCCCTGGAATTCAGCAGCCTCGTCGGTGATAATGTCGCCATAGAGGTTAGGCAATACAAAAACCTTAAAGTCACGGCGTCTTGCAGGGTCAATAAGCTTTGCTGTAGTGATATCAACATACCAGTCGTCAGTAGTAATTTCCGGATAATCCTTGCCGATATTCTGGGCAGTCTTAAGGAATTTGCCGTCGGTGGTTTTGATGATATTAGCCTTTGTGATGATAGAAACCTTGCCCTTATTGTTCTTTCTTGCATACTCATATGCGAGCTTTGCAATACGCTCACAGCCCTCCTGAGTAGCTACAGTAAAGTCAACTGCAAGGTCGTCTGTAATGTTAACACCATAAGAACCGATAGCATATCCACCCTCTGTGTTCTCACGGAAAAATGTCCAGTCGATGCCCTCCTCGGGAACCTTAACGGGACGCATATTTGCAAAAAGGTCAAGTTCCTTACGCATAGCAACATTAGCTGACTCAACATTCGGCCATGGATCGCCCTGACGAGGAGTGGTTGTAGGGCCTTTGAGGATAACATGGCACTGCTTAAGCTCAGCCAGTACATCATCCGGAATAGCCTTGTTACAAGCGGCACGATTTTCGATAGTAAGACCGTCAATAACCTTAAATTCAATCTTGCCCTTTTCTACCTCGTCCTTGAGCAAGAACTCAATGACTCTCTGTGACTCTTTTGTAATGATAGGGCCGATACCGTCGCCGCCGCAAATACCGATAACGATTTTATCAAGTGACTGATAGTCGATAAAGTCCTTATCTTGTCTGATTTTTTTTGCTCGAGCAAGCTGAGTTTCCATAAGTGAACGGAATTTTTCAACTGCTTCGTCTATAGCTTTCTTTTCTTCTAATTCTGCCATAATTTTGACTCCTTATTTGTTTTGTTCTCTTGTGTAGTCCAGCAAACCGCCGCAAAGAAGCATAGCTCTCTGTCTGTCCGAAAGGTGAGAAGAATCAAGATTATATTCTTCGTCCTTAGTTATATTTTTAAGTACAACAGGCTTGTTGTTCTTTATGCAATCACGAATATCTGCAAGCTCAAGCTCGTCCATTTGGTCAATCTTGTCATAATCGCTCTCATCTGCAAATGTGAAAGGTAAAATACCTGCATTAACAAGGTTAGCAACATGGATGCGAGCAAAGCTCTTTGTGATAACAGCCTTAACGCCGAGATAAAGCGGTACAAGTGCTGCGTGCTCACGAGAAGAGCCCTGGCCATAGTTAGAGCCGCCGATAATAAAGCCCTTACCCTCTGCCTTAATACGCTCCGGGAATGTCTCATCGCATACGCCGAAGCAGTACTGTGAAAGGTGAGGAATGTTAGAACGATAAGGCAAAATCTTAGCACCGGCAGGCATAATATGGTCTGTAGTGATATTGTCACCGACTTTAAGAACAGCCTTAGCGGTGATGCTCTCAGGCAATGGTTCTGTCTTTGGGAAAGGTTTGATATTAGGACCTCTGAGTACCTCTACAGAAGCTGCCTCTTCCGGAGATGCTGGGGGTTCAATCATATTGTCATTCACTACAAAATGCTCTGGCATGGTGATATTAGGTGCTTCGCCCAAATCTCTCGGGTCTGTAAGATAACCGGTAAGAGCCGATGCTGCGGCAACCTCGGGAGAAACAAGATAAATCTTGCCGTCCTTTGTGCCTGAACGACCTTCAAAGTTACGGTTAAATGTACGGAGTGATACGCCGCCGGAATTAGGACTTTGTCCCATACCGATACAAGGACCGCAAGCAGACTCAAGAATTCTTGCGCCGGCGTTAATCATATCAGACAGTGCTCCGTTGAGTGCTAGCATATTGAGCACCTGCTTTGAGCCGGGAGCAATGCAAAGAGAAACTGTTGGACAAACTGTCTTGCCCTTCAGTATAGATGCAACCTTCATCATATCTACAAAAGATGAGTTTGTGCAAGAGCCGATTGCTACCTGGTCAATCTTAATTTTGCCGATTGCTTCGGTAGTCTTTACTTTGTCCGGCATATGAGGACAAGCAGCCATAGGAGTAAGCGAGCAGAGGTCAATGTCGATAACCTCGTCGTACTCTGCGTCCGGATCGGGAAGAATCTCTGTCCAATCATCCTCTCTGCCCTGTGCTTTAAGGAAAGCGAGAGTAATCTCATCAGATGGGAAAATAGAGGTTGTTGCGCCAAGCTCTGCGCCCATATTGGTGATAGTTGCACGCTCAGGAACAGAAAGAGTCTTTACGCCCTCTCCACCATATTCAATAATCTTGCCGACGCCGCCTTTTACGGTCATTCTGCGGAGGACCTCAAGAATAACATCCTTAGCAGAAACCCAAGGCTTAAGGTAGCCGGTAAGGTTGATACGTGTCATCTTAGGCATAGGGATATAGTATGTTCCGCCGCCCATAGCTACAGCAACATCAAGTCCGCCGGCGCCCATAGCGAGCATACCGATACCGCCGCCTGTAGGTGTGTGTGAGTCGGAGCCGATAAGTGTCTTGCCGGGAATACCGAATCTCTCAAGATGTACCTGGTGGCAAATTCCATTGCCCGGACGGGAGAAATAGATGCCGTGCTTTTTTGTTACAGTTTGAATATATCTGTGGTCATCAGCATTTTCAAATCCTGTCTGCAATGTGTTGTGGTCAATATATGCGACAGATTTTTCTGTCTTTACACGGTCTACGCCCATTGCCTCAAATTCGAGGTAAGCCATAGTGCCGGTAGCATCCTGTGTAAGAGTCTGGTCAATGCGGAGACCGATTTCGGTACCCACTTTCATCTCTCCCTCAACAAGATGCGCTTTGATAAGTTTTTGTGCTAATGTAAGTCCCATTAGTATCCTCCTTGCCATTAACAAACTTGTTAATCTTTTTGTCAAAGTTATTTTAAATCATTGAGATTAAATTGTCAATGGAATACCGAGAATGTAATATTTTTTAATATTTTATTTTATAATTTGGTAATATTAAAAATTTTTCCGATTGACATCAAAATGATTTTGTGATAGACTAACTCACAATGAATAGGTTATATTGGAAACGCACATCCCTCGGGTGATAACGAACAACACAGATTTGATTATCATAAGGAGGGTATTTTTATGCCAAAAAACAAATTTCAAGATGCGGTATTCACCGTCATTATGGCTACAATAATGGTGTACGGAATGGTAGTGTACAATGTAGCACTAAACACAGGAGGAGTAAACTCAAAGACATTTGTGTACGCACTCCGAGAGCTGCCCATTATGGTGCCGATTGCATTCGTGTTAGAATTCTTCATCGTAGGTAAGATTGCACGAAAATTGGCTTTTTCTGTTATGAAGCCCACGGACAGACCGCAGTTGATAACCTATACAATATCAGTGTGCATTTGCTGCATTATGTGCCCGATTATGAGCTTAGCCGCAACTTTTTTGTTCAACAAGCCATCGTTCGGCACATGGGTACAAACATGGGCACTTAATTTTCCTATGGCAATTTGCTACCAAATGTTCTACTGCGGACCTCTGATAAGGCTCATATTCCGTACCATATTCAGAGAGAAAAAACAAGACAAACAAAAATAGCCACAAAAATGTGACAGATAGAAAAATCAAAGCCCGGCATAAACCGGGCTTTATTCTATAATCTCATACATTTTTGAGGCGTCCTCTTTTAAGGCGTGCTCATTAACCAAAAGCACCTTGAACACACGAGTGTTCTGTCCCAGAGACACAGTGATTTCGTCACCGACCTTGACATCATATGATGCACGGGCGGTCTTGCCGTTCACCTCAACTCTACCGGCATCGCAAGCCTCATTGGCTACGGTACGCCGCTTAATGATACGAGAAACCTTTAGGTATTTGTCTAATCGCATAATGAACCTCGCTAAAAATAAAGAGGGACATAAAATGTCCCTCCGAAAAGAATAAACTTACTTGTTTACAGCGTCCTTGAAAGCCTTGCCTGCCTTGAATGCAGGAGCCTTTGATGCAGGGATGTCAATTTCTTCCTTAGTTCTTGGGTTGAGGCCCTTGCGAGCTGCACGAGTCTTAACCTCGAAAGTACCGAAACCGATGAGAGCAACCTTGTCGCCGTCAACGAGTGCATCTGTGATTGAGTCGATTACTGCTGAAACTGCTGCTTCTGCATCTTTCTTAGAGAGTTCTGCTTTTGCAGCAACTGCTGCTACCAATTCTGTTTTATTCATAACTTTTCCTCCATGTGCCGACTATTCGGCATTTTTTATTTTCTTGGCTTCGTCCCACAGACTGTCAAGGACTGAGAGAGGAGCGTCCTTCATATTGATATTCTTTTCTTTAGCTAACTGCTCAACAATTTGAAATCTGTTCAAAAACTTGTCTGTAGCGGAGGTCAAAGCCTCTTCGCTGTCCACATTCAAAAAGCGAGAAATGTTTACACAAGAAAAGAGAACATCTCCGAATTCGTCCTCAATTTCTGCTTGACTATGGTGTGACATAGCCGTTTTTAACTCATCTATTTCTTCGTACAACTTTGAGAAAGCGCCGTCGGCATTTTCCCAATCAAAGCCGATTTTTGAGGCCTTATGTTGAATCTTTTGGGCTCTCATAAGAGCAGGAAGTTCGTGGGGGACGCTGAGCATACTCTCTGTCTGAGTAGTCTGCCCCTTTGTCTTTTGTTTTACGCTGTCCCAGCTATCGAGTGCCTCGCCCGTATTTTTAGCGACAACATCGCCGAAAACATGGGGATGACGGATAACCAATTTTTGTACTATGTCATTGGCTACATCGTCAAAATCAAAAGAGCCTTTTTCTCGTTCCATCTCACAGTGAAGTGCTACTTGGAGCAAGACATCGCCTAACTCCTCACGGAGCATATCGGGATTGTCTTTGTTAATAGCCTCCACAACCTCATAGGTTTCCTCTATAAAATTCTTTTTTATAGACTGATGGGTTTGCTCCCTGTCCCAAGGGCAACCTCCCGGAGCGCGCAAAACGGAGACTATAGAAATCAAATCGTCGATATTATACCTATCCTTAAACTTGAAATCCACAGCCATACCTGTTCTTCTTTCGATGAATTATAATCGTTCTTACGAAACGATACGAGTTGATTTTACTATATTTTTGCCCATATTTCAAGGGGTTTGGCTGTTTTTTTGGGTATTTATTACACAAAAAACATCTTTTATTTTCAGCAAACCGCACAAAAAACATAATAAAATGAATATAATTACAAAAATCGCCATTTTTATCAAAAGAATATAAATAGGTAAAACAGTGATTTTAACGGCATTATTGACACTGTGCCACAAAAGGAGGGACAGCAATGCAACCGTCAAAGGTTTTAGGAATATCGATGATAAAGAAATTTTTATGCCTGCCGCTTTTTTAACGATAATCATATTCCAAACCATAATAATAAAATATCCCACCCCGCCGGAAATTACTGCACCGTAGAGCACCAAATTTTCGTCACGCACCAATATTACATTGAGTACGGTACGAATCACTCCGGACACGATATAAGGCGCTATTGACTTTTGAGGCGCTCCCACGGCCTGAACCAAAAACACAGCAGTACCCGCAAGGCAATAAACGAATGCAGATAGCCCAAACAGTGCAGTCAGAATCGCACATCCGTCTGCGACATCGGGAGCTGTGTTGCCATAAAACACTGTCAAAATATCGTGAGAAAACACTGCCAAACCAAAGCCGCCCACAAGCGACAGCAGCATCGTATATTTGCAGACAGAATCTATAAGTGAGCCGAGTCGCTCTTTGTTGCCCAGCTCGAAAGCACGACTTACGGCAGGGACGGCACAGACACCGAGTGCCATAGTAATACCGGGAATCAAATTTTTGAAATCAAGGGACGAACTGAATATACCGTAGACATATGCTGCCAAATCAGCATCCGACACAGTGGTCTTTTCCAAAGCCGCGGCACAAAATTTTTTTAATACCGTATCACTCAGACTGCTGACGGAATACTGAACAGAGGCGGTATCCAAAAACTGAAAAACACTCTGTACCGCACAGCTGACCATAATCGGAAAAGAAAAGGACAGCAACTCTCTCTTTGAGTTATCAATACTATCTTTAGGTACAATACGTGAATCTCTGTCCACAAAGCTGCGATAAACAGCGAGAAAGCAAAGACTGAACAGTGAACCGAGAGTAACGCCCAACATTGCGGCAGCCGAGGAATAAATATATATAACCGAAAAGGCAGCATTTTCGCCGATCACTGCCTTGTTCAATACAGTACCGGAAGTTAGAAATTCATTGTAGAAATATGCCATAGTCTGCTTTGCAAACAGGAGTCCGAACACCATCTTAAACAAAGCCTCAAGGGTTTGGGACACAGATGTGGGGAGCATATTCATATGTCCCTCATAATATCCTCTGTAAGAAGCGGCTAAGGAGGAAAACAGTACACAGGGTGCAAGTACAACTATGGCGAAAATACTGCCGTCGGATGATGCAACGAGGCGTGAATAAGGTACTGCGAGCACAAGCATAACAGCCATACCCACAACACCAACAAAAAAGAAAAGTCTGTGGGACGCTTTTTTCAGTGCAATTACGGATGAGTCATCACCGATAGCGTTATACTTACTCACCAACTTAGACAACGCCATGGGGAAAGCACCCATAGTAACCGCGTGAACAGGAAGGTACAGATTATATGCGGTGGCAAAATACCCTCTGCCCACTGCACCGATATAGGCAGTGAGCGGAATCTTATACAATGCACTGATAACCTTTACTACAACACCGGACAACAACAGCAAAAAAGCAGAGGAAATATATCTTGATTTTATGTTCACAAAAATCACCAAAAAAATAAGCAGTGTAAAAGTACACTGCTCACTCTTTTGCAAAATTATTTTTGGGATTCCTCCACAGAAACCTCGACATCGTCAACAACGACGTCGTCTTTTTTTGATGCGTTCATTTTTGCATCAAAACCTGCCGCAACAGTTTCTTTGAATGCCGCAATTTCATCATCAAGAAACGCAACCTTGTTTTTGAGCAAGGTGATTTCGTCGATAGACGCATCCACATCATCCTGCTTTACTTCGTCACCCTCATAGGCGGCAAACTGGAGCTTGCCAAAGGTCTCATAGGCCTTTGCAAGTTTGGTCTTTGCATCTAACAATTCGATTTTTTTGCGAGAAATTTCTATTGCTTCGGCGCTCTTTTTAGCATATTCTCGAGTCTTTTGTAACACATCTTCAAAATTACTGCGACTCTTTGCGCTTCCGAACATTTCGTCAACGCCGCTAAAGACATCATTAAGATTCTTCATACGAAACACCTCTTTAATGTCATTATATTACAAGCAGTATTATTTTGCAATAGTAAAAACAGTGACTTTGTCTAATTTTATGAGTTATAAAAGTCAATTATTCCCTGCTTTCGCAATAAGACATTATCAAAATTATTTATGTACTCATATGGGTACTTATAGTTATATATTCTGTCGATATGACCGGTTATCTGATTTTTCAGTTTAGTAACGGCACCGGCACCGGCGGCGAGGACTGTATGAGTCTCGTCCATCATAAATACATTATAGAGACACTCGTATCCAGATTTAGCCCATCCCACATTTTCGAGATTGCCCAGAGATTTGCTCTGGCGATACATATAGTAGGGCATATAGCCGGAGGCATACAGTTTTTTGCATGAATAGTCTACCATATCAGCTGCGGCCTTTCGCTCGCTCAGGTCGAAAAATTCATTTTCCGTCACCAAATATGACGCCGATTTAAGTGCCAAATTATGAACAGTAACAGATTCAACACCTAAATCCACAGCCACATCTATGCTGTAGGCAAAGGACTCTGCCGTATCTCCGTTAAGTCCGGCAATAAAATCCATATTTATGTTGTCAAATCCCAAGCTGCGAGCGAGTTTATACGACTCAATTGTCTGCTCGGTAGTATGAAGTCTGCCGTTCTTTCGCCGTACATCGTCATCAAATGTCTGTGGGTTAATGCTGATTCTGCCTACATTGTGAGACAAAAGTGTATTTAGTTTTTCTTCCGTAATAGTATCAGGTCTGCCTGACTCGACAGTATATTCTCTAAGGTGACTCAAATCGAAGTTATCCTCTACTGCCGTCAGCAGCATATCCAGCTGCTCTGCCGAAAGTGTGGTGGGAGTTCCTCCGCCAAAATAAATTGTCTCCAAATTAAGATTAAGCTCTTTTGCTATCCTACCGGTTTCGGCTATCTCTCGACACAAACGTTCGACATAAGGGGCAATAAGTTCTCTCGCACCGGCAATGCTGTGAGATACAAATGAGCAATAGCTGCACCGTGTGGGACAAAACGGAATAGAAATATAAAGCGAAAACGAGTCAGGTCTCGACAGCGAGATAATCTTATTTTCGCTCTCCATAACATTCAGCGCCAAATTTAGTTTTTCGGGTGATACTCTATTGGAAAGGAAGTCCGCTTTTGCACCCTCAAGTCCCAGCTTCTCCGTCTTGGCGTGGAGCAATCGTGCCGGCCGAACACCGTACAGTATTCCCCAAGGCGGAGTAAAGCCCGTAAGCTCTCTTAAGGCATCGAAAAGCAAAAGGGATAATTCCTTTTTGACATCATTGACCTCGGTTATATCTGCCGATTTATTTATTGATTTTGAATACGCCTTAATATCAACGATGAGAATATTGTCCCTTTTCTCAGTGGTAATAACTATATTGTCGCTGTTCTGCTTGTTCAATTTTTCTAACGGAAAAAACATAAAGCAGATTTTTTCCACATTATAGGCGTAATCGTGATTTATATTATTTATTATCATAATTACAAATTCATATATGGATTATTTTTTCTTTCAAAGTCCAAATTGCTCAGCTGGTTATGGCCGGTGTAGACCTTATAATTACCGTCCAGAGAGGCAAGTTTTTTTAGGGACTTAATCATATCGTCTGAGGAGCCTGTAGGAAAATCTGTTCTGCCACATGAGCAATAGAACAATGTGTCTCCGCTGAATAATGCGTCGCCTACGACATAGCAAACACTGCCGGAGGTGTGTCCGGGTGTGGAAAGCACTTTAATCTTAAGCGTTCCGAGCTCAATCTCATCTCCGTCCTGTACTGTTATGTCAGGTTCGGTATTGTTTTGTTCAGCACCGCAAAAGGCAGCAAGCGATGCTTTTCCCGACGACAGCATAGGCGCATCTACAGAGGATATAACTACTTTACAGCCGTACTCTTTTTTTATATCACGCACTCCGCCGATGTGGTCAAAATGGCCGTGAGTGAGCAGGATATATTGCAGGTCGGTATCACCTATCAGCTCTCTCATTCTGTCATCGGCTACAGTACAATCGATAAGTGCGGATTTATTGGTGGTTTCATCCAAAAGGAGATAACAATTATTATCTAAATCGCCGAACACTTTATAACTAACCTTCATCAGTGCAACTCCTTTGAGTCAAGAATTATTGTTACGGGACCGTCATTAAGCAGCTCTACCTGCATATCAGCACCGAATTTTCCGGTCTGAACGCTCTTTACTCCCGATTTTTTCAGGCTGTCAACAAAATATTCGTACAGTCTCTCGGCCTCGGCGGGAGGAGCAGATTTTGTAAAGCTCGGCCGTCTGCCGTGGGTACAGTCTGCGCACAAGGTGAACTGTGAAATAACAAGCAGCTCCCCGTCGGTATCCAAAAGGCTCAAATTCATTTTGCCGTTTTCGTCCTCAAACACACGCAGATTAGGTATTTTGTTCACGAGCTTGTCGGAATCTTTTTCGGTATCTCCCGACTCTACACCTAACAGAATCATAAATCCGCCGTCACATTTTCCGACTGTTTCGCCGTCAATTTTGACGGTGGAATATTTTACTCGTTGCAATACTGCTTTCATAATTAAAGCTCCGTTCTTTCTATGAGATACACGCCGTCAATTTTGTTGAGTATACGAATGATGGATTCGAGATGCTCCTTGCCGTTTACGGAAATAGTCATAGTGGTGAGACAATTTCCGTCGTTAATCGGACGGGCGTTGATGGAATGAATTTTTACATGGGCACCGGCCATTGTGGTGGTAATGTCGAGCACAACGCCGTCACGGTCGATGGCATAAACATTTATGGTAGAACGAGCGTCAACCTGAACGCTTGAATCCCATCGAGCCTTAATCCATCTCTCAGGCTCGGGAGAAGACGCAATATCCACCGGCACATTTTTGCAGTCTCTGCGGTGGATAGTTAGTCCGTGACCACGGGTAATAAATCCGATAATCGCCTCACCTGGCAAAGGATTACAGCAGCGTGCCATATTGATTAGGCAGTTGTCGATACCCTCTACAACAACACCACCGGAGGAGCGTGTTTCTCTATTGACCTGCTCAATCTTATTCGGTGCGGTCTGAACAGGCTGTGCATCGTCCTTGGCCTTCCAATTCTTATTATATTCTTCCTTTATTCCGGGCATAAGGCGGTTAATTTGGATACCGCCGTAGCCTAATGCGGCATAAAAATCATCCACTGTATCAAAGTGCTGACGCTGTGCAATTTTGAGTATAAACTCATCAAATTTGCCGGCTGCAAAACGGAGATAGTTACGCTTAAACTCATGTTCTATCTGTTCTTTACCCTGGATGATATTTTCTTCTCTGCGCTCTTTTTTAAACCAAGAACGGATTTTCGAGCGAGCCTCACCGGTTTTTACTATAGTCAGCCAATCACGAGATGGGCCTTTTTTCTGCTGATTAGAAGTAAGGACTTCACAAATCTGTCCTGTCTTAAGCACAGTATCCAGCGGTACAATTCTGCCGTCCACCTTTGCGCCAATCATTCTGTTACCTACGGCAGAATGGATTGCGTAGGCAAAGTCTATAACCGTGGCACCCTTAGGCAAAGATTTTACATCGCCCTTTGGGGTGAACACATATATCTCATCTACTGACAAATCGCCTTTGATAGACGACACCATATCCTCTGCATTTTCGGAGGATTCGCCGTTTTCAAGCATACGATGAATCCATTGCAGAGAGGCGTCCAGATTATCCTTGCCGCCTTTTCCGAGCTTATATTTCCAATGGGCTGCGATACCGTATTCGGCAGTGTGGTGCATTTCCCATGTGCGAATTTGAATTTCAAACGGTACGCCGCTTTTTGAAATAACAGTGGTATGCAGTGACTGATACATATTAGGCTTCGGGGTAGAGATATAATCCTTAAATCTGCCCGGAAGCGGAGTGAACATATCGTGTACAATGCCTAAAGCATTGTAGCAATCTATCATTGTATCTACAATAATACGGACTGCATATATGTCATAAATTTCTTCAAAATTTTTGCCCTTAATATATACCTTACGGAATATGCCGTGTACGGATTTTACTCGGGAGGTAATCTGACAATTTTTCATAATAGGCTTAACCTTGTCGGATATTTCTTGAGTAATCTCATTAAGAAATTTTTGGCCCTCCTCTTTTTTCATAGAGAGGTTATCCTCAATCTCCTTGTATGCAACAGGGTCAAGGTAGCGTATAGCCAAATCCTCAAGTTCCTCCTTGATGGCTCTGATACCGAGACGGTGAGCGATAGGAGCGTAAATCTCAAGGGTTTCGAGAGATTTTTCTCTCTGTTTATGCGGCGGCATATGCTGGAGTGTACGCATATTGTGCAGTCTGTCCGCAAGTTTGATAATAATTACACGGACATCCTGGTTCATTGCAATAAACATTTTGCGTATATTTTCAGCTTGAACTTCCTCACGGGTGGAAAGCGGAATTTGTCCCAGCTTTGTTACGCCGTCAACCAACAGTGCCACATCGTCGCCGAAATTTTTGCGGATATATTCCAAGTCATATTTTGTATCCTCTACAACATCGTGCAGAAGTGCGCCGATAATACACTCGTTGTCCATGCCGTAGTCCAACAATATTTTTGCTACAGCTACAGGGTGCATGATATACGGCTCACCTGAGCGGCGGCGCTGATTCTTATGCGCCTCACGAGCAAGGTCGTAGGCTTTTTTTATTCTGTCCGCATCATACGACGGGTTTTGCTTTACCTGCTCAAAGAACTCATCAAAATGGTCGTTATAATCCTCGACAGAAATAGTTTTGTTTTCGTTATCCAAGTCTCAATCTCCCCTTTAAGATTTTGAGTATTTCACAATTTTCCAAATCGACCTTTCCGTCTGTATCGGAAAGAGTAATAGTTTTATTATACTTTATCAGCTTACACTGAACAAATGCTTTTATTGCATACATAAGAGCACCGTATGTAACTCTTTGACAGAGACGAAAATAGAGCTCATCAAGGTCGTAGCTCCAGCCGCCGTTTTTCTTCAAAAATTTATATACAAGAACACAGGTATCTCTGTCGGGATAAAGAGTGCTGTCCCCTTTTCCCGTAATTCTGTAGGTCTCGTATTTTTCTTTTTCACTGAAATATTTTTCATCATCCGCAGAGGCAAGTCTAATATCCACCGCCTGAACAGAAACATAATTTTTTCCGTTATAAAAATTCTTAGACACCTTTACTGCGAGGTTTAAGATATCACCCGGACGATAAGGAAAATCATCCGGCGAGGTGCCGAACTTAACGACTCTGATACGCTTGCCCTTTTTTTCAAGTTCAAGGCGTATGTGCTTATTATCCTTAAGCGGAGTTATACCGAACAACCGCAAATTCATAACCCCGAACACAGGCTGTGGGTTATCTGTACCGAAAGGCTCGAGAGAAGCGACATTATCCACCAAATTTTCTGTCAGATAATGCGGTGAAACCTTGCAGTCAATAACAATTTCACCGTGAGGCATAACAGGAAAATTCTTCCTTGCATATGCGTTAATGGCTTTTCTGAAGTCATCTATCCTATCGGTATATAGTGTAACACCTGCAGCCATCGGATGACCGCCAAACTGAATAAGATTCTCCGCACAGGCAGAAACCGCATCAAAAATATCAAAGCCTTCTATGCTGCGTGCAGAGCCATGGGCTGTACCGTCATCGGATACAGAAATAACAAAGGCGGGCTTGCCGTAGATACCAAGAACTTTAGCGGCAACTATTCCGATAATTCCGGTATGAAAATTCTTTCCTGCCAAGACGATAACACGGTCGGAAACGAGTTTAGGATTCTTAGCAATAATCTCCCTAATCTCATCAATGACACGCTGTTCTTCCTCCTGACGCTTTGTGTTTTCTTCTATCAATCGCGAATACAGGACTTCTGCACCGTCTACAGAGTCGCTGAGCAAAAATTCTACAGCGTCTTTTGCATCATCCATTCTGCCTACTGCGTTAATTTTTGGGCACAGCTGAAATGTTATGTCTGTGGAGGTATACTGCTTTTCGCCGTTGCGCATCATAAATGACCTAATTGCAGGGCGTGGATTTTTGTTAATTTGTTCCAAACCGAGACGGACAAAATTTCTGTTTTCATCTTTCAGCGGTACCATATCGGCTACAGTACCGATTGCAACAAGGTCAAGATAACGCTGTCTCAAATCATCAGTGTCTCCGTCATACATAGCACAAGCTAACTTAAATGCAACCCCAACACCGCAGTAATCTGCAAACTTAAGATTATTGTCACTGCGATGAGGATTCACCACGGCTTCGGCACGGGGTAATCTGTCTCCTGAAAGACGGTGGTGGTCTGTAACCACAAGCCGCATACCCAACTCATAAATATGCTCTGCCTCGTCAAAGGCGGTAATTCCGTTGTCCACGGTAACAATGAGATTTACACCCTGGGCACAAAGCTTATCTACAGCATCATTATTAAGTCCGTATCCTTCGTCCAAGCGAGACGGAATGTAGTACATAACATCTGCCCCTTCGTTGCGTAAAAAGTCAAAGAGCAATGCCGTGGAGGTTACACCGTCGCAGTCGTAGTCGCCATAAATACAAATTTTGTCCCCCACATCTATAGCCTCACCTACAGCAAAAACTGCCTCATCCATATCGGCAAAATCCAGAGGTGAGGTCAGAAAGCAGTTATCGGACAAAAACATCGACACTTCCACATCGCTGACAATACCTCTGGATACCATAAGATAGGCAACAAACGGGTCTATATTGAATTTTTCACTTATTTCGGACGCCTTGTTTTTGTCGGCGTCACGGACAATCCATTTTTTATGTGACATTAGGAATTTTTATCTACCTTATGAAATTTCTTTAGATTGCCTGCCTTTTCGGCACGCTTTTTGAGTACAACCTCAACATCCTCGATAGTTATATCCTGATCCACCATCATAACGAGAGTGTGATAAATAAGGTCACAAATTTCGCCTACGGTTTCTTCCTTAACGCCGTTTTTTGCGGCAATAACCATCTCTGTGGACTCCTCGCCCACCTTTTTTAATATCTTATCTATTCCTTGCTCAAAAAGGTAGCAGGTATATGAGCCTTCTTCTTTTGCATCTTTTCTGTCCAAAATAGTTTGGTAATCATTTCGAATATAATCCATAATATAACCTCAGTCTTTTTTGTTAAATTCTATGTTGTTAAAAAAGCAGGAATGAGAACCTGTGTGACAAGCGGCGCCTGTCTGCTCTACCTGCAGGAGCAGTGTATCGTCGTCGCAGTCTCCTTTTATGTCCAGCACTCTCTGAAGATGACCGGAGGTAGCCCCTTTATTCCATAACTCCTGTCTCGAGCGAGACCAAAACCAAGTGTAGCCTGTCTCCAAAGTTTTTTGCATAGACTCTCTGTTCATATAAGCGAGCATAAGCACCTGGCCTGTGGAGGCCTCCTGAACAATGGCAGGGATAAGATCGTCTTTTTTGAAATACTTTTCTACATCAATCATTGCATACCTCAATAGCATCGGCAAGGTCAAGAGTACCCTTGTATATCGACTTGCCGCAAATTGCACCGTATAAGTTATTATTTTTCAGTTCTTTTATATCATCTATATTTGTAACTCCGCCGGAGGCAATAATATCACAAGTTACAGCGTCGTTAAGCTCTGTCAGCTGACTCACATTGGGTCCGGTGAGAGTACCGTCTCTGCCTATGTCGGTGTAGATAATGGTACGCACTCCCATATCCTCCATACGACGAGCGAGGTCAACAAAGTATATATCCGAACTTTCTGTCCAGCCCTCTGTAGCGGCGTAGCCGTTCTTTGCATCAATACCTACTGCCACAAGCGAGCCGAACTCCTTGCACGCCTCTGCCACAAGGTCGGGATTTTTCAGTGCAACAGAGCCGAGAATAACTCTGCTTATCCCCTTTTGAGCATAAAAATCTATATCGTTCATTGTGCGTATTCCGCCGCCGACCTCAACCTTAAGCGGTGTTTCGGTAGCTACGGAAACAAATGTGTCCGCATTGACCGGCTTTTTCTTCAGTGAGCCGTCAAGGTCAACCATATGCACCCATTCTGCTCCGGCTTTAACAAAGCCTTTGGCAGTAGCCAACGCATCGTCGGCAACCTGCTCTGCTGTGGCAAAATCGCCCTTAAACAATCTTACAGGCTTTCCGTCAATAATATCTATGGCAGGAAAAATAATCATTTACAGAACTCCTTTTGTAGACAGGACAGAGCCGTCGTCATTCTTTTTTACCGCAATCTTGAGAGCATGAGCAACAGCCTTAAATATTGCCTCAATCTCGTGGTGCGCATTAGTACCATACAGCACGGAAATATGGAGAGTGATGCCTGAATTCATAGCAAAAGCACGCCAAAACTCCTCGGTAACGCAGGTCTCAAAATCGCCGCAACGCTCCTGCTCAAAATCTGCATCAAATACCAAAAACGGTCTGTTGGATATATCCAGTGAAGCACGGGCAAGGCTCTCATCCATTGGAATGAAAAAGGTACCGTAACGCTCAATGCCGCTCATATTGCCCAGAGCCTTCTTAAAGGCTTTTCCCAATGCGATACCTGTATCTTCGGCTGTATGATGGGTGTCAACCTCTAAGTCACCGTCTACACTTACATCGAGTCCGAAGCCACCGTGAACACCAAAAGCGGTCAGCATATGGTCAAAAAAGCCTATGCCGGTTTTCGCATTAACCTCACCGCCGTCAAGGTTCAGTTTGATTTTTATTTTTGTTTCCTTAGTATTTCTTTCTACTTGAGCTGTCCTCATAAGCTGCTCCTTATTCAAATCTTACTTTTATGGAATTAGCGTGAGCGGTAAGTCCCTCTGTGTCCGCAAGCTTGATGATATCATCCTTAGCCTTACGCAGTTCCTGCGGAGTGTAGTAAATGAAAGAGGACTTTTTAACAAAGCTGTCAACAGACAGCGGACTGAAAAATCTTGCTGTGCCGGAGGTAGGCAGAACATGGTTTGGTCCTGCATAATAATCGCCCAACGGCTCCGGAGACCAATTTCCCAAAAATACAGAGCCGGCGTTGTCCACCTTGCCTATATACTTGAGGGGGTCGGTGATGCAAAGCTCAAGGTGCTCCGGTGCCAATTCGTTAGCAAACTCGATAGCCTGCTCCAAATCCTCGCACACAATAATCTCGCCGTAATTATCGAGAGATTCTTCGATAATAGTCTGCCTCTCAAGATACTTAATCTGCTTATCTATCTCACGAACAGTAGCTTTAGCAAGCTCCATAGAGGTAGTCAACAGAATAGCAGATGCCATTTTGTCGTGCTCTGCCTGAGACATAAGGTCTGCGGCAAGGAATGACGGGTCGGCAATCTTGTCCGCTACTATAAGAATTTCGGACGGGCCTGCCACCATATCGATATCAACAATACCATAGAGCAACTTTTTGGCTGTGGCAACAAAAATATTACCGGGACCAACAATCTTGTCTACTTTTGGTATCTTTTCGGTACCGTAAGCGAGAGCAGCAACAGCCTGTGCACCGCCCACAAGATAAACCTTGTCTACTCCTGCCACTGCTGCGGCAGCCATAATATTAGGATTAGGGTTTCCGTCCTTTCCGGGAGGGGTAACCATAACAATCTCTTTTACTCCCGCAATCTTAGCAGGGATAGCGTTCATAAGCACAGATGACGGATAAGCCGCTGTTCCGCCGGGAACATAGATACCTACTCTCGCAAGACCTCTGATACGCTGACCCATAATAACTCCGCTGTCCTTAGTGGTCATCCAAGACTGCTGAGTCTGACGGAGGTGAAAGTCGTAAATATTGTCCTTTGCCCTTTTTATTGCGTTCAGAAAATCCTCGTCAACAACGTCGAGATAGGATTGCAGCTCATCCTTTTCTATCAAAAACTTTTTCGGCAATCCGCCGTCGAAGCGTACAGTGTACTCACGAACAGCCTCGTCGCCGTTTTCTTTTACACCGTTAATGATAGTTGTTACTATGTCTACAATTTTTGCATCTGTCTCGCCGCTGCGCTTTTTCAAATTTTCTATAAGAGCATATTCGGCTTTGCCGTTTGCTTTTGTTATTTTCATATTTATCCTCCTAAATCACACCTGTGATGCAAGTTCTAAATCCTTAAGAAAGCTCTCTATCTCATCCTTGCGAAGCTTCATGGAAGCCATATTAACTATTACTCTGGCAGAAATCGGGAATATTTCCTCCACTACCTCGAGGCCGTTCTCTTTCAGTGTTGAGCCGGTTTCCACTATATCTACTATACCGTCTGCAAGTCCGAGCAGCGGTGCAAGCTCCACACTTCCCTCTATCTTTATGACGGACACATCCATACCCTTTGACTCAAAAAATTCTTTTGCTACCTTTGGATATTTTGATGCGACTGTCTTACGCTTATAGCCGGAGAAGAAATCCGTGCCCTTAGGACAGGCAAGGGCAAATCTGCATTTTCCTATATTAAGGTCCATCACCTCATAGAAAGAGGAGCCGTGCTCTACTATAGTATCCTTTCCCACAATGCCGATATCACATACGCCGTGTTCAACATAAGTGATAACATCGGGAGCCTTTGACAGTACAGCTTCATATTTGTCTACAGGCAAAATCAATCTTCTGCCTTTGTTTTCCAGCTCTGTTGTGTCGAGGCCTATCGTCTTGAACAGCTTAACCGAGCTTTTTTCCAATCTGCCCTTAGTAAGAGCGATACGCAGAGGACGCTCAACATTGATTGTCTCTCTCATAGCCTCACAAAGAGCCGTAACCTCTACTGCAAATCCGATAGCCGGATTAGGCATACCGAACTCGCCCAACAGCTTATCATATCGACCGCCTGCCAAAACAGTCAGTCCCGATCCCTCAGCGTAGCCGTGGAATATAACGCCGGTATAATAATTTGAGCGGTTCACAAGACCTAAATCAAGCATAATATGTTCTTTCAGTCCTGCGTCACAAAGTGCACGATACACACTCTTTAGATAATCAAGAGCCTCTACAGCGTCTTTGCAATCATAAAGTGATTTTGCCTCATCAATAACGCTTTCGTCACCGAACAGACGAGGCAATATCTTGAGTATCTTAGTCTCCGGAGTAGTACCGATAAGGTCAAGCAAATCGCCAAGAGCGGCATAATTCTTACCCTCTATATAGTTATATATATCTGCTCTTTGAGTGTCCGAAATATCCATACGGTCGAGAATACAATTAAAAAAAGCGGCGTTGCCTATCTCAATCTTAAAGGAATTAAAGTCACATCTCTTTAGGCTCTCAACAGCCATTGAGATAACCTCAATATCAGCCTCCATAGAGCCGTCGCCGATGAACTCGACACCGCTCTGCGCAATCTCGTTAGGTCTGCCGTTAAGGTCCTTTGACCTAACGAACACGGGCTGATTATAATACAGTCTGACAGGAAAATCCTCACTCTTCAGACGAGTGGCAACCATACGGGCAATAGGCATGGTATTGTCTGGTCTGAGTACAGTAGTCCTGCCCTTTGAGTCAGACATCTTGTACATAACTTCGCTTTCAATGCCGGTGTCATCACTCTTGAATACATCAAAGAATTCGATGGCAGGAGTAATAACTTTTCTGTAGTTGTTCTCCTTAAACAAATCGGCGAGAATTCGTTCTACCTTGCGGCGGTCATCGCACTCCTCAAACAAAAAATCACGAGAACCTTCGGGAGTAATATTAGAATATCTTTTCATTCGTCAAAATCAGGCAAAAGCCTGCCCTTTCAGTAAATTCGCTTTAGCGTGCTAATATGCTAACACAATAAAGTGTCGTTGTCAACTACAAAATATTAAAACAAGGATATTTGCTTTGACTCAGGCAAATCACCGAGAGCGCCTGCATTACGCAGCGCATCAACTACCGACTTACCTACACCCGGCTCATTAGCCAAATCGTCAGATGCGATAAAGCCGTCAGGATTACGCTCCGCTGCGGCGGCTATGGACTGGGCCGCATTTTCTCCAATGCCGTCTATAGCTGAGAACGGAAGTCTGATTTTTCCGTCTTCTATTTTATAAATTCGCCAATCGGATTTGTACAAATCCACAGGCAAGAACTCATATCCACGAGCAAGCATTTCGATAACAATCTGGAGCACAACATACTGTGACTCCTCTTTAGCTGTAGCTTCGTTGCCCTTTAGTTTAATTTCTTTCATCTTCTGCTTTACCGCTTCTTTACCCTGAACTGCGGCGACAGCGTCTATAGCGCCGCCACGAACGGTAAAGAATGCACTGTAAAACTCAACCGGATAGTATATCTTGTACCAAGCAATACGAAGTGCCGCAATAACATAAGCGGCAGCGTGGGCCTTAGGGAACATATACTTAATCTTATAACAAGAGTCAATATACCACTGCTCAACGCCTACGGTTTTCATAGCCTCCTCATATGGCGGAAGCTCCTTAGGCGCTTTACCCTTACGGGTATATTCCATAATCTTAAAGCAGTCTTTTTTAGACAGCGGCGACTCCTTACCGGTCTCACGCTCGTACTTTTCGGTCTTATGAATAAGATAGGTCATAATATCGTCACGACAGCCGATAACATTAGAAATCGTGCAGGTACCGTTATCAATCAGCTCCTGAGCATTACCCAGCCAAACATCAGTACCGTGTGACAAACCGGAAATCTGCAGTAGGTCGGCAAAAGTCTTAGGCTTAGCCTCCATAAGCATACCAACTACGAACGGTGTACCCATTTCGGGAATAGCCAAAGTTCCGGTGGGATTATCTATATCCTCGGGAGAAACTCCGAGAGGCGCACAAGAGGTAATCAGCTCATACAATTTAGGATCGCACAAATCAACATCCATAACAGGAATGCCTGTAGAATCCTCAAGATATTTATACAAGGTGGGATTATCGTGTCCCAACTCGTCAAGCTTAAGCAAGGTATCGTGAAGTGAATTTTTGAAGTCAAAGTGGGTGGTGTATGTACCCTTCTTTTCATCGTTAGAAGGGTACTGAATAGGAGTAAAATCCTCTACTGTATATTTTGACGGAACAACAACCATACCGCCGGGATGCTGACCGGTAGTACGCTTGATACCGGTACAACCCACTGTCAGTCGGTCAATCTCCGCCTTAGGTGTAACCGCCGACAGTCCACGCTCGTCCAAATATTTGCGAACATAGCCATACGCCGTCTTATCGGCAACTGTCGCCATGGTACCTGCCTTAAAGACATATTCCTTGCCGAACAATTCCTCGGTAAATCTGTGGGAGCGTGACTGATACTCGCCTGCAAAATTAAGGTCAATATCAGGCTCCTTGTCACCGTCAAATCCCAGGAACGTCTCGAATGGAATTTCGTGGCCGTCTCGTTTCATCGGCTCACCACAAACAGGACAATTTTTCTTAGGCAAATCAAAGCCTGAGCCGTACTCGCCGTGCAAGAAAAATTCGCTGTGCTTACATTTTTTGCAATAATAGTGCGGTGCAAGAGGATTAACCTCTGATATACCGCCGAAATGGGCGGCAAGTGAAGAACCTACAGAACCACGGGAACCAACGAGATAGCCGTTGCGCTCACTCTCCTCAACAAGTCTCTTTGCGATAACATAGAGCACTCCGTAACCGTGAGATATGATAGAATCAAGCTCTCTCTCAAGACGGGAGGCAACATATTCAGGTACAGGATCTCCATACAGTTCCTTAGCCATAGACCAGCATTTTTGCGTAAGCTCGTCGTCTGCACCCTCCAAATACGGCTGAAATGTTCCGGGAGGAATGGGAGGAATATTGTCCTGGATCATATCGGCAATTTTGTTTGGATTGTCGATAACAAACTCCTTGGCCCTGTCCCCCGCCCATTCAAAATCCTTCAGCATTTCTTCTGTAGTTTTGAAATACAACGGTGCCTGATTATCCGCATCGGTAAATCCCTTAGATGCCATAATAATTGCACGGAACTTAGCGTCCTTTTCATCTAAGAAATGGACATCACCGGTAGCAACCACAAGCTTATTCTGCTTATCTGCAATTTCGATAACCTTTTTGTTTATGTTAATCAGGTCTTCTTCGCTGTGTATATTTTCGTGCAGCTCCTTTTCGCTGCGAATCATAAAGGCGTTATTGCCGTTTGGCTGAATTTCGAGATAATCGTAAAATTCCGCAAGGCGTTCAATCTCCTCTTGACTCTCGCCTCGGAGTATCGCCTGAATAATCTCGCCCTGTTCACAAGCAGAGCCTACAAGTATGCCTGCACGCTTTTTGGCGAGCAATGATTTTGGTATAAGCGGACGGGACTTAAATGTCTTAACATTGGAGTGAGAAATCATTTCGTACAGATTTTTTCTGCCGTACTTTCTTTCCTCTTTAGGTATAGATTCATCCATGGAGGTATCCTCTTTTACTAAGAGAATGATATGATGACGCCTAAAGTCCTTTAGCTTCATATTCATAAAATCCGGGTACAGCTCATCGTCTACCAGATAGCCTTCCATACCCAAAATCAGCTTTATTCCGTTAGCCTTAGCAGCAGCATAAGCCTCCGGCAATGCCTGAACAACGCCGTGGTCGGTGACTGCAATAGCTTTATGTCCCCACTTTGCAGCACGGGCAACGAGCTTTTTGGGAGCAGTGATTCCGTCCATCTCAGACAACGAGGTATGGAGATGAAGCTCCACTCTTTTTTTGGGCGCATTGTCCATTTTTTCGGCTCTTTTAACACGCTCTATAGCATTAGGACGGAGCACATATTCGTTGCTGAACTTATCATACTGATAGCCGCCGGTAATAATGACGGTACCGCCCTGCTCGATGGCCTTAATTACAGGATCGATAATATTGGCACGGTCAAACATTTTGACCGTTATTGATGATGTGTAGTCGGAAATATCAAAAGAAAAAATCTTAGAATCTCCACGCTTTGTATCTCTCGCCTCGCTCTTGAGTATATCTCCCCAAATGGTAATGTATCCGTCGTCAGGGTTTACATCAATGATGGGCTTAGGTAATTCTCTAATCTTTTTGCCGAATATTACTTTTCTCGTATCTGCATAGAGCGGAGTATCGCCCAAAAGCTCGTGAGAAACATTTTGCTCTTTTTCTTCTTTTTCCTTTTGTTTTATTTCTTCTTTTTCTTTTACTGCTTCACGGACTGCTTTTTCTATATCAAACGACTGAACTTCTAAGAAAGAAACATCATAGTCAAGCTCAAATTCCTCATAAATAAGGCTTGAAATAAGCGAGGCGATTTTTTCGGACTCAAGTATTTCCTTGCCGCCTTTCTTAAGGCATATAGTAAGAGTATCGTCCTCCAGCTCTGCCTCTGCACCGTCAAAAAATCCGTTGACCACCTGATTTTTTGCACGAATAGGTGAAAGTATTTTTTCTATCTGTGAGGTATCAAACAAAGACTTATCGTAATGCACCTTTATTTCTGCCTTGTTCAGCTCCATTTTTTCGGCAATAGAGTGCTGACAGGACTCTATGGTAGCATAATCGAGCAGCTTGTCCGACAAAACGCCAAGTTCAACTGTACGGGAAGCACGCCTGATTTTGAGCGAAACAATCTCACTGTAGCCTATCTCTGCCAAGTCGTCGCTGTTTATGTAGTTTGAAAAATAGTTATAAACCTGTGCCATTATAATTTGTCTATCTCTTTCATCAATTCGTCTAACAATTCATTTTCGGGAACTTTTCGTAAAATCTCACCTTTTTTGAATATCAAGCCGCATCCGTCACCGCCTGCGATGCCGATGTCAGCCTCTTTTGCCTCGCCGGGACCGTTGACTATACAGCCCATAACAGCTACCTTAATCGGTTTTTTGCAGTCTCTGAGGCGTTCCTCTACCTGCTTTGCAAGACCTACAAGGTCAATCTTTGTTCTGCCGCAGGTCGGACAGGAAATAAGGTATGGGCTGTCATTTTTCATTCCCAATGCCTTGAGTATATCAAAAGCGGCATACACCTCTTTTATTGGGCTGTCAGTAAGGCTGACACGAATTGTGTCACCTATGCCGTGAGCAAGGAGTGAACCTATGCCTATAGCCGATTTGATAATGCCCATACGCTCCGTGCCTGCCTCGGTAACACCGAGATGGAGAGGATAGTCACACCTCTCTGCCGCAAGCTCATAAGCCTTTATCATAGTATTAACACTAGATGATTTTATGGAAATAACGATATTATCAAAATCAAATTTTTCGAGCAAGCCTGCGTGGTACAACGCAGACTCAACCATAGCCTCCGGTGTAGGTGAACCGTATTTAGCCAAAATATGCTTTTCGAGAGAACCGGAATTAACACCGATACGGATAGGTATGTTCTTTTGATTACAAATATCGGCAACAGCCTTAACTCTGTCGTCCGAGCCTATATTGCCGGGATTGATGCGGATTTTGTCTATTCCTCTCTCTGCGGCACCCAAAGCCAATTTGTAATCGAAATGAATATCGGCAACCAGCGGTACTGTTGTGGCCTTTTTTATAGGCTCAATAAGAGCCAAGGCGTCCTCATTGGGTATGGCAAAACGAATTATTTGGCATCCTGCCTTTTCAAGCTCCACAGCCTGCTTAACCGAATTTTCTATATCCGATGCAGGTATATTGAGCATACTCTGCACCAATATGGGACTGTCGCCCCCTAAAAAAGTATTGCCTATTTTTATTTTTTTGGAAATTCTCATATTATCACCTAAAAAATCTAAAACAATTTTGTAATATCCGAAAAGGTCACTACGCACATAAGTATCAATAGTGCCGCAAGTCCTACGGCATTTATCGCCCACTCCCATTTTTCGGGTAGTTTCTTGCGGAATATGCCCTCAAACAACAGCAGGAATAATCTCCAGCCGTCGAGTGCAGGAATTGGGAACAAATTGAATAATCCCACATTTATTGTGAGCAGTGCCATAATACGAAGTACCGAAGTAAATCCGACCTTTACTGCCGATGACACCACGCTGACCGCACCCACAGGACCGGACAGGTCACTGATACCGTATCGTCCCACAATCAAATCGTGAACAGACAGAAAAACCATTCGGGCATATGACACCCATTCCTTAGCAGATGCAGCGATAACATTGGATACCGTTTTCTTTTTGCCATAGAGCCAAAAATCCATTTTTATATAATTTTTGCCCTGATATTTTTCCATATCAAATTTTGCAGTAACCTTCTTTTGTTTGCCGTCACGCAACACCACAAAATCTATGGTGTCATCAGGCGAACGAGAGAGACCGGTAGTAACATCGGTAGCGGTATATACTCTCATACCGTCTATTGATTTTATTACATCCCCGCTCTTAAGTGCAGATGAACTGACTGCGTTATTATCAAACTTTGCAATGGTGGAAGTGCCTACCAAATTGCCTGCACCGGTCATAATCACCACTATCAAAAAGCCTAACAACAGGTTCATAAGGGCACCTGCCACAACGACAAAAAACCGCTGACTGACCTTCTTTTTTGAAAAAGAACGGGCGTCGTCACTTTCTTCACTCTCACCCTCCATGGCACAATAGCCGCCGAACAAAATCCAGCGGAGAGTAAAATCGGTCTCCTTGCCCTTAATTTGAAAAATCTTTGGGCCCATTCCTATGGAAAACTCATTAACCTTTATGCCGACAATTTTGGCGGCAAAAAAATGACCGCCCTCATGGATAATAATTATCAGCTCAAAAAACAGCACTGCGATAATTATGGGGTACGCAGTGGACCAAATATGACTCAACACTTAACCGTCTCCAAAACATAATCTCTGGCGGCTCTGTCCGCCTCCAAAACATCAGCCAAATCAAAATTCTCCTTTTCGGGAGCGTTCTTCATAGCTTCGTTATTAAGATATGCAATATCGGTAAATTTAATTTTTCCATTAAGGAATAATTTTACACTTTCCTCATTGGCGCCGTTAGCAGCGGCAGGATGGAGTCCTCCACGCTCGATAGCATCCTTGCACACATTGATACAAGCGAAAGTATCATAGTCCGGCTCAAAAAATGTGAGCTTGCCGTAATCCGCCAGCGAAAGCTCGCCTACAGGGCTGGGCACTCTCTCGGGATATGTGAGTGCATACTGAATAGGAATACGCATATCCGGCAATCCAAGCTGAGCAATCATAGAGTTGTCTTGATATACAATAGCGGAATGTACCACAGACTCTCTGTGTACCACTATTTCTATATCGTCATTAGGCATATCGAACAACCACTTTGCCTCAATAAACTCAAGACCTTTGTTCATCATTGTAGCCGAATCAATGGTGATTTTTGCGCCCATATTCCAATTAGGATGCTTTAGTGCATCGGCAGGTGTAACATTCTCAAGTTCTTTCAGTGTTTTGCCAAAAAAGGGACCGCCTGAGGCTGTGAGAATAATTTTCTTTATTGCCTCTTTTTTAGGGCTGCCCTGCATAGCCTGAAAGATAGCAGAATGTTCGCTGTCAACAGGAAGAATAGATACTCCGTTTTCCTTGGCGGCGTTAGTAACTAAATGTCCGCCTGCTACCAAAGTCTCTTTGTTTGCAAGGGCAATAGTCTTTTTTGATTTTATTGCCTCGAGTGTAGGCTGAAGACCTACCATACCGACAACGGAATTAAGCACTGTGTCTGCACCGTCGTATGTGGCACACTCTATCAATCCATTCATACCGCTCACAACTTTCGTGTCGGTATCGGAAATTTTCACTTTTAGCTCCTTAGCGGCATCCTCATTCATCATACAAACAAGGTCGGGCTTAAACTCACGAACCTGTTTTTCGATAACATCCACATTGGAATTCGCTGTAAGGCACTTAACGCTGTAGCCCTGCAATCTGCAAACATCCAACGACTGTGTACCGATAGAACCGGTAGAGCCAAGGAGAGAAATATTTTTAGTCATATCAATCACCTTACTTAATCAAAAAAGCAGCAATGCAATATGTAATCGGCACGGTAAACAAAGAAGAATCAAATCTGTCCATAACCCCGCCGTGACCGGGGAAAATCTTGCCAAAATCTTTTACACCGAAATTGCGTTTCAGCACCGATGCGGACAAGTCGCCCATCATACTCAAAAATGAAACGAACGGTGCACAAACCATAAGTGTAATCATAGTCGTTTTATCAAGAGGCTGAACAGCAAATTTGTTGTACAAAACCATAGCCACCGCATTGAGCACTACACCTGTAATAACGCCGCTAACAGCACCCTCTACTGTCTTTTTCGGTGAAATATTCGGGCACATCTTATGCTTGCCGAACGCCATACCGCCGAGCTGTGCACCGGTGTCGGTACCGAGAGCGGCGATAAGTCCGTAAAATATAAGATAAACTCCGATTTGCTCTCTGAATCCGGCAATGTCACGAAGTCTGCCAAATGTAGAAAAGCCATAAGGAACAACTATTCCCGCAAAGAATGTGATAGCCACATCCTCAAACTTTGTGATGCTATACTCTCTCAGCATAGAGAGCAAAAGAACAATCACTATTGCAATAACAAAGACTGTGGTAGGAACAGCACTGATAATTGCACCCCAAACCGCTGTAGGAACCGGCTCCAACACCGAAGCCGATGAAAACAGCGGCACTATAAAGCCTACAACCGTACCTGCTGCAATGAGAAACTTGTTCTGCACCTTTGCACACTTAATGATTTCGTTAGCTGCCACAGCCGAAAGGAACGCAATAACGGCAATAAACAGCGGTGTATATATCTGCCAAACCACAACAGCCAGCAATGCCAACAGAACTACTGCTGTAATAACTCTCTGTTTCATAAATTATCCTCCAAAACGACGATTGCGATTTTCGAACTCTCTCAATGCGTCGTACAAATCAGCTTTTTTAAAATCGGGCCACAAAACATCGCTATACCAGAACTCACTGTACGCCGCCTGCCAAAGCAAAAAGTTAGACAGTCTCTCCTCACCCGACGGACGAATAATCAAATCGCAGTCGGGAACGGTGTAAATGTTTTGCCCTATATCATCAGCTGTAACAGAAGTTTTGCCCTGAGAAATAAGTTTGTTCACTGCGGAAACAATTTCCTGTCTGCCGCCGTAGTTGACTGCAAGATAAACGGTAGTGCCTGTATGAGACGCCGTCTCCTTCTCTGCCTCATCCATAAGCTGAAGCAGCTCGTCAGAAATTCCCTCACGCTCACCGATGAATTTAATCTTACTGTTGCCCGCTATTTTCATATCGGACTTTGCCTCTAAGAGATAGTCCATAAACAACTTCATCAGTGCATCTACTTCTTCTTTAGGGCGCTTCCAATTTTCAGTGGAAAAGGCATAAAATGTAACATACTCAATGCCCAAATTAGCGCACTCATCGGATATGGTCCTAAAGACATTTGCACCGGCCTTATGTCCGGCAGAACGAGGGAGTCCCCTCTTTTTTGCCCATCTGCCGTTTCCGTCCATAATGATGCCCAAATGCTTTGGCAGAACGGAAAATTCGACACTGCTTTTCTTAGAAAAAATAGCCATAAAATGTGCTCCTTAAAAACACTTTTAGGGACGAGTGCAGTCTAACCCACAATCGTCCCCACAAATATATTCTTGTCAGATAGAAAGGATTTCGGTCTCTTTCTTCTTTGTCATTTCGTCAACCTGTTTTACATACTTGTCGGTAATGTCCTGAAGCTTCTTTTCGCCGTCTTTTTGTTCATCCTCTGTGATTTCGTTATCTTTTTTGAGCTTTTTGATATCGTCCATAACATCACGACGAACATTACGAACAGCTACCTTAGCCTCCTCGCCACGCTTGCTGATATCCTTAACAAGTGTCTTTCTGTGCTCCTCTGTGAGCTGTGGGAATGTGAGACGAATAACCTTGCCGTCGTTCTGCGGATTGATACCGATATCAGCCACATTGATTGCCTTTTCTATATCGCCCAAAGCTGAAGCGTCCCACGGCTGAACTACCAACATTCTCGGTTCAGGTACGGAAACAGCTGCCATTTGGTTAAGCGGTGTAGGTGTTCCGTAGTAATCAACGAGTACATTGTTCAATACATTGGGGTTAGCTCTGCCGGCTCTTACGGTGGAGAAATCTCTCTCAAGTGAGTCCAGACATTTTTCCATCTTAGTTGTTGCTTTTTCAAATACTTGTTCCATGTTTAAGTTCCTCTCTTAATTTAATTTTTTACCGTAGTACCAATCTTTTCGCCGTTTACGGCTTTAATAATATTGTCGGGGTCATTAAGGTTAAATACAATAATAGGCATATCGTTATCCTTGCAAAGTGAAAATGCTGTGGAGTCCATAACCTTAAGGTCACGGGTGATAACCTCCTGGAAGCTGACCTCGTCAAACTTAACTGCGTCGTCAAACTTGTTAGGGTCTTTGTCATATACGCCATCAACATTTGTTGCTTTAAGCAAAGCGTCTGCGTTAATCTCTACGCTGCGAAGTGCAGCAGCAGTATCTGTGGAGAAGAACGGTGAGCCTGTTCCACAGCCGAAAATAACAATTCTGCCCTTTTCGAAATGTCTGATAGCCTTGTTGCGAATATAAGGCTCGGCTATCTGACGCATCTCGATAGCGGTCTGTACTCTGACATTTGCACCGAGCTGCTCCAATGCGTCACAAAGTGCAAGTGAGTTCATAGCAGTAGCGAGCATACCGATGTGGTCAGCACGGGTTCTGTCCATATGCTCTGACGTTCTGCCTCTCCAAAAATTTCCGCCGCCTACTACAATAGCGACCTGAACTCCCATATCTGCAACTTTTTTTACAGACTTACAAATGCTCAGTACGGTGTCGTTGTCGATACCCTTTCCGGCAGGTCCTGCGAGAACCTCGCCGCTGAGTTTGAGCAAAATTCGTTTGTATGCAATACTCATAATATGATACCTCCGTATGCAATAACTCTTTATACCTTATATAATAATATAAATAAATAATAAAGTAAAGATTTATGGCCTAAAAATAAGTTACAAAATTGTAAATTAAATGAAGAAATTATAAAAAATACCGCCCACACACAAAGGCATGAGCGGCGAGTAAAAAAGGAGACTAAATATTAGTTTTTAGATGACTGTGCAGTCGTAGTTATAGTTGTAGTATTCAAAGTTTTCTTATTAGCATTGACAATCATAGCATAGTCCATAGCGTTAATATATCCGTCACCGTTAGCATCAAGATAGCTTGAGTCATCATAAGCAGTACGCTTTGGTGTGGTGTTCATATAAGATGTGGACCACATGGAGAGAACGCTTGCAGGCGATTCTCTGTCGAGCATATCGCAATAGCTGCAACGATAAATCATTCTGCCATCAGAGCTTTGCGATCCGGTATAGACATAATTATGTCCCATAGCCGGCAATGTATTCGTCCTCGTGGTATTGCATATGGTGCAGGTGTCGGTAGAAGCACCGTCGAGACAGCCTGCCTCTTTGACTACCTTAGTGGTATAGTATCCATCTACCCACTCTGCATGAACGACAGTAGCAGTCTTTTTGTTTCCGCATCTTGAGCAAGTAGGTGTAACGAGATTATGACCGGGCTTATCATCAATAGCTACAGCCACATCTTGATAATCGTGACCCAAAGCATCGAGTGTTATAGTGTACTCCGTCTTGCATACCGAACAGGTGGCAGTAGCCGAGCCCTCTTTTTCGCAAGTAGGCTCTGTAGTAACTTTGTATGTAGATTCATCGGGAGTATGACCTGTAGCCGGCAGAACCTCCGGCTTAGTTGACGAGCAACGTGAGCATTTGTACAGAGCACTGCCTGCCGCAGTACAAGTAGGCTGTACTGTGTCAGCCTCGGACTTCACATAGTCATGACCTAAAGCATCTGTGTATTCTGTATATGTTCTGCCGCAAACGGAGCAGGTATAAACCTTTGTTCCTCTGGCAGTACAAGTAGCCTCAGTGGTCGAAGTAAGCTCCCATGTGTGCTGTCCGTTAGAGGGTAATGTAACATTCCTTGTTTCGCGGCAAATATCGCAGGTATCTCGCTCAAGTCCGTTGACTGTACAAGTCGGCTGAGTAATAACATTAGGAGTGAATTTTCCGTCCACCCATGCTACATGCTCTTTCTTTTCTACAGTAGCACCGCAAGTTGTGCAGGTATAAGTCTTGTATATATGTCCGTCCTCTGTGGTCTTATCGTCAGTAGCGGTCGGATTATTTTCATCATATGTGTGACCTGTAGCAGCTATGGATTCTGTTACGGTACTGCCGCAGGTTGTGCAGGTACCGGTGCGTGAGCCTTTTTCTGTACAAGTAGGCTTTTTAGTGACAGTCCACTCCTCCACAGTATGACTGCCGGCAGGTATACGATTAGTCTCAATCTTATTGCATCCGCTGATATTGCAGGTATAGGTCTCTACTCCTCCGGTAGTACAGGTAGCACGCTTAGAATATGTGTACTTGCCCTCTATCCACACATACTTTGTTGCACTGCCGTCGGGAGCGAGCTGATGCTCAGGCTCTGCATAAGTATCACTACAGCGAGAGCAGGTATAGTTAGTGTAGATATGTCCGTCCTCTGTCGTCTTATCCTCTGTGCCCGTAACGGCATAGTTGTGGCCGAGGGCAGGAATTTCCACTGTATCAACAATCTGACCGCAGTCGGAGCAAATGATATTCTTTTCACCCTTTTCTGTGCAGGTAGCTTCTTTTGTTACCTCCTCACGAGTAGTGAGATGGTCACAGGAATCTATGGACACAAAGCCGTAGCTGTGCTCTGTAGCATAAGTCTCTGTAGTAGAATTTTTATGGCCGTAGAAAGTCAAATCCTGCTTTGAACCGCCGAATGAATCACCGGTAAATGTTGCCTTTGCGTTATTGACGGTAACTTTTGTCAAGAAGCCGCAATAGCCAAAAGATTGAGCACCGATAGAGGTTACACTCTCCGGCAGATCAACCTCAATAAGATTGGTGGTATAAAATGAACGCATATCAACAGAAGTAATTGATGATGTGAATGTAACATTCTTAACGCCTGAATTGCTGAACGCATTTACGCCTGTAGATGTCAGTCCTGTGCCGTAAACTACATTAGTCAACGCGGTGCAATCACAAAAAGCACCGTTATCGAGAGTGGTTACAGAATCCGGAATTTTAACCGACTTCAGCGAAGTGCATCCCTTGAATGCGCATGCACCGATTTTCGTCAGCTTTTCGGGGAATGTAATCGAGGTAAGAGCAGTACAGCCCTGGAAGCAGCCGTAGCTTACATCGGTAGTGCCCATACCGTGAATTTCTGTAAGAGTAGACGGAAGCTGTACAGAGGTGAGTGCAGTGCAGTTATAAAAACAGTAGTTGCCCAATATGGTAACGCCCTCGTCTACAACAACCTTAGTGAGCTCAGACTTATAGCTTTGCCACGGAACTTTTCTCAAACCGGCGTTGTAGTCATAAGTAGCACCGGTTCCGCTAATCGTTAATGTCTTTGTGGCAGCATTATAGCTCCATGTGGTCTTACCGCCGGCAGAGCCCGAAGTGGCTTTGGAAGTAGCGGCAGTAGCGATGCCGTTAGCACCGAGCAGTGTACAAAACACTAACGAAATACATATAAGCACAGAGATGACCTGTGACAGTCCTCTATTTTTCATAATTTACCAATCCTTTACAGAATAATACACATACAGTATATCACGAATATAATAGCTATGCAAGCAGTGAATAGTCACTCACAAAAAGAAAAATCCACCTCTGAAGAGACGGATATCTTTCTATTTGAATTTTATTTCCACGGATATTTTTTCTGCAGCGCCATAAATTCTTCATAAGTCTTTGCATAATGAAATTCTTTTTGCAAGTCCGAGAAGAAATACATATAGTCAGTCTTTGGATAATTTATCGCCGACTCAACTATATCCGAGCCTGAGTTTGCTATAGGTCCCGCCGGCAGTCCTTTGCAGTTATAAGTATAATACGCATCATAAACCTGCTGCGAAAAGCCGTAGTTGTCACGGAGCTTTTTGGCATAAAAATATGTTACATCGGACTGCAATTTCATACCTTGGTCAAGTCTGTTCATAAACACAGAGGTAATGTACTTAGCCGAAGTTTTTCCGAGAGCCTCTTTTTGTACAACAGACACAAGAGTTACGAGCTGATACATAGTCATATTGTGGTCGGTACAAAACTTTTTCATATCATCGGTAATGCGGTCATCAAAGGCAGCCAGCATATCGTCCGCCACCTCTTTAGGTGTCATATTTTCTTCCCAATCATATGTGGCAGGAAACAAAAATCCCTCCAGTTTGTATGCAATCAAGTCATTGTCGGGAACATCTCTCAAAAAATCATAATCAAAGCCGTTGGTACTTTTGCATATCTTCAAAAAGTCGGCAGCCTTGCACACCTTATTCTCCTCAAGAGTTTTCGCTATATCCATACAGTTATAGCCCTCGGGAATACAAACTTTTACCGCACGGTGGGAGATGTCGGGATTTTTCAGCTTTTTAGCCAAATCCTTATAGGACATATCGGCAGTTACCTTATACTCGCCGCCCTCATATTTAAAACCGGAATAGTGCTTGTCCATCCAATTAGTCCACAATGAATCACTGACAACGATACCTGCATCGGCGAGCTTTTGGCCCACATTGTATTCATCATCGGTAGATTTTATGATGAGGTTATACTCTGTGTTCTTTTGATTTTTTCCGTCTATATCGTTTTTTGCTACAGTATAGACATAGCCTCCGCCGATAACTGCGGCAGCAATGACAACTATCGCCAACAGAACTACAGACAAATTAGATTTTTTACTCTTGCTCATAATATTCTCCAAAAATCAAACAACCTGAACCTTAAGCATATTGGTAGTACCGGACATACCCAGCGGAATACCGGCAGTGATTACAGCCAAATCGCCCTTGTCGAGTATGCCGTGCTTTTCGGACACCTCCACAGCGTGATTAAACAGCGCATCGGTATTCTTCTTTTCCTCACACATAACAGGAATAACGCCCCACGACAGTACGAGCTGACGATAAACCTGCGGCTCTGTGGTAGCGCCGACAATAGGTGTGTACGGTCTGAATTTTGATATCATACGGGCAGTCTTTCCGCTCTTAGTAACCGTTACTATAGCCTTTGCATTCAAATCGTGGGCAGTAGTTACAGTAGCATGAGAAATGGCAGAAGTAATATTTCTGTCTTCAGGCTTTTGGTAAAAATGGTCAAATCTCGTCTTATAGTCAATATCTGCCTCGGTAGTCTTTGCAATACGGTCCATAGTCTCTACAGCTTCTACAGGGTGCTTGCCCACAGCGGACTCGCCGGACAGCATGATAGCGGATGTGCCGTCATAAATAGCATTGGCAACATCGGTAATCTCTGCACGGGTAGGACGGGGATTCTCTATCATAGACTCAAGCATTTGGGTAGCAGTAACAACTATTTTGCCTGCCTTATACACCTTTTCTATAATCATTTTTTGGATAGCAGGGATTTTTTCAAAAGGTACTTCTACACCCATATCGCCACGAGCTACCATAATTCCGTCGGTAACCTCAATAATCTCATCAATGTTGTCTACACCCTGTCCGTTTTCTATCTTAGCGATAATCTTAGCATTCTTCCAGCCGATAGCCTCCAAATAGTTACGCATAACGGTAATATCAGTAGCGCTGCGGCAAAATGATGCGGCGATAAAATCGAAGCCCATCTTTGCTCCATAGGACAAATCGTTCATATCCTTTTGGGACAGATAAGGCATATTGAGTTCAACGCCCGGGACATTAACGCCCTTATGGTCAGTAAGTCTGCCTCCGTCCACAACTGTGCAAACTATGTCTGTGCCTGCTACATGATTGACCTGCAAAGAAATAATGCCATCGTTGATGAGTATTGTTGTGCCTGCTTTAACATCCTTTGGCAGTCTGTCGTAGTTTACATAAGAATGAGTCTCATCACCCTCACATTCCTTTGTGGTGAGAGTAAAGGTATCGCCGGATTTGATAATAACTCCGGCAGGATCTTTAAAATTGCCCAATCTGATTTCCGGTCCCTTTGTATCCAAAAGAGTAGCTATAGGCAGTTTCAGCTCATCACGAATCTTTTCTACTTCCTTAAATCTTTTTGTGTGTTCGCTGTACTCACCGTGGCTGAAATTAAAACGAGCCACATTCATACCCGAAATCATCATATTTCTCAATACATTTTCGTCATCGGTTGCGGGACCGATTGTACAAATAATTTTTGTCTTCCTCATACAATTACCTTCACTATATAAATCGGCAAAGTGCAAATTATTACTTCTCTGCCACTTTGTATTTTAGCATACGGAATGAAAAAATCAATACAGCATTTCCATTTTATCCGTATAGCCTAAAATACATTCATAATACAGCCGTAAAACTATGAAATTTCACAAAAAGAGCACCGCCTAAGCGGTGCTCAAATTACAGTACTTTGTTACATCTCTCTGAATGAAATATTATCGTAAATCTTAGAATATCTGTACGGAGTCAAATCCTGAACATTAGGATAAATCTGTTTATCTATTTTGTGTGCCACAAACGTTACCTTTTCGTTAGTGATACATCCGACAGACTCATCACCCTTGATATAGTAAAGCTGTGCCTTATCGTTAGTGAACTTAATCTCCGACAAACTCTTACATCCTTCAAAAACATTTGAATAAATAATTCCGGCAGTTTGTATCTCAACCGTTTTGAGTGCGGTACACATACCGAATGTTCCGGCATCAAGGTATTCCACATTTTTAGGCACAACCACCGATGTCAGTGAGGAGCATTTTCCAAATGCATTAGCCTCAAGGCGTGTAAGGCTCTGCGGCAAAGTAACACTTTTCAGTGCGGTACAACCGTAGAAAGCACTGTCCTCAATTTTTTCGACCTTATTGGGCAAATTCACTTCTGTCAGTGAGGTACAATCTTTAAAAGCGCTGTTACAAATCCACAGCAGTTCTGACGAAAAAGTAACCTTTTTCAAATTCTTACACAAAGAAAATGTATCATTATATATATACTGCAGGGTATCCGGAAGAGTTACACTCTCCACTGTTTCGTTGCCGGTAAAGGTTGCCTCCACACCAATTACAGTCTGTCCGTTAATTTTTTCGGGTATCTTAACATTCTTCGCCTTACCTTTGTAGTTGGTAACTATTACGCCTATTTCTCCTCCCGAACGGTAGTCAAAACTGTTTTTGCGATTATCATTACTTACTGCCATGCCGATACAAAACGAGCAAATCAAAGCTATAATTAACGCAAAAACAACAGCACATTTCTTTTTCATTATATCTCACCTTCAAATTTATATTTTTCCTATACTGAATATATAATACCCCATCAAAAAAGTCAACCCCCGACCATAAACAAACAAGAACAACATATACACTTGAAAATTAAAAAAGGTTCTCACATAGGAGAATCCTCTTCCGTAATATTTTGTTACTTTACCGCATTCATGCTTTCATAAATTATTGTAATCAGCAATCGGCACAAAAATAACACTTATAACAGCGGCACGGTGTCGCCGGTGGGTTTGTTTGAATATTTTTCCATCAGCAAGAATACGGATTCCTTTAGGACGGACATTTGTGATCGGAGATAATACTCATCCTCAAACATAGCGTAATGCACGGAGGCTCTGACGAATATAAATATAAGCGAAGTAATGACGGTATAAGGTATTCCTAACTTTGGCTCAAGAGTTTTTGCGTACTGAGTATATCTCTTGCTTACGCCGTCAAAAAACTTCTTGCCCTCCTCAATATACTTTGGGTGAGTGTAGACCTGATACATAAGACGATACTTTTTGGCGTGCTCTCGGGCAGTCCAATACGGTACCTCCTCCAAAAATCTGAGAACGTCGCCGGGATTTTCAGGGGCAAGCTCCATAAAGCCGTCCTCAACCTTAGTCATGCAGTACGCCGTTGACTGAATAATCAAATCATCGAGTCCCGAAAAATATGTGTACAGGCTCGCCTTGGATATTCCGCAAGCCTCGGCGAGAGTAGATACTCCCGTACCTGCCAAGCCGTGCTCTGCATAACAATCATAACATTTTTCCATTATTTCCTGTTTTTTTGCTAAAAATTTTTCTTCATTATGAGTTCTCATAAAATTTTTGTATCCTTTTTTCAACCAATCATTCGATTTATTTTAGCACAAAGTCACATAACATTCAACACTTTGGTTGATTTAGAGCTGTTTTTTATACAACTGACACTGTGTGACTATTTTTCCACAATAATTACAATACAGTTACAGATTGTTGACACAAATTATTTGTTATGTTATAATGTTTTATAACATAGGGTATTTATACCCAAAAAAAGAGAAACTAAGGTGAATAAGATTATGAAAAAATTTTTGTGTGCTGTTATGGCGACAATGACTATGCTTACTGCTGCGTCACCTTGCCTCACCGCTGCGGCGGCAGAAGCAAACAAAAACAATGCTCAAAGCATCAGTCAACAGGTAGCCGAAATATCTAAGGATTACAACGGCAAATACGAGGATAAAATGAAAAAAACCGGGTCGGACAGTATAGCAATAGACAACCGACTTATAGTAAAAACAGATAAAAAGGTAATAGCCACGGATGCTGTGGGAGAGGTGTACGGATTGGGCTATGCTTTTTTGCAGTTTGACAGCTTTGATGATGCGAAAAATGCAGCTGCCAAATACGAAAAACAAGGGCTCACTGTCCAAAATGACACTGTATACAGATGTGATAGCGGCACAGGTATAAGCGATGTAGCAAACAACTCTGCTGATCTGTGGGCTTATGCCCAAACAGACGCCGAAAGTACAGTCGAATATTTGACAAAACAGAGCACAGATACTGTTACCGTAGGTTTGATAGATACAGGTATCGATACCAGATACAATGCACAGCCATTTTATGACCGAATAGTAAGAACTAATGTGAACTTCGGTCAACCGGAGTCCCAAAAAGATGAGGCAGACTCTTTCGGTCACGGTACAAGTGTGGCAAGTATAGTAGCAAAATGTACACCTGACAATGTAAAAATAGAATCATTTAGGGTAGACTGCGGTCAGGGACATATTTACTCATCATCACTGATATGTGCCTACAAATATATACTGTCTATGGACAAAAACAAACCGGACATAATCAATATGAGCTACAGCGCATATGACAATGACGCAAAGAGCAATAAGATAGAGTCCGACCTTTTGTCAAAACTGCACGACTCGGGTATTGTACTCGTAGCCAGTGCCGGCAACAAAAATATAGACTCAAAACATGCACTGCCTGCCGTTCACGATGATGTAATCACCGTAGCGGCGCACGACAAAGACGGAAAGAAATGCGGCTTTTCCAACTACGGCGACAGCGTAGATATAGCCGCTCCCGGTGAAAATGTAACTGTAACAAAAATCACCACACCCGCAAAATATGAATTTTACGCATCGGGCACCTCTTTTGCCGCACCATTCATTTCTGCTGCCGCAGCCATTGTCCTCATGCAGAACAAAGAACTCACCCCGGACGAAACAGAAGCAAAAATAAAAAGCTCCGCCCTAAACACAAATGCTCCGAACAGCGAAAAATGGGCAGGTGCAGGCACATTGAATTTTTACAACCTGATAGAAGATGCCGATGCGAGCACTATAGACTTTGACCGTGCAGACGGCACATACACCGGCACATTCAGCGTATCATTGTCAGACAAAAACGACAATGAAACAATCATATACACAACAGACGGCACTCTGCCAAGCAAAAATAACGGCACAGTGTACTCCTCCCCTATTGAAATAACTGGCAAAACGAAGATTATTGCCGCCACATTTTCAAAGGACGGCGAGCTGCACAGCAAATACACTACCGGTATGTACAACGCTATGACTGTGGCTAATCCCTCCGATTTTGAGGTAACAGCAAGCGGAACGGTAACCAAATATAACGGTAGTGCTACGGCAATAATTATGCCGGACGCAGTATGCGGAGTCGAGCCAAACGCCATAGGCAAGGACTGCTTTAGCAAAAGTGACATTACCGACATAATTTTGCCCGACACAGTGAGCGAACTGCAAAGCGGTGCTTTCAGCGAAAGCAAGCTGCAAACGATAAAAGCGGCCGGTGTAACCAAATGCAATTCGGCTGTGTTCAGAGGCTGTGTGGATATGTATGATGAACAAATGCCGCATCTGTCATATCTCGGTAGTGACGCCTTTAACGGTTGCATTTTGATGAATGATTTTTCATTCTCAAACAGTATCAGGACTGCATTGTCTAACGCATTCACAAACAGCGGAATAGAGTCTGCAGACTTTCCCCTGTTGACTACCGAACGCAAGGCATTTGAGGTAAGTCCGATTATATCGGCAAATCTGCCGAAGCTGGAAATTTTGGACGGTGGCTTTAACGGTTGCAATTTGCTGATGAATGCATCCCTGCCTAATATAAAAGAAATAGGAAACAGAGCTTTCGGCAAGTGCACTGCTTTACCGAAAAAAATGGATTTTCTCAAGGTAAAAAAGGTAGCCTACGCCGGATTTTGTGATGCCCCATTTGAGTCGGTAGAACTGCCGTACTGTACAGAAATCGGTGATCAAGCATTCTATAACGCCTCCGCTGAGGACATATATCTGCCAAAGTGCAAATCTATAGGCGGTCTTGCTTTCAGCGGTCCGTCTCTGAGGAATCTTAATATAAACAGTGCCGAAAAAATAACCAACTCTACCGATGTGGTGTTCTATAACTGTATAAATTTGAACCGTGTGTATGCTCCAAAGCTGCAACAAATTCCCTGCTACACCATAGACTCTTCTGGTAAGGAGTATATGGAAAAGGAAAATATTAAGCCGAGGCTTGAATCTGTATACACACCGAGAGCTACGGAATTTAGCTGCCGCATATCAGACTATTCATCATGCTCGTCATTGCTGTATATTTTCGCACCGTCTCTTGAAAATGTAGACGAATCGGACAGAATTCTTTTGCCCGAAAGCAAACTGTTCACCCTGTATTTGTCCAGCAGATATAAGCCGAACTCAAAGCAAACTTTAGTGGACGGAGGCACATACAATGTAGTATTCTCCGCAGATACTTATGTGAAAGAAACAGACAGCAGCAGTACGGAAAACACTACCTTCATAGACTCTGACTCTATGACCGGTGCTTTGGGCAGAAGCATATGTATCTCTGCAGCCGGCATACGATTCGGATTTAATTGGAACAACCTAAACGAGCTTGAAAAAGATGCCGACAAGGTAGAGTACGGCTTTATCTACAGCCAAAAAGGACTCCAAAATCTGAACATAGACAATGTAGGCACCAACGGAATAAAAAAGGTTGTCGCAAATAACAAAATCAATCACGGCGATAACACTACCTTTAACCTCGTGGTATCCAATATTCCAAAAGCATACTACGACAGAGAAATATCTGCCAGAGCCTATGTCTGCATCGACGGAATGTATTTTTATTCCGACATAATAATGGGTAGTTTCTCAGATGTGGCAGAGCTCGTTATGAGAGACAACAGCATAAATAATGATATAAAATCAAAGCTTTACGATTTGTTGAGGGAGGCATAATATATGAAAGAGGCATACGAAAAGCCAAGAATAAATACCGAATACTTTTTTGTTGAAAGCGTAGTCACCACAAGTGATATAGGCAAAGACGACAACATAGTTGACGGCAGCGACGGATGGTAATTAAAATAAAAAAGTGTGACTGTTCAAAACGAGCAGTCACACTTTTTTTATTTTATAGATTCTATACGATATTTGAAATAGGCATTGTCGCTGTACCACAGAGGAAAATTTGTACCCCAAACATTATCGTAGAGAACAAAGGTTATGCCATCCGACAGATTTTCATATTTATTGTCGAAATGCAAAATTTTACCTGTACCCAAACTAACGAGCGGAGAATGATAATTATTGATTTCGAAGTCATCAAAAATCACCTTTTCGGCAGCAGACAACTTTCTTCCGCCCTTTGATACGACATCGTAGGGATTGACATTTTTTCCGATTTTTTGGTATTTTACGGTATTTGAGTTCGGGTACAGTGTAAACATTATCGTCTCGGGCAATCTGTTTGCAGCCTTATCCTGCCACAAAAGCTCTGCTGACAATCCGTCTTTGTCCAGCGTATATTTTATTTGAAAAATTCTCGGTGCACCCAAGCAGTCACAATAATACTCATATGTATCCAATTCTGCCAGTAACTCGGTACTGTTTTCGTTCTCTGAAACAGTCAAATTTTTAAGACGATACGGTTTTTTGCCCTGTCTGTAATCGAGGGCAATTTTTTCTATATTCGGCTTGCCGAAATCGGGATATGCCCAAACGCCCACCTTGTCTAAATCTCGGCTGTAATGGAAAAACCAATAATCATAATCCGCACAGCCAAGCGATATGTATTTGACGGCAGGCAAATCATTATTTTCTATACAGACTTTGCCGTTAATTGAAAGATAAGCTATTCCGCCGTAGTTATTGAGCAGAAGTTCGGAATCTCCTACGGAATATTTTTCTTTCGTTGAGCCCACGAGATTGAGAGCCGGAAACTCGTCTTTTGGCAACAGTTTTTTCAACTCATACACCGCTTTTGCTTTGTGCTCGGGAGAAAGTGCCGTCAGTGCCTTTTCTATATATCCTCTCTGCTCTGCCCAACTCTTTTCGATACGCTTATATGACGATTTAGATGTCCTTGCCTTTTCGAAATCGGGGCGTAAATAATTTTTGTATTCACCCAAAGTAATCTTAACATCCATACCGCAGGTGTGCTCAGCAAGGCAAAGAATATTATCGGCAAGTACAGTATATTCCTCGCCTTTTCTATCCAAAGTGCCATCCGAAAGCCACTGATTTTTCAGTCCTATGAGTGTGCGCAATGCACCTGATTTATACGGATCTGCGGCACTGCCGTGTATCCAGGTATCACCTATCTCCGAGGTAACAACCGGCAGCCTGTCTCTGACCTGCCAAATTTCTTCGGCATAATCGTCGAGAGTGCCTGCTGTTATGCAATAATCGGGATATTGCTTTTGTATTCGCTTTATATTCATTTTTACAGCAGTTTTTTCGCCGGCGCCGTAATTATCGAGGGTGTGGTCAAAATACAGCACATCGTCCACAAACTCGTTCTTGTATGCGCCTCCGTACTCGCCGGAATAAATAACGACTATCTCCGCTCCATATGCACGCCACAAAAAACATTCGGGCACATCGGGAATAGCAGAAGCACCGTTCACCCCGATATGGAGCAACTTTATTCCTTTTTGTGCAAGGAGAGGCACAAGAGCCTTTGTATGCCCCGGCACATCTGTCATTTTTGCAGCTACAGTCTTTTTGCCACAGATGGAGTCAATCTCATCTACCAAATCCAAGCCATACCTCATTGTGTCCTCGTCCAGCAACTCAGTATGAGTAGTAAAAGGCAAAGCATGGGGTGCGATATCTCCCCTCTCAATCGCCGCAATCAACTCTTTTTTGTTCTTATCACTGCCATAATGCAGTGCCTCCTTGAGTATCCAAGAGCCTGTAGTCCAAACAAATTTTTTACAATCGTCGGTATTAACACTTTTTGCTGTTTTGACTGCATTAGGTATAAACTCATCTATATACTTTTTTCTTATGATTTCCGCATAATCGGTAAAGCCTAAATCGAGATGCGTCTTAGATACAACAATAACTTTTTTCATAAACACTCCTTATAGGAAAATATCTCCCACAGAGAAGCCGAGGGAGATATTTATTGTAAATCATTTATTATTCATTTTCAACAGATTCTACTGAATTGTACTGTTTTCTCTGCTCAAGGAGAGCCTCATGGATTTCTTCCTTACGCTTACCTGTCTTGAGTTCAATATCCTCAAGGACATCTGCCAAAAGAAGCTTGTGTTGAAGTTCCCTGTCTCGTAGACGGCAGCGGCATAACTTCCTGTCATATAGGAAATCTGCCATTACAGCTTGCGGCTATGAACAGCAGTAACATATATCCCCAGCTGCTGACAATAGAAGCAGCCGTAACTAAAAAAAGGAATATATTTACCAAGCTGCTATGATGGATCCACACACAGCAGCAGAGCTGTCCATAGACGACATTGTGTCACTGTGTGATGACCTGATAGACGCACACAAGGGATGGCTGCCGGAATACAGATAACAAAAAAGATTATTCACAATCAAAAGTGAATAATCTTTTTTGTCTTACGCAGTTTTATTCTTTTGCGATACAAGACAAAACGCCACTGCCACTGCTGCCAAAATCATCCAAAACAGTATTACCGTATTCCAACTGCCACACTGCAATATTCCGCCGGCAACAAAGCAAAAACAAATCTCTGTCTCTTTTTGTTTTATAACCTAACACTTTACTTCTAAAAAAGCCATCGGTTTATCCGATGGCAAATAGATTTACAGTGTAATGTTTTACTTTCTGTTTTCTACCAATCTCTTAACCACATTAACAAGGGATTCGAGCTTTTTCGTCATCTCGGCAGGAGTCTCTTTCATTCCTCTCTGTGCCCAGTTGAGCACAATTCCGGAAATTCCATAGCCGAAAAACTCAGACAAAATAAGTTCTTCGGACGGGTCAGACTGGAGTCCGTTGCGGATACCCACATTCTTAATAACTTCCAAAAATTGCTGAGTGGATATTCTGCTGATATAGCCGGACAAATCGTTTGCGTTTATCTTCAAGGCAGACTGATAAAACTTTTTGCTCTCGCTCATAGTATGGAATGTGTTGTAGAACTTCTCATACATATTGTCGAGAGTAAATCCATTGGTCAACGGCTCCAAAAGCTCGTTGTACAAAAGCCAGTCCAAAAGCTCATATCTGTCCTGGAAGTGATAGTAGAATGTTTGTCTGTGGATGCCGCATCTGTCGGTTATATCGGAAACGGTAATTTTTTCAAAATTAGTTGTTTCCATAAGTTCTTTGAGGGCACCGGCAATCTTTTGTTTTGTAATTTCGCTACAGGATAAATTATTTTTCATTTTTGTCCATACCTTTCAAATACTTTTTGACATTATAGCATAAATTTCCGATTTGTACAAGTGTACAAATTCATTTTTTTTTACAAAGATGTTGAGTATGCCATAATGCCACCCTTTGTTATATCAACAATACCGTAATATCCCTCTCTGACAGAGCCGGGATTAAGGTAAACTACGCCGTTTTTTCTGTTTTCATACGGCTCATGCGTATGACCGAAAAGGCAAATATCTGCGTGCTTTTGCTCAGCAGCCTGCTCCAGCTCGGTATAGCCGTGCTTAACATGATAAGTATGTCCGTGGCAGAACATAACCCGCTTCATATCACAATAAATCAGCTTTTCATACGGCAAGAGACTGTCCCAATCACAATTTCCGGCAACTCTCTCATACTTTATGTCAGGATACAAATCCAAAACCTGAGTAACGTCAAAATCGCCGTCTCCCAGACTGACAAACAAGTCTGCATCCTCGTGGTGACGCTCCGCAATATTGAGAAGTTTACCGAGGCATCTGTGAGAATCGGAAGTAACGATTATTCTCATTCATAAACACTCCTGTCGATTCATACTATTGAGTATGATTATACTATGAAAGGAGAAAATATTCAATGCAAAAAGACGACAAAATAATAGGCAATGCAGCAAAAAAAGCCAATATAGACATAAGCGAATTCAAAAAAGCAGCAGAACAAGGCAAGGCTCAAGACTTCATAGACAAAAATCTGTCAAAAGAGGCTAGCGAAAAAATCAAAAAAATACTGAGTGACAAATCTGCGACAGAAAAACTTTTGTCCACCCCTCAGGCGAAAGAGTTAATGAACAAAATATTAGGTAAAAAGTGAGTACAGTATGGATAACATCAACGATATAATTTCATCTCTCTCGGCAGAGGATATAGAAATGCTCAAGGGAGTTGCCGGCTCAATACTCGGTCAAAGCGGCGATAACACATCTTCGGCTCAATCACAGCAAAGCAGTCCCCCGCAGTTAAACAATCTGGCATCGGGATTAGGATTGAGCCAAGATGATTTCAATATGATGATGAAAGCAAAAAGTATATTCGACCGAATGAACAGCGCTTCGTCCAAAAATGCCGACCTGATAAATGCACTCAAGCCGCACTTATCCCCTACCTCCCGCCGAAAAGCCGACCAGGCAATTAAGATACTCAAGCTCTTTGAGGTATTGCCCTATCTCAAGGATTTGTTCTGATGGCTGACTTTTCTTCCTCGGACATAAATGAGGCAAAAAGGCGTGTGGAGGAAATGCGCAAGAGGGCAAAAAATATCGTTGATGAACCTGCCGAAAAAGACAACAGCAAGCATACTGAGCCACCTTTAAAAAATACACAGCAGAGCACATCCTCCCAAAATCCAATAAGTTCACTGCTTCACAGCTTTTTGGGCAACGACGGAGATGACTCCTCGGCACTGATACTCGCACTGATTCTGATACTGTCAAAGGAAAAGGCGGACAATATGCTTATTTTAGCTTTATTATATATTTTATTGTAATTATTATGGAAATTCAGAGGATAATATGGTATAGTAAATAATCAGAGAAAAATTACGGAGGCAAAAATGAAGGAATTTTCTAAACAAAGCATCTGCGACGGTGTAGAACTCGTAACCGTACACACCGACAGATTCAAAACTAACGAAATGGCAATAAGCTTTTTACTGCCGCTTACAGAAGAAACTGCTGCAAGAAATGCCCTGACAATTTCTTTACTGTCAAACTGCTCCGAGGAATATCCCGATATGCTCTCAATCAAAAAAAAGACGGCATATCTCTATGGTGCATCTATAGAATCCACAGTCCAAAAAATAGGCGAAAACCAAAGCCTTCAGCTGACTGTATCTTCTTTAGATGACCGTTTCAGCCTCGGTGACAGCATAAGTGAACAAACAGCCGAAATGCTCATATCTCTCATAACCAAGCCCCGCCTAAACGATGACGGAAATTTCTACAATGAGGATATAGACAGAGAAAAGCGCATACTTATCCAAAAAATACAGAGCGAAGAAAACGAAAAGAGAATTTATGCGCTCAACGAAATGCAAAAGACAATGTTTGAGGGTGAACCTTTTTCCGTAAACAAATATGGAAGTGTAGACTCCATAAAGGCACTTACTCCTGCCGATGTCAAGGCAGCATGGAACAATTTTCTTTCTAATGCAAAAATTCAAATCACCTGCATAGGTTCATCTAACGAAAACAAGCTGGCAGAAATGCTGAAGAAGGCTTTTTCCGAGATTAACAGGAGTTACCATGCACCTGTTGCGGCAGTGTTTGTCCCTGCTGCAAGTGGAATAAAAGAAAAAGAAGAATGTATAGATGTAAAACAAGGTAAGCTCGTTTTAGGCTACAGAGTGAATATGAAACCCGATGACGAGCACACTCCTGCAATGCGTGCATTCTGCGATGTTTTCGGCGGCGGTCCATATTCAAAGCTGTTTGCAAATGTCCGTGAAAAGCTGTCTCTATGCTACTACTGCTCTGCACGATATGACAGAAGGAAGAGCGTCATAATCATTCAGTGCGGTTGCGAAAAAGAAAATATGGACAAGGCTGTAGCCGAAATAGAAAATCAGCTGAACGAAATAAAGGCAGGCAATTTTGATGAGGAACTGAAGGCATCAAAGGCGGGTCTTTGCGACGCTATCAACTCTGCTAATGATGATTCGCTGGTACTCTTAGGCTGGTACTCGTCTCAATCGGCTGACGCAAAAATTCTCAGCCCGTCGGAGTCTTCCAAACAAAATGAAGATGTCACAAGGGCAGAAGTACAAAAATGCGCATCACTGCTGTCTCTCGACACAGTGTACAAGCTCTATGGCAATAAGGAGGCAGAGTAATGAATATAACAGAGCACAAGTCTGATATACTGAACGAAAAATACTACCTCATCAATCACCCTACAGGACTGAAAATATATGTAATGCCGAAGGAAAACTATTCTTCTGCTTATGCAGTATTCGGCACAAAATACGGCTCTATCGACACCCGCTTTAAGCGCAGTGATAAAAACGAATGGACAGAAGTACCGGAGGGTATCGCTCACTTTTTGGAGCACAAGCTGTTTGAGAGTGAGGATTTGGACGCCTTTGCACGCTACGCAAAAACAGGTGCGAGTGCAAACGCTTATACTTCATTTGACAAAACCTGCTATCTTTTTCAATGTAGCAACAATTTTGATGACAGCCTCGAGATACTTTTGGATTTTGTCCAAAATCCTTATTTCACTCCCGAAACTGTCCAAAAAGAACAAGGCATAATCGGTCAAGAAATCACAATGTACTATGATGTTCCCGGCTGGATGAGCAGTTTTAACTTACTGAGGTGTCTGTACCATAAGCATCCGGTACGAATTGATATAGCAGGCACGGTCGAGTCTATTTCACAAATTACGGACAAGCTGCTGTATGACTGCTACAACACCTTCTACAATCTGCACAATATGGCTCTTGCCGTAGTAGGCAATGTAACGGTGGAACAAGTGCTGAATGTATGCGACAAGTATCTAAAACCGGCTGAACCGCTGTCTATCGAAAAATCATTTGAGGACGAGCCTGATACTATAGTAAAGAATTATGAGGAATATCATTTGGCTATGTCGGTGCCTGTATTTTCCTTTGGATACAAAGAGGCATGCAAAAAGCCTATACAGAGCCAAAAGGATTATATCGAGACAAACATTTTATTGTCCATTATCGCAGGCAGAACCTCCAAATTGTATAACGACCTATACAACGAAGGTCTACTGAACGATAATTTTTCTACAGAATACTTTATCGGCTACGGCTACGAGGCAGTAATGTTTGAAGGCGAAAGCAAAGACCCGCAGGCAGTTGCCGACGCTATTAAGGCAGAAATCGCAAGGCTCAAAAAAGACGGAATTGACAAAGAACAATTTGAGACCGTGCGCAGAGCGCTGTACGGCAAAGAAATAATGTCATATAACGACATTGACTCAGTGGCAAATTCCTTTATTGCCTGCGATTTTAACGAGTGGGATATATTTGAGGCTATGGATATTTACAGAAACGTAACTGCAGAGGACATCCAAAACAGACTCAACAGTATGATGAGCGAGGACAAATCCGCTCTGTCTGTAGTAAAAAACAAAGACGAATAAGAGGACAAAAAAATGAGTGATTTTACACACGTATATTTTGACGGCTTAGGCATTAACTTCAATCTGCCGTCAGTAGCATTCACCGTATTCGGATACGATGTACACTGGTATGGAATAATAATTGCTTTCGGCTTTGCACTCGCTGTGCTGTACGGAGGCAGAATGGCATACAAATGGAAAATGAGCCTTGACGGAATGACGGATGTTCTCATTTGGGGCACACTGTTCGGAATCGTATGTGCAAGGCTGTATTATGTAGCATTTGAGTGGAGCTATTACAGCCAGCATCTGAACGAAATTCCTGCCATATGGAACGGCGGTATAGCCATTTACGGCGGTATAATCGGAGCTTTGATAGGCGCCGCAATCGGCTGCAAAATCGGCAAAATCAATTTTCTTAATCTCCTTGACTTAGGTTCTCTCGGACTGCTGATAGGTCAAGGCATCGGCAGATGGGGAAATTTCTTTAATCAAGAGGCTTTCGGCACAAATACAGACACGGCATTGTTCCGTATGTGGTCGCCAAAAATCCATGACACATTGGAGGCTTCGGCTGACCTGCTAGCCTCTAAGGGCATGACTGTTGACCCCAACACTGCTGTGCATCCCACATTTTTGTATGAGAGTGTATGGTGCCTTATCAGCTTTGTAATATTGCATATCATCGTAACAAAGCACAGAAAATTTAAGGGCGAAATATTCATGCTCTACGGCATATTGTATGGTGCAGAGCGTATGATTGTGGAGGGCTTGCGTACCGATTCACTCTATATCGGCAACACGACCATCCGTGTATCACAGCTTCTGTCACTCATCATAGTAGTCGTAGCTTTGATATTCTTCTCCTACTTTATGTCGAGATACAAAAAGGATAAGCTGCCAAAGGCACTTGTTCTTGATGACCTAAACAAATTAGAAGAACAAAACAGACTGCGAAAAGAAGAAGAACGCAGACTGGCGGAGGCAAAAAAAGAGCGCCGCAGAGTACGCCGTGAAGAAAGAAAACTAAAAAAGAAGGACAAATAAATGCAGATTATAGACGGAAAAGCCGTATCAAAAGCGGTAAAAGAACAGGTAAAAAAAGAGTGTGACAAGCTCAAGGCTAAGGGCATTACACCGGGATTGGCAGTAATCATAGTCGGTGATGACTCTGCATCACAGGTATATGTTAAAAACAAGGAAAAGGCTTGCGAGGCTTGCGGATTTTACAGCAAAAAATACGCACTGCCTGCCGACACAACCCAAGAAGATCTGAACAATCTCGTCAAGGAGCTGAACAACGACGACCGTATCAATGGAATTTTATGTCAGCTTCCCCTCCCCCCTCACCTCGATGACAAAGAGGTAATAAATCTTATTGACCCGATTAAAGATGTAGACGCTTTTCATCCGGTTAATGTGGGTGCAATTATGATAGGTGACTACAACTTTTTGCCATGCACACCTGCCGGAATAATGGAGCTTATTCACTCCACAGGTATCGAAATTTCGGGCAAAAAAGCAGTGGTTATGGGCAGGTCGAATATTGTAGGAAAGCCTATGTCAATGCTCCTTCTCCACGAGAATGCCACTGTAGAAATTACCCACTCAAAGACCAAAAATCTGTCTGATATCACAAAAGAAGCAGACATTCTCGTTGCCGCTATTGGCAAAGCTAAGTTTGTCACCGCCGATATGGTAAAGGACGGTGCAGTAGTAATTGATGTGGGTATGGACAGAGACGAAAACGGAAAACTTTGCGGCGATGTTGATTTTGAAAGTGTAAAAGACAAGTGTTCCTACATAACTCCCGTCCCAGGCGGAGTAGGTCCTATGACTATTGCAATGCTTATGAAAAACACCCTTACGGCAGCCAAGCTGCAAAACAATATTAAATGATAAATATTGAGTGATGATTATGACCAATGTAGAACTTACAGCACAACTGCTTGAACAAAAAAATATGCACATATCTTTCGCCGAGTCCTGCACCGGCGGAATGTGTGCGGCAGAATTTGTGGGAGTTGACGGAGCGTCATCTTCTTTTGATGTGTCTTTCGTCACCTACGCAAACGAGGCAAAAACAAAATATCTCGGCGTAAGCCCCAAAACTATAGCCGACTATGGTGTAGTCAGTGAGCAAGTCGCCGACGAAATGTGCTGTGGCGTAGCAAAAACCGCCGAGTCTCGAGTAGGCGTAGGTGTCACCGGTATCGCCGGACCCACCGGAGGAACAAAATCAAAGCCCGTGGGTATGGTATGCTTCGGCTTTTTTGTAGACGGCAAGGTCTACACCTTCACTCAGCAATTCGGCAATATCGGCAGAAACAATGTGAGAAAAAAATCAAAGGACTTCGTATTTTCAAAATTAGTCGAGTTACTAAAAAACTCTTGATTTTTCCTCCCCTCTTGTGTAGAATATAGTAGTTGTTATCGACAGTATCCACAGTGTAACAGCCGGTTCGTAAACGGAAGGCTGTTCGCCGATTTAGGCTCGAAGCAAGTGGAAAATTGAATAAATGCTACTGTGGCTCAGTTGGTAGAGCAGCGCATTCGTAAACGGAAGGCTGTTCGCCGATTTAGGCTCAAAGCAAACGAAAAATTGAATAAATGCTGATATGGCTCAGTTGGTAGAGCAGCGCATTCGTAATGCGCAGGCCGTCGGTTCGAGTCCGACTATCAGCTCCAAAACCTGCGTAAACACGGCGTTTTCGCAGGTTTTTTCTTTTTCAGAAATGCATTTCAAAATTCAATTCGCAACAAAAAATCTCACTCTTTTTTATGGAGTGAGATTTTGTTCGTTAATTTGATTTTTCGCTCAAGACCATCTATTGACCATTTATGAATTTGCCGCATTTCCGCCGAGTAAATTTCCCATTGTGTTTGCAACATTCTCTTGCATGGAATCCGTCACATGCATATATGTGTTCATTGTAAATCCTGCATCTGTGTGCCCAAGCATGTGCGATACTGTTTTAATGTCCATTCCTTGCTCAAGGGATAAGGTCGCAAAACTGTGTCGTAAATCGTGAAAGCGTATTCTCGGCACGCCTGCTCTGTCTTGTATTCTGTGTAATCTTCTTGTTACGGCAGAAGTATCTCGTATTTCTCCTGTTACAGATGACGGGAATATGTATTTCGATTTCGGTATTTGATTTGCTTTTAACTCACTTAATAACCGAATACACTCATCACATAATCTTATCGTTCTGATTGAACTTTTTGTTTTCGGTGTGTTGATTTTTACCTCACCTTTGATTTTTTGTACCGCTTTATTTACTGTTATCGTTTTGTTTTCCAGGCTTAAATCATTCCATTCCAACGCACAGATTTCGCCTAATCTCATACCCGTTGTCAGTTCAAGATAATAGAATTCATAACAACCCGAACGCTTGGTTTCTTCAAGAAATGCTGTTAATTCTTCTTTCTTCAGCGTTTTCATTTCAGGCTTTGTGCAGTTAGGCAACTTCACTTTTGATATGGGATTCTTTGGAATTAAATCTTCATCCACCGCTTTTTGTAGGCAAGAACTGAGTGTCCTCTCTATTCCTTTTACCGAGTAATATGCCAATCCGTTTCCGTGTTTCTCTCTGCCTCGTTGCCTGCCGTCACTGAATAATCCTACCAAAAACTGCTGACAGTTTACGGTAGACAGCTCGCTTAATTTCATATCACCCAATGCAGGTAAGATATTGGTTTTGAACCTTTGCTCGTAACCGTTTACGGTATAGTCCTTGATCACATTTTTGCAAAATGTGTTTATCCATATTTCGTACCATTCATTAAGCGTGGGATCAGAATTGGTCAAGTAAGTATGAGAAGATAACACAGACTGTTCTTTCAGATATTCTTCTTTGGCTTTGTTTAGCTTTTCTTGACATTCGGATTTGGTTTTTGCGGTAACGCTTTTTCGCTTTGTCTTGCCGTTTTCATCTTTACCGATGTTAAACCAACCTTCCCATCTTCCGTCTTTTCTTTTGCGAAGTGTTCCTTCGCCTTTTGTTCTTCTTGCCATTGTACAGCCTCCTTTCTGCTTTGGCAACTCAAACATTACCACAAGCCTTTTTCAATAGCCAGATAATTATCTTTTAGATTTTTCATCAATCCATTCCTTGAGTTGTTCTTTTGGAATAGATTTTCTTCTGCCTAACTGAACAACGGGGAACGATTTATCTTTTTCAATCAGTTTATACAAGCTGACATTGGATATGCCAAGCACCTCTGCCGCTTGATTGACAGACAGCATTACGGGCATTTCATCAAAGTTTTTATACACTTTATCACCTCCGT